>Ga0207828_100009_pt1 | contig 510669 bp, 473 predicted proteins | sample TtaePargueraPR_11_FD_187276 | JGI IMG/M metagenome (GOLD analysis project Ga0207828, IMG submission 187276) | Aerobic enrichment media microbial communities from Bioluminiscent Bay, La Parguera, Puerto Rico - Tt and P2 (3) (SPAdes) | ecosystem: Environmental > Aquatic > Marine > Unclassified ...
AGCCGCCATGGGAGATCGCCTTGCCCGATCTGCGCTCGCGCCTTGGCGCCGCCTTGCAGCTCGAAATCGGCCTGCCGGACGATGCGATGGCGGCGGATCTGATCCTTTCGCTGGCAGCCCAGCGCGGCCTGCCATTGGGCGCGGATGCGGCCGATTATCTGGTGCCGCGCGCGGGCCGATCCTTCGCCGAACTGGAGAAGTTGGTGGCGGTGATCGACCGGCTGGCCCTTGAACGAAAGGTGCCGGCTACCCAATCTATCTGGCGTGCCGCGCTCGAGGCGGTCAATGGGCCGGACGAGCCTCGCTTGCTTTAGCCCGGTTTTGGTGGGAAACTGACTGGACCATGTTTGACCGGCTGATCGCTTATCTGGACTCGGTTCATGCACGTGATCCGGCGCCGCGTTCGCGTTGGGAAATCCTGCTTTATCCGGGCGTCTGGGCGCTGGGCTTCCATCGCCTGGCCCACTGGCTATTCGTCGGGGAGCTTTATTTCCTCGCCCGCGTCGTCAACCACATGGCCCGTTTCCTGACCGCGATCGATATCCATCCGGGCGCCAGGATCGGGCGCAATTTCTTCATCGACCACGGCTTCACCGTGATCGGCGAGACCGCCGAGATCGGCGACAATGTCACCATCTACCAATGCGTCACGCTGGGCGGCTCCAATCCGACCAACGGCAAGGGCGGCAAGCGCCACCCGACGCTGGAGGACAATGTGATCATCGGTTCGGGCGCGCAGATCATCGGCCCGATCACCGTGGGCGAACGCGCCCGCGTGGGCGCCAACGCGGTGGTGACCGACGACGTGCCCGAAGGTGCGACGATGATCGGCCTCAAGGCCCGCTCCACGCTGGTTCCTGCCGAGACCTGGCTGCGCGAATTCATCCCTTACGGCACGCCCTGCGACGAACCTTGCGAGCCGGCCACGGACCGCGTCGATGCGCTGGAAAGCGAGCTGGCGGAACTGCGCCGCGAAATCGCTGCGCTGAAAGCCGCCGCCGCCGAAGAGGCCGAGCCGATCCGTAAGTGCGGAACCGACGACTGATGCGGCCACAGCCCGGCGCTGCCAATATCGTTGCATTTCCCGGCGCCCGCGCGCCCGCGCAAGTCGGCTTCGAACGCGCCGAACTTATGCGCATCCTCGATCTCTACGGCCGCATGGTCGCCGCCGGCGAATGGCGCGACTATGCGATGGATTTCGGCCGCGAGAGCGCCAGCTTCGCCGCCTTCCGCCGCACCGCCGACGTGCCGCAGATGCGGGTGGAGAAGCGCCCGGCCTTGCGCAACCGGCAGGGCATGTGGGCGCTGTTCGGCGAGCAGGGCCAGGTGCTGAAGCGCGGCCATGAACTGGCCGGCGTGCTCGCGCCGATCGAACGGCGGCTGGTCAAGCTGGTCGAGGGCTGAGCGAGGCTCAGGCGAAGACGTTTGCGGCTGTCAGCCCGCTGCGCTGAGCTTCCGTTACCTGCTTGATGATCGGAATCAGGAAGAAGGCTGCGGCGGCGAGCGCGATTGCCGCCAATGCGCCAAGGATTCCTCCCAGGGCCGACGAGGGCTCTGTCCCGTAGCGTGTGAGCTGTGAACTTACGCCATCCAAGATACTGCCCGAGATCCAGCAACTCCACCACAACACCAATTCGCGAGATGCCGGTGCGCTGTAACCGCCCTCCTCACCGTGGCTGGCGTTCCATAACTCGCGCATGGCCTGAAACGGCTTAACGAGATTCGCGAATGGGATGAAGAACCAGCCGACTGACCAGCCGGGCGAAAATTCCAGTCCCGTAAATCCGGCATCCGTCAGATTGGCGTGGGCACGATAAATCCACATGCCAACCGCTATGTAGGAAACGAAGAAGCAGAGGGCGTAGGCGAGATAGTCCAGGGCGATGAGGAGTGTCAGCCCGTCCTCGCCGTAATCCAGATCGACCAGCCCGTAGCCTTCAAGCAGCTGCCCCAGGCCGCTGAGCAGGCAAGTGGCGATAAAGAACCAGCAAAGAACGATAGCCCACTTGCCGCGACTTCTGAGTGTCGCGATACCCCGCGCAAAATCCATATGATGTGCCCCCGTCTCGGGGGAGAATGCAGACGGGGTACGGCCTTGTCAAAGCGTTGTGAGAACGGTCCAGGGCAGGGCGCTCAGAGCTTCGCCAGCGCCGGCATCAGCTCGTCATAATGGTCGATCAGCGCGTCGCAATCGAGCTCGGTGACTGGGATGTCGTTATAGCCGAAGCTGACCGCGACCACCGGCACGTTGGCGGCGCGGGCTGCGCGCGTGTCGTAGGATGAATCGCCGACCATCGCGAAGCGTCCCGTTCCGCCGCATTGGCGGATCGCTTCCTCGATCATGTCGGGCGCGGGCTTGGCGCGGCCAGGGCCGAGCGTGTCACCGCCGAGAATGCAGGCGAAGCGGCCGCTTATGCCCAGCGTGTCGAGCAGCTTCACCGCATTGCGTTCAACCTTGTTGGTGACGACCGCGAGCTTGCAGCCGCGCTCCGCCAGCGCATCCAGCGCGGCGAGGCAGCCGGCATAGGGCACGGTGTTGTCGGCGATATGCGCTTCGTAATAGTCGAGCAGGGTGGTGTGCATCGCGTCCAGCTCGCCATCCGCGGCCGGCTGCCCCGACTGCTCGACCGCGCGTTCCAGCATGCGCAGCGCGCCGCCGCCGATCAGGTGCCGCACCCGGTCGTCCGGCACGGTCTCTCGGCCGGCCCCGGCCAGCGCGTGGTTGAGGGCGGGGGCGAGATCGCGGTTGGAATCGACCAGCGTTCCGTCGAGATCGAAGCCGACGATGGAAAAGGGAATTTGCGTCATCGCGGGAGCCATTGGCGCAGGCGTATGGAAACCGCAACCGAATGGTGGCATGCCCCGCCGCATGACGGATGCCATTTCGCCGATCGCCGCCATCGTCCTCGCCGCCGGCAAGGGCACGCGCATGAAAAGCGCACGCCACAAGGTGCTGCACGAGATCGCCGGGCGGCCGATGATTGAACATCTGCTGGCCAGCCTGGCCGAGCTTGCCCCAGCGCAGACCGTGGTAGTGGTCGGCAATGGCCGCGAGCAATTGCAGGCACAGCTCGGCAAAAGGGCGGAGCTGGTGGTGCAGGAACCGCAGCTCGGCACCGGCCATGCCGTTCAGCAGGCCGAAGGCGCGCTGGGCGGCTTCGATGGCGATGTGCTGGTGCTTTATGGCGACGTGCCTTTCGTCACGGCGGACACGATGCGCGCGATGATCGAGCGGCTGCATGAAAGCGACGCGCCCGAAGCCGTGGTGCTCGGCTTCGAACCCGACGACGCGCTGCAATATGGCCGGGTGATCGCCGAGGACGGGCGGATCGCCAAGATGGTCGAGTTCAAGGACGCCAGCGAGGAGGAGCGCGCGTGCAGGCTGTGCAATTCCGGCCTGCTGGCAGCGCGCGGCGCGGCATTGTTCGAGCTGCTTGGCAAGGTCGGCAACGACAATGCGCAGGGCGAATATTACCTGCCCGATATCGTCAATATCGCCATTGCCGAGGGCCGCAATTGCGCGGTCATCACCACGGCTGATCCGGACGAAGTCGCCGGCATCAATTCGCGCGGCGAACTGGCCGCCGCGGAGGCGCGCTGGCAGGCTGTGCGGCGCGAGCAGGCGATGGCCGATGGCGCCACGCTGACCGCGCCGGAGACGGTGTTTTTCAGCTTCGACACCCAGCTCGGCTGCGATGTCACGGTGGAGCCCAACGTGGTGTTCGGCCCTGGCGTCAGCGTGGCGGACAATGTGACCATCCGGGCTTTCAGTCATCTCGAAGGCGCGACGCTGGCGGAAGACGTGGTGATCGGGCCCTATGCGCGGCTGCGCCCCGGATCGGTTCTGGAGCAGGGATCGCGGGTCGGCAATTTCGTCGAGATGAAGAAGGCGGTGCTGGGCGCGGGCGCCAAGGCCAATCACCTGACCTATCTCGGCGATGCCACGGTGGGCGCGGGCGCCAATATCGGCGCGGGCACGATCACCTGCAATTATGACGGTTATTTCAAGCACCTGACCGAGATCGGCCCGCGTGCCTTCGTTGGGTCCAACAGCGCCTTGATCGCGCCGGTCAAGATCGGCGCCGATGCGATCGTCGCCGCCGGCAGCGCGGTCAGCCGCGATGTCGCCGATGGCGAGCTACGCATGGTCCGCGCGGAACAGCTCGTGAAGCCCGGCTGGGCCGATCGCTTCCACGATGCGATGAAGAAGAAGAAGGCCGCCGGGAAGGAATGATACCCGGCGCGGCGGCGCATTCGGAAATCGATCGGCTGCCTTGCGGTGATATCAAGATATGATATCAATATATCGTCATGTCCCGAATCCTCGCCGACCTTCCCGATGACGACATCGAATGGCTGGACCGCCTCGCAGCGGAGCAGGGCAAGTCGCGCGCGGCCTTGCTGCGCGAGGCGGTGTCCGGCTTTCGCGGGATCGACCGGGGCGGGATCGAACTGGGCTTCGGCCTGTGGACCGCGCATGGCGCGAACGAAGACGGGCTGGCCTTCCAGAAGCGCTGTCGCGGCGGGGCGTAGCGCGTGGCCCAGGTCTTCTATGAAACTGTGATCGATACCGCGGTGCTGGTCGATGCCTTATGCGGGCGGGAGCAGGCGCGGGCGGAATTGCAACGGATCGCCCGGCCCAGCATCAGCAGGCTGAGCTGGCTTGAAATCATGGGCGGTGCGCCGCAGGCGGCCCGGGACGGGACCGAAGCCTTCCTCGCCCGCTTCCTGACCCGGGAGATCACGCCCGAAATTTCCAGGCGGGCGAGCGAATTGCGCTTCCATCGCCGGCAATTGTCGCTGGGCGACGCGCTTGTCTATGCAACCGCGCAGGAACACGGCGCAATTCTGATTACACGAAATACCAAGGATTTCCCGGCACAAATGCCAGGAATTCGCATACCTTACACACTTTAGACCGGGGTAATCTCATCCATGTGCGGAATCATCGGTATTGTCGGCAAGGAAGAAGCGGCGGACCGGCTGGTGGACGGCCTGAAGCGTATGGAATATCGCGGCTATGACAGTGCCGGTGTCTGCACCCTGCATGGCGGGGAGCTGGTTCGCCGCCGCGCCGAAGGCAAGCTGGCCAACCTGGTGAAGGAACTCGCCTGTCACCCCGCGCCGGGCGAAGTGGGCATCGCCCATACGCGCTGGGCCACCCATGGCGCGCCGACGACCAACAATGCCCACCCGCACGCCACCGGCGAAGTCGCGCTGGTCCATAACGGCATCATCGAGAATTTCCGTCCCTTGCGCGAAGAATTGCTGGCCCGCGGGCGCAAGTTCGAGAGCGAGACCGACACCGAAGTCGTCGCCCATCTCGTTTCCGAAGGGATCGAGGAGGGCAAGAGCCCGGCCGAGGCGGTGCGCGAAGTCCTGCCGCGCCTGCGTGGCGCTTTCGCCCTCGCGATCGCCTTCCGCCAGTTTCCCGACCTGCTGATCGGCGCCCGGCTCGGCTCGCCGCTGGTGGTCGGTTATGGCGAGGGCGAGATGTTCCTCGGTTCGGACGCGCTCGCGCTGGCCCCATTGACGCAGCGGATCAGCTATCTCGAAGAGGGCGACTGGGTCGTGATCACGCGCGATGGCGCGACGATATACGACAAGGACAACAACCAGGTAGAGCGGGAGGTGGTCACTTCCGGCGCTTCGGCATCGGCGATCGAGAAGGGCAATTACCGCCACTTCATGCAGAAGGAGATCTTCGAGCAGCCGGTGGTCGTGGCGCAAACCCTGCGCAGCTATATCCGCCAGCTCGAACGGCAGGTCTCGCTGCCGCAGCTCGATTTCGACCTTTCTGCCATCAACCGCATCACCATCGTCGCCTGCGGCACCTCCTTCTATGCCGGGATGGTGGCCAAATACTGGTTCGAGCAATTCGCCCGCGTGCCGGTGGACATCGATGTGGCGAGCGAGTTCCGTTACCGCGAACCGGTGCTGGAAAAGGGCGGCCTCTCGCTGTTCATCTCGCAATCGGGCGAGACCGCCGACACGCTGGCCGCGCTACGCCACTGCAAGGCCGAAGGGCAGACCGTGGCCGTAGTCGTCAACGTCCCCACCAGTAGCATGGCGCGCGAGGCCGATTTGCTGCTGCCGACCCATGCCGGGCCGGAGATCGGCGTCGCTTCCACCAAGGCGTTCACCTGCCAGCTCGCCGTGCTGGCGGCGCTGGCCGCCAAGCTCGCCGTCGCCAAGGGCCGGATGGACCGCGCGGAAGAGCAGGAGGTGGTCGATCATTTGCTGGAAGCGCCGGCCGCGCTCAATGCCGCGCTCGGCCATGACGAGGATATCGCCGGCATGGCGCATCTGATCGCGCCGGCGCGCGACGTGCTCTATCTCGGCCGCGGCCCGGATTATCCGCTGGCCCTGGAAGGTGCACTGAAGCTCAAGGAAATCAGCTATATCCATGCAGAGGGCTATGCCTCGGGCGAAATGAAGCACGGGCCGATCGCGCTGATCGACGAGGCAGTGCCGGTGATCGTGCTGGCCCCTTCCGGTCCGCTGTTCGAAAAGACCGTTTCCAACATGCAGGAAGTGCGCGCGCGCGGCGGCAAGATCGTGCTGATCTCCGACGCTGAAGGCATCGCCGAAGCGGGCGAGGGCTGCATGGCGACGGTGGAGATGCCCAAGGTCCACCCGCTTATCGCGCCGCTGGTCTATGCCGTGCCGGTGCAATTGCTCGCTTATCACACCGCCTGCGCCAAGGGCACGGATGTGGATCAGCCGCGCAATTTGGCAAAATCCGTGACGGTGGAATAGCGATACAAGCCCTTCATAGGGGGGCATTTTTACCGCCCGCTAACCAATTCCGCCTAGCTTGCAGTGGTGGCGGGAAACCATTCTGACTTGCCGAGCTTGCCGCTGCGCCTGACGCCGCTGCAGATCATCGGCCTGCGCGACCCTGAAGAGGGCGGCTGGTCGCGGCTGCGCACGCTGCAATATAGCGGCCTGCATCGCATGTGCTTCACGCGGGCCGTGGCCCATGCGCTCGCCGCGCTCATCACCATAGGGCTGTTTGCGGGCAAGGTTCCACCGCTTGAACTGGGCGCCTGGCTGCTGGCCCTGGCGGTCGCGCTCGCCAACAGCATCCGGATCGATCGCAGCCTTGCGGATATCGGCCGCCGTTCGATGACCCGGCAGGATTTCCGCCGCCAGGCTCTCGGCGTGACCGGCTGTGCGGTGCTGTGGGCGCTCGCGCTGGTGCTGTTCGTGCCGCATGGCGAGGACACGGACATGTTCGCCCTGTGGACGCTGTTCGCCATGCTGATCGCCGGCTCCACCGCCACCAATTCCGCCGCTCCCATCGGCACGATCATATTCGCGACCATTGCCGGCGGCGCCGCGGCGGTGACTTTCCTAGTCCGCGCCGAATTCGATTTCGCTACCGTCGTGCTCGCCTTTCTTGCCGTCTCGATCGGCGGCACCATCCATGCCGCGCGCACCTATCTCTCCGCTCGCATCGCCGAGGCTGGCGTGGCCGAGAAGGACGAGGTCGTCTCGCTCCTGCTGCGCGAGTTCGAGGAGAACGAAGCCGACTGGCTGTGGCAGGTCGATCCCAATCGCCGCGTGCGATCGGCATCGCCGCGCTTCGCCTTCGCGCTGGGCAGCGATCCGGAATCGATCAATGGCAAGCCGCTGATCGAACTGATCGCCGGGGGAAGCTGGGAAAAGGGCCAGTTCAGCCGCAGCCTGCATGACCTGGCCGAACGGCTGAAACGCCGCGAGAGCTTCTCCAACCTGCTGGTGCAGGTCGAGATTGCCAGCGGCCGCCGCTGGTGGGAACTCTCCGGCACGCCGATCATCGACCAGAAGGGCAATTTCGCCGGTTTCCGCGGCGTCGGCTCCGACGTGACCGAGCAGCGCGAATCCGACGAGAAGATCGCCTATCTCGCCCGCTACGACACGCTGACGGGCCTGCCCAACCGGCTTATGCTCACCGAGGCGCTGGGCGAGGCGATGCGCTACGCAGACCAGTGGAAATCGCGCTGCGCCTTCCTGATGATCGATCTCGACCGCTTCAAATCGGTGAATGATTCGCTCGGCCACCAGGTCGGCGACAGGCTGCTGGCGCAGGTTTCCAAGCGCCTGCAGGGCGTCATGAGCGAGAACGAGAAATGCGGCCGGCTGGGCGGCGACGAATTCGCCGTGGTGATCCGCGACGCATCTGACCTGCAGCGCGTGGAGAAGGTCGCGAAATCGGTGATCGAGGCGCTGTCGAAGCCCTATGATGTCGACAATCACACACTCTATATCGGCGCCAGCGTGGGCTCCGCGATCGGCCCGCGCGACGGCACCACCGTCGAAACGCTGATGCGCAATGCCGATCTCGCGCTGTATCGCGCGAAGGACGAGGGCGGCGGCGAACACCGCACTTACGAGCCGGCGCTCCACGCCAATGCCGAGGAACGCCGCCGGCTCGAACTCTCGCTGCGCCATGCCGTGGGGCGCGAGGAATTGCTGCTCCATTTCCAGCCGGTGGTCGGCGCGAAGGACGAACGCGTCGTCAGCTTCGAGGCCCTGCTGCGCTGGAACAGCGCGGAGCATGGCTTCGTCAGCCCGGGCAAGTTCATACCGCTGGCCGAGGATACGAGGCTGATCGTGCCGATCGGCGAATGGGTGCTGCAGGAAGCCTGCCGCCAGGCGGTGAAATGGCCGAGCGACGTGAAGGTGGCAGTGAATGTCTCGGGCGAGCAATTGCTCGAACCGGGCTTCTCCGAAACCGTGGTGCGCGCGCTGGCTGACAGCAAGCTGCCGGCGAACCGCCTCGAAGTGGAAGTGACCGAGAGCATCTTCCTGCGCGATGCCCGCATGGCGCGGCAGGCGCTGGAGGAAATCATGGCGCTCGGCTGCTCGATCGCGCTGGACGATTTCGGCACCGGCTATTCCTCGCTCGGCTATTTGCGCAAGCTGCATTTCTCGACCATCAAGGTCGATCGCAGCTTCGTGCAGGGCGCCGCGCAGGGCAGCCAGGAAAGCCTGGCGATCATTCGCGCCGTGGTGGCGATGGCGCAGAGCCTAGATATGTCCACCACCGCCGAGGGCACGGAGACGTCCGAGGAAGTGGAGATGATCCGCAAGCTCGGCTGCGACAAGATCCAGGGCTATTATTTCGGCCGGCCGATGGCCGCCGACGATGCGCTGGCGCTGGTCGCCAACCGCAGCAGCGTCGCCGCCTGAGGCTCAGGCCTCGACGAGGCCCTTCACCACGCTTTCGAACAGGGCCCGCCCATCGCTGCCGCCTTGGGCCGGCTCGATCGCGCGTTCGGGATGCGGCATCATGCCCAGCACATTGCCGGCCTCGTTGAGCACGCCCGCGATGTCGCGGCGCGAACCGTTGCAGGTCTCGGCATAACGGAAGGCCACGCGGCCTTCGTTCTCGATCCGGTCGAGCGTGTCCTCGTCGGCGAAGTAATTGCCGTCATGATGGGCGACCGGGATGCGGATGCGTTGCCCGGCCTCGTATCCGGCGGTGAACAGCGACTGGCTGTTCTCGACAGTCAGCGAGACGGTGCGGCAGATGAAGGTCTGCCCGGCATTGCGCATCAGCGCGCCCGGCAGCAGCCCGGCCTCTGTCAGCACCTGGAAGCCGTTGCACACGCCGAGCACCGGCACGCCGCGCCCTGCGGCCTCGACCACCGAGCGCATGATCGGGCTCATCGCCGCCATCGCGCCGGAGCGCAGATAGTCTCCATAGGAAAAGCCGCCGGGCAGGGCGATAAAGTCCAGCCTTTCGGGCAGATCGGCATCGCCGTGCCACACGCGGATCGGCGCGGTGCCGCAGACCTGCTCCACCGCCACCGCCATGTCCCGATCGCAATTCGAGCCGGGGAAGGTGACCACGGCCGCGCGGAAGCCGCCCATCAGGCCGTCTCCAGCTTCTCGATGCGGTAATTTTCGATCACCATGTTGGCGAGCAGCTTGCGGCACATTTCGTCGAGCGCTTCATCGCTCGTATCGTCGGCCACTTCGAGTTCGATCAGCCGGCCGACGCGTACGTCTTCCACGCCGGTGAAGCCGAGCCCTTCGAGCGCGTGATGCACGGCGCGGCCTTGCGGATCGAGCACGCCGGGCTTGAGGCTGACATGGATGCGGACCTTCATCGGGCGGGGCCTTTCGACGGAACGGGAGTTTCGCCCGAGCCTATGACGATTGCCGCCGCGCCGGACAAGGGGGCGCGGCGAGGAAGCTGCGCGGATTGCGGGCGGTTTTCCCCGCCTTAGCGGCGCTGGCGCTCCATCAATTCGACCAGTTCCTCGAACTTGATGCGCTGTTCGGCCTCGTCGCCCGAGGCGATCGCTTCGGCGACGCAGGTGGCGGCATGGGATTTCAGCACTTCGCTTTCCACCTTTGCAAGCGCGGAGCGAGCGGCCTGGATCTGGGTCAGAACGTCGACGCAATAGCGCCCTTCGTCGATCATCCGGGCGATCCCCTGCACCTGACCGGCAATCCTGTTGAGGCGGTTGACCTGCGCCTTATGCTTGTTTGCGGGCACTGCTGCGATCTCCGTTGAAATACCCCTGGGGGGTATGTAAATGAGGGGCCATTGAAAGTGCAAGGGCCATGTCCGATTCGAAACTCATCCTCTCTCGTCGCCAGCTGATTGCAAGTACGGCGGCCATAGCCGGTGCCGCGGCGCTGCCGATGCCCGCCTGGGCGCGGGGCGGCGCGATGCAGGAAGCCGGCAAGGGCTTCGGTACGCTTTCCGGGAAGGATATTCGCCTTTCCATCGGCGCAACGCAATTCGCGACCGGCGGCCGCTCCGGCCATTCGGTGACGGTGAACGGCACGCTGCCCGGGCCGATGATCCGGCTGCGCGAAGGGCAGGACGTGCGCCTGCACGTGACCAATAATCTGCCCGTGGACAGCTCGATCCACTGGCACGGCATCCTCGTGCCTTTCCGTTTCGACGGCGTGCCTGGCATCAGCTTTCCCGGCATCCGCCCGGGCGAGACCTTCACCTATGAATTCCCGATCCGGCAGGCCGGCACCTATTGGTGGCACAGCCATTCCGGCCTGCAGGAGCAGCAGGGCCATTACGGGCCGATCGTGATCGAAGCGGCGGACGGGGCGGACGCGCGGTTCGACCGCGAATATGTGCTGCTGCTGAGCGAGTTCACGCCGATGCATCCGCACGAGATCATGCGGAAGCTGAAAGCGGCCGACGGCTATTTCAACTACAGCCGCCAGACCGCCACCGATGGCGCCATGTCCGGCGAGCAGCGCCGCATGTGGGGCCGCATGCGGATGGATCCGCGCGACATCTCCGATGTGAGCGCGCCGGCCTACACCTATCTCGTCAACGGCCACGGGCCCGACGATGGGCTGGAATTCCTGTTCCAGCCGGGCGAGCGCGTGCGCCTGCGGGTCATCAATGGCAGCGCGATGACCTTCTTCAATCTGCGTATTCCCGGCGTGCCGCTAACGGTGATCCAGGCCGACGGGCAGGATGTCGACGATGTGACGGTCGACGAACTGCAGATCGGCGTGGCCGAGACATACGATCTCGCCATCGAACCGGGCGCGGGCGCGCATACGATCGTGGCCGAGGCGATGGACCGTTCGGGCATGGGCGTCGCCACGCTCAGCTCTCAACCCGGCGCCCGCGCCCCGGTGCCGCCGCTGCGGGAACCGGTGACGTTGACCATGGCCGATATGGGGATGGGCGCGATGGGTGGCGGTGCCATGGCCGGAATGGCCGGCGGCGGGATGGATCACGCCGGCATGAAAATGGATGGCGGCGCGATGGCGGGCATGGACCATTCGATGCGCGACAAGGCGAGCGTGCCGCCGCAGGTCGAAGTGGGCGCGGGCGTTGACATGATCGCGCCGATGCCGGTGGACCGGATGGATTTCCCCGGCCTCGGCCTCGACAAGGTGGACCACCGCGTGCTGCGCTACACCGATCTGAAGGCGAAGCGCGCCAATCCCCTGCGGCCGCCCGAGCGCAGCCTCGAAATCCACCTGACCGGAAACATGGAACGCTACATGTGGTCGTTCGACGGGAAGAAATTCTCCGCCGTCACCGACGATCCGATCCGCTTCGGCTTCGACGAGCGCGTGCGGGTTACGCTGGTCAACGACACGATGATGGCCCACCCGATCCATCTGCACGGCCATTTCTTCGAACTGGTCAACGGCGCCGAGCCGCCGCAGCAGCCGCGGAAGCACACGGTGATCGTGCAGCCGGGCAGCAAGGCGACCTTCGATCTCACGGCCAACGAGCCGGGCGACTGGGCCTTCCACTGCCACCTGCTCTATCACATGCATGCCGGCATGATGCAGGTGGTGACGGTGCGCCCGCTGCCCGAAGGGGACGCCTGATGCGCGCGCTGCTCTTCGCCACCGCCGCGCTGCTGGCGTCTCCGACCGCCGCGCAGGACCATGCCGGGCATCAGATGCCGATGCCGCCGGAGCAGGACGCGCCGGAGGAGCAGCCGGCCAAGGACGGGTCGCAGATGGATCACGCCCAGATGGACCATGGCGCAATGGACCATGCGCAAATGGATCATGGCGCGATGGATCATTCGATGGCCAAGCCCGGCGAAGCGAAGGATGAGCCGCTGCCCGCATCCGGGCCCCCGCCGCGCGCCTTCGAAGGGCCGCAACATGCGGCCGACGCTGTCTTCGGCACCGCCGCGATGGAACCCGCGCGGGCGGAACTGGTCAAGGCGACCGGCGAGTTCTCGGGCGGCACCGCCATGCTGGACAGGCTCGAGGCACGGCTGGGGCAAGGGAAGGACGCCTATCTGTGGGATGCGCAGGGCTGGTATGGCGGCGATACCGACAAGCTCTGGCTCAAGAGCGAAGGCGAGGGCGAATTCACCGGCGGCGTGGAGCAGGCGGAAGTGCAGGCGCTGTGGAGCCATGCGATCGGCCCGTGGTTCGATCTGCAGACCGGCGTCCGCGCGGATATCGAGCCGAATTCGCGCGCTCATGCCGTGCTCGGCGTGCAGGGCCTCGCGCCCTATATGTTCGAGATCGACGCCGCCGCCTTCCTGTCCGACAAGAGCGACCTCACCGGGCGGATCGAGGCCGAATACGACCAGCGGATCACTCAGCGGCTGATCCTGCAGCCACGCGCCGAGCTGGAACTGTCGGCCCAGTCGATCCCCGAACTCGGGCTCGGCTCGGGTGTCACTTCGATCGAGACGGGGCTGCGCCTGCGCTACGAATTCCAGCGCGAATTCGCGCCCTATATCGGCGTCGGTTACGAGGCGAAGCTGGGCGGCACCGCCGATTTCGCCCGCGCCGCCGGGGACGATCCCGACCGTTTCGTGCTGCTACTCGGCCTGCGCGCCTGGTTCTGATCCCTCGCGCGGTAGCACGAGGATTTCCACGCGCTTGTCGGGCTGCAGGTAACGCGCGGCGGTTTCGCGGATATCCTCCGCCGTCAGGGCCGACAGCTCTTCCTTGCCGCGTTGGAAACGCTCGATCCGCTGGGGCTCGGTCTGCGCGCGGTCGACCAGGCTCAGCCAGCCGATATTGGTCTTGAGCGCATTGTCGTAAGTTTCGAGCAGCGGGCGGCGCGCGCGCAGCATCACGTCGGCATCGACCGGCGCGGCGATGGTCGCCCGCAGCGTCTCCAGGATGGCGTCGCGCGCAGCCTCGACCTCGGCCGTATCGACCGAGGCGGCAATCGCGAAGGTGCCATAGCCGGGATAGGTGCGCGACTGGTTGGCCGCGACGCCGGGCGAATAGGTCTGGCCCAGTTCCTCGCGCAGCTTGTCGGTCAGTTCCAGCCGCAGCACGCGTTCGAGCATTTCCAGCCGCAGGAGCTCGCCGAAATCCTTGTCGTCGGTGGTCGGCCAGATCATCTGCACGGTCGCCTGGTCCGCCTTCCCGTCATGCCGCAGCACGTGCTGCGAACGGTCGGCGGTGAAAGCGCGCTGCCGGTTCTCGGTATAGGGCCGAAAGTCCTTTTCGCGCGCGGGTAGCGTACCCAGCGTGCGGGCGACGAGATCGATTGCCTGCTGTTCGTCGAAATCGCCGACCAGCGCCAGTTCGAGCGCGCCGTGATCGAGCCGGTCGCCGATCGCCTTGTGCAGCTTCTCGAAGCTCAGCGAGAGATAGGCGTCTTCGGGCTGCAGGGTGAAGCGCGGATCATTGTCCGACAGGATGCCGCCCAGCTTGTTGGACAGCGCGTTCTCGGGCGTCGCGGTCCGCTTGGCGAAGAAATTGGCGATGTTGCGGCGATATTGCGCCTCGCCCTCGGGCCGGTAGCCCGGATCGCTGATCGCCGCGGTCAGCAGGTCCAGCTGCAGTTCCAGGTCGCGTGGGGTGGTGGTGGCGGACATGCGGAATGTTGTCTCGTCCGCGATCATCGAAAAGCCGACGCTGCGCCCGGCAAGGATCGATTGCAGCTCGTCTATCGAATGCTTGGCCAGCCCGCCCAGCGGCAGAACATTGGTCATCGCCGTGGCCAGCGGGTCGTCCCGCGTGTTGAGCATCTCGCCGCCATCGACATTGAGCTGCACGGAGATACGATCGTCCTGCAACTTGGTGGGCTTGAGATTGAGCTTGAGCCCATTGGCGAAGACGATCTCGCGAATGCCGAGCGGCTGCTCGACCGTGTCGGAGACGACCATGCCCGGCTGGCCGAAATCGGTATAGGCGAAGTCGGACAGCTTGGCCTCGTCCTCCGGCGCGAGCTCCGCCGTCATGCCTTCGTCCCACGCCGCGCGCAGCGCATCCTCGCCGCCTTCGGGTGCGGTGCGGCCTTCGAAGCGGATCAGCGGATTGTCGAGCGGGACGAGTTCGTCCTTCAGCGCGGCGAGCACGTTTTCCGGCGTGATATGCGGTTCGTGCGCCTCGAACCGGGCGAGGGCGCTGGCGGGCGTGGTCGGCACCTGCTTGTCCTCGAGCAGGGTGAGCGCGGCGACGATGAAGCCGGAATTGCTGCGCGTATCGGCCCCGGCGGCGTTGTTTTCCAGCGCGGTGCGCAGATTGGCGAGCTGTTCGTCCACTTCCGCCCGGGTGAAGCCGAACGTCATCGCGCGGCGATATTCGGCCTCGGCCGCGGCCAGCGCCCGGCGCCATTCGCCGTCACCCGCATCGATCACGAGGTTGGTCGTCCGCCCGGCCTTGAACGCTTCGCCGGTGATCAGGCTCGCGCTCCTGAAGGGCGGGTCCTCGCTGCGGGTGAGCCGCTGCATCCGGCGGTTGATGATCTGGTAGCCGAGCTGGCGGCGGACGTTTTCCTCGCGGAAGGCCAGCGAATCCTTGTGATCCTGCCACGGGCCGTTGCGCGAGATGGTGATGCGTTCGGCAAGCGCGGGATCGAGATAGATGCGGGTTTTGCCCTGCAGCTCGGGATCGATCGGGCCGGCATCGGGCTGCTTCGGCCCCTGCCGTGCCTGCCAGTCCGCGAAATGGTCTCGGATCGCGGCCTCCACGGCATCGGCATCGAAATCGCCGATCACGATCAGCGCCGCGTTGTCGGGCCGGTAGATCCGCTGCCACAGCGCGCGCAATCCATCGGCGGTGGCGGCCTGCACGGTCTCATGCGTGCCGATCGGCAGGCGCTGCGGGAAACGGGCGTCGGGATAGATGAACTGGAAGGCATCCAGCGTGCTGCGCATCGCATAGGTATCGCGCACGCGCATTTCGGAAAGGACCACGCCTTTCTCGCGCTCCACCGCGCCGGGATCGAAGCTCAGATTGCTGGCGGTTTCGCGCATCAGCATCAGCGCCGTGTCGAGCAATTCACTGTCATTGCGCGGCAGGTCGAGCTTGTAGACCGTGGTGTCGAAGCCGGTCGAGGCATTGGTGTCGGCACCGAAGGCCAGCCCTTCGCGCTCCAGCAGCTTGACCATCTCCCCTTCGGGAACATGGGCCGATCCGTTGAAGGCCATGTGCTCGATGAAATGGGCGAAACCCTGCTCGTCCTCGGTCTCGTCGATCGAGCCGCCATGCACCCAGAGCTGCACCATGCCCTGCCCGGCGGGCGTGCCGTTCGGGCGGATGATATAGCGCATGCCATTGTCCAGCACACCGAAGCGATAGGCCGGATCGACGGGTAGGTCGGTATCCTCGAACGGCCAGACCGGCTCCTGCGCCTGTGCCTGGGCGGGCGCCTCTGCAGCGGGCGCGCGCGCCTGTTCTTCGGCCCGGAGCGGGGCCTGGAAGGAAACGGCGATGAGCAGGAGCGCGGCGGCAAGAAAACGAAACATATGCTTCGTTACTTGGCGGACTTATCTTGAACGGGCAATGGCCGGCGCCGGAATAAGGCGCCAAGAGTGCCTTTTCCGGACGTCCGGGGATTTATATTGCAGCGCAACATTATTTGTTGCGCGCTGCAGCATTTCTGGCGTTGGCGCGTTACTTTTTCGGTTTGACGCTGGTGCGCAGCTTGCTGCGATGGGCGGTGAGGTCGAGCACTTCGCCCGGGCCGCCATCGTCGTTCTGCAACAGGCCCAGCCGGCGCGCGACTTCCTGGTAAGCCTCTTCCTCACCGCCGAGATCGCGGCGAAAACGGTCCTTGTCGAGCTTCTCGCCGGTGGACATGTCCCACAGCCGGCAATTGTCCGGGCTGATCTCGTCCGCCAGGATCACGCGGCTATAGTCGCCGTCCCAGATGCGGCCGAATTCGAGCTTGAAATCGACCAGCCGGATATCGATCGCGGCGAACATGCCGCACATGAAATCGTTGATGCGGATGGCCATGGCCGAGATGTCCTGCATCTCGTCATTATTGGCCCAGCCGAAGCAGGCGATGTGCTCTTCCGCGACCATCGGATCGTTGAGCTCGTCGGCCTTGAAATAATATTCGATCAGCGTGTGCGGCAGCGGTTCGCCTTCCTCGATGCCAAGGCGCTTGGAGATCGAACCGGCGGCGACGTTGCGCACCACCACTTCCAGCGGGATGATCTCCACCTGCCGAACGAGCTGCTCGCGCATGTTCAGGCGGCGGATGAAATGCGTCGGGATGCCGATATGGGCGAGGCGCGTGAACACATGCTCTGAGATGCGATTGTTGATCACACCCTTGCCGTTGATCGTGCCGGTTTTCTGCGCGTTGAAGGCGGTGGCGTCATCCTTGAAATACTGGATGATCGTGCCGGGCTCGGGCCCTTCGTAAAGGATCTTGGCCTTGCCTTCGTAGATTTGCCGGCGGCGTGACATGCGCATGGGTCCTGCTGAAAATATTGCGCCCCGGCTGTGCATACCCTCGCTTATGCGAGCGCTGAGCACGAGGCCGGGGCGTAGGCGCTCCATATAGGACGAAACGGCCGCGAAGGCAATTGCGCGGGGCCGCCGCGCATCTTGGTTTCATTAACTACAAATAGTATGGGGCGGGGGCTGAGGGGGCAGCACGCGATGGGTGTAACGGTTCGGACATTGAGGGGTGACGATCTGGCGCGGTGCCTGCCCGATCTCGCCGCGCTGCGGATCGCGATCTTCGCCGAATACCCCTATCTCTACGATGGCGACCGGGAATACGAGACCGGCTATCTGCGCGATTTCGCCGCCGCCCGGGGCAGCGTGCTGGTGGCCGCGCTGGACGGCCCGCACGTGGTCGGCGCGGCGACCGCTTCGCCCATGTCGATGCAGCGGGAAGAGTTCCGCGAGCCGTTCGAGCATCGCGGATACGATACCGCCGCGATCTTCTATTTCGGCGAGAGCGTGCTGCTGCCCGAATATCGCGGGCAGGGCATCGGCCACGCATTCTTCGACCATCGCGAAGCGGCGGCGCGCGATTTCGGCGCGCGCTATGCCACTTTCGCCGCCGTGGTTCGGCCCGAGGATCACTGGGCGCGATCGCCCGATTATCGCCCGCTGGACGGATTCTGGCGCAAGCGCGGCTATGTGAAAGTGCCCGGCCTCGTCACCGAACTTTCCTGGAAGGAGCATGGGGAGCCGGTGGAGAGCACCAAGCCCATGCAATATTGGCTGGGTTCGCTCGAGAGCTGAGCCCGGCCGCGCCGGGACTTGCCGGGGGCATTGCGCGCAGCCCGGTTGACCGCCCGCCCATCGGTCGGCAAGGGCCGCTGCCGGGGAGAGACATGAAAAGCATGGGGTTTCGCAGCCTTACGTCCATCGCGGCGATAGCCGTTGCCGCTGCCGCGGGCATGCCCGCCGCGGCACAGGAATCCGCGCGCCTTGTGGATGGCGAGCAGTCGGGCGAGGCGATCGTCGTCACCGGCACGCTGATCCGCGGCGCGGCCGAGGATGCGCCGGCTCCCGTCGAGGTGATCACCGCGCAGGATCTGGCGCGGCAGGGTTCGCCCTCGATGATGGACCTCACCAAGCGGCTGCCGGTTTCCGCCGGGGTGATCGGCGATTCGAGCCAGTTCGATCCGCGCAGCCAGTTCAACCAGGGCTCCGCCTCGGTCAATCTGCGCGGCCTCGGCCCGCAGCGCACGCTGGTGCTGCTGAACGGCAAGCGCATGGTGGCGAGCGGGGCCGGCAATGTGCCGCTGGTTGACGTCAATCTCATGCCCTCCTCCGCGATCGGCCGGGTCGAAATCCTCAAGGACGGCGCGGCCGCCACCTACGGTTCCGATGCGATTGCAGGCGTGGTCAATTTCATCACCCGCACCGACCAGGACGGTTTCCTCGCCTCGGGCGATTACCGCTATATCGACGGTTCGGACGGGGACTGGAGCGGTGCGCTGTCATGGGGCGGCGATCTCGGCCCGGTGCGCGTGTTCCTCTCCGGCGGCTATCAGCGGCGCAACGAATTGCAGGCGGGCGACCGCCATTTCGTGATGATGCCCTATGAGAAGAATCCGCAGGGCGGCTGGTCCGGCGGCGGCAATCCGGGCAATTTCGATTTCGACGCCACGCTGAACGGCATCGCCTTCACCGCGGATGAGGGCTGCGAGGGGGCGGGCGCCTATCGCGCGGCCAACGATCTGTGCCTGTCCAACTATCTCGGCTTCACCAATTTGATCGAGCCGGAAGACCGCTTCCAGCTGTTCGGCGACGTGGCGGTTCCGCTGGGCGACCGGCTCGAACTGCGCGCCACCGCGCTTTACGGCCGCACCGAGACTGTGCTGAGCACCTCGCCCAGCTTCCTGCCGACCATCGCGCCATCCGCCGATGCGGCTTTCGGCGGCAGCGGGTTGTTCGTGATCCCGCAATATGCGCCGGCCCTGGTCGATTACTGCGCGCGCTACGGCGCCGATGCGGGCTGCGCGGTGGATGCCGGCGGCACGCCGCAGGCCCCGGCGCTGGCCTATCCGGTGCGCTTCCGCCCGTTCCTGCTTTCGGGCAATCCGCTATTCGACAATGAGCGCAATACGGCGCGGCTGCCGCGCCATTCGGACGCCTATCAGTTCACCGCCGAACTGCGTGCCGATCTCGGCGCCGGGCTCGATCTGACGGGCGGCGTCACCTACAGCGAATATGACCGCTTCTTCACCGTCGGCGACAGTTTCGTGGACCTGCTGCAGAATGCGCTTGCGGGCTTCGGCGGGGCCGATTGCGCCTATGCCAGCGCGGCATCGCGCGCCGGGCTTTCGCCGGCGGAGCTGGCTGCGCTCGCGGGCACCAATGGCTGCAGCTATTTCAACCCGTTTTCGACCGGGATCGAGACCAACCAGCTGATCGGCCTCGCCAATCCCAACTATGCCGGCAATGGCAGCGCCGTGCCCGGCCTCAGCACCGAGCCGGGGGCGGGGTTGGTCAACGATCTTTCGACCATCGGCGATTTCTACAATGTCTGGGGCCGCACCGCCAACACCCGGCAATGGGTCGGCGATCTCGTCCTCTCGGGCGATACCGGGATCATGCTGCCGGGCGGCGAAGCGACTTTCGCGCTGGGCGGGCAATACCGCAAGGATCGCTATGCGCGGACCTATGAGGGCGGCAACAATCTCGACCTCTATCCCTGCCCGGCCTCGGTGCTCGACCCGACGGCGAGCTGCATGCCCGAAACGGGCGCGTTGGGCTTCATCGGCTCGAACCGCGATGTCGCCGTGTCGAGCGATGTCTGGGCCGGTTTCGCCGAGCTGCAACTGCCGATCACCAGCCGGCTGCAGGCGCAGCTATCGGCGCGCTACGAGAATTATGGCGGGGCGGTGGGATCGACCTTCGACCCGCAGGCGCGAATCCGCTTCGAGCTCAACGACTGGCTCACCCTGCGCGGCGGCGTGGGCACCACTTTCCGCGGCCCGCCGCCGGAGAACACCGCCGCCAATCTCGTCATCCTGACATTCATCGGCGGCGCCTTCCGCGCGGTGGACATCCTCGCCAATCCTGACCTCGAGCCGGAAAGCGCGACCACCTGGAATGCCGGGGCAGTGGTCGGTAGCGGGCCGTTCCGCGCCAGCCTCGACTATTGGCGTTACGATTTCTCGGGCCCGATCGAGAGCGAGCCGGTCAACGGCATGGTCGCAGCGCTGTTCGGCGCGAGCGGATCGGACCATTGCGGCGATCCGGCCTATGCCGGGCTGGAGGCGCGCTTCACCTTCTCGGGCGGCATCTGCTCGTCCGCCAATGTGCAGCGGCTCGCCACCTATGCTTTCAACTCGGCCGATGTCTCGACCAGCGGGGTGGATGCCAAGGCAAGCTACGACATCGCGCTGGGCACGGCCTCGCTGCAGGCGGGCGCCTCGGGCAGCTATGTGATCGAATACAAGGTCGGCGAAGTCTCCGTGGAGGGCATTTCCGTGCAGGGCGCCTTCGATGCGGCCGGTAAGCTCAACTACCAGACCACCGCCTATCCGATCCCGCGCATGAAGGGGCAGGCCTGGCTGCAGGGCCAGTGGGGCGCGCATTCGCTGCGGCTGCAGCTCAACCATGTCTCCGGCTATACCGACCAGCGCGAGAGCATTTTCGGCCCCGACGCGACGCTGGGCGGCACGGCGCTGACCGCGGGCAAGCATATCGGCGCCTTCGACACGGTGGACCTGGCCTGGAACTGGGCGCTGGAAAGCGGCACCAATGTCTCGCTCGGCCTGTTCAATATCTTCGATGCCAACCCGCCCTTCGCGCGGCTGGACCAGAACTTCGACCCCTTCACCGCCGATCCGCTCGGCTTCACAGCGAAGTTCGGGGTGAGCCAGGCGTTCTGAGGAATATTTGGGAGTGTCGGGAAGTCGTTCCTTAATTCATCCCCACAGTGAGGGGGAAAGAATTGGTTGGCCCCTTTTCTTTCTGCTTAGGAACTATGATAATTCTTGGATGAGCGAAGACGGTAACATCAACGAGTCGGATGCCAAAAAGGAGCAAAGGCCATCTTGCGGAAATTGTGGAAAACCGGCGATTGTATATCTGGGCAGTTATCCGGCTTGCATCGATTGCAAATACAAGCACGACATAAGTCAGTGGATGCAGTTCGCGCAGAATGCGGCCATGCTGAATTATGCGGCCCAAGAGATGGACGCAATTGTCGGCTTTGGCCCACTTTCCCCTACAATCCAGATTCCACGTCCTCCCGTGCCCCCTATTAATTACAACAACCAAACTGTGTCCGTCTCTGGCGGAAATGTTGGTGCCATCAACTTTGGCAATGTACATGAAATTCAGGTCAACCTACAGTCTCTTACTGAGACTGAGTCAATCGACTTGGTTGAGCCACTTGCCAAGCTGACGGACTCCATTCTGAATGCAAAAGACGCCGACGAGCAAACCAAGAACGATTTACTGGAGCAGATTGCCACTTTAACGACCCTTGCGAACTCCAAGCCTGAGGGGCGCAAGCCCGGCGTCATCAAAGCTCTCTTGTCAGCCATAAAAGATGGTGCGGGAGCTATTAGTAGTGTTGCGGGTGCATGGACGACTGTCGAGCCGTTGTTAGAAGGGCATTTTGGTCTTTAACGGCCAAGGTCCAATTGAAGATAGCTCCATCGATTTCGACTTCGGCCGATTGCGACCATAAACACCAGCTACTTTCCTACGCCCCCGCCATAGTCCCATAATCGCTGCGGCTCCTTGACTTGTCCGACGCATCCGCATCTCCGCCCGGCCGTTACCGCTCCGGGCCGCATTTGTTCACCCGCGAACCCCACGGAAATAAATCGCCTAGGACAGTGTTCCATGTGTTCCAGCCCTTGCTTTCATTGGCCTTTTCGCAGGCCTAATGTTCACAGGACCTAATGCAGCGTCGCGGGCGGCTCGTCCGGGGCGAGGGGAGGCTTGCCGCGTTCGATCAGCCGGCCGAGCGTGGCGCGCTGCACCAGCACGCTGAACAGCACCGCGGCGAAGGTGGCGGCCAGCAAGAGGTTGCGCGTATCGCCCGCCGGCAATGAGAGCGCCAGCGCAATGGAAATGCCGCCGCGCAGCCCGCCCCACCACAGCACGCCGAACGCCCCTTCCGCCTTCGGTTTCGCGGCGGGCACCACGCGCGTCGAAAGGCCGACCGAGAGCGCCCTTGCGCCCAAGGTCACCGGAATCGCGGCGAGGCCGAGCAGCAAATGCGGGATCCCCGGCACCAGCACGATCATCTCCAGCCCGATCAGCAGGAACAGCGCGGAGTTCAGCAACTCGTCCACCAGCTCCCAGAACTTGATCACGTAATCGCGCGTGATGTCGCTCATCGCATAGGTCACGCCCTGATTGCCGATCAGCAGCCCGGCCACGGCCATCGCCAGCGGGCCGGAGACATGCCACATGCTGCACAGGGAATAGCCGCCCATGACGATGGCCAGCGAGATCGTCACCTCCAGCGCATAATCGTCCATGCTGCGCATTGCGCGATAGCCGATATAGCCGAAGATCAGGCCGATCAGCATGCCACCGCCCGCTTCCAGCGCGAACAGTCGCCCGCCCTCGGCAAGCGAGAAATCCTGACCCGTCAATGCCGCGCCGAGCAGGATGGTGAACACCACGATGCCCACGCCGTCATTGAACAGGCTTTCCCCCGCGACCGTCGATTGCAGGCTTTCGGGGACATTCTCCTCCTTGAGCACGCCGAGCACCGAGACCGGATCGGTCGGCGCTATCAGCGCGCCGAACACGAAATACCAGATGGGCTGGATCGGCAGGCTGAGCAGGAAGGCGCCCACGGCCCACATGGCGAGGCCTGTAAGCGCGGTGGAGGCGATCACGCCGACGGTGGAGAGCAGCAGCACCGGCAGCCAGTCCGCCCGCAGCCGGTCGAGATTGACATGCAGCGCACCGGCGAAAAGCAGGAAGCTCAGCATGCCCTGCAGCAGCGTCTCGGTGAAGTTCATCTGTTCGAGCAGGCGGGCGACCGTGTCGTCCAGCGTCACGCCGGGGATGAACTCATTGGCGGCGAGCAGGCCGATAGAGGCCACCGCGCCCATCACGGTGAGGCCGATCACATGCGGCAGCTTGATGAAATGGTGGTTGAACCAGCCGAGCAGCGCCGATGCCACGACCAGCATGGCGGCCAGATCGAAGGGAGAAAGTCCGCCGGAGGTATCGTGCATGGGCCGATGGATAGCCGGGGAGGGCGGCCGGGCCTAGCCCTTAGCGGCTTCCTGCCGCGCATCGAATTCGGCGCGGGCACCCTCGATCCGGGCCATGTTCTGCTCGGCCCACAGCCACACGCCGCAAAAGGCCGCGCCCAGACTCTTGCCGAGATCGGTCAGCCGGTATTCGACCTTGGGCGGGATGACCGGATGGACGGTGCGCACCAGCAGACCTTCGCGCTCCATCTGGCGCAAGGTCTGGGTCAGCATTTTCTGGCTGATATCGGGAATATGCCGCGCGATCTGGGTGAAGCGCTGCTCGCCATGCTCTTCCAGAACTTCGAGCACCAGCATGGTCCATTTATCCGCCACGCGCCCGATCAGTTCGTTGACGAGCTGCTCCAGCTTGGGATCGACCTCGTCCGGCGGCGTGGTTTCCGCGATGCGCCGCGCTTCGGCAATTGCGGATTCGTCGAAAGGAAGCGTACTCATGCCTTGAAATCCTTACGCTCTCTTTTGGGTAAGTATAATTCTTTCCGGTGCCTTCTTTCCTATGGATAGCGGAAAGACGATCTAGTCGCCAGCAGACAAGGAGACCTCCCATGAAACTCACCGGAAACACCATTCTCGTCACTGGCGGCGGCTCGGGCATCGGGCAGGCACTGGCCTGGCAATTCCACGATCGCGGCAACACGGTGATCGTCGCGGGGCGCACCGAGGCGAGCCTGGAAAGCACGATCGAGGGGCGCGAGGGCATGCATGCCATCGTGCTGGACGTGGCCGACAACGCATCGGTCGCCGCCTGCGCCGACAAGCTGGCGAAGGATTTCCCCGCGCTCAACATGCTGATCCATTCGGCCGGCATCATGGAGCGGGCGGAACTGGGCAGCGGCGGCACGATCGAAACCGCCGAGCGGATCGTGAATATCAACCTGCTCGGCACGTTCCGCGTGGTCGAGGCGCTGATCCCGCAACTTTCCGGCAAGCCGGATGCGGCGATCTGCACCGTCTCCAGCGGCCTCGCCTTCAGTCCGCTGCCGTCGGGCCCTGCCTACAGCGCGACCAAGGCGGGCGTGCATAATTACTCGCTCTCGCTGCGCCACCGGCTGAAAGGCCAGGTTGAAGTGATCGAGATCGCGCCGCCCGCCGTGCAGACCGGGCTGACGCCGGGCCAGGAAACGCGCGAGGGCTATATGCCGCTCGACGCCTATATCGCCGAGACGATGGCCAATTTCGAACACTTGCCGGCTTCGGGCGAGAACCTCGTCGGCAATGTCCTCCCGCTGCGCAATGCGGAGAAGGAAGGCCGCATGGAGCAGATGCTGAACGTGCTCGGCGGGCTGTGAGCCGCAGCGCGCGTCAGTCGAGGAGCTGTTTGAGGGTTTCCAGTTCCTCGCCCAGTTCCTGCGCCCTGGCGCGGTCGGTGTAGAATTCGCCGAGGCCTTCCCAGATCTTGGCGGCGGCCGGATCTTCCGGCGCGAGGAATTCGGCGATGCCGTGCATTTCCGAATCCCAGCGATAGGCCTTGGGATACATTCTCGGGATGGCCACTCGCTGGCGCTCGATCAGCCAGCCGAGCATCCAGTCCATCTCCTTGCGCAATTCCTCGGCCGCGCCGTGACGCTGGGCGGCCAGCAGCATGGCGGTGGTGAGGCCGATAATGCCCTTGTTGATCGCGCCGAAACAGGTCTTCAGCGCCGCCGCCGCGCCGATCGGGCCCGGCAGGACGCGGGCATCGATACCGTGCCGGTTGAGCAATCCAGCCACGTCGCTCGCGCCTTCGCCGCAAAGATGGAGGTGCGGGCCGTCATAGCCTTCCATCGGCGGCCCGCCGATAATGCCGCCATCCACCATGCGCCCGCCGAGCGCTTCGACCCGCGCCGCAAGGGCCTTCTTGGCCTCGGGGCTCAATGCATTGGCATCGCAGAAGATCGGAGCGCCTTCGCTGGCGAAGACCGGAGCGAGCGTTTCGACCACCGCGCCGGCCTGCGCCGGGGGGACGATCGACAGGATCAGCTCGGCCTGCGCGATCTCGTCCAGCGTGGCATCGGCCATGCCCGCTGCGGCGGCGCGCTCTCGCGTCGCGTCGCTGCGTCCTTCGAGTAGGGTGGGCACGGTGCAGCCTTGCTCGTGGAGCCGTCGGGCCACGCCCGAACCCATCGCTCCCGCGCCGATGACAGCGATCGTGGTCATGCCTCAGTCCCCTCTTGCTTCCGCCGCTTCCACGGCGCGCAGATAGGGCTTCAGCGCCAGCCATGCCATGGTCAATCCGGCGGGCCCGGCAAAGCAGGCCAATACCGCCATCGAATAGCCGACGCCGGCCTCGCCGAAGACATTGTCGTTGAGCATGCCGACCACCAGCGGGCCGAGCCCGTAGCCGATGACATTGTAGATCGCGATATAGAGCGCCGTGGTCGTGCCGCGCATCCGGCCCGGCGTCACCGCCTGGATAGCGGCATTGGCCGGGCCCGAGCCCAGCGAACCGAGGAACAGCGACGCGCCGAACAGGGCGAAGGCGACGGTGACATTGTCGACCAACGGATAGAAGATCGCCACCGGGATGAGCGGCATGGTCACCAGCCAGACCATCCGCATATTGGCGTCCTTATATCCGGCCGCGGCCATGCGATTGGCGATATAGCCGCCGAGCACCAGCCCGATCGGCGAGACAACCAGCGAGATGATGCCGAGGATCGGCCCCGGCTCACCCGGTGCGAAACCGAACTTGCGCTCGAAGAAGACCGGGCTCCAGATGGCAATGCCGAAGCTCAGCATGGCCTTGATCCCGTTGGCGAGGAACATCGGCACATAGGTCGCGCCGAGGCCCCAGAGGAAGCGGACGACATCGACGAAGCTCGGCGTCTGCGCGCCCGGCGCTTCGCGTCGCGGCGGTTCGGGCACGGTGGCGAGCAGAAGGAGCGCCCACAGGACGCCGGGCAGGCCGACGATCACGAAGGTCATCTGCCAGGGCTTCAGCGTGCCCACCACGGGGAAGTTCTGCGGGCCAAGATCGGTCAGCCAGGTGATCAGCCAGCCGCCGACCAGCAGCGCCATGCCGCTGCCCGCCACCACGCCGATGCCGATCACCGACATGGGCTGCGCGAGTTTTTCGCGCGCGAACATGTCGGAGGTCATCGAATAGGTGGCCGGCGCGTTGCAGCTTTCGCCGATACCCACGCCCATGCGGGCAAGGGCGAGCTGCAAGAAACTATGCGCCAAGCCGCAGGCGGCGGTCATCACGCTCCAGAAGAAGATGCCGAAGCCGACGATCCACTTGCGCGGGCCGCGATCGACCAGCCGGGCGACGGGTATGCCGGCCAGCACGTAGAACAGCACGAAAGCGAAACCGACCAGCAGGCTTATCTGTGTGTCCGAGACATCGAGATCGGCCTTGATCGGCGTGACCAGCAGGGTCAGCAATTGCCGGTCGAGATAGTTGAACATCAGCGCGATCATGAAAATGAAGATCGCCCACCAGCTGCGCGCGGGCGACAGCGCTGCTTTCGATACTGTCATCGGTTTCTCTCTCCGCCGGGCATTAGGCCCGAAAGCGGCGCGAGCGGCAAGCCCGTTCGGGTTTTGACTTCGCGCAAGGACTCGGTGGGCGAGCTGCGGCATCCCAGCCTCGACAGAAGGAGGTTGAGATGACGGCATCGGCAAGTGGCACGCGGCGGCGCGTGATACCGGGCACGGACCCGTTCGGCGGCGATCTCGCCATGCGCGGATTTGCGCTGAACGACATGTGCTATTCCTTCAACCACTCGGAAAACCGCGAGGCCTTCCGCGCGGACGAGGAAGGCTACATGGCCCGGTTCAACCTGACCGAGGACCAGAAGGACGCCGTGCGCCAGCGCGATGTGCTGGCCATGCTCGATGCCGGCGGCAACGTCTATTACCTCGCCAAGCTGGCCGGCATTCTCGGCCTCGACGTGCAGGATCTCGGCGCGTTGCAGACCGGCATGTCGGTCGATGCGTTCAAGGCCATGCTGCTCTCGCATGGCGTCACCATCCGCGAAGGAGAACTGGCATGAGCACGATCAGCGGCGGTATCTTCACCAGCCACGTGCCCGGAATCGGCGCGGCCATCGCCAAGGGGCTGCAGCAGGATCCCTACTGGAAGCCTTTCTTCGACGGTTTCAAGCCGGTCCATGCCTGGCTGCAGCGCGAGAAGCCGGATGTCGCGGTGGTGTTCTACAACGATCACGGCCTCAATTTCTTCCTCGACAAGATGCCGACTTTCGCGATCGGCGCCGCGCCCGAATACCGGCATGAGGATGAGGGGTGGGGCATCGCGTTTCCCAAGCCTTATCCGGGCATTCCGGAGCTTTCCTGGCATATCATCGAGGAAGTGGTGGATTCCGAATTCGACCCGGTGATGTGCCAGAAGATGCTGGTGGACCACGCGGTGGCCGTGCCGTTCGAGCTTGCCTGGCCCGATGCCGAAGCGTTCCCGGTCAAGCTGGTGCCGATCGCCATCAACACCGTGCAGCACCCGCTGCCGAGCCCGAAGCGCTGCCGCGACCTGGGTCTTGCCGTGGGCCGCGCATTGCGCAGCTGGGAAGGCGACGAGAAGATCGTGGTGATGGGCACGGGCGGCCTGTCGCACCAGCTCGAAGGCAAGCGCGCCGGCCACCTGAACGTCGATTACGACATGTTCTGCATGGACAGCCTGGTGCGCGATCCCGACGCGCTGCTGCAGCATTCGACGCTGGAAATCGTTGAACTGGCGGGCAGCCAGGGCGTGGAGATCCTGAACTGGATCGCCGCTCGCGCCGCGCTGGGCGATAATTGCCGCGAGCTTTCGCGCAATTACCACGTGCCGATCTCCAACACGGCCGCGGCGACGATGCTGGTCGAAAGCCGGGAAACAGTTTCGGCCTGACGGGCCAAAACCCACCTCTCCCCTGGGCGGCACACCGTTTCGGCGTGCCGCCATTTTCTTATGTTTCGACTTGGCTTGTGGGCTTGTTCAGACTGCGGAACTGAACCGGCGCGGGGACTGCTTGCGATAGGGATCGAAAGCGGCCGCGATGCTGCGCGCATAGGGCAGGCCGCGCGGCAGGATTTCCAGATGGCCCTCGCTCGCCTCGCACAGATTTGCCGCGAGGTAAGGGCGCAGGCGATCCCATGCCGATGAAAGGATCGTCGGGCCGACTTCCGCCCGACCCTGGCAAAGCAGCGCTTCGATGATGGCGCCGCGCTGCCGGTCCTCCGCGGAGCGGGCCTTGCCGACCGCCGTGGGGAGCATTTCCTGCGACAGCAGCATCCGGTATCGCCCGGCATTCTTCTCGTTCTGGACCAGCAGGCTCGGAAAGCTGCTGATCGCCGAAGCGCCGAGGCCGATCAGCACCGGCGCGGGATCCTCGGTAAAGCCCTGGAAATTGCGGTGCAGGCGCCCGGCGATCGCGGCCTGCGCCAGCGGATCGCCCGGCAGGGCGAAATGGTCGAAGCCGATCGGGACATAGCCCGCGCCGAACAGCTGTGCATGGCCCTGTTCGGCCATGTGGAAACGCTGTTCCGGGCCGGGCAGGGCGTCCGCGTCGATCTTGCGCTGGCGCGGGATCAGGTGCGGCACATGGGCATATCCGAACAGCGCGATGCGATCCGCGCCGAAACGCGCGGCGAGATCGAGCGATTCGAACAGGTCTTGCTCGGTCTGGCCCGGCAGGCCGTACATGAAATCGAAATTGAGCGAGCTGATCCCGGCATCGCGCAGGATCTCCACGCTATGGGAGATCATGTCGAACGGCTGGACCCGGCCGATCGCTTCCTGCAGGCGCGGCGCGAAAGTCTGCACGCCGAGGCTCGCATGGCTGGTGCCCACGGCGCGAAGCACCGGGCCCCAATCCTCGGTCAGTGTGCGCGGATCGAGTTCGATCGAGACGGTCGGATTGTCGAGCCGCAGCCGCAGGACGAGCGCATCGAAAAGCCGCACGAAATCGGTCGGCGCGATGGCATTGGGGCTGCCGCCGCCGAATGCGATCCGGCGAATGCGCGCGTCCCGCGGCAGCTTGGCGGCCACCAGCGCGATTTCCGCATGGAGCGCGTCGAGATAGCTGGCGAGCCGCTCCCGCCGGTTCGCGGCGCTGGTGTTGCAGCCGCAATACCAGCAGATCTTCTCGCAGAACGGGATGTGGATGTAGAGCGAGACGTCGCCATGCGCGTCTGCCAGCGCCTGCGCGTGATCTTCCGCGCTGACGTCCGGGCCGAACTCGGCGGCGGTCGGAAAGCTCGTGTAACGCGGCACCGGCGTGGCGAGCAGTTCGGGGTGATAAGGCCACATGCGAGGGTAGTTCGCAGACTCGCCCCAAAGGCTCATTGCGCTCGATCAATCACCCGCCGCCAGTCGCTTTCCCGCGATAAATTGGCGCTTTGCGCAGTTTGCGCCGGATCAATGTCTCACCGCTTTACGGGGCGCATCGCGCCTTCATGCCGCACCGAACAAGGGGGTTGCACAGGGCAACTCGAGCGGCACGAGAAGGATAGTACCATGCGTAAAGCCATCGCTCTTGCCGCTATCGCCGCGGCCACTTGCCTCACTTCTCCCGCCCTCGCGGCCGATTCGGAAGGCAAGTTGCAGGTCAAGGTCCTCGCCACCGCGGTCCTGCCCGATGGAGAGATCGACAAGGTCAAGACGGACCTGGTTGGGCTTCCCGCCGGCACCCAGACCGAGGCCAACAACAATGTCGTGCCGACCGTGGCGATCGAATATTTCTTCACGCCGGAAATCTCGCTGGAGACGATCTGCTGTGTGACCCAGCACGATGTCGATGCCGTGTCCGGCCTGCCGGGCGCCGAGCTGGTTTCCGACGCCAAGCTGATCCCGGCGACCTTCACGCTGAAATACCACCTGAATGCCGGCGGCTTCTCGCCCTATATCGGCGCGGGCCCGGCCTATTTCATCTGGATCGACGAGAAGCCGGGCGCCGACGCCGTTGCCCTGGGCGCGGACAAGCTGAAAATGTCCGACGAACTGGGCATTGCGCTGCAGGCGGGCATCGACGTTCCGGTGAACGACGCTTTCATCGTCAGCCTGGATGCCAAGCGTTATTTCATCGGCACCACGGCGAGCTGGTATGCCGCCGGGACCAAGGTGATCGAGACCGACCACAATGTCGATCCATGGGTGCTGAGCGCCGGCTTCGGCTTCCGCTTCTGAGCTAGCCGGCAAGCGCTTCCAGGGTCGCGCGGTCGAGAATGACGACCGCGCGGCGCGAGGGAAGATCGACGATCCCGTCGCGCTTTAGCTGGGTGAACTGGCGGCTGACGGTCTCGATCGTCAGCCCCAGCAGGTCAGCGACTTGCTGGCGAGAGAAGGGCAGTTCGAAGGAATCGAGCGGCGCGCCGTCCGGCTTCTCGCAGCCGGGCTCGACCAGCCGTTCGGACATGTCGAGCAGGAAGGTGGCGAGCTTTTCGGTCGCGCTCTTGCGCCCGAGCAGCAGCATCCAGTGCCGCGTGCGATCGAGCTCGGTCAGCGTGCGTTGCAGAAGCTTGTGCTCCAGCGCCGGATGATCGGCCGCGAAACCGTCGAAATCGCCGCGCGAGAAAACGCAGACATAGGCGTCGGTCAGCGCGGTCACCGAATGGCGCGTGGTCGCGCCGAACGGCCGGCCGATGAAATCGGAGGGATAGACGACGCCGACGATCTGTTCGCGGCCGTCTTCCGTTCCGGTGGATAGCTTCAGCACACCCTCGATCACATTGGCGACGAGCACGGAATCGTCGCCCTCCCAGATCAGGGATTCACCCGCCTGCAATTTGCGGCGCCGGCCGATCGTACTCAGCGCGGCAATCTCCTTGCCGTCGAGGGCGGCACAGATGGCTCGGTTGCGGACAACGCATGTATCGCAGGCGCTCATGCGGCGATCGCTAGCAGAGCCGGCCGCATCCGACAATCTCGCGCACGCGCGCGAAATCGGCCCGGGCGAAATGCCCGTTGGAAACCGGCAGGCGGATATCCTAAGAGGGCGCGCTTCACCGACATGTAAGCCCCCGTTGCAACCACGCAGTTCCTTTCGCCCAGTCCTCCCTTGCCGGACCTTCCCTCCCATAACGGCCTTGAAGGGGCCTTTCTCGCCAATCGCGACCGCTTGCTGCGCTTCCTGATCGCGCGCGGCGCCGGGGATGCGGCGGAGGATCTGCTGCAGGAAGTGTGGCTGAAGGTGAAGGCGGCCAGGCCCGGGCCGGTCGCTTCGCCATTATCCTATCTCTATCGCATGGCGAACATGCTGATGATCGACCGCTATCGGACGCAAAGGCAGGCGGAAAAGCGCGACCGCGACTGGACCGAGACGATGGCGGGCGCCGCGCCGGGCATTTCCGATGCGCCCACGCCTGATCGCACGATCATGGCGCGCGAACAGGTGCGGCTGGTCGGGCAGGCGCTGGAACAGCTCGGCCCGCGCGCTTCGGCGATCTTCCGCAGGCACCGCGTGGACGGCATCCCGCAGCGCAAGGTGGCCGAGGAATTCGGCGTCAGCCTGAGTACGGTGGAGAGCGATCTGCGCGCCGCCTATGCGGCACTGGCCGAGCTGAAGGAGCGCTTCGATGAGGCTTGAGGCGATGGACTCCGTCTTGCCTGCAGGAGGATCTTTCTATGGGGCATGACGATCCGATCCGGGAGCAGGCGGCAGCCTGGGCGGTGCGCACCGGCGATCCCGCTTTCGACGATTGGGACGGTTTCACCGCATGGCTGGAACAGCATCCCGCCCATGCCGAGGCTTATGACCGCGTGATGGCGGCCGTGGCCGACGCGGCGGAGGCGGATATTCCGGTGCTGGCCCCGGCCAATGACGAAGCGATCGTGGCGGAAACGCCCGGTGGCGCGGCTTCCGGCGCCTGGCCCGCGGTGAAGCCTTCGTTCTCTTCGACGCGCCGGCGCTGGCTGGGTGGGGCTATTGCGGCCTCGCTGGCAGTGGTGGCCTTCGCCGGCCTGTGGCAGATGCGCGGCGGAGGCAGCGAGACTTTCGAAACCGCGCCGGGCGAAACGCGCCTGATCGCGCTGGCCGATGGCGGCCAGATCGCCATGTCCGGCGGCACGCGGCTGGTGGTCGATCCCGACGAGCCACGCGAGGCCCGGCTGGAGGCTGGGCAGGCGCTGTTCACGATCGACCACGATCCCTCCGCGCCTTTCCGCCTGGAAGTGGGCGAGGATACGCTGGTGGATGTGGGGACTGTGTTCGACGTCGCGCATGGGCCGGATTCGCTGCGGGTTGCCGTTTCCGACGGCGCGGTGCTGTTCAATCCGAGCGGCCAGAATGTCGAATTGCTTCCGGGCGACATGCTTTCCAGCAAGAGCGGATCGGACGAATACAGCCTCGCTCGCATCCCGCTGGAGCAGGTCGGTGAATGGCGTTCCGGCCGGCTGACTTTCCAGGATGCCTCGCTGGAGGAGCTGGCGGGCGACCTTACCCGCACGACCGGGATCGGCTTCCGCACGGCGCCAGGCGCTGCGGGAAAGACCGTGTCGGGCAGCCTGCTGCTCGATCCGGTGCGCGACGATCCGCGTTCCATCGGGCCGCTGCTCGGCGTTTCGGTGCGGAGGCAGGGCGATGGCTGGGTGATCGATACGCCCTGACATGCGGCGCGCCGGCCTCATCCTGCCTGCGGTGATCGCCGCAGCCTTGCCGTCTTCCGCCTGGGCGCAGGAGTGGATGGTGAACGCACCTGCCGGGCGCGCGGGCGAGGTTGCGGCCACGATCGCCCGCCAGACAGGCACCAGCATCGTCATCTCCGACGGGGATATTGCCGGCCGCCGGATCGGAGCGATCCGCGGGCGGCTGAGCACGAAGGAAGCGGTCGAACGCCTGGCGCGCGCGGCCAAGGCCCGCGCGGTGCCTGCCGGTCCATCGGGCTGGCGCCTCGTGCCGGTCCGCGTCGCGCACACGGCGCCCTCGCGGAGTCCGGTGCAAGGGCGGACCGAATTGTCCGGCATCTCCAAACAGGAGGCGCCCGCGCTCCCCATCGTGGTGGTCTCGAGCAAGCGCGACCTGCTACTGGAGGAAGTGCCGGGCCAGGTCTCGTTGCTGGACGGGCAGGATCTCACTTTCGGCGGCGTCGGCGGGACGGAGAAGATTACCCAGCGCCTCGCTACCGTTTCCTCCACCCATCTCGGCAGCGGGCGCAACAAGCTGTTCATTCGCGGCATCGCCGATTCCAGCTTCACCGGGCCCACGCAGGCCACGGTCGGGCAATATTTCGGCGATCTGCGCATCAGCTACAACGCGCCCGATCCCGATTTGCGCCTCAACGATCTCGACCGGGTCGAGGTGATGGAGGGGCCGCAGGGCACGCTTTATGGCGCGGGCTCGCTTGGCGGGATCATCCGCCTCGTGCCCAACCAGCCGGAAATGGGCGTCACTTACGGTTCGGCGATGGTCGGCGGTAGCGCGACCGAGCATGGCGCAATCGGCGGCGATGCCAGCGCGACCTTCAACCTGCCATTGGTGGGCGATCGGGCGGCGCTGCGCCTCGCACTCGATGCGGAGACGCAGGGCGGCTATATCGACAAGCCGCTGCTGGGTAAGAACGACGTCAACCGGACTTCCATCTATGCCGGGCGCGCCGCCGTGCGGATCGATCTGGGGTCGGACTGGGCAATCGACCTCGTCGGTATCGGCCAGACCACCAGGGGCGACGACAGCCAGTATGCCGATCGCAATGGCGAGCCGCTCGACCGGGATTCGCAGGTGGTCGAGGGTTTCGACGCGGATTACGCGCAGGGCCAGTTCGTGGTTTCGGGGCGGTTCGGCGATGTTCGCCTGCGATCTTCGACGGGCGCGACCTGGCAGGACCTCGACGAGCGGTTCGATGCCTCGCTGCCCGACGGCCCGCCGCGCCTGTTCACGCAGAATAACGACATCACCATGATCGCCAACGAGACCCGCCTGTGGCAGCCGCTGGGCGATCGCTTCGGCTGGCTGGCCGGCGTCAGTCTCACGCATAATTCGACGACGCTCACCCGCACGCTCGACGCCGAGGAGCTACGTTCCGCCGCCACAGGCGTGCGCAACAAGGTGGATGAAGCCACGCTCTATGGCGAAGCGAGCCTTCGCCTGTTCGAAGGGCTCATCGCCACCGGCGGCGCGCGGATCACCCATTCGCGGCTCGGCGGCACGGGCGAGGACATCACGCCGGTCTTGCTGGCTGCCCTCTCCGATGTGACTGCCAAGCGCAGCGAAACCGTGTTCCTGCCTTCCGCCTCGCTGGTCGCGATGGTGATGCCCGAAACATCGCTCTATCTGCGCTACCAGGAAGGCTTCCGGCCGGGCGGCCTCTCCATCGACGGGCCCTTCGTGCGCCGGTTCCGCAACGACCAGGTCTATACGTTCGAATTCGGCGGGCGGCACGGGCGGCCGGGCGCCGGGCCCTTCGATATCGCCGCCAGCGTTTCCTTCACGCGCTGGAACGACATCCAGGCCGACTTCATTGATTCATCCGGCTTCCCCAGCACCGCCAATATCGGCAACGGGCGCATCTGGAGCGCGACGCTGGTGGGCGGCGTGCGGATCGCCCCCGGGCTGCGCGTGGATGCGGGGATGAGCTACAATGACAGCCGCGTGGACGAGCCGGCCTTCCGCTTCGTCCCGGCGACGGAGGTGCCGCAACTCGTCGATCCCGGTCTGCCGCTGTCGAGCGAGACGATCGACCGGCTTGTCGGGCAGCAGACGCTGGCGGCTGCATCGCAGGTGAGCCAGGTGCCCAATATCGCCAATGTCACGGCCCGGATCGGTTTCGACTATGCCCGCCCGCTGACCGACAACCTGCTCCTGACCGCGCAGGGCAGGGTCAACTATATCGGCAAGTCGCGGCTGGGCGTGGGGCCCGAACTCGGCGCGCCGCAAGGCGATTACGTCGATAGCGGGCTGACCGTGCGTGTGGGGCGCGAGGGTTTCGGCGTGTCGCTTGGCATCAGCAATATCGCCGATGTGAAGGGCAACCGCTTCTCGCTCGGCACGCCCTTCGCGATCGGGCGCGACCAGGTCACGCCGCTGCGCCCGCGCACCGTCCGCCTCGGTATCGACGCCGCCTGGTAGAAAATTTCACGCCGCCTCCAAGGCTGAGCCGCAACGGCTCCGTCCTGCAGACCAACAGGATCTGGGAGGACCGTGAATGTACCGTTACCTGCTTGCCACCACCGCCGCCCTGGCGATTGCCGCGCCTGCCGCGGCGGAGACGATTTCCACCAAGCGCACCGATCCGCTGCGCACTTCCACCATCAAGAATGGCGCGGCCGACCAGATCACCATCGACGAGGACGGTTCGGTTGTGCTCACGGCAGGCACTGCCGTCACCATGGACAGCAACAATTCCGTCACGAATGGCGGCGCGATCTCGGTTGGCAACGCCGCCAATGGCGTGGGCATCCTGGCGCTGGCGGGCACTACCGGCGATATCGTCAATACCGGCGGCATTACGGTCGACGAATCCTACACGCCCGAAGACGACGATAATGACGGCGATCTGGATGGGCCCTTCGCGCTCGGCTCCAATCGCTTCGGCATCCGCACCGATGGCGCGCATACCGGCAAGTTCGAAAACAGCGGCACGATCAAGGTCGAAGGCAATGATTCCGCGGGCATCTGGCTCGGCGGGCCGCTCACTGGCGATTTCACCCATAATGGCGTGACCACCGTCACCGGCGACCGGACGGTCGGCGTGCAGGCCGGCGACATCACCGGTGACGTGCGGCTCGCCGGCGCCGTATCCGCGCAGGGCGAGGATGCCGTGGGCGCCCGCTTCGCCGGCGATGTGGACGGCGCGCTGGTGGTGCAAGGCACGATCAGCGCCACCGGATACCGCAAGACGACGGCGCCCAGCAACACGTCCAAGCTCGATGCCGACGATCTGCTCCAGGGGGGGGGCGCGCTGATCGTCGAAGGCGATGTGTCGGGCGGCATCCTGCTGGCCGTCGCGCCGGAAGACAGCGATCCGAACGACAATGACGAGGATTCCGACGGCCTCGATGATTCCAAGGAAGGCGATGCCGCAGTCATCTCCTATGGCGCGGCTCCGGCGATGGTCATCGGCTCGGAAGACCGGGATATCGAAATCGGTTCGGTCGCCGGCACGGCCAGCGGCTTCGGCCTGCAGGTTGACGGCGCGATTGCCGGCAAGGGCGTCTATTCCGGCGTCGATGCGACCGGGCTTTCTATCGGCGGGCGCGGCGGTGCGGTGAGCATCGCCAATGGCATCGGCATTGCGGGCGCGGTCACGGCGGAATCGAAGGATAGCAACGCCACCGCGCTTTATGTCGGCGCGGGTGCGGACCTGCCCGAGATCCGCGTTTCCGGCAGTGTTGCGGCCAAGGGCGGCGGCGATGAGGATGCTCTCTCCACGGCGATCCTGATCGACCAAGGCGCCGATGTCCCGCTGCTGCGCGTCAGCGGCAAGGTTGAAGCGATCGCGGCAGACGACGATGGCTCGGCCACCGCGATCAGGGATGCCAGCGGCACGCTCGCCCTCGTCGAGAATAGCGGCGCGATTTCGGCCAGCGGCGCCGAAGACGGCTCCGGCCGCAATATCGCGATCGACCTTTCGGCCAATGCCGGCGGCGGGACGGTGCGCCAGACGCAGGTCGGCACAGGCATCACGGCGCCTTCGATCGAAGGCGATATCCGCTTCGGCGGCGGCAACGACACGCTCGACGTGGCGGACGGCACGGTGAAGGGCGCGGTCGCCTTCGGCGCGGGCGACAATGCGCTCAAGCTGTCGGGCGATGCCGTGCAGAGCGGTTCGATCGCCTTCGGCGCGGGCAACGATGCCATGACGCTTGGCGGCACATCCGTCTTCAGCGGCAGTGCCGATTTCGGCGGCGGCGCGGATACGCTGACCCTGAGCGGCGGTGCGCGCTTTTCGGGCTCGCTCGCCAATGCCACCGGCCTTGCAGTCAATGTCGGCGGAGGCACGCTGGATATCACCAAGCACGCTTCGATCAATTCGCTCAGCGTCGGCGATGGCGGCAGCCTGGCCGTGACGCTGGACAAGGATGCGGGCGAGGGCACTTATTTCGATGTCGCCGGCACGGCTTCCTTCGCCGAGGGATCGACGCTGTCGTTGCGGCTTGCCAGCGTGACCGATGCGGAAGGCCGCTATGTCATCCTCGACGCGGGCACGCTGGAAGGCGCGGACGATGTCGAGACCAAGACCGACCTCATCCCTTTCCTGTTCAAGGCCGAAGTGGCCGAGGATGCCCCGGCGAACCAGCTTGCGGTGGATGTGGCCAAGCGCACCACCGAGGAACTCGGGCTCAACCGCTCGCAGTCGGACGCGTATGATGCCGTCTTCGTCGCGCTGGGTAATGACGAGGACGTGGAAGACGTGTTCCTCGGCATCACCGATGGCGACCAGTTCCGCCAGGCCGTGCGGCAGATGCTGCCCGACCATGCTGGCGGCAGCTTCCAGGGTGTCAGCCTCGGCACCCGCGCCTTCGCGCGGCAGGTCGCCGATCCGCAGAGCACGGTCTATTCCGTGGGCGGGCTGGACATAATCGTCGGCACGGCCGCCTGGGGCATGAACAAGTCCGAAGGCGAAACCGCGGCCTATGATCTCGGCGGCTTCGGCTTCACCGCCGCGGGCGAGGTCGATACTGGTCTGGGTTCCTTCGGCGCGCAGGTGAGCTGGCTGTGGAACGAGCACACCAGCGGGTCGGAAAATCACCGGGTCCAGTCCGACACCTATGAACTTGCCGGCTACTGGCGCGGCAAATGGGGCGGGTTCGCGGCCTATGCGCGCGGCTCGATCGGCACGGTCGATTTCAACGGCAGGCGCACCTTCACCGGCATGGCCGGCGACAAGTCCGTCGAACTCAGCGCGCTTTCGAACTGGAACGGCACGCTCGTCACCTTCAATGGCGGCGCATCCTTCGAAGGCGGCGGGCGCTACCTGTTCTTCCGTCCCTCCGTGACCGTCGACTACACCAAGCTCGACGAGGATGGTTACACCGATACGGGCGGCGGCGAGAGCCTCGACCTGATCGTGGAGGACCGCAAGAGCGACGAACTGGCGGTCAATGGCGGCCTCACGCTGGGCGTCGACTTCACCGGCACCGGCCGCCGCGACGAGAACTGGTTCCGTGTCGAGGGCGAGGGCGGCTGGCGCGAGATCGTCGGCGGTTCGCTTGGCCTGACCACTGCGCATTTCGAGGATGGCGAGGACTTCACGCTCGATCCCGGCGAAATCGACAGCGGCTGGTACGCGCGCCTGCGGGCGATGGGTGGCAGCAGCTCCTTCGAACTCGGCGGCGAACTGGGCGCCGAGGACCGGCAGGGAGAGGTCGCCTATTCGCTGCGCGGCTCCCTGCGCATGGCCTTCTGACGCTTAACCGGATTCCTGCCGCCGCCGCCCCCCGGTCGGTAGCAGGATAGCCCCTGGCGCGCCCCGAAAGCGCGCCAGGGGTGACCTTTTGCCAAGGCGCTCGTCGGCCGGGCGGTCAGACCTGGCTATTGGCGCCGGCCAGCGTGTCCGAAATGGTGTTGAAGATATCCACCAGGTTGAGGCCGAGCGTCTGGAATGCGATCAGCGCGGCAACCGCTATCAGCGCCGCGATCAGCCCATATTCGATGGCGGTCGCGCCATCCTCGCTGGCGAGCAATCGTTTCCACATCGCCGCTATCCTTCGCTGCCGTCCGGCAGGGAGGATGCGGGCGAAGGGTTTCCGGGAAGTAAAGGGGCGCTGCGGTTTTTCGCGGCGGTTCAGGGCTTGCGGGCGCTCACCAGCGAGTAATAGCCACCGCCCGTGCGCACGGCCTGCACATCGGTGAAGCCTGCGCTCTCCAGGATCGTGCGATATTCGGGCAGGCTGTATTGCTTGCCCAGCGTGCCCAGCAGCATCAGCAGGCTGAAGGCGGCCGCATGCCAGGGGCCGGCGCCGTCGTCATCCATTAGGATTTCGCCGAGCAATATGCGCCCGCCGCTGGGCAGGGCGGCATAGCTCTTCGCCGCGAGCAGGCGGTTGGTTTCCTCCGACCAGTCATGGAAGACATTGGCGAAGAAATGCGCGTCATGCCCGGTCGGCCAGTTCTCGGTGAACATGTTGCAGGCATGGGTGGAGATACGATCGGAGAGGCCCGCGCGCTCCACATAGTTCCCTGCCTCTTCGGCCATGGCGGCGAGGTCCAGCAGCGTGACCTTGAGCTGCGGGTTCGCCTTGGCGATCTCGATCCCGTAAACGCCCGATCCGCAACCGACATCCATCAGGCTGCCGATCTTGCCGAACACGCTCTGCACCGCCGCGCCGCGCGCGGGGGCCTGGCTGTGGGCATGCATGAAGGCGGCGATGCGCTGGGCGGCTTCGGCGCTCATTTCGCCGCGTTCCCATTCGGGCGCGCCGCTTTCCACGCTTTCGGGCCGGCGCCCGGTCTGGAGCGCCTCGCGGATCTGGGCGTGGAGCGGGTTGGTCTCGCGGAAGCGGAACAGGAAGCCGCCCCAATAGCCTTCCGCATCCGGGTGCAGCCAGGTGCGCGCGGCGGGCAGGGCGCGCCACTTGCCGCCGCGTTTTTCGACCAGATCGGTCGAAGCCAGAGCGCCGAGCAGGATGGCCAGCGCATTGCTGTCCAGCTCCAGCATGGAAGCCAGCTCGCCCGTCGCCATCGCCTTGTCGGACAACGTGCGCAGGATTCCCAGCTCGTCGGCCACCGTGGTCGCCGGCAGGCGGAACTGCGATTCCCAGATATCCCAGATCAGCCGGTCGTCCTGGCTCGGCGGCAACGGTCCCATCGCACTCTCCCATTCTGTTTGCGTCGAACCTACCCGCCGCGCATCCGCCGCGCCAGAGCGCATTGGCGATTGCGCGACCCCGGCCCGGCATGGCAGAACCGTAACGAACGATATAAACAGATCGGAGAGAGACCCGTCATGGCCACCGCCGCTGCCGAGGATATCGAGGACACCGCCCGCCAGGTGCAGGCGACGATCCGCTATGTCGATCCGGGCGATTTCGTCACCCGCCGCTATGTGAGCCAGGGCGAGGAGATCAACACGGGCACCTATTCCGACCACCAGGTGATGGTGCGCGACGGCATGCCGATCCGCGATCATTTCGATCTCGACACGCACGGCTTCATGATCGGCAAGAACCCCACCGCGGTGACGGATTTCGACGACAAGGCGATGATCGCCCGGCTCTATGAGCGCGAGGTGGAAGAGGATATCCGCCGCCGCACGGGGGCCGACAAGGTGGTGGCGCGTGGCTGGATGATCCGCACCAGCGCGGACCTGACCGAACATGCCAAGCAGAAGGCCGAGAATTACCAGCACACGGGCGGTGTCCAGCCCCCTGCGGGCGAGGCGCATATCGATCTCAACACGCCCACCGCGCGGCGCATGGCGGACTTCACCTACCGGAAGCATTTCCCCGACGGGCCCGGTTACAAGCGCTTCCTCATCACCTCCTACTGGCGCACCTTCTCGCCGCCGCCGCAGGACGTGCCGCTGGCGCTTTGCGACGGGCGCAGCAGCTTCGGCGGGGAAGAGAAGAGCAACACGTTGTTCATCGTCGATGAATTCCCGACCGGCGATGCACTGACCGCTCCGGTCGAAGGCGAGGAATTGATGATGGCGGCGACCATCCCAAGCTACAGCCCGGATCATCGCTGGTGGTATTTCTCCAATATGCAGGCCGACGATATCCTGCTGTTCAAGTTCCACGACAGCGACCATTCGCGCACCTGGCGCTGCCCGCACACCGCCTTCATCGATCCCAGCTTCCCTGACGCGAATACGCGGGCGAGCATCGAAGTCCGTTCGGTCGCCTTCTTCGAGTGACCGGCACTCCGGAATAGCCCGCCGCGCAACTTGACTCCGGTCGAGGTCTCGGGATTCTGGCGCGGAGTTTCGATCGGGGGGTCGTGTGCGTAATTTCGTTGTCGGTGCGGCTCTGGCCGTTGCGCTGGCGTTGCAGCCGGCCATGGCGCGGGCCCAGGCCACCTCCTACGAAGGCTATGAGCAGGAACTCGCCGGCATCCGCGCGCAGATCGAGGCGACCGACGATCCGGGCGAGAAGGCCTATGCCTATGCCCAGTCCGCCCTGCTGTTGCTCGGGCTCAATCGCACCGATGAAGCGCTGGCCGATATAGAGCGCGGCAAGGCGCTGCTGCGGCCCGAAGATGCGGTGCCGCGCGGCGAACTGCTTTACACCGAGGCCTATTATTTTCGCCAGCAGCAGCGCCCAGCGGATTGCGAAGCGAATATGCGCGAGGCGCGGCCGATCTATGTCGAGAATTACGGCGGCGAGCATCCCTATCTGGCGATGATCGAAAGCCTGCTGGCCACTTGCCTGCAGGACCAGGGCGAATATCGCGAAGCCATCGACCTGACGCGCCACACGGACGCGATCTTCGCCCGGCAGGGCCCCGAATACGGCACCCAGCGCGCGACCTCGCTGATCACGCTGGGCAAGGGCCTGCAATCGGCCAACATGATGAAGGAGGCCGAGGAGATCTTTCGCGAGGCATTGGTTCCCGCGCGGCAAATGCCTGAAAAACATCCAATCCGCTTCAACGCACTCGATGCGCTGGGCGGCAATCTGCTGACGCAAGGGCGGCCGCTGGAGGCGCAGCCCCTGCTGGAAGAAGCAATCCGCGAGGCGACCGAGAATCCGGGCATTTCGCGCGCGCAGCTTGCCGTGGCGATGAGCGAATATGCCAATGCCCTGCTGCAGCTCGACCGCCCGACCGATGCGCTGCCGATCTTTCTCGAATCCGCCACCATGCTGGACGAGGCCGGCTATCCGCTTCCCGCCGCGACCACGCGCCGGAATGCCGCCATCGCCGCTGATCGCGCGGAAGACGCGCAAATGGCTCTGGACCTGACCGAACAGGCGCATGCGGCGATCGACGCCGCGCCCGAAGCGGGGGCGCTGCGCATCGCGACCTTGCAACTGGGCGAGGTGCCGATGCTGGTCGAGGCGGGCCGTTTGGACCAGGCGGAGGTCTCCGCGCGCGCTGCGGCGGAAGCGTTCTCCCACCTGCGCGATCCCGGCCACTCGCAGGCCACTGCGGCACGCATGCAGCTGGGCTGGGTGCTCGCGCGGCGGGGCAAGGCGCAGGAAGGTGCGGCGATTGCGCGCGAGGCTTTCGAAACCTCCGTGGAAAGCCGGCGGGAACGGGAATTCGTGCTCAATCGCCCGCTCGATAGCCTGCCGGCTATCGTCGAATACAGCCAGGTGCTGGAAACCGCGCGGCTGGCCGGAGACTTGCCGCTGGCATTCGACGTGATGCAGGCGATTGTCCAGTCCGATGCCAGCCGTGCAGCCTTCGCCGTCGCCGCACGCGAAGCGGCGACGGATAGCGAACTCGGCGCGCTGCTCAGGAAGCGGCAGGAAGCGGGTCTCGCCGTCGCGGAAGCCGATAGCGCCCTGCTGGCGGCAGAGGCCGCCGACGCGCCGGAGCAGGGCGAGTTGCTGGGCAGGTTGCATCTGCGGCACGTGGCGCTCTCTCTCCTGGACGAAGAGCTCGATCGGCGCTTCCCCGCCTATCGCGAACTGATCCAGCCGCGCCCGGCGACATTGCCCGAGATGCGCGCAAGCCTTGGCGAGGACGAGGCGCTTCTGGTCATCGCCGAGAGCGATCGCGGCCTGCACACGCTGGCGGTGACGCGCGAAGGCGTCGCCCTGGGCTTCGATCCGGTTCGCCGCGAGAGCTTGCGCGAACTGGTCGGATCGCTGCGGGCCGGGATTGACCGGTCCCTGACCGATGGCGGCCAGACACCGTTCGATGTGGCCGCATCGAAGCAGCTTTACGATGCGATCGTGACGCCGGAAGTGGCCAAGATGATCGGTGGCAAGAGCCAGCTGCTCGTCGCCACCGGCGATATCCTCTCCGCCATTCCGCTTACCATGCTGGTGAGCAAGGCGGGCAAGGATGCAGCAAGCAGCCATTTCCTGATCGAGGACAAGGCGATTTCAGTGGTGCCGTCTTTCGCCGCACTGGCCGCCAGCAGGCAGCGCGGGGGCGAGGACGGGCGGCTTGTCGCCATCGGGGCACCGGCCCTGCAAGGCGAGGGCGCCGTCGCCGCGGCCGCCGATTATTTCGCGCCGGCGCTGCGTTCGGCCCGGCTGGGGAAGCTTGCCCCGTTGCCGGGTGCGAAAGCCGAGATGGAAGCGGTCGCGCGATTGCTCGAAGATCGCGGCGCGCCGCTGATCCTCGAAGGCGAGGCGGCGACCGAACCGGCGGTGAAATCGCTCGACCTGAGCCATACCGGGGTGCTGCTCTTTGCCACGCACGGCCTCGTCGCGGGCAGTTTCGACGGGGATAGCGAGCCCGCGCTGGTGCTGACGCCGCCGAAGAAGGAAACGCCTGACGATGACGGGCTGCTGACCGCTTCGGAGGCCGCCGCGCTCGATATCGGGGCCGATTGGGTGATCCTTTCCGCCTGCGACACCGCGGCCGGAGGGCGACCGAGCGCTGCCGGCTATACCGGCCTTGCGCGCGGCTTCCTGTTCGCCGGGGCGAAACGCGTCGTGGCAAGCCACTGGCCGGTGCGCGACGATATCTCGGCGCGGCTTTCGGTGGGCATCGTCGAAGCGGCGAAGGACGGCCTCAATGCGGGGCAGGCGCTGCGCAAGGCAGTGCTGGCGGTGAAGCGCGACGAACCGAACCCGGCGCTATGGGCGCCCTTCATGGTTGTCGCCCGATAGGACGAGGACTTCACTTGGCGTTCACGAAGGCGCTGGCTATAGGCTCGGCATGACCGCTCGTATTTCCTACAGGCTCGCCGTGATTGCCGCCCTTGCGGCAGGCTCCACCGTCCTTTCCGGCTGCGCCTCGCTCGGCGGGGGCGGCAAGAAGACCGAAACCGCCTATGTCGCGCGCGACGTGGAATCGCTCTACATGGCGGCGAAGGAGCGGCTCGATCGCGGCGATGCGAAGATCGCAGCCGCCCTGTTCGACGAGGTCGAGCGCCAGCATCCCTATTCGCCCTGGGCCCGCCGGGCGCAGCTGATGAGCGCCTTCTCCTATTACGTGCGGCGGGACTACACGCAGGCGATCCAGTCCGCGCAGCGCTTCCTGTCGATCCATCCGGGCAATAAGGATGCGCCTTACGCCTATTACCTGATCGGCCTGTGTTATTATGAGCAGATCAACGATGTCGATCGCGACCAGAAGATCACCCAGCAGGCGCTGACCGCGCTGACCGAGGTGCGCCGGCGCTATCCCGACAGCCAGTATGCCGCCGATGCGCGGCTGAAGATCGACCTGGTGAACGATCACCTGGCGGGCAAGGAAATGGAAATCGGCCGCTTCTACGAGAAGACCGGTTACTGGACGGCGGCGCAGATCCGTTTCCAGAACGTGATCGACGATTACCAGACCACCAGCCACGCGCCCGAAGCGCTGTACCGGCTGACCGAGACGAGCCTGGCGCTGGGCATTCCGCTCGAAGCCAAGAAATATGCCGCCGTGCTCGGCGCCAACTATCCCGGCAGCAAGTGGTACGAGAAGGCTTACGACCTGATCGGCGATTATGCGCCGCAGGAACTGGCCAAGGCCAACTGAACCGGCGCGGCTGCAACGGCCTCAGGCCGCGTTACGGCTCGATTCGACGAGTTCGGACAATTCGGCGGCATGCAGTGCCTCGCTGAAGCGGACGCCGGCGAGCCCGTCATGCGCCCAGCGGATGAAACCCGCGAGGGCGGCCTTTTCGCCAAGGCTGACAGTCACTTCCTCGCCTTCGGAGAAATCGCTGTAGCCGAGCTTGCTGACACGGCAGCCTTCGGAAGACAGCTCGATCATCAGCCCGCTGGCGGGCTCCCCACCATCGCGCGGGCATAATCCGACCGTCCGCTTGACCGCGAAGCGCCTTTTCGTGCGACTGAGCATGCGGGCCATGGCTCCTCGTTCCAACGTCAATGCCCAGTCATCAATAAGACACAGTTTGCTTAACAAGAGGTTTGGCCCGGCCAATCGCCGCGTTCCGGTCGCAAGTCGCGCAGTGCCGTTGCGGTTTGCCCGGCCTGGCCGTAAGGCTGGAGCGCGCCATGCTGACCTCGCTCGCGATCCGCAACATCGTCCTTATCGAGGCGTTGGATCTTGCCTTCGTCCGGGGGCTCGGCGTGCTTACCGGTGAGACCGGCGCGGGCAAGTCGATCCTGCTCGATGCGCTCGGCCTCGTGCTCGGCAATCGCGCGGAGACCGCGCTGGTCCGGGCTGGAGAGGAGCAGGCGAGCGTCAGCGCCACTTTCGAATTCGATCGCCTGCCCGATGCGATCCGCGATGCGCTGGCCGATGCCGGGCTTGAGATAGAGCCCGGTGAACCGCTGATCATCCGCCGCCGGGTCAAGGCCGATGGCGGCTCCAAGGCATTCGTGAACGACCAGCCGGCCAGCGCGGCCCTGCTGCGCCAGATCGCGCCCGCTCTGGTGGAACTGCATGGCCAGCATGACGATCGCGGTTTGGTGAACCCGCGCGGCCACCGCGCGCTGCTCGATCGCTATTCCGGCGGCGATGTCGCCCGGGTCGGGGTGGCGTGGGAGGCGTGGCAGGGCGCGGTGGAACGGCTCGCCGGTGTGCGTGCGGAAGTCGAGCAGGCGCGGGCGGATCAGGAATTGCTGCTCGCCCATCTCGCCGAACTGGCCGCGATCGAGCCCGAGGAAGGCGAGGAGGAACGCCTCGCCCTGGCCCGTGCCGACATGCAGAAGGGCGAGCGGCTTTCCGGCGATCTCGAGCAATTGCGGCAGGTATGGGATGGATCGGATTCAGCGCTGGCATCCTTGCGGACGGCCGCCCGCCGGCTCGACCGGATCGCGCCCGAACATCCGCTGCTGGCCGAAGCGCTGGCTGCGCTCGACCGGGCGGTGATCGAGGCGGGCGAGGCGGAGGAAAAGCTCGAGCAGGCTGCGGAAGCCTTGCAGCACGATCCCGCCGAACTCGACCGGATCGAGACGAGGCTGTTCGATCTGCGCGCGCTGGCCCGCAAGCATGATTGCACGGTCGACGAACTGCCGGCGAAGATGCGCCAATTGCGCGAACAGCTCGACGCGATCGAGGCCGGCGATGCCGAGATCGGCGCGCTGGAAAAGGCCGCCACCGAGGCGCGCAAGTCTTATCACGAAGCGGCTCATGCGCTTCACGAGGCACGGCTTGCGGGCGCAGTGAAGCTCGATGCGGCGGTGGCCGGCGAGTTGGCGCCGCTCAAGCTCGATGCCGCGCGCTTCCACACCGCCGTCACTGAACTGCCCGAGGAGCGCTGGGGCCCGGGCGGCATGGATTCGGTCGAATTCATGATCGCCACCAATCCCGGCGCCGATTTCGCTTCGCTCGCCAAGATCGCCAGCGGCGGCGAGCTCAGCCGCTTCATCCTCGCGCTCAAGGTCGCGCTGGCCGAGCAGGGCGGGGCGGCGACGGTGATTTTCGATGAGATCGATCGCGGCGTGGGCGGGGCTGTCGCCAGCGCGATCGGCGAGCGGCTGGCTCGTCTAGCAAGCAGCGGGCAATTGCTCGCCGTCACCCACAGCCCGCAAGTGGCTGCGCGCGGCAGCCAGCATTATATGATCGCCAAGTCCAGCGAGGGTACGGTAACGAAGACCTCGGTTGTGCTGCTCGACCCTGCCGGGCGGCAGGAGGAAATCGCCCGCATGCTTTCCGGGGCGGAGATAACCAGCGAGGCCCGTGCCCAGGCGGACCGGCTGCTGGAAGGAGTGTGATGCGCAAGATCGTGGCCCTGTCCGTTCCGCTGCTCGCCGCCTGCACCACGGCGGCGTCCGACACCGATCCGCCTCCGCCTCCGCCCCTGACGCTGGACAAGGACCAGCCAATGCTGGCCCTGTTCGAGCATGTGATCGGCGATTATTTCGCTTTCGCCGGGGAAGCCCCGCCGACGACCTGCGCGATCCTGCGCACCGGCAAGGATGGTGAGACCGGGCTGTCGGCCGAGCAGGAGGAGGCATTGCTCAAGCGCTTCAGCCGCCTGGCACCCGCCGGACGTTGCGAGTGGGACGGCGAGAAATACGCCGACAGCTTCACCGGCGACAAGGCGACGGTGATCGATATCTACCAGTTTGCCTGCAAGGACGGGGCAAGGTGTTCCGGCTGGGTCAATGTCCGCGGGCCAAGCGCCTGTCGGCCCGCGGTGCAATACCGCATGAGCTATTCCGCCGGCAGCTGGCAGTTCGAGCGGGACGAGCGGCTTCTCGCCCAGTAGCGCCCAATCCGACGGAACCGTGCGGCTTCGCTCCCGTTCGATTGCGTATGGGACATGCCGAATTTCCGCAGTGGCTCCATCTGCTTTCCATCATTTCCGTAGCGGTGGGCGTAGCCTGCGCCGGCTGGATCGCGGCCGATGTCGCGCGGCATCCGCAGAAGATGGGCATCATGAATCTGGTCTGGCCGCTCACGGCGCTGTTCGGCAGCGTCCTGTGGCTCTGGTTCTACCTGTCATGGGGGCGGCTGAAAGGCGCGGGCGTGAGCGGCGGCGAGGAAGACCCTCCATTCTGGATCGCGGTCGCCAAGGGTTCCAGCCACTGCGGTGCCGGTTGCACACTGGGTGACATCATCGCCGAATGGACGGCTTTCGGCTTCCCCGCCATCGCCGTGTGGTTCGGATGGCACTCGCTGTTCGGCGAGAAGATATTCGCCATCTGGATCCTCGACTATATCGTGGCTTTCCTGCTCGGCGTCGGCTTCCAGTATTTCACCATCAAGCCGATGCGCGACCTTTCCGTGGGGCAGGGCATCGTCAAGGCGGTCAAGGCCGATGCGGCCTCGATCACCTCCTGGCAGGTCGGCATGTATGGGCTGATGGCGGTGATTCAGTTCGCGTGGTTCAAGCCGGGCTTCGGCGGCGTCGCGCATGTAAACACGCCGGAATTCTGGTTTGCGATGCAACTCGCCATGCTGGCGGGCTTCTGCACTGCCTACCCGGTCAATTGGTGGCTGATCAGGATCGGGCTGAAGGAACGGATGTAAGCTCAATCGCCGCGCGGAGGATCGCGCGAACAGCGCCTTCAGAATCCGTCCGATCGTGCTAAGCCGCCTTGGCGCCTGGCCTTTTCATGGCCTGTGCGCACCAGACCGAGAAATGCAGGCATTACAATCCGTGGCAACCGATCCCCAGAGCATGAGCGAAGCCGATGCCGCCAATGAGCTGATGCGGCTGGCGAAGCAGATCGCGCATCACAACCGGCTCTATCACGCCGAGGACTCACCGGAGATCTCGGACCCTGAATATGATGCGCTGGTGCGGCGCAATTCGGAGCTGGAAGAGGCTTTCCCGCATCTCGTGCGCGAGGATTCGCCGTCGAAGACCGTGGGCTACGAAATCGCCGCCTCGCCGCTGTCCAAGGTCACGCACGAGGTTCGCATGATGAGCCTCGACAATGCCTTTTCCGACGAGGAGGTGGAGGAGTTCGTCGCCCGTGTGCGGCGGTTCCTGTCGCTCTCAGAGGACGAAGAAGTCGCTTTCACTGCTGAGGACAAGATCGACGGCCTTTCCTGCTCGCTGCGTTACGAACAGGGCGAATTGGTGCTCGCGGCCACGCGCGGGGACGGGCAGGTGGGCGAGAATGTCACGGCGAATGTCGCCCATATTCCGGACATCCCTCAGAAACTCCGCGGAGAGGCGCCGGAGGTGTTCGAGATACGCGGCGAAGTCTATATGGAAAAACAGGCTTTTACCGCGCTCAACGAACAGCTGATGGAAGAAGCGCGGGCAAAGGCGGAAGCGAAGGAAGAGCCGTTCGATCCGTCCACCGTCCGCCAGTTCGCCAATCCGCGTAACGCCGCCGCAGGGTCGTTGCGGCAGAAGGATGCCAGCGTCACCGCTTCGCGCAATCTCCGCTTCTGGGCGCATGGCTGGGGTGCGGCGTCGGAGGTGCCGGGGGAGACGCAGCACGGGGTGATGCAGCGGATCGCCGAATGGGGCCTGCCGATTTCTCCGGAGCTCAAATTATGCCATTCTTTCAGCGATATGCTGCGGCAATATCGCAGCATTTCGGAAGGGCGGGCGGCACTTGGTTACGAGATCGACGGCGTGGTCTACAAGGTGGATCGGCTGGATTGGCAGAAGCGGCTCGGTTTCGTTGCCAAGGCGCCGCGCTGGGCGCTGGCGCGCAAGTTTCCCGCCGAACGGGCCGAAACCGTGCTCGAACATATCGACATCCAGGTCGGCCGGACGGGCAAGCTGACGCCCGTCGGGCGATTGGCCCCGGTGCTGGTCGGCGGCGTCACCGTCACCAATGTCACGCTGCATAATCGCGACGAGATCGCGCGGCTCGGCGTGCGGCCGGGCGACCGGGTAGTGATCCAGCGCGCCGGAGACGTGATCCCGCAGGTGGTGGAGAACCTGACGCGGGAGGAGGAGCGCGAGCCCTATGTCTTCCCCGATCACTGCCCCGAATGCGGCAGCGAGGCGGTGGCGGAAGAGGGCGAAGTCGATGTCCGCTGCACGGGCGGGCTGATCTGCCCAGCGCAACGCACCGAGCGGCTCAAGCACTTCGTCAGCCGCGGCGCGCTCGATATCGAGGGGCTGGGCGAGAAGACGATCGACCAGTTCTTCGCGCTTGGCTGGCTGGAAAGCCCGGCCGATATTTTCCACCTGAAGGATCGGCGCGAAGAAATTCTCGCGCTCGACGGATGGCAGGACAAGTCTGTGGATAATCTGTTGGCAGCGATCGAGGCGAAGCGCCGGCCCGACGCCGCGCGGCTGCTGTTCGGCCTCGGCATCCGCCATGTCGGCGCGGTGACTGCGCGCGACCTGATGAAGGGGCTTGGCGATATTCACCTGCTGCCGGAAAAGGCGGCCGAGATCTTCCGCTATCGCGAGGAAAATCCGCAAGGGGAGGACGAAAAGCCGAGCCCCTTCGCCACGCGCATGGTCGAGGCGATGAAGGCGATCCTGCAAGTGCGGACCAACGGGATCGGCACGGCTGTGGGCCACGCGCTCGCCGATTTCTTCCATGAGGAGCATAACCGGCAGGTGTGGGACGATCTCATGAACCTGCTCGATCCCCCGATCTACGAGGTCGAGACGCGGGAAAGCGCGGTGTCGGGCAAGACGGTGGTGTTCACTGGCAAGCTGGAAACGATGAGCCGCGACGAAGCCAAGGCGCAGGCGGAGGCTTTGGGCGCGAAGGCGGCCGGTTCGGTCAGCGCCAAGACGGACCTGGTCGTTGCTGGGCCCGGCGCGGGCAGCAAGCTCAAGAAGGCCGCCGAACTCGGCATCGAAGTGATCGACGAGGCCGCCTGGGCGGAGATCGTGAAGGCAGCGGGGTGATGGCGTGAGAGGGAAGAGCAGCGGACGATATATCGGGCTCGGCATCGCCCTGGGCGCGGCATTGGGCGTGGCGATGGGCAATATCGCTATCGGGATCGCGCTCGGCCTCGCTATCGGCGTCGCGCTTTCCGCGCGGAAAGGTGAAAAGCGCGACGAGGATGAGGACGAGGGCGAGGAATAGCCGCCAATTGCCGGCCGGCGGACCTACTCCCCGGCGAAGCGGGCCTCATGTTCGTAGAATTCGGGGTAAGCGGGCCAGGGCACGTGGCCTTCGCCATGCTGGTACCAGCCGAGCGAATAGAGCGCCTGCGCCGTGCCTTCAGGCGGAGGCATTGCGCCTTGCGGCACATCTTCGCCGAAGAGCGCCCAGGCCGGTTCGGCCAGCATGGTCGCCACCCACATGCCGCGCGGATCGACCCAGCTGTCGCCCTTGTCGGCCCTGCCGCTGGTGATGAAGAGCGGGCGCGGCGCGCGCAAGGCGATCAGCATATGCGCGTCCACCGGCAGGTCGGCCACGGTCGTATCGCCCGCGGCGTATTTCATGATGTTGGGTGTGAACCAGTGGAAGGCGCCGGAGCCGGCCATGTTCTCCCACCTCTCGCCGAAATCGCGGCGCATCAGCTTGGCGCCGCCCGCGCCCGAACTGGAGACATGGGCATCGGCGAATTGCGGATCGAAGGCGGCGGCGACCAGCACGCCCTTGCCGAAGCGCGAATGGCCGGTGAGCGAGATGCGCCTGCCATCGATGCGCGGATCGGCGGCCAGTTCCTGCCTCAACTGGCTGGCGCCCCAGGCCCAGGCGCGCAGGGCGCCCCAATCGGTCTTCTCGCGTGGCCAGCGGGCGAGGCCGATAATGCCCTGCTGCATCTGCGCGGCATTGTCCGCCTGCAGCAATTGCGGGCGGTAGGCCAGATGGGCGAAACCGTGATCAAGCGCGAGTTGCACGCTGTCGGGCGGCGGCGGTCCGCCGAAATCGGGCGTGCGTCCGCCTGGCCAGATATAGCTGTAATCGATCAGGGCAGGCACGCTTTCGGCATGTGCCGGAAAGGTGATCGTCGCATCGACCATCGGGCCCATGCGGCCATCGGGCGCGATGACTTGCCCAATCCAGTGCTCGGCCATGCTGCCGGGGCGCGAAGGGACCGTTTCCTTGCGCCAGGCGATGCGGAAACTGCTCACTGCATCGGGAATGCGGCCGACCCAATTGTCCTCGACCAGTCGCGCGAGGTCGGCGCGGCGTTTCGCCCAGCCTTCAGGGCTTTGCTGCGTGGGATCGGAAAAGAGCGGCGGGGGCGCGAGGTCGCCCACATTGGCTTCGACGGAATTGGCGGCGTTGGCGTCTTCGGCGTTGCCGCTCGCCCCCTGCCGCAGCTCGCCGAAGCCGAAACGCGTGCGCTCCGCCTCGTGGATATCCTCGGCAGTCTGCGCCTGCGCGGCCGGTGCGGCCAGCAACAGGAGCGCGGCGAGCCCGTATCGCATTCCCAATCCCCCTCATCGCGCCTCTCCGGGCGCCGGCACCCACTTCATGACACCGCCGGCAAAGGGCGTCCACCAGCCCGTGCGCACGCCGGCTTCGGCCAGCATGTCGCTGGTCCACTGGTTGCACGTGTTGGAGAGTGTGTAGCGGCCCGGGGCATCGTAGAAGACGTCCTGCGTGTAATAGCCCTTGTGGCGGATGCGCGGTTCGGGCGGCACGCTGCGCTCGATCGCGGCGACGAGGCGGCGATATTGCGCATGGGTCAGGCGGATCGGTCGTGCGGTGTCGGACGGGGCAGGGCGCATATAATGCGCGACATGCAGCACGCCCTTCCCGCCAATGCCCACGATCCGCAGCACGGTCACGGGTGAGAGATCCCACCAGGTCGGCGTGTCGAGGAAGACGTCATGCTCGCCCCAGCTTACCGAGACATGGGTATAGGGCTGCCAGCGATCGGTAATGTCGGAAATCGGGAAATCCTCGCGCCAGTCCTTCTCCGGCGTGACCAGCGGCATGATTATCGCCGTGTGGATGCCGTTCGTCTCCACCATCACCGTCACGCCGCCATCCGGCTCCTGCCAGCTGGCGTTTCGGGGGATCGAACTGCCGATCCAGCCGGCCAGCGCGAAAAGCAGCAGGGCCAGCAGGGCGCCGGCGAGGAATGCGCCAAGCGCGCGGATCAGCCGGCGGAGCGGCGGCGCAGCCACAGGATCGACCAGTCGCCATTCACCAGCCGCGCGGCAAGGCGAAAGCCTGCCGTGCGATAGGCAGCGCGCACCGCCGATTCCTGCGTCTCAAGCAATCCGGCGAGAAGCAGCGAGCCGCCCGGCGCGACAGCATCGGCGAAATCGCCCGCCAGCGACACGAGCGGCCCGGCAAGGATATTGGCGATCAGCAGGTCGTAAGGCCCGCGCGCCTGCAATGCAGGATGATCCATCCCCTCCGCGACGAGCATGGTCAGCGCGCCGGGGCCCTGGCCCATCGGCACGCCGTTGAGTGCGGCGTTCTCCGCCACCACGGGCAGGCAGACGGCGTCGATATCGCTCGCCGTCGCATGGGCGCGCGGCCACAGCGCCAGGGCGGCGAAGGCCAGCAGGCCTGTCCCGGTGCCGATATCGGCGACATTGCGCACCACCGCGCCGCGCCGCTTCATCGCATCGAGCATGGCGAGGCATCCCGCCGTGGTCGCATGCTGGCCGGTCCCGAAGGCCTGGCTGGCGGGGATCGTGAAGTTCACCGCGTCCGCCGCGTCGTCAGCCGGATAATCGGGGGTGTGGACGTGGAAGCGGGCCGCGCGGATCGGTTCGACCAGCTTCTGCGTCTCGGTAACCCAATCGGTGTCGGGCAGCTTTTCCGCCTTCAGTTCCGGCGCGCTTTCGGCGAACAAGGATGCCACCGCCTCGCGATCCGCTTTCGTGGGGCGGCGTGGGAGATAGGCTTCGAGCTGCCAGTCTTCGGGCTTGTCCTCGGCGATTTCGGATCCGGTGAGGACGATGTCGGCATCCCAGTCCCAGCACGCCTCATGCGCGGCGAGCGCGGCCTGGATGACCGGCTTGGGCGCGAAGCCGGCAAGTTTCCAGCTCACTTGCCCGCTTCTTCCGCGAGCCGCTTGTCGAGCCGTTCCTCGATGCCGCGAGCATAGGCGCGGCAGGACGGTTCGCCGAAAGGCGATCCGAAGGCGAGCCGCTTGCGCATGTCGCTGGCCGAAGGATGCGGCGTGAGCAGGATCGTGCAATCGAGCCCGGCCAGCTTGGCAAGGCCGGCGCGATAGGCTTCGACATAATCCGGATGGTCGCCGAAACGGTAGCTGTCGCTGCTCACCGGCGAGAGACTGTCGGCATAGACCAGCGTGGCGCAGGTCGGCCCGGCGCAGGAACGCCATTGCCAGCTCAGCGCGCCGGGCGTGTGGCCGGGCGTCGCGATCGGCATCAGCACAATCGAGCCGAGCTGGACCGGCTTGCCGTCTTCCACCGTGCCATCCACCTTCGCCGCTTCGAACGGATCGTGCATCCCGGCCTGCGGGTCGTCTTCGGAGGCCTGGCCGCTTTCCATTACCGGCTTGGCGGCTTCGGAAGTGAGCAGCTTGGCGCCGGTGCGGCGCTGCAATTCGGCGATGCCGCCGACATGGTCGTAATGCTCGTGGCTGATGAGCAGCAGTTTCACATCGGCGAGGTCGAAGCCGAGCTTTTCGATATTGGCCGCCACGACATCGGCGCCCGCGCGGGTTCCGCTATCGATCAGCACATCGCCCTGGTCGCCGACGATCAGGATCGCCGAGATTCCGCATGTGCCGACATAATAGCTGTTGCCGTAAATGCGGAAGGGCGGGGCAGGCTTGTCCCAGTCGTCCCAATCATCGCAGGCCGCGGCCCAGGCCTTTTGCTCCGCTGCGTCCCAGCCCTTGTCCGGCGTGGCGAGTTCCGGCGGCGGGGTCGCCTGCTCGGGCTCTGCGGCGGCCGCCGGAATGCCGGCCAGCGGCGAGAGGGCGAGGGCGATGGCGGGTGCGAATCTAGCGAACATAACTTGCGCCATTGGCATCGATTGTCGCGCCGGTCATGCTCGGCGGGGCATCGAGTGCGCAAAAAGCGGCGATGCGGGCGATTTCCTCCGGCGTGGCGACGCGGCCGAGCGGGATATCCGCGAGCAGTCCGGGACCGCCGCGGCTGGCGAGATAATCGCCGGCCATCGCCGTGTTCACGAAGCCGGGCGCGATCGCGTAGGAAAGCACTCCCTTGTCCGCATAGGCGCGGGCGATGCTCTTGTGCATGGCCAGCATGCCGCCCTTGGCCGCCGCGTAGTGCCAGTGATCGGGCGAATCGCCGCGATGGCCGGCGCGGCTGGCGACATGGACAAGCCGGCCTTCCCGCCCGCCTTCCAGCCAGTGCCGCACCGCGAAGCGCGAGAGCTGCGCGGCGGAGGTCAGGTTTATCCGCAGGGTATCCTCCCAGGCATCGAGCCAGGCGATGTCCGACGAATCGAGCGGATTGGGAGCGAACAGGCCGGCATTGTTGACCAGCACGTCGATCTGGCCGCCGGCCCGGTCCAGCGCCTCCTGCCACAGCATTTGCGGGGCGGGCGGCTCGGAGAGGTCGGCGCCGATCGTATCGGCATCATGGGGTGCGCTGGCATGGCCGATCACGGTGGCGCCGCGCGCGCGCAGCGCCTCGGCAATGGCCTTGCCGATTCCGCGGCTCGATCCGGTTACGAGGATATTGGGCATGCCCTGTCCCTAGCGATCCGCAGAGGAACGCGAAAGGGAAGCACCGCGATCCTTGTCAGAAGCGGCACAATCGCTAAGGGGACAGCACACTCGAATTTACGGGACATGCCATGGCAAACCGGCCGCTCTCACCGCATCTGCAGATCTGGAAATGGGGACCGCACATGCTGGTCTCCATCCTTCACCGGGTAACCGGCGACGGAATGGCCTTCGTGGCGCTGCCGGTCCTGCTCTGGTGGCTCGGCGCGCTGGCCAGCGGACAGGAGGCTTACGAGACCTTCACCTGGGCCGCCACCACGCCGATCGGCTATCTCGTGCTGGTCGGCATAAGCTGGGCCTTCTTCAACCATCTCGCCTCAGGCATCCGGCACTTCGTGCTCGATATCGGCGCGGGCTATGAGTTGAAGACCAACCGCGCCTGGTCGATCGGCTCGATCGCTATCGCCATCGTCCTCACCGTGGCCTTCTGGGCCGCGATCCTGCTCTCCTAAGGACTTGCCACATGGGTAACGGAACCTCGATCGGACGCGTGCGCGGGCTCGGCCCGGCGCATGAGGGAACGCATCACTGGCTGCTGCAGCGCTTCACCGCCGTGGGGAACTTGCTGCTGGTCGGCTTCTTCGCGGTGTCCCTCGTGCTGCTGCCGGACCTCTCCTATGGCAAGGTGACCGAATGGATCGCCCGCCCGGTGCCGGCCACGGCCATGGCGCTGCTGGTGATCTCCACTTTCTGGCATGCCAAGCTCGGCCTGCAGGTCATGCTGGAAGACTATGTGCATGAGGCGGGCAGCAAGTTCGCCGTTATCCTTGTGCTGAACCTGGCGGCCTTCGGCGGCGCCGCATTCGGCCTCGTCTGCATTGCCCGCCTCGCGCTCGGAGGAGCCGCCTGATGTCCGAAGCATCGACCCAGCCTGCCTACAAAATTATCGACCATACCTATGATGTGGTCGTGGTGGGCGCCGGCGGTTCCGGCCTGCGCGCCACGATGGGCAGCGCCGAAGCCGGGCTGAAGACGGCCTGCATCACCAAGGTTTTCCCGACCCGTTCGCACACTGTCGCGGCGCAGGGCGGCATCGCCGCCAGCCTCGGCAACAATACGCCCGATCACTGGCAATGGCACATGTACGACACCGTGAAGGGGTCGGACTGGCTGGGCGACCAGGACGCGATCGAATATATGGTGCGCGAGGCGCCGCATGCGGTTTACGAGCTGGAGCACGCCGGCGTGCCCTTCAGCCGCAATGCCGACGGCACGATCTACCAGCGCCCCTTCGGCGGCCACATGCAGAATATGGGCGAAGGCCCGCCGGTGCAGCGCACCTGCGCCGCGGCGGACCGCACCGGGCATGCCATGCTCCACGCGCTCTACCAGCAGAGCCTGAAATACGCGGCCGACTTCTACATCGAATACTTCGCGATCGACCTGATCATGAAGGACGGCAAATGCGTCGGCGTGATCGCGATCTGCCTCGATGACGGATCGATCCACCGCTTCCGTTCGCAGGCCGTGGTGCTGGCGACGGGCGGCTATGGCCGGACCTATTTCACCTGCACCAGCGCGCATACCTGCACCGGCGACGGCGGCGGCATGGTGCTGCGCGCCGGTCTGCCGCTGCAGGACATGGAATTCGTGCAGTTCCACCCGACCGGCATCTATGGCGCGGGCGTGCTCATCACCGAGGGCGCACGCGGCGAGGGCGGTTACCTGACCAATTCCGAGGGCGAGCGCTTCATGGAGCGCTATGCGCCTTCCGCGAAGGACCTTGCCAGCCGCGACGTCGTCAGCCGTTCGATGGCGCTGGAAATTCGTGAAGGCCGCGGCGTGGGCGAGCACAAGGACCACATCTTCCTGCATCTCGACCACATCGACCCCAACGTGCTGGCCGAGCGGCTGCCGGGGATCACCGAGAGCGGCAAGATCTTCGCCGGCGTGGATCTGACGCGCCAGCCGCTGCCCGTGGTGCCGACCGTGCATTACAATATGGGCGGTATCCCGACCAATTATCACGGCGAAGTCATTGCCCCGAAGGATGGCGATCCCGATGCGGTCGTGCCCGGCCTGTTCGCCGTGGGCGAGGCCGCTTGCGTCTCCGTCCATGGCGCCAACCGCCTGGGTTCGAACTCGCTGATCGACCTCGTCGTGTTCGGTCGCGCCACCGGCCATCGCCTGAAGGAAATCGTCAAAGCCGGCGCCGCGCAGGACGAACTGCCCAAGGACAGCGCCGATATGGCGCTCACCCGCCTCGATCATTTCCGCAATGCCAATGGCGGCTCACCGACGGCGAAGATCCGCACCGAGATGCAGCGCGCCATGTCGGCCCACGCCGCCGTGTTCCGCACGGACGAGCTGATGGCCGAAGGCGTGCAGATGCTGGGCGATATCTACAAGTCGATGGAGGACATTTCCGTCGCCGACAAATCGCTGATCTGGAACTCCGACCTCATCGAGACTCTGGAGCTCGACAACCTCATCTCGCAGGCCTCGGTCACCATGACCTCCGCGCATAACCGCAAGGAATCGCGCGGCGCCCATGCGCATGAGGATTATCCCGACCGCAACGATGCCGAATGGATGAAGCACACGGTCGTCTCGTTCGACGGCTGGGGCGGCAAGGGCGGCGACATCAAGATCGACTACCGCCCGGTCCACGATTTCACGCTCACCGACGATGTGGAATACATCAAGCCGAAGAAGCGGGTTTATTGATGCTACGATCCGCTGCGTTGCGGCGGATGTCCTTCAATGTTGTGATGTTGGGGGCTGGTCTCTCTGGGCTTGCTCTTGTCGCTTGGGGCATGACCCTACCTGTCTACAACGATATCGAGGCGGCGCGGCGGATCAAGGCCGAGGCTTGCATTGGCGGGCATCCAAAAGAAGGCTGGTATGAGCCACTTGTGGCTCTCCAGACGTGGCGCCATCCGTTGATGCAGAGCGGGTTCAGCCTGCTTCTAGCAATATTGGTGCTATTTGTTCTGCACCGGCTGTTTGTCCGACGTGAGAGCGGAGCATGGCAGACGCCCGCGGATCGTTATCGGTTTTTTGTGTTGGGTTATTTTGTCCTCGCGAGCGGCTGGGCGGCGACGATCTATAGCCTTTATCTCGATACGCGTCGTGGCGACGTTCCCTGGTGCGCGGATTCGATCGTAATTCCGGTGTCAAACCTTACCCTATTTTACGGCATTCTTGCGGTCGTTTGCACCTTGGTAGGCGGAGCGCTGGCTTTGGCCTTCGACGCGTTACCCGCGTCGCTCTGGCAATGGAATTCCAAGAAGAAAATCATGTCTTTGGTGCTCAGTGCGGCTCTCGCCGGCCTGGCGTTGTTAGTGGCGTTATTGACTTGCTTTCAGGCGGTGGGCTCCGGCTTTCTTGGCACGACCGCTGGCGTTGTCGCGGTATATCTGATCCTTGCGACACGTGCGGCCTTGCTGGCGCCGCGAGTAGATAAGACCTTCAAGAAGCCTTGAAGGAGTTGGGAGCGCGTTATTCTGCCTCTTCCCGATGCGCCGAGATCACCTTTACCGGCTCGGCCAGCATCTGGCCTTTCATCCAGCCTTCGCCCTTTTCCGGATCGACCGGGGAATCGAATATCGCGCGGACCACGTCCATCCCGTCCGTCACATAGCCGAACACTGCATAGCCGAGCCGGAAATCCTCGTCCTCGGCGTCCGGATCGGCATCGAGGCCGGGTTGGGGGCTGACCATGATCGAGAAATCGCCGGTCGCTGTGCCGGGCTCCAGCCGGGCCATCGAGAGGGCGCCGGCCTTGTCATGCGTGAGGCCGGTTTCGGTGGTCGGCTCATGCGCGATCGGCGCCATGATCCGGTCCGGATCGTTCTGCGTGCCGCCCTGGATCAGCCCGTTGGGCTGCTCGCCCCAGTCGAGCCGCATGGCGCGGTAGAACACCGTGCCGTCGAAGCGGTGATTGTCGACATAGCGCAGGAAATTGCCCGCCGTGATCGGCGCCCGTTCCACTTCCAGCGCCATGGTGATGTCGCCCATCTCGGTCTCGAACACGACGTCGACGGTCTTGGGTGCCGTTTCCGGCGCGGGCTCGGCAGGCGGTTCTTCCTGGGCGATGGCGGGGGTGGCGAGCAGCAGGGCGGCGGTGACGGCGAATCGCTCGAACATCCTGCGAATGTGCCCTGCCGGCGCGCCCGGGTGAAGCCGCGGCTTGCGGCGGGGCGGAAGCGATGATTTATGTCAGCCATGCTTCGATACGCCATGCCCACCGCCATCGCCGCGCTCGCGCTTTCCCTGTCCGCTTCCGCATCGGCCGAACTGCTCCCGCCCGAGCAGATGATGGCCGACACGGTCGATGCCGAATATGATCGCTCGGTCGCGCTGCTGGAGCAGTTGGTGAACATTAACAGCGGCACCCACAATTTCGAAGGCGTGAAGGCGATGGCCGATGCGGTGCGGCCGGAATTCGAGGCGCTCGGCTTCGATGTCCAATGGATCGACGGTTCCGCCTTCGGCCGCGCGGGCCATCTATTCGCCCGGCACGAAGGCGGCGGTCGCGGCGCGAAGATGCTACTGATCGCGCATCTGGACACGGTGTTCGAACCGGATTCGCCGTTCCAGACCTATAGCCGCGAAGAGGGCTCCAACATCGCCGCCGGCCCCGGCGTCGATGACGACAAGGGCGGCATCGTGGTGATCCTGTCGGCATTGCGCGCGATGCAGGCGGCGGGCACGCTCGAGAAGGCCAATATCGTCGTCGCGCTGACAGGCGACGAGGAGTCCGCCGGCAGCCCGCTATCGGCGTCCCGCGCCGATTTGCTCGAGGCGGGGAAATGGGCGGATGTGGCGCTCGATTTCGAAGGACTGGCGACCGAGAACGGCAAGGACATGGGCACGATCGCGCGCCGTTCGTCGAATAGCTGGACTGTGCGGACGAGCGGGAATACCGGCCACAGCTCGCGCATCTTCTCGGCCGAGGCGGGCGATGGCGCGATCTACGAGCTGGCGCGCATATTGTCGCATTTCCGCGCCGAGCTACCCGAGGAAAGCGCTACCTTCAATGTCGGCCTGATCGCGGGCGGAACCGATCTCGACCTGGCCGAGAACGGGCTCTCCGCCACGGTTTCCGGCAAGGGCAACATCATCGCGCGGACCGCCATTGCCTCGGGCGATCTGCGCACGCTGAGCGAGGAGCAGACCGACCGGATCGTCGCCAAGATGGAAGACATCGTGGGGACGAATTCGCCCGGCACCGATGCGGAATTCACCTTCACCCGCCGCTATCCGGCGATGCCGCCGACGCAGGCGAACCGCGCGCTGCTGGTGTGGCTCAACGTGGTCAATCGCGATCTCGGCCTGCAGGAGCAGGGCGAATATGATCCGGCCAAGCGCGGGGCGGGGGACATCAATTTCATCGCCGCCGAAGTGGACGGGCTGGCCGGCATGGGCCCGGCCGGAAGCGGTTCGCATGCGCCGAGCGAGACGGTCGATCTCGATTCGATCCGCCGACAGGCCAAGCGCGCCGCGGTGCTGATGAGCAGGCTCGCCGCCAGTCCCTATCTGGCGCGCTGAGGCGCATAGATGGCAGGTCAGGCGACCCCGTAGGTCGTCTTCACCATGTCGCGGAACAGGCGCAGCTGCCGGCCCAGCAGGTTGGGCTCGTCGAGCGCCTTGGCGAGGACGATCGAGCCTTCGACGATGGCGCTCAGCGCATCCGCCAGCGCCAGCCGGTCGATCGGGGTCACCGGCTCGTATTTCGCGTCGATCGCTTCGAGCCAGGCGAGGAACCGCTCGCGCCAGCGCATCACCGCTTCGGAGTTCAGCCGCCTGACTTCGGTGTCGAACACCTGCTCCTGATAGACGATCGCGGCGACGAGGCAGCCGGGATGGAGCGCCTCCATCTCGTCCACCGTCTCGGCATAGAGATTGAGGAATAGCAGGAAGCGCTGCAGCGGATCGTCCACCAGCTTCTCAGCGCGCGCCCTCAGAGAATCCATCACGTCCTCGTCCTCGGCGAGGAAGCGGATCAGGAGCTGGCGGGCGAGGTCGCCCTTGTCGCGGAAATGATAGAAGAAGCCGCTCTTGGTGATGCCCGTCGCTTCGACCAGTTCGTCGATCGAAGTGCCGGCGAAACCCTTGCGGATGATCGCCTCATAGGCAGCGTCGAGGATGCGCTCCCGCGTGCGCTCGCCCTTGCTGCGCGCGCCGGACTCTACCGCCGGTACAGTTTCCGCCGGAAGCGGTTGCTCCGCCATCGCCATGATCCCCAAGAAGTGGCGGATTTTCTAGCAGAAAAGAGCGCGGAGGAAAACTGACCGCGTTCCCGCTATAAAGCGCCGCGCCGCAGGAATAGTCAGCCACCATCTCGAAATCGGAGGGAGTAGTTGAGATGTTTGGCACTTATCACCTCATCGCACTGGCGATGTTTCTCGTATTCGTGGGCATAGAGCTCGCCGCCAGCGCGCGGCGCTTTCCCGAAGTCCCCTTGTGGAAGAGCAAGGGCGTCCTCTTCGCCTTGGCCTATTTCGCCATCGCGACTTACGCCCCGCTGCTGTGGGACGAAGCCCTCGGGCAGTATCAGATCGTCGACGGTTCAGCCTGGCCCTTCTGGGTCCAGCTGGCCGCCGGCTTTTTGCTCTATGAATTCCTGATCTATGCCTGGCACCGCACGATGCACAATGTGCAGCCGCTGTGGCGCTGGCTACACCAGATGCACCACAGTGCCGAGCGGGTGGATATCTGGGGCGCGTTCTTCTTCCACCCGTTCGACATGATCGGCTGGGCGCTGGTGGGCAGCTGCGCGCTGGTGCTGGGCATCGGCCTGACGCCGGAAGCGGCCCTGATCGTGACGGTGGCGGCGACCTTCTGCGGCATGTTCCAGCATACCAACATGCGCACGCCGCACTGGCTGGGCTTCATCGTGACGCGGCCGGAGAGCCATTCGGTTCATCACCAGCGCGGCGTGCACGCCTTCAATTATGGCGATATCCCGCTGTTCGACATGCTGTTCGGCACGTTCCGCAATCCGCGCACATGGCAGGAAGAAGTCGGCTTCTTTGACGGTTCCTCGCGCAAGATCGGGCCGATGCTGATCGGCCGGGAAATTGCCTGACGAACTGCGCCGGCGGCGCGCTTCAGCGGCGCCGGCGCAAGTTCTCGCGCGTGAGCTGGTCCACGCTCGTGGCGCCCATAAGCTTCATGTCGCGCACGATCTCCGCTTCGAGCAGTGCCAGCGCGCGCTCGACGCCGGCCTGCCCGGCCGCCGCCAGCGCATAGAGATAGAGCCGCCCGCCGGAGACGGCGGTGGCGCCGAGGCTGAGCGCCTTCAGCACATGCGTTCCGCGCCGCACCCCGCCATCGAGGATCACTTCCATCTTGTCGCCCACGGCGTCCACGATCTCGGCCAGCTGGTCGAAGGGCGCGCGACTGCCGTCGAGCTGGCGGCCGCCATGGTTGGAGATCATGATCGCATCCACGCCGATCTCGGCCGCACGGCGCGCATCCGCCACGGACATGATGCCCTTGAGGCAGAACTTGCCGCCCCAGTCGTCGCGCAATTTGTCGGCCGCCTTCCAGTCCATCGACTGGTCGAGCATGGTGTTGAAATATTCCGCCACCGACAGGGCGAAATTGCTGCCCGCCTGCACATGGTCCTTGAGATTGACGAGTTCGAACTTCTCGCGGAAGGCATAATCCAGTGCCCAGCGCGGCTTCGCCGCATAGGACAGGAAGCTGGCCGGGGTGATCTTGGGCGGGGTGGTGAAGCCGGTGCGCAGGCAGCGTTCGCGATTGCCGCCGACGATCGTGTCCACCGTCAGCGTCACCGCGTCGAACTTCGCCGCCCGCGCGCGCTCCAGCAGTGCCGCGTTCAGCCCCTTGTCCTTGTGATAGTAATATTGGAGCATTTTCGGGCCGGAGAAACGCTCCCCGATTTCCTCGATGCCGACGCTGGCGAGGCTCGAAATCCCGAACCACAGGCCGAACTTCTCCGCCGCCGCCGCCACGGCGCGCTCGCCCTGCCAGTGAAACAGCCGCTGCAAGGCGGTGGGCGAAAGCATCAGCGGCAGGGCGCTCTTCTTGCCGAGCACCGTCACCGAAGTGTCGATATCCGCCACCCCGGCGAGCACATTGGGCACGAGATCCATATCGTCGAACGCCGATGTGTTTCGGCGCTTCGTCGATTCATCGTCGGCCGCGCCGTCGATATAGTGGAACACGGGGAAGGGCAGCTTGCGCTTCGCCAGCTCGCGAAAATCCGCGATATTGTGACATTTGGCGAGGGCGGTGACGCGGTGCGGCGGACGATCCATGCCGTTGGCCATAAGCGGCCAAGCCGGCGAAGGCAAAACGGTTCATCCACGCTTCATGTTTACAAACGTAATCGAATTGCCTACAGTCGTAAACGTCAGGGAGGACGACGTGACCGATTCTAGGGACTCAGGAACGGAACGGATCAGCGAGGCCGAACACGCGGTGATGGAGGCGCTGTGGCAGCGCAGCCCGCTCACCGCTGCCGAGGTCTGCGACAACGTGTGCGATGCGCGCGGCTGGTCCATGCCGACCGTCAAGACATTGCTTTCGCGGCTGGTTGCCAAGGGCGCCGTGGCCACCGAGCCCGACGGGCGGCGCTTTCTCTACAGCCCGTTGCTGGCGCGAAAGGCCTATGTCGGCGGCGAGTCCAAGCGGCTGGTGGAGCGGCTGTTCGGCGGCCGGGCAGGGCCGCTCTTCGCCCATCTCGCCGAGAGCGAGGCGCTGTCGGATGACGATATCGCCCAGATCGAACGCCTGTTGAAGGAGCTCAAGCAATGACCGCCTGGCTGCTCGACACCCTTCTCTACACCGGCCTGCTGCTCGCGCTCGTGCTCCTGCTGCGCCGGCCGGTCGCGCGCTATTTCGGCCCGCAGATCGCCTATTCGCTATGGGCGCTGCCGTTCCTGCGGCTGCTCCTGCCGCCGATCGTGCTGCCGGCGAGTTTCGCGCCCGAGCCCGAACCGATCGCCACCGTCACCCTGGCGTCGCTGCCGGCGATGGAAGACCCGCTGCCGCTCAATCCCGCGGTGGAGGTGATCCAGACGACACCCTTCGCAAGCGGCTGGAACTGGACCGATCTTGCGCTCGATCTCGCATTGCCGCTGTGGCTGGCGGGCGCCGCCGCGTTCCTCGCATGGCGCGTTTCCAGCTATCTCGCCATGCGCCGCAGCTTGCTCGAAGAGGCGCGGCCGGTGGGCGAGGTCGGCAAGATCCGCCTCGTGGAAACCCCGGCGGTTGCCGCGCCCGTCGCCTTCGGCGTGCGCGACAAGGTGATCGCCATGCCGCAATTCTTCATGGCTCAGCCGGACATCGCCTCGCGCGATCTGGCCATCGCGCATGAGCTTGCTCATCATCGCGGGAACGATCTTCTCGCTAATTTTGCCGCGCAGGCGCTGCTTGCGATGCACTGGTTCAACCCGCTGGCATGGATCGGCTGGCGGGCGATGCGGCGCGACCAGGAGGCGGCCTGCGATGCGCGGGTCATCTCCGGCCGCTGCAGCGAGGACCGTGCCCGCTATGCCGCGCTGATCGCGAACATAGCTGCGGGGCCTCGCCTTGCCCTGGCTGCGCCGATGGCGTGCCCGGTGCTCGGCGAGAAGTCCATAATCCATCGTTTGAGGAGTTTATCCATGTCCGAGACGACAAGGCGGCAACGCCTTCTCGGTCGCACCCTGATCGGCGCTGGTGCCCTGGCCCTGCCGCTGACGGCGTCGATTTCCTACGCCGCGTCGGCCGACGTGCCGGAACCGCCGGCACCCCCGCCGGCGCCGGCTGCCCCGGTCGCGCCCGTGCCGCCCGTTCCCCCCGCGCCTCCGGCACCGCCTGCCGCCCCGCTCCCGCCCGAACCGCCGACAATCTCGGCCGACGGCAAGACCAGGGTGTGGACCTGGAACGAGAAGGGCGAGGACGGGAAGGTCCGCACGCGCCGCGTCGAGTTTCGTTCCGACGGCGATTTCGACGAGGAGGAGTTCGAACGCCGCATGGACGAGCTCGAAGCGAAGCGCGACCGCGCTGAGGCCGAGCGTGAGCGGACCCAGGAGGCGCGCGAGCGTGCGATGGAGCGTGCCGAAGCCGCCCGCGAAAGGGAGATGGAACGCGCCGAGGCGGATCGCGAACGGGCCATGGCCCGGGCAGAGGAAGCGCGCGAGCGGGCCGCCGAAGCGATCGAGCGCCAGTCCGACATGCGCGAGCTGAAGGTCGATCTGGAACGCGAGTTCGGCAAGGACAGCGATTTCAGCCGCCTCGTGTTGCGGCAGGTTGCCGGTGCCGAAGCGGCGGCCAAGTCATTCCAGGTAAAGTTTGACTGCGATAGCGACAAGCCCGTGAAGACCACCGCAAGTTCGGGCAAGGGCGTTACTGCCGTGACCGTGTGCAAGAACCAGATCATGGCCGCCGCCGTGTCCGGGCTCAAGCAGGCCCGCATCTCGATCGAGGCCAATCCGAATATCCCTGCCGAGGCGCGCGCCGAAGCGCTGCAGGAAATCGATCAGAGCATCGCCGAGATGCTCGAGGAATCCTGACCGGGGCGCAACAGTCCCAGCCCCTGTCGGGTAAATCCGGCGGAGCCCCATCCCCCCGGGGCTCCGCCAATTTTCTTTCGGCCTTCCGATCAGCCTATTTGCCAGATCAGCCTATTTGATCGTCTGAACCACCGGCTCTGAAACGAAGACCGGGCTTCCTGCTGTTCGTTCGACAGGGGGCGGAGCGATGGTCCGAGCCTGTTCCGCCTGCGCCACTTGCTGCGGTTGCGGGCGCGCCGGATAGGGGCAACCCATCGCCTGGCCGAGCCCCTTGAGATAGGCGCGCCGCATTAGCCCGGCGACGATCGCCTTGCTGAATTCGTAAGCATGCTTGTTGGCCCCGGTGACTTCGCGGATCACGCCGCGAAAGGGGATCAGCGTGCCGACCAGTTGCTTGGCGACCTTTTCCGCCGTCAGCTTGCGCTTTTCCGGGGAAGCGGTGTCGAAATCCTCGCCCAGCACGGCATCGAGATTGCCGACTTCCTGGCGGATCTGCGCGCAATCGCTGAAGCCGGGATCGGCATAGGGCTCCTCCCGCGCGCGCAGCAGCACGGGCGGGATCGGGTCCTTGCGCAGGTTGAGATCCTCCACCGGCGTCATCGCCACATCCATCACCGTGACCTTGTCGTCGGTGACATCCTTCTGGGCGAGGGCGGGGGCGGGCACCAGCGTGGCGGCCACGCCCAGCGCAGCGGCGGCCCTAGCCGACAATCCGGTCACATTGCGTGTCATCGCCAGACTCCATCCCCAGTCTCAAGGCCTGCATACGCTGCGCGCTTGAACCGTGGGTGAAGCTCTCCGGCACCACGGCGCGGCCGGCATTGCGCATCAGCGTGTCGTCGCCGATCGCATTGGCGGCCGTCATGCCTTCCTCGAAGTCGCCGGAATCGATCTTTTCGCGGTTTTGCGCCGCCCATACACCGGCATAGCAATCGGCCTGCAATTCCATGCGGACCTGCAGGGGATTGGCCTGCGAGGGATCCTGCTGCTGGGCATAGCGGATCTTGTCGGCAATGCCGGTCAGCGCCTGGACGTGATGGCCATATTCATGGGCGATCACGTAATAGCGCGCGAAATCGCCGCCCGCGCCCATCTGCTGTGCCATCTGGTCGTAAAAGCTCGTGTCGATATAGATGCCCTGGTCGGCCGGGCAGTAGAACGGGCCCATCGCGCTTTGCGCCGCGCCGCAGCCCGATTGCGTGCCGCCGCGGTAGAACACCAGCTCGGGCTGCTGGAACGGAACGCCGGCTTGGCGGAAGATCGGCTCCCAGGTCTCGTTGAGCGAGGCCAGCGCATCGCAGGCTTCCAGCGCATATTGGTTATCGTTGCAGATATCGGTGACGCTGTCGCCGCCGACCGGGCCCTGCTGTGTCGGCGCGCCCTGCTGCATCTCTTCCATCGAACCGAGCATCTGCGCCGGATCGACCCCGAAGACGAGCGCCGCCACGATCACCACCAGCAATCCGCCGCAGCCGATCTTTCCGCCGCCCCCGCCGGGAAAACCGCCGCCGCCGCTGCCCCTGCGCACGCGGATATTCCCGGGATTGAATCGATTGAGCCGCATGCCCCCTATTCCTTCGTATGAGTCAGCCGATAATGCTGGACCTTATCGCGCCAGCGACCATTTAACAGCTATCCGTCAAACGCCTCCCCGGCCAAGCATCAGGAGTCCCAATATGTTCCTTAGCGGCAAGCGAGCTCTCGTCACCGGTTCAACCTCGGGTATCGGCCTCGCCATCGCGCGCGCGCTCAACGCCGAAGGGGCGCATATCATCCTCAACGGCTTCGGCGATGCCGACGAGATCGCCAAGATGCAGGAAGAGCTGGGCGGGGCCGACTACATCAACGAGGACCTGACGAAAGCCGAAGGGGTGGAGGCGCTGATGAAGGGTGCCGGCGATGTCGATATCCTCGTCAACAATGCCGGCATGCAGCATGTCGAGCCGGTCGAGGATTTTCCGCCCGCCCTGTGGGACAAGATCATCGCGCTCAATCTCTCGGCCCATTTCCACACCACGCGGCTGGCCGTGCCCTATATGAAGAAAGCCGGCTGGGGCCGCATCATCGCCACCGCCAGCGCCCATTCGCTCGTCGCGAGCCCGTTCAAGACGGCTTACGTCTCGGCCAAGCACGGCGTCGCCGGCTTCACCAAGACGATCGCGCTGGAACTGGCGACGCACGGCATCACCGCCAATTGCATCAGCCCCGGCTATGTCTGGACCCCGCTGGTGGAAAACCAGATCCCCGACACGATGAAGAGCCGCGGCCTGACCCGCGATCAGGTGATCAATGACGTGCTGCTGGAACAGCAGCCGACCAAGAAGTTCGTCCAGCCCGAGGAAGTGGCCGCGATCGCCGTGTTCCTGTGCCGCGACGAGGCGCAGAACATCAACGGCGCGAATTACTCGATCGATGGCGGCTGGACGGCGGAGTAGCCCGCCCGGCGCGGCGCGATCCGGCCGGCAGTGAGGCTTAAAAGGCATCACTTCGCCGCCGGACGTGCATCCCGTCACAAGCCCCCCTAGCGGATGCAGCAAACCGCGTTTACATGGGCCGCCACGAATCGTTCCCCTGCAAGGCAAAGTGGCACCCATGGAAATCGAAACCGGCCTCACATTCGACGACGTCCTCCTGCGGCCGGCGGAAAGCGATATCCTTCCCTCGCAGGCCAGCACCAAGACGCAGCTGACGCGCGATATTGCGCTCAATATCCCGGTCATCTCATCGGCGATGGACACTGTCACCGAGGCGCAGATGGCGATCGTGATGGCGCAATTGGGCGGGATCGGCGTGCTCCACCGCAACCTCACGATCGAGGAGCAGTGCGACGCGGTGCGCATGGTCAAGCGCTTCGAAAGCGGCATGGTGGTCAATCCGATCACCATCACGCCCGATGCGCCGCTGGGCGATGCGCAGATGCTGATGGAGCGGCACAAGATCAGCGGCATCCCGGTGGTCGCGCCCGGCGGAAAGCTGGTCGGCATCCTCACCAATCGCGATGTCCGCTTTGCCGACAATCCGGCCCAGCCGGTGAAGGAACTGATGACCAGCGAGAATCTCGCCACGGTCAGCGAGGGCGTGAGCCAGGAAGAGGCGCGGCGCCTGCTGCACCAGCGGCGGATCGAAAAGCTGCTGGTGGTGGACGACGCCTATAAATGCGTCGGCCTGATCACGGTGAAGGATATCGAGAAGGCCGTGCTCAACCCGCACGCGACCAAGGATGTCGGCGGCAGGCTGCGCGTCGCCGCGGCCACCACGGTCGGCGACAAGGGCTTTGCCCGCACCGAAGCGCTGGTAGAGGCCGAATGCGACGTAATAATCATCGACACGGCACATGGCCATAACAAGCAGGTGGCCGAAGCGGTCACGCGGGCCAAGCGGCTGTCCAATTCGGTGCAGATCATCGCCGGCAACGTCGCCACGGCGGAGGCCACGCGCGCGCTGGTCGATGCCGGGGCGGACGGGGTCAAGGTCGGCATCGGGCCGGGCTCGATCTGCACCACCCGCGTGGTCGCCGGTGTCGGCGTGCCGCAGCTCACCGCGATCATGGAAGCCGCCGGCGCGGCGGGCGATGTGCCGGTGATCGGCGATGGCGGCCTGCGCACATCGGGCGATGCGGCCAAGGCGCTTGCCGCCGGGGCCTCCACCGTGATGGTCGGCAGCCTGCTGGCGGGCACCGAGGAAGCGCCGGGCGAAACCTTCCTCTATCAGGGCCGGGCCTACAAATCCTATCGCGGCATGGGCTCGGTCGGCGCGATGGCGCGCGGATCGGCGGACCGCTATTTCCAGCAGGACATCAAGGACCAGATGAAGCTCGTCCCCGAAGGGATCGAGGGCCAGGTGCCTTACAAGGGCCCGGCGCGCGACGTGGTCCACCAGTTGGTCGGCGGCATCAAGGCGGCCATGGGCTACACGGGTTCGGCGACGATCAAGGATTTGCAGCAACGCGGCAAGTTCATCCGCATCACCAATGCCGGCCTCAGCGAGAGCCACGTCCACGACGTCTCGATCACGCGCGAAGCGCCGAACTACCCGACGCGGTGACACCTTCCGCGCGCGTCCAGACTGCGATCGAGCTGCTTGACGATATCGTCGCCGCCGCGCGCTCGCACGGCGCGCCGGCCGATCGCATCCTTGCCGACTGGTTCAAGAGCCATCGCTTCGCCGGATCGAAGGACCGGCGGGCGATCCGCGAACTCGTCTATGGCGCGATCCGCGCTTGCGGGCCGGTGCCGCAAAGCGGGCGCGCGGCGATGCTGCGGCTGGCCGAGCTGGACCCGCAGATCGCGCAATTGTTCGACGGGTCGCAATATGGGCCGCGGCCGGTTGCCGAGGGCGAAACGGTGGCGGAAGGCGGTGTTGCGCCCGCATGGCTGGCTGAAAAGCTCGCCGCTTCGGGCATTGCGGGCGAGGAAGCGGAAGCGCTGCTCGGCCGCGCGCCGCTCGATATCCGGGTCAACACGCTGAAGGCGGACCGCGCCGCGCTGCAATTGCCGGTGGAAACGCAGGCGCTGCCCGCGCCGCAGGGCCTGCGCCTGCCACCGGGCACGCAGGTCGAGCAATGGGGCGAATATCGCGAAGGCCTGATCGAAGTGCAGGATTGCGGCAGCCAGCTCGTATGCGAGGGGTTGTCCGCCAGGCCGGGCGAGACGGTGATCGACCTCTGCGCCGGGGCCGGCGGGAAGACGCTCGCAATGGCCGCCGCCATGCAGAACCAGGGTGTGCTGATCGCCGCCGACACCGATCGCGGGCGCCTTTCGCGCCTCGCACCGCGTGCCGAACGCGCCGGGGCGCTGGTGAGCGAGACCCTGCTGCTCGATCCCGGCCGCGAGGCGGAGGCGCTGGCGGAGTGGATGGGCAAGGCCGATGCCGTGCTGGTGGATGCGCCCTGTTCGGGCAGCGGCACCTGGCGGCGCAATCCCGAGGCGCGCTGGCGGCTGGACGAGGCGGAGCTGGCCCGGCTCGCCGCCCTGCAGGCCCGCTTGCTGCGGCTCGCTGCCGATCTGCTGCGCCCGGGCGGACGGCTGGCCTATGTCACCTGCTCGCTGCTCGACGAGGAAGGGGCGGGGCAGGTCGAGGCCTTCCTGGCCGAAAATCCGGGCTGGCAGGCGATGGAGCCGATGCTCCCGGCGGGCCGCAAACGCGGCCCCGGATGGCGCCTGACGCCGTTCCACGACGATACGGACGGATTTTTCTTCACGCTCATAAGTAAGCCATGATACGAAACAGTTTCATGGCTTACCGAGCCGCCCCTTTTCGTCCCGCGCTCAAGGAGTTCGTGATGCGCTTTGCCCCTGCCGCCGTCGCCCTTTCGCTTCTCGTCGCTGTGACGGCGAGCGTGGGATATGGCGCGAGCCGGGATCCCGATCCGCGGGCCCTTGCGCTGGCCGAGGAAGGGCGCAGCGCGCTGGACAAGGGCGAGGTACAGGCCGCGATTGACAGTTTCGAGGCAGCCCTGGCGGTCGATCCGGCCTATACGGCGGTCTATGTCGATCTGGCCGATGCCGCGCGCGAGGAGGGCCTGCAGGGCAAGGCGATTCGGTATTACCGCGATGCGCTGCAGCGCGAACCGAAGAACCTCGCTGCCATTTCGGGCGAGGGCGAGGCGCTGCTGGAAAAGGGCGCGGTCGAAAAGGCCCGCCGCAATCTCTCGCAGCTCGAATCGCTATGCGGCACGACCTGCAGCGAGACGCAGCAACTGGCCGCCGCGCTTGAACACGGGCCACCGGCATCGGTGATGACCGCGGAAGCGGCGGCGCCGGAACCGGTCGTCACGCAGAACTGACCCGTTGCCGGCATGACGGCCGTCATGCATCGCTCCCGATTTAGAGCCGTTTTCTATGCCGTCGTTACGGGCATGGTCCTTGGCGGCGGCACGGTACTGGCGGTCGCAGCCTATATCGGCGCCGCACAGCCGGTCCCTGAAGCGCGCGGGGCCGAAGGCGCATTGCTGGGCCTGTCTTATGCGCTGCCGGCCACAATCCTACTCAGCCTGCTGTTCACCGTTCCGAGCGCGCTCGCGCTGGTATTCGCGATGGCCGGGCTCCGCCGCCGCGGGCTGACGATGCTCTCTCCGTGGGGCTGGGCCGTGGGCGGGGTGGTGGTTGCGATTCCGGTCGCGTGGATGTTCGGGGCGATGTTCCGCGAAGACCCGTTTGAACTTCAGTCGGTCCACATGGCCCTGTTGGGCTTCGGGCTCCTTAGCGGCCTTGCGGCGCGGTGGGGTTATCGCGAGGTGGCCTCGGACAGCGCGGAGCGAAACGTCGCCACCACTTCCTCGTAAATCGTCCGCTTGAACGGCACGATCATCTCCGGCAGCAGTTCGGGATCGATCCATTTCCATTCGCAGAATTCGGGGTGCTTGTGCGCTTCGAGATCGATGTCGGAATCCTCGCCGGTCAGCCGCACGAGATACCAGCTCTGCCGCTGCCCGCGATATTTGCCGCCCCATAATTTGCCGATCAGCTCGTCGGGCAGGTCGTAGAGAAGCTGGCCTTCCATGCGCGTGACGATCTCGACATGTTTGGGCGTAAGGCCCGTTTCCTCGCCCAGTTCGCGCAGCATCGCCGTATCGAGGTCCTCGCCCGGATCGACGCCGCCCTGCGGCATCTGCCACCAGTCGCCTTCCTTGTTGTCGATCCGCTTGCCGACAAAGGCCATGCCTTCGCCATTCACCAGCATCACGCCCACGCAGGGCCGGTATTCGGTCGGTTGTTTCTCAGCCATGCGGCACAGCTAGGCGCAAGATTGCGCCATTTCCACGCTGCATTCGCGCTGAGACAGAAAAACTTGATTGCCGTGGGCCGGTGGGAAACCTAGGTCGCACGCCCATATTGCAATATGACAGGCGCCTTTCAGGCGCGATCAGGATTTGATGATGGCTACCCAGGCGGCCGAACTCCCGGCCGAAACCCAGACACCGGACTCGATGGTCGTCCGTTTCGCGGGCGATAGCGGCGACGGCATGCAGCTGACCGGCGGGCAGTTCACCCTGTCCACCGCGCTCGCGGGCAACGATCTTGCGACCTTCCCGGACTTCCCGGCGGAGATCCGCGCGCCGCAGGGCACTTTGTTCGGCGTCTCCGCCTTCCAGATCAATTTCGGCAGCCGGCAGATCAACACGGCGGGCGACGCGCCCGATGTGCTGGTGGCGATGAACCCGGCCGCGCTGAAGGTGAACCTCGCCGCGCTCAAGCCCGGCGGGCTGATCATCGCCGACACCGGCGAGTTCACGAAGCGCAATCTCGAAAAGGCGAAATACGATAGCAATCCGATCGAGGATGGCAGTCTCGCCAAATGGGATGTGCTGGCTTTCGATATCTCGGCGCTGACGATCGAGGCGGTCAAGGAATTCGGCCTCGGCAACAAGGACGCGCTGCGCAGCAAGAACATGTGGACGCTGGGCCTGGCCCTGTGGATGTTCGACCGCGACCGCCAGCCGCTGATCGACTGGCTCAACGGCAAGTTCAAGAGCAAGCCCGATATCGCCGCCGCCAATATCGCCGCGCTCAATGCCGGCCATGCCTATGGCGAGACGGCGGAGCTTTCCGGCCCGCTCAAGCAGACGCATATGCCGCCGGTCGAAAGCGAGCCGGGCCTCTATCGCACGATCACCGGCGCGGAGAGCGTGTCGCTCGGCCTCGTCGCCGGTGCGCAGCTTGCAGAGCTGCCGATGTTCTTCGGCGGTTATCCGATCACGCCCGCCTCGGCGATCCTGCATCACCTGGCGCGGCTCAAGGAATTCGGCGTCACCACCTTCCAGGCGGAAGACGAGATCGCGGCGGTCTGCGCGGCGATCGGCGCATCCTATGCCGGGCAGCTCGGCGTCACCTCCTCCAGCGGGCCGGGCATCGCACTCAAGACCGAGGCGATCGGGCTCGGCATCATGGTCGAACTGCCGCTGGTGATCGTGAACAGCCAGCGCGGCGGCCCCTCCACCGGCCTGCCGACCAAGACCGAGCAGAGCGATCTCTACCAGGCCGTCTATGGCCGCAATGGCGATGCGCCGATGCCGGTGATCGCCGCGCGTTCGCCCGCCGATGCTTTCGAAGTCGCGATCGAGGCCTGCCGCATCGCCACGCAGTACATGACGCCAGTCATGCTGCTGACCGACGGCTATATCGCCAATGCCGCGGAACCGTGGAAAGTCCCCGATCCGGAGACGTTCGAGAAATTCCCGGCCAGGTTCCTCGAAGAGAAGAACGACGGCGAGAACCTGCTGCCCTACAAGCGCGACGAGAAGGGCGCGCGGCCGTGGATCAAGCCCGGCACGCCCGGCCTGATGCACCGCGTGGGCGGCATCGAGAAGAATATCGGCACCGGCAACATCGATTATTCGCCCGAAAACCACCAGGCGATGACCGATGCCCGCAAGGCCAAGATCGACAATATCACCGTGCCCGACCAGCAGGTCGCCTGGGGCGAGGATACGGGCGAGCTGGCCGTGGTCGGCTGGGGCAGCACCTATGGCCCGATCAAGCAGGCGGTGCGCCGCTGGCAGGAGAAGGGCAAGAAGGTCAGCCACATCCATGTCCGCCACATCTGGCCGCTGCCGAAGAATCTCGGCGAATTGCTGAGCGGCTTCGACAAGGTGCTGGTGCCCGAGATGAACACCGGTCAGTTCAAGACCGTGCTGCGCGACCAGCTGCTGATCGACGCCGAAAGCCTGACCAAGACGAGCGGCCAGCCGTTCCAGATCGCCGAGCTCGAAGCGGCGATCGGCAAGTTCTTCGACAATGTCGAGGGCAATGAAGGCGGCGAGATCGAAGCGAACGAGCAGCAGCTGCCCAATCCGGTGGGAGTTGAGAAATGAACGACATGACCCCCATCACCACCACGCTGAAGGACTGGGAGACCGACCAGGAGGTCCGCTGGTGCCCGGGTTGCGGCGACTATGCGATCCTCAAGGCCGTGCAGCGCACGCTGCCGCAGCTTGGCGCCGATCCCAAGAACACCGTGTTCATCTCCGGCATCGGCTGCTCCAGCCGCTTCCCCTATTACATGGAAAGCTACGGCTTCCACACGATCCACGGCCGCGCGCCGGCCGTGGCGACGGGCGTGAAGCTGGCCAATCCCGATCTCGACGTCTGGCTCGTCACGGGTGACGGCGATGGGCTCTCCATCGGCGGCAACCACCTGATGCATGTGCTGCGGCGGAACGTGAACATGCAGATCATGCTGTTCAACAACGAGATCTACGGTCTCACCAAGGGCCAGTATTCGCCCACCAGCCGCGAACATACGCGCAGCCCGTCCACGCCGCTCGGCTCGGTCGATCATCCGGCCAACCCCTGCGCTTTCGCGCTCGGTTCCGGCGCGCGTTTCGTCGGCCGCGGTTTCGACGTGTCGAAGAATTTGCCTGACGTGCTCAAGGCCGCCCATGCGCATCAGGGCGCGGCCTTCATCGAAATCTTCCAGAATTGCATCGTCTACAACAAGGACGTGTTCAACGATTTCGCCGCGCCGAAGGGGGCGGAGGATCGCCAGCTCTGGCTCGCGGATGGCGAACCCATGTTGTTCGGCAGCGAGAAGACCGGCGGCGTGAAGGGCATTGCGCTCGATCCCGAAAGCTTCTCGCTCAAGGTCGTCGAGGTCGCCGATGGCGACTGGCAGGCGGCCGGCGTGCTGGTCCATAATGCGAAGAACAAGACCCTCGCGCATATGCTGGTGGAGCTGCCCTTCGGCGAGTTCCCGATGCCGATGGGCGTGATCTACGACAATCCGGCGCCGACCTACGAATCCGCCGTCATCGACGAGCGCCGCCGCGCCGCCGAGGGCAAGGACACCAGCATCGCCAAGCTGCTCGCCAAGGGGCAGACCTGGACGGTGAGCGGCACGGCTGCCGATCCGGTTTAGGTTCTAGGTTTCGCGCGAAGTCGCAAAGACGCGAAGGGTGTCGTGATGGACCTTGAACGTCTCGCCTCGATCTGTGTGGACAAGGGTTTTCGGCTGCACCGGGACTTGGGACCGGGCCTGCTTGAGAGCGTCTATGAAACGTTGATATTCGAAAGCCTTCGGCGGGACGGCCTCCGGGTTGCCCGCCAGGGCATGGTGGCCATCGAACATGACGGCATCGTGATTGAGAACGGTTTCCGGTTCGACCTGCTTGTCGAAGACAAGCTGCTCATTGAAATCAAATCCACCGAGCGCCACGCGCCGGTTCACGCGAAGCAGGTCATCACCTATCTGCGCTTGATGGATCTCCGGCTCGGCTTGCTGATGAATTTCGGCATGGGCACTTTCAAGGACGGCATCCAACGCCTCGCAAACAATTATGCCGGACCTGAGCGCTGAATTCTCCTTCGCGTCTTGGCGTCTTCGCGCGAAACTTTCCTAAGCCCGCCCGCAGTGGCAAACGACCTGGATGGCGTCCGCGAAAGCTACCACCGATATTGTTTCGCAGGAGCTTTCCAGCCCGGCGAAAAATTTGCCTCAGAACAGTGTTCCAAGTGTTCCAGCCGTTCTCCCCGTGCGACGAAATGAGGCCGGGGCGCGCTGATGGATAATTTCACGCATAGCCTTGTCGGCTGGGCGCTCGGGCAGACGGGGCTGAAGCGGAAGAGCCGCAAGGGGCTCGCGGCGCTGATCCTCGGCGCGAACATGCCGGATATCGATGTGTTCTTCGGCTGGGCGCCGTGGGAGCCGCTGGCGATGCATCGCGGCTTCACCCATGGGCTTGTTGGCGGCGTGCTGCTCATGCCGCCAATGCTTGCCGGCCTGCTCTGGCTGCTGGATCGCTGGCAATTGCGCCGCGGCGCACGCTTTGCGAGCGGGCTGGAGATGCATTTCGGCTGGCTCGTCGCGCTCAGCTATATCGGCGCGATCACCCATCCGCTGCTCGACTGGCAGAATTCCTATGCCGTGCAGATGTTCTCGCCGGCCAGCGACTGGTGGTTCCACAATGATTCGCTGTTCATCATCGATGTGTGGATCTGGAGCGGCCTCTCCTTCGCGATCTGGCTTTCACGCCGCCGGGAAAAGAGCGGGGCGGGGAATTGGCGTATTCCCGCCATTCTCGGCCTGGCTGGCGTCGTCGCCTATATCGGGATCAACACCGCGATAAGCGGGGCGGCCAAGGCGGCAGTCTCGCATGACGCGCCCCCTGCCGTGCCGGACCGGATATTCGCGACGCCGCAGCCGGTGCTGTTCTGGCGGCGGGACCTCGTCTGGCGGAAGGATGGCGAGATTGCGTGGGGCGAATACGATCCGCTGCGCAGCATGACCGGGCTGCAATCCTCCACCAGCCCCATTCCCGACAATATGGCAGACCCGCTCGTGCGGCGGGCGGCCGTGGCCAATGCGGATATCGTGGACTTCCTGAACTGGTCCACCATGCCTTTCGCCGAGGTGGAGCCGGGGCCTTGCAGCGCGGTCGTGCGGTTCGGCGACGGGCGCTTCGCCGATTCGCGCACCGCCTCGCAATTCTCCCGCAGCGTGACGCTCCCGCTCGAGGGAACCGAATGCCCGCCTGCCGCGTCTGACTGACGATGGCCGAACCGCAAATCGTGTGGCTGCGCAGGGATTTGCGCCTCGCCGACCAGCCCGCTTTCCATGCCGCCGCGCAGGCGGGCCCGGTTATTCCGGTCTATATCCTCGATGACGAGCGGCCCGGCGACCGCCGCATGGGCGGCGCTTCGCGCTGGTGGCTGCATCATTCGCTGGAAGCGCTTTCGGGCGGGCTGGGCCGGCATCATTCGCGCCTGGTCCTGCGGCGCGGCGATTGCGTGGAGCAATTGTCCCGGCTGGCGCAGAAGACCGGCGCATCGGCGATCCACGCCGTTCGCCATTACGAGCCCTGGTGGCAGGATGCGGAAGCGGCGCTGGCGGAGAGGCTCGACCTCCGCCTGCAGGACGGCAATTACCTCCTGCCGCCGGGCGCGCTGGCCACCGGATCGGGCGACCCTTACAAGATATTCACGCCCTTCTACAAAGCGCTGCTGCCGCATATGCCGCCGCGCGATCCGCTGCCCGAGCCCAGCCTTGCGAGCCCGGACCACTGGCCCGAATCGGACGATCTGGCCGATTGGGCCTTGCTGCCTTCCGCCCCGGATTGGGCGGGCGGTATGCGCAAGGCCTGGCAGGTTGGCGAGAATGCCGCGCATGACCGGCTCGAGGCTTTCCTCGATAGCGTCGCCGATTACGAGCAGGACCGGAACCTGCCTTCGATCGACGGCTCCTCGCGCCTTTCCCCGCACCTGCATTTCGGAGAGCTTTCGCCGGCGCAGGTCTGGAAGGCGCTGGAAGGGCGGCGAGGGGAGGGGGCCACGAGCTTTCGCCGCGAGCTGGTGTGGCGGGACTTTGCGCAGAACATCATCTGCCAGTTCCCCGACTATCCGAACGGCAATTATCGCGATCAGTTCGACAATTTCCCCTGGCGTGATCCGGATGGCGACGATGCCGCTGCCGCAGATCTGGCAGCGTGGCAACGGGGCCGCACCGGCTATCCGATCGTCGATGCCGGCATGCGCCAGCTCTGGGCGACAGGCTGGATGCATAATCGCGTGCGCATGATCGCGGCGAGCTTCCTGGTGAAGCACCTGCTGATCGACTGGCGCCATGGTGAGCGCTGGTTCTGGGATACGCTGGTCGATGCCGATTACGGCAATAACGGCACGAACTGGCAATGGGTGAGCGGTACGGGCGTCGATAGCCAGATGTTCGTGCGGATCATGGCGCCGCTTTCGCAGTCGGAGAAATTCCACGCCGGCGACTATATCCGCCAATGGGTGCCGGAACTGGCGGGCTTGCCGGACGAGGAAATCCACGATCCCGAGGGTTTGCTGCGCCCGGCGGACTATCCTGAAAAGCTGATCGACCATCGCCATGCGCGCGAGCGGGCACTGGCCAGCCATGAAGGATGGAAGTCTTGACCGACTTGCGACCGCGTGCCGGCGGGTTCATAAGGGTCGCATGAACGGGGAGGGCGCACAAAGGGGCGATGTGCTGCTTGAAGCTGGCAAGCGTTTCGGCGCGCGGCCAGGCCTGTTGGCGCACCTTTTCGCCCCCGGCTTCCACCGCCTGCTCGACGAGATCGACAAGGGCCTCGCCACCGGCACCATCATCGCGCAACTGCCCGATAACACCACGCGGCGCCTCGGCGGCCGCGCGCCGGGCTTCGAAGCGGAAGTGACGATCAGGGATTGGCGGGCGCTGCTGCGGCTCGCGACCGGCGGTTCGGTCGGCTGGTACCAGGCCTGGGAGGCCGGCGAATGGTCGAGCCCGGATCCGGTCCCGCTCTTCGCGCTCTTCGCCGCCAATGGCGAGACGCTGGGCGAAATCGGCCGCGCCAAGGGCCCATGGCGGCTCGGTTCGCGCCTGCTGCACTGGCTCAACCGCAACACGCGCAGGCAGGCCGAGAAGAATATCCAGGCGCATTACGATCTCGGCAACGACTTCTACGCCGCCTGGCTCGACCCGACGATGAGCTATTCGAGCGCCTATGATTTCTGGTCGGGCGGGCTCGAGGTCGGGCAGCGGCACAAGTGGGACCGGCTGGCCAGGCGGCTCGGCAAGCCGGAAACCTTGCTGGAGATCGGCTGCGGCTGGGGCGCGCTGGCGAGCCATTTCGCCGCCGCCGGATCGCGCGTGACGGCGATCAGCCTGTCCGACGAGCAGCTCGAATGGGCGCGGGCGCATGATCCGGCGGTCGATTTCCGCAAGCAGGACTATCGCGATGTCGATGGCCAGTATGACGGTATCGTGAGCGTCGAAATGGTCGAGGCGCTGGGGCGCGAATACTGGCCGACCTATTTCGATTGCCTGGCCCGCAACCTGAAGCCGGGCGGACGGGCGGCGATCCAGTTCATCGCGATGAAGGAAGAGCTGTTCGAAGGCTATGCCCGCAATGCCGATTTCATCCAGGCCTATGTCTTCCCCGGCGGGCTGCTGATTCGCACCAGCGAATTCCGCCAGCTCGCCGCCGAGCGCGGGCTATCGTGGGAAGACGAGGAGGATTTCGGGCTCGACTATGCCGAGACGCTGAAAGCCTGGCGCGAGAATTTCAACGAGGCGGTGAAGGAAGGCCGGCTGCCTGCCGGCTTCGACCGCCGCTTCTGCGACCTCTGGCGCTTCTACCTGATGTATTGCGAAGGCGGCTTCCGCGGCGGCGGCATCACCGTCAGCCAGGCGACGCTGGTGAAGCGTTGACCGTTTAGCGAGCGACTCCGCCGCCATGATAACGCGCGATGATGTTGTCGTGCACGATCGGGCTCAGCAGGTTGGCGAAAGCGCAGCCGCAGGCATTGTTTTCCCACCATACCACTTCCGCTTGCAGCGATTCGAGCCCGGGCAGCGTCAGCCAGCACACCGCTCCCGTATGCATGCGGGTGATCGAGGTGGCCGAAAAGCCCGATAGCGAGAGATCGTTGACCACGGTCTGAAAAGCCCGCGCCCCGGAAACGCGCAATTGCGCGGGGATGGCGATCTTGGTGCGCGGCGCACTGCGGTCTTCCTGCGCGGCGATGTCGTAACGGCCAAGCGTGTTCTGAAGGCTCATGGGAAGTGTTTCCTTGCCAGGTCGAACGGTGTTGGGAGCCACGATCCATGCGGACCGTGCTTTGCAAGAAGACACCCGGGCTGCTTACCGCGAGCTTGCCGAAACTGGTTAAGCCGGGCTTTCCACTCTTTCGCGGAGCAGGCTCGGGAAATCCCGTTGCAGCAAGGCCACGATATGGTCGGCCACGGCTTCGGGCGGCTTGACCGTCTGCGGATCCTCGCCCGGATAGGCGCGGGCGCGCATTTCCGTGCGCGTGGCGCCGGGATCGAGGATCGCCACACGCGTGCTGGAGATGCGCTCCACTTCCTGCGCATAGCAGGAAAGCAGCGTGTCGAAGGCCGCCTTGGTCGCGCCATAGGCGCCCCAATAGGCCCGCGGGGAAGCGCCGACCGAGCTGGTCAGCCCGATCACCCGCCCTGCATCGCTGCGCTTCAGCAGGGGATCGAAAGCCGCAAGCAGCGCCTGCGTCGCCAGGACATTGAGGGTCAGCGCCTGGTTGAAGGACCTCGCTTCGATCTGCGTCACTGGCGTGAGCGCCGGCAGCAACGCCGCATTGATCACCAGGATGTCGAGCCTGTCCCAGCGTTCGGCAATGGCGGCGGAGAGGCGTGCGATCGAATCGCTTTCCACCAAATCCATCGGCGCGATCGTGGCGATGCCGCCAGCCTGGTGGATCGCCTCTTCCACGGCTTCCAGATCGCGCACCTTGCGCGCGGTGATCACGACATGCGCGCCGGCGACGGCCAGTGCCTGCGCAGTCGCCGCGCCAATGCCGCGGCTTGCGCCGGTTACGAGCGCGACGCGCCCTTCGAGGGGTTTGTCGTCACTCATCAGGACACCGGATCGGAATCGACGGGGAAGGGCAGCTGTGCCTCAGCCGCATGGCGCTGCCTCAGATCGGTCAGCGGCGTCGGGTAGTCGCCCGTGAAGCATGCGTCGCAATATTGCGGGCAGGCATTGTTGCGGCCGGACAGGCCGACCGCGCGATAAAGCCCGTCGATCGAAACGAAGGCGAGGCTATCGGCCTTGATGAAGGCGCGCATCGCTTCCACGTCCATCCGCCCGGCGAGCAGCTTGGAGCGTTCGGGCGTGTCGACCCCATAATAGCAGCCATGCCCGGTGGGAGGGCTGGCGACGCGGAAATGCACTTCCTTGGCGCCCGCGTCGCGCATCATCTCGACTATCTTCATGCTCGTCGTGCCACGCACGATCGAATCGTCGATCAGCACGATGCGCTTGCCGGCCACCAGCATGCGATTGGCATTGTGCTTGCGCTTCACGCCCGCATGCCGCGCGCCGTCCGATGGCTGGATGAAGGTACGCCCGACATAGTGCGAGCGGATGATGCCGAGCTCGAAGGGAATGCCCGATTGCTGCGAATAGCCGATCGCCGCGGGCACGCCGCTATCCGGCACCGGCACGACATAGTCGGCCTTGACCGGCGCCTCGCGCGCCAGTTCCACGCCGATGAATTTGCGCGATTCGTACACCGACCGTTCGTTGAAGATCGAATCGGGCCGGCTGAAATAGACGTGCTCGAAAATGCAGGGCCGCGCCGGATTGTCGCCGAAGGGGCGGTGGCTGCGCACGCTGCCGTCGAAATCGACCTCGATCAGTTCGCCCGGTTCGATCTGGCGGATGAAATCGGCGCCGACCACGTCGAGCGCCACGGTCTCGCTGGCAAACACCGTGGCATCGCCGAGCCGGCCCATCACCAGCGGACGAATACCGAGCGGATCGCGGCAGGCGGCCATGCCGCGCGGCGTCGTCACGATCAGCGCATAGGCGCCTTCGACCATGCGCAGCGCATCGATGAGCTTGTCCAGCATCGTGGGATAGCGGCTGGTCGCGACGAGGTGGATGATCACCTCGGTGTCGGAAGTCGACTGGAAGATCGCCCCCTTGCTGACCAGTTCCTGGCGGAGTTGGTGGGCGTTGGAGATATTGCCGTTATGCGCGACGGCGAATCCGCCCGAAGCGAGATCGGCATAGAGCGGCTGCACATTGCGCAGCCCGGCCCCGCCGGTTGTCGAATAGCGGACATGGCCCACGGCCATATGGCCGGGCAGTTCGCCGATCGCATCGCCTGTGGAGAAATTGTCGGCCACATGGCCGAGCCCGCGGCGGGTGTAGAATTCGGCGCCGTCGAAGCTGGTTATGCCGGCGGCTTCCTGCCCGCGATGCTGCAAGGCATGTAGGCCGAGCGCACATGCGGCAGCGGCTTCACTGGCACCGATGACGCCGAAAACGCCACACTCTTCGCGCAGCTTGTCGCCGTCCCGGTCGAGGATGGGGTGGGTCAGGTTCATCGGTTCCGTTAGCGGAATTGGCCAGCCGGGGCCCCAATGGCGATGTTGCGGGTTGATTACAAGGGGGCGAGTTTCGGTGTCGGGGATGGTGGGCGAGGATCTATCGGGATCAAGTTCGATTTCTGTCCGTCATATCCCGTTATCACTGGATATTTTCGGGTCGCTATCTTCAGGCGCCGCGCGCCACGCTGCGGTGCAGCACTTAGTTGTCCCCAATTGAGGATTGGTGCAATGGATGGATTGGGATTATAGCGTCGCGCGCCGGACGGTAAGGTTAATGAATTATCAGCTTAAACATATCCCGCTGAGCGCACGTTCGGACAAGCCTCTCGCCCCGTCGCTCGAGCAAGTGCGGTTCCGGCTGGTATTCGGGCTGATGGCACTTGATCTCGTCGCGATTTTCGCGGGGTATGCTTTTGCGGGCCTGCTGTACTATGGCGATCCGCTCTCTGAATATGCGCTGCGCAGTGCTATCCTGATGGCACCGATCTTCTTGCTTTTTGGGGTACAGGACGGGCTCTATCGACCAACAATCAACGCTTCCTTGCCGCGCGCGGCGCGGAAATGTCTCTATACCTTCGCGCTTTCGACAGTCTGCCTGCTGTTCATCATGTTCTACGCGAAAGCGTCCGCCGACTTCTCGCGTGTGATTTTTACATTCGGTAGTATGATCAGCATATTAGAGATGATTTTGGCGCGTTCAGTGATTATTTCGCTTGTTAGGCGCTTCGTCGGGCCCTCGCTGCAGAACACGATGATCGTTCATGTGGATGGTCCCTTGATCGAGATGAAATATGCGTTCCACATTAATGCTCGCGAGCACCGACTTTCACCGGATGCCTCCGATCCTGTGAATCTGGACCGGGTAGGACGCTACATGCAGAATATGGACCGGGTGATCATCTGCTGCCGGCCGGAAGATCGCAGCCAATGGGTCAACACTCTCCGCTCTGCGGGTGTGCAAGGTGAATTCGTTTCGGAATCGCTCAGAAGGTTGGGTGCGTTCCAATTGAAGCGTGAAGTTGGCTTTTCCACCATAGTCGTTTCAACCAAGCCGCTCGGCATTCGGGCACGAGCGACAAAGCGCCTGGTCGATATTGCTGTCAGCAGTGTCGCACTGCTACTTTTGTCGCCGATCATGCTGGCCGTGGCGTTGTTGGTGAAGCTCGAAGATGGCGGTTCAGTCCTCTTCAAGCAGCAGCGTATGGGTAGAGGAAACCGCTTTATCTGGATTTACAAATTCCGCTCCATGCGTGAGGAGTTAGGCGATGCTCACGGTCGGCGGTCGGCATCGCGCGACGATGATCGTACAACGCGGATTGGCCGCTTCATTCGGCGTACCAGCCTCGACGAATTGCCGCAGTTGGTTAATGTCTGGCGCGGCGAAATGAGCTTGGTGGGACCGCGCCCGCATGCGCTCGCTTCACAAGCGGGGGAAAAGCTTTTCTGGGAGATCGACGGACGCTACTGGAGCCGGCATGTGCTCAAACCGGGTCTTACCGGATTGGCGCAGGTGCGGGGCTTTCGAGGTGCGACAGACGAAGAGAGAGATCTTACGGACAGGCTGCAGGCCGACCTTGAATATATTTCCAATTGGAGCCTCTGGCTGGATATAAAAATAATGGTCAAGACATTCGGCGTGCTCATGCATGATAACGCATTTTGATCCTTTTCAATTAAAGCTTCCGGAGTTTTAAAATTCTTCCGATCTGTTTGATGTCGACTGTACCTCCATGCCGGTCGTTAGCCCGCGTTTGTACTCGCTTGTTATTCGGCAGGTGCGAGTTCTGTGTGCGTGTTGTTGTTTCGAGGCTGTGATGGAAGGAAGGCGAAGCCGCAGGCTAAGGCACGGCGGTAAGTCGGGCGCGGGTCGCCCTGTGCGTCCGAGAATAGAGCGGCCGGTTCTGCTTAGTGTTACATGCGTAGTGCTGATCTTGGCGTTGACGCTTGGTGGGGCCCCAAATCGGGTGGGTCCTCGCTTCGACACGGTTGTTTTTGGAGGCGCGGTCCTTTTGGGATTTGCGGTTTGGAGTGGCGCGTTGTTCGCATTCCAGAAGCTTCCTTTCTGGTTCCGCCTATTTGTCGCGTCCGTGATGACGCTTCCGCTAATGCAGTTGATCCCGTTGCCGCCATCGATATGGCGAAGCTTTCCAGGCCGAGAAACTGCGAGGGGTGTATTCGATCTCGTTGGCGCTGGACTGGCATTTCATCCGCTAAGCCTGGATCCCTTGGCAACGCTAGTCGCTTGGCTTTCGCTATTGCCGGGATTTGCGATCTTTTTGGCAGCGATCACTTTGGGAGATCGAGAGAGGCGTTACTTGGCTTTGGTCGTCGTCGGCGTGGCGGCGGTCTCTATCGCGATCGGCTTGTTCCAGTTCGGATCAAGAGGAATCATTTTTAACTTCTACGACTCTGCGCATCGCCAATATTTGATCGGTTTCTTTGCTAATCGCAATCATGAGGCTCTCTTTCTAAGTATGTCCGCGATATGGTTCGCATTTTTGATAGAAACCGAGCGGCATTCGCGTGCGGATAAGAGGGTCGTGTTGGCCATGATGCTTTTTCTGGTTGGCGGCGCCATTGTCGCCACTTTCTCGCGCTCTGGTGTCGCGCTATTCTTGTTGGTGTCCGCTTTGTTGGGATATCGAACTCTTGGAAAGATCCGGCGTAAGAGGTTGATCGGTGCGGCGCTAGGCGGCGGCGGACTTTTGTTGGCCGCCTTCCTGGTTTCATCCAATCATGTGGTTACCGCTTTCTTCGCTAGGTACGGCACCGTAGGGGACGATTCCCGCTGGAATTTCTGGGTGGTGAGCTGGCATGTTTTTCGTGATAATTTCCCGACGGGTTCGGGGCTCGGTACCTTCGTGCCGATGTATGCGGCCTATGAGCCGTTAACACTTGTGACCCCGTTATACGTCAATCATGCTCACAATGATTATCTCGAACTTGTACTCGAGACTGGAATGGCGGGTGTCACCGTTCTTTTCTTCGGCCTTTCCCTTTTAGTGCTGGCAACAGTAAGGTTGCGGCCGTGGGGTCGGGAGCATCCCTCCGGAATTTTGCTTATGATTGTGCTGCTCGCCGCTTTTCACTCAATAGTCGATTATCCCCTGCGGACGATTGCCATATCATGTGTTGTCGCTCTGGCGTTGGCCGAAATTATCGCTCGCTGGCGTTGTGTGAAGAACGATATGAGCAGTTTAGCGGGCAGCTGAATGTCGTCCGTCGTGATGAGGCGTGTCGTTCAACGACTTGTCAGCTTTTTGGAAAAGGAGACCGGGTTTGCGGCGTAGTTGGTTCTTTATCGTTTTGACAGTCGGCTTTCTAGCTGCCTGCAAGACGACGAACATGCCGGTGGGTGAGGCGGCATATAACGTAATTCCAGCTCCCTCGACTGACTCGCGTCCAGCTGAGTATCGAATTGGCCCGTTGGATCTTCTCAAGATTAGCGTGTTCCAAGAGCCTGATCTGTCGTTGGAGGAGGTCCCGGTTGATGCAAGTGGCAATATCCTTTTCCCACTGATTGGGCAGATAGACGTTACTGGCAAAACAAGCAGCGAATTGGCAGCGGATATTGGCCATCGGTTAGGAGAGAAATACCTCGTCGATCCTCAGGTAACGGTTATCGTATCACGGTCGGCTTCACAGAAAGTCACCGTTGAAGGCGCTGTTACTCAACCCGGTGTCTTTGAGATCGAGGGCCCCACTACTCTGCTGCAAGCAATGGCACTCGCACAGGGGCCGACACAGACAGCTAAACTCAATGAGGTAATAGTGTTTCGTCGGAAACAAGACGGGGTCTATGCTGCTCGGTTCGATCTGTCGGATATACGCAAGGGCCTCCAGCCAAATCCAGAAATTCTGGGTAACGATATCGTGGTTGTTGGTAACTCGTTTGCGAAGTCTCTGTTCCGGGATTTTCTTCAGGTCTCGCCGCTTCTTGCTACGGTTTTTGTAAGGCTTAACTGAGGTTCTATTCTGTTCCGAATTGGATGATTGTATGAGTTTAACTGACCAGAATTTGATGCGGGGCGGCGAGCCTGCGGGCTTTGGAATCATGGACGATTTCGGCGATGCGGAACCGCAAGGTCTGGTTGCTGCGATTGATCTGACCGCGATTTGGGCTGCTATTTATCGTTCGCGCTTTTGGATAGGCGGGATTATTGTTGGCTCTGTCGTTCTGGGGGTGCTGGCGACACTTCTTACGACACCAATCTATCGTGCTAAGGCCACTGTCCAGATCGACCAACAGGCTGCAAAAGTCCTTGGGACCGAGGATACCGACCTTTCGGCTTCGATCCAAGATTCTGACCGTTTTTTGCAAACGCAGCTAGACGTCGTTCGCAGTCGCTCCCTTTCTCTTACTGTTGCTGAAGATTTGGGGTTTCTTGACGATCCCGCATTTCTTGAAACAATGGGGCAGGATCCGAATGTAGAGGCGTATGGAGCGTTAAGTGCGGGTCAAGCGAAGCGGGAATTGGTTATTCAGATCATGTCGGATAACCTGGGTGTCTCCCTTCCAATGGATTCCCGTGTGGCAACGATCACTTTCGACAGTCCTGATCCTAGACTGGCTGCACAGATTGCGAATAGCTATGCAGAAAATTACATTCGTTCGAATCTGCAGCGCAAGTTCGATACATCCGCTTATGCTCGAGAATTCCTGAAGGGGCAGCTCGACGAAGCCGCTGCCCGACTTGCGGAATCCGAGCGTCGGGCGCTCGACTATGCGCGTTCGACCCGTGTTATCGACGCCAGCAACGCTGCGCAAAGCAATAGGTCGGCTGGCCCTAGTTCGCTTGTGACCGCGACGCTTGTGCAGCTTAATGAGGCTCATGCTACTGCTCTGGCAAGAAGAATTGAAGCAGAGCAGAAATGGAATGAAACACGCAGTCAAGCGGCTCTCAGTTTACCAGAAGTTCTGGACAATCTTGCTATTCAGCGCTTGCTTGAAGAACGTGCAAAACTTCAGGCGGCCTATGAAGAGCAGTTGCAGCGACGTAAAGCGGATCACCCTGCTGTGAAGCAGGCCAAGGCGAGCATCGATGAAATCGACAGCCAGATTAACGATATCGCCACAGGCATTCGGCAGACTATACATAGCAACTATCAGGCCGCGCTCATGCAAGAGCAAGCGCTCAAGCGGCAGCTTTCGGAGCTGAAAACAGATACGCTCGATGAGCAGGGTAAATCGGTCCAACTTGGCATTCTGCGACGTCAAACAGATAACAACCGGGAGTTATACGATCTCCTGCTTCGACGTTATAATGAGTTGAATGCTGAAGCAGGGGTGCAGGCGAACAATGTCGCAATCGTCGATCGAGCGGATACGCCAGACAAGCCAGTTAAACCCAATATCCCACTTAATCTAGCGCTTTCTCTTATCGCAGGAATTGGCCTCGCTGGCGCTTTCGTATTTGGTAGAGAGCAGTTTTTCGATACAATTCGAACAACTGAAGACTTGTCCCGCAAAGTTGGTGTGCCAGTGTTGGGGGCGGTTCCTTTTGTCAAGGGTGGTGTTGACGTAGCCGATGAGGCAAAAGATAACAAAACCACCGTTGCGGAGGCATTTGCTTCCATCCGCTCTTCCCTTATGCTGTCTTCGACGAGCGGGCTTCCAAAGAGCATTATGCTCACGAGTGCCCAGCAGGGTGAAGGTAAATCATCGGCCTGTTTTGCGACCGCCCTCGCGCTTGGTCGGATTGGCAAGACCGTTTTGGTCGTAGATTTGGATATGCGCCGTCCGCGCCAACATCACTTGTTTGGCATCGATAACAATTCAGGAATGTCCGATCTTTTGACCCACAATGCCACGGTCGACGAAGTGATTCACGAAACGCCATTCCCTGGCATTTCGGCAATACCAAGCGGCGGAATTGCACCCAATCCGACAGAACTTCTCGCTGGTCAGCCCTTCCGTGACTTGGTTCGTTCACTTGAGAAACGTTTCGATGTGGTTATGATAGATAGTCCGCCGCTGCTTGCACTTGCAGACGCTGTCGAGATTGGCTCGGTGACTGAGGCGTCGATTTTTGTAGTCGAATCGGCGCGGGCACCTTCGTCCACTATAAGATCTGCAATCGACCGACTGCGTCGCGGTGGTGGCAATGTAGTGGGGGCATTGCTTACTAAATTCGATCCCAAGCAAGCCGGGTATGGTTATTATTATGCCTACGACTACCGGTATAAAGACGAATCCTGAGATGGATACTGTCACCGTGGACGGAGAGTTTGGGTCGCGCGGAAAAGATTTGCGTCCACTCCGAGTTTCATTAGCTCTTGTTTGTGTAGCCGTTTCGTTGGGTTTATTGGTTTTCGCAAACGTCACAAATGCACGGCGAGCAGTAATAGTTTCAAATCAGCTTGCGGTATTGGGTGATACGGGGCTGAGCGCTGCCGAACGAAGCAAGAGGCTTGACGGCATAACGAGTATTCTGGAAATTGCGCCGATTGATCCCGAAGTGTTAAACCAGTTTGTTATCTTGGAGAGAAGTCTCGGGGTGGGCTCTGAGGAAACAGAACGGGCCTATGTCCTCCTTTCGCGACTGGGATGGAGATCAACTTCGGCACAGCAAAACCTGATTGGCCATGCTCTTGCTCAGGAAGACTTTGCTTCGATCGTTGAGCGATCGGATGGCCTTATGCGTCGTAAGAAGTTCGTTGATGAAATAACCACGCTGCTTCTCACTGCGGAGCAAAGCCCCGCGGGTCGCGCTTTGGTTGCAGAATCTCTAAAGAGGCGACCGCCCTGGGCGAAAGATTTTATTAAGAGTGGGGGTGAAATCCGTACGAAGGTAGGACTGGAAGCCCACGCAGCGTTGTTGAACGATCTCCTAGATGAAGCGGTCGACTTGAAGAGAGTTGAGGCAGTTCCTCCCGTTAGGGCGATGGTGAGGGAAGGCTTGTTTGGGCTGGGGTACGAAGTTTTTGCGAGGATGGTTCCTGAAAGAGCGCGTGTTAATACCGGGATATTCGATCCCGACTTCACGGTCGCGGCAGGGGTTCAGAGCGCGCGAGAACCTTCATTTCCCTTCGAATGGAACGTAGCTACTGGTCGAGGCATCAGTTCGAGAGTGGAAAAGGCCGGAGATCACGGCCGGCTAGCTCTTAAATGGGACGGAAAGGGCAACCCTCTTCTATTTCGGCAAATGTTCCCACTAGGAGGCGAACCGGTGAAGGCGTTGGAAGTAAAGCTTTCGGAAAATAACGCCCACTTGCTTAACTCGCTGCAGTTTTTTGTTTCATGCGCGGGCGAAGGCGAAAAGCGGGATATATTGGAGCCAAGCCTAGATTCAAATTTTAAAGTGATACTCCGCGGTCAATTTCCCGGTTCTTGCGAGTTCGTGGAGTTGCAAGTGTACGGCCTTGCCGAAATTGGAGCCCCATCACTCGATTTGCGCATTGATCAAATCAACTTGGTTCGGTGATGTGAAGCCGGTTCGATTGAGTTGATGAACCCTAAGCTGATTCTGCATCCGCGTAAGCAGACATAAAAAGGAGTGAGATGGTGCGTGTTGCGCGCAGCATGTGGCGATGCGTCAGACAAGCTGGCGGAAATAAGAATATTAGCGCTCTTTAAATTTTAAGTAAATTTCTAAGATATTCGAAAGAGCACTCCGCCATTATTATGGCGCTTTAAATCATAATAAATTCTGATTTTGAATGGTGACAGACGCCCTAGCAGATGTGTAGCGCTTTTGGGTGATTTGAACATTGCGAGAGATAAATGAGTCATCTGAAGCGCATTCTTCTAGCTCATGCTACCTCGGGCGTATCAAAGATCGCTACCGCAGTAGTGCAACTTGTCGCCTTGCCGATCGTGTTGACGTCTATAGGGGGCGAAAAGTTCGGTGCGCTCATGACGGTGGCGGCCATGGGGTCGCTGGTTCAATTTCCAGCGCTTGGTTTCAGTTCGTCGGTCGGATACTTAATGTCGTCGGCCCTTGGGCATGCCGATGAGGTTGAAGCAGCGAAGTGGCTTCGCAGCGCCTTCGTCATAGTTGGAAGCATAGCGGTATTACTCCTCGCCGCAGGCCTAATGTTAATTTGTTTTCTGACACCTCAGACTATGCTGGGCGAGGGCGTGAGCACCTTTCCGGTCGAGGCGCGCGCAATATTGTTCACTGCACTTATCCAGGCAATTGGTGTATATTTGTTCAGCATGGTGGAAGGTGTTCGAGCATCATTTCATGAGAACTTTATTACGAATATCTACTCGTCATTTGGATCAGTATTGGCGTTCTTAGGTGTAATACTTGTTGCGCATGTCGCGCCTAGTCTACCATTCTTTTATTTTGCGCTCTTCGTGGTTCCTGTGCTCATTCAGGGTGTTAACTTGACGATGTTTGTTTTAGGGCGAACGAGCGATTTCCGCGATCGCCTTTGGTATGGCGGAATTGATCCCATGCCTGTCCTGTCAAAGGTGATATCCTATGCCAAGGCGCAAGGCGGCATCGTGTTACACCTCCACGGATTCACTTATCTGGTTAGCCATATAGTCGGCTTAACGGCGGGAGGAGCTATCGGCGCGACAATACGAGCGCTGGTTCTGCTCGCCAACGTCGGCCAGTCATTGCTAAATCCGATCTTCCCGGTCATTTCGCAATCGCTAGTCAGAAGCGACGCCACAGGCTTTCGACGATATTATCTTTCGTCTGTCGGCTTTTCGACAGCCTACGCTGTCCTCATTGGCTTGATTTTTGCACTCGCTGGAAACAGAATACTCGATCTCTGGCTTTCGATTAGGTTGCCGCCTGACGGCGCTATCTTAATAGGAATGGGATTGCTGGCCGCAGGTTATCTGGGGGGGCACTTGCTCTTCAATATTCTGGTTTATGTTGGTCAGTCGAAGTATTTTGGCTATATTGTAGGCGTGTCCGGCCTCACCGGCTTTGCATTCAGCTACTATTTGTTGTCACGAAATAGCGTTGGTATCGCGCTGATCGTAAATTCCGGGATTCTTGTAACAACCGCGTTTGCGCTGCAGTTGTTTTGGGCGATCAAATTCTTCCGGCATCACCCATTATTTGTATACTCTATAAAGTGAGAAACCATGTCGATCACAGCAAAACTCAGAAAGCTTCGCCGGGCCACCCTTATCGAGAAGCTCAATGGTGAACGAACTTCACGGGAGATCCTCTATGCCCATATGCTGAGTGAGGCATTGCGCATTAGTAAGATTTCTTACGCGCCGTTCTTTGCGATTGGCGGTGCCGCCAACTACTCGCTGCTCTATCTGATCTATCGAATACAGACGGAGCTGCAGCCGGCCGCAACGTTGGAACTGGGTATCGGACAGTCGACGCTGCTTCTCGACGCGCTCGGTGCAAAAGGCATGTCGATCGAACATGATGCTGCCTGGGCGGCGCACATGCAAACACGCGTAAAGCGTGAGATACTGACGAAGCCGCTTGAGCGCAGAACTTATCGTGGTGTTACTACCGATAGCTATACTTATGATGGGGATCAGACATTCGAGTTCGCTATTATCGACGGTCCGCAGGGAAGAGTGCGCAACAGTCGTTGGGGAGCGTTAGAGATTCTGGAACGAACCTTGGCCGATGATTTTATCGTGATTTTTGACGATGCAGCGCGCAAGGGGGAACAAGATACAGCCGTCGAATTTCAGGCAATGCGCGGCGGCGATGTTCACATCGTGCGCGGCGGATCATCGCAGTGCCTGATTTTCAGCGAACGCTTTTTCCCCGCCGCGTGGTACTGAACGGACGCTCTCCGGCATGTGAAGATGCCGTCATTGTTCGGTAAGTACCCAAAGGCGCACATGAACCTTGCCTGACGTCGCGTTGAGATTGCTGTCGTAAGACAGATGCAGTTTCTCTCCGGCTTCGTGGTCGACGAGGCGGCTGGCCGTGCCGTCGCCAGAAACAGATCCTGAGGGTGTATTATAGTCGAGTAGGATTCGTCCATTCATTGCGCTCACTGACGTGAGCATCCGGCCTAGTGCGCTGCCGTGCGCGCGCCGAGGATAGATCGATATTTCACCATAAGGGTTTGGCCGATACCATCGCGCTTCAGCAGAGACGAAGATCAGTGAGCCTGTTGTTCCTTCGAGCGGTATAACTGCATTTTTTTGGCCAGGTAGCGGCGTGAATTGTAAGTCAACTGGTGTAAGTGCCTCGGGGGCGAACAGCCGACCTTTGTTGAGGCCCGCATCGACACTTTGAAGATAGAGACGGTTACCCACGTATAGATCGATAGGGCTGGTTTCATGCGTTCCGAAGCGTATCTGCCGATCACTAATATCGATGTCGTTATCCTTGGCCATCGCAAAGAGTCCGGCGTGAAACCATTTCGGGCCGATTGCGCTGGAAAATGAGTCGCGCTGTGAAAAGGGAGTCGAGAAACCGGCAATTGTGGATTTCGAAATTCGAAACGTGCCTCCACCGCTTGCGGTGCAAAAAATACTTGCCCGACGCTCTCCTAGGTTCTCGAAGCGAGATCGTTCGATTTCGAGTTCGGCGAAGCTCTCTACAAGAATTAGCGGTTTGGGAGTCGCATTTCGCCGTTGCAGGCAATGATGATATTTGACGGAGAGATCGCCGGCGTAAACCGAAATTGTACGATCCTGCGCTGATGACACTGAGATAGAGCGAGTTTCGTCGATATTACCCGACAGCTCGCATCCGCTTGCGCCTTCAGATATTGCCCAGCGAATATCGATCGGACTGGATTCTGATTTGATCGTTACCTTTTCGCACCGGCACTTATACACGCTGCGCATTTCAACGCCCATGCTTGCCGGGTAACGTTCTGCCCACAGGATGCTACCTCCAGAGAGCGTTACTTCGCTGACCGGTTGGTCGACCAATTCCAGCACGGGACGACCATCGATGTAAGGCGTATCGCGACCATAAGGCGGCGGCTGGTTGACATTGCCTGGTCCGTTGTAGTCGTTGGTTATTCGTTCCCATATGATCGCGATGTCGCTGAGCAAATCTTCCCCGCTGGTTCTTCCAGCATTCTTGGCGCGGAATACACCACCAAGGTTTGGGTCGGGGTTGTTGGAAAGCTGTCCAGGCGTGAGACAAGGATGATAGCGACAGGCCCCGGCAGCAATCGTCTCTCCGTCGCGCCAGTCGGTTGGGGCATAATACGGGCCGCTTGGCTCGAAGCCCCAACCTTTTACGGGGACGTTGATGGGGGTTTCTACTTTGATTGCACCCGTCCGGCCGTCCGATGCCAAGACCCGGTTCAGCCGATCATAACGATAAAGGGGGTCATCCGCGTCGTAGGGATTATAGCCGAAAGAAACGCGCACAATGCTTCCCGGAGGAAAGTTAGCGGCTTCTGATGGTATACTAGTATATAAGACTGTCGTGTTTGCGTTCGCCTCCCTGATTGCCGCGCGCGGGAACACCGGCTTAGCGCCAAGCCTTGCGGTCCTATGCTCGGCTCCGCCGTAACTGCGCATTTGAATCAATCTTCGACCACGGTGGACAGGCGGGCCAGAAAAGCGAAGAATGGTTTCCTCGTGGAGACGCCAACTTACCGTCATTAGCAAATCTGCGAGGATAGTGTACGTGCCAGCCGAAAAGACTAGGTGCCGTTCTAAAACTCTCGCCATTCGATCTGCGGCAGTTATCGCCTCATAATTGTCCGCGATCATGGGCGATGCGCCGAACCACTTCGGATCGATGCCATCGTCGAAGCAACGAACCCAGGCACCACCTTCTCCGTCCTCGGCATTTCTCGGGGCGACGTAAATTCCTTGCTTGCAGTCAAGGGTTACTAAGTCGGTCAGATTTCCACTCGTCCAAGCGAACACACCCTCTCGGCCCGCCTCACGAAGTTCGACTGATCCGTCTTCTGGTGAACATAGGGCGAGTTCCACGCGGCTGGCCACTTGATTGATGGGTTGCGCGGAGCGGGCTATCGAAGGTCCAAAAAGGGCGATGAGAGTTCCCGTGGCAACGCCGGCAAGTGACTGGCGGCGGGTGATTACCCGGCGGATCATTCCGTGCCGGACGAAGCCGGAGACGCCAAGGCTGCCAAGATCTCCCGCTCGAACCGATCGATGATTCCGGCTTTGCTCCATCGTTCTTCGGCGCGCAGGCGGGCGAGCCGACCAAGGCGCTGACGTTCGTTCGGGTGGTCGAGCAGATATTCGATGGCATCGCTCATCGTTGCAGCATCCTCGGGCGCCACAGTCAGCCCCACGCCTTGGACTTCACGCGCCAATCCCGTTCCCTCATGTGCGCCAGCAACAACCGGTCGACCTGAGGCCAGCATATTACACAGTTTCGATGGCAGCACGAGATCCGCCGCATCAGCCTTTTGGGGGAGCAGATGAACGGTAGCGAGCGAAAGGAGATCGCTGAGCCGCTCGATGGGCTGAAGGTCGCGGAAGAGAATGTTACCGATGTCGTGTGCGGCGGCTTCCAAACTGGGGCGATCGGGTCCATTGCCGCAGATGATGAGGATGGTGTCGCCGCGGCGCTCAAGGCGGCGCGCGACATCGAGCAACATTTCAATTCCTTGTTTTTTGGCAATGCTGCCTGAGTAGAGCGCAACGTAGGGAGTACGGATTCCCCATTTATCGCGATAGCTAGATGTCGCTTGCGGTTGCACGCGGTCTATATCCGCCCAGTTGCGGAGCTCATAAACCGCGCTTTGGTCGTATCCTTTTTCGACCAGTTTGTTGCACATCTCCGGAGAGATGCTACTGGCGCGCTGAAATCCAGAAAAAACGAGCCGCTCGAAGCGCATTGCCGTGCGCCCCCAAAAACTCGAACGCTTCATTTGGCTGGTTGCGAAGCCCGCTTCCACCTCGAAATCCTGCACGTGGATCCAGCAGCGAATACCGCGAATCCGTGCAAAGGGGAGCGCAAAAACAGACGGCATTAAGGTGGGGGCAATCACAAAAAGCCCGTCGATTTTTCCGACCAGAATCTGACGAAGGAAAGTCGGCAACATCATCAGACTAAAGCTGGCGTAATGCGCGAGTCGAGTAACTCCACTCACCTTTAATGGGATCCAGCTCATGCATCGATGAATCGTGACACGTTTTCGCGTCTCGATATGCCAGCCGATGTTCCTATAGCCAGGTGCCAGCTTCCATTCGGGATAATAGGGATTGGCGGAGACAACATGCACGTCGTGCCCCTTCGCAGCCAGCGCCTCGCAGAGCTCTCCCGTGTACATGCCCACACCAGTGGGATCTGGCGCGTAGTTCAGACTGACGAAAAGAAGGCGCATGATCAGCGAACGCCGTCCAGATAAGTCTGATAAGTGCTTGCGATTCCATCGCGCAACGAAATTCGAGGTCTCCAGCCCTTCGCAGTCAGACGATCGATGGACATCAGCTTGCGCGGGGTTCCATCGGGCTTGCTTTCATCGCAGATGATCCTCCCGTCGAAACCTACAATTTCTGCGATGAGCCCTGCGAGCTCACGGATGCTAAGATCCTTTCCGCATCCGACATTGATATGCTCGGACTCCGAATAATGTTCGAGTAGAAAGACAAGCGCATCGGCGCAGTCATCTGCATGAAGAAATTCGCGCCGTGGCGTGCCAGTGCCCCAGATTACGAGTTCTGATGCGCCGCTCATCTTGGCCTCATGCGCTTTACGGATCAGTGCTGGAAGCACGTGGCTGGTCTTGAGATCGAAATTGTCGCCCGGACCATAGAGGTTGGTGGGCATCGCAGATATGAAGTCGTCGCCATATTGCTTGCGATAAGCCTGGCATAGCTTGATTCCGGCTATCTTGGCGACCGCGTACCACTCATTCGTTGGCTCGAGCGGACCGGTGAGAAGCGAGGCTTCGCGTAACGGCTGCGGGGCCATCTTCGGATAAATACACGACGATCCCAAAAATAATAACTTCTCAACCCCAATCTCGTGACTGGCGTGGATCAGATTGGTTTCGATCATCAGATTGTCGTACAAAAAGTTCGCAGGATAGTTACTGTTGGCCAAAATGCCGCCAACCTTGGCAGCGGCCACGACAACGATGTGAGGACGGTTTTTCGCCATCCATTCTCGCACAGCAGCCGGATCGATCAAGTCCAGAGCCTGCCGCGGGGCGGTCAAGATCTCACACTTCTCGTTGGCCATTCGGCGCACGACCGCACTTCCCACCATGCCCCGATGTCCCGCGACATATATGCGTTTGCCCTTCAAGCTAGTCATGGGATCATCGATTCCAAATTCTGATTATTGATGGGAAAAGTAGCGAGGCTGTCGGTCCGCTGACCGTCGCCGAACGCGCCGCGTCTGGCTGCTGGTTGTACGCGCCAAAATGGTAAGTCCCATTATTAGCGCGACTGGAGAGAGTGCCGGCATCAGCGAGCCGCGCAAAACGATGATTTCGAAGCCGATGGTCATGCCGAGCAGAAGTGACAGAAGAATATCATTGCCTCGTCTGTTGGCCTGGGCCTTCAGGTCTGCCCATATCAAAGCATAACCGAACAAAAGGCCGAAGATCGCAACGCCCCAGAAGCGGAAGTCGATATAGATTTCGCTGGCTAGCGGCGCCGAAATATTGAGGTAGCGATAACCAATATTCTGCGCGCTTAACTCACCCGTTGGGGTCGGCTTGTTAGTCCATATCGACCGTGGCACAAATGTAAATACCGATCCCATCAGTTGCTTGCCATCTTGACTACCCCTCTGGTCTACAAAATGGATCACATTCAACGTGGATTGCATACCGTCGAAATCGCCGTTGTTTTGATAATATTCAATTGGATTGAAACGATCGATGTTGGTCACGTCACCACGTGCGATAATGCTCGCAAGCGGAAAAACGATGAAAAGTGAAGAGATCATTACGAAAAAGAGCACCATCTTCCTAGAGGGGATGCTCAGATCCACCATAAGATACACGATTGTCAGAATATAACCGAATAAATAAAAGCGAGGTATTGACTGTGGTTGATTAAAAAATATCGCTATTAAACTGAACAACAGAGCAAGAATGAGCAGTAAATTACTTTTCCGAGCTCGGAATAGCTGCCAAATGCACATGCAAGCAACGAATGAGCAAAAGCGAGCTAGATTGATAATTATCTGATTTGACACTAACGCTTTATCTATCAACGCCCCTCCATCACCCGCACGGCGTGCGCTGAAAAAGTCAAATCCCGTCCAGTATCCACAATAAATTGCAATAAACATCAATACAAAGCTAACGAAAATAAGCATTCGAATACTGTAAACTCGATTAATCTGAATTCCTAATTTTATTGCGCGACTCTTGCGGGAGTAATACAAAGAAATGAATATTCCAACATATATAGAAGCTGTAAATATCAATAATAAAAAAGACGCTAGACGAAATTCATGTAGTCCATAAGAAAGTCCGTAGAAGGGAAACCTATTCCGAGTTATATGTATTAAACCAGGAAGAATAAAAAGGAATATGTGATAAAAGGCAAAGCAAAGTGTTAATATAGCAATACGGTGGGATGCAATAGAAATAAATAATATGTCGAAAAGAAGTGCTAAAGAGGCAATGAACAATGTTCCAGACAGAGGGTCGGGATACCCAATTGCTAGAACGAATATGACGCATGCCGATGTGCTCAGGAAGGTTCCGGTGACGCGGGTAATCAAACTCGTTCGTCTACCGGCAGTAATTCTAGGCAGAGCCGAGGGTTGACTGTTAAAGGGGCTTCGTAGAGCTTGTCGCATCATATCACTTACTTGCTGTGTGTAGAAGGCCCGTCAGTCTCTGGGCATATTCATGCAAGTCCTGCCTGTTGCGTGTACGCGCTTGATCATCCATACGCGGAGGCGGTCTCTCGATCATTTGTGAAATTTTTGCTGCACAATCTGCAGGATCGTCCCGCTTGAAATAGAGCCCAAAGTCCCCTGCCTGCTCCTTGTGAACGTCAAGATCGGACAGCAATAGGGGAGTCCCTAGTGCTTTAGCTTCCTCAACAGTGGTGCTCCAGCCTTCGAACATGGAAGGATTGATCAGTGCTGTGGAGCCGGCATTAAGCGCGAGAATGTCAGCGTAGGGCAATTCACCCAAAAGCCGGAATTCGGTTTGCAGCCCATGGGATACGACGAGCTGTTGTAGCTTGGATGTGCGGTCTGGGGATCGGTGATCGACCGGGATTCCTGTTGACGCGATCGTCGCGTTTCCTCGTTTCAGTAGGCGCAATGCTTGCACGATCAATGAATGATTCTTGTGAGGCCAGAACTGATTAGGCAGGAAGAAAAAACGTTCTGGCAGGCCCAACTTGGCCCTCAGGGCTGCAATCTCGTCGATCTTGGGCCAGTGTTCAAGATCGACTGCAAAGGGGACGACATGCAACGAACCCCGATATTGGGGATAGAAGCACTCCATATCGTGACGAGCATCCTCACTCGAAAGGAGCAAGAAGCGACGTTTTGTAAGAATACGGCGGAAGCGCGCTTCACGTGCAAGCCAGGCAGTTTTGCTGAATAACTGAGGCAGGTGCCGGTGCTGGAAATCAGGAATCCAACTTACCGCGGGGACATTTAGGTCGCCCAGATAGCCTGAGGCCTCGAACAGGATATCAATACCGTGTCGATCAAGGGCCGCGCAGAGGCTGCGACACGGGCGCCCAGTCATGCGGAGCGCGTCCGCGGCCATGCTACGTGGCGGCAAGATTTCGGGTGCCGCACCTGTGCTCGATTCAATACGAGCGGTGAGGTTGGAGGGAACCGTACCTTGCACCATCAACTGAATTTCTATGTTTGGATTGAAGCGGCGCAAAACACGGCTCATGTTCAGGACGTAATTAATGCCTCCAGTCCATTGCCGGGGATCGCCGGTCACGATGGCTAGTTTCATGTGCGTCAATCTCGGCCGATCAAAGACTTGATTGTTCGGCTCAGGCCTTCTTCGAGCGGCATAGAAGCCTCGAATCCAATGCTCGCTAATCGTTCAGTCGACCCCACCAGATTGTCTGGATCGCCCTGACGCTCCTTCTGTCTAAAATGGAGGGCACAATTGCTGTTGGCGGCCGATTTCAGTAATGTGGCAATCGTCGCCACCGATGTTCCAATGCCTGAGCATCCGTTCACCGTAAACGTGCCGGGTTTAGCGACTTTGGCCGCCCGCGTCAGGAGACGGGCGGCATCACCAATCCACAGCCAATCACGCAGTTCCCTGCCGGTACCGAACATGTCAATGCGGTCGGTTCCACTCAGAAGCTTTATACCGACATCATAAACGAGTTGCTTCTGTAGCCCCTCGCCATACACCGAAAACAGGCGAACTACCGTGCTAGGGAAACCATATTGCATCGACCAAAAGGAGATCGTCTTTTCGGCAATCATCTTATGCAATCCGTATGGCGACTTGGGGTTCATGGTGGCGGTTTCGGTAATGGGGCGAGACGCTTGATCGCCGTAGACGGCTGCGCTCGATGCATAAACTAGGGCGGGGCGATGAAGTCGCAGTCCTGGCCATTGCATAATTTCGACTGTGCTGCCGACTGTTCTTTCGAAATCCATCGACGGATTAGACAGTGAAGCGTGGACAGACGATCCGCCGGCGAGATGGAACACGGCATCAGGCGGGCCTATCTGATCGACTGCGCGATCGAGACTTACCGCATTGATCGGTGCAGAAAACCATGCGTCGATCGGTGTCCCATGTTGCCACTCGTGTGGCCCGTTGCCGATGCCAGCAACTTTCACCCCCGCATCGTGTAGCGTTTCGACCAGCTTTCGGCCTATTGCTCCATGTGCGCCGGTGACGAATGCGCGCTCTATCATGGCTGTTGATCCGAGAAGGGCTCAAGGCTTCGTACAACTTTCGCTGGATTACCCGCTACCAGTGTCCAAGGTGGGATGTTTTTGGTGACGACCGTGCCAGCGGCGATCACTGCGCCCTCGTTGATTGTTACACCTTTCAGAATGATCGCTCCGAAACCAATCCAAACTTTGTCGCAGATCTTGACAGGTGCGATCGTGACATGGTCCCAGTTTTTCACTCCGCGCCGCCAATCCATCACGTCTTGGTGGCGATGCGCCCAGTCGAGGCTGTGGCTGTCATGATCTACAACTGTGACGCCCCATGACATCAGGACGTCGTCGCCGATTTCGATGCGACTTGCTCCAACCAATAGGCTATTTCCAAGTGATGTCCGATTGCCGACCATGAACTGGACACCAGGACGGTCGGAGATGATGCGGGCGTCGACGATCGAATTTTCTCCGACCATGAGTTTCGCTGCTTCATCAAGCGACACACGCCAACGTTTAATCCGGCTGCTCGCTCCGATTTCGATATTCGATGTGGGGCCAATACTCCGCCAAAGCTGTCTTAACCTTCTCCGCATGACGAGAGCCTTATTTGGTGAGCCAGTACATCGGTGAAAGCTTTGATGTTCGCCAGAAAATGCTGCGCTTCAGTCGATCGAACTTTCTCTTATCAATTGCAATCTCTTCGGGCAGACTGGGACTGCGTGATGCCGGGAATGGTTCCCGCAAAAAGCCGAGCCGTTGGCGCAGGCGGCCCGCCAATCCGCGATGTGTTGCGGCATCATCGGTACCTACATTTCTGATCAGCGTTCTAGGAGGAAAAAGGGCAAGCCCCTTTTGGCGATAGACCGAGAGATACCATCGGATAGCCCAGCTATCTATCTCCCCGGCCAACTGCCTGTCCATCATCCGCGCATAGGGATAGTTGCCATTTAGGTCAAAATCCCTCCGCTGCTCGCGATCATTACGAATGATGCTCCAGCCATCCCCTTCAGCCGAATAATGGGTCCAAGCCCGGTCCCATGTCGCCCATCCCCATGAAGTGATCATGGGAACGAAAAAGCCGCATTTCTCTTCGCGAAGCGTGGGCACGTCGAAATTGTGTCCGCTAATCTGGAAAATGCGTCGTTCGTCGCGATACTTCTTAAGCGCCGCATTAAACCACTCAAGTGCAGCAGGGGACACGATTAGATCGTCTTCAAGTACGATAACGCGCCCGTATTCGGCGCAGAGCTTCGTGACTCCGAATTCTATCGACCTCGCCAGCCCCCTATTTTCGCTCGATTCAATCAATTGCACGTTCGGGAGCGCGAGACGCTGAATCACACTTCTAACTTTTGCTACCTCGTCCGCGGCGGCCTCATCCCTAGGACCGTCCGAAAATATGAAACATTCCGAATGCACAAATTCCGGACAGCGCCGCAGCGCCCCGATTACCTGCGGCAGGATGTCTGCTCTCCGATAAACGAAGAGCGCGACGGGCGCGAGGGAGCAAGATTTTGTGCTTACCACTGGACAGTTCACTCGTCGAATCTGATCACTCGTCGAATCTGACGATATTAGGCGCTAGGGAACTCGTCATGCTTGGCCGAGCGGCGCGTCCCTCATTAGAAGAAGGTCGGCTTTGACCATTTCCCGGGCAAGTTCGCGAACCGAAGTCTCGTGTCTCCACCCGAGTTTTTCATGCGCCTTAGCGGGATCACCGATCAGCAAATCCACCTCAGTTGGACGGTAGTAGCGTGGATCAACCTCGACCAGGCATCGTCCGGTCTCGGCGCAATATCCCTTTTCCTCTACGCCTTCACCTTTCCATTCGAGTCGGATGCCGATGTCTTCGAAAGCCCAATCCACAAAGGTACGCACTGGTGTGGTTTCGCCCGTGGCTAGAACGTAATCATCGGGCTCGTCTTGCTGGAGCATAATCCACATCCCGCGAACGTATTCGCGCGCATGCCCCCAATCGCGTCTCGCGTCGAGATTGCCGAGCCATAGCTTTTCTTGTCTGCCAAGCTTAATTGCGGCGGCAGCTCGAGTGATCTTGCGGGTCACGAAGGTTTCGCCGCGGAGCGGACTTTCATGGTTAAACAAAATTCCGTTTGAGGCGTGTATCCCGTACGCTTCGCGGTAATTTACCACTATCCAATAGGCATAAAGTTTTGCCGCGGCGTAGGGGGATCGCGGGTAAAAGGGCGTCGTCTCGCGCTGCGGGATCTCCTGTACAAGGCCATAGAGTTCGGACGTAGACGCTTGGTAGAACCGGGTATGAGCTTCCAATTTGAGGATTCGGATCGCTTCTAGTAACCGCAGCGTTCCGATAGCGTCGCTGTTCGCCGTGTATTCGGGCGTCTCGAAGCTCACCTGCACATGACTTTGCGCACCCAAATTATAGATCTCATCAGGCTGAACCTCCTGGATAATGCGAATGAGATTTGTGGAGTCAGTTAGGTCCCCATAGTGCAGAACGAAGTTCCGGTCTGTGACGTGCGGATCTTCGTAAATATCTTCGACTCGCCCGGTATTGAAAGACGAGGAACGGCGCTTAATCCCATGCACCGCGTAGCCTTTCTCAAGCAGAAGCCTTGACAAATATGCACCATCCTGGCCTGTAACGCCGGTAATGAGAGCCTTCTTTGTTTTTTCGAATGCCACAATTATCCTTACTTATTTTTTACTTTTTTGCCAAAAGTTATTATCCCTGCCTCGGGGCGGACTTTAGAACGAAATGCTAATTTCGCTAAAAGACTTCTACAAAGGCTGTGCATCTTGGGAATCCGGCAGAGCGCGTAGCATAGGCTTAGTGAAGAAAAAAGCTGCGCTGAGACCGGTATGCCCATTTCCGGCTTCTCTGAAGTCGTGGCAGGGTAATAGGAGGTTAGCATGGGGAATTCGGTGAAGACTTAACGCGTTTGAGTGGTGCTTTGGCCAAAGTCGCGCAAGCGGTATTTCGAAGCGTCTCTGGGCAAGTTTTAAGCTAAGGCGAGTAACCACTTCGTTAGTTTTCTTCTCGTTTTTCGAAGGCGTTGGCGCTGTGTTTGATTGACGTTATATCCTACGACGGCCGGCTTGGTTGCTTTTTTATGTAAGCTATCCGATTATCGTAAACGTTGTTGTGCTGGTCTGAGTAAATCTTTGGCGTGCGCGTCGCAGTACCGGCGCCGCAGCCTCCGGTGATGCTCTATCATGGCCACGCCAACGATCGTGCTATCCTGAGATGCCCGGTTGTGATTGAGGTGTCGCCTACCCAGCCTCACGGCAGAGTATAGAAAGTTCCTTAATCCTAATGAGATGCAGATCCAAATGGTCGGGGAGAGAGGATTCGAACCTCCGGCCCCTGCCTCCCGAAGACAGTGCTCTACCAGGCTGAGCTACTCCCCGACCGATGCTCCCGGAAACAGGTCCGGGGCGAGGCAGAGGCGGGCCTTTAGCGGGGCAGGGGCGGGCTGGCAAGCGGGCTTTTTGGATGGTAGCGCTCATGTCATGGCAACAGCAGCCCGCACCCCCGAGTCCGCCCCCGCTGCCCATTGGGAACGGCACTATCTCGAACTGATGCGTCGCATCTGGGAGGAGGGCGACGAGCGCTCCGATCGCACCGGCGTGGGCACGCGGTCGATCTTCGGGCCGCAGCTGCGCTTTGATCTTTCCGGGGGCGCCGTTCCGCTGCTCACCACCAAGCGGGTATTCTGGAAGGCGGCCGCGCGGGAGATGTTGTGGTTCCTCACCGGCAACACCAATATCCGCCCGCTGCTGCAGCAGGGCGTGACGATCTGGAGCGACTGGCCGCTGGCCAAATATCGCCAGGCCACGGGCGAGGAGATCGCGCAGAAGGATTTCGAGGCGCGGATCGTCGAGGATGCGGATTTTGCCGCGCGCTGGGGTGATCTGGGCCCGGTCTATGGCAAGCAGTGGGTGAACTGGCCGACATATGAACCGGCCGAGGATCATCCGGGCGAGGGCCTGTTCCGCGCCGGGCCGGGGGTGAACCAGGTGGCGCAGGTGGTGGAAAGCCTGCGCAGCAATCCCGGCAGCCGGCGGCACATTATCGAGGGCTGGAACGTGGCCGAGCTCGACCGGATGGCGCTGCCGCCCTGCCACAAGACCTATCAGTTCCATGTTGCGGGGCAGGGCGAGGACGCGCGGCTCAATTGCCTGCTGTTCCAGCGTAGCTGCGACGTCGCGCTCGGCCTGCCGTTCAACCTGTTCGGCGCCGCCTTGCTGACGCGCATGATCGCCGCGCAGGCGGGCTACCAGCCGGGCGAGCTGATCTGGACCGGCGGCGACACCCATCTCTACCTCAATCACGCGCATCTGGTGGAAGAGCAGCTCTCGCGGGAACCGGCGGGCGAGCCGAAACTTGAATTGTTGAGGAAGCCGGATTCCATCTTCGATTACCGTTTCGAGGATTTCGCCGTCACCGACTACGCGCCGCAGGGCGTGATCCGTGCGCCGGTTGCGGTCTGAATTGGGGCGAGGTGCAGTTGACGGTTTCCTGTGTAAGTAATATTATGTCGCCCACATAAAACATTCATACGGGAGCTGGAGATGGCCAAGGAGGACGCGGAGGCGGGTACGAACCGGCCCCGCCTTGCGCTGCATGTCCCTGAACCGAAGTTCCGCCCGGGCGACAAGGTGGACTTCACCTATATGGACCTGCCCGAGGCCGGCGCACAGCCGCGCCCGGACGAGGCCTGTGCCGCCAGCGAGACCAATCCGCTCTGTACCGACCTGATCCGCGTGCTCGGCAGCGACGATCAGGCGCATGGCCCGTGGGACCCGCGCCTCTCGCCGGACAAGCTGCGTGAGATCCTGCGGCAGATGGCGCTGGTGCGGGCCTTCGATGCGCGCATGTATCGTGCCCAGCGGCAGGGAAAGACCAGCTTCTATCTCAAATGCACGGGCGAGGAGGCGACCTCGGTCGCGGCCACGCATGGTCTCGATTTCGAGGACATGATCTTTCCCTCCTATCGCCAGCAGGGCTGCCTGATCGCGCGCGGCTATCCGCTGCTGGAGATGGTCAACCAGATCTACTCCAACCGCGCCGACAAGCTGAAGGGCCGCCAATTGCCGATCCTCTATTCGGCCAAGTCGGTGAACTTCTTCTCGATCTCCGGCAATCTGGCGACCCAGCTGCCGCAGGCCACGGGCTTCTCGATGGCCAGCGCGATCAAGGGCGACAGCAAGATCGCCGCGGCCTGGGTGGGTGAGGGCTCCACCGCCGAGGGCGATTTCCACTCCGCGCTGACATTCGCCGCCGTTTACAACGCGCCGACGATCTTCAACGTGGTCAACAACCAGTGGGCGATCTCCAGCTTTTCCGGTTTCGCCGGGGCCGAGCGGACGACCTTCGCCGCGCGGGCGATCGGCTATGGGATCGCCGGCCTCAGGGTCGACGGCAACGATCCGCTGGCCGTCTATGCCGCGGAGCGCTGGGCCGCCGATCGGGCGCGGTCGAACAATGGGCCGACGCTGATCGAGTTCTTCACTTATCGTGCGGAGGGCCATTCCACTTCGGACGATCCCAGCGTCTATCGCAGCGCGCAGGAACTGGAGGAATGGCCGCTCGGCGATCCGATCATGCGGCTCAAGAACCACCTCATCGCGATCGGCGAATGGTCGGAAGAACAGCAGGCGGAGATGGACCGCGAACTTGCCGAGCTGGTGCTGAAAGCCACCAAGGAGGCCGAAAAGAACGGCATTCTAGGCCACGGCCTGCACCATCCGTTCCACACCATGTTCGAGGATGTGTTCGAGGAACTGCCCTGGAATCTCGAGGAGCAGAGCGAGCAGGCGATCCGTGAGAGGAACATCAAATGGCCACAGTGACCGATGAGGATCCGGTGACGCTGGCCGATGCGCCGGCGCGCGATCTCAACATGATCGAGGCGATCAACGAAGCGCTCGACGTGATGCTCGAACGCGATCCCGATGTGATCCTGATGGGGGAGGATATCGGCTATTTCGGCGGCGTGTTCCGCTGCACGGCCGGGCTGCAGGAGAAATACGGCAAGACTCGCGTGTTCGATACGCCGATCAGCGAATGCGGCATCATCGGCGTTGCTGTGGGGATGGGCGCCTATGGCTTGCGGCCGGTGCCGGAGATCCAGTTCGCCGACTATATCTATCCCGGCCTCGACCAGCTGATCAGCGAGGCGGCGCGGTTGCGCTATCGCTCGGCGGCGGAGTTCATCGCGCCGATGACCGTGCGCAGCCCCTTCGGGGGCGGCATTTTCGGTGGGCAGACGCATAGCCAGAGCCCGGAAGCCCTGTTCACCCATGTATCGGGCCTCAAGACCGTGGTGCCGAGCACGCCGCATGACGCCAAGGGCCTGCTGATCGCAGCGATCGAGGATGACGATCCGGTGATCTTCTTCGAGCCCAAGCGGATCTATAACGGCCCGTTCGACGGTTATTACGACCGCCCCACCAAGCCGTGGAAGGGCCATCCCGGCGCCAAGGTGCCCGAAGGCTATTATTCCATCCCGCTCGGCAAGGCGCATACGGTGCGCCACGGCAATGCCATGACCATCCTCGCCTATGGCACGATGGTGCATGTGGCCGAGGGCGTGTGCCGCGAGAGGGGTGTGGATGCCGAGATCATCGATTTGCGCACGCTGGTCCCGCTCGACATAGAGGCTGTGGAAAACTCCGTGGAGAAGACGGGGAAATGCCTGATCGTGCATGAGGCGACCCGCACCTCCGGCTTCGGCGCGGAGCTTTCCGCGCTGGTGACCGAGCGCTGCTTCTATCATCTCGAAGCCCCGGTCGAGCGTGTGACCGGCTTCGACACACCCTATCCCCACAGCCTCGAATGGGCCTATTTCCCGGGCCCGATCCGTATCGGCGAGGCGATCGACAAGCTTCTGAGCGAGTAACCGCATGGCCCGCTTCACTTTCAACCTCCCCGATATCGGCGAAGGCATTGCCGAGGCCGAGATCGTCGCCTGGCACGTCAAGCCCGGCGACACAGTGGCCGAGGATGGCCGGCTGGCCGACATGATGACCGACAAGGCCACGGTCGAGATGGAAAGCCCGGTGGCCGGCACGGTGCTGGAGATCGCCGGCGAAGCGGGCGACGTGATCGCGATCGGCTCGCCGCTGGTGGTGCTCGAAGTGGAAGGCGAAGTGCCGGAGGATATCGCGGACGATAGCACGCGTCCTTCGACAGGCTCAGGGCGAGCGGAGGAAGAGCAGGTGCCCTCCGAAGCTGAGCCCGTTGCAGACGAGGTGATCCGATCCGGTCCGACGCCTGAGCCTGTCTTTGCGGCCGAGCCTGAACCGAACCCTGAAATTACTCCCGCTACAACGCCCACATCCGCTCGTCCTGAGCCTGTCGAAGGACGCGGGCCGAAGCACGCGCAGGAACATGCAACATCACTCGCCAAGGTGCTGGCGAGTCCCGCCGTTCGCAAGCGGGCGAAGGAGCTGGGTATCGATCTTGGCGATGTGCGCCCGGCCACCGATGGGCGCATCCGCCATGCCGATCTCGATGCCTTTCTAAGCTACGGATCTTCCAGCGGTTATGCTCCGGCGGGCAAGGCTAGGGCGGATGAGACGGTGAAGGTGCTGGGGCTGCGGCGCCGGATTGCCGAGAACATGGCGGCTTCCAAGCGCAGCATCCCGCATTTCGCCTATGTCGAGGAATGCGACGTCACCGATCTGGAAAAGCTGCGCGGCGATCTCAACGCGAACCGGGGCGACCGGCCGAAGCTGACCATGCTGCCGCTGCTGATCGCCGCTATCTGCCGGGCATTGCCCGATTTTCCGATGCTCAACGCCCGCTATGACGACGAGGCGAATGTCGTCACCCGCCACGGCGCGGTGCATATGGGCATTGCGACGATGACCGATGCCGGGCTGATGGTGCCGGTGATCCGCGACGCGCAGGCCAGGAATCTGTGGCAGCTTGCAGGCGAAATTGCGCGGCTGGCGCAAGCGGCGCGCAACGCCACTGCAAAGTCGGAAGAATTGAGTGGGTCTACTTTCACCCTCTCATCGCTCGGTCCGCTGGGCGGCATCGCCTCCACGCCGGTCATCAACAAGCCCGAAGTGGCGATCATGGCGCCCAACCGGATCGTCGAGCGGCCGATGTTCGTGCCCGACGAGACGGGCGGCGAACGCATCGCCAAGCGCAAGCTGATGAATCTCTCGATCAGCTGCGATCACCGCGTGGTGGATGGCTATGACGCGGCGGCCTTCGTGCAGGAGGTCAAGCGGCTGATCGAAACCCCGGCCTTGTTGCTCGCCGCCTGACGCGCGAAAAGCGGGCCATGCAACGCGACCCGCGAATCGATGAGAAGATCGCAGCGGCGGCGCCTTTCGCGCGGCCCGTGCTCGACCATCTGCGCGCGCTGGTGCACCGCGCGATCCCGGAGGCGGGCGAGACCATCAAATGGGGCATGCCGCACTTCACCTATAAGGGAAAGAACGTGGCGGGCATGGCGGCGTTCAAGGCGTATTGCGCGCTCACCATCCATGGCGACGGGCGGCAGGGCGAGGCGATGGGCCAGTTCGGCAAGATCACCGGCATGGACACGCTGCCCGGCGATGACGAGCTGATCGCGAAATTGCAGGAGGCCTGCGCCCGGATCGACGAGCAGGGCAGCGCGACACCGAAACGGGCGGCGCCGAAGAAGAAGCACGCGATGGAAGAGCCGGCCTATTTCACCGAGGCGCTGGCCGGGGCCGCCAAGGCCCGCGAATTCTGGGCCACGCTCGCCCCGTCGCACCGCTTCGACTATCTCGAATGGATCACCGAGGCCAAGCGCGAGGAAACGCGCGAGAAGCGCATGGCGCAGGCGCTGGAATGGCTGGGCGAGGGCAAGCGCCGCAACTGGAAATACGAATAGGCTTCAGAGCACCACCGCGCGGTAAGTGAGGCTGCCCGCGCCGTGGCCCAGGCGCCAGCGCAGATAGGTGATGCCTTGGGGCAGGCGCTGCGCATCGGCCAGCTTCCGCCAGCTGCGCCCGCCATCGGTCGAGATTTCGAGGCCGGTGCGGCTCATGCTCCGCAGAGCAAGCCCGCGCGGGACGGGGCTGGTCGCCGTGTAATCGCCGCCCGCCGGGGCATCCCAGCGCAGCACGGTGATCACCTTGTCCCCGCGCGCCAATTGCCTGGCCGGCTCGATCCGCTGCGCGGCGGAGCCGATATTGCGCTCCACGAAGACGCTGGAATCGATGGCCACGCCGGGCCCGGCCTGGGCCGCGACGGGAGCCGCCATCGAGGCCGCCACGGGGGCAAGCAATGCCGGCAGGGCAGGAATGAAACGCATCGGCAGACCCCGTTGCGCGGCGTGCTGCCGCCAGTGGCGCTTCCTTGCGCGGAGAGGGGCCAAAATATGGTTAACGCGTGCCGGTTCGCGGGAAGGTGAAAAAGCCTGCGCAGAGCGAGTTGACAGTGCTTTTCGGCTGCCCTAGTGGCGCTGCTCCCAAGCGGTGCAACGCCTCGGATACGCGGGTGTAGCTCAGTTGGTTAGAGCGCCGGCCTGTCACGCCGGAGGTCGCGGGTTCAAGTCCCGTCACTCGCGCCACTTGGGACATTTTCCGGACAATTTGATGAAGTGGGCGCGGCTTTTAGCGCCAGCGCCCGGTTTCCATCCAGATCAGGAAGCGCCTGAGCGGCAGCAGCCAGGCCACGCCGAGCACGAGATAGATCACAGCCTGCACCAGCACATGGGCCTGCCCGATCCATTGCGAGGCCCACATGATCGCCAGCGCGTAGATGGCGAGCCCCAACAGCAGCAACAGGATGCCGAGCGGGATGCGCAGGGTCGGCTTTTCGCGCATCAGAACGGCCCCAATATGCGCGTGGGGGTGACGATGGCGCGCAGCGGCATGTCGTGATCCTCGATCGGCAATTCGTCCACCTCCTGCATGTCCCACGCCATGCCCACGGCGATCGTATCGGGATGGGCGGCCAGCCAGCGATCGTAGAAACCGCCGCCCTGGCCCAGCCTTTCGCCGCGCATGGTGAAGCCGACCAGCGGCATGAACAGCATTTCGGGCTCGACCACCGGGGCATCGAGGCCGGGCTGGCGCAGGCCCATCGGGCCGTCCTCCAGGTCGCTCTCCTCGAACGGGTCGCTATGCAGGCGGAATTCCATCGGCGCTTCGAGCGTGGTGATGCGCGGCAGGGCAATACGATGCCCGCGTTCGAGGAAGAACTTGGCGTAGGAGCGCGCGGGCGCTTCGCCCGGATCGGCGCGATAGAGGCCGATCGTCGCGCCTTCGGGCACCAGCTCCAGCAGCGGCGCGGGCGGGCGGTTGAACACCAGCGCGCTCACTTCGCGCGGCAGAGCGGCCGCATGTTCGCGCCGCGCCTTGCGCAGCCTGCTGCGCAATTGCTTCTTCTGTTCGATGATATCCAGTGCCATTGCCTTCACTATGTCCCGATGGGGCCAAGCGGCCCGGTCTTGCCGGGAGAGCGGTAGAAGCAAAGCCGGGGCTTCGACAAGCTCGGCCCGGCAGCATTCTTGGCGGGAGTGGCGGAACCACCATGGGTCGTTTGCCGGGAAATCCTCTGACGCCTCGACGTCAGGTGGGCGCCGTATGCACCGGCCCAGGGGCCGGGCAGGGACAGCTCCCATGGATTGCTTATAGCCTCAGGGATATTCTCTAACAGCTCGTGCCGGGCAGTCCCGCCGCGGCCTATTTAGGCGCTCGCACCCGCACTCTCAAGCTGCGACGCGACGCTTTCCAGTTTCTCGGCCAGCATTTCCAACGCTTCGGCGCTGCCGGCGGGCTCCGGCGCGGACCTGCCGCGCAATTCGGAAAGCTCGTCCGCCAGCAGCAGGGCGGCATAAAGCAGGGTGCGCGCTTCGGACTGGGCGCCGAGCCCGGCCTGGCCGGAAATCTTGCCGTCGATCGTCTGCCCGAGCATGGCAATATGGCCTTCCTCGCCTTCGCCGCAGGCCACAGTGTAGCGCCGTCCGCCGATCTCGATCGTCACATTGCTCATAAGGTGGCGCTCACGGCTCGAGCGTCCCGATCAGCCGGTCCAGTTCGTCCAGCGCGGCGGCGGCTTCGGCGCGGAGCGCGGCATATTTCGCTTCCAGCGCGGGATCGCCCGCACTTTCGCTCGCAAGAGCGGCACTCGCAAGATCGGGGGATGTTCGCAGGGATCGTGCCACGGCCTCTATCCGGCCCGTTGCCGCCTCGATCCGCCTGAGCGCAGCCGAGATGCGATCCTCCTTCATATATGTCATTTAGCGGAAATACCGTATCGAAGCAAAAGCTTGTAAAGCGAAGCTGTGAATAAGCGGCGGGCCGTCCAACACCGGAACCGGGCGGAGCCGCAGCTTGACGCGGGGGCGGGCGCTCGCCCAAGGAACGCCACAGCCGAATCGCGGCCCCGACCGACCAGTAATCCTACTTCCGAACCGGAGCTTCCATATGACCGATCCCGCCCGTTTCGCGCCCATGGCGAACGCCATCCGCGCACTGGCAATGGATGCGGTCCAGCAGGCCAATATCGGCCATCCGGGCATGCCGATGGGCATGGCCGACGTGGCGACGGTGCTGTGGTCGGACTATCTTTCCTTCGATCCGGCCGACCCGCACTGGCCCGACCGCGACCGCTTCGTGCTCTCGGCCGGCCACGGCTCGATGCTGATCTACGCGCTGCTGCACCTCACCGGCTATGCGCGCCCGACGATGGACGACATCCGCAATTTCCGGCAGCTCGGCAGCCCCTGCGCCGGCCACCCGGAGAACTTCCTGCTCGACGGCGTGGAATGCACCACCGGCCCGCTTGGCCAGGGCTTGGCGATGGGCGTGGGCATGGCGATTGCCGAGCGGCATCTGAACGCGAAATTCGGCGATGACCTGGTCGATCACAAGACCTGGGTGATCGCCGGCGATGGCTGCCTGATGGAAGGCATCAATCACGAAGCGATCGGCCTTGCCGGCCATCTCGGCCTCGGCAACCTCATCGTGCTGTGGGACGACAACAAGATCACCATCGACGGCGCGGTGAACCTCTCCTCCAGCGAAGATGTGCTGGCGCGCTACCAGGCCACGAAATGGCATACGGTGAGCTGCGACGGCCACGATCCGGCCGATATTCGCCGCGCGATCGACGAGGCGCTGGCCGATCCGCGCCCCTCGCTGGTCGCCTGCCGCACGATCATCGGCAAGGGCGCGCCCAACAAGCAGGGCACGTCCAAGGTCCACGGTTCGCCGCTGGGCGAAGAGGAAGTGGCCGCGGCCCGCAAGGAGCTGGGCTGGGATTCGCCGCCGTTCGAAATTCCCGAAGAGATCATGGCCGATTGGCGCGCTTTGGGCGCCAGGGGCGCGGATGCCCGCGCGGCCTGGCAGTCGCGGCTGGATAGCGACGAGGCGCTGAAGGACGCGTTCGAAACGCATCTGAAGAGCGTTGCCGATCTCGCCGCGCCGGCGCTGGAAGACTATGTCCGCGGGCTGGCGCAGGATCCGCCCAAGGTTGCCAGCCGCAAGGCTTCGGAAATGGCGCTCGGCCCGCTGACCGAGACGCTGCCGCAACTGCTCGGCGGTTCGGCGGACCTAACCGGCTCCAACAACACCAAGACCGGATCGACCGGCCCGCTGACGGCGCAGGATTATTCCGGCCGTTATGTCTATTACGGCATTCGCGAATTCGGCATGGCCGCGGCGATGAACGGCATGATGCTGCATGGCGGCGTGGTGCCCTATGGCGGCACCTTCCTGATCTTCAGCGACTATGCCCGCAACGCCATCCGCCTCTCCGCGCTGCAGAAGGCCGGCGTCGTCTATGTGATGACGCATGATTCGATCGGGCTGGGCGAGGACGGGCCGACCCACCAGCCGGTGGAACAGGTGATGAGCCTGCGGCTGATCCCCAATCTCAACGTCTTCCGTCCGGCCGACGCGATCGAGACGGCGGAGTGCTGGGCGCTGGCGCTGCAGACGCCCGGTACGCCTTCGGTTCTCGCCCTGTCGCGGCAGGGCCTGCCGCCGGTGCGCGGCACGGGGGACGAGGAATGGACCGGCTCGCGCAATCGCAGCGCGCGCGGCGCCTATCTGCTCAAGCCCGCTTCCGGCGCGCGCAATGTGGTGCTGGTGGCGACTGGATCGGAAGTCGGCGTCGCGCTCGATACGGCGGCCGCGCTGGAAGAGCAGGGCATCGGCACCGACGTCGTCTCCATGCCGTGCATGGATATCTTCGCGAAGCAGGAAGCGGCCTATCGCGACGAGCTGCTGCCGGCCGATGCGCTGATCGTTTCCATCGAAGCGGGCACCACTTTGGGCTGGCAGGCCTGGACCGGCCGCGACGGCCTCAATATCGGGCTGGACCGGTTCGGCGCCTCCGCGCCGGCAGAGGTCCTGTTCGAGCATTTCGGCTTCAGCGCCGAAGCCATTGTACCAAAAATCCTAGATAAACTGGGTAACTAGCAGGAGCGTTTCTCATGGCGACGAAGGTTTCGATCAACGGGTTCGGGCGTATCGGACGCCTTGTGGCCCGGGCGATTCTCGAACGCGACGATCACGATCTGGAACTGGTCGCGATCAACGACCTGGCCGATGCGAAGGCCAATGCGCTGCTCTTCGCCTATGATTCGGTCCATGGCCGCTTTCCCGGCGAAGTGACCGCCACGGAAAGCGCGATCCTCGTGAACGGCAAGGAAATCGCCGTCACCAGCGAGCGCGATCCGGGCAAGCTGCCGCATGCCGCGATGGGCGTGGACATCGTGCTGGAATGCACGGGCTTTTTCCAGTCGCATGATGCCGCCAAGCCGCATCTCGATGCCGGCGCCAAGCGCGTGCTGATCTCCGCTCCGGCAACGGGCGTTTCCGCCACCGTCGTCTATGGCGTGAACCACGATACGCTGACGGCGGAGGACATCATCGTCTCCAATGCCAGCTGCACCACCAACTGCCTGGCCCCGATCGCCAAGGTGATGAACGACACGGTGGGGATCGAGCGCGGCTTCATGACCACGGTCCATTCCTACACCAACGACCAGCGCATTCTCGACCAGATCCACAAGGACCTGCGCCGCGCCCGTGCCGGTGCCTGCAACATCATCCCGACCACCACCGGCGCCGCCCGCGCGGTCGGCCTGGTGCTGCCCGAGCTTAAGGGCAAGCTGGACGGCTCCTCCGTCCGCGTGCCGACGCCGAACGTCTCGCTGGTGGACCTGACCTTCGTGCCGAAGCGCGACACCACGGCCGAGGAACTGAACGCGGCGCTCAAGGCGGCGGCCGATGCCGGACCGATGGCGGGCGTGCTCGACTATACCGACCAGCCGCTCGTCAGCAGCGACTTCAACCACTATCCGGCCAGCTCGACCGTCGACAGCCTCGAAACCTCGGTGATGGAAGGCAAGCTCGCTCGCGTCGTCTCCTGGTACGACAATGAGTGGGGCTTCTCCAACCGGATGATCGACACGGCCGGCGTGATGGCCAGCTTCCTCTGAGGAAGTGACCTTGGGGGGCAAGCTCGCCGGGATCGCGCGGCACGGCCAGCCGAAGGGGCCGATGGAGATGCTTGAACACGTTTCCGTCACCGCTTCGGCCGGCGTCGCGCAGGATCATCGCGGTGCGCTCGCCTCCATGAAGAAAGTGCCCAAGCGGCAGGTCTCGCTGATCGAGGCCGATAGCTGGGCCGCGGCGCTGGCCGATATCGGCGGCACGCTCGACTGGTGGCATTCGCGGCGCAATCTGCTGGTCGAAGGGCTGCGCATCCCGCGCGAGCCGGGCATCCAGGTCGCCATCGGCAACAGCCTCGTCATCGAAGTGATGGATGAATGCGATCCGTGCGAACGCATGGAAGCGCTGCTGCCCGGCCTGCGCGCGGCGATGGCGCCGGACTGGCGCGGCGGCTTCCTCGGCCGCGTGGTGCAGGACGGCGAGATCGCCGTCGGCGACGAAATAAGGATCCTGTAATGGCGAATTTCCGCACGCTCGACGATCTCGGCGAGGTGACCGGCAAGGTCGCGCTGGTGCGCGTCGATCTCAACATGCCGATGGCCGATGGCGCGGTGACCGATCTCACCCGCGCCCGCGCCGTGGCGCCGACCGTGCTCGAACTGGCCGATGCCGGCGCCAAGGTGCTGCTGCTCGCTCATTTCGGCCGCCCCAAGGGCGAGCGCAATTCGACCATGTCGCTCAGCCTGGTGCAGGGCGCGGTGGAGGAAGTGTTCGGCCGCGAAGTGATGTTCATTCCGGAGGTGGAAGGCCCGGTGGTCGCGCAGGCGATCGGCATCCTGCGCCCCGGCGATATCGGCCTGCTGGAGAACACCCGCTTCTGGAAGGGCGAGGAGGCCAACGATCCCGCCTTCGCCCAGGGCATTGCCGCCAATGCCGATTTCTACGTCAACGACGCCTTCTCCGCCGCCCATCGCGCCCATGCCAGCACCGAAGGCCTCGCCCATCTGCTGCCGGCCTATGCCGGGCGGGCGATGCAGAAGGAGCTGGAAGCGCTCGACGCGGCGCTCGGCAATCCGGAAAAGCCGGTCGCGGCCGTGGTCGGCGGGGCGAAGGTCTCGACCAAGCTCGACGTGCTGCAGCACCTCGTCTCCAAGGTCGATCACCTGATCATCGGCGGCGGCATGGCCAACACCTTCCTCGCCGCGCGCGGGGTCAATGTCGGCAAGTCGCTCTGCGAGCATGACCTGACCGCCACCGCCGAGGCGATCATGGATGCGGCCGATGCCGCCGAATGCACGGTCCATTTGCCCTATGGCGTGGTGGTGGCGACAGAATTCGCCGCCAATCCGCCGAGCCTGCGCACCTGCAATGTGCACGAAGTGGCCGAGGACGAGATGATCCTCGATGTCGGCCCGCAGGCGGTCGAGGCGCTGGGCGACGTCCTCAAGACCTGCAAGACGCTGGTCTGGAACGGTCCGATGGGCGCGTTCGAGACGCCGCCTTTCGATGCCGCCACCGTGGCACTGGCCAGGGTCGCCGCCGCGCTGACCAAGGAAGGCTCGCTCACCTCGGTCGCGGGCGGGGGCGACACCGTCGCCGCTCTGCATCATGCGGGCGTGGCCGAGGATTTCAGCTATATCTCCACCGCGGGCGGGGCCTTCCTCGAATGGATGGAAGGGAAGGAACTGCCGGGCGTGGCGGCGCTGGCGTGCTGAGCAAGCTCGCCGCCGCCATACCGCTGCTCGCGCTCATCATGCCCATCCAGACCCACGCGGCTCCCGAAAAACCCGATTACGAAGCCTTCGGCGAATTCCTCGACAATTTCCGCCGCGAACACGGCACGCCCGCGCTCAGCGCGGTGATCGTGCGCGACGGGCGGATCGCCTGGGAAGGCTATTTCGGCACTTATGACGACGAGGGCGACCTGCCGACCATCCCGGAGACGACCTACAAGATCGCCTCCGTCACCAAGCCGCTCGCCGCAACGGCGATCATCGCCGAAAGCCTCGCCGGCCAGTTCGACCTCGCTACGCCGATGGCGGCCGATCCGGGCTGGGCCGAAACCTGCGAATGGCTCTCCGGCTCGCAGATCCCCTTCGGCGGCGGCGGGAAGGACAAGCATGGCGACACGATCCCGGCGATGGACTGCGCCCGCCCGCTCACCGTGGCCGACATGCTCGACATGCGCGCCAATGGCGATGCCGCCGTTTACAACCCGATCTCCTTCGCCCGGCTCGACCGGGTGATCTCCGGCGGCGGCGGCCGCGCCCTGCGCGCGATCCTGCGCGACCGGGTGGCCGAACCGGCCGACATGCGCGACACGGCGCTGGGCTGGCGTGACCCGGAAGGCGGCGCCGCGCTGCGCTTTCTGGCCGAACCCTTCTATTTCGATGGCGAGCAGACGCTGAAGCAGCCGCTGCCGGATGACGATCTGCGCGCCGCCGCCGGGATCATTGCGTCCCCGCGCGCGCTGGCGGCTTTCGACATTGCTTACGATTCCGGCCTGCTGCTCCCGCCGACATACCGCCAGCACCTGATCGACATGAAAATCGGCCCGCGCGGCGATTATCGGCAGGGCTGGTGGCTGGAAGACTGGCACGGGCTGCGGCTGATGTGGCACTCCGGCTGGAACGAGAAGCAGTATTCGGCGATGTATCTGAAGGTGCCGCAGCGGAAGCTGACGCTGATCGTGCTCGCCAATACGGAAGCGGTCTGGTGGGACAATTCCTTGATCCGCGCCGAGATCGAGACATCGCCGATCGCCAAGCGCTTCCTGGAAAGTTTCGCCGAGGACTGAGCCGCTCAGTCCGTGCTGCTGGCGCCCCGGTCGAACAGCAGGAACACCGCCAGCGCCAGCCCGGCGATCGCGGCCCCGGCCATGGCGCTCGCCCACCATCCGCCGGCCTTGTAGGTGACGGTCGCCACCAGCGATCCCATCGCGCCGAGGAAGAAGGTGACCGTCATATAGGCGGCATTGATCCGCGCCCGCGCATCTTCCGAAAGCGCGAAGATCAGCTTCTGCCCGGTGATCTGGTTCACCTGCACCGCGCCGTCGATCAGCAGCGCCGCGGCGACGAAGCCCGCAAGGCTGCTCGCGGCGACGAGCGGACCGGACGCGAGGAAAGCGGCCGCCGCCAGCCCCATCGCCAGCAGCGATGCGATCCAGGTGCGGCCCCGGTCGGCGGCCATCCCGGCGAGCGGCGCGGCCGCCGCGCCCGCGGCCCCGGCAAGCGCGAACAGCCCGACGCCGTCCTGCCCGAAATGGAACCGGCGCAGCAGTTCCAGCGGGGCGGCCGTCCAGAACAGGTTGAAGCTAATGAACAGCATCGCCTGGTAGAAGCTGCGAAGTTGCAAGGTGCGGCGTTCCCGGTAATTGCGCACCACCGATGCGATGGTCTTCCAATAGCTGTGCTCGCCCTTCGGCATGCGTTCCGGGCAGATCGCCAGCAGCGCCACCCAGATGACCGCGCAAAGCCCGGCGGAGATCAGGAAGATCGCCCGCCAGTCCAGCAAATGCGCGCCGAAGCTCGCCACCGGGCGCGCCAGCATGATCCCGGTCAGCAGCCCGCTCATCACCAGGCCGATCACCTTGCCCTGCCGGTCGCGCGGGCTGAGCGCGGTGGCCAGCGGCAGCAGCACCTGCGCGCCGGTGGCGCAGATGCCGGTGAGCAGCGAGGCGGCGAGAAAACTGACCGGCCCCTGCGAAAGGGCGATCTCGATGCAGCCGATCACGGTGCCGGCAACGGCGACCAGCACCACGCGCTTGTTCTCGAACAGGTCGCCCACCGGCACCACGAACAGCAGCCCGACCCCATAGCCGAGCTGCGTCAGCGTGGTGATCGCGCCGGCCATGCTGTCCGACAGGCCGATCTCCGGCCCGATCAGGTCGATCAGCGTCTGCGCATAATAGAGATTAGCCACCAGCGCCCCGCAAGCGACCGCGAACAGGCCGATCAGCACCGGCGAGAGCATCGCTGAATCTTGCGGATCGGCTCTTGCCATGGGCGGCAGATGGGAAGTCCCCATGCGCCGGGCAAGGAAATTGTGCATCGCGAAGAAGGCGCGGAAGGTGCGAGCATTTTGCTGCACTGCACAATTTATTTTGACTTTGCCGAGGCGCATGCCTATCGGCGCCGCTCCCTTTCGCCATTTCGCTCGGGCTCATCGAGACCCGGCGGGCGCGGTAGGCGATGCCGACCCGTGTTCCGTGGCTTGGGGGAAGCCCTAGCAAGGCACTTGGTTTCAGAACCATGCATTGTGGCAGCAAACCACGATTGGATAGCTCAAGCGGTAAGAGCAACAGACTTATAATCTGTGTGTCGCGGGTTCGAATCCCGCTCCAAACGCCCCCCAAAGGCACTTCTCTCGGGAAGGCCGGAGGGGCATCCAGCCGCGGGAGGCGGCGCCGGATCTCCTCGGAGAGATGGCGGCAAGTCCCGGGGCACCGGTTTCCCGGCTTCGCGCCGGCGAGGATACCGGCGTAGCGCGCACCGGCAGACGCGGTGCCACCGGCATGAAGCCAGGGCTTCATGGACGCGGCATTGGCGGGACGCCGGGCGGCTTCGCCTCAATCGCCGGCCCGCCGGACAATCGGGGATCGCTCCTCCGGCCGACCCTTTCCTGCCTCTTCGCGAACTTCTTTCGGCCATCTATTGTGCACTGCACAATAATTCGTTGCACGAGAAACGAATCGGGTCTAACGGCGCGCTCCCGCCCGGGGATAGGCCCCGGCGCGAGTGAACAGGAGGACCGGCTATGATGAAGTTCATTGTCATCGCCGAAAACCAGCGCGGTCTCCTGGTAAGGGATGGCCGCCTCGTCCGGGTGCTTGAGCCCGGGCTGCATCGTTACTGGCTGTGGAATGCAGCCCGCGACCGGGTCGAAATCGTCCCGGCGAGCGGCGCCTGCATATCCGAACTGGTCGACGGTATCGAGAAGCGCCATCCGGAACTCGCGGAGGCGAATTTCGAGATCGTCCGGCCGGAGCAGGGCCAGGTGGCGATCGTGCGGCTCGACGGCCGGGTGCGCCTTGTCGTTCGCGGCGGTGATACCGCCCGGATCTGGAAGGTGCTCGATACGGTCACGGTCGAGACGATCGATGTCGAGGCACAGCCGAAGCTGACCAAGCGGCAGCTCACCGAACTCGGCCAGGCTACCGTTTACGGCAGGCCGCTGCCGAATCCGGTCGAGGCGGTCACGGTCGGCGAGGCGCAGTCCGCCATCGTGCTGTTCGACGGCGAGCTGTTCGAGACTGTCGGCCCGGGCCGTCACGGCTACTGGCAGGTCGGCCGAAAGGTCACCTCGATCGCGTTCGATATGCGTCCGGCACCGCTCGAGGTGACGGCGCAGGAGATCCTGACGAAGGACAGGGTCAGCATCCGCGTGACGCTGACCAGCTTCGTCGAGGTCACCGATGTCGAGCGCGCGGCGCTGGCGACCCCGGACTATCAGGGGCACGTCTACAAGCTGGTCCAGTTCGCGGTCCGAGAGGCCGTGGCGGGCCGGACGCTGGACGAGCTGTTGAATGACCGGGTGAAGGTCGACCGGGAGATCGTCGAACATGTCCGGCGCGAGCTGGGCGATGTCGGTGTCCGGGTAACCGGGCTCGGCATCAAGGACGTGATCCTGCCGGGCGAGATGCGCGAGCTGATCAACCGGGTGGTCGAGGCGGAGAAGGTCGCCCAGGCGAACCTCATCCGCCGCCGCGAGGAAACGGCTGCGACCCGCAGCCTGCTCAACACGGCGAAGCTGATGACCGATAACCCGGTCCTGCTGCGCCTGAAGGAGCTGGAAGCGCTCGAGCGCGTGACCGAGAAGATCGGCCGCATCGATGTGCATGCCGGGTCGGGCGAGGGCCTCGAGGTTCTCACCAATCGGCTTGTCCGCCTGCAGCCGCAGGACTGACGGCACAAACGGAAGGGCGGGATGCTGCGGCGTCCCGCCCTTCTTGCTTGTCGGCACGGAGCGATTCCGCGCTGTTGCGCCGGAACAGGCGGCTGGCTAAGCGGTGCGCGAATTGAGCTGCCGTCAGGGGATGAGGCAAATGAACAAGCAGGAAATGACCGCCAAGATCGCCAGGGGGGACGGCTTCATCGCCGCTCTCGACCAGAGTGGCGGTTCCACGCCCAAGGCGCTGCGCGCCTATGGTGTTTCCGACGACGAGTGGAGCACCGAGGACGAAATGTTCGGCAAGATCCACGAGATGCGCTGCCGGATCATCACCGCCCCCAGCTTCAGCGGCGACAAGGTGGTCGGCTCGATCCTGTTCGAGAAGACGATGGACGGCCTGGTGAACGGCAAACCCGTGCCCGCGGCGATGATCGAGAAGGGCGTGGTGCCCTTCATCAAGATCGACAAGGGGCTGGAGGAAGAGGCCGACGGCGTGCAGCTGATGAAGCCGATGCCCGATCTCGACGCTTTGCTGGAACGCGCCAGCGGCCTCGGCGTGTTCGGCACCAAGGAACGCTCGGTGATCAACCGCGCTTCGCCCGGCGGGATCGCGGCGATCGTCGCCCAGCAGTTCGAAGTGGGCAAGCAGGTGATCGGCCACGGCATGATGCCGATCCTCGAGCCCGAATACACGATTTCGGCGCCCGACCGTGCCGATGGCGAAGCCATGCTGCGCGACGAGATCCTGAAGCAGCTCGATGCGCTGCCCGATGGCCAGCAGGTCATGCTGAAGCTTTCGATTCCGGCCGTGCCCAATAGCTACAAGGTGCTGGTGGACCACCCCAAGGTGCTCAAGGTGGTGGCGCTTTCGGGTGGCTACAGCCGCGACGAGGCCTGCGCCGAGCTGGCCAAGAATGAAGGCATGATCGCCAGCTTCAGCCGCGCGCTGCTCAACGATCTGCGCGCGGATATGAGCGACGAGGAATTCGACGCCACGCTGGGCGAGGCGATCGATGCGATCCATGCGGCCAGCACGCAGAAAGTGCCGGCCTGACCGAAGCCAGTCTTCCCCTCCCGCAGCCGGAAGGGGAGGGCGCTACTCGCCGCCCTCATAGGCGAAGCGATAGGAATCCGCCGGTGTCTCGCCGGCGGATTGCTTTTCGGGCAGGCCCGAGACCAGCGTGATCGTGGTGCCGTGGGTCGCATGGCTCTCGCCGAGCTTGAGATCCTCGGTCTCGCGCCAGCCGGCGCCGTCGATGCGGGTGGTGACCACCAGCTCGCCGGCCCAGACGCAGCGGGCATTTTCCGGGCAGCGGCTGTCGCTGACCACCTTCATCGGCGTCGCCACCAGCTTGCCGACCTGCACCGGCTGGCCCAGCGGCACGAGGCCGCCCGGCGCGGGCGGGCCGTTATCCACGATCGGCGCGTCTTGATAATGCGCGCAGGCTGCGAGCAGGGCGAGGGCGGGAATCGCGAAGAGCGGTTTCATGGATCGCAGATAATCCCGCTTCGGCTTGCGCGCTACTGAACGGCTTGGCGTGCACCCTGCGCGCATATATGGCCGCGCCATGTCAGACTGCCAGCTTTACCTGATTTCCCCGCTCGACGTGTCGGGCGCCTTCCCCGAACGGCTTGAACGCGCGCTCGATGCCGGGCCCGTCGCCGCCTTTCAGTTCCGCGTCAAGGATATGGACCAACACCAGGCCGCGCGGCTGGCCGAACCGCTGCAGGCGATCTGCGCCGCGCGCGAAGTGGCCTTCATCGTCAATGACAGCATCGCGCTGGCCAAACGGCTTCATGCGGACGGGGTTCATCTCGGCCAGTCGGACGGCGATGTGAAGGAAGCGCGCGAAGTGCTGGGGCGCGAGGCGCAGATCGGCGTCACCTGCCATGCGAGCCGGCACCTGGCGATGGAAGCGGGCGAAGCGGGGGCCGATTATGTCGCCTTCGGATCGTTCTTTCCCAGCAGCACCAAGCAGAGCGAGCATCAGCCCGAGCCCGATCTGCTGACCTGGTGGCAGGCGCTGTTCGAGATTCCCTGCGTCGCCATCGGCGGGATCACGCCGGAAAACTGCGCGCCGCTGGTGGAAGCGGGCGCAGATTTCCTTGCCGTCAGCAATGCGGTGTGGGGCGGGGATGAGGTGGAAGCCGTCCGCGCCTTCGCGGCGAAGCTATAAGCCTCAGCGGCTCTTGCGCACGCAGCGTATCCGGCCGGGCTTGCCGTCCTCGATCCGCCGCAGGAAGCCGGTGGAGATCACCGCATAGCGTTCGCCCTGGCGCGGGCCGCTGGTCATCACCAGCTCGTCGCCGCGGCGCAGATAGGTGCCGCCGCCCTGGCTGGAGCTATAGCGCGATGCGCTCCTGATCACGAAGCCCTGGTCGGCGAGGATTTCCCCCCGCGGCCCGTCGGCATTGCCGGGCAGTTCGCAGACATAGGTGCCGCGCTCGATCGTACCGATCGGCCCGTCGGCCGCGGCGGAAGGGCCGGACATGGCGGCAAGCCCGCCAAACAGCAGTGCAGTGAGAACGAAACGCTTCATTGGCGCTCCTGTAGCCGGTCAGCGCTTGCATTGCCATGAACGCCGGCAGCGGCTAGGGCGCGCGCACATTTTTCCCGAACACCAAGGTATCCGGCGATGAAGATCAGCGGCGTGGACATCCGTCCCGGCAATATTATCGAATATGAAGGCGGCATCTGGAAAGTCGCCAAGATCCAGCACACCCAGCCCGGCAAGGGCGGCGCCTATATGCAGGTCGAGATGAAGAACCTGCAGGACGGGCGCAAGACCAATGTCCGCTTCCGCAGCGCTGACACGGTCGAACGCGTGCGGCTCGACACCAAGGATTTCCAGTATCTCTATGCCGAGGGCGAGATGCTGGTGTTCATGGACAAGGACACTTACGAGCAGATCATGCTGCCGTCCGACCTGCTCGGCGATGCGGCCGCCTTCCTTGAGGACGGCATGGATGTGACGCTGGAGCTGTGGGAGGAAAAGCCCATCTCCGTGCAGCTGCCCGAGCAGGTGGAAGCGACGATCGTGGAGGCCGATGCGGTGGTGAAGGGGCAGACCGCTTCTTCCAGCTACAAGCCGGCCGTGCTCGAAAACGGTGTGCGCGTGATGGTGCCGCCGCATATCGAAAGCGGCACGCGCATCGTCGTCGACGTCTATGAACGCACCTATGTCGGCAAGGCGGGCTAAAGCACGGACATGGCTGCTATTTCAGGCCTCATTCGCGTCATGGAGAAGGCCGCGCGCAAGGCGGGCGGCAAGCTGCGGCGCGATTTCGGCGAGGTCGAGCATCTCCAGGTAAGCCGCAAGGGCCCTTCGGACTTCGTCTCCAAGGCCGACCAGCAGGCCGAACGCACGATCTGGGACGAGCTGCGCGCCGCGCGGCCGGATTGGGGCTTCGTGCTGGAGGAAGGCGGCATTATCGAGGGCGACCCGACCAAGCCGCGCTGGATCATCGACCCGCTCGACGGCACCAGCAATTTCCTCCACGGCATCCCGCATTTCGCGGTTTCCATCGCCGCGCAGGAGCCCAAGCTCGACGGTTCGGGCTGGGGCGACGTGATCGCGGGCGTGATCTACCAGCCGATCACCGACGAGACTTTCTGGGCCGAAAAGAGCCGCGGCGCCTGGCTGCATGACGGGCGGCTGCGCGTCTCCGGCCGCCGGCACCTCTCCGAAGCGCTGATTGCCACCGGCACGCCCTATCAGGGGCATGGTGATTTCGCCCAATGGGCCAAGGTGTTCGGCGCGGTCGGCCCGCAAGTCGCAGGCATTCGCCGCTTCGGCGCCGCCTCGCTGGACCTCGCATGGCTCGCCGCCGGCCGTTTCGACGGTTTCTGGGAAAGCGACCTGTCGGATTGGGACACGGCGGCAGGCTGCCTGCTGGTGCGCGAAGCGGGCGGTTTCGTCACCGATTTCCGTGGCCGTTCTCAGCCGATCTGCGCCGAAGAAGTCGTTGCCGGCAACGACCAGCTCCATTCCCGGCTGCACAAGCTGCTTGCCGGCGCGCTGAAAGGCTGAAATCCCGATAGGACGATGAAGATGGCGCATTGCCTTGAATGCGCCGCAAGGCCCGGCTAATCGCGCCGGATGACGGGAGCCCCTGTGGCGGAATCGGTAGACGCGCTCGACTCAAAATCGAGTTTCCTTGCGAAGTGCCAGTTCGAGTCTGGCCAGGGGCACCAGCCATTCCCTCGGGAAGGCTGACGGCTTACCGTCATGCACATGATCGATCCTCCCTCTTTCCATGCGATAGCCGCGATGGCGGTGACGGTGGCGATGTTCATCGCCTTCGCTCGCGGCAAGATGTCGACCGAGATCGTCTCGCTGCTGACCATCGCGGTGATCGCGGTCGGGCTGTATTTCTTCCCGCTGCCGCATACGCAGCCGACCGACGGGCTGGTGCTCGCCTTCTCGGGCTTCGGGCATTACGCGCTGATCACCATCTGCTCGCTGATGATCATGGGGCGGGGCCTCGTCGTCACCGGCGCGCTGGAGCCGGCAGCGCGTTTTCTCGAACAGGTGTTCAAGATAAACCTCCAGCTCGGATTGCTGGTTTCGCTGCTGCTGGCCTTCCTGCTGTCGATGATCGTCAACGACACGCCGGTGCTGGTGCTGCTGCTGCCGATCTTCGTCGCCCTGGCCGAGCGCGGGGCGATGCCCGCCTCGAAAACGCTGATCCCGCTCAACGCGGCGGTGCTGATCGGCGGCATGGCGACCACGATCGGCACCTCCACCAACCTGCTGGTCGTCTCCATCGCCCGCGATCTCGGCATGCCGCCGATGAATGTGTTTCACTTCACGCCGATCGTGCTGGCGGCGGCGGTCGTGGCGCTGCCTTATCTGTGGCTGGTCATGCCCCGGCTGCTGAAGGACAACCGCACGGCGGTAACCCATGCGCGGCGGCGCTTCGTCACCCGGCTCCGCGTGCCGGCGGGGAGCGATCTGGTCGGGCGCCATTTCGACGAGGTCGTTTCGCGCCTGCCCAATGATTTCCGTTTCGAGGAACGCCCGAGCGGGGCTTTCGAGGCTGGCCAGCGACTGACCGTGTCCGGTACGCATGACGCGCTGGAAGAGGCGATCCGCGTGCTGCGCGGGCAGATCGCGCCGGGCTGGGTGGTGGACAAGATCCACCGCGACTCCGCCGCCAATCACGATGACGTGCATGTGATCGAAATGGTCGTCACCGCGGATTCGCGCATCCAGAGCCGCACGCTGGCAACCTCCGGCATTGCCGACCTCTATGGCGTGGCCGTGCTCGGAATCCACAAGCCCGACCGGCTGATGAAGGCCGGGCCGGAGGATCCGCGCGGCGATATCCGGCTGGACGAAGGCGACGTGCTGCTGGTGATGGGCCGTGCGTCCAATCTCGAGGATTTCGCCAATACGGATGGCCTGCTGCAGCTCGAAGGGGCCAAGGTCATGCCGCGCCGGTCGCGCGCATTGCTGGCCGGCGCGATCATGTTCGGATCGGTGGCCCTTGCCTCCATCGGCTTCCTGCCGATTGCCATTTCGGCTCTGGCCGGGGCGATCCTGATGTTCATCACCGGCTGCGTGAAGTTCGACCGCGTGGGCCGCGCGCTGTCCGGCCGGGTGATCGTGCTGGTGGCGGCGAGCATCGCGGTGGGCCGCGTCATCCTCGAAAGCGGGGCCGCGGGCTGGCTGGGCGAGGCGATGGCGTCCGGCCTGCAATATCTGCCGCCGGCGGCCGTCCTCTCGGCGATCATGCTGTTCGTGACACTGCTGACCAATTTCGCCTCCAACGCCACGGCGGCGACGGTCGGCACGCCGATCGCCTTCAGCATCGCCGACCAGCTGGGCCTGCCGCGCGAACCGCTGATCCTTGCCGTACTGTTCGGCTGCAACCTCTGCTACGCCACGCCGATCGCCTATCAGACCAACATGCTGATCATGGCCGAGGGGCGATATGGCTTCGGCGACTATCTGCGCACCGGCGTGCCGCTAGTGCTGATCATGACCGCGACGCTGAGCGGATTGCTGGTGCTGACTTACGGCATGTAGCCGGTGTGGGGTTTGCGCGCCGCCCGGATGAGACGTCCGCTTCACACTCTGTCGCGATGGATGTTCTCGTAAAAACAGCGGAATAAGCGCCTCAGTTGAAGCGGAAACTCACGCCTGCATTGCGCGCGATTCCGCTGCCGGCAGAGTCTGCCCACACCCCTTTTCGGAACCGCATCCCTTCGCGTGCCGTTTGTCACGCCATAGCGAAGGAGATTCAGGATGACCGAAGAACGCACGACCACGGTGGAATCGCCCGACGGGCAGACGCATACCAACACCACGGTCATCAGGGAGGAACCGCGTCATGGTGGCGGCAGCGGCAAGTGGCTGGTGCTCGCAGCGCTGGTCCTCATCGCCATCATAAGCGTCTGGGCGATCAGTTCCTATGGCGGCGCCGAAGCGGCGAAGGACAACGCCATCGCCAATGCCGCCAACGAAGTCGGCGACGCGGCCGGCCAGGTCGGCGATGCGGCGCAGGATGCTGCGAACTCCCTAAACAACTGATTCAGCCTGTTTCCTGACAATAGGGTGTAAAGTTTACCGACATTTCATTTCTCGTCTCTAACCGGTGAGTGCCTGCCAATTCGGGGCGGGCGCCGCCGGCTGGAGCGATGATACGGCTCTTCAAACATTACGTCCCGCATGCGGTGCTGCTGCTGGGCCTGGTCGATTGCATCCTGCTGTTCCTGGCCGGCAATCTCGCCTGGCTGGCGCGCGCCGCGCAGATCGACATGGATCCGGGCCTCGTGACCGAGCGGCTCGGTATGCTGACCGTCTTCACCGTCACGGTGATGACGGCGATGATCGCGGTCGGCGTCTACGGTTCGGACGCGCTGCGTTCGATGCGCTTCGCCTGTGCCCGGCTGCTGGTAGCGGTGAGCCTTTCGATCATCGCGCTGGCTTTCTTCGACTTCCTGCTGCCCGGCCACACATTCTGGCGCTCCACCCTGCTTTACGCGATGGGCGCCTCCATCGGGCTGCTGGTGGTCAATCGCCTTATCGTGGGCAGCCTGCTCGGCACCTCGGCCTTCCGCCGGCGCGTGCTGGTGCTCGGCGCGGGGCCGCGCGCGCAGCGGCTCAAGGAACTCGGCGACAAGCAGACCAGCGGCTTCGCCATCGTCAGCTATGTCGGCATGGGCGAGAACCAGCAGATCGTGCAGGAAGCGATCCAGCGCGCTGCGATCCACGATCTTTCGCGCTTCGTCGCCAATCTCGGCGTCAGCGAAGTGGTGCTGGCGCTGGAGGAGCGGCGCAACGCCCTGCCGCTCAAGGACTTGCTGCGGATCAAGACCGCGGGCGTCCACGTCAATGATTTTTCCAGCTTCATCGAGCGCGAGACCGGCCGCGTCGATCTCGATACGCTCAATCCAAGCTGGCTGATCTTCTCGGACGGCTTCTCCTCCGGCCGGGCGATTTCCAGCGTGGCCAAGCGGCTGTTCGACGTTGCCGCCAGCGGGCTGCTGCTGGCGATCACGCTGCCGGTCATCCTGCTCTTCGCATTGTTCGTGAAGCTGGACAGCAAGGGCCCGGCCTTCTTCCGCCAGACCCGGATCGGCCTCTATGGCGAGCCCTTCACGGTGATCAAATTGCGCTCCATGCGCATCGATGCCGAGAAGGACGGCGCGAAATGGGCCGAGAAGGACGATCCGCGCATCACCCGGCTCGGCCGCTTCATCCGCAAGGTGCGGATCGACGAGCTGCCGCAGGTCTGGACCGTGCTGAAAGGCCGGATGAGCTTCGTCGGGCCGCGCCCCGAAGTGCCGAAATTCGTCGACGATCTGGAAGAAGCGCTGCCCTATTATGCCGAACGGCACATGGTGAAGCCGGGCATCACCGGCTGGGCGCAGATCAACTATCCCTATGGCGCGTCGGTGGAGGATGCGCGGGCCAAGCTCGAATATGATCTCTATTACGCCAAGAACTATACGCCCTTCCTCGACCTGCTGATCCTGCTGCAGACCCTGCGCGTGGTGCTGTGGCCGGAGGGCGCGCGTTGACCGCCGCTTCCTGGACCTTGCTGGTGCAGCTGACGCACCTCGCGGCCGCCATCGCCGCGCTGGCGCTGGCCGCGTGGCTGGTGCCGCGCCGCCGCGACCGCGGGCCGGCCTTCGCCGCCACCGTGCTGGCGCTGGTGCTCTCGGCCTGCTGGGCGCTGGCGGTCATCGGCCTCGGCATGCTGGCCGATGTGACGCAGGCCATGCTCTGCCTCAGCTACCTGGCCTGGCTGCTGATGCTCTATCGCCTGTTCGCCCATGACGAGCGGGACAAGAGCGTGAGCCCGATCCGGCCGGTGGTGGTTGTCCTCGCTTTCGTCGAGCTGCTGCAGCTGGCGCTGCTGGTGGTGGAAAGCCAGTATCGGGGCACGGCTGCCGTTGGCGAACTGATCCTGCGCTTCGGGATCATGTTCCGCCTGCTGTTCTGCGTCGGCGCGCTGGTGCTGGTGCACAATCTCTATGCCGGCGCTTCGGCGCAGGCGCGCGAGGCATTGCGCTGGCCGGCGGCGGCGCTGGCCGCGCTGTGGCTTTACGATCTCAACCTTTCGACCGTCGCCTATCTCGGCAGCGGAATGCCGGTCACGCTGGTCGCGCTGCGCAGCCTGGCCTTGCTTGCCGCCATCGCGCTGCTGGCAGCCGGGAGCTTCCGCAAGGAAGGCAGCCTGCGCTTCAGCCCTTCGCGATCCTTCGCCTTCCAGTCCTTCTCGCTGCTGGTGATCGGCGCCTATCTGATGATCATGGTGCTGGTGGCGCAGGGCCTGTCCTATGTCGGCAGCGACCTGGCTCGCTTCGTCCAGCTGGCCTTCCTCGTCATGGCGACGGCCGGGATATTGGCCATCCTGCCCTCGCGCCGGTTGCGTGGCTGGCTGCGGGTGACGCTGTCCAAGAACCTGTTCCAGCACCGTTACGACTACCGCGCCGAATGGCTGCGTTTCACCGACACGATCGGCCGCGCCGGGCCGACCGCCGCGCCTTTGCGCGAACGCATCGTGCAGGCCGTGGCCGACATTACCGACAGCCCGCGCGGCCTGCTGCTCACCCCGCGCGACGACGGCGTGCTCTCGCTCGATGCGCGCTGGCAGTGGCGGTCGATCGAAGTCCCCTCGGAAGCGATCTCCGCGCAGGGCGGGCGCTTCTTCGAGGACAGCCAGTTCATCCTCGATCTCGACGATCTGCGCAGCGGCCGGGTCGAAGGCATTCCCGAGGCCGCCTGCCCGGCATGGCTGGTCGAGGATCCGTCCGCCTGGGCGCTGGTGCCGCTGCTGCATTACGAGCGGCTGGTGGGCGTCGTGGTGCTGGCGCGCGCGCCGGTCGCGCGGCGGCTCGACTGGGAGGATTTCGACCTGCTGCGCGTGGTCGGCCGCCAGCTCGCCAGCTATCTGGCCGAGCAGGGCAGCCAGGACGCGCTGGGCGAGGCGCAGCGTTTCGACGAATTCAACCGCCGCATCGCCTTCGTCATGCACGACATCAAGAACCTCGCCAGCCAGCTCTCGCTGCTGGCGCGCAATGCCGAGAAGCATGCCGACAAGCCCGAATTCCGGGCCGACATGCTGGTGACGCTGCGCAACAGCTCCGACAAGCTGCAGGCGCTGCTCGCCCGGCTCGGCCGCTACGGCGCGCATGGCGGCGATGCGCGCGAGCCGATCCAGATCGGCGGCCTGCTGGCCGATGTCGCCGCGCGTTTCGCCAATCGCAGCCAGGTGGTGCATGTGGAGCGCGAGCCCTGCATGGTCGTGGCCGATCGCGAGGGGCTCGAACAGGCGCTGGTCCACCTGGTGCAGAACGCGATCGACGCGAGCGAGGGCAAGGCGCCGGTGGTCCTCGACCTGCATCAGGAAACCGCCTGCGCGGTGATCGAGATCATCGATTCCGGCTGCGGGATGAGCCCCGAATTCATCCGCATGCGGCTGTTCAAGCCGTTCCATTCCTCCAAGCCCGGCGGCTTCGGCATCGGCGCTTTCGAAGCGCGCGAGCTGATCCGCGCAATGGGCGGCAGGCTCGATGTCGAATCCCGCGAGGGGCTCGGCACGCGCTTCCTGCTGCGCCTGCCGCTGGCGGAGGCCGACGCCCTGATCCGCTCGATCGAAAACAGCAAGAACAAGGTGGCATGATGTCCGACAGCAAAGCCAAGGCGCTGCCCAAACTGCTCGTCGTCGAAGATGACGAGGGGCTGCAGGCGCAGCTCAAATGGGCCTATGACGATTTCGAAGTCGTGATCGCCGGAGACCGGGCGAGCGCGATCGCCGCGCTGCGCGCCGAAACGCCTTCGGTGGTGACGCTCGATCTGGGCCTGCCGCCCGATCCCGACGGCACGAGCGAGGGCTTCGCCGTGCTCGACGAGATCATGGCGCTTAAACCCGATACCAAGGTAATCGTCGCTTCCGGCCACGGCGCGCGTGAAAGCGCGCTGCAGGCGATCGAGCGCGGGGCTTACGATTTCTACCAGAAGCCGGTCGATATCGAACAGCTAGGCCTGATCGTGCGCCGCGCCTTCAACCTGCACCAGATCGAAGCCGAGAACCGTGTGCTGGCGGCCAAGGCGGGCGAGGGCAACAGGGTGCTGGGCCGCATGATCACCGCGGCGCCGGAAATGGTCCGCGTCGCGCGCACGATCGAGCGCGTGGCCAACACCAATGTCTCGGTCATGCTGCTGGGCGCCAGCGGGACGGGCAAGGAATTGCTCGCGCGCGGATTGCACGATGCTTCCACCCGCAAGGATGGTGCCTTCGTCGCCATCAATTGCGCGGCGATCCCTGAGAACCTGCTGGAAAGCGAGCTGTTCGGGCATGAGAAGGGCGCGTTCACCGGCGCGGTGAAGACCACCGAGGGCAAGATCGAGCAGGCCAATGGCGGCACGCTGTTCCTCGACGAGGTCGGCGACATTCCGCTTCCGCTGCAGGTCAAGCTGCTGCGCTTCCTGCAGGAACGCACGATCGAGCGGATCGGCGGGCGCAAGTCCATCGCCGTCGATACGCGCATCGTCTGCGCCACGCACCAGGATCTCGAAGCGATGATTGCCGATGGCCGCTTCCGCGAGGATTTGTTCTATCGCCTTGCCGAAGTGGTGGTGAAGATCCCCTCGCTGGCCGAACGGCCCGGCGATGCGGTGCTGCTGGCCAAGGCCTTCATCAAGCGTTTCGCCAAGGAGATGAACCCGCAGGTCACCGGTTTTGCGCCCGATGCGCTGGCGGCGATCGACGGCTGGGGCTGGCCGGGCAATGTCCGCGAGCTGGAAAACCGCGTGAAACGCGCGGTGATCATGGCCGACGGCAAACTGGTCAGCGCCGAGGATCTCGACCTGGGCGACGGCGAGGAAGAGGATGCCGAAGTTCTCAACCTCAAGAGCGCGCGCGAGAAGACCGATCGCAAGGTGATCCGCCATGCGCTGGCTCGCAGCGAGGGCAATATCTCGGGCACGGCGCGCCTGCTGGGGATCAGCCGGCCGACCTTGTACGACCTGCTCAAGCAGTATGACCTGCAGGCCTGACCTGCGGATTCTTGCCGGGGCGCTGGCCGTGCTGGCGCTAATCCCGCCGGCCGCCGCCGCGCCGGGCGGCGATGCGCTGGACAAGGCCCGCGCCGCGCTGGATCGCGGCGACGGGATCGCCGCCGAAGTCGCGGCGAAGCAGGCGCTCGATGCCGGCCTGCCGCGCGATCGCGTTGCCGCCTATATGGGCGAGGCCGAACTGCTCGAAGGCGATCTCGACAAGGCGCGGGAATGGCTCGGCTCCGGCGAGTTCGACGAGGCCGACTGGCAGCGCGGCTTCCACGCGCTGGCGCGGCTGGAAATCGCCGAAGGCAATCCCGATGCGGCGTCCGCGGCGTTCGACCGTGCGCTGGAGAAGGGGCCGGGCAGCGCGCGGCTGTGGGTCGATATCGGGCGCTTCCGCTACAGTATCGGCCAGCACCACCAGGCGCTCGACGCGGCGCTGAAGGCGGTCGAAGTGGGGCCCGACGATGCGCGCGCGCTGGAATTTCGCGCCCAGCTGGAGCGCGATTCCGCCGGCCTGCTCGCCGCGCTTCCCTGGTATGAGCGCGCGCTGGAAAAGGTGCCCAACGATGCCGGCCTGCTTGGCGGCTATGCGGCGACTTTGGGCGAGGCCGGGCGGGCGAAGGACATGCTCAAGACCGTGCGGCGCATGGTCGAGATCGCGCCGGGCAATCCGCGCGCCTACTATCTGCAGGCCGTGCTGGCCGCGCGGGCCGGGCAGGACAAGCTGGCGCGCCGGCTGATGTGGCGCACCGATGGCGCTTTCGACGATCTTCCCGCCGGCATCCTGCTCAATGGCGTGCTCGAAATGCGCACCGGCAATGCCCGGCTGGCGGTGGAACAGTTCGACCGGCTGGCCCGGCTGCAGCCCGACAATTTCGCCGCCGCGCTGCTGCTCGGCCGGGCGCTGCTGGCCGATGACGGCGCGAGCGAGGTCGTCGCGCGGCTTGGGTCCTCCGCCGACCGAGACGATGCCTCGCCCTATCTGCTGACCCTGGTGGGGCGGGCCTACGAACAGCTCGGCAAGCGCGCCGAGGCGGCGCCCTATCTCGACCGCGCGGCGGCGGGGCGGCGCAGCGGCATCCATGTGCTGCCGCTGGGGCCCGATGGCGAAATAACGATCTGGCGCTGGCGCGACGATCCCGAACGCGCCGAAGTCGCCGTGCCGCTGCTGCGGCAATTGCTGGCGCAGGGGCGCGGCGAGGAGGCCGCCGATCATGCCGCGAAGCTGCTCGAACGCTATCCGGATTCGGCCGATGTCGAAGTGCTGGCGGGCGATGTAGCCCTGCTCAATCGCGATTCCGCCAAGGCGCTGGCGCTCTATTCCTCGGCAGCGCGGATCCGGCGCGACCGGCCGCTGGTGATGCGCATGGCCGCCGCCCGCATTGCCAGCGGCGACAGGAACCGGGCCCGGCAACTGCTGGCTTCCTACCTAGCGCAGAATCCGCGCGACGGGGTGATCGCCGGCTGGCTGGGCCAGTTCGCGCTGGAAGAGGGCGAATGGAACCGCGCGCGGGCCTTGCTCGGCCTCGCGCGGAAACTCGGCAGCGGCGGCGGCGATCCGTACCTGTTGGCCGATCTCGCCCGGGCGGAGCTCGAAACCGGGGCCGGCGATGCGGCGCAGCGCGATGCGCGGCGCGCCTATGCCTTGCAGCGCGCCAATGGCGGCGTGGCGTTCACCCTCGCGCGGGCGATGCAGGCGGATGGCGGAGATGCGGGCTCTGCCCGCGCGTTGCTCGCCAAGGCGGAGGCAATCGCCGGGCCGGAGGGCGCGCTCGCCAGCCGTTAGGAATTGGTGGCTTTTTCCTCGCGCCGCTTGTGGCGCACCGACCACCACAGCGAGACGCCGATCAGAACCGCGCCGATCAGCCCGGTCACCGCTTCCGGAATATGAAAGCGGGCGGAAAGCAGCATGATCGCGCCCAGCGCCAGGATCGCCCAGAAGGCGCCGTGTTCGAGGAAGCGATATTCGGCCAGCGTGCCCTTCTGCACCAGCATGATCGTCATCGAACGGACGAACATCGCACCGATCGACAGGCCCAGCGCGATCACGATCATGTTGTTGGAAAGCGCGAAGGCGCCGATCACCCCATCGAAGCTGAAGCTGGCATCCAGCACGTTGAGATAGAGGAAGCCGCCAAGGCCGGATGCGACGATCACGCCGCGCGCCCGCGCCGCCTCCTCGCGCATTTCGAGGATCGTGCTGATCGCCTCCACCGCCACGAAGGTGACGATGCCGAGCATCCCGGCGACGAGGAAGGTCAGCGCCTCGCTTTCGTCCAGCAGCAGCGAGACGCCGAACATGGTCAGCAGCAGCAGCGCGATCTCCACCGCCGGCACGCGCGAAAAGGTGGAGAGCCTTTCCTCGACCACGCCGATCCAGTGCACGTCCTTGTCCGCATCGAAGAAGAATTTCGATCCCACCAGCGACAGGAAGGCGCCGCCGAAACCGGCAATCCCGACATGGGCGGAAGAGACGATCCGCTCATATTCGCGCGGTTCGTTGAGCGAGAGGTTCAGCGCTTCCAGCGGGCCGAGCCCGGCGGCGATGGCGACGATGGCGAGCGGAAACACCACCCGCATCCCGAACACGGCGAAAGCCATGCCCCAGGTGAGGAAGCGCTTCTGCCAGATCGTGTCCATCTCCTTCAGCACGGTGGCGTTGACCACCGCATTGTCGAAGCTCAGCGAGACTTCGAGCACGGAGAGCACGGCGACGATCCACAGCATGCCGAGCGTGGCCTGCAAGCTGCTGCTCGCGGCCCAGCCATACCAGGCGGCGAGGCCGAGGCAGACGAGGGTGAAGACGATCGAGCCGCGAAAGAAGCGAAGCAAGCGAGTTTCCTTTCCGGAGCCTTGGACGCCCTAGATTATTTCGGCTGATATGTCTGGTCGGGCCCGGGAAAGCTGCGTTCGCGCACTTCCTTCGCATAGCGTTCCGCCGCGCCGGAAATCGTCGCGGCGATATCCTCATAGCGTTTCACGAAGCGCGGCACGCGTTCGAACATGCCGAGCATGTCCTCCGTCACCAGCACCTGCCCGTCGCATTGGGCGGAGGCGCCGATGCCGATGGTCGGGCAGGTGACGGCCTGGGTGACGGCGATGGCGATCGGTTCGACCACGCCTTCCACCACGATCGCGCAGGCCCCGGCCTGGTCCAGCGCCTGCGCATCGCCGACGATTTTCTCCGCCTCGGCATCGCTGCGCCCGCGCGCGGCATAGCCGCCGAGCACGTTCACCGCCTGCGGCGTGAGGCCGATATGGCCGACCACCGGAATGCCGCGCTGGACGAGGAAGGCGATGGTTTCCGCCATCGCCTGCCCGCCTTCCAGCTTCACCGCCGCCGCGCCGCTTTCCTTCATCAGCATGGCTGCGCTGTCGAAGGCCTGCTGCGGCGAGGCTTCGTAGGCGCCGAAGGGCATATCGACCACGACCACCGCGTGATAGCTGCCGCGGACCACGGCGGCGGCATGATCGGCCATCATCCGCAGCGTGACCGGGATGGTCGAGGGCAGGCCGTAGATCACCTGACCGAGCGAATCCCCGACCAGCAGCATGTCGCAATGCGCATCGAGCAGTTGCGCCTGCCGCGCCGTATAGGCGGTGAGCATCACGATCGGGTCTTCGGTCACCCCGTCCTGCTTGCGCGCGCGGATCGCCGGCACCGTGAGGCGCCGCATCGGCTGCGGCGTCGGATTGGCGCGGCTGGTGGAGGTATCGAGCTGGAAAGTCGTGGACATGCCCGCCTTCTAGCAAAAGGCGCCCTCGACGCGAGCGGCATTTCGTTGCACCATTTACCAACACGGGCACAAGCGGGGGAAATCGATGGCGTTAGCGGGCTCGACCAGCGGCAGGGATCATTGGTCCTCGCGCTCCGCCTTCGTGCTTGCTGCAATCGGCTCGGCGGTCGGCCTCGGCAATTTATGGCGCTTCCCGGCGGAGGCCGGCAGCAATGGCGGCGGCGCCTTCGTGCTGTTCTACATTTTCTGCGTGCTGCTGATCGGCCTGCCGGTGCTGCTTTCCGAAACGCTCATCGGCCGCCACGGGCAGGCCTCCGCGCCGGAAAGCGTGCGGCGGCTGGCCAGGCAGTCCGGCGCATCCAGCCATTGGAGCGCGCTCGCCTCGATCGGCGTGTTTTCCGCTTTCCTGATCCTGTCCTTCTACTGCGTCGTGGGCGGGTGGGTGCTCTATTATGTCGGCGTCTTCGCGGCCGACCTGGTGCAGACCGGATTTTCCGGCGGCGCTTTCGAAGGGCGCGATCCGGCCGAGATCGAGGCGCTGCTGCCGGCAATGTTCGGCAATGGCCCGCTGCTGGTGGGGCTGGATGCGCTGTTCCTGGCCATCACGCTTTATTTCGTGATGCGCGGCGTTTCCGGCGGCATCGAGATCATGGCCGTCTGGCTGATGCCGGTCTTCTTCGTGCTGCTGGTGGCGATCACGATCTACGGCCTGACCGGCGGCGGCGTGGAGCGGACATTCGCCTATCTGTTCACCTTCGAGCCCGCCAAGCTTACGCCTGAAGTGATGCTTGCCGCCGTGGGGCAGGCCTTCTTCTCCCTGTCGCTGGGTGTGGCCTCGATGATCACCTATGGCGCCTATGTCGGGCGTAATGTGAACCTTGCCGGCACATCCGTGATCATCGCCGGGGCCGATACGGCGGTGGCGCTGATCGCGGGGGTCTGCGTGTTCCCGATCGTCTTCGCGGCGGGCCTGCCGGCCAATGCCGGGCCGGGGCTGATGTTCCAGACCCTGCCGCATGCCTTCCAGGCCATGCCGGGCGGTTCCTTCGTCGGCCTGCTGTTCTTCCTCATGGTCACCATCGCCGCGCTGACCAGTTCGGTCGGCCTGCTCGAAGCGCCGACAAGCTGGATGATGGAGAGATTCCGCATGCCGCGCGCCGCCGCGTCCGCGCTGATTTCGCTGGGCGCGCTGATATTCGGCGCGCTTTCGGCCCTGTCCTTCAATTCGCTCGGCGAATTCTACCCGCTCGGCTTCATCCCCCTGTTCGCGGAGACCAATTTCTTCGACACGCTGGACGGGCTGACCGCCAAGCTGTTCATGCCGATCACCGCCATCATGACCTGCCTGTTCGTCGGCTGGATTGCCGACCAGCGGCTGGTCGATGCCGAGAACGGCCTGTCGGGCGGATTGCACCTGTTCTGGCGCTTTCTCGTGCGCTGGTTGTGCCCGCTGGCGCTCGTTGCGATCACCGTGGTTGGAATTTTTCCCGATTTGCTGGGCTGATCGGGCGGATCGCGATTGTCAGCGGCGAAAATACGCATAGAAACATACAAACAATAATCGGGCAGGGCGGGGCAATCCGCTGCAAGCCCGGGCAGCAATATCCGGAAGGTCCCCCCACATATGATATTCGGTCGCATCAAGCCGCTCGACGCCATCCTGGCGACGGCAGAGAAGAAATCGCTGCATCGCACGCTGGGTGCATGGCAGCTCACCCTGCTGGGCGTGGGCGCCATTATCGGCACCGGTATTTTCGTGCTGACGTCCGAAGCGGCGCAGAAGGCCGGGCCGGGCATGATGTGGGCCTTCGTGATCGCCGCCGTGGTCTGCGGCGTGGCGGCCCTGTGCTATTCCGAAATCGCCTCGATGGTGCCGGTCTCCGGCTCCGCCTACACCTATACCTATGCCGTGATGGGCGAATTGCTCGCCTGGATGGTCGGCTGGGCGCTGATCCTCGAATATGCCGTGGCCGCCAGCGCCGTCTCGGTCGGCTGGTCGGGCTATTTCGTCGGCCTGCTGCATAGCTGGGGAATAGAATTTCCCCATGCGCTGGCCGTGGGGCCCTATGCCGGCGGCATTGTGAACCTGCCGGCGCTGCTGATCGCGCTGCTCGTCACGCTGCTGCTGATGATCGGCACCACCGAAAGCGCGCGGGTCAATGCCGTGCTGGTCACCATCAAGGTGGCGGCGCTCACCATCTTCATCGTCCTCACCCTGCCGGTGCTGAAGGGCGAGAATTTCGAACCCTTCCTGCCCAATGGCTGGTTCGGCAACGGCCACGGTGCCGGGCTGGGCGCGGTCGGCGCGGCGGCTTCGATCTTCTTCGCCTATGTCGGCTTCGATGCGGTCTCCACCGCTGCGGAGGAAACCAAGAACCCGCAGCGCAACGTGCCGATCGGCCTGATCGGCAGCCTCGCCATCTGCACCGTGTTCTACCTGCTGGTCGCCGGCGGCGCGATCGGCGCGATCGGCGCGCAGCCGGTTTCCGGGCCGGGCGGGGCGATCCTCGCCCCCGGCACACCGGCCTTCGCCGATCAGTGCCAGGCGCTTGCCGCCGCGGGCAGCCAGCCGCTGGTCTGCTCGCATGAGGCACTGGCGCATGTGCTGCGCTCGATCGGCTGGGAGCGGATCGGCGATTTGATCGGCGTGGCCGCCTTCCTGGCGCTGCCTTCGGTCATCCTGATTATGCTGTTCGGCCAGACGCGCATCTTCTTCGTCATGGCCCGCGACGGGCTGCTGCCGGAAAGGCTGGCGGTGATCCATCCCAAGTGGAAGACGCCGCATGTGGTGACGATGATCACCGGCGTTGCCGTGGCCTTCTTCGCCGCCTTCCTGCCCGTGGGGCAGCTGGCCGATATCTCCAACTCGGGGACGCTGTTCGCCTTCTTCATGGTGGCGATCGCGGTGCTGATCCTGCGTTACACCCAGCCCGACCGGCATCGCCCGTTCCGCACCCCGCTGGTGTGGGTCGTGGCGCCGCTGGCCATTCTCGGCACGCTCGGCCTCTATGCCAATCTACCGTTCGAGGCGAAGATGGTGCTGCCGGTCTGGGGCGGCATCGGCCTCGTGGTCTATTTCATCTATGGCTACCGCATGAGCCATGTCGGCCGCGGCATCATCGACATTCACGAGGATGATCCCGACACGCCGCCGCAGCCTGTCCCGCCCATGCCCGATGCGCATACGCCGGGCGGCCGGGACGCCTGACAGCCACGAAAAAGGGGCCGCTCCCGCAAGGAAGCGGCCCCACACGTGACGAACGCGTCCGCTGACGCGTCAGAGCGCGGTTTCGAGATGCTCGTCGCGGGCTTCCTCGCGCATGTCGAAGCCCATCAGCATCTTGGTATTCTCCAGGAAGCCGAAATCGCTGTTCCAGATTTCGGCCTGGCCCAGATCCATCCGCAGCATCACCAGGTCGGGATCGTCCTTGCCGCCTGGATACCAGGCGTCGATGATGCTGCTCCAGTGCTTGTCCAGCACCGCGCGGTCGGTTTCGGGCACCAGCACGCCGGAAAAGCGCGCGAACATGTCGTAATGCTTGCCGGCGAAAGTCGCCGTGGCGGGGCCGCCGGCGGCGAGCAGGTGATCCCTGCGGGTGAAGAACCAGATCGCGCTGTGGGCATGCTTGTCGAGCTGCGCGCTCATCGGCACGGCGCTGTGCGGATCGGCATCCAGCTGCAGGAACAGATGCGGGCTCTCGTCCAGCGTCTTCCAGAATTTCTGTTTCAGTTTGTGCGGGTCGGCGGTCATCGCGGGACTCCTGAGTTTTCGTGATCTTCCCTTGCAACGGGAGGGCGAGGGCATCGGTTCCGCCGGCGGATGGCTGGCGAGCCGGGAGAGGGGATGCATTGCGAATCGGCGAAGATGGGAACATAAGAAGAACATATGAGTCGATTCGCCATGAACCCCGCCGATCTTCCCACGGCCGCCACGCTGCCGCGCCCCGATGCCCGCACCGCCCATTGGCGCCCCGGCCTGCCGGGCGCGCTGCATAGCGAGATATTCGCTTCCTCGAAGGACGGGAGCGGGGCGGGCGCCGCTCTCGCGCTGGCGCGGGATGCGCTGCGCGTGGTGGGGCGTGACAGGGAAGAACCGCGCGGTGTGCTGTGGGTGCAGGATGCGGCCTCGATCCGGCTCACCGGGCGACCATACCGTCCGGGCCTGCCGGAGGATCTGCGCCGGGCGCTGATCCATGTCGCGGCCGGCAAGGCGGAGGATGCGCTGTTCGCGCTGGAAGAGGGGCTGCGCTGCCGCGATCTCGCCTGCGTGATCGGGGAGATCGCCGGCAACCCGAAGGCTTTCGACTTCACGGCTTCGCGGCGGCTGAGCCTGACGGCGGAAAAGCATGGCGTGCCGCTGTTCCTCGTTCGCCACGATGCGGCGCGCGATCTCTCTTCGGCGCGGATGCGCTGGCAGGTCCGCTCCGCCGCCTCCCCCGTGCCGCGCTGGAACCAGGCCGCGCCCGGAATGCCGAGCTGGCATGCCGAACTGTTCCGCGCCCGCAATCATGTCCCCGGAGAATGGATCCTGCGCGATGAGCGAGAACGCCTCACCGCCGAGCGGCCGCTCCATCCCGCCGCGCCGGATCATGGCGATCTGGCTGGCGCGGCTGGCGCTGGATCGCTGGCGGCAAGCTGAAGATTGCGAAGCGGGGCAGGGGGCGGATGCGCTGCCCACGGCCCTGATCGCCGAGACCGCGCATGGTCCCCGGATCGAGGCGGCAAACGATGCCGCCCTCGCCGCCGGCGCGCGGGCGGGGACGATGCTGGCCGATGCGCGCACGGTCTGCCCGCAGCTCCGGGTCGCGCCCGCCGATCCTGCCGGCGACCTCGCCTTTGTCGAACGGCTGGCGATCTGGGCGCGGCGCTGGGGCCCGTGGAGTGCGGTGGACCCGCCCGATGGCGTGCTCGTCGATGTGACGGCCGTGGCCCATCTCTTCGGCGGCGAAGAGAGGCTTTTGCAGGACCTTTGCAACTGCTTTGCAAATCGCGGTTTGGCCGTGCGTGCGGCCATTGCCCCCACTGCCGGCGCGGCATGGGCACTGGCGCATTACGGGCCGGACCAGGCGATCCTCGCGCCTTGTACTTCCCCTTCGCCCTTGGCGCGGGAAATGCCCGAAGCGCTGGCGAAACTCCCCATCGCCGCTCTCCGGCTCGATGCCGATGTGCAGCTCGTATTGCGCAGGCTCGGTCTCAAGAGGCTTACCGATCTCCATGGAATAGCACGCGATTCCCTGCATCGCCGCTTCCGCATGCGGCGTTCGCCCAGCGCCAGCCCGCTGCTGCGGATGGACCAGATCCTCGGCCGTGTGCCCGAACCGCTGCTGCCCGTTCCCGACATCCAGGCCCCGCTGGTGCAACGCCGCCTGCTCGAACCGATCCGCCATCGCCCCCTGCTCGACCGGGTCGTCGCCGATCTCGCCGAAGACATGGCCCGCGCGCTGGAAGCCCGCGGCGCGGGGGCAAGGCGGCTCGAACTCGGCCTGTGGCGCGTCGATGGCGAAGTGGTGCTGCGCTGCCTTGAAATGGCCGGGGCGACGCGCGAGCCTGCGCATATCTGCCGGCTCTTTTCCGCCAGGCTCGACGATGTCGATGCCGGTTTCGGGATCGAGATGCTGCGCATGCGCGCCGTCTGGACCGAGCCGCTGAAGCTCGCCCAGCGCGATCTCGATGCGGCGGCGGAGCGGCACGGCACCAGCCTTGCCGCCTGTATCGACCGGCTCGGCGTGCGGCTCGGCGAAGCGGCGGTGCGCCGCCCGGTGCCGCGCGGCAGCCATGTGCCGGAACGGGCGCAGGCATGGCGGCCGGCGCTGGCGCCGGAAGCGCCTTCGCAAGAGGAATTGGCTTTCCATGCCAGGCCTTTGAAACTGCTGGACAAGCCGGAAGCGATCGCGGTGCTGTATGCCACGCCGGACGGCTATCCGCGCCAGTTCCGCTGGCGCGGGCAGCTGCATGAAGTCATGCGCGTCGAAGGCCCCGAACGCCTCGCCCCCGAATGGTGGCGCGAACGCTCCGATGTGCGGCTGCGCGATTATTACCGGATCGAGGATGGCGAGGGCCGGCGTTACTGGATCTATCGCGCCGGCATGGTGGGCGACGGGCGTGGGGGCCTGCCCGCATGGTTCCTGCAGGGGCTCTGCGCCTGATGCCCGACCAACCGCTCACGCCGCCGCGCCCGCATGTCACGCCCGATCCCGGCATGGTCGGGCCGCCGGAACGCGCGCCTTTCGTGGAGCTCGGCCTCGTCAGCAATTTCAGCTTCCTGCGCGGCGCATCGGATGCGGTGGACCTCGTCCTCCAGGCCCGCAGGCTCGGCTACGATGCGATCGGTATTGCCGATGCCAACAGCATGGCCGGCGTTGTTCGCATCCATGCGGAGGCAAAAGACCTTGAATTGAAGCCACTTATCGGTTGCCGTTTGGAACTGGTCGAAGGGCTTGCCTTCCTTGCCTATCCGCGGGATCGGGCGGCCTATGGCAGGCTCTGCCGGCTTATCTCGGCCGGGCGGATGCACAGGCTCGACGGCGAATGGCAGGAAAAGGGCGCCTGCGACATCTCGCTGCCCATGCTGGCGGAGCATGCGGAAGGCCTGCAGCTGATCCTGCTGCCCCCGGAAGAGCTTTCGGCGCGCTTCACCGTGCCGGCATGGGCCAGCAATGTGGTCGCGCTGGACGGAAGCCGGGTTGAAGGCGAGGCGGAAGGGCCCCTGGAAGCCATTCTGCCGCATCTCGCCGCGGGCCTGCCGACGCTGCGCCACCTTGCCGCCAGCTTCCTCTATCGCGGCGACGATATCGCCCGGATCGACCGGCTCGACGCGTTGGCGCGGGCCACCGGGCTTTCGCTGCTCGCCACCAATGATGTCCATTACCATGTGCCGGAGCGCCGCCCGCTGCAGGACGTGATGACGGCGATCCGCCACAAGACCACTATCGCCGCGGCCGGGCATCTGCTCCACGCCAATGCGGAGCGGCACATGAAGTCGCCGCAGGAGATGGTGCGCCTGTTCGAACGCTGGCCGCATGCCGTCGTGACGTCACGCGAAGTGGCTGACAAATGCTGCTTTTCTCTCGACGAGCTGCGCTACGAATATCCTGAGGAAACCTATCCCGAAGGCCGCACACCGCAGCAGCAGCTCGAAGTCCTGACATGGGAAGGCGCGGCCGATCGCTATCCATCGGGCGTGCCGGGCAGCGTGCGGGATACGCTCGGGAAGGAACTCGGCCTGATCGGCAGGCTGGAGCTTGCCCGCTATTTCCTGACCATTCGCGAGATCGTCAGCTTCGCGCGCAGCCAGGATCCGCCGATCCTGTGCCAGGGGCGCGGCAGCGCGGCCAATTCCGCCGTCTGCTATTGCCTCGGCATCACCTCGGTCGATCCGGCCAAGCATGCGCTGCTGTTCGATCGCTTCATCTCCGAGGAGCGCCGCGAGCCCCCCGATATCGACGTCGATTTCGAGCATGAGCGGCGCGAGGAGGTGATCCAGCATATCTACCGGCGCTATGGCCGCCACCGCGCCGGCCTGTGCGCCACGGTGATCCATTACCGCCCGCGCATGGCGATCCGCGAGGTGGGCAAGGCGATGGGCCTCAGCGAGGATGTGACCTCGGCCCTCGCGCGCACCGTATGGGGCAGCCATGGCAGCGAGGTTGCGGAGCAACACGCCAGGGAGATCGGCCTCGACCTCTCCGACCCGCATCTGAAGCGGGTTCTCAGGCTCACCGAGCAGATGATCGGCATGCCGCGGCATCTGAGCCAGCATGTCGGCGGCTTCATCCTCACCGAGAATGCGCTGACCGAGACCGTGCCGATCGGCAATGGCGCGATGGCCGACCGCACTTTCATAGAATGGGACAAGGACGATATCGATGCGCTCGGCATCCTGAAGGTGGACGTGCTCGCGCTCGGCATGCTGACCTGTATCAGGAAGGCTCTCGACCTGCTTGAAAAACATCATGATCTTAGTTTGAATCTGGCGGCGATTCCGCGCGAGGATCCGGCAATCTACGACATGCTGTGCCGGGGGGATTCGATCGGTGTGTTCCAGGTGGAAAGCCGCGCGCAGATGAACATGCTGCCGCGCCTGCGCCCGCGTAAATTCTATGATCTGGTGGTGGAAGTGGCGATTGTTCGCCCCGGCCCGATTCAGGGCGACATGGTTCATCCCTATCTGAAACGGCGCAAGGAGGAGCGGGAAGGCAAGACGGTGTTCCATCTCCCGGGGCCCGCGCCCGAACACGGTCCGCCGGACGAACTCTCGTCGATCCTCGGGCGGACCTATGGCGTGCCGATCTTCCAGGAACAGGCGATGAAGATCGCCATCGATGCCGCCAAATTCATGCCGCATGAAGCGAACCGGCTGCGCAAGGCCATGGCGACTTTCCGCTCGCGCGGCATGGTGCACGAGCTGGAAGAGATGATGGTCGGCCGCATGGTGGAGCGCGGCTACGATCCGGAATTCGCCCAGCGCTGCTTCAACCAGATCAAGGGTTTCGGCGAATACGGCTTCCCTGAAAGCCATGCGGCAAGCTTCGCGCAGCTCGTCTATGTCTCGAGCTGGCTGAAATGCCATTACCCGGCCGCCTTTGCCTGCGCCTTGCTCAATTCGCAGCCCATGGGTTTTTATGCCCCGGCGCAGATCGTGCGCGATTTGCGCGAACATGATGGCAAAGCACTGCCGGTGGATGTGAACCATAGCATGTGGGACTGTACGCTGGAGGATATGGGCGGCATCGCCTTGCGGCTGGGCTTCCGGCAGGTGGATGGCTTTCCCGAACATGCGGCCGCGCGACTGGTCGCGGCGCGCGCGGAGGGCGGGCCTTTTCGCGATGTTGCGGAACTGCGCGAGCGGGCAGGGCTGATCCCCGTCCATATCGAGAAGCTGGCGGCGGCGGACTGTTTCGGCTCGCTGGGTCTCAAGCGGCGGCAGGCCCTGTGGGATACACGCAGCCTCGTGGCCGCACCCGAATTGCCGCTCTTCACCTATGCCGAGACGCGCGGGGAAGGGGCCGAGAAGAGGCCGACCGCATTGCCCATCATGCCGCTCGGCGAAGAGGTGGTCACCGATTACCAGACCTTGCGACTCAGCCTGAAGGCGCATCCGCTGGCCTTCCTGCGCGCATCGCTGGCTGAACGCGGCTTTGCTTGCTGCAGTGAACTCAAGAGCCGGAAATACCGCTCCATGGTGAAGGTGGCCGGCGTGGTGCTGATCCGCCAGCGGCCGGGCAGCGCCAAGGGCGTGTGCTTCATCACGCTGGAAGATGAAACCGGCATCGCCAATGCTATCGTCTGGCCACACGTGATGGAACGTTATCGGCGCACGATCATGAGTGCCCGGCTGATCGAGGTGCGCGGTCGTGTGGAATATGACGAGGACGTGCTGCATGTGATCGCCGATCACCTGGAGGATGCGACGGCGCAATTGCACAGCCTGTCCGACGATCTGCTCGAACCGGCGACAGACCGCGCCGATCACGTGAAGCGGCCTGCGCAGGCCGGCCATCCGCGCAATGTGCGGATCATTCCGAAGTCCCGCGATTTTCATTGAGGATGAGGATTTCGACGCGGATCGGAAATTTCCCGCTGGACCGGGCCTTGCTTGCATTGCTGGCAATCGCCGCCCTGCTGCTGGCGGCGCGCGCATGGCTGCATGATCATCCCGAGAATAATCCATGGGCGCCGCTAAGCCTGGACGACCCGCTCGGCTGGGCGACGCAGCGCAAGCTCGCCGATCTCCGCAACGATCCGGCCGAATGCCGCGCCGTGCTCGAACGCAGCGGCGTCGCGTTCCGCAGGCTCGATCCGGCGGGCGAGGGGGAGTGCCGGCGAAGTGATCGCACGATGCTGACAGACGCGCCGCTGAGCCCGCGCGAACCCGTCGCCAGCTGCGCCGTGGGCGCGGGGTTGGAGCTATGGCTGCGGCAAGGCGTGCAACCGGCGGCGGAAGACCTGCTCGGCTCACCCGTGGCGCGGATCGAGCATTTCGGGACCTATAGCTGCCGCCGCCTCTATGGCCGTTCGACCGGTGCCTGGAGCGAACATGCGACCGGCAATGCGATCGACATCGCCGCATTCGTGTTGAAGGATGGGCGGCGGATCAGCGTGCTCGCCGATTGGGACGGGCAAGGCGAGGAGGCGGCGTTCCTCCACCGGGTGCGCAACGCAGCTTGCGGCGCCTTCGGCACGGTCCTCTCGCCCGATTACAACGCCGCCCATGCCAACCACTTCCATCTCGACCAGGAGGCGCGGTCTTTCGGCAGCGTGTGTCGCTAGGCGCTGCCGCGCGCCGATAGGTATGCCCTGATAAGACAATCTTTATTGCTTCGGATTATCCGGCTCGAATGGGCGCAGACAGGGCTTTACAAAAACCGCGCGAGCCCCGCGAAGCGGTGAATATAACGGTACGAATCCGGACCGATCACGGCTGGAACAATGCGGATATCCGCAATGTTTCCGCTCGCGGCCTGATGGCCGTTTGCGACACCCCGCCGCAGCGTGGATCCTATGTCGAGATCCGGCGCGGTTCCTATATCGTCGTCGGGCGCGTGGCCTGGGCCAGCTATGACCGCTTCGGCCTTCGGTCGCAGGACCGGATCGTGGTGACCGAGCTGGCGCGCCTGCATCCGACAGGCCGGGCCTCGCAGAACGACCGCCGCGTGACGCCGCGCAAGTCGGTCAATGTCGCGCCCCGACGCCAGAGCCTGCAGGAACGGCAGGCCGCGAGCGCCAGGTTCGCCCGCGCGTTCCAGTTCATTGCCATCGTGGCGGTTGCAGGCGGCGTATCCGTGGCGATTGCCGACACGGTCTTCGGCATACTCGCCAAACCGATTATCGCGATCGAGCAGGCGCTGGGAGCGCAGCCGGCCGGCTAGCCGAGTTCAGACAGGCTCCAGCGCATAGCCCGCGGAGCGGACGGTGCGGATCGGATCCTTGCTGTGTTCGATCGAGATCGCCTTGCGCAGACGGCGGATATGCACGTCCACCGTGCGCTCCTCGATCTCGCTGCCCGTGCCCCAGACGGCGTCCAGCAGCTGGCTGCGCGAGAAGACGCGGCGCGGATGCTCCATGAAGAATTTGAGCAGCCGGTATTCAGTCGGGCCGATCTGCAGCTGGCGGCCGCGGCGTTCGACGCGGTGGGCCACCGGATCGAGCTTCATGTCGCCCGCTTCGATCGTCTCGCCGGCCAGGGCCGGGCGTACGCGGCGCAGCACGGCGGAAACGCGGGCCAGCAGTTCGCGCGGGGAGAAGGGCTTGGTCACATAATCGTCGGCGCCGGTTTCGAGCCCGCGGACGCGGTCGTCCTCGGCCTCGCGCGCGGTCAGCATGATGATCGGCACATGGGCGGTGGCCTTGTCGCGGCGCAGCCGGCGGCAGACCTCGATCCCGCTGGTGCCCTCGATCATCCAGTCGAGGATGACGAGGTCGGGCGCGTCTTCGGAAGCATAAACCAGCGCATCGTCGCCATCGGCGGTTACGCGGACATCATAGCCTTCGCTCTCGAACCGGTATTCGAGCAATTCGGCCAGGGCGTGATCGTCTTCGACAAGCAGGAGTTTGGGTGCGGACATGATGTCATCCCCTTTCGAGCCCTGCCATAACCACTGTCATATTACAGTCTTGCGACACGAATGGGTCAGCGATCGATATCGTCCGGATAAGTGCCGGTTGCCGCGAAATGCACCATTTCGGCAACATTGGTCGCATGGTCGCCGATCCGTTCCAGGTTACGGGCGATGAACAGATATTGCGCAACCGTGCTGATGGTGGAGGGGTTCTCGACCATATGGCTCACCAGGTTGCGGAAGATGCTGTCGTAGAAGGCGTCCACGCGATCGTCGCGCTCGATCACCTCGCGCGCCACCACCGGGTCGCGCGCGGCATAGGCGGTCAGCACGTCATGCACCATCTCCGCCGCCAGTTCGCCCATTGCGGGGATCAGCGTCAGCGGTTCGAAGCGGTTGCGGCCTTCGATTCGGCCGACTCGCTTGGCGATATTTTTCGCATAGTCGCCGATCCGCTCGATCACGCCGCCGATCTTCAGCGCGGCGATGATCTCGCGCAAATCGTCCGCCATCGGTGCGCGCAGGGCGAGCATGCGGATCGCCATCGCATCGACTTCCGTCTCCAGCGAATCGAGCTTCTTGTCGCGTGCGACGACCTGCCGTCCAAGCTCCTCGTCGCCATTGACGAGCGCTTCCATCGCCTCCTGCACGGCAACCTCGGCCAGCCCGCCCATTTCGGCGATCAGCCCGCGCAGGCGGGTGATGTCCTCGTCGAACGCCTTGACCGTATGTTCTGCCATCAACCGTATCTGCCCGTAATGTAATCCTTGGTCCGCTCTTCGCGGGGATTGGTAAATATGTTCGACGTATGACCGTATTCCACCATTTTGCCGAGATGGAAAAACGCGGTTCGTTGCGATACGCGCGCGGCCTGCTGCATCGAATGGGTAACGATCACGATCGCATATCGTCCCCGCAATTCGTCAATAAGTTCCTCGATCTTCGCCGTGGCGATCGGATCGAGTGCCGAGCAGGGCTCGTCCATCAGGATCACCTCGGGCTGCACGGCGATCGCGCGGGCGATGCACAGGCGCTGCTGCTGCCCGCCCGAAAGCGCGGTGCCCGAATCACCGAGCCGATCCTTCACCTCTTCCCACAGGCCGGCGCGGCGCAGCGATTTCTCGACGATCGAATCGAGGTCCGACTTGCTTTCCGCCAGGCCGTGGATCTTGGGGCCATAGGCGATGTTGTCATAGATCGACTTCGGGAATGGATTGGGCTTCTGGAACACCATGCCCACCCGCGCGCGCAGCTGCACCACGTCCATCTTCGAACGGTAGATATCTTCCCCGTCCAGCTCGATGGCCCCTTCCACCCGCGCGCTCGGGATGGTGTCGTTCATCCGGTTGAGTGTGCGCAGGAAAGTCGATTTCCCGCAGCCCGAAGGGCCGATGAAAGCGGTGACGAACTCGGTCGGGATATCGATCGACACCGAATCGATCGCCTGCTTGTCGCCGTAGAACACGTTGACATCGCGGGCGCGCATCTTGGCGTCGGTTTCGTTGAGCGTCGCGTCTGTCACCACTTCTTCTCGAACTTGTTGCGCAGGTAAATGGCGAGGCCATTCATCAGCAGCAGGAATATCAATAGCACGATAATGGCCGCGGAGGTTCGTTCGACGAAACCGCGGTCGATTTCATCCGACCACAGGAAGATCTGCACGGGCAGAACGGTGGAAGGATCGGTAAATCCGTCGGGCGGAGTGGCCACAAAGGCGCGCATGCCGATCATCAGCAGAGGCGCGGTCTCGCCCAGCGCGCGGGCCATGCCGATGATCGTGCCGGTGAGAATGCCGGGCAGGGCCAGCGGCAATATGTGATGGAACACCACCTGGATCGGCGAGGCGCCGAGCGCCATCGCGCCGTCGCGAATCGAGGGCGGCACCGCCTTGATCGCATTGCGGCCGGAAATCACGATCACCGGCATGGTCATCAGCGCCAGGGTCATGCCGCCGATCAGCGGGGCAGAGCGATAATAGGGGAAGATCGCCAGGAACACGGCGAGGCCGAGCAGGCCGAAAATGATCGAGGGCACCGCCGCGAGATTGTTGATCGACACTTCGATGATGTCGGTCCAGCGATTCTTCGGCGCATATTCCTCGAGATAGAGTGCCGCCAGAACACCGATCGGGAAGGCCAGCACCAGCGTGACGAGCATGGTCAGGATCGAGCCCTTGAGCGCGCTCCAGATGCCGACCAGCTGTGGATCGGTGGCGTCGGAACGGGTCAGGAAACCGGGATCGAAGCGGTTGGCCAGCAGGCCCTTGTCGGAAAGCTCGCGGGCGAGCGGCTGCAATTCGGGCTGGCCGTCGCCAGAAAGCGCGGATGCGAGATCCTCTGTCGCGGGCAGCCAGAAATCGGCCGAACCATCGACCAGCGAGGGATCGGCGATGATCTGCCGCGCGACGATGCGCCAGGAATCGCTGTTAAGCTGGGCCGCGCCATCCTCGCCCAATGTGCGTTCGGCATTGAAGCGCACGATCTCCGGCAATCCCTGTGTCTCGAGCGCGCGGACTGCTGCGCCTTCATTGCCGCCCGAAGAATCGATCGTCAGCGCCGTACCGCTGAAGTCGATCGGCACGTCCAGCTCGGCGCGCTGGAACCCGCCGAAACCGTTCACGGTCATCGTCACCAGCAGGAACAGCAGCATGGCGATGGAGAACAGGATCGCGCCGAGCCCGGCCAGCCGGAAGCGCCGCTCCGCCGCATAGCGCTTCTTCAGCCGCGCCTCGAAGGCGGCGGTGCGGGTGGGGGCGGTTGGTTCACTCATAAGCTTCGCGGAACCGCTTGACGACGCGCAGCGCGATGAAATTGAGCGCCAGGGTGACGAGGAACAGCACCATGCCCAGTGCGAAGGCGCTGAGCGTCGCCGGATGGTCGAAGCTTCCTTCGCCAGTGAGCATGGCGACGATCTGGAAGGTGACGGTGGTCATCGCCTCCAGCGGATTGGCGGTGAGATTGGCGGTGGCGCCGGCGGCCATCACCACGATCATCGTTTCGCCGATCGCGCGGCTGATGGCCAGCATCACGCCCGCGACGATGCCGGGCAGGGCGGCGGGAACCAGCACCTTGCGGATCGTCTCGTTGGTCGTCGCGCCCATGGCGAGGCTGCCGTCGCGCATGGCCTGCGGCACGGCGGCGATGGAATCGTCCGCCATGGAGGAGACGAAGGGAATGATCATCACGCCCATCACCAGCCCGGCCGCAAGCGCGCTCTCGCTGGAAGCATTGCTGATGCCGATGGACAGCGCAATGTCGCGCACGGCCGGTGCGACGGTGAGCGCGGCGAAATAGCCATAGACCACGGTCGGCACACCGGCGAGAATCTCCAGCGCCGGCTTCAGCCATTGGCGCCAGCGCGGCGTGGCATATTGGGTGAGATAGATCGCGCTCATCATGCCAAGCGGAATGGCCACCAGCATGGCGATGATCGCGCCGATATAGATCGTGCCCCAGAACAGCGGCAGTGCGCCATAGCGCGAGGGATCGGCCGCGCTGCTCATCGGGTCCGGCCCCCAATGCGTGCCGAACAGGAAATCGATCGGGTTGATCATGCCGAAGAAGCGGATCGTCTCGAAGACGAGGCTGGCAAGGATGCCGAGCGTGGTCAGGATGGCGACGAGCGAGGCGAGCAGCAGCGCGGCCATCACCATCCGCTCAACCTTGGTGCGCGCGGCGAAATCGGGCTTCAGCCGCAGGAAAGACCAGGTTCCGCCGAGGAAGCCGATCACCAGCGTCGCCGCGATTCCGATCATGTTGTAGCGGAACAGGGCGTCGCGAAACGGCTCGATCAGGGCGCGCGCTTCGGGATGGAAGACGCCCGTCGCCGAACCGCTGGCAACGGCGCGCGCCTCGGCCAGGATCGTCTGGCGCTGCAGGCCGAAAAGCGGAAGTTCACCTGCCGCGGGATGGGCCAGCACCGATTGCAGCACCAGTTGCGGCGCCACCGCGCTCCATATCGCCGCGAACAGCAGCACCGGCAGCACCACCCAGGCGGCGACATACCAGCCATAATGCGATGGCAGCGCGGCCAGCCTGCGGTTCGGATCCGCATGCCGGAAGCTCCAGGCGCGCGCGCGCGCGGCCAGCCATCCGGCCAGACCGAGGCCGAGGGCCAGGAGAAACAGGATTGCGGGGGACATTACGCGGAACGATTCCTGGCTATTTGAGCTCGTCGGCGGTGAGCGGCGGGTATTCGACTGCCGCCGCCGCGCTCTTCGCCGCCACGTCGTCCGGGCTGGCCACCAGCCCGATCGCGGTCAGCGGACCATCCTTGCCCCATGCGCCGGCCCATTCGGCGATGAAATCGCGCAGGCCCGGAATCGCATCGAGATGCGCATCCTTCACATAGATGAAGAGCGGCCGCGCACCCGGATAGGAGAAGTTCGAGATATTGGCATAGGTCGGTTCGACACCGTTCATGTGCAGCCCCTGCACACGGTCGGAATTTTCTTCAAGGTAGGAGAAGCCGAACACGCCCACTGCCTGTGGATTGCCTTCGATCTTCTGCACGATCAGATTGTCCTGCTCGCCCTGGTCGACATAGCCGCCGTCGGAACGCACTTCGGTGCAGATCTGCTCGAACCGCGCCTCGTCGCTTTCCTTGATCGCCGCCATGTCGGGATTGGCTTCGCAGCCCTTTTCCAGGACCAGTTCCTTCAGCGCGTCGCGCGTGCCCGAAGTGGAGGGCGGGCCGTAAACAAGGATCGGCTGGTTGGGCAGAGAGGGATCGACGTCGCTCCAGGTCTTCGCGGTCTGTTCCTCGCCATAGGGGGTGGCAGCGAGCGCGCGATAGACGATCTCCGGCGTCAGGTTCATCGTGATGCCGTTCTTGGACGAGGCGAAGGCGATGCCGTCCAGCCCGACCTGGATTTCGGTGATCTCCTTCACGCCATTGGCCTGGCAAGTCTCGAACTCGCTCAGCTTCATCCGGCGCGAGGCATCGGCGATATCGGGGGTGTTGGCGCCGAGCCCGGCGCAGAAAAGGTTCATGCCGCCGCCCGTGCCGGTCGATTCGATGATCGGCGATTTGAATTCGGGATGCGAGCGGGCGAACATTTCGGCCACCGCCTTGGCGAAGGGATAGACGGTGGAGGAGCCGACGGCGCGGATCGATTCGCGCGTTCCGCCGCCATCCGTGGAACTGCCGCAGGAAGCCAGGGCCAGCGCACAAAGCGCGGCGGTCGGAATACGGATCTTGTTGGTCATCGGTTGAACCCCTCTCATAGGCCGCAAAGGGCTTGCTAGGAACGCTGTGTTACGGTCTGGCGACAAAGGTTTGACATCTGGCGGTCACGGCTCCCGCCGTGCTGCATGGCCCTTTCGCGATGCTTGGCCATGTTGTCAAAAATCCACCTGTGCGCGGACCGCAAACGAATCGACGCCGTAGCGTGTATCACCGCCGATGGTCGGAATGGCGTCGGCATATTGCAGGCGGCCGTAATCGAGCAGCAGGCGCGTGTAGTTGGTCGGTATCCAGACGAGCGAAGCAAGGTACCCGTTCTGCCGTCCGCCGACGATGCCGGCATCGTTGAGATCGAGATAATCGTAACGCAGATTGATCTCGACCGCCCCCGGGCCGCCTTCGTTCAGCGGGCGCGCGGGCTTCACGCGGCCGAATGTCCCCTCGCCGTAGCTGCGAGTGTCGCCCGGTGTCAGGAGCAGGCCGATTTCCGCATAGCCACCGAAGAAGGTGGGATCGGTGAGCCCGGCGGGCCGGTCGACCTTCTGCCAGAATGCTTCGCCAGCCACGTGGAAGGGCCCGCCGATAACGGCCACTTCAAGCCCCAGCCCCAGTTCTCCATCGGCGGGAAAGCTTCCCGTATCGATGAGGCGCCGGTCCGTGAGATAGACCGCAGGCCGCTGACGGTATCGCCGGGCGGTGCCGCTTTCCAGCCGCGTATAGTGCAGCGAGCCGCCGAAATGGAACTGGATCTCGTTGGCCCGAGGCATCGCTATAATGCGTGCATCGGCGCTCCAGTCGTCGCTCGGCAGATCGTCGATATTCGCGGAGAAGATGCCGCCCTGAACCAGCAGGTCGGCTGTCGAATATTGGGCGGAGATACCGAGACGCCGCTGGAAGCCGAACGCATCGGTGAAGGCTGCGCGCTCGACAAAGGAATTGAAGCGCGAACTGGTCAGCTCTTCCAGCGACTGGAAGCCGTTATGCTGCCCCGCGGTAAGTTTCAGATCGCCGGTTTCGTAAGTGATAAAGGCGTCGGCCACTTCCATGTCGTTGCCGGCGAAATCGGCTTCGAAGCGGAATCCGAAACCGCCAGGCGCCGTGCCATCGATGCCGATCCGGGCGCGGCGAAAGGCGCTATCGTCCTCGTCGGCGAATCCGGTCGAATCGGGATAATGGAGCGCGCCGGCATCGAATTGCAGCCGCCCGCGTGGCTTTACGCTCCAGCCGCTCTCGCTGCCGATGCGCGGAACGCCGTCCCACAGAAACGCCAACGGCGAATCCGCGCCGGCCGCGTCCTCGCCGGACATGGCGGGATCGGCTTCCTGCGCCCTGGATGCACTTGGTACGAAAAGGCCAGCCGCAGCGAGCGAGGCCGCGGCCAGCAACGGATAGCTGGGCATTCGATTACAAATTCGTTGCGGAACTATGTCCAAGTTGTGTCCGCCACTAGTTCTACATCATTACACTTTTGTGACAGTAAGTGGGCGCGCCGGAGTTCGGGGGGAGCGCAGTGCTGCCTGACGGATTAGGCGGCCTGGACCTCTTCCTCGGACAGCGGCATGCGAATGGTCACGATCGTCCCGCGGCCCACCTTGCTGGAGATATCCAGCGTGCCGCGATGGCGCTCCACGATATGCTTGACGATTGCGAGGCCGAGGCCGGTTCCGCCGGCGGCACGGCTGCGGCCGGGATCGGTGCGATAGAAGCGCCGGGTGAGGTGCGGGATATGTTCGGGCGCGATGCCTTCGCCGCGGTCCTCAACGGAGATGATCGCGCGGCGGCGCTCGTCGGCGGCCAGCGTCACGGTCACCGGCTTTTCCTGGTCGCCATATTTCAGGCCGTTATCGACGAGGTTGCGCACCAATTGTTCGAGCTGGCGATGGTCTCCGCGCACCAGCAACGGTTCGTCCGGCAATTCGAGTTCGAGCCGGTCGAGCCGGTCCGGCCCGGCGCCGTCGCGTCCGGCCTGGCCGACGATCGGGCCCAGATCGACCCGCTCGCGCGGTTGGTCGTGCTTTTCCGCCTCCACGCGGGAGAGCGACATCAGATCGTTGACGAGGCTCTGCAGGCGCCGCGCTTCGCGCAGCACCGTGGCATGGAAGCGGTTGGCGCGCTTCTGGTCGATCGCCTCGCCTTCGTCCACCAGCGTTTCCATATAGCCGATGATGGAGGCCAGCGGTGTGCGCAGCTCATGGCTGGCATTGGCGACAAAATCGGTATGTGCCCGGCTGACATCGGCTTCCGCCGTGCGGTTGATCAGCTCGATCAGCGAATAGCGCTTGTCGAGCGGCTGGCGCGACATTTGCCAGTTGCTGCGCGGCCCGGTGAGGCCCTGGATCGTGGCGCTGCCGCCGCCCGGCCGGCTCAGCAGGTCGACCGCGACCGGATGGCGCAACGCCACGCGGGCATCCTGTCCGACCACATGCGCGCCGATGGTCTCGCGCGCGGCGGCATTGGCGACGATGATCCGTTCACCGTCCAGCATCAGCATGGGGAGGCCCGAATGTTCGATCAGGTCGCGCATTCCGGTGCGCGTAAGCTGCACGCCTTCGGGCCGTTCGCGCGGGGGCGGGGCGGGGGGCGCGGTCATGAGCCAGAAGGAGGCGCACCAGACCAGCATGACGCCCAGCACGAGCCAGATATCGACGCCCGCCGCGATCATGACACCGCCGGTGGCCAGTGCGAGGACCATTCCCGGAATTGGAAATATTCGACCCTGCTCCATCAGGACCCGCATTTAGCGGGCGGGGCGGCAGGGGGCCAGCAGAAAGGCATGCGATCGAAAGTAAGACCGGCTGGTGACCCCTACGGGAATCGAACCCGTGTTTCAGCCGTGAGAGAGACGGAAAGTGCTCCATTATGCTACACAGCGCTCTTCTCTACCCCGCAGAAATCCTTGGCTTATTGCGTCTTCGCTCCATCGTGGTCCATGGTGCTCCACACGATTGTTTTGGCCAAATTTTGGACAAATGGACACCGGCGCATGGCAGCGAAGAAGTTGGATACACCCACCGCGAGGGGCAAACTAGACGAACGAGGTAAGCCATACTTTCGGCCGATAGGCGAGGGCCTGCACCTGGGATATCGCAAGGGCCGGACAGACGGAAAATGGGTCGCCCGTGTCTATGTCGGTGACGGCAAATATGCCGTGGAAACCATCGCTACAGCGGATGACAGGGCGGAGGCTGACGGCGAGGAAGTGCTCAACTTCTATCAGGCACAGGAACGCGCTCGGGAGGCACATAAGCGGCTCACCGGGCGTGGCGAGGCGAGGGGGCCTTACACCGTCGCAGATGCTCTCTCGGATTACCTGGAGGCGCTGGAGCATGAAGGAAAACCGCTGGCAGACCCTACCTATCGCATCAATGCACATATCCTGCCGACGCTCGGCAAGATTGAAGTCGCGTCGCTCACCAAGCGACAAATCGAGCGGTGGCTCAAGAAGCTGTCCGAGACACCGCCGCGCATTCGTTCCGCTCGGGATGCGGAAGGTGTCCGCCATCGCGAGCTTTCCGATGACCCGGAGGCTGTTCGTCGCCGCCGCGCCGCTTCAAACCGAACGCTCACGGTGCTTAAGGCGGCACTCAATTGCGCATGGCGTGATGACGAAGCGCCTGTGAACGACGACAAGGCGTGGCGGAGCGTCACCCCATTCCGGAAAGTCGATGCTGCGCGGGTCGAGTATCTCCAGATTGCCGAGGCCAAGCGACTGGTGAACGCATGCCCGGAAGGTTTTCGCGATTTGGTCCAAGCCGCGTTGCACACTGGATGCCGGTATGGGGAGCTTGCGCGGCTCCGTGTGGAGGACTTCCACCGCGATGCGGGAACCGTCCATATCCGGCGTTCGAAATCCGGCAAGGCCCGGCATGTTCATCTCAGTGACGAAGGTGTCGCACTTTTTGACCAGCTATCCGCCGGTAGGGCGGGCAGTATGCTCCTACTCCCGAACCGTGCACGGCTCGCGCGCTCGATTGAGCGGGCCGACTTGGAACGCCAGCGGCGGGTGCAACGGGGCGACCCCACGCCGGTGGAAATGGATGACGAAGGCGAATGGCGAGCCTCCGAACAGGTCCGTGAGATGGTCCGCGCCTGCGAGCACGCCAAGCTGAAACCCATTCCATTTCATTGCCTCAGGCACACGTGGGCTAGTCATGCGGTCATGCGCGGCATGCCGCTTCTTGTCGTTGCACATAACCTTGGCCATGCCGACACACGGATGGTCGAAAAACACTATGGTCACCTCGCTACTTCTTACATCGCAAAAGCGGTCCAGAAGGCCGCACCTCGTTTCGGTGTGGTGAAGCGTTTCAACGTCAGGTCCATCGCATGAAGGCGCAAGCTACCGATGGACCGGGAAGTGGAATGACTCGACGCGCGCGCCGGCTGGCAATCGGAGAAGGTAGCGAGAGCGAGCGGATAGGGGCGCGAAAGGCGCTGCACCATGCGAGTGAGCAAGGCGCGCGGTGGCGACTGCGAGCGCGCAAATGGGTGGACGCCGCCCACCGGGTTCTGGCTACCGGCCCGGGTGATGGCGAAGCCAACTTTTGCGACAAGTTCGCAGGGCGGGGCTGGTATGCGGCGGAGCTTGTCCGCCTTGACAGTATTACCCGGCAGGCAATCGAAATCGGTGATGCGGAAGCGGCGGCCGTGGCAGGGGGAGATTTTGGTGCCATGGTCACAGAAGCTGAATTGAAGTTCGCCCACGAGGCTGCTTGGCAGACAGGCCAGAAGATACTGGACCGCCCGGACAAGGGGGGGCGGCGGTCCGACGATGTCCGCAATCTGAAACTCGCTCGAAGGTTCCTTGAGCGTCGGGCGCGAGAGGGACGCAAATCAAATACGCGCTTGAAGGTGGAGATTGGCGAAGAAGTTGGGCTGTGACGAAGCGCTGCCGTTGAGGCCGTGGACAAAGGCCTTTCGATTTTATCCGGCCAACCGGCGAAACCGGATAACTAGGCGGTATATGTGGAGTGCCAACTATCCCGATGGAGTGTTGGCATGGAGCCCAATCAGACCGTTGAAAGAGCGGAGACGAAGCCCGAGAAGCTCGCGTACACGATAGCGACATTCTGCGATGCGGCCGAAATCAGCCCGTCTTACTTTTTCAAGCTACAGAAAGAAGGACGCGGGCCGCGCACGGTGCGCCTCGGTACCAAGGTACTCATCACCGCCCACGCGGCTCGCGACTGGTTCGCGGAACTTGAACGCGAAACAGACTGAGGCCCGCCATGCCAAAAACCCCCGCCCACTGGGCGAGGGTTCGGACTGTCAACTTGGCGGATGACTTCCCGACCCTACTGAAAATCGGCCAGAATAACAACGCGCACCGTTGTGAGGGAGGCTGCCATGAGTGAGCAGCCAGCCAACATCGAAGCCGAGGCGGCTTTTCTTGGCGCGGTCCTCATCCACAATGACGTGCTTGATGCGCTGCCAGTTTCGATTGCACCGGAACATTTTTTTGAGCCGCTACACGGGCGAATTCTGGAGCGCGTTTTGGCCCTGCGAGGTCGCGGCCAAGTCGTCTCACCAGTCACTCTCAAGCCATATTTTGAAGCGGACGCTAGCATCCTGCAACTGGGTGGCATCAAATACCTCGCCGCGTTGACGGCGGACGGGCAAGGCCTGCTTAACGCGCGGGAACTTGCAACTCAGATTGTCGATTTGGCCCAGCGTCGTTCGCTGCTTGGGCAGTTGGCAGAGGTCAATGCCGCGTTGCTCGACCCGGCAACTCCCATGCCGGACTTTTCAGCATTGGCTACACAGGGGAGTTTCACCAACGAAGGGCTGTGCGCCATCGACCTGGCCGCATGGCATGGCCCGCCTCCGGTCCGCCAATCGCTTTGGGGTGAACTGCTCCCTCTGCTCCAGACGACTTTGCTCACCGGCACCGGCGGCGTCGGAAAGTCGCTGCTGGCTCAGGCGCTTTGCACCCATGTGGCCCTTGGTCGGCCGTTCCTTGGCTACGAAACTTGCCGCAGGAACGCGGTCTATCTTACCTCCGAGGATGACGCTGATGAGCTGTGGAGACGACAACACGCGATTTGCCAAGTTATGAACTTGCCAATCGCGGACCTGATTGACCGGCTGCATGTCATATCCCTCGCAGGCGAGGATGAAACCGCACTGGTCACCATCGACCCGAGCGGCCGAATGGTCGCGACTTCGAAATGGCGCTCCCTCGAAGCCCTTGGCGAGCGATGCGACATTGGGCTTTTCGCAATCGACAATGCAGCCGACGCAATGGCCGGCGACCATAATGACCTCCACGCCGTCGCCGCCTTCGTGAACCGACTGACCGGCTTGGCACTTCGCCGGCGCGGTGCCGCACTGCTCTTGGGCCATCCCAACAAGAGCGGCGACGATTGGCTCGGAAGCGTCGCGTGGCACAACAAAGTGCGGTCCAGGCTCCTCCTTAGGCGCGCCGACAATGGCGACTCGGACGCGCGCGTGTTGGAAGCGCCGAAAGCGAACTACGGCCCGTCCGGTGGTCAGCTCGAATTGCGCTGGCACCGGGGCGCATTCATCCGGGATGATGACCTGCCCGAAGACTACCGGGCCGAGCTGGCTGCAAGCGTCCGGGTCTCCGGCGAAAACGCCGCGTTCCTTGCCTGCCTTCGCGCTTGCGAGCACCAGGGCGATGCGAGGGCTGTTGGACCATCACCTGGGCCGAATTACGCGCCAAGCCAATTCGAGGGGATGCCACAAGCGAAGGGCTTTGACCGCACAGCTCTGAAGCGGGCCATGGAGCGCCTAGCCACCCTTGGGCAAATCGAATTCGTAACGGTGCGGAACCAGGCCAAAGGGCGTGACGTGACGGTCATCAAAGAGATTGGCGGAAGCTCCCCGAACGCTTCCCCGAACGCCTCCCGCACACTGTTCCCGAACCATCCCGAACCCCGCCCCGAACGCCCCCGCATACACTCTCCCCATACTTCGTATGGGAGGGCGGGGCCTAATGGCGCCCCGCCCCCCGAAGATGACCCAGACCAGGATTGGGGCGGAGAATTTGATGAGCCGGAGTTGGGAAAATGACCCACCAGCGCATCATCGAGCTGAGCCGCCGGCTGAGCGAGTGTGAGGAACTTGCGCGCCAGTTGCCGTATCCACGCATGCTGTTGGACGGCCTGGCAACCGCCCAGCACGCGCTCGGCCGGATGCTGGCGAAGGCAGAACGGCGTGAGCGCGATGAGCCTTGACCGCCAAACCATTTCCGCCGGTCTGGAGCGACTGGAACGGGCGCTGCTGGAGATAGTTGAGGAGATGGCAGAGCTTCGTGGCCAGCTCGAAAACCCCCAGCCGGTAATCCGACCCGAGGATTGGCTGACAACGGCCGTGCTGGCCGAGCGCTTCACGCTAAGCCACTCCCAAATTCGAAGATATCTCCAACGCGCTTTGGACCGCGAAGCTCCCGGCATCCGTAAGCTGGCAGACGACACTTGGCTGGCCACAGCAAAGGCCGTCCAGGCCGAGATTGAACGGAAATGACGCGCGCATGAAACATGCGCGACCCCGCGCATCAGGGCCAATAAACGGCGGATTTCAGAGGATTTGACCATGCGCGCCGTTTGTCGAGACTGAGGCGAAACGGAGAAAATTCGGATGAGCTTCTTTGATTTCGACAAGGGTCTGGACGTGACCCGCGCTGCAATTGCCCTTGGTCGCGCAGGGCGCTTCGCAGCCGATGCGACGGAATTTGCCAATGAGCGATTTGGCCGAAACTCGGTGCCGGCCGCGATTGTGCGGGCGGCAATCGGCATGACCACTCCAGGCTCACCTGACTGGGGCGATGATGCAGTCGCGACCGCCGTTGCGGAGTTTATTGAGCTGGTCGAACAGCGGTCCGTGGCAGGTCGCCTCCCGCTACGCCACGTTCCGCTCGAAACCCGCATGGTCATGCAATCTGATGGGGCAGTCGCGGGATGGGTTGGCGAAGGTGAAGCCATCCCGGCTGGTGAATTTGACCTCGGCACTGGGGCAATGCTCGCAATGAAGCTCGCGGTTTTGTGCGTGGTCTCAACTGAGCTGCTCGCGCTATCAAGCGTTGGCGCGGAGCGGATTGTTCGGAACGAGCTGGTGCGGAGCGTGGCTGCGGCGCTCGATGCGGCATTCCTCGACCCGGCAAACACCGGCACACCTGGCGTAAAGCCCGCCTCCATCACCGCAGCGGCCCCCTCGGTCACTGCCGGTGGTGACTTGCAGGCCGGTCTTGCCCAGGCAGCAGAATTGTTCACCGGCGACCTGGAGCGCGCATGGTGGGTTGGCCGACCGGCAACATTCGCTGCTATGGCAGGTGCCGACCATCCCAACATCGGGCTTCGCGGCGGCGAGTTGCTTGGTGCTCCGGCAATCGCAGCTTCCGCCCTTCCGCTGACTGAAACCTCGCCGCCCGTGGGTGACCTGATTTTGCTCGACCCGGACGGCATTGCTTTCGCTGGTGAAGGATTAGAAATCGGTTCCTCTCGCGAGGCCGCCGTATCTCTGGACGGTGTGACGTTGACCGATACCTGGGCCAATAATCTTGCGACTATTCGGGTAATTCGCCCAACAAACTGGCAGGTTGCCCGCGAGGGGGCCGTGGTCCTCATTCGCGGGGTGACGGCATGAGTGGTATCGACCCGGAAGAGTTCGGCCGCGAGCTGAGCCAAATCGTCAAGGACCATGTGCAAGCACAGCTTGAGCCGTTGCTAGAGCGGGTTGCTGCCCTTGAAGCAAGGGCCGGCAAGGCCGCGCCGCCGCGAAAGCGGAAGGGCGGACGAAAATGAGCGAGGACAATCCCGGCCCGGCTTGGCGCAAAGCCACGCCGTTCGAAATCGAGGCGGCGCGGCGCTTCACGCTGCACGTTGAAGGATTGAGCGAGACTGCAATTGCGGACGTGAAGGCAGATTTTTCGCGCTCGCTGTGCAAGGCACTGGCGGCCGTGGTGCGGGAGCTGGGCAGGTTTCCCGACGATGTCGAAGTGACGAAAATCGGCGTGGCGGTTGTGGAATATTACAACAAGTATGTCGTCCCGCCACTTCGCACAGGATTTCAATGAGAGCCGCGCGGAGAGACGCATCCGAGCGGTTGGGGCCGGGATCCAGGGTTGCCCGGCCCCAATCATCGGACAACGTGATTGCCCTGAACATCAAATTGCAAATTCGAAAAAAGTGGGATCGCCGCCGGTGTCCCGAAACGAGACACGTCTCGGAGACCCCCGCCCCCCCTTTTCACTGCGCGTATCTATTCGCCCCATTCCTCGTCTTTGACTTTTCGGCAGAATTTTCGAGCGCCAGGGATTAATACGTCTATATGATCTGCTGGCACATTATCCATTTCCCACATGAACCTGTATTCATGCTGATCTTGATAGCGCATGCGTTTGAGCAATACTAATTCCGGTCCGCCGAGTGAGTGACAAACGTGGCGAAGCAGTTGCTCATCTAGCTTTCCATCCGGCAATCTATACTTTTCAATATCAAACTCGATCTTCCTCTTAATCGCTTTCATCGTTCGATAGATGCAGGCTCCCTCGATGCCGCCTTTAAATCCAAGGAGTTGACGGGCAACCTCTGCCGCAAATTCCATGGTATTTGTAATTTGAAAGACAGCGTCTCTCTGGAAATCATCCGCCAATCTTCGACTCAGCCGCTGGGAGCAACATAAAACAGTCGCATTAATTCCCTGTCTTTGAGTAACAATTACACTCTTTCCGTCTGAAGTCTCACCGTAACAAAATCCCGACCCTTCTTGGTCATCTCCACGAACTTCATCGGGGTATGTTGCAAACTTCGAGAATGTGCTGAGTCGCAACTTCCCAGTCTCAAAGAACTCGTCGATCCATTGAGAGTTTTCGTATCGGTATACCGCTGGCGTAACGATCCCCCATTGCCGGCCAAATTGAGCATTTATCATGTTTGGAGGTGGCCGAAGCTCTACGCGGTCCTGCTCAGGTATCTCCGACATCATTGCGCCTCCGTTTGGCAGTTGCGTAGCTTGCACTGCCGTGACTTTGAAGTCGAATAGCGTCTAGGACGGAATACGGCGTATCCTACCGCCTCACCCACGGGTCCGAAGTCCGCTCAATCGCCACAGCGCCGCCGTAGGGCCGGCTGCAGTTTGGTTGGATCGATCAAGCTTGCTAGTCCAGGTCCTCGCGGTTCTCGCGATAGCCGCGATCACTGATTTCGTTCCGGACAGCGGTGGAAAGATCGGTAGCGGTCATGAACCAGCGCTTTTCGCCCACCTCCCAATCCATGCTGAGTGTCGAATAGGCTAAGGAGGCTGATCCCTTCTCGCCGAAAACGTCCTTCCATTCGGCGTTGATGAAAAGCCATAGCCCAATGGTGGTGTCGGGGTCACAAAACCCGTCGCGCATCTCCGCTGTGGTGCCTTCACGAAAGGCCACCGGGTGGATTTCGACCGGCTCGTTGCCAGCTGCGATGTTCTTGGCCTTGGTCGCGATGGGTGGAAGCTCTACTGGCTCCTCATTCGGCATCGTGATCCGCATGGTTAGCTTGGCAGTGAATTCCAGAGCCGGCGAAGAGCCATAATTGCGAACGCAAAAGCCGACTTTGGGAATGTTCCGCTTGGTGATTTCGACGTAAGGATTAATGAACTCTAGATAGGCGCGCACCTGAGCCTGTCCGATTTCGCGCGCGATCTCGTTGGCGTCACGCATAGCCTGGGTAGCTTCGGCTGTTTCCTTAACTGCATTGCGTGTGAGCTTAACCTGTCGCCAAATCAGTATTGTCCCGATGGTGGTCACGAGGAACGTCAACGCTGCCGCACCCGCCATCCAAACGGACGCATCCGCGATCAGCTCTTGGGCGGTCAATTCCCGGAGTTGGTATTGATCCGGCTGCTCAACCTGGACCTGTGGCACCGCGTCGGCCGGAGCTACGGGGTTGCTCGGTTGCTCTTCGACCGGCGTGTTGGCTGGGGGCGCTGTGGCGCTCATGTGGCCTCCCTTGGTTCACCAATCGCCTATCAGTAGGCTCAGACCCTCCGGCTTGGAAAATGAAAAGCATCCAAGACGGAAACTCACTCTCGTTGCCGAGCTATTCGGATGCCTTGGCATCCTCGCTCGGCCCTATTCGCCCCTGAATTTCCGCTAACAGCTCGGCCTCGCCTGCCATCTGCGCAATCTCCGCAAGCGCCATCTGCGCCATTGTGTCGGCAAAGCGCAGCACCTCCAGAATTTCGTCGGCTCTGTAGTTCGGCTCAATGGTGCCTTCGCTCATCCGTCGCGTGATTTGGTGGGTGCCGCTGTGCGAGTAGCCATTCATGCCCTTCCACGCATTGGCCATGATCCCGGAGAGTATCTTGTCTCCAAAGCCATCCATGGCCTCGACCTCGTCTATCAAAGCGCCGATTTTCGGAATGTCATCGCGGCGGAGAAACTTGTCGATCTGCGCATCCGTGGCGCAATGGTGAAGCCAAAGCCCGCGTACGAATGCCTCGAATTCGCTCCGCACCAACGCATAGGCGCCAGCGTAGAGCCGAGCGTCAATAAGCTGCACGATGGCGGCGTGTTGCTCAATTGCGATGTCGAACAACAGGCCAGGAATTTTGCAACGGTCGGCCCCGCTGATTTTTAGGTCATGGAGCTGGCCATGTATCCAGCCAACTAATTCCTTGGCATCGGCCAGCGCAGGCTCAATCTCAGCGCGATCGGGAGGCGATAGTAAGGTCATGATCCGCTTCCTGTGCTCATCCGGTGCCCAGCCTGGAGCAACGCTTTCCATCTTGGCGCGCATCGGCCAATGAGATCGGCGAGGTAGGTGCCCAAATACGCTCCTACGCTGGGAATTGATCGTAACCAGGCAATCCAGCATCGGCCTTCACGCCATGGGCATCTATTTCCGGAAAATCGAAGTGGCAGAGCGGTTCCTTGAGGCTCACCCACACTTTGAGTTGGTCGATACGACTGACCGGCTCCAGCACTTGGCGGCCGAGAGGGCAGGGCGCTCGCGCTAAACTTTTCCACGATGGATTTAGTCTGAAATTCGGCAAATCGCTTTTGGCCAAATTTTGGACACGCTGTGGGGAGGGGGCGCTAAGCTCTTGTTATTGATGGTGACCCCTACGGGAATCGAACCCGTGTTTCAGCCGTGAGAGGGCCGCGTCCTAACCGCTAGACGAAGGGGCCATTGCCATTGCGGCAATCGCGCCTCCGGTTGGTGACCCCTACGGGAATCGAACCCGTGTTTCAGCCGTGAAAGGGCCGCGTCCTAACCGCTAGACGAAGGGGCCACGCCCGGAGGCGAGCGGCGCACTTAGTGGGGCAGGGGAGCGCGGTCAAGCCCCCGGACTGAACTCACGCTGGATCGGAGCGTCAGCCGGCCCAGGCGGCATCCTCCAGGTGAAGCTCGGCCTTGGGGCGGCTGCCCCAATCGTCGATTTTCGCGCGTCCTGCGAGCCACAGTTTGCGGCCGCCTGCGCCATGCAGCAGCGTTTGCCCCAATTCCGTTTCGGCCATGCGGAAACCGATCGCCTTGAACGATCCGCCATCATTGCCGCCGGCGATCAGCCGCAGGTGATCGCTGCCGACCACATCGGCCTTGATCAGGTGAACCGGGCCCACGGCGACGCGCGGGCCGGGCCAGCCGACGCCGAAGGGCCCAGCGCTGTCGAGCGTTTCCACCAGATCCGGCGTCAGCCCGCCGGGTGCGAGCGCGAGGTCGAACGTGGTCACCTGCTGCGCCGAAGCGCGCGCCACCGGCCCGGCAAGGCGTTCGTCGAGCCATTCGGCGAAGGCGTCCAGCTTGTCCGCCGCCACGGTCAGGCCCGCAGCCATGGCGTGCCCGCCGCCGGCGACCAGCAAGCCGCTGTCGCGCGCGCCGATGATTGCCGCGCCGAGATCGACCCCCGCGATCGAGCGGCCCGAGCCCTTGCCATGGCCGCTCTCCTCGTCGAGTGCGATGACCAGCGATGGCTTGCCGGTCTTTTCCTTGATGCGGCCGGCGACGATGCCGATCACGCCGGGATGCCAGCCGCGCCCGGCCAATATGTGCACGGCGCGGTTGTGCTGCGCGGAAAGCTGCGCCTCGGCCGCTTCCTGCACGGCCGCCTCGATCGCGCGGCGTTCCTCGTTGAGCTGTGAAAGCTGCGCGGAGATCGCACGCGCCTCGTCGGCGTCTTCCGTGGTCAGCAGGCGCACGCCGAGCGTCGCCTCGCCGACGCGGCCGCCAGCATTGATTCGCGGCCCGAGCGCGAAGCCGCAATCGCTGCAGCTCGGCGCGCGGTTGAGCCTGCTCGCATCGATCAGCGCCGCCAGCCCGGTATTTTCGCGCCGTGCCATCACCTTGAGACCCTGGGCCACGAAGGCGCGGTTGAGGCCGCGTATCGCCGCGACATCGGCCACCGTGCCCAGCGCGACGAGATCGAGCAGGCCCAGCAGGTCGGGCTCCTTGCGGTCCGCGAAATAGCCGCGCCCCCGCAAGGTCCGCACCACGGCGACGGCCAGCAGGAAGGCGACGCCCACGGCAGCCAGATGGCCATGCGCGGCGGCATTGTCGTTCTCGTCCAGCCGGTTGGGGTTCACCAGCGCGAAGGTGCGCGGAAGTTCCGCCGCGCATTTGTGGTGATCGACCACCACCACATCGATTCCGGCATCATGCGCCGCGCCGAGCGCTTCATGCGCCATCGCGCCGCAATCGACGGTGACGACGAGGCTCGATCCTTCCTTGCCGAGCCGCACCAGCGCTTCCCCGCTCGGCCCATAGCCTTCAAGCAGCCGGTCGGGGATGTAATGCCGCGCGTCGTGGCCGAGCAGCCGGAACAGGCGGATCAGCAGCGCGGCGCTGGTGGCGCCATCAACATCGTAATCGCCATAGATGGTCACAGTTTCGCGAGCGATTATCGCTTCGGCGATCCGATCGGCGGCCCGGTCCATGTCCCGGAATTCCGAGGGATCGGGCAGGAAGCCGCGCAGGCTGGGATTGCGGTGCAGCGCCAGTTCCTCGCGCGGGGCGCCGCGCGCCAGGAGCAGCTGGGTGACGATATCGTCCTCCAGCCCGGCCGCGCCGCCCGCCAGTTCCATATTCCCGCCGCGCCAGTGCCAGGCCTTGCCGGAAATGGAGCGCTCGACGCCGAACACTGCTTGCATGGAAACCATGCGCTGGACCTATAATGTCTCGCCGCCCCGGCGCAACGCGCGGGTAAGCGAAGCGCACAGTTGCGCTTGTGCAGCGAGATTGCTCCAAAACGGTTGCAATAGAAACGAGGTGACTCGACCTCGGCAAGTTTTCCCGGCACGACAATGAATTGGGAACGCCTGACGGGCTGATCGATTTCGAGCCTGTTCGGCTTTGATCCGGGGGGAAGCATGTCGGCAGTGTCGCTTCTGTACGAGCCCGGGATGCGTCCGCAGGCAAGCGATATACGCAGGCTGGCTGCCAGCGATTTCGCATTTTCGATCAGCTTCGATCCTGCGGTGGATGCCGGAAAAGGTGCCGAGCAGCCTGGCGATGAGGGCTGGCTGGAACTCATGTCCAGCGGGCTGACCTTCGATCTTTCGGGTCTGGCACCCGGTCCGGGCGAACCTTGCCCCGCGCGCGGATACGAATTCGGCCTCCCGCCGGAGACAAGCAACCAGAATTTCGAAGCCTTGTCGCTGCGTCTCGGTCCGCATCTGATGGGCGGCAAGGCGATGTTGCCAGTGGTGCGCTGCCTGGCCGGGCTGGCGGCGACGATGTCCGATCTGCCGGGCACAAAGGCGGTTATCTGGCATCCGGCTCGGAGCTGGTGCGCCCCCGCGCATTTCCGCAACACGGTGCGCCGCTGGATCGAGGGCGGGGCCTTTCCGGGCCTTGGGCTTACCGCCCTTGCTCCATTGCCCGATGGCAGCATGCAGAGCGAAGGGCTGGAGCTGTTTATCGGGCAGGAATTGCGGATAGGGCCGGACGTTGCGCAGGATCGCGCCGCTGGCGCGCAGATCGGCTTGCGCCTGCTGCATTGGCTGGTCGAGAACGGGCGCCTCTCCGAACCGGAAACGCTTACCGGCCCGGGCGGCGAAATCCTGCGGCTCGAACCGTCGCGCGATGGCCAGCTTGTCGAGGTGTGGAAGGGGTAGGGGCGTCGCACCGATCTGCCGCATTGCGTGCCTGCCGCGCGCGCCTGCCCTTTCGTTCTGTAAACCGGCGTGGCGACGCCGGCCACGATCCCGCCTTGCAACGCCATCACCTGCTTCCGCGCCAATTGTTGAGCCAATCCTGCTTCGGCAGGTTTTTCGAGGCGATCGGCCAGCAATGCGTGGGATTCGACGATTTTCGCCGCAACGGCCTGTTGCTGCCGGCGAGCTCCGCCGCCGCGCTGCGTCTGCGCCTCCCGCTCCATCGGGGGCCGCATCGCCGATATAACAGCCTGGTGGCCGAACGGGTCGGCCAGATCGAGCATGGCTGGTCGTGCGCTCACTCCCGCGCACCGGAGCATGCCTGCGCAGAGGCGCTGATGCGGATCGGCCTGCTGCAATCCGCACTCCGAAAGCGCTTATTGGCGCCGGATCGGCCGAGCTTGTCTCTCAACCGTCACTGCCCGCTCGGCGCGGGGGTCGACTTCTCCGAGCTGGACGCGATGGCAGAGGCGCTTTGGGCGGGCACTGAACATGCCGTGGAAGCGTGAGCCTGCTTGGTGTGTGGCAATCGCGGCAGTAGATAGGTTTGATGACCGCCCGAATTCTCGCAGTCGCCCTCGACGCGCGGCACGATTTCACGAAGCATTGTTGCGAGTCGATCAAGCTCGTCGCCGGGCTGGGCGTGGAAGGCGATGCTCATTCCGGCGCGACCGTGCAGCATCGCTCGCGCAAGAAGCAGTTTCCCGACATGGCGAATCTGCGCCAGCTGCACCTGATCCACGCCGAGCTATTCGTGGAGTTGGCCGGGCAGGGCTACGCCATTGCACCCGGTCAATTGGGCGAGAACATCACCACCAAGGGAATCGACCTGCTCACGCTGCCGCGCGGCGCGCAGTTGCGGCTTGGGGATGACGCGCTGGTCGAGCTGACCGGCCTGCGCAATCCCTGCCGCCAGATCGACGACAATATCGGCCCGGGCGCGATGGCGGCCATGCTCGCGCGTGAGAAGGACGGATCGCTGATCCGCAAGAGCGGCGTGATGGCCGTGATCCTGTCGAGCGGAGAGGTGAGGGCGGGCGACCCGGTCGAGCTGGTGCACCGGCCGGCCGCGAATCTCCCGCTCGAACCTGTCTGACCGCTCAGGCCGAGGCGACCGGTTGGCGCACCGCGCCATTGGCCGCGCTCAGGATCGCCCGAACGCTGGCGCTGGCCACATCCTCGTCGATGCCCACACCCCAGACCGTGCCGCCATCGGGCAGCGCGCATTCGAGATAGGCGGCCGCGCGCGCATCCGTGCCCTTGCCGAGCGCGTGCTCGGTGTAGTCGAGCACTTCGATCTGCAGCCCGAAGGTCTGCCGCAGCGTCGTCATCACCGATGACACGAGGCCCTTGCCGCGCCCGCTGACCTTCTGCGCCTTGCCGCCTACCGTGATGGTGCCAGCGAACAGGCGCGTGCCGTCATTGGCGCGGGTTTCCTCGTAATCGATCAGTTCGAAAGTCGCATCCTCGGCACCGATGAAATAGGCTTTCTGGAAGCAATCCCAGATATCGTCGGCATTGAGTTCGCGGCCCACCTCGTCCGCCATCTGTTGCACGTGACGCGAGAAATCGGCCTGCAGCTTCTTGGGCAGCTTCAGGCCCTGGCCCTGTTCGAGCACCCAGGCGAAGCCGCCCTTGCCGCTTTGCGAATTGACGCGGATCACCGCTTCGTAATTGCGTCCGAGATCCGCCGGGTCGATCGGCAGGTATGGCACGCGCCATTCCTCGTCATTGCGTTGTGCCTGCGCTTCGAAGCCCTTCTTGATCGCATCCTGGTGACTGCCGGAAAAGGCCGTGAACACCAGCTCGCCGCCATAGGGATGGCGCGCGGCGACGGGCAGCTGGTTGCAATATTCGACCGTCTCGATGACGCGGTCGATATCGGAGAAGTCCAGCTGCGGATCGACGCCCTGCGTGTACATGTTGAGCGCGACGGTAACGAGGCAGCAATTGCCGGTGCGTTCGCCATTGCCGAACAGGCAGCCTTCCACGCGGTCGGCCCCGGCCATCAGGCCCAGTTCCGCCGCGGCGACACCGGTGCCACGATCATTATGCGTATGCAGGCTGATCACCGCGCTCTCGCGATTGGGCAGGTTACGGCAGAAATACTCGATCTGGTCGGCATAGATATTGGGCGTCGCCGCCTCGACCGTGGCCGGCAGGTTGAGGATGATCGGGTGGTCGCGCGTGGGCTGCAGCACTTCCATCACCGCCTCGCAGACCTCGAGGCTGAAATCGAGCTCGGCGGTGGAGAAGGTTTCCGGCGAATACTGGAAATGCCAGTCCGTCTCGGGCCGCTTGGCCGCCTCGTCCCGCAGCAGCTTGGCGCCTTTTACGGCGATTTCCTTCACTTCCGGCTTGGTCATGCGAAACACGATCTCGCGCCAGGCGGGCGAAACCGCGTTGTAGAGATGGACGATCGCCGCGCGCGATCCCTCAAGGCTTTCGAAGCTGGTGCGGATCAGATCCCCGCGCGATTGCGTGAGCACCTGCACCAGCACATCCTCCGGCACGCGGCCGGTCTGCACGAGCCCGCTGATGAAATCGAATTCGGTCTTGCCCGCGCTGGGAAAGCCGACTTCGATCTCCTTCACGCCGATTTCCACGAGCAGGTCGAAGAAACGGCTCTTCTTCACGGCATCCATCGGATCGATGATCGACTGGTTGCCGTCGCGCAGATCGGTGGAGAGCCAGCGCGGCGGAGAGGTGATGACACGGCCCGGCCATTGCCGGTCGGGCAGGTTCACTTGCGGAAAGGGTCGGTATTTTCGGCCCGGTTCTTTGAGCATGGGCATGATGGAAGTGCCTTATCGCCTGAGCCGCGCACGGCAAGAGGCGCGGCGGAATTTCGACTGTCGGAGGATGAAAGAGCCCTTAGGCGGGCTGTCCGGCGATCCCTTTTTCTCGGGGCGCGCACGGACGGGTGACGCGCCTAAGGGCGCGTAAGTCGAAGCAGCGATAGGAGCTCGCGACGGTTCATGGCCCCGCGTTTAGCCGGGAAAGGTGAACAAAGTCCAGCACGGAAAGCGGGGGAGGGCGACGGGAATGGCCGCCCTCCCGCCGGAATCACTTCTCGAACGCCACCGTGATGTAGAGTTCGACCTCGTCGGAAATGCCGAAGGGGATGCCGAAATCGACACCGAAATCGGACCGCTTGATCGTGGTCGATCCGCTGAAGCCGACGGTCGCCTTCTGGCTCATGGCATTGGTGCCCATGCCGCTGATCGTGGCTTCGATGGTGACCGGCTTGGTCACGCCGTTCAGCGTCAGATCGCCGGTGATTTCAGCCGACGTCGGATCGGTTACGGTCACGCCGGTCGAAACGAAATGCGCGGGCATCGGGTCGGGGCCGAAGAAGTCGGGCTTGGCGCCATCCTTGCCGGCGCGCAGCAGGTGATCCTTCAGGCCGGCGCTGGGCACGGTCACCGAAGCGATCGGGATGGTCACGTCGACAGAGGAGGCGGACGGGTCCGCGGCATCGAGCGTCAGCGTGCCGGTGACATCGCCGAAAATGCCGAGATAATCGTTGAAGCCGAGATGATTCACGCTCCAGCCGACCATCGAGTGGGCGGGATCGGTGGAATACGTGCCCGATTCGATCTTGCTGGTGTCGATCGCCGGGGCGGGGCCGCCCTGGGCCTGCAACGAGCCGATCGAAAGTGCCGCGACGCCCAGCGCGGCAGCGGCAGGCAAGGTCCATTTACGCATGAAGTATCTCCCAGTGAACTTCGTCAAATGCAAATCAGTAGCCGCAGTCTGACGCGGCCTTTTGACAAAGTCCACCGGGAACAGAGCCGGTATCGGCCGGGGCGTCAGTTCTTGTCCTTGTCCACCAGCTTGTTGGCGGTGATCCAGGGCATCATCGAGCGCAGCTGGGCGCCGGTTTTCTCGATCGGATGCTCGGCCTGGCGCTTGCGCGCGGCCTTCATTTCCGGATTGCCGACGGCATTGTCGAGCATGAAGCGCTGCACGAAGCGGCCCGCCTGGATGTCTTCCAGAACGCGCTTCATCTCGGCCTTGGTCTCATCGGTGATCACGCGCGGGCCGGTATGGTAGTCGCCATATTCGGCTGTGTTGGAGATCGAATAGCGCATGTTGGCGATGCCGCCTTCGTAGAGCAGATCGACGATCAGCTTGGTTTCGTGCAGGCACTCGAAATAGGCCATTTCCGGCGCATAGCCGGCCTCGGTCAGCGTTTCGAACCCGGCCATGATCAGGTGGGTGATGCCGCCGCACAGCACGGCCTGCTCGCCGAACAGGTCGGTTTCGCACTCTTCCTTGAAATTGGTTTCGATGATGCCCGAACGGCCGCCGCCGACGCCGCTGGCATAGGCGAGGGCGATATCATGCGCATTGCCGCTGGCGTCCTGGTGGATGGCGATCAGGCAGGGCACGCCGCCGCCGCGCTGATATTCGCTGCGCACCGTGTGGCCGGGGCCCTTCGGCGCGATCATGATCACATCGATATCGTCGCTGGGCTCGATCAGGCCGAAATGGATGTTGAGGCCGTGCGCGAAGGCGAGGGCGGCGCCCTTCTTCATATTGCCCTTGAGGTCGTTGGCCCAGATCGCAGCCTGGTATTCGTCGGGCGCGAGGATCATCAGCACGTCGGCCCAGGCTGCGGCATCGGAATTGCTGAGGACCTTGAAGCCGGCGCCTTCGGCCTTCTTCGCCGAAGCGGAACCAGGGCGCAGCGCGATCGCCACTTCCTTCACGCCGCTGTCACGCAGGTTCTGCGCATGGGCATGGCCCTGGCTGCCATAACCGAGCACGGCGATCTTCTTGTCCGTGATCAGGTTCAGGTCGCAATCGGCGTCGTAATAAACTTTCATTTCCCGTCCTTCGTTAAAAGTCCGTCATGCTGAACTCGTTTCAGCATCCATTTTTCGGCAAGCTCCGCGCTACCGGATAGATGGACCCCGAAACAAGTTCAGGGTGACGAGAAAAACTTGTGTGGTTCCTAGGCCCCTTCGGCACCCCGCAACATCCCGACGATCCCGGTGCGGCCGACCTCGACCAGCCCCAATTCGCGCATCAGCGCGACGAAGCTGTTGATCTTGTCGGGCGAGCCCGTGATCTCGAAGATGAAGCTGGAGGTGGTCGTGTCGATCGCCACCGCGCGGAATACATCGGCAAGGCGCAGCGCCTCGACCCGGTTCTCGCCCTTGCCGGCGACTTTCACCAGCGCCAGCTCGCGCTCGACATGTGGACCTTCGTCGGTGAGATCGGTCACCTTGTGGACCGGCACCAGCCGTTCGAGCTGGGCCATGATCTGGTCGATCACCGGCGGCGGGCCGTTGGTGACGATGGTGATCCGGCTGACGGCATGGTCTTCCGTGATGTCGGCCACGGTCAGGCTGTCGATATTGTAGCCGCGCGCGGTGAACAGGCCGGCGATCTTGGCGAGAATGCCCGCCTCGTTGTCGACCGTGATGTTGAGCACGTGCCGTTCGGCTTCGCGATGCTGGATCTTCATCACACGAGTGCCTTCGCTTCGTCTTCCATCGTCCCGGCGACCATGTCGCCATAGAGCAGCATCTCGGTATGCGCCGCGCCGCTCGGGATCATCGGGAAGCAGTTCGCCTCTTTCGAAACCTGGCAATCGACCATCACCGGCCCGTCATGCGCCAGCATCGCCGCGATGCCGGCGTCCAGCTCGCTTTCGTCATGGATGCGGATGCCTTTCCAGCCATAGGCTTCGGCCAGCGCGACGAAATCGGGCAGGCTGTCCGAATAGGAGTTCGAATAGCGGCTTTCATAGGTCAGTTCCTGCCACTGGCGGACCATGCCCATATATTCGTTGTTGAGGATGAACACCTTCACCGGCAGGCGGAACTGGCTCGCCGTGCCGAGTTCCTGGATGTTCATCTGAATCGAGGCTTCCCCGGCAATGTCGATCACCAGCGAATCCGGATTGCCCAGCTGGGCGCCGATCGCCGCCGGCAGGCCGTAGCCCATCGTGCCGAGCCCGCCGCTGGTGAGCCACTTATTGGGCCCCATGAAGCCGAAATATTGCGCAGCCCACATCTGGTGCTGGCCGACCTCGGTGGTGATGATCGGGTCCCGCTCGCGTGTCGCCTCGAACAGCCGTTCGATGGCGAGCTGCGGCATGATCGAATCCGCACGCTTGGGATAGGCAAGGCTGTTGCGCCCGCGCCATTCACCGATCTGCGCTTTCCACGCCGAAAGATCGGCCGGCTTGCGCCCGTCCCATGCGGCGATGAGCTGTTCGAGCACGGTCGCGCAATCGCCGACGATCGGCAAATCGACCGGCACGACCTTGTTGATCGAGGCGCGATCGATATCGATGTGAATCTTCTTCGAATTCGGCGCGAAGGCATCGAGACGGCCTGTCACCCGGTCGTCGAAGCGGGCGCCGATATTCACCATCACGTCGCACTGGTTCATCGCCAGATTGGCTTCATATGTGCCGTGCATGCCGAGCATACCGAGCCAGTCGGGATGGTCGGCCGGAAAGGCGCCGAGGCCCATCAGCGTGGATGTGACCGGCGCGCCGGTCATCGCCTGCAACTGGCGCAGCAGTTCCGTGGCGCGCGGGCCCGAATTGATCACCCCGCCGCCCGTATAGAAAACCGGCCGCTTGGCATTGGCGATCATGTCGACCGCCTCGGCCACTTCCTCGACCGAGGCGACCATGCGCGGCTGATAGCGCTTGGGGCGCTGCGGCGCGTGATCGCTCAGCAATGCGGTGGCGACCTGAACGTTCTTCGGAATATCGACCACGACCGGGCCGGGCCGACCGGTGGTGGCGATCTCGAACGCTTCGTCGATCGTCGCGGCGAGCTGTTCTGGGTCCTTCACCAGGTAATTATGCTTGGTGCAGTGGCGCGTGAGGCCGACCGTGTCCGCCTCCTGAAAGGCGTCGGTGCCGATCAGGTTCGTGGCGACCTGGCCGGTGATGACGACCATCGGGATCGAATCCATGAAGGCATCGGCGATGCCGGTGATGGCATTGGTCGCGCCGGGGCCGGAGGTGACGAGCACCACGCCGGGCTTGCCGGTGGACCTGGCATAGCCTTCCGCCGCATGCGCCGCGCCGGCCTCGTGCCGCACGAGGATGTGGCGAATGCGTTTGTCGGAGAACAGTTCGTCATAGATCGGCAATACAGCTCCGCCGGGATAGCCGAACACGAATTCCACGCCCTGGCGAACCAGGCTTTCGCACAATATCGCAGCGCCGCTGCGTTCCTCAGTCACTTTCGACCCTTCCTCAAAAAACGGACCCGACGCGATTGCTTCGCGCCGGGCCGCTCCTCTCCAACTGGGTGCGGAAAAGATTCCGCATTGGTAGGAGCTGCTAGGAGACAGTATATATCATGTCAACCTTAAATATAGGAATAATGTTTCAAATAGATTATCGCAAGTGTAATTTTCAGTCTCAATCCGTTGCCAATCTTCCGGTGGCTGCCTGCGGAACCACGTATACTGCCGTTTCGCGTAATTTCGTGTCGCCTGCTGGCCGCGCGCAATCGCCTCTTCGCGCCCATATTCGCCCCGCAGCCAGCCGGCGATTTCCGCCACGCCAATCGCTCGCATAACCGGCGATTGCGGCGGCAGGTTCCGGGCGAGCAGCGCCTCGACTTCCTCGACCGCGCCCTGGTCCAGCATTCGGGCAAAGCGCAGGTCGCAGCGGGCGTATAGCCATTCGCGATCGGGCAGCAGGACCAGTGGAAACAGCTTCACGGCATGGCCGATGCCGCCGGCGCGCTGTGCCTGCCAATGCGCCATCGGCTTTCCGGTCGAGCGGATCACTTCCAGCGCGCGGGCAATCCGTGTGGTGTCGCCCGCATTGAGCACGGCAGCGCGTTCGGGGTCTTCCGCTTGCAGGGCGGCGTAGGCTTCGGGCGTGGGGAGGGCGCGCACGGCTTCGCGTATTTCGGGATCGATCGGCGGGATCGGGGCGATGCCGTCCAGCAGCGTGCGCAGATACAATCCGGTCCCGCCGACCAGGATCGGCACTTCGCCGGCGAACTGGGCGTTCTCGATCTCGCGTTTGGCGGCGGCCGCCCAGTCGGCGGCGGAACAGGGATCGGCGCCGTCCCACGCGCCGAACAGGTGATGCGGGACGCCGCGCATCTCTTCCGGGGTGGGGCGCGCGCTCAGCACCCGCAGGTCGCGGTAAACCTGCGCGCTGTCGGCATTGATGACCACCGCATCCTTGCCGGCCCGCCGCAGCTTGAGCGCCAGCTCGACCGCGAGATCGCTCTTGCCGCTCGCCGTCGGCCCTGCAATGAGCGCCAGCTCTTTTTTCGGTTCCGGAGATTGTCCGTTGCTCATTGCGCGGCTGATAGCAGACCCTGCCACGCTGGAAACACGGCTCGACGCTGCGACGCAGGCGCTCGAGGCCGAGGGACTGGCCCTGGCCAGCGCGCAAATGCTCGATCATTTCGGCGAAGTGCTGCAACTGATGCTGCCTGGCGACGATGCGGCGGCATTGCAGCGCGTGATCGATGCGCATTTTTCGCCGTCGGATGCGATCATCGCACGGGACGAGTTCCGCGTGCCCGACCTCTTCGTGTCGGACATGGATTCGACGATGATCGGCCAGGAATGCATCGATGAGCTGGCCGATTTCGCCGGGATCAAGCCACAGATCGCCGCCATTACCGAGCGCGCCATGCTGGGCGAGCTCGATTTCGAAAGCGCGTTGCGGGAACGGGTAGCGCTGCTGGCGGGGCTCGACGAGTCGGCGATCGATCGCTGCCTGGCCGAACGGATCATGCCGACCGACGGCGCGCGAACGCTGGTCGCGACGCTGAAGGAACACGGTTGCCGCACGGTGCTCGTGACCGGCGGCTTTCATCATTTCGCGGATCCGGTGGCCGAGCGGATCGGGCTCGATCACGTGGTCGGCAATCGCCTTGCGGTTTCCGGAGGAAGGCTGACGGGCGAACTCGTCGGAGCCATCACCGATTCATCGGTGAAGGAGAAGGTGCTGCGCGAGGAACTGGCGAAGCTTGGCGACGAGGCGCTGAGCATGGCGGCCGGCGATGGGGCGAACGACATCCCGATGTTGCAGGCGGCGGGTTACGGCATCGCCTATCGCGCCAAGCCGAAAGCCCGAGCTGCCGCCAATGGCTGGGTGGATCGCGGCGATCTCACTGCGATCCTCAAACTGCTCGGAATTCCTGCCCACGCATGGGTGGGCTAGGCTGCGGGCGCTTCTAGCGGTTTGCGGCGCATCGGCTCCCAATGCCAGCGTGACAGGCTACGCCAGGCCCATTCGAACGGCCCATAACGGAACCGGTCGAGCCAGGGCTTGGACCAAAGCAGCATCAGCGCCCAGACGACCGGCGCGAACAGCCAGGCCTGTCCGCGCGATACGTCGCCATAGAGGCCGAGGCCGAACTCGTAGAACACGATCACGCCGATGATCGTGGCGCCAAGATAATTGGTGAAGGCGGCGCGCCCCACCGCCGCGATCCTGTCGGCGATCACGCCGCGTGAGGGGAACAACAGGATGATCAGCGCGGCATAGCCGATGGCGGCGATGGGGTGGAACGGCCCCGAATAGATCTGATCCCACGGGAAATAGGTAAACGGGTCGAAATCGGCCGCGAGGATGCGCGAGGCGCCGATGCCGAAATAGACGAGGCTCGCCCCGATACAGACCGCCGCGACCAGCGCATAGCGCTTGCGCCGCCAGCCTCCGGTGAGGAAGCCGGTCTTGTAGCCGGCCATGCCCAGCAGCATCAGGCCGAGCGTTTCCAGCCCATAGCCGGGGACGGACTGGAACGGCCGCATGGGCTCGTTCTCCACGATGGATTCGAAATGCGCGGGCAGGGTGGTGTGCGCTTGCTTGTCCTCGGCAAGGTCTTCCTTGGACGAGAACAGTTCCTTCATCAGCTCGTCGAAGGATTTGCGCTGCTCGGGCGTGGCATCGGGCGCGCGCTTGGCTTCGTATTTTGCGATCTGCTGGCCGCCCAGGACGACCGTCGGCCCATAATTGATCGCCAGGGCGGCGATGGCGACGATCAGCAGCCATTTGGGCTGCAGGCGCCAGAAGATGAAGGCGATCATGCCGACCAGCGCGTAATTGGCGAGGATATCCCCCCACCACAGGAAGTAATAATGGGCGAGGCCGAATGCCAGAAGCGCCAGCATACGCGGATAATGGACCTGCCAGTCCTTCTTGCCGGCGGCGATGCCGCGTTCGATCACGAGGATGGTGGAGGCGCCGAACAGGATCGAGAACAGGGCGCGGAACTTGCCGTCCACCAGGATGAAATTCGCCGCCCACATGATCCGGTCGCCCAGCGAGTGGAAGCCGTAATCGGGCGGATAGAAATAGGCGTTCTCGATCATCGCCATTCCGACCACGTTGACCGAGAAAATTCCCATCACCGCGATGCCGCGAATGATGTCGAGCGAGAGGATACGGTCAGCCGAAGTCGTCGCCATGCATTTGCCCCCTGAATGCCCAAATCTGGGCACGGAGCGGTGCTATCGATATATGATACCGCAGAAAAGGTGGTTTCTGCGGAAAGCTTTCCTCAGCCGCCCGGCGTACGGAGGATGGAGGGGATCAGCCCTCCATCCAGTCACGGAAGAAGCTTTCGCTCGCTTCGCGCAGGTCGGCGAGCGCAACGCCGAACAGGCTGTTGCCCGAGACGGTACCGAGCCGGCGCAGGCCGGATGACGCCGTGTCGGCGTTCCGCGTACCCTTGGCGATCTGCTGCTGGAAGGCCTGCACATCGGGCACGGTCACCAGGTAACGCCCCTGGTCCTCGCCGAACCACCACCGCGTGGGCGCATAGGTATCGGGCGCGCTGACTTCGGCGCCCAATCCGCCCGCCAACGCCATTTCGGCGAGGGCGACCGCGAGCCCGCCATCGGACACGTCGTGCACAGCGCTGACGAGCCCCGCCGCGATCAGTTCGCGGACGAACTCGCCCGAATTCTTCTCCAGCGTCAGGTCAACCGGCGGCGCATTGCCTTCCTCGCGGCCATGCAACTCGCGCAGCCAAAGCGACTGGCCGAGATGGCCGCGCATGTGGTCGGGGGTGGCCCAGGGTTCGGAGCCGATCAAATAGATCGCTTCGCCCTCGGTCTTGAAGCCAATCGTCGCCATCGTCGCGTAATCGTCGATCAGGCCGACGCCGCCTATGGCGGGGGTCGGAAGGATCGCGCTGCCGCCGCCAGTGGCCTTGGACTCATTGTAAAGGCTGACATTTCCGCTGACGATCGGGAAATCGAGCGCGCGGCAAGCCGTGCCCATGCCTTCGAGGCAGCCGACGAATTGGGCCATGATCTCCGGCCGCTGCGGGTTGGCGAAATTGAGGCAATTGGTGACCGCGAGCGGTTTTGCACCGACCGCGCAAAGGTTGCGAAACGCCTCTGCAATTGCCTGTTTACCGCCTTCGTAGGGATCGGCGTAGCAATAGCGCGGCGTGCAGTCGGTGGTCATCGCCAGCGCCTTCTTCGTGCCATGCACGCGCACCACGCCGGCATCGCCGCCCGAGAGCTGCAAGGTGTCGGCGCCGACCTGGCTGTCATACTGTTCCCAGATCCAGCGGCGGCTGGCGAGATCGGGGCTGGCCATCAGCTTCAGGAGGTCCGCGCCGATATCGCTGCTCTCCGGCGCATTCTCCAACGGCTTCACCTGCGCCCAGGCCTTGTACTCCGCGGGCGTAACGTAAGGTCGGTCGTAAAGCGGCGCGTCGGCGGCCAGCGGGCCGAGCGGAATGTCGCAGACCACTTCGCCGCCGAAGGTCAGCACCATGTGCTGCGTATCGGTGACTTCGCCGATCACCGCGAAATCGAGTTCCCACTTGCGGAAGATCGCCGCGGCCATCTCTTCCTTGCCCGGCTTCAGCACCATGAGCATCCGCTCCTGGCTTTCGCTGAGCATCATTTCATAGGGCGTCATGCCCTCTTCGCGGCACGGCACCTTGTCCATGTCGAGCCGGATGCCGGCCTTGCCATTGGTCGCCATCTCAACCGAACTTGAGGTCAGGCCCGCCGCGCCCATGTCCTGGATCGCCACGATGGCGTCGGTCGCCATCAATTCGAGGCAGGCCTCGATCAGCAGCTTCTCGGTAAAGGGATCGCCCACCTGCACGGTCGGCCGCTTGGCATCGGCATCCTCGCCGAAATCGGCGCTGGCCATGGTCGCGCCGTGAATGCCGTCGCGCCCGGTTTTGGAGCCGACATAGACGATCGGATTGCCGACGCCGGTGGCCGCCGAATAGAAGATCTTGTCGGCATCGGCGACGCCCACCGTCATCGCATTGACGAGGATGTTGCCGTCATAGGCCGAATGGAAATTGGTCTCGCCCGCGACCGTCGGCACGCCCACGCAATTGCCGTAGCCGCCGATCCCGGCGACCACGCCCTGCACGAGATGCTTCATCTTCGGATGGTCGGGCCGGCCGAAACGCAGCGCGTTGCAATTGGCCACCGGCCGCGCGCCCATGGTGAACACGTCGCGCAGGATCCCGCCCACGCCGGTCGCCGCGCCCTGATAGGGCTCGATATAGCTGGGGTGGTTGTGGCTCTCCATCTTGAAGATCGCCGCCAATTTCGTTCCGTCGGGCCCGTCGCCAATGTCGATCACGCCGGCATTCTCGCCGGGGCCGCAGATGACCCAGGGGGCCTCGGTCGGCAGCTTCTTCAAATGCAGCCGGCTCGACTTGTAGGAGCAGTGTTCGCTCCACATCACCGAGAAGATGCCGAGTTCGACCAGGTTGGGCTCGCGGCCCAGCGCATTGAGGACGCGCTCATATTCTTCGGGGCTGAGGCCATGGGCCTCGACGATCTCAGGCGTAATCTCGGACATGGAAGCGCCCTTAGTGCGGCTTCCGAGTCCGGTAAACTGTCCTCGGCCAGTCATCCCCGCGCAAAGGCCCATGCAAAGGCCCATGCGAGGGCAGTCCGCTCCGCCGCGCTTGACCGGCCCGCTCAGGACCGCCAATGCTCGCCGTCATGGAGGAGAAGGGTAGCGAAATCGCCTCGATGAGCTTCGAGCAGGCGCTGCGCGCGCTCGAGGATGTCGTGCGCAAGCTCGAAAGCGGCGAAGTCCCGCTCGACGAATCGATCAGCCTGTATGAACGCGGCGAGGAGCTGAGGCGGCATTGCCAGGCCCGGCTCGACGCGGCGCAGGCGCGGATCGAGAAGATCGTGGCCGGCCCCGACGGCAAGCCCGCCGCCGTCGAACCCTTCGACGCGGACTGACTGTGGGCCTGGTCCTCGCCGACGATCTGCTCGGTCGCGCATTCCAGCGCATCCAGCGCGAAGTGGATAACAGCTTCGACGCGATTCTCTCGATTCCCGATGATGGCCGCAAACGGCTGGTCGAGGCGATGCGCCATGCGGCGATCGGCGGCGGCAAGCGCGTTCGTCCCCTGCTGCTGGCCACTGTGGCGGAGATTTACGGCACATCGCGCGCCGCCGCGATCCGCGCCGGCTGCGCGGTGGAGGCGATCCACTGCTATTCGCTGATCCATGACGACCTGCCCTGCATGGACGATGACGACATGCGGCACGGCAAGCCGACCGTGCACAAGGTGTTCGACGAAGCGACCGCCGTGCTGGCCGGCGATGCGCTGCATGCGCTGGCTTTCGACCTGCTGGCCGATCCGCGCACCAGCACCGATCCCTTCATTCGCGCCGAACTGGTCCACACGCTGGCCACGGCGAGCGGCCATAAGGGCATGGCCGGCGGGCAGATGATGGACATGGCCGCCGGCGAGACCGAGTTCGACCTGCATTCGGTCACCCGGCTGCAGCAATTGAAGACCGGCGCGCTGCTCGGCGCGGCGGTGGAAATGGGCGCGATTCTCGGCCGGGTGCCGAGCGAGGGCAGGGCGCATCTGCGCGCCTATGCCCGCGATATCGGCCTGGCCTTCCAGATCGCCGACGACCTGCTCGACCATGAGGGGGACGAGGCCAAGGCCGGCAAGGCACTGCGCAAGGATGCCGAACAGGGCAAGGCGACCTTCGTTTCGCTGATGGGCCCGGAAAAGGCGCGCGAACAGGCCAAGGCGCTGAGCGACCAGGCGGTCGGCCATCTCGGCTGCCATGGCGATGAGGCGGAACTGCTGCGCGCATTGGCGCGCTTCGTGGTGGAGCGCGACAGGTGAGCGACGCCAGCAGCGAACGCGTCGGCCTCTATCCGGGCACTTTCGATCCGGTCACGCTCGGCCATGCGGATATCATCCGGCGCGGGGCCAAGCTGGTCGATCGGCTGATCATCGGCGTTACCACCAACCCTTCCAAGAACCCGATGTTCACACCGGAGGAGCGGATGGAAATGGTCCGCGCCGAGGTGGCACGGCAGGGCCTGCCCAATGTCGAGGTTAAGGGCTTCAACGCGCTGCTGATGACCTTTGCCGAGCGCGAGGGGGCCAGCGTGATCGTGCGCGGGCTGCGCGCCGTCGCCGATTTCGAATACGAATATCAGATGGCGGGCATGAACCAGCAGCTCAACGCCAATATCGAGACGGTCTTCCTGATGGCCGATGTCTCGCTGCAGCCCATCGCTTCCAAGCTGGTGAAGGAAATCGCCCTGTTCGGCGGCGATATCTCGCCATTCGTCAGCCCGGAAGTGCGCGATCTCGTCGTCGCGCGGGTGGAGAAACTCGGCCGCCGCGGCGATTGACGAGCCGTTCATTGAACTGTCATCGCATCGCCGGTAGGGGCGTCACGGAAATTCCACATATGTCTCGAGATCCCATGATCAAACGCTTACTTATTGCGGTGCTCGCGCTTCTTGCCGGCCTGGCCCCCGCCCATGCCTTCGCCCAGGAGGCTGAAGAGGCCGCGCCGCAGCCGGCGCGGATCCGCGCGGCGGTCGATCCCGATCAGACGCATGATCTCGACAATATCCTTTATCTCGATCTGTCGAACGGCAAGCGGGTGGCGATCCGCCTCATGCCGGACTGGGCGCCGCATCATGTGGAACGGATCAAGACGCTGACCCGGCAGGGCTTCTATGACGGGGTGATCTTCCACCGCGTGATCGACGGCTTCATGGCGCAGACGGGCGATCCCACCGGCACCGGCCGCGGCGGTTCGAAGCTTCCCGACCTGAAGGCCGAGTTCAACATGTTCCCGCATGTGCGCGGCACCGTCTCCATGGCTCGCGCGGCGGATGAGGACAGCGCCAACAGCCAGTTCTTCATCGTCTTCTATCCGCGCTTCACGCTTGACCGGAACTATACCAATTTCGGCCGGGTGATCGGCGATATGGAGGCCGTGGACGAGATTCATCGCGGTGAGCCGCCGGCGGATCCGACCTATATCGTGCAGGCTTCGATCGCATCCGATCACAAGCCGCAGAAATTCCCCGACGAGACGACCGGGCCCAAGCCGATCCTGACTTCGCAGGAACTGGATCAGGCCGCCACCGACGATCCTCCCAGCAGCTAGCCTTCCCTTGCGGCGCAAGCGCGCCTAACGGGCGCGCCATGCGTGCCCTTCGACAAGCTCAGGATAATCGGTCCACACGCCATGCGTGTTGATTTGTTCGATTTCGACCTTCCGCCGGAGCGGATAGCTCTGCGCCCCGCGCGGCCGCGCGATTCCGCGCGCATGCTGGTGGTGCGGGGCAAGGGGGCTTTCGAGGATCGCCGCGCGAGCGACCTGCCCGACATGCTGCGCCCCGGCGACGTGCTGGTGTTCAACGACACCAAGGTCATTCCCGCCCAGCTCGAAGGGCGGCGCGGGGAAGCGCGGATCGGCGCGACTTTGCACAAGAGGATCGACCTGCGCCGCTGGCAGGCCTTCATCCGCAATGCAAAGCGGCTGCGGGCGGGCGATGTCGTCGCATTCGGCGAAGGCGTCACCGCCATTGCCGAACAGCGGCATGAGGATGGCAGCTGGACGCTGGCCTTCGAGGGCGAGGAGCCGGTGGAAGTGCTGCTCGAGCGCGCCGGGCGCATGCCGCTGCCGCCCTATATCGCCGGCAAGCGACCGACCGACGAAGCCGACCGCGAGGATTACCAGACGATCTTCGCGCGCGAGGAAGGCGCGGTGGCCGCGCCCACGGCCGCGCTCCATTTCACGCCAGGCTTGCTGGCCGCGCTCGACAAGGCCGGGATCGCACGCGAGACGCTGACGCTGCATGTCGGCGCGGGCACTTTCCTGCCGGTCAAGGCCGACGATACGGAAGACCATGCGATGCATGCCGAATGGGGCCGCATCGACGAGGCGATGGCGCAGCGGCTCAACGATGCCCGCCGTACGGGGGGCCGGGTCATCGCCGTCGGCACGACCAGCCTGCGCCTGCTGGAAAGCGCCACCGGCGATGACGGCGTGATCCGCCCCTTCGCCGGCGACACCTCGATCTTCATCACCCCCGGCTATCGCTTCCGCGCGATCGACGGGCTGATGACCAATTTCCACCTGCCCAAATCGACGCTGTTCATGCTGGTCAGCGCGCTGATGGGGCTGGAGCGGATGCAGGCCGCCTATGCCCATGCCATCGCAGAGGAATACCGCTTCTACAGCTATGGGGATGCCAGCCTGCTGCTACCCGGCTGAGCAGTCTCGCTATTCGGTCGTCTTGCCGTCGAAATGTTCATGCGCGGCCTGCGCATCGGCGCAGGTTTCGTGCACCGTGCCGTCGATATGTTCGGGCGGGCCGTAGATGGTGTAGAGCTTGAGCGGTTCGTCGCCCGTGCATTTCACATTGTGGCGCGCGCCTTGGGGCACGATCACCGCGTCATCGGCCTTCACCGCATAGACATTGTCGTCCACCGTCACTTCACCCGTGCCGGCTTCGAAGCGGAAGAACTGGTCGCGGTCGTCATGCACTTCGGCGCCGACTTCCTCGCCGGGCCGGATCGTCATCAGCACGAGCTGGAGGTTGTGGCCGGTGTAGAGCACCTTGCGGAACAGCTCGTTACCCTCGGTCGCATCCTCGATATTGTCGAAATAGCCCTTCATTCGCTTGTCTCCTTTCGGCGCCGCAATGCCCGAGCCTGCGCAGCGCCGCCTTGCGCGTGGTCAAACAAGTCACGCTTGGGCGGGGAAAACCTCGCGGGTGCTTGCATTCGAAATTGCATCCGCCATCTATGGCCGCGTGCCAGAGCCGATCCTCGATATTCGCGGTCTTTCCAAGACCTACAAGGGCGGCACGACCGCGCTTGGCGGTGTGGACCTCCAGATCAACAAGGGCGAGATATTCGCGCTGCTCGGGCCGAACGGCGCGGGCAAGACCACGCTGATCGGCGCGGTGTGCGGACTGGTGCGGCCCACGGGCGGCACGATCCACGCTTTCGGGGAGGATATGGCGACGAACTGGCGCAGCCTGCGCCGGCGGATCGGCCTGGTCCCGCAGGAACTCAGTTTCGACATGTTCGACACGGTGATCCGCTCGGTTCGCTATTCGCGCGGCATGTTCGGTTGCGCACCCGATGCGGCACGGATCGAGGAAGTGCTGCGCAGCCTCAGCCTGTGGGAGAAGCGCGATTCGAAGATCCGCGAGCTTTCGGGGGGCATGAAGCGCCGCGTGCTGATCGCCAAGGCGCTGGCCCACGATCCGGACCTGCTGTTCCTCGACGAGCCGACCGCCGGTGTCGACGTCGAATTGCGGCGCGACATGTGGCACCAGATCGATGCCCTGCGCGCGCGCGGCACCACCATCATCCTCACCACCCATTACATCGAGGAGGCCGAGGAAATGGCCGACCGGGTAGGGGTGATCAACAAGGGCCAGATCCTGCTGGTGGACGAGAAATCCGCCATCATGGCCCAGCTCGGACGGACCGAGGCGCATATCGCGCTGGCCCGTCCGATGGCCGAACTGCCCGGCGTGCTGTCTGCCTACCCTGTCGCACTGGAGAATGACGGCCATAGCCTCGTCTATCGCGGCGGCGACGGCACCGGGAAGGGCAAGCAGGAGGTTGCCGAACTGGTGAAGGCGCTGGTCCGCGAGAACATCGATTTCACCGGGATCGACACGGCCGAATCCAGCCTCGAGGAAATCTTCGTCAACCTGCTCGAACATCGCGGGGAGGAAGCCGCATGAACCTCCGCGGCGCTTTCGCGATCTTCAACAACGAGGTAATGCGGGCCTTCCGCACGGTCTACGGGTCGATCATCTCGCCCGTGCTCACCACCTCGCTCTATTTCATCGTCTTCGGCGCGGCCATTGGCGGGCGGATCAACGAGATCGGCGGCGTGTCCTACGGCGCCTTCATCGTGCCCGGCCTGCTGATGCTGACCTTGCTGTCTGAGAGCACCTCCAACGCCAGCTTCGGCATCTACATGCCGCGCTTCACCGGCGCGATCTACGAACTGCTTTCCGCGCCGGTTGGCGTCGTGGAAACGCTGATCGGCTTCGTTGGCGCGGCTGCCGCGAAATCGCTGATCCTCGCCACGATCATCCTGCTTACTGCGCGCATTTTCGTCGATTACCAGCTCGCCCATCCGGTGTTGGCCGTCGGCTATATCCTGCTGGTTTCGGCGAGTTTTTCGCTGTTCGGCTTCATCCTCGGCATCTGGGCCGACGGGTTCGAGCGGCTGCAGATCGTGCCGCTGCTGATCCTCACCCCGCTCACCTTCCTGGGCGGCACGTTCTATTCGCTCGACATGCTGGGCGAGCCTTGGCGCACGGTCGCCATGTTCAACCCGATCGTCTATCTCGTGAACGGGCTGCGCTGGACCTTCACCGGCACATCCGATTTCAACATCTGGCTGTCCTTCGGGATGACCATGGGCTTCCTGGCGATCTGTGTGGGAATCATCTCGTTCATTTTCGCGACCGGGTGGCGATTGCGCGATTGACACGCTAGCGAATACAGCATGTTGAATCGCATTGCCTTGCTTCGTCATCCAGCCGCCGCCTTGGGCTTTCTGGCCATTGCGGCGCCGGTTTCAGCCGAGATCCCCGATCCCGTGCGGGCGATGATCGAAGCCGCCATGGCCAGCGGCGACGAGAGCAAGGTGGCGACCGTGATCGAGATCGCCAAGCAGACCAATCCCGAGGATGCCGACAAGCTCGATGCGCTGCTGAAGGATTTCCGCAGCCACAAGCGCGAGCTCGCTGTCGCGGCGGAAGAACGCAAGGAACAGGAAATCCGCGAAGCGGGCGTGTTCGAGAAATGGAGCGGCAAGGGGCAGGTCGGGGCGTTCCAGAACACCGGCAATAGCGACAATATCGGCGTTTCCTTCGCCCTGTCGCTGGAACGTACCGGCATCGATTGGCAGCACCGGCTGAAGGCGACGGCCGATTATCAGCGCAGCAATGGGATCACCTCGCGCGAACAGTTCCTTGCCTCGTACGAGCCGCGCTACCAGATCAACAAGCGGCTCTTCTCCTATGCGCTTGCGCAATATGAGCGGGACCGGTTCCAGGGCTTCTCCGCCCGCTATTCGCTATCCGGCGGTCTCGGTTACAAGGTGCTCGACAGCAGGTCGCTGCAACTTTCGGTGAAGGCCGGCCCTTCCTGGCGGCAGGTGGATTACACGGACGGCCCGAGCGAGAGCGGTTTCGGCGGGCTGGTGGGGCTCGATTTCGACTGGAAGATCAGCAAGGCGCTCACCTTCACGCAGGATGCCAACATGGTGGCGGATAGCAGTGGCGCCGCCACACTTATCGTGGATTCGAGCTCCACCAGCCTGCTGCTCACGACCGGGCTGGACGCGAAGATCAGCAACCGTTTCAGCACGCGCCTGTCCTATACGGTGGACTATGACAGCAATCCGCCCGACGGAAAGGTGTCCACCGACACGCTGACCCGCTTCACGCTCGTTTACGGCTTCTGATCCCAGTGACCCGCTTTGCCTTTTCCATAGCCGCGCGCGACGGCAAGGCCCGCACGGGCCAAATCCAGATGCGCCGCGGGGAAATCCGCACGCCGGCCTTCATGCCCGTGGGCACGGCGGCGACGGTGAAGGCGATGAAGCCGGAAAGCGTGCGCGCGACCGGCGCCGACATCATCCTGGGCAACACCTATCACTTGATGCTGCGCCCCGGAGCCGAGCGCGTGGCGAAGCTGGGCGGGCTGCACCGCTTCATGAACTGGGAACGGCCGATCCTGACCGATAGCGGCGGCTACCAGGTGATGAGCCTTTCCGACCTGCGCAAGTTGACCGAAGAGGGCGTCGAGTTTCGCAGCCATCTCGACGGGTCGAAGCACATGCTCACGCCCGAGCGATCGATGGAGATCCAGCGCCTGCTCGGCTCTGATATCGTCATGGCCTTCGACGAATGCCCGCGCGCAGACCAGCCGCGTGACGTCATAGCGTCGTCGATGGAGCTTTCGATGCGCTGGGCGAAGCGCAGCCGCGATGCCTTCGATGCCGGCGGTGAGCACGCGGAGGGCGCGGCGCTATTCGGCATCCAGCAGGGCGCGCTGGAGGAGGATCTGCGCAGGCAGTCCGCGGAGGCGCTGACCGAGATCGGCTTCGACGGCTATGCGATCGGCGGCCTCGCCGTCGGCGAAGGGCAGGAAGCGATGTTCGCCACGCTCGATTTCGCGCCGGGTCAATTGCCCGATGATCGGCCCCGCTATCTGATGGGCGTCGGCAAGCCGGACGATCTGGTCGGCGCGGTGGAACGCGGGGTGGACATGTTCGATTGCGTGCTGCCGACACGTTCGGGCCGCAATGGCCAGGCCTTCACCTGGAACGGCCCGCTGAACCTGCGCAATGCGCGCCATGCCGAGGATACAGGCCCGCTGGACGAGCGCTGCACCTGCCCGACCTGCGCCCATTACTCGCGCGCCTATCTGCATCACCTGCAGAAGAGCGGCGAGATACTGGGCGCCATGCTGGTGACCGAGCACAACCTCTCCTTCTACCAGCAGCTAATGCAGGCTATGCGCGATGCGATCGGGGCAGGGCGGTTTGCGGCTTTCGCGAGTGCCTTCAGGCGGGATTATCTGGGCTAGGCGGACATAATTCGCCCGCCTGCTTGTGCTTCCGCCAGTCCATTCGGTGAAGCGAACGCGCGTCCCTATGCGTATTGTACCGCTGCCAATGAGGCCGTAACTTCTGATCTTCCGGTTCGATGCCGAAAACGTTCGACAGCAGCGTTGCGGCGAAATGGGAGGAAGAAAATCCGACAATATCAGGTAGGCCGCTCAACGCCGGCTCGTTTCGGGAGCACCGGCATCGTTGCCGGCGCCGTCATCGCCTGTCTTGCTGGCGGGACTGCGGCATGGGCAAGCCCGGCCACTGCGGATACGGCGCCGCCGCAATTGCAGCTCCACCAGCCCACTCCGGTGACGCCGGAGATGGTTTCCGATCCGCCCGATGACGACTGGCTGAGTTTCCGGCGGACGCTGAATGGCTGGGCCTACAGCCCGCTGGAGCAGCTCACGCCGAACAATGTGAAGGGCCTGCAACTGGTCTGGTCGCGTCCGCTGGCGGAAGGCGGCTATGAGGGGACCCCCATCGTCCACAACGGGGTCATGTACATCATCGAACCGGACGACGTGATCGAAGCGGTCGATGCGGCCACTGGCGACCTCATATGGACATATAGGCGCCGACATCCCGAAGGGTTCAGCGGCGGGAACATCAAGCGCAATGCCGCTATCTTCGAGAACCTCCTGATCGGCACGAGTGCCGATGGCTTCGTCTATGCCGTGGATATCGCTACCGGCAAGCAGGCCTGGGAAACCGAGGTGAACGACTGGAAGACCCAGAAGGATCTTCCCAGCGGCGGCCCGATCATGGCTGGCGATAAGGTGATCTCGGGCCGCAACTGCCCGGTGGACGGAGGACCGGACGCTTGCTTCTTCGTGGCCAACGACGCCCGCACCGGCAAGGAATTATGGCGGACCCTTACGATGCCGAGGCCCGGCGAACCGGGCGACGAAACCTGGGGTGACGTCCCTTGGGAACGAAGGCTGCAGGTCGGCACATGGATGCCGCCGACCTACGATCCCGATCTCAACCTCATCTATTATGGAACCTCGGTCACCTCGCCGACTCCGAAATTCGTGCTCGCCGGAAACGACAAGCAATATCTCTATTCGACTTCCACGCTGGCAATCGACGCCGACACCGGCAGGATCGTCTGGCATTATCAGCACATCGTGGACCACTGGGATTTTGACCACACGTTCACGCGCCTGCTGCTGGATACCGTCGTCGCGCCGGATCCCGACGCGGTCGCCTGGATCAATCCAAACATCGAGCCGGGCGAACGGCGCCAGGTGCTGACCGGCGTCCCCGGCAAGACCGGGATCGTCTACACGCTCGATCGCAAAACCGGCGAATTCCTCTGGGCCACGCCGACCGTGCGCCAGAACGTGGTGCAGTCGATCGATGGCGGGACCGGCAAGGTAACGGTCAATCCGGACGCCGTCTTCACCGAGGCCGGGCAAACGCTCGAAGTGTGCCCCAGCTTCGTCGGCGGCAAGGACTACCCCGAGGGCACATACAGCCCGCGCACCGGGCTGATGTACATGCCGCTGCAGAACCTGTGTGCAACCATCACCAGCGCCAAGGATCTGGCGCCCGGCTCGACCCAGATGGGCGTTGGCGGGCCGATCTTCCCGCCGGACGGCGAAACCGATATCGGCACCGTGCGTGCCATCTCGGCTTCGACCGGCCGGACTGCGTGGCTTTACAAACAGCGCGCCGGCATGATGTCGCTGATGTCGACAGCGGGCGGATTGGTCTTCGCAGGCGATGCCGTGGGACGGTTCAAGGCGCTCGACGATTCCACCGGCGAGAAGCTGTGGGAAGTCAATCTCGCCTCGGCGGTAACCGGTTTTCCGGTCAGTTACGGTGTCGACGGGCGGCAATTTGTCGTTGTCGGTACGGGCGTGGCGCCCACATCGCTCTCGCTCCAACGGATGACCCCGGAATACAAGCCGGCGTCGCAGAACGTGTTGTACGTCTTCGCGTTGCCGGAAGGCGATGCGGCTGAAATGGCCCTATCAAAGCAAGCTGACTGAGGGGCGGGGCAGTGTGAGCCTGCCGGGAACGGAGCACATAAGAAAAGGGCGGCCCCGCGGGACCGCCCTTTTGCTTCGGTACCGGAGCCCGATCAGCGCGAGTAGAACTCAACGACCAGGTTCGGTTCCATGGTCACCGGATAAGGCACCTCGTCCAGCGTCGGGACGCGGGCGAAGGTCACCTTGTCGGTGCCGTCAACGGCAACATATTCGGGAATGTCGCGCTCGGGCAGGCTCTGCGCCTCGATCACCAGCGCCATTTCCTTGGCCTTGTCGCCCAGGCTGACCACGTCGCCCGGCAGGATCTTGCGGCTGGCGATGTTGCACTTCACGCCATTGACGCGAATGTGGCCGTGGCTGACGATCTGGCGCGCGGCGAAGATGGTCGGCGCGAACTTGGCGCGATAGACCACCATGTCCAGCCGCTGCTCGAGCAGGCCGATCAGGTTCTGGCCGGTGTCACCCTTCATCGCGGCGGCCTTCTTGTAGGTCGCCTTGAACTGCTTCTCGGTAACGTCGCCGTAATAGCCCTTCAGCTTCTGCTTGGCGCGAAGCTGCAGGCCGAAATCGCTCATCTTGCCCTTGCGGCGCTGACCGTGCTGGCCGGGGCCGTAGGAACGGCGATTCACGGGGCTGTTCGGGCGGCCCCAGATGTTCTCGCCCATGCGGCGGTCGAGTTTATGCTTGGCGCTCTTGCGCTTCGACATCGTGTCGTCTCCAAATTTGCTGTCACTGCCCCAGCGGCAATGCTTCAACCCGGCATCGCACCGATGGACCTGTTATCCATCGCGGCCACTGCTTCACCGGGGTGCAGGGCCAATTGCGAGCGGCGCCCTTGGCCGCTCGGGAGCGGAAAGTCAATTGTGAAAGCTCAATTGCCGCCCGCCCCGGCATTGTTCTGGACTGCCTGGCCGCCAGCGGCGCTGCTCGCCATTTCATCCAGGCCCTTCTTTGTGCGGGCGGCGACCTCGTCCCACTCCGCCCTGGTCAGGCAAATTCGATTAACGCGGGTCAGCGAGCCGGTGACCCTTTCCGATCGGCAGATCTTCTTTTCCTTCTTCACTTTCTGTTCGCCTTCGTCCACAGCCCGATCCTGTGTCAGCGCAGGTGAAGCGGCCGTGGCCAACAGCGCGGTCACCTACCAGAAAGACGCTCTTTTTCATGTTCCTCTCCATCCCGTTCTTGCTTGACGCGCCGAGGGCCATCGGCAGGTCCAGACAACGCTATTGTCGTGACTTGCTAATAACAGGTCTCTCCGGCTTCATAACCGCAAGTCTTGGCACCCGCGGCGCTGCCTTGCAGTTCATCGACACCCTTCTTGGTGCGCGCAGCCAATTCGTCCCATTCCGCCCTGGTGAGGCAAATGCGATTGATCCGCGTAAGCGAGCCGGTGACCTTCTCCGTGCGGCAAATCTTCTTTTGTTTCTTTTTGTTTTCGGCTTGCTTTTCCGACTGGGCTTCGTCCTGCGCGGCGACCGGCACACTTGCGATACCAAGTGCCAAGATCAGCGCAGGCATCAAAGTTTTCGTCATTCGATCTCTCCCGTAATTTACCGTATTGAGCGCGTCCGCAATCAACGGCGGCGCGATTTTTATTGCTTGGGAGTGTAACTCAATTCGCAAATGGGTCAAACTGGGCCGGGAGCTATTGTGTCTCGGACCTCCGCGTTAGCTCTCTTCGGGACGATCCGGCGGAATGAAGTTCTCGCGCCGCCAGACAGGGTTTTCCGGTTCGCCCTCGCGCCTCTCGATCCCGCGCAGATAGCCGAAATAGGTGGCGATCCTGCGCTCTCCGGCATCAGCGATCGCCCGGCGGCCATGCATGAAGCGGCTGTTGTCGAGCAGCAGCACATCGCCTTGCTGCCAGCGATGCGCATGGGTCAGCCGGCGGGCGGTGCTGCGGATGGCATCGACCATCTCTTCGTCGAACGGCTTGCCTTCCAGCAGCGGGACATGCTCGATCCGCAGGTAATCGCGCGCGAACAGCAGGAAGTTGGCGAAGGCCGGGACCTGCTGGAATAGCGTCGGTTCCAATGCCGGCCGCGCAAAGCCGCGCAGTATCCGCCCGCCATTCGCTTGCGGGCCCCGCCGGAACCAATAGGGGCAGGATGGCGGCGGATTGGCGAGCAGATCGTCGGACGGCTCGCTGGTGCCGAGCCAGTAGCGCAGCAATTCCGGCGATGCGCCGCGGATATAGAACAATTGCTTGCCGTCCAGCTCCTCCCGGACCTCCGGGGGCAGGCGCTCGGCGATTTCGATACCGTCGCAGAAATTGGTCTGTCCGCCGACGCCCGGAGCATCGAGGCAGGCGAACATCGCCAGGTCCGGCCGCCAGGGCTCACGCGACAGTTCCGGATGTAGCGGGAAGGGGTCCGGCCCCAGATTGACCGATTGCACGGTCACGCCCGTGCCGAGCAGCTCCCGATGCGGGCTCTCGTTGAACAGCGATGTGCTGCACAGCGCATTGCCGAGAGCGGCGAAGCCTTCGACCGTCGTTGCGTAGCCGCGCAGCAGCAGGGCGCCTTCCGTCTCGATCGACTGGCGGATTTTCGCGGTATCGGCGGCTTCCAGGGGCGCTCCGCCGCCTTCGATCGCCTCTATCGGGAGAGTGTCACTGCTGGCCATTGCTGCGCGATAGGCCAATCCGGCGGTGCGTGCTAGATCGGCCGCATGGCGATCACCCTGCAAGACCTGACCGACGATCCCGCCCTTTATCTCTACGAATTCGACAAGGATGCGGCGATCTTCCAGCCTATGACCCGCGATGCCTTCGAACGGTCGATCTTCCTCGATGGACGCATAAAGCATGGCAAGCGGCAGAGCCTGCGCGTGCCGCTTTCACAATTGCTGCAAGCCTGGGCGGGTCCGGCGCCGGCCGAGCGCAGGATCGGGTGGATCTTCCATGTCGCGCAATGCGGATCGACCTTGCTGGCCCGCGCGCTCGATCATCCGGGGCGCAGCCTGGTGTTGCGCGAACCGGCCGCCCTGCGCAGGCTCGGCGTCATCGCCGGCGCGGATAGTGCGCACGAAAACGCCGTGAGCAGCGAGTCCTTCGCGCGGATGCTGTCGGTCACGCAATCGCTGCTTGGAAAGCGATGGGAGCAGGCCGCGCCCGTCATCGCCAAGGCCAATGTGCCGGTCAATTTCATCGCCGATGAAGTGATGGCGCATGATCCGGGCGCCTCGGCGATATGCCTCTATTTCCCGCTCGCGGATTATGTCGCGGCGATCCTGCGCACCGAAGGGCATGTTCGCTGGACAGAAGGCGTATTCGAGGAGTTGCGCCTGGCGGGCAGTCCCTATGCAGCAGGCCATGTTCCCCTGACACCTGCCGGCAAGGCCGCGGCGCTGTGGTTCGCGCAGATGAAGGCCTTTGCGGCGTTGATCGAGAAGTATCCCGCCGTGCGCAGCCTCGAAGCCGGCCATTTCTTCTCCAATCCCGCCTCAACCGTAGAGGTGGCAGCCGGCCTGTTCGGTGTGTCGCTCGATCCCGGCGAGGCGGAGGAAATCGCAGCGAGCGAGCTGTTCGCCAGCTATTCGAAGAACCCGGCGCTCGATTACGACCCGGAGGTGCGCGAGGCGCGCGAAGCCGAAGCCAAGGCGCGGCTTGCCGGAGAGATCGCAGAGGCCGTGGAATGGGCGCGGGCGGCAAAGGCGCGGCACGGATTGCCCGATGCACTCGGCAGGCAGCTCGTCGGCGCGGCCGCGCCGCTGTTGCCCTAGCCCGCTTCGTCCCGGTCGCGCTTTTCGAGCGACCTCAATATGCCGCGGAAGGTGCGCACTTCGAGGTGGTTCCAGCCCGGCTTGGTTAGCATCGAGCGCAAGGTGCGCCGCGTTGCCGCCGCGCGGCTTTCAGGCAGGAAATAGCCCTTGGGCTCCAGCATCCGGTCGAAATGCTCGATCAGCCTTTCCAGCTCTTCCTGCGGGGCGGGGGGGAGCAGCTCTTCCTCGGTCGGTGTCGCCAGGTCGCGGTGTTTCGACCATTCATAGGCGCACAGGATCACCGCCTGGGCGAGGTTGAGCGAAGCGAATTCGGGATTGATCGGCACGGTGATGATCGCGCGGGCAAGGGCGACATCGTCGGTCTCGAGCCCCGAGCGCTCAGGCCCGAACAGGATCGCGCTGCGGCCCTCCTGCGTCGCGATTTCGCGCGCTGCCGCATCGGGCGCGAGCACGGGCTTGGTCACGCCGCGCTTGCGCACGGTAGTGGCATAGACATGCGCGCAATCGCCCACGGCCTGGGCCACGCTATCGAAGACCTGGGCCTGTTCGAGCACGATATCCGCACCGGCGGCTGCCGGTCCGGCGGAGGGGTTGGGCCAGCCGTCGCGCGGGGCGACGAGGCGCAGTTCGGTGAGCCCGAAATTGAGCATCGCCCGCGCCGCCTTGCCGATATTCTCGCCGAGCTGCGGGCGGACGAGCACTATCGCGGGAAGGTCACTCCGCTCCGACATCGCGCACGCTGCTGGCGAATTCCTCGAAATCGCGGGCCTCGGAGAAATCGCGATAGACGCTGGCGAAGCGGATATAGGCCACGCTGTCGAGCTGGCGCAGCCCCTCCATCACCATCTCGCCGATGCGCGAGGAGGGGACTTCGCTTTCGCCTGCGGTTTCCACCTGGCGCTGGATGCCGGAGACGAGCTGGTCGATCCGTTCCTGCTCCACGCCACGCTTGCGGCAGGCGAGGGCGACCGATTGCTCGATCTTGCTCCGGTCGAAGGCTTCGCGCCGTCCGGGCTCGCCATTGGTCCCGCTCTTGACGATGGTGACCTCGCGCAATTGCACGCGTTCGAAAGTGGTGAAGCGGGCGCCGCAGCTCGTGCATTGGCGTCGACGCCGGATCGCACTGTTGTCCTCGGTGGGGCGCGAATCCTTTACCTGGCTGTCATCATGCGCGCAAAATGGGCAGCGCATGGCTCAACGGCCCGGATAGACCGGGAAGGCTTCGCACAATTCGCTGACGCGGCGGCGGACGCTTTCCTCGACCTGCGCATCGCCCTCGTCGCCATTCCGGCGCATGCCTTCGAGGACTTCGGCGATAAGCCCGCCAACCTTGCGGAATTCGGCCGGACCGAAGCCGCGCGTGGTGCCGGCCGGCGTGCCGAGCCGTACGCCCGAAGTCTTGGTCGGCGGCAGCGGATCGAACGGGATCGCATTCTTGTTGCAGGTCAGGAACGCGCGGTCGAGGCCGGTTTCGGCAGCCTTGCCGGTCACTTCCTTGGGGCCGAGATCGACCAGCATCAGATGGTTGTCCGTGCCGCCCGAGACGATCCGCAGGCCCTGTTCTTCGAGGCTCGCGGCGAGCGCCTTGGCGTTCTCGGCCACCGACGCGGCATAAGTCTTGAACTCGGGCCGCAGCGCTTCGCCGAAGGCGACTGCCTTGGCGGCGATGACATGCATCAGCGGGCCGCCCTGCATGCCGGGGAAGACGGCGGTGTTGAACTTCTTCGCCAGCTTCTCGTCATTGGTGAGGATCACGCCGGAACGCGGGCCGCGCAGGCTCTTATGCGTGGTCGTGGTCACCACATGCGCATGGGGAATGGGCGAGGGGTGGATACCGCCGGCAACCAGGCCGGCGAAATGCGACATGTCGGCCAGCAGGTAGGCGCCCACTTCGTCGGCGATTTCGCGGAAACGGGCGAAGTCCCAGTGGCGCGGATAGGCGGTGGCGCCGGCGATGATCAGCTTCGGCTTGTGTTCGCGCGCGAGCCGGGCGATCTCGTCCATGTCGAGCAGCTGGTCTTCCTTGCGCACGCCATAGGGCACCGCGTTGAACCACTTGCCGCTCATATTGACGGGCGAGCCGTGGGTGAGGTGGCCGCCGGCGGCGAGGTCCAGCCCCATGAAGGTGTCGCCGGGCTGGAGCAGCGCCAGGAACACGGCCTGGTTCATCTGGCTGCCCGAATTGGGCTGCACATTGGCGAAATTGCAGCCGAACAGCGCCTTGGCGCGTTCGATGGCCAGCGATTCCACCTCGTCGGCATATTCGCATCCGCCATAATAGCGGCGGCCGGGATAGCCTTCGGCATATTTGTTGGTGAACACCGATCCGGTCGCCTCGAGCACGGCGGTGCTGGCGATATTCTCGCTGGCGATCAGTTCGATCCTGTCGCGCTGGCGCTCAAGCTCACGGCCGATGATCGCCGCGACGGCCGGGTCGGCCTCCTCCAGGCTGTCATGCCAGAAACGGCTCAGCGGATCGGTGGGGGCGGGATTGGTGCTCATGAATGCGCGTCCTGCGGAATATTGGAAAGTTTGGCGACGCGGGCCGTGTGGCGGTCGCCGGCAAAAGGCGTGGAGAGGAAGGCCTCGATGCAGGCCTTGGCCATGTCGAACCCGATCAGACGGGCGCCGAGGGCGATGGCGTTCGCATCATTATGCTCGCGGCAGAGCGCGGCGGAGAGAGGCTCCGAGACCAGCGCGCAGCGCAGCGCCGGGTTGCGATTGACCGCGATCGAAATGCCGATTCCGCTGCCGCATAGCGCGATGCCGCGTTCGGACTTTCCGGCGGCAACATGCTCGGCCAGTCTGTATCCGAAATCGGGATAATCGACCCGCGCATCGCTGTCCGTGCCGAGATCGGCGACTTCGTGGCCGGTCTCGCGCAGCCACTGGACGATCTCGTTCTTCAGCGCGAAAGCGGCATGGTCGGAGGCGATGGCGATCTTCATGCCGGCCACATAGGCATTCGCGGCTCCCGCCGCCACCGCAAATGGGCTTTGTCCCCCACCAGTGCTTCTTTAGACTTTGTGCGGGATAGGCCTGTGACGGCAGGAAATTGTCGGTCCGCCCGGAAGGCTCGGGCATAGGCGATTGAGCCGCGCCAAAAAAAGCTGGGTGATCGCTTTCGTCTAAAGCTGCGGTGTGGGTTCCCGCTCCGACTGCGGTTCGGGCGAAGCGTGTTCGGGTACGAGGGCCATTTTCACGAATGGCTCGTCGGGCATTGCCGGAGGGGGCCTCTTCCATCCCTTGACCGCGCCGATGCGCACCAGCCCGCATCGCTTACAGCGCCGCACGATCCGTGCGGGCCGCAGGTTCGCCGGGCGTTCCGCCCATGCGTGAAGACCTATGTTACAGAACCAATCCAATCCCATCGCCTCGGCGATGGGGGATAGGGTCAAGCCACCAACCGGAAAACCAGCGTGAGCAGCATGCCCCACAAAAGGACAGACACGGCGGACGCAACGCCAAGACTGCGGAAACCGATCGCCCTCGCGAATGGGGCGGTGACCGTTCGGGATCTATGCTCCAAGGGATCTCTCCTGAGTGCGGTTTCGCGACCTTATTATTATGGTTAATTTATAGAGTAGCCGCTCCATTGTAAAGCTTACCAACATTGGTGAAGGCAGGTGGCGGCATGCCGTGACGGCTGCCGAAAGGGCCGATCCGACGCGGAATTATTCAGCGATTGTTACCGCTTAAGCCGGCTGTTCGGAAATGGCAGAGGACCGGTCGGCGCTTGAACCAAGCGGACATGACGCGCCGCCTGGCGCAAATTGCCGGAGATATTGTCGCGAGACCTGCACAATCGCAGGCTACGACTCGGCGGCTTGGCCTCCGGACATGGCCGGGAGCGCCGGCCTCACTGTTCCTGGCGTAGCTTCTCGGCGATCTCGGGATTTGCTTCGAGATAGGCGATGATGTCGGCCCCCAGTTCCTGCTGCATGCCCGCCTGCAGCTTCTGCAGCTCGGCCAGATAGGCGGTGTTGGCCGCGGCGACAGCAGGGTCGCCGACGAGCGATGCCGACTTCGTGAGATAGTGACGCCCCGCATCGGTTTGCGCGAAGGCATGGATATCCTGCAGCTCGTCCAGCGAGAACTCATGCGTGTAGGCGACGGCTGTGGCGTCGAGAATCTTCGGCAGGTGCGTCTTCACCAGCGGCATCAACCGTTCGGGCAGGCCATCGAGATAGCCGTCGAGAATGGCCTGCAGGCCGGGATCGCTCATCGCGTCCTTCGGTATGGCCTGCCGGAACTGGCTGCTGAACTGTGCTATCAGGTTCCCGAAGGTCTCGTCCCGCTCGGCGGTGGGGAACATGACCTCGATGATCGACCGTGCTTCGGCCAGTTCGGCCGGGTCGATCGCCTCGGTGGGAGTGGCGTCCTGCGCCTGGGCCGCCACGGGAAGCGCGGCGGCGAGCAGGGCGGCGGGCGCCGCCCTCATTATCCAGTTCATGTAGCCCCCTCTCGACTTTGCCTACTGGTCCAGGAAAGACCGCATCTTCCGGCTGCGGCTCGGATGCTTGAGCTTGCGCAGTGCCTTCGCCTCGATCTGACGGATGCGTTCGCGCGTCACCGAGAATTGCTGGCCGACTTCCTCCAGCGTGTGATCGGTGTTCATGCCGATGCCGAACCGCATGCGCAGCACGCGTTCCTCACGCGGGGTAAGGCTGGCCAGAACGCGGGTGACCGTTTCCTTCAGATTGGCCTGGATCGCCGCGTCCACCGGGATGACGGCGTTCTTGTCCTCGATGAAATCGCCCAGGTGGCTATCTTCCTCGTCGCCGATCGGCGTTTCGAGGGAGATCGGCTCCTTGGCGATCTTCATCACCTTGCGGACCTTCTCCAGCGGCATGGAAAGGCGCTCGGCCATTTCCTCCGGCGTCGGTTCGCGGCCCTGTTCGTGCAGGAACTGGCGGCTCGTGCGCACCAGCTTGTTGATCGTTTCGATCATGTGCACCGGGATACGGATCGTGCGCGCCTGGTCGGCGATCGAACGGGTGATCGCTTGGCGGATCCACCAGGTGGCATAGGTGCTGAACTTGTAGCCGCGGCGATACTCGAATTTGTCGACCGCCTTCATCAGGCCGATATTGCCTTCCTGGATCAGGTCGAGGAATTGAAGCCCGCGATTGGTGTATTTCTTGGCGATCGAGATCACGAGGCGGAGATTGGCTTCCACCATCTCCTTCTTCGCGATGCGCGCCTCGCGCTCGCCCTTCTGCACCATGTTCACGATGCGGCGGAATTCGTCGAGGCTCATGCCGGTATTGGCGGCGATGTCGGCGATCTCCGCGCGGATGCGCTCGACCGCTTCGGCTTCCTTCTCGGCGAAGGCGGCCCATTTCTTGTCCTTCTTCGCCACCGTCTTGAGCCAGGCGTCGTCGAGCTCGTTGCCGATATAGGCGTCGAGGAAATCCTTGCGTTTCACCTTGTGGCGTTCGGCCAGGCGCAGCATCTGCCCGCCCAGCGCGGTCAGCCGGCGGTTGAAGGCATAGAGATTGTCGACGAGATATTCGATCTTGGTCGCGTGGAATTGCACACTCTCGACCTCGGCGGTGAGGTCTTCGCGCAGCTTCTCGTATTTGCGTTCCTTCGCGGCGGGGAATTCCTCGCCCTGGCCGAGGATCTCGACCCGCTCGGCCTGGATCTTCTCGAACTTCTTGAACAGATCGGTGATGCGAGCGAAGCGCTCGAGCGCGTCGGGCTTCAGCGCCGCTTCCATCTGCGCGAGGCTCAGCGTGTTGTCTTCCTCGTCGTCTTCCTCGCGGCGGCGCGACGATCCTTCGCCGTCTTCGCCGTCTTCGGAATTCTCTTCCTCGTCGTCCTCTTCCTCGTCTTCCTTGTAAGAGGGACCGGCGGTCTCTTCGCTGATCTCGCCGCTATCATCGTCCTCGCCCTCTTCCATCTTGTCGACGGGCGGCTCCTTGGAAAGCATGGCGTCGAGATCGAGGATCTCGCGCAGCTGCATTTCCTCGTTATTGAGCGCTTCGGACCACATGATGATGGCGTGGAAGGTGATCGGGCTTTCGCACAGGCCCATGATCATCGTGTCGCGACCGGCCTCGATCCGCTTGGCGATGGCGATCTCGCCCTCGCGGCTGAGAAGTTCCACCGCGCCCATTTCGCGCAGATACATGCGCACGGGATCGTCCGTGCGCTCGGTGGTTTCCTTCTTCTTCTTTTCGGGGACGTTCTTGTTCTCGGTGGCATCGTCGCCGTCGTCGCTGTCGTCGGCAGCCGAGATTTCCTCGACGCCGCCGTCCTCGTCGTCCTGCGCGTCCTCGTCATTCTCGACGATCTGCACGCCCATTTCGGACAAGGCTGTCTGGATGTCCTCGATCTGATCAGGGCTCATCTGATCGGAAGGCAGCGCTTCGTTCAGCTCGTCATAGGTGACGTAGCCGCGGCGTTTTGCCTTTGCGATGAGCTTCTTGATCGATGCCTCGTTGAGATCGATCAGCGGTGCATCTTCGTTCTGCTTGGTTTTGGCTTCCGACGCCATCTATCGTTTAACCCGCTTCCTGTTCGCCCCAATCCGCCGTATCCGGGGAGGACGGATCATCTTTTTGTGCTGCAAAAGCAGCGCGTTTCCTTGCCATTTGCCCGAGTCGCGACTCGAAAGCCAGCTTTCGTTTCCGCAGCATCTGCTGCTCTTCGAAAGCGCCTTCGGGATCAGTATCGAACCGTGCCGTGGCAGCAGCGATCGCAGCCTCGAGTGCCGGCCTTTCGACCAGCAGCGAAACGGCTTCCGCCAAATCCTCGCGCGCGGCCTGCGGATCGGAGCCTTCCATCAGGAAGGAAAATCGGGCGTTATCCGGCGGCGGCACAAGGCTATCTGGCGCTGATATGGGATTATCCCCGCCCGCTTCAAGCTCTTCGGACCATTCAATCAACCGATCGATGTCCTGCGCCATCTTCGGATCGGACGGGGCGAGGCCGAACAGTGCTTCCGCATGGCGGGCGATCTCGCCCGGATGGCGGGCGAGCCCGGCAAGAACGGCCTGCGCCAGCACGTCGCGGCTGCCGCCCGCAGCCGAGCGTTTCAGTTGGGCCGTGCGCTCCGGGGAAAGCTGCCCGATAGTGAGCTGGCCCCAGCGATTGCCGTTCTGCCTGTTCCATTGCTTCTGCGGCTGGCGTGGGCGGAACTCGCGCTTTTCGCGCGGCGGAAAGGCGAAAGCGGAAAAGCGGTCCATCAATTCGCGGCGATAGAGTGCGGCGATATCCGGATGCGCGATGGTTTCGACATGGCCGAGCAGCCGCGCCTTGAGGCCGGCTTTATCTTCGGGCGAGGCGAGGGGGACGGCATCGCGCTCCTGCTGCCACAACGCGTCGAGCAGGCTTTGCGGCTCGTCCAGCAGCCGCTCCATCGCCGCGCGCCCGTCGCGCTTGATGAGATCGTCCGGATCGAGCCCCGGGGGCAGGTGGAGGAATTGCAGCGAGCGCCCCGGCTGCAACAGCGGAAGGGCACGCGAGATCGCCCGCATGGCGGCGCGTTGTCCGGCGGCGTCGCCGTCGAAACACAGGATCGGCTTGTCCACCACCCGCCACAGGAGTTCGAGCTGGCGTTCCGTCAGCGCTGTGCCCATCGGCGCCACAGCCTCGCCGATCCCGGCGGCGGCCAGCGCGATCACGTCCATATAGCCTTCGACGACCACGATCCGCCCGGACTGGCGCGCGGGCGGCGCGGCGCGATGCAGGTTGAACAGCGTGCGGCCCTTGTCGAACAGCGGCGTGTCGGGCGAGTTCAGATATTTCGGCGCGTCGGTCTTGCTCTTGTCGAGGATGCGCCCGCCAAAGCCGATCACCCGCCCGCGCGCATCCTGGATCGGCAGCATCAGCCGGTCGCGGAACCGGTCATAGGGATCGCGGCCTTCGACCTCGATCCTGAGGCCGCCTTCGACCAGCATTGGCTCCTCGAATTGCGGGATCGCCTGTTTCAGCGCGTTGCGGCTGTCCGGCGCATAGCCGAAACCGAAGCGCTCCAGCGTATGCGCATCGAAACCGCGCGTGGCAAGATAGTCGCGCGCCTTGCTTCCACCGGGCCCGCGCAGATTGTCCACGAACCAGTCCTGCGCGGCCTGCATTACGTCATGCAGCCCGGCGCGCTGTTCGGCCGCCTGCGCCGCGCGCGGGTCGGGCGCGGGCACGTCCAGACCGGCTTCGGCGGCCAGCTCCTTCACGGCATCCATGAAGGACAGGCCGCGCTGGTCGGTCATCCAGCGGATCGCGTCGCCATGCGCGCCGCAGCCGAAGCAGTGATAGAAGCCTTTCTCGTCGGAGACCGTGAAGCTCGGCGTCTTCTCGTTATGGAACGGGCAGCATGCCTTCCATTCGCGCCCGGCACGCTGCAGCTTGGTCGTGCGCTGGATCACGCTCGAAAGCGTGATGCGCGCGCGCAATTCGTCCAGCCATTGGGGTGAGAGCGCCATAGAACACTATTCTGCCTCGAATCGTCCCGGTCAACCAGTGCGGGTTGTGGACAAATTTTGACTGTTATGCTGTCGAATCACGACAGCATAGGGGAGATACGATTAGGCACGTTGTGATATCGGGCTTGCCGCGTAGCGGTACGAGTTGGACTGGGAAGGCGCTCTCCTTTGCGCCAGGCTACACCTATTATCGTGAGCCGGATAATTCCGATCATGTCGCCGCGGCTCCCCCGAAACCCTTTTGGGACCTGTATCTTAAATCAGGGGAAAATTGTCCGGCATTCACTGTCCACATGGAAAGTGCTGTTCGGGGAAAGATTGCGACAAACTTCACGATGCAGGAAGATCCTGGACCGATCATCGGCCGTTTACCGGGACGATTTCGCTGGTTAGGTGAACTCCTTCCTTCGCTTTATCTGCGTCAACCAAATGCGCTCGTGAAATTTGTTCGTGCGAACCTGTCTCTGGACTGGATTGGAGGACGTTTCCCCGACGCACGAATCGTCAGCCTTGTTCGCCATCCGGTGGGACAGTTTGCCAGCTTTCAGAAGCTCGGTTGGGGACCTATGCCCCAGGAGTTGCTTGCGAACGACCAACTGGTCGAGGAACATCTCGCGCCCTTCGTCGACCTGATTTCAAAGGCCGAGACGTTTTGGCAGAGGGCGGGCGCGCTTTGGGGAGCGATCAACTTGGTGATCTATCGCCAGGCAAAATCTGGCGCCGCTCATAGTGTCGTGCCGTTCGAATGGCTTTGTATGGATGCCAGCGCGCGGATGAGGGAATTGTCGCTTCGCCTCGGCATGGAATGGACGAAGGCCGCGAAAACCTTCGTTGCTCCAACTGGTCAGGGGACGGAAGGCGCGGCCTTCTCGCTTGAGCGCGATTCCCGCGCGCAGATCGACAAATGGTGCGGCGTGATTCCCGAACAGGCCATTGCGGAATGTCGCGCCTTTGCCGAGCCATTCGAACTCCCGGTCTATAAGAACTTTGATCCGTGGGATGCTGCCCCTCTCTGGGGACCGCGAGAAATGGCAGTTCAGCCGGGTGATCCGCCTAGCTGAGGCTTTCCTTCACCCAGCCGCTGGCCTTGCCCATGTCGAGAACGGTGCCGTGGCGGGCTTTCAACTCGCCCATCACGCGGCCCATGTCCTTCATGCCATCGGCGCCGAGTTCGGCCTTGATGCCCTCGATCGCGGCGCGGGTTTCCTCCTCGCTCATCTGCTGGGGGAGGAATTCCTCGATCACGGCCAGTTCGGCCTTTTCCTTCTCGGCCAGTTCGTCGCGCCCGCCATCCTCGTACATCTGGATCGATTCGCGGCGCTGCTTGGCCATCTTCTGCAGCGTGTCGATCACCAGTGCATCGTCCTCCATCGGCTTGGAGGCGGTGCGCTGTTCGATATCGCGATCCTTGATCTTCGCCGCGATCAGGCGGAGGGCGGCGGTGCGATCCTTTTCGCCTGCCTTCATCGCCGTGATGGTCGCCTGCTTGATCGTGTCCCTGATCATTCCCAAATCTTTCCTGTGGATGGTTTGCGCGCGATTGCGCGGAAGCCTCCCCTTAGCCGAGAGAAACCCGAAGCGACAGCTTGACGGGGGGAGGGGGCGGGTCTAGCCGCCACCCCTTAGCACGCATCGCCGAAACCCTGATAACGGAGCGCCCCTATGGCCGACCCCGCCTCTACGTCTGCGCAACCCAAGGGCGCGACGGGAGTCCTCGTTCTAGCCGATGGAACGCTCATCTGGGGCAAGGGATTCGGCGCTGCCGGAAGCGCGGTGGGCGAAGTCTGCTTCAACACCGCCATGACCGGATATCAGGAGGTGATGACCGATCCTTCCTACGCGGCGCAGATCGTCACCTTCACCTTCCCGCATATCGGCAATGTCGGCACCAATGCCGAGGATGTCGAATCGAAGGTGGAAGGCGCGGTGGGCTGCGTGGTGCGCGAGGAGATCACCCATTCCTCCAACTTCCGCTCGACCCGCGAATTCGCCGAATGGATGGCCTCGCTCGGCAAGATCGGCCTTTCGGGCATCGATACCCGCGCGCTCACCCGCCGCATCCGCCTGCAGGGTGCGCCCAACGCCGTGATCGCGCATGATCCGGCGGGCAAGTTCGACATTCCCGCCCTGCTCAAGCGGGCGCAGGAATGGCCGGGGCTGGAAGGCATGGACCTCGCCCAGCGCGTCAGCCGCGAAAAGCACGAGGGCTGGGAAGGCGGGGCCTGGCGGCTCGGCACCGGCTATGGCCGCAGCCCGCGCGATGCCCGCCCACATGTCGTGGCGGTGGATTATGGCGCGAAGGACAATATCTTCCGCAATCTTGTGAAGGCCGGCGCGCGGGTGACGGTGGTTCCCGCCAAGACCTCGCTGGAAGACATTCTTGCGCTCGAACCCGATGGCGTGTTCCTTTCCAACGGACCCGGCGATCCGGCGGCAACCGGCGAATATGCGGTGCCGGTGATCAAGGCGCTGCTGGAACGGGACGTGCCGCTGTTCGGCATCTGCCTCGGCCACCAGATGCTGGCGCTGGCGGCGGGGGCGAAGACCTCCAAGATGCATCAGGGCCATCGCGGCGCGAACCACCCGGTCAAGCGGATGGATGGCAGCGTGGTGGAGATCACCAGCATGAATCACGGCTTCGCGGTGGACAATGCGACGCTGCCCGAAGGCGTGATCGAGACCCATGTCTCGCTGTTCGACGGTTCCAATTGCGGCATCGCGATCAGCGGCAAGAAGGCTTTCGGCGTGCAGTACCACCCCGAGGCGAGCCCTGGCCCGCAGGACAGCTTCTATCTGTTCGAGAAGTTCGTGGGGATGCTCGGGTGAGGCGGAAGCTTCACCTCTTATTCTTTGCCGGTCCGATTCTCGCACTGATGACCGATTCCGCGTCTGCCCAGCAGGCCGTCCAGCTCCCGCTTTTCGAAGGCGCGCTGCTCCTGCGCGGCGAAGTCGGCGTGACCAGGGACGAGCGTTCCGCCGATCAGGTCAGCATGAGCTTCTGGCGTCCGGTCCTGTTCGGTCCGGCCGACCGGCCCATCGGCGGGCGGATGGATTGCGAGCTGGCGGGCGTGACCGAGCCTTTCAGCGAAGAACTGTTCGATGTCGAAGCGCGCTACGAGGCTTCCTTGCCGCGTCGCAAGAAAGCGGGATTGCGCGACGAGACCGTAAATGCGGGCGGCGCGGGCATCATCCGCAATCTTGAAGTCACCGGATCGGCCAACAAGCCGCACCGCCATTTCGTGCTCACCTATCTCGCCATGCGCGCCGGTCCGACGCTCTACGACCTGCGCATGAATTGCGAGTTCAAGCATTTCCAGAATCCCGGCGACACCGATTATGCTGCCATCATGCACCGCTATGTCGATATAGCGGTGCCCGGCATCGCCGCCCCCACAGCAGAAGAACAAGGCCAGTAATGCCCAAACGCACCGACATATCCTCCATCCTCGTCATCGGCGCCGGACCGATCATCATCGGCCAGGCTTGCGAGTTCGACTATTCGGGCACGCAGGCGATCAAGGCCTTGAAGGAAGAGGGCTATCGTGTCGTCCTGGTGAATTCGAACCCGGCCACGATCATGACCGATCCCGACATGGCCGATGCCACCTATGTCGAGCCGATCACGCCGGAAATCGTCGCCAAGATCATCGAGAAGGAGCGACCCGATGCGCTGCTGCCGACGATGGGCGGGCAGACCGCGCTCAATTGCGCGCTGGCGCTGGAGCAGATGGGCGTGCTCGAGAAATTCGGCGTGGAGATGATCGGCGCCAAGGCCGATGCGATCGACAAGGCCGAGAACCGCAACCGCTTCCGCGAGGCAATGGACAAGATCGGCCTCGAAAGCGCGCGTTCGGGCACCGCGCATACGCTGGACGAAGCCTATGCCGTGCTCGAGAGGACGGGCCTTCCCTCGATCATCCGGCCCAGCTTCACGCTTGGCGGCACGGGCGGGGGCGTCGCCTATAACCGGAGCGAGTTCGAACAGATCGTCCGCTCCGGCCTCGATGCCAGCCCGACCACCGAAGTGCTGATCGAGGAAAGCCTGCTCGGCTGGAAGGAATTCGAGATGGAGGTGGTCCGCGACAAGGCGGACAATGCCATCATCATCTGCTCGATCGAGAATGTCGATCCGATGGGCGTCCATACCGGCGATTCCATCACCGTCGCCCCGGCGCTGACGCTGACCGACAAGGAATATCAGATCATGCGCTCGGCCAGCATTGCCGTGCTGCGCGAAATCGGGGTGGAGACGGGCGGCTCCAACGTCCAGTTCGCGGTCAATCCCAAGGATGGCCGGCTGATCGTGATCGAGATGAATCCGCGCGTTTCGCGCTCCTCGGCGCTCGCATCCAAGGCCACCGGTTTCCCGATCGCGCGTGTCGCGGCCAAGCTGGCGGTCGGTTACACGCTGGACGAGATCACCAACGAGATCACCGGTGCCACCCCGGCGAGCTTCGAGCCGACGATCGACTATGTCGTCACCAAGATCCCGCGCTTCGCCTTCGAGAAGTTCAAGGGCGCCAAGGCCGAGCTGAGCACGGCGATGAAGTCGGTCGGCGAAGTCATGGCCATCGGCCGCAGCTTCAAGGAAAGCATGCAGAAGGCGCTACGCGGCCTCGAAACCGGGCTCGACGGGTTCAACCGCGTGGTCGAGCTCGAAGGCGCGAGCCGCGATGTGATCACCGCCGCCCTTTCCCGCGCGACTCCGGACCGGCTGCTAAAGGTCGCGCAGGCCTTCCGCGAGGGCTTCTCGATGGAAGAAGTGCAGGCGATCACCCATTACGATCCGTGGTTCCTGCGCCATATCGAGGAGATCGTGGCCGAGGAACGCGCGATCGGGCAGCATGGCCTGCCAAACGATGCGGCCGGGCTGCGGCGGCTCAAGGCGATGGGCTTTTCCGATAAGCGGCTGGCGACGCTCGCCGTGCGTTCGGTCGGCGTTGCCGGCGGGCTGGGGGAGACGCAGGCCAAGCGTTCGGGCCTGCTGCATGACGCGCTGCTGGCCATGGCCGGCGCGACCAGCGAGGAAGAAGTGCGCGCGCTGCGCCACAAGCTCGGCGTCTATCCGGTGTTCAAGCGGATCGACAGCTGCGCCGCCGAGTTCGAGGCGATCACGCCCTATATGTATTCGACCTATGAAGCGCCGAGCTTTGGGGTGGCAGAGGACGAGGCCTGGCCGAGCGACCGGCGCAAGATCGTTATCCTGGGCGGCGGGCCGAACCGGATCGGGCAGGGCATCGAATTTGACTATTGCTGTGTCCATGCCTGTTTCGCGCTGGCCGAGACCGGCTTCGAAACCATCATGATCAACTGCAACCCGGAAACGGTCTCGACCGATTACGACACGTCCGACCGGCTCTATTTCGAACCGCTGACGGCCGAGGACGTGCTGGAAATCCTGCGCGTCGAGCAGCAGAATGGCGAACTGGTGGGCGTGATCGTGCAGTTCGGCGGCCAGACCCCGCTCAAGCTGGCGCAGGCGCTGGAGGATGAGGGGATACCCATCCTCGGCACCTCGCCCGATGCGATCGACCTCGCCGAGGATCGCGAGCGTTTCGCCAAGCTGGTCGGCAAGCTCGATCTCGAACAGCCGCAAAACGGCATTGCCCGCAGCCGCGACGAAGCGGCGGCGGTGGCCGCGCGGATCGGCTATCCGGTGCTGCTGCGGCCGAGCTACGTGCTTGGCGGCCGGGCGATGGAGATCGTCGATTCCGAAGCCCAGCTTGATGATTACATCGCCAATGCGGTGAGCGTTTCAGGTGATTCCCCGGTGCTGATCGACCAGTATCTGCGCGATGCGATCGAATGCGATGTCGATGCGCTGTGCGATGGCGAGCAGGTCGTGATCGCCGGCGTGATGCAGCATATCGAGGAAGCGGGCGTGCATTCGGGCGACAGCGCCTGCACCCTGCCGCCTTACAGCCTGCCGCCCGAAATTGTCGCCGAGATGGAACGGCAGGCGGAAGCGCTGGCGATGGCGCTGGGTGTGCGCGGGCTGATGAATGTGCAATTCGCGGTGAAGGACGGCGTGGTCTATCTGATCGAGGTGAATCCGCGCGCCAGCCGCACCGTGCCCTTCGTCGCCAAGGCGATCGGCCAGCCGGTCGCCAAGATCGCCGCGCGCGTGATGTCCGGCGAAAAGCTTGCGGACCTGCCGGCAATCAAGCGCGATCTTGATTACATGGCGGTGAAGGAGGCGGTGTTCCCCTTCGCTCGTTTCCCGGGCTCCGACCCCGTGCTGACGCCGGAGATGAAATCCACCGGCGAAGTGATGGGCATCGACAAGGACTTCCCGACCGCTTTCCTGAAGTCGCAGATCGGCGCCAGTTCGGCCCTGCCGCAGGATGGCGGGACGGTGTTCGTCTCGGTCAAGGATAGCGACAAGGCGCAGATCGTGGCGCCGGTGCGACAGCTGGTCGAACTCGGTTTCGAGATCGTCGCCACCGGCGGCACCCAGCAATATCTGGTCGATGCGGGCCTTCCCGTCGCGAGGGTCAACAAGGTGGCCGAAGGGCGGCCGCATATCGTGGACAGCATCATCGACGGCAAGATCGCGCTGATCTTCAACACCACCGAAGGCTGGCAGAGCCATAAGGACAGCCAGTCGATCCGGGCTTCGGCGCTGGAGATGCGGGTGCCCTACTACACGACGGCGGCGGCCAGCGCCGCGGCTGCACGGGCGATCGGTTCGGTCAGGGCGAGCGAACTTGAAGTGCGTTCATTGCAAGACTATTATAGCTGAAACACACGCGTTTCCCCCAACAATCGAACGCTGCCGAACCGTCCGGGCCGGGCGGGGCAGGGTTCCTTTGACGGGAACGCCAGGAGCACAGGGATTACCGATGGAAAAAGTGCCGATGCTCGCGGAAGGCTATGAGAAGCTGACTGCCGATCTCAAGGCTTTGCGGCAGGAACGCCCGCGCATCGTCGACGCGATCGAGGAAGCGCGCGCTCACGGGGATCTTTCCGAGAACGCCGAATATCATGCCGCCAAGGAACGACAGGGCCAGGTCGAGGCGCAGATCGCCGAGATTGAGGACCGGGTCAGCCGTGCGCAGATCATCGATCCGACGACGCTGACCGGCAGTCGCGTGGTGTTCGGCGCGACCGTGACCGTGCTCGACGAGGACGACAAGCCGCAGCGTTACCAGATCGTCGGCCAGACCGAGAGCGACGCCAAGAAGGGCCGTATCTCCTATGATTCCCCGCTCGGCCGTGCGCTGATCGGCAAGCAGGTGGGCGAAGAGGTGGAAGTCACCGTCCCCTCCGGCGAGCGCTTCTACCTGATCGAGAAGGTCGAGTTCATCTGAAGTACGGCGCGCCGCTCGCTTGGCGGGCGGGCGTTTCGCGTGTAATTCCTGCGCTTTCGCGGCGCAGGGAGGCACGCCTTGGTCCCACCACCCAGAATGATCGCCATGCGCCGGATCGCCCGGCACTTCACGGCTGCCGGCGCCGTGCGCAAGGCCGATGCGATCGCCTATTCGCCGGGGCATTTCATCCGCCGCCGGGCCTTCGAGCACATGCAGGCCAAGGATATCGTGAAGCCGGGCGCCAAGGGCACCTGGTATCTCGACCTGCCGGCCTATGAGGAATATCGCGCGACCTTGCGCAAGCGGGCGTTGGCGATTGCCGGCACGGCGCTTGTTGCCGGCGTGGCCATCGCGATCATTCGCTAGTTCGCTGCGCGCGCCCTATTCGCCGGGCAGTTCGGGTTCCAACAGCCGGTGCAGGTGGACGATGACGTATTTCATCTCCGCATCGTCCACGGTGCGCTGCGCCTGGCCGCGCCAGGCCTCTTCGGCGGAAGCATAGTCAGGGAAGACGCCGACGACATCGATGGCCGAAAGGTCCTGGAACTCGAGCCCCTGAGGGTCGGTCACCCGGCCACCCATCACCAGGTGCAGGAGCTGTTTTCCCATCGATATGCCTTTCTCGCGTGAACTCGTCTCACGCGATCCTTACGGCATTCGCCGGTTGCTGCAAGTGCGAAGCCGTCAGTGCAGGCGGTTGCGGATCGCGCGGGCGATGGCCTTGCCGGTATTGCGCTTCATGATGCGCGCATTGTCGCCCGCCTCGTCCGCCAGATAGGCTGCGTCGCGCTTCAGGCTGCGCGCCTTGTCGCCGATATTGTCGCCCAGATCGCCGAGCTTGTCGGCGCCGATCTGGCGAGCCTCTTCCGCTGCGGACATGGCCTGCTGGGCATAGGCCAGAGCCATCTCCGCACCGATAGCGGCAAGGCCGGAAGCTTCGGCAAATCCCTTCTCCGCAAGCTTGCGGGTCGGGGAGCGCTTGAACATCGCGCTCACCAATACGCCCACGGCAAGGCCGCCGGCGACGAGCGCGAATGGATGCTCCTTCGCGAAGGCCGTGAATTCGTCTTTCGCTGCGACGGCTTTCTCGCTGGCGCGTTCCGCAAGCGAGCGGTCTTCCTTTGCCTGGTTGCGGGCTTCTGCCGCCTCTATCTTTTCCTTGAGTTGCTGGCGCTTTGCCTCACTCATCGATCATCTCCGCTGGAAATTGCCTTTCCTCTTCTGAACTACCGTCGGAAGAGTCCGGTTCCGTGGCTTCATCGTATTGCGCGGTTTCCGCGTCTTCGGGTTCCTCTTCGTCCCCGAACAGGAGCTGCGCGATGCCGTCAATGATCCGGTTGCGGCCGAGGAACAGCCCGGCGACCAGCAGGCCCAAGGCAAGCTTGCCGCGATGCGCCCCGGCAAAACCGGCGGCATCGTCGAGCATGTCCGCTGTGCCTTCACCGAGCCGGTCCGTGAGGCGCAGCCCGACATTGCGGCCTTTCAGATCGCTTTTCACGAAAGAGAGGTCGGACTTGAACAGGCGCCGCGCTGAGTCGCGCAGCGCGCGGTCTTCGGCCAGCTGCTCGTCGATCCCGCTCACGCCTCGTCCCCCGGGTCCGCATCGTCGAAGGCGCCCAGCAGTTCGCCCCATTTCGCGGCCGCCCCGCGCAGCATGAGAAGGGCGACGATCAGCATCGCGCCGACCACCAGCGCGGTGGCGCCCCAGGCCGTCAGCAAGGGCGTGAAGGCGATGATCAGGCCGACCGTGAGGCCGATGAGCGCGAGGAAGAGGACGACCACCGCCCCGGCGCCCAGAACGGCGATCTTCTTGGCCCGGTCCGCCGCAAAGGCGGCGCGCGTCTTCTGGAAATTCAGCTCGGCTTCGAAATAGGTCCGGCCGTCCTCGATCAGCGCCTCGACATCCTCGAGCAGCGAACGATCGACGAAGAACTCGTCCTCCGCCAACCCAGCAGGATCGCCGTCGCCCGCACCCGGTGTACCGGACGCGGGCGCTTCGCCACGGCCCGGAGGGTCGCGGCCATCTTCGGCCGATGGGGCAGACAAGGCCTTACTTGCTGCGGAAGATGCGGGCGATCAGGAAGCCGGCAAGCGCCGCGATGCCGACCGCCGTGGCAGGCTTTTCGCGCACGAATTGCCGCGCATCCTCGCCCAGTTCCTCCACGCTCTTGCTGTCGAGCTTCTCGGCGGTGGATTGCAGCGACTTGGAGGCGCTGCGGGCATAGTCGCCATATTTGGCGCCCAGCTTCTCGTCGATCGCACCGGCATTGTCGTTCACGATCTTGCCGAGGCCGGACAGGGCGCTGCTGGCCTTCGCCTTGCCTTCCTTGGCAAGTTCGCCGGCCTTCACCTTGGCTTCGCCGCTCCAGTCGCCGCTCTTGGCCTTGGCCTGTTCGCGATAACTGGCCGCGCGCTCCTTCGCATCGGCCGTCAGCGCGGTGGCGGCCGCCTTGGCTTCCTCGATAGCGGCATCGAAATGGCTCTTCGCCTCGGCCTTCGCATCGGGGGCGGCAGGCTTCGCGGCGGGCTTCTTCTTCGGGGTGGTGGTCTTAGCTGCGGTTTCGGCCATGATTTCCCCTTTCCAATAATGCGGGCGATCGGATGATACACGTGACAGTGCCAATATTGCACCCGCTAACTTAACAATCGAACGCGACTTGCGTCTGATAGTTCCGCCGCATAACAGGCGGCAGCTTGTACGATATGGGCAGTGTCTTACCCCATTACAACACCTGCAATAACCGGAGCTCAGCATGACCGCGATCATCGACATCCATGGACGCGAAATCCTCGACAGCCGGGGCAATCCGACGGTCGAAGTCGATGTCCTGCTCGACGATGGCAGCTTTGGCCGCGCCGCCGTGCCTTCGGGCGCGTCGACCGGCGCGCATGAGGCGGTGGAACTGCGCGACGGGGACAAGACGCGCTATCTGGGCAAGGGCGTGACCAAGGCGGTCGGCGCGGTGAATGGCGAGATTGCCGATGCGCTGCTCGGCCTCGATGCCGAAGACCAGCGCGATCTCGATCTCGCCATGATCGCGCTCGACGGGACGGAGAACAAGAGCCGGCTCGGCGCCAACGCCATCCTCGGCGTCAGCCTGGCGGCGGCCAAGGCTGCGGCCAATGCGCGCGGCCTGCCGCTCTATTCCTATATTGGCGGTGTTTCCGCGCATGTGCTGCCGGTGCCGATGATGAACATCATTAATGGCGGCGAACATGCCGACAACCCCATCGACGTGCAGGAATTCATGATCATGCCGGTCGGGGCGGAGAGCATCGCCGAAGGTGTGCGCTGGGGCTCCGAGATCTTCCATACGCTGAAGAAGGGCCTGGCCGAGAAGGGGCTTTCCACTTCGGTGGGCGACGAGGGCGGCTTCGCCCCGAACTTAGCCAGCACGCGCGATGCGCTCGATTTCATCATGGAGTCGATCGAGAAGGCCGGCTTCACGCCGGGTGACGACGTGGCGCTGGCGCTGGATTGCGCTTCCACCGAATTCTTCGCCGACGGCCGTTACGATCTTGCGGGCGAGGGCATTTCGCTGAGCCCGAAGGAGATGGCCGCTTATCTCGCCGATCTGTGCGCGGCCTATCCGATCCGCTCGGTCGAGGACGGCATGGCCGAGGACGATTTCGAAGGCTGGAAGGTTCTGACCGAGCTGATGGGCGACAAGGTCCAGCTGGTGGGCGACGACCTGTTCGTGACCAATCCCAAGCGGCTGCAGATGGGCATAACCGATGGCATGGCCAATTCGCTGCTCGTGAAGGTCAATCAGATCGGCACGCTCACCGAAACCCTGCAGGCCGTCGACATGGCCCACCGCGCCGGCTTCACCACCGTCATGTCGCACCGCTCGGGCGAAACCGAGGACGCGACCATCGCCGATCTCGCCGTCGCCACCAATTGCGGGCAGATAAAGACCGGCTCGCTGGCCCGTTCCGACCGGCTCGCCAAATACAACCAGCTCATCCGCATCGAGGAAGAGCTGGGCGATAGTGCGCTCTATGCGGGAAGGGGCTGCTTCGGCCGCCTGGCGGACTGAGCTTCTCGACAGGCGGGCGATCCGCTTCGACAAGCGTTCATTGCCGGTATTGTTTGCCGGTCCTATGCGGTTTCCTTTGCAACCTGCGTGCCGGGTCCTCCGGTGCTGAGGAAAAGGACTCCCTATGACCCGCCGGATGATCGCCGCCCTGCTGCTTGGTGCTGCAACCGCCACACTCGGACCCGTTGCCTGTTCGCAGGGAAGCGACACGGAGACGGCGGCGGCGGAGCCGGGCACCGAACTCGGCATCAATCCCGACTGGATGGATAAGTCGGTCAAGCCGGGCGACGATTTCTTCGAATATGCCGATGGCGGATGGGTGAAATCGACCGAGATCCCGGCCGACCGATCGAGCACCGGGGCCTTTCTGATGGCCTTCAATAAGACCGAGGAACAGCAGCAGCAGATCATCTCCGACCTGCTTTCCTCCGACCCGGAACCGGGCAGCGACGAAGCCCGGATCAAGAGTGTTTACGAGGCCTATCTGGATACGGACGCCATCGAGAAGGACGGCCTCGCGCCCGTCCAGTTCGATCTCCGCCGGTTCGAGGCGATTGCCGACAAGCAGGAGCTTTCGACCGTGCTCGGCAGCCAGATCCGCGCCGATGTCGATCCGCTCAACGCCACCGACTTCCAGACCGAGAACCTGTTCGGCGTATTCGTGACGCAGGCGCTCTCCGGCGGGGAAGTGGTGCCTTACATATTGCAGGGCGGCCTCGGCATGCCCGAGCGCGAATATTATCTCTCTTCCGATCCGGACAAGGCCAAGCTGCGCACGCAATACAAGGCCTATATCGCCAATGTGCTGTCCGCCGCCGGCTTCGAGAATGCCGACAAGCGCGCCCAGGCGATCTTCGACCTCGAAACCAAGATCGCGCGGGCCCATGCGACGCGCGAGCAGAGCGAGGACTTCACCGAAAGCGCCACGCTGTGGAAGCGTGCCGATTTCGCCAGCAAGGCGCCGGGCATCGATTGGGATGCCTTCTTCGGCGCCGCGGAGCTTGGCGGGCAGCAGACCTTCGCTGCTTACCACCCGGGCGCGATAACCGGCCTTTCCAAGCTGGTCGCCTCGCAGCCGCTCGATGTGTGGAAGGATTGGCTGGCGTTCCACCAGATCAGCAGCAATGCCGCGGTCCTGCCCAAGAAGTTCGACGATCTGCGCTTTGCCTTCTATGGCACAGATCTCTCCGGCACGCCCGAACAGCGCAGCCGCGACAAGCGCGCGCTGGCCGCGGTAAACACCTATCTCGGCGACGCTTTCGGGCGGATCTATGTCGAGAAATATTTCCCGGCTTCGGCCAAGCAGCAGGTCAGCGCGATCGTCGACGAGATCAAGCAGGCCTTCGCCCGCCGGGTGGACGCGATCGACTGGCTGGCGCCCGATACCAAGAAGGAAGCGCTGGCCAAGGTCCAGAACATCGAGGTCGGTGTCGGCTATCCCGAGAGCTGGCGCGATTATTCGTCTGTCGATCCGAAGCCGGCCAGCGCCTATTCCGCGGTGCAGGAGGCGGAGAAAGCCGAATATGCGCACCAGCTCGCCAAGATCGGCAAGCCGATGGACCGCGCCGAATGGTGGATGACGCCGCAGACGGTGAATGCGGTGAACCTGCCGGTGCAGAACGCGCTCAACTTCCCGGCCGCGATCCTGCAGCCGCCCTTCTTCGATCCCAAGGCCGATCCGGCCGCCAATTACGGCGCGATCGGCGCGGTAATCGGGCATGAGATCAGCCACAGCTTCGACAATAACGGAGCGGCTTTCGATTCCACCGGCGCCCTGCGCAACTGGTGGACGGAAGGCGACAAGGCGCAGTTCGACAAGGCTGGCCAGGCGCTGGCGGCGCAGTTCGATACCTACAAGCCGTTCCCGGATCTCGCGGTGAACGGCAAGCTGACGCTGGGCGAGAATATCGCCGACGTCGCCGGGCTGGCCGCCGCCTATGACGCCTATCACGATTCCCTGAAGGGCAAGGATGCGCCGGTGATCGACGGCTTCACCGGCGACCAGCGCTTCTTCATCGCTTTTGCGCAGACCTGGGCGACCAAGATGCGCGACGCGGCGCTGCGCCAGCGGGTCGCCACGGATGGCCACGCGCCCGGCATGTACCGCGCGCTGACCGTGCGCAATCTCGATGCCTGGTATGATGCCTTCGACGTGAAGCCGGGCGACAAGCTCTACCTCGCACCCGAAGACCGCGTACGAATCTGGTAGGTCGGGAATAGGGCGAGGGCGGTGATCCGTCCTCGCCGCGCCTGCCTCAGCTGCCGGCCGCGGTAATCCGCTCCAGCTGGTCCTCACTGAGTTCCAGCTTCAGCGCCTCGAACTGCACGTCGAGCTGCTCGGGCTTGCTCGCGCTGGCGATCGGCGCGGCGATGCCGGGCTGGCGCATGAGCCAGGCCAGCGAAATCGCCGCCATGCTGGCGCCCGTCTCCTCGACGATTGCGTCGAGAACCGGCAGCACCTTGAGGCCTTGTTCGAAGAAGCGTTCGACGCTCGATCCGCGATTATGTTTGGCGAGGTCATCGCGCGAGCGGTACTTGCCGGTCAGGAATCCGCCGGCGAGGCCGAACCAGGGCAGCATGGCAATTCCGCGCCCCGTGCAGAGCCGTTGCAGTTCCGGCCCATAGCTGTCGCGCACCACGACATTGTACTCGTTTTGCAGCACGGTGAAGGGCGTCATCCCGTTGGAATGGGCGATTGTGTGGACCGCGGCCAGGCGCCCGGCGTCGAAATTCGACGCGCCGAGTTCGTGTGCGAGTCCGGCCTTCACCAGCGCATCGAAGCCGCTGGCAACGTCCTCGAGGTGAGTCTCCTTGTCGTCGCGGTGCGCGTAATAGAGGTCGACATAATCGGTCTGCAGCCGGTCGAGCGACTTGTGCAGTTCTTCCTTCACGCGGGTGGGTTCGAGATCGCCGGGATTGGCGTGCATCCCCACCTTGGTGGCGATCCGCATATCCTTGCGCACGTCGCGGGCGGCCAGCCATTTGCCGATCACGGTTTCGCTTTCGCCGCCGACATGGCCGGGCACCCAGTCGGAATAGCCCTGTGCCGTATCGACCATCCTCCCGCCAGCTTCGTAGAACCGGTCGAGAATCGCGAAGCTGGTGTCTTCGTCGGCGGTGAAGCCGAAGACATTGCCGCCCAGGACGAGCGGAAGGCCGGCGATGGAGGGATGGTCGGTCATGCGGTTTCTCCTGGCTGGAATATCGACTCAGGCTGTCATTCGGCCGGTCCGGCCAATGCTCGTCCCGACGAAGAATTCGCAGGCGAATGGGAGTGCGGCTGTCTGCACTTGCGGCGCGCTATCATATCGAAACGCGATCAGAAAAGGATTCGTTCGGCATCAACTCCGCGGCGATATCGTCCTTGCGAAGCATGCTGCGGCACAGCATGGAGGGCATATGACCGAGCCGGCCCAGCAGAATTACGACGACCTTCTCGAAGCCTACCGGAACGCCATGCGGCATGTCGCCGCCACGGTCTATGCGGTGACCACGGGGCATGAGGGGGAGCGGCACGGCATCCTCGCCACCGCCGTCAGCTCGCTGAGCTTCGATCCGCCTTCGCTGCTGGTCTGCATCAATCGCTCCGCCTCGTTGCACGAGCCGATGAATTGCTCCGACGGCTTTGCGGTCAATGTGCTGGGCCTCGGCAATCGCGACGTGGCCGACCAGTTCACGAAGGAGCGCGGGGAAGGGCGCTTCGACGGGGGCGAGTGGGAAGAGTGGCACGGCGTACCCGTGCTGGCCAATGCCCAGTCGAGCTTCGTCTGTCGCTGCGCCCACCGCCACGAATTCGGCACGCACACGATCTTCATCGGCGAACTGATCGCGGCAAAGCATCGCGAGAATGCCGCGCCGCTGACCTATTACGACCGCCATTATATCGACATTCGCGAAGCGCCCGACGGCGCGACGCCCTGAGGGCGGCCCGCTCGGCTGAAGGGCCAGCTCAGTTGAAGGGTATGTCCCTCCGGGACAGGAGATGGCCCGGCCAGCTCGGCGCGGCGCCGGCTCCCAGGTAATCGGCGATTTCGCGTTCCAATATTTCCGCGCGCGACTCGGGCGGTGGATAGGTCGCGCTGATCCGCAGCAATCCGCCGCCGATCTTCCGGCCGAGATCCGAACGCCAGAAGGCCGGCGCGATCGCGGGATCGTAACCGGCATTGGCCAGAAGGTGCACCGATATCCGGTCCGCCTCGACCTCGACCTGGCGGTTGAATTTCTGGTTGCGGCCGAACTCGCCGAAGAAGCCCTTGGAGACGCCGGCATTGGAAAGCCGCCGGCGATGTTCGAGCACAAGATGGCCGAACTCATGCGCGAAGACGACGGCCAGTTGCTCGTCGCTCGCCTCCGCCGCGAGGCCATAATTGATCTGGATGACGCGCCCGTTGGAGCGGGCCGCCAACCCGTCCTTGGCGCGAATTTCCACCAGTGCACGGCATCCGGGTACCGCCTGCACGGAAACCGCACTTTCGCGGCCGTCGCGAACGATCTCCAGTTTGACGGGGCCGCTCGCAGGCTGCTCGGCCAGCGCATCGAAACCGGCATCGCGCAAGGGCGCATCCTCCTCCGGCTCCAGCGTGTCGACGGGTGTGTCGCCGATCCTGACCACCGCGTCATTGCTTTCGAGCACGCTGGATGCGGGCGAGCCGGGCACTGTGGTGGAAATCGCCAGCGGCCCTCCGGCAAACGCTTTGCCCAAATCCGCATCGCCATATTGATCATGGCTGTGCAGGATCATGCCGGTGATCGGCATATGGGTGCGGCAGAGCGCGTCATTGGCGGCGAGCATGCGATCGGCGATGCGGGCCAGTCGGACGTCCTGCACGCGCAAGGCGTCGATCGGATCGACTTCCTGGGCGGATACCTGTTGCGAAAATGCCGCAGCGGCGAAGGCAATTGCCATGAGGATGGAACGAGTCATCGGTCAGGCTGTTAGGACATTCACAGAGTTAAGGGAACGGTAACGCACTGCACGATATGGCATTGCAGCATCGCGATGGGGGATGTGGGCGCCGGCCTCCGAATAGGACGCAGGCAATCACGAGAAAGTCTCCGAATGCAAGGCGTTGAAAAGCCGACGCATGGGTTGACGTGTTGGAATGTCGTGATATTTGAATGACCAAGGTAACGGAAGGGTATCCAATGATTATTCGCAAAGCACTTGTCAGCCTTGCCGCGGCTGGCGCGGTTTTCGGTTCCACGGCTGCTGTCGCTGCTCCGGCGGTTGATAGCGCCCGCACCGGTTCGCCGGTTGCCGACGCGGAGGGCATTGGCCCGTTCGCGATCATCGTCGCGCTGCTGATCGTCGGCGGCACGATCGGTGTCGTCGCTTCGGACAGCGACGAGGATCCGGTCAGCCCGTAAGCTTCCTTACGAGTTGCAGACTTACGAAAGCGGCGGGGCTTAGCCTCGCCGCTTTTCGTTTGTGGGGCTGATTCGGGCGACCTAGTCGCGAGCCGACGCTTCCAGTTCATCCAGCGCGCGCGCTCCCAGCATGGCCATGGTGCGCATCGTCTCGGCCTTGAGCAGATCCAGCGCGCGGGTGACTCCGGCTTCGCCCGCTGCCGCCAGCCCATAAAGCGGGGCACGGCCGGCCAGCACGGCATCGGCGCCCAGCGTGAGCGCTTTCACGATATCGCTCCCGCGGCGGACCCCACTATCGAGGAATATCGTCATCTTGCCGCCGACGGCCGAGACCACGTCCGGCAAGGCATCGATCGTCGCGATCGAGGAATCGAGCGCCCGCCCGCCATGGTTCGAGACGACGATCCCGTCCGCCCCCATCGCCAGTGCGCGCTCGGCATCCTCGGGATGCAGCACACCCTTCAGCACAAGCTTGCCGGGCCATCTTTCGCGCAGTTCGGCCATGCCGGCCCAATCGAGATCGTCCTGCTTGAACAGCGCACCGGGCGGGGCGCCTTTGGTCACCTTGGCGCGCAACCGGTCCGGCAGGTTCGCCTGGCTGGGCACGCCGCCATCGAGCGCATAGCGCCCCATCGTGCCGGCGAGCCAGCGCGGATGGGTGAGCACGTCCAGCGTGTTGCGCGCATTGAGCTTGAACGGCGTGCCGAAGCCGTTGCGGTGGATATATTCGCGATTGGGCGCCACCGGCATGTCGAGCGTGACGAACAGCGCCTCGCAACCCGCCTGCCAGGCGCGATCGACCACCGCATAGGATAGCGAGCGATCTTCCCACAGATAGAGCTGGAACCACAGCCTCCCGCCGGCCGTGGCGATCTCCTCCAGATCCATCGTGCTGGCGCTGGAAATCGTGAAGGGCAGCCCGGCGGCGGCGGCCGCGCGGGCAAGGGCGAGATCGCCCTGGTACCAGAGCAGCCCGGCTGCGCCTGTGGGCGCCAGCGCGAGGGGGAGGGGGGCCGGCTTCCCGAAGATATCCGCGGCGGTATCGATCTTCTCCACGCCGCGCAGCACATGCGGGCGGAAGGTCACACGGTCGAAGGCCGCGCGATTGCGCGCCATGCCCGTCTCGTCCTCGACCCCGCGCTCCATATATTCCCAGATGCCGTGGGGAAGGCGTCGACGGGCCCGTTCGCGCAGATCCGCGATATTGTAGCAGGCAAGGTGGCCGGCCACGGGGATCGCTCAGCCGCGGCCCAGGAAGGGGATCTTGTTCTGCACCACCAGCCCTTCATAGAAGTTCAGGTGGTCCGGGATATCGGCCATGTGGACGATCACCGCGGCGATATCCATCGGATCGGCCGAGAGGTCCTCGGGCAGTTTCACGGCGCCGGGCGCTATTTCGGTGGCGACGATGCCGGGATGGAAGATCGAGGCGGCGATATTATACTCGCGCCCGTCGATCGCCAGCGAGCGGGTCAGCCCGTCGAGTCCCCATTTGCTGGCGCTGTAGGCGGGGCTGTCCTGCCGCGGCACACGCGCCGAGATCGACCCGATATTGATGATGCGCCCGTGCCCCTGTCCCTTCATCACGCGGAAGGCCGCGCGGCTGCACAGAAAGGCGGAGGTGAGGTTGGTCTCGAGTACCCGGTGCCACAGCTCCAGCTCCATCTCGTCGACGGGCGTGCTGTCGGCAATGCCGGCATTGTTGATCAAAACGTCGACCGAGCCGAAACGCTCCACGGCGCTGTCGAACAGGTTCTGCACGGCGGCTTCATCGGTCACATCGGTGGTCACGGCCAGCGCTTCGCCGCCCATTTCCTCGATCTTGGCGACCAGCTTCTCGAGCCGTTCGGCGCGCCGCGCAGCAAGCACCACCTTCGCGCCCTTGCTGGCGAAGACGAGCGCGCAGGCCTCGCCAATTCCCGAACTCGCGCCAGTGACGACGGCGACGCGACCTTCCAGAATACTCAACTGACATCCCCTTTCGGCATGGTTATCGCGTGAGTGCTTAGCCAAGCGCTCGTGGAAGCGAAACCGTCAATCGGAGGGTGGGGCGCACGCCTTCGCAGCCGTCCGGACGGCGATCTCAGTTGAGGCTGCTTGCGGGCTTCCTGAATTCGATCAGCGTGTACCAGGCCAGCCACCGCATGGGCGACCGGAACAGGGCGTCGTCCACGGCGGAAGTGACCTTGAGCAGGGCGTCGCCGAAGGCGGTGTCGCGAACGGGCACCGAAAGGATCGTCGTCAGGCCGAAGAAGCGGATATTGCCGATATCGAAAAAGCGTTCGGCGAGCTGGAAGTCGGACCGCAGCAGCGGATGCTCGTCCGGCGTCCGCGCCTCCGGCGTCTTGTCGCGATAGCGATTGAGCACCGGATTGTGCCCAAGCGGCTCCCAGAACAGGGCTGTGCCCCCGGGCCGCAGCACCCTGGAAACGCTCGAGAAGCAACGCTCCAGATCGAGGTGATGGACAATACCGCGCCCGAATACGAGATCGAAGGACGCTTCTGGGAAGGTCATGTCTTCCGCATCCATGGTCAGGTAGTTCGTGTTGGTCAAGCCTTTGGCCTCGGCGGCGGCGGTTGCATCTGCGATCGCGACATCGGAAATATCGATCCCGGTCAGCGTTCGGGCGACCTTGGCCAGCTCCATCCCCTGGATGGCCGCGCCGCAGCCATATTCGAGCGCATCGGCATCCCGCGCCAGTTCGAGAACCCGCTTGGAGAACAGGCTCGAGCCGTGCTTGATGCTCGCATAATACTTGCCCTGCGCGTCGCGCACTTCCTCGCTGAAACGCGCATTGTGAAAATCGCGTTCCTTGGCGATCCGGATGGCACGATCTTCAGAGGCTTCCATGCAATCGTCCCGACAGCGGCAGTGATCCGCAAACGATATCAGAATGCCGAATCATCCGCCACGGCAAAGGAGGCGAGGGCGCGCGCGGTTGGCAGGAGCGGAGCCGCTGCCGGTGGCCAATCCTGCTGCCGCCGGCCTATGGCGCATCGAGGGCCTCGTATGAACCGATGCCGGCCGTTATCGTAGTTTTCGACTGGTCGGCGTCCTGCCAGACCGCTGTGTCCATCGGCTTCGCCTGAAGGAAGAAGAACCGCAATGAGCATCTACACCTGCCCGATGCACCCCAATATCCGTCAGGATGGGCCGGGGGACTGCCCGCGATGTGGCATGCACCTGGTTCCGGAAGAGTCATCGCATGGTCACCACGCTCATCCTCACGAGCCTGCGGCGGAGCAGGACGAAGGTGAGGCGACCGGCACCTATGACCGGCTTCCCGCCGGCTATACCGGACCGGTCTATACCTGCCCGATGCATCCCGAAGTACGGCAGGCGGAACCGGGCTCGTGCCCGATCTGCGGCATGGGCCTCGAGCTCGAAGCGACCAGCGCGGCGGAGGGGCCCAATCCGGAACTCGTCGATTTCACCCGCCGATTCTGGATCGGCGCCGTCTTGGCGCTGCCCCTGCTGGTGCTCTCCATGGGCCCGCTGATCGGCTTCACCGCCCCGCGCGAAGCGATGGGCGAGCAGGCGGCCATATGGACCGAACTGGTGCTTGGGACGCCGGTTGTCCTGTGGAGCGGCTGGCCGTTCCTCGTCCGTGGTTGGAACTCGTTCAGGACACGCAGACTGAACATGTTCTCACTCATCGCCATGGGTACGATGGCGGCGTGGCTCTTCAGCGTGGTCGCTGTCGTCGCACCGGGGATATTCCCCGATGGCTTCCGGGACGAGCAGGGCCGGGTCGCCGTCTATTTCGAAGCGGCGGCGGTGATCGTCGTATTGGTGCTGCTCGGCCAGGTGATGGAGCTGCGCGCCCGCGCAGGGACGGGCAAGGCGATCCGCGCCTTGCTGGACCTTGCCGCCAAGACCGCGCGGATCATTCGCGCGGACGGCAGCGAGGAGGATATCCCGCTTGAGGCGGTGCAGGTCGGCGATCGGTTGCGCGTCCGCCCCGGCGACAAGGTGCCGGTGGACGGGCAGGTGGTGGAAGGCCACTCAGCCATCGACGAGAGCATGATCACAGGCGAGCCCGTCCCGGTCGAAAAGGCCGTGGGCGATTCCGTCACGGGCGCCACGATCAACGGCAGGGGCAGCCTCGTGATGGAGGCAAAGCGTGTGGGCTCGGACACGATGCTGGCGCAGATCGTGGGGATGGTCGCGGCCGCGCAGCGCTCGCGTGCGCCGATCCAGAAATATGCCGACCGGGTTGCAGGCATCTTCGTGCCGACGGTGATCACCGTGGCCGTATTGGCTTTCATCGCCTGGTCGGTGTGGGGGCCGGCCCCGGCAATGGCCTATGGCTTGATTGCGGCCGTTTCGGTGCTGATCATCGCCTGCCCCTGCGCGCTCGGCCTCGCCACGCCCATGTCGATCATGACGGCGACCGGCCGCGGCGCGCAGATGGGTGTCCTGATCAAGAACGCCGAAGCGCTGGAACGGTTCGAGAGCGTGGATACGCTGATCGTCGACAAGACCGGCACGCTGACGCAGGGCAAGCCGCGCCTCGTGGCGGTGCTGCCCGAGGAAGGCTTCGACGAGGCGGAGGTGTTGCGGCTTGCAGCCTCGCTCGAGCGGGGTTCCGAGCATCCGCTGGCCGAAGCCATCGTGCGCGGTGCCGAGGAGCGCGGAGTGGCGGTGGCCGACGCCGGTGATTTCGAAGCCGTGACCGGCAAGGGCGTCACCGGTACGGTCGATGGCCGGCCCGTTGCTTTGGGCAATATCGCGCTCGTGCGTGACCTGGGTATCGAAGCGGGGGCCTTCGCCGAAACGGCCGATGCACGACGTGACGAGGGCGAGACGGTGATGTTCGTCATCGTGGATGGGGCGATCGCAGGCCTCGTCAGCGTCGCCGATCCTGTGAAGGAAACGACGCAGGGCGCGCTGCAGGCGCTGCATGAGCTGGACCTGCGCATCATCATGGCAACGGGCGACAATGAGCGCACCGCGAGAGCTGTCGCCGCGAGGCTGGGCATAGACGAGATCCGCGCGGATGTGTTGCCGGAGGACAAGGCTCGCATCATTCGAGAACTTCAGGCGGAAGGCCGCAAGGTCGCCATGGCGGGCGACGGCGTGAACGACGCGCCCGCGCTCGCCCAGGCCGATGTCGGCGTGGCCATGGGCACCGGAGCGGATGTCGCCATCGAAAGCGCCGGTTTCACGCTGGTGAAAGGCGATCTCGTTGGGATCGTGCACGCCCGCAGGCTTGCCCGCGCCACGATGCGGAATATCCGGCAGAATCTGTTCTTCGCACTGATCTATAATGCTGCGGGTGTGCCGGTTGCCGCGGGCATACTGTTCCCGCTGAGCGGCATCCTCATCAGCCCGATGTTCGCCGCCCTCGCCATGAGCGCATCGTCCATCTCGGTCGTGCTGAACGCGCTACGACTGCGGACCGTCCGGCTCTGATTCAAGGGGAGTTGGCGTATCCCCGTCTTCGGCATAAACCGGCAAGAGGAGCGCTTGCTTGGAGGAAGCGGTGGTGGACGCACTAGGGCTCGAACCTAGGACCCGCTGATTAAGAGAGAGTGGAATATTGTTTCATAATATCAGGGTATTAGCTGTAATCGTGCATTGATGAACTGAGCAATATCCTACTCTTTTTCACAATTGCCAACGCCCGGCACGGCACATTGTCGGCCTCGCTTGAGAGCAGAAGGCACGTGCGCACTGAGCCGCTCGGTTCACGCGGACCTCGAAGCGGTGTGACACCCTCCTCTCCGCCCGCCCGAACCCATCCAAAGGACTATCCTCACCGCAGTGCGGATTGCAGGCTCTGCAATGCTTCTTTGAACATCGCAGTCCGCGTCTCTGTGGTGGCGCTGCCCATGTGGGGCGTGAGAAACACTTGCGGTAGCGTTCGCCAACGCGGATCGATATTCGGTTCGTTCCGGAAGACATCGAGGCCTGCCGCCGCGACATGGCCCGACTGCAAGGCCGCGATGAGAGCATTTTCGTCGACGATCTGACCCCTGGATGTATTCACGATTATCGCACCGCGCGGAAGCAGGGCGAGCCGTGGCGCGTCGATGAGGCCCTCGGTCTCGGGCGTTGCCGGAAGGTGCAGGGTCAAAATCTCCGCTTCGCCAAAAAGATCGTCGATCTCGCGCATGAAGCGCGCGTCCTGCCGGTCTTCCGAGGGGACCGGGTGGCGGGAGTGATAGAGTATTTCCAGTCCGAAAGCCCGCGCCCGCCGGGCAACGGCCGTGCCGATCCGGCCCATCCCCACGATACCGAGCCTCCGTCCTGAGAATTGTCGCCCGAGCATTTCGTTGGGTTCCAGACGCCGCCCCCATCCGCCCCTGACAACGTCGATATATTCTGCGGCACGACGACAGGCGCAGAGCATCAGCATGATTGCAAGATCTGCGGTCGCATCCGTGACTACGCCGGGCGTACTGGTGACCCTTATTCCGTGGGTTGCCGCGACATCGACGGCGATATGGTCAGAGCCCGCACCCAGTGTCGCTATCATCCGGATCGACGGTGGAAGCGATCGGATGGCTTCTGCGTCAAGACCGACGCGTGCGGTAATTAACAAGCCTTCGGCTTGCGTCTCCCGTGCCAGTTCAAGGATTTCCTCCGCGTCCAGACTGCGCTCCTGGGAGGTAACGGCCAGGAAATCGCGATCGACGGCTTCGAGCAACTGTTCCGGCATCGGCGCGGCGACCAATATGCGTGGTTTCATTCCGATATTATCCCTCAGCATGATCTGCCGGGGCAGCCAGGAAATCGAAGTCGCATCCGCGGTCCGCTTGCATGACTGCGCGGGTGTGCAGCGCGGCAAAGCCGCGTTCGGGAGACGGGGGCTGTCTGTGCTCTCTCAGGCGCAGGGCGATTTCGTCATCATCGACGAGCAGGTCGATCCGTTTCTCGCTGGCCGATAGCCGGATCGTGTCGCCCGTACGGACCGCCTGCAGTGGTCCGCCTATGGCGGCTTCGGGCGTGACATGCAGGATGACCGTACCGAAAGCGGTCCCCGACATACGTGCGTCAGAAATGCGCACCATGTCTCTGACGCCGCGATCGGCGAGCTTTTTCGGGATGGGCAGATAGCCCGCCTCGGGCATCCCGATTGCGTAGGGCCCGGCATTCTTGAGAACGAGAATATCGTCCTCATCTACCTCGAGATCGGGAGCATCGATGCGCGCGTCGAGGTCCTGCAGGTTCTCGAAAACGACCGCTTTTCCGACCTTTTCGAACAGGGCCGGCGTTGCTGCCGCACGCTTGAAGATCGCACCGCCCGGCGCAATATTGCCCTGTAGGCAGATCAAGCCCCCCACTGCCGAAACAGGTGAGGCGAACGGGCGGATGACCTTGTCGTCGACCCAGTCGAGCGGTGCATCTAGCCTGTCGCCGAGCAGATCGCCGCATACATCGCGCGTATCGAGATTGAGCAGCGGCCTCAGTTCGCGCAGGACGGCGCCGAGACCGCCTGCCGAATGGAAATCCTGCATATAGCCCGTGCCGACGGGCTTGAGATCGACCAAGACCGGCGTTTCATCCGAAATCCGGTTGATCGCCCCGGGTGTGATCCGGTGTCCGATCCGACCTGCAATCGCGGCGAGGTGGATGATCGCGTTGGTTGAACCGCCGAGCGCCATGATGATCCGAAGTGCATTTTCGATCGACCGGGGCGTGACGATCGCGTTCGGAGTGATCGGCTTGGCGACCAGTTCCATTGCCCTGCGGCCGCTTTCCTCGGCCGCGACAAGGCGCGAGGAATGGACCGCGGGTATGGCCGCACTTCCGGGAAGGGACATGCCGAGCGTTTCGGCGATGCAGGCCATAGTGCTGGCCGTCCCCATTACCGCACAGGTCCCAGCCGTTACGGCAAGCTGCCCTTCGACATGGGTGATCTCTTCCCGATCGATCTCGCCGCCGCGATATTTCGCCCAGAACCGCCGGCAATCCGTACAGGCGCCAAGGCGCTCACCACGATAGGAACCGGTCATCATCGGGCCGGTCACGAGCTGGATCGCCGGAATACCGGCCGAGACTGCGCCCATAAGCTGAGCGGGGACCGTCTTGTCGCACCCTCCGATCAGCACCACGGCGTCCATCGGCTGGGCCCGGATCATTTCCTCGACATCCATGGCCATGAGATTGCGGAACATCATGCTGGTGGGGCTGAGGAAGGTTTCGCCCAGCGATATCGTGGGAAAGGCGAGGGGTAGTCCTCCTGCCGCGAGCACGCCGCGGGAGACCGCCTCGACCAACTCGGGCATCAACCGGTGGCAATTGTTGAAATCGGAGGGCGTGTGCGCGATGCCGACAACGGGAGCATCCAGAATGGTCGCGCTGAGGCCGCGAGACCGTGCAAATGACCGGCGCAGAAAACGGGCGAAATCCGGATCACCATAAGCGGTCAGGCGATTCCCAAGGCCTTTGGCGGTCATCTTCGTATCGATCCTTTCGCTTTCGAGTCCTTGTCTCTCGCGCAAGGACTTCCAGACTGCGTTTAAATTCCATCTATCGGACTGCCGTCGCGCCGACGCAGACAGCGTCCATCCAGCTCTTGAACATCCGCATGGCCGAGCATCGCCAACGCACGTTCAAGCTCGCCTTGCAGAATACCAGTGGCCCGTAATGCTCCGTCGCGGCCGCCGAGGGCCGCAGCATAGGCGAAAGGGCGCCCGACAAAGACGAGCGTTGCGCCGAGACACAGCGCCTTCACGATGTCGGTCCCCCGCCGAAATCCCCCGTCCACCATGACAGGCATTCCGGCGGCCGCTTCAATCAATTCCGGCAGGATCAGCATGGGGGTGATCGCCGAATCCAGCTGGCGTCCGCCGTGATTGGAAGCGATAACGCCGTCGATGCCGGCCCGACGGGCCAGGGCGATATCTTCGGGCGAGAGCAGGCCTTTCAATACGAAACGGCCGCGCCAGCGATCGCGGATGCGGCGAACGTGATCCCAATCGAAACGTGACTGGCCCGAAAAGTCGCGCAGTGCCTGCGACGATATCAGCGGTGCGCCTCGCGCGGCGCTGCTATTCTCGAAATGCGGCATGCCGTGCCGCGCAAGTGTGCGGGCAAGAACGCCGATCAGCCAGCGCGGTCGCGTAATGCCATCCAGGAATAGGCGTGGTGACGGACGCAGGGGGGTCGAAAAGCCAGCGCGGATCGTCTTTTCGCGCACGGCCATCACCGGGATGTCGACCGTGGCTACGAGGGTCTCGAAGCCGGCCCGTTCGACTCGTGTCAGCAAGGCTTCGATCTGCTCGTCTTCGCCGCGAAGATAGGCCTGGAACCAGGCATCCGGATTGGCGGGCCGGATCTCCTCAAGCGGTATGAGCGAGGTCGCACTCACGATCATCGGTATCGACGCAAGCCGCGCGGCATCGGCGAGCGCGAGATCGCCGCGATAAGCACTCAGCGCCGACACGCCCATCGGCGCGATGCCGAATGGGGCAGCATAGGTACGATCGAACAACAGCATGTCTTGCCGGCGATGGCTGACGTTTCGCAGGACACGGGGAACAAAAAGAAATTCGTCAAATGCCGAGCGATTGAGAGCAAGACTTCGGTCGGACTCGACCCCGTCGTGAATATAGTGGAACACGGGTCGCGGCAGGCGCCGCCTTGCGCCTCGCTCGAAATCCTCAAGGCTCAAATAGTTCTCCAAGCCGCTCATCGGCGCCGGACCGTCGCCAGGCTGACAACGGATATCGCACCGATTAGCAGCAGCACTCCGGCGATTGTGAAAGCGCCGTTATAGCTTCCGCTGAATTCGATGACGTATCCGGTCGCGATTGGCGCCAAAAAGCCAAAAATATTGCCTCCCACGACCAGAATACTGGCCGCTTTGCCGCTGTCGCGCGATGTTTCGAGGAGGTCGCTGGACAGGGCGAAGTTGAGCGAGATCGCGCTTGATATGCCTGTTAGAGAAAGCGAGACGAGCAGTATGATCGTGCCGACGGAATCGGCGAACGGCGTCAGCAGCACGGCCGAAGAGAGCAGCATCATTGCCCCGACCATGTATCGGCGCTGACCTTTTCCGGTGTCGCCTCTGCGGAGCAGCCGATCGCTCAGGCGGCAAATCGCCAGCGAGAAAACGACTGAGGCGGCGTATGGGATAGCCGTGTAGAGTCCTGTTGCCTGGATATCGAAACCCTTCACGTCGTGCAGATAGGACGGCAGCCAGGTCAGGAAGAAATATTGCGCATAGACCGCACAACCTTGGGTCAACGCCGTCGCCCAGGTGGCTCGCTTGGCAAGGAGTGCGCCAAGTCCTGCTGCCTGTTCGGACGAGACAGTGCCGTCCGGCTCGGTCACTGATGGCGAAGGATGTAGAGCTTCGGAACTGCCGCGATAAAACAGCAGCCAGGGAACCAGCCAGAGAAACCCCGCGCCGCCGAGCACGATGAAGCCGAAGCGCCAGCCGAAGCTGGCAATGAGCGCGCCGGTCAACAGCGCGCCCAGCGCCGGGCCGGCATAGCTGCCTCCGTTGAGAAACGCGGTGGCAAGCCCGCGCTCTTCCGGTGGAGCGAGATCCCTGACCACGCGCATTCCGGCCGGATAGGCGGTGGACTCACCGGCCCCAAGCGCCAGTCTGCTGACGAGCAGCGCGGCGAAGCTGTGAACAAATCCGGCCAGCACTGTCGCGAACGACCAGAGTGCGACGCCGCTGGCGGCGACGAGCCTTGCGCCGGACCGGTCTACCCAGATGCCCACCGGCACCAGAGCCAGCACATAGGTCCAGAGAAACGAGGAGAGAAGATAGCCGGTCTCGACCGGGGACAGGCCGAATTCCTCGGCAATGCTCGGTGCTGCTACCGACAGGGTCGTCCTGTCGATATAGCTGATCGTCGTCAGCAGGAAGAGCAGCAGATAGGCGAAATGACGCGCCCGCCTTCCGCCTCCTGGCGCCGTTCCGCCACGTTTTTCCCTATCCTTTTGCATAAAGCGTGATGGTGTCGCGCCCTTGCCGCTTTCAGGATCGATGACGGGCTGAAGCACGCGAGGTGGTCACTGGGCGCCTTCGGGCGGCAGCAGATCGTTCGACCGGTCGTGGGGGGTCATGTAGATGAAGCTGCCCGCGCTGCCCCAAAATCCGTTCCTGTAGGTCACCACACGCACATCGAAATTCGAGTTGAGAAATTCGCCAGACGTCGAATAGCGCGAGGCGCCGCCGAAAATATGCACCTTGGCCTGCGAGGCATGGATCACCCGCGAATTGTGATCATAGCCAGAGACGAACCCCCATTCGGGCAGACCGGCCTCCGGGAACAGTTCGCGATAGCGTTGCATATAGGCTTCGACGCCCTCGTCTCCGGTCAGGACCGAACCGGACCCGCCCGCCTGGACGCCGCTTTGCACCTGTCCGACCCGGGGGTCGTCCGCCCCGGTCACGCGCAAGCGTGAGGTGACGCCCTGAATACGGAAATTGTCCATGATTTTGCCTTCCGGCGCCATCCAGAAAGGCGCACCGCCGGTGTTGCGGACACTGGCGCGTGCGCCTTCCTGTGGGGGGTGATCGTAGCGGATGTCCTGAATCTGGTACGCGAGATCATGGTCGATCCGCGACCGCACCGCGGCCTGTATTGCGTCCGGATATTCCAGTCCGATCATGTCGTCGGGCGTGAAGATGGTCGACATGAGCTGGATGGCCCAGCGTCCGTCATTATTGGTGACCGAATAGATGCCGTCGCAGCGCAGCATCCGGTTGCCCTGCCTGTTGCAGCGATCATAGGTCATTGCGAAAACGACATTCACCGGATCGAAGGCGATTACCTCGAGGCTTTGCAGAAGATCGTAGGACCCGTCTTCGATGTAGCCGTCTCTATCGGTGAAACGGACGGGATGCGTGTTGAGATCCATCGAGGCCGGCGGATCGGCGAGGAACTGCACGGCGCTTTCCACGGCCACGGGCTCGATCCCTTCGAATGAGGCAAACGGAAAATGCAGATATTCGGCCATTTGAGCCGCGTCGCGCTGATTAAGCCCTGTGAAGAAACCGATCATCGCCTCGGTGGCCCTCGGAATGCCGGCAAAGGCAATCGGGAACCGAGCGTCGATCATGGCACGCGGACCGAGGCCCGCCGGACGCGGGATCGATGTTGCTCCGGCCACGCCGTCGCCCGGAGCAGCCAGGGCAGGGCGCGCCGTGAGCATTCCACCGGTGGCAATGGCGGCTGCCCCGCCCCATCTCATGAATGAGCGCCTGTTCACCGGTCCCTGTGCTGCCGTTGGAGAGGCCGGCCTGCTTTGATTGTTTTGCATGTTTCTTGTTCCTTGCCGCGCCGGTTCGTCTTCAGAAATCAAAGCTGATGCCGAGGTTGAAGTATCTGCCGATCCCGTCGAAGAGCGAAGGGTTGTAGGGCGTGTAGAGATACGAGGCCGTATGGGCGACGGTCGGCGGATCCTGATCGAACAGGTTACGAACGGCCGCCGTTAGCTTGACGCTGTCGTCGTCGCCGAACAGCGAATATTGTATCGACAGGTCGATGTAATCGGCACCGTCGACATGATTGTTGTCGCTCGTCAGCGGCCCGGCGGAATTGTCGAAGAAGCTGGTCGAATAAACGCCCGGGCTGATGTGCCGCCAATAGAGCGTTAGATCGAGCGGCCCATTCGAATAGCCGAGCGAAGTCTTCCACCGCCAGTCCGGCAGGCCCGAACGCGGCTGCCCTGTTTCGCCCGCCGAATCGTGAACCGTCCCCAGTCCGTTGTCGCTGATGAATTCGATGACGTTGGTGCCGACGGCTCGCAGGTTCAGCGTGCCATCCCAGCCTTCGACGATGTCGGACAGATGCTGGCGGTAGGCGAGTTCAATGTCGAAGCCGCTCGTCGTAACGGAGGCGATGTTCACTGGAGCCACAATGGCGGACAGAACCGCGTCGGGCACTTCAACGCCGCCGGTGACGCCGGGGCCGCGAGTGATGAGTTCGCAGAAATCGGGACGTGCCCCCGATGCGCACAGATCGAGCTCCTGCTGGAGGCCGATCACACTGATCGCGTCATTGAGGTCGATGTGAAAATAATCGACCGACGCGCTGAAGCCGGGAAGCCAGCCGGGCTGGTAAACGGCGCCAATGCCAAGCGATTTGGCGATTTCCGGAGTGAGGTTGGGGTTCCCGACCGTTGCTTGGGGCACGCTGATTGCGGTATTTCCGTGCAGCGGATCAGTGGCCGGCGCAAAGCCGGTTGTGCCTCCCGAAAACAGCTCGTTGAGATTGGGGGCGCGGATATCGCGAGACCATGTGGCCCGGATCAGAATATCATCGATCGGGCGATAAGTGCCGCCGAGCTTGTAGGTGAAGACAGTGCCCGACGTGCTGTAGTCGGTCATTCGCAGCGCTGCGTTGAGGTCGAGCGCCTGGACGAAAGGGATGTCACGAGCGAGCGGAAGCGCGATCTCGCCAAACAGCTCCTTGACGTCGTAACTGCCCTCAGTTGGCTGGTAGTTTGCTGCGAAGAATACTCGTCCGCCCTGCGCTGAGAGGGGATCGGTGTAAGGCGTTTCCACCTCTTCCTTGCGGTAACCTGCGCCGAAAGCGACCGCGAGTGGGCCGGCCCAGAGATCGAGCAGGTCGCCCTGGACAGTCGCCTCCGCGACCTGCTGCGTGAGCCGCGTGATCTGCTTCGAAGTGCCTAGAACATAGTCCTTCGCTGCCTGGCTGGCCACTCCCACACCGAACAGGTTGAGCGGCTCGCAGCCATTGTCCGGATCGGTGAGTGTGGAGCGACATACGATCGAGCCGTCAGGAGCGAAAACGGCATCAACCGCCTGATCGTAATTGGCCAGTATCTGATTGTTGCGCAGCTGCTGGTTCACGTCGCTGCGGCCGAACTGGTAATAGAGATTCCAGCGCCAGTTCGATGAGAAATCGCCGTCCAGGCCGACCGTGCCGATGTAGGTCTCACGGCGGATCCAGTTACGGCCGCCACCCAAGGCCATCTTGCGCTTGGAATCATAGCTGCGTGCAAGGTCGGCATTGTCGGTCCCGAAGCGAAAACACTCGGTGTTGGGCGCTGCGTCGCCGCACGCAAGCTCGCGGATATCGTCCGGCAGGAAGGCGTTGTCGCTCTTGATCGAGACGTTGCCGAAGCGCCGCTCGGGCGCGCCTGAACCGGTGCCGAGGGAATTGCCGTAATTGAACTGGGCGAAGGCAGTGATGGAATCGGTGATGTCGTAGTCGGCCCTGCCGAAGGCCGTGTACATCCGCACCCCGGCAATGAACGAGGCCTGGTCGGCCGTGTCCCCGTACTGGCCGCCGACCATGAAGCTGCCGATAATGGGCGTTCCGAAATCGAATTGGGAGGGAACCCCGCCTTCGCCGAACTGAATTCCGCGGGCCGGACCGCTGGTGATCAGGCCTCCGGCTGCAGACAGCGAGTTGTTTACATTGTCGTAGGTGAGAAGCGCGGGAATATCGGGCGTCTCCACCTGGCTTATGTAAGCCGGGTTGGCGAGTTTGCGTGTGCCCGTATTCCATTTGCGCTTTTCGCGATCGAAGAAATCGATCTCGGCCGAATAGGACGCCATGCCACTCAGAAGCACATGCAGCCGTTCGCCGATCTGGGCTCCGAACGAGAGGCTGCTCTTGAGCGTTTCGCCATCGCCGCGCGACGATATGCCACCTTCGACGTTGCCCTTGATGCCGGTGTAGTCGGTGTCGAGAACGAAGTTGACCACGCCCGCGACGGCGTCTGATCCGTAAGCTGCCGAGGCGCCGCCGGTGACGACGTCGACCCGCGAAACGAGTTCGCTGGGAATATTGTTGATATCGGTTGACCCACTGGTGGCAGTGGGAACGACCCGTCGGCCGTCAAGCAGGACGAGCGTCCGGCTGGCGTCCAGACCGCGAAGGTCGAGAAAGTTCTGGCCGGCGGATCCCGCGCTCGTCGAGGCATTCGCCACGCTCGGTGTCACCGTTCCGCTCAGCGCCGGCAATTCGTTCACGAAATCGGCGATGTTGCTGGTCGGCGAGGCTTGAAAGTCATCTGCCGACACGACTGTCGTCGGGGTAGGCTGGCTGAAGCCGTCGCTGACGATGCGTGTACCCGTCACGATAATCGGCGAATTTCCCTCGGCAGGCGTCGCAACAGGAGAGGCGGTTGCCGGACCGTCCTCAGAATCCCGCGCGGAGGCCGCATCCTGGGCTGCAGCCGGCATGCCCACAGAAAGGGCTATCGCCGCGAGAGATGTGCCCAGGGCGAGCCGTCGGAGGTCGGGCCGGGAGGCGCGAAAGACGTCGCTGCTCAAGTCGCAATATCGATTCTTCATGAATACCCTCTCCTCCCGACGGTTATGGTCGTGGCCCGCTCGTTGGCGGATCTCTATTACCCCAATTAAGTCCGGGGCTTGGGCGGAGTGAATTGAAATGTTCCGATTGCCGCGATAAAGTTCTGCTATAACAAAACCGATCGGAGAGGATCGAATGAATGTAACGCTTCGGCAGATCAGGTCATTCCTGGCTGTTGCCAGATGTGGCAGCTTCACGCGCGCAGCAGAGTTACTGCATCTTTCCCAACCGGCACTCACGGTACATATCCGGCAACTCGAACAGGAGCTTGATCTCAAGCTGTTCGACCGCAGCACGCATCATGTGAAACTGACCCCGGCCGGGATGAGCTTCATGCCGATGATGCAGAACGCCCTGGGCGGATTTGAGCATGCAATCGCTTCGATAAGCCAGATGGCCTCGCAACAAGACGAGATCATCCGGCTCGGATGCTTCCCCTCTTTCGCCGCCGCGGTCCTTCCGACCGCGATCCGGAAATTTCGCGAGCAACACGCCAAGGTATCTTTTCTGGTCTTCGACACCAGCGCCCGCAACGTGGTGGCGATGGTGCGGTCCGAAGAGATTGATTGCGGCATCTGCCACCATGACAGCGCGGCGGACCTGCTATGCCGCCCGCTTCTGCGGGAGCCCATGCACGTTGTTTTCCCGGAAGGGCATCCGATCGGACAGGCGCAAGAAGTAAGGATAGAGGATGTCATCAAGAATCCCCTGGTTCTACTCGACGGGGAGTCGGATTCGCGTACGCGCATAGATGCGGCTATTTCGGGTGCCGGATATCTGGTCTTCCCGGCGGCCGAGGCCGCTCATATGTCGACCGCGCTCGCCTTGGTGCAGAGCGGGTTGGGGATCACCATCCTGCCGCTCATGGCCTTCAATGGCGATGCCGTACCCGATCTCAGATCGAGGCCGATCGCTGGCATTCCGCTCATCCGTCCGATCGGGATTGCAACGAAACGAAATCACGTCGTTTCCCCGCAGACGCGCGCATTCATCGACGTGCTGGCTGAAGTAAGCGAGGGTTATGGAAAGCGGCTCAGCGAAGGGATTGCGGGCTGAACAAATACAGGGGAATCAATGCGAACTGATTTGGTTTATTACGAATATCTATGATCGCGATAAAAAGTTTTCAGTTTTGAACGCAAAACCGATGGCCTAGTCTCGCCGCAACAAACGAATGTTCGGGGAGGTATTGATGCAGGATGCTCACAGGCGCGTAGCGACGGTTGAAGAGGCGGCGCAGGGGACCGACCGGCGGAACTTCCTGCTTGGCACGACGGGTTCGATCGCTGGTCTGGCCGTGACGTCCCAAACGGCGCATGCCGCCACGCTCGCCAGCGGAAACAAGGCGATCCCGCGGCCGGAAGGGCTGGGCGAGCACGCCATGATCGATGCTCGCTTTCCGATCACCTACGAAGACACGGTTCCCAACGGCATCGCAGCGCTCACGCGCTTCTTCAAGGCGATCCAGACGCGCGACATGCGTGCGCTTGCCGAAGCTCTGCATTTTCCCTTCGGGACCTATGAAGGCGTTGAGGCTGTGATCGTTCAGAGTCCGGACGAGCTTGCCTCCGCCCCGCCACCATCCCTGAACATGATAGATACGCCCGAGCGATATACGCCGCAGGACGGCTACATGAAAGCCGGGTCCTACGACCTTTTTCTTGGCATCGAAGTGCTCAACTGGGACCCGGTCTCGTGCTGCATGGCAATGACCTATGACCGCTATGACCGGAACGGCAAACGGCTGCTTCGCTGCGAGGGAGTTTATACCGCGACCAATAATGACGGTCGCTGGGGCATCGAGCTCATGTCGACCATCTTCACCCCCGACCACATGGTCGGGACGATCTATGAAACCGCGATAGAGGCAGCCAAGCGGTCCCGGCGGCTGCATACGCTGGCCGGCTCCTACGAGACGGCGGACGCGGACGTAGACCGCGCCTCTTACCAGCCACGCGGCACCAAATTGCGGCTCTCCGCAGGCGGTGAGGGCGTTTCGTGGCGATCCGGACCGCGCGGAACTATCATGGACGTCTACCGCATTGACGGGGTCAAGAGCAGGCTTGTGGCGACCGATGAGCCCTATCGCAACAGCGTCACCGACAGCTATCGCGATCTCTTCAAGATGACCGGGGTCGGCAATTGGGGATTCCTGTTCGCCAATCCGAATCTCAGAGCGGTCCACCAGACTGTCGACAAGGTTCATCTCTGGTCAGGCGCGGCCCGTTTCACCACCTCCGGCGAATTCATCAGCATGGACACCGATCTGGAGATCATCACCTTCAGGAAGAACATCTGGGGTAATGCGGGAACGCTTGCATACACCACCGTGCACGACCGTGCGAACGACGTGACGCCCTGAAGTGAGGCCAGTTTTTTTTCGGCACGCTTGATCGTTCCATCTGACCCGCAGGGAATTTCATGTTTTCTCCGCCACCGACCATAGAAGCCCGGACATTCGCAAGAATCCCCGAAAAGTACCTCATTACCGACCGCGAAAGCGACTGGGGACGAATTCATATCGGGCAGAGCGATCTTCCGGTCTTTCTTGAGGGCCCCTCATTCGACCTATCGGGCAATCTCTGGCTGGTGGATATTCCATGGGGCCGGCTGTTTCGCGTGAGTCCGGACGGGATTGTTGACTGTGCGTTCGAATATGACGGCCGGCCCAACGGGCTGAAATTCGACCGCTCCGGCACCGCCTTCATTGCCGATGGCAAGAACGGGCTGATGCGATTTGATCCGGGGAACCGGACCATCGAACCGGTGATCGAAAATGTGCTGCTTCAATCATTCAAGGGGCTCAACGATCTGTGTTTCGCCGACAATGGCGATCTCTATTTTACCGATCAGGGTCATACCGGCCTGCACGATCCGACGGGATGCGTCTATCGGCTCTCGCGAGGCGGAACGCTAGAACGGCTTCTCGGGAACGTTCCCAGTCCCAATGGCCTGGTTCTGAGTCCTGACAATGGCGTACTTTATGTCGCCGCCACGCGCGGCAATGCCGTGTGGCGTGTACCACTGGTCGATCATGGACAGGTGATCCGCGCCGGCATCTTCATTCAGCTGAGCGGAGGTAGTGGACCCGATGGCCTTGCTTTGACCGAAGATGGCGGCTTGGCGGTCTGTCACCTCGGCATGGGTGCGGTTTGGATATTCAGTCCGCGCGGCGAGCCCGTATTCCGCATCAATACTCCCAATTCGCTGCACGTCACGAACCTGGCCTTCGGGGGTGCTGATCGTCGAACGCTGTTCATGACGACGCCCTCCGAAATCATGGTGGCCGAAGTTCCGGTGGCGGGCGCTCGCATGTTTTCAGGCTTCTAAGGAGTTCCCGGTGGCCCAATCAACCGATCCGCTCGTCGGCATCCAAGTTCCCCGCGAGAGCGCGAGCAGCACCATTGTCTCCGTCGAGGCCTGCACGGTGCGGATTCCGCTGGATAACGAAACGTCTTTTGCCACCCGCGTGGTCCGGGACAGGTGCTACGGGCTCGTTCGCATCCGTACGGATGACGGGCTGGAAGGAATTGGCTTCTGTTATGCCGGCAGCCGGGTCGGCGGGCTCGTGGCAACCGCCATCCGCGAGCTCTTTGCTCCCTTGCTGATCGGCCAGGATCCCTGGCGGGTGGAGGCTTTGTGGGACCGGATGTACCGCGAAGCGCTGCTTCATGGTCGGACAGGTTCCGTGATGCGCGCAGTGTCGATCCTCGACAACGCGCTGTGGGACCGCAATGCGAAGGCGGCATCGCTGCCCCTCCATCGCCTTCTTGGTGGTTTTGCCACTGACGGCGTCCCCGCTTATGCGAGCGGCGGATACTATCTCGATGGCAAGACGCCGGGCGCGCTCGCCGATGAGGTTTCGCAATATGTCGAGGCGGGCTTTCGGGCGGTAAAGATCAAGGTGGGCCGGCTCTCTCCCGAAGAGGAAGAAGAGCGCGTCAGAGCCGCTCGCGAAGCCATCGGCCCCAATGTTCTGTTGATGCTGGATGCCAACAATGCCTGGGACGATCTTCCGACAGCGTTGCAGCATGTCCGCCGCTACGAACGGTTCGATCCCCACTGGATCGAGGAGCCATTTGGTCCGGACGACATCGACAATCATGCCAGGCTGGCCTTGCGCACGCCGATCACGGTAGCAACGGGCGAAATCGAGGCCGGACGCTGGCGTTTCAAGGAACTGATGGAAAAGGGCGCGGCGGTTATCCTGCAGACCGATGCTGCCGTGTGCGGAGGGATTTCCGAATGGCGCCGGATCGCGGCCACGGCTGCCAGCTACGGCGTGCAACTCGCGCCGCACTGGTTCCACGACCTGCATGTGCATCTCGTCGCCGCTACGCCTAATGCCCGCTGGGTGGAGTTCTTTCCCGACGACCAGGTGCTCAACTTCCGGCGGCTCCTGGACACGCAGCTTAAGGTAAGGGAGGGCAGGCTAATGCTGCCCACACGTCCGGGCCTAGGTTTTGGTTTCGATCGCGAGGCGGTTGCAAGCTACCAGATCGACCAATGGGCATGAGCGGCGAGAGCATCGAACAGCTCGGCGAGGTCGAGGGCAGTTCGCCGAGTGGACTTGCCCATTTCTTTGTCAGCATGGATCCGCGCGAGCGCAGGACCTTCTGGGCCTGCGCTGCTGGCTGGGCCTGCGACGGTCTCGATTTCACGATCTTTCCGCTGGTCATCGGCACGATCATGATGCTGTGGAACGTGGATGCCGGACTTGCCGGCTTGGCAACGACCGGAACATTGCTGTTCTCGGCTGCAGGTGGTTGGGCCGTAGGTTTTCTGTCAGATTGCATTGGCCGTGTCCGCGCGTTGCTTTTTACCATCGCTTGGTTCGGCGTATGCACCGTCCTGTGCGCAATAGCGCAAAACTTCACCCAGCTTCTCATCTTCCGCTGCCTTCTCGGCTTCGGCTTCGGCGGCGAATGGGCGGCGGGCGCCGTTCTCATGAGTGAGACCATCCGGCCGCAATTCAGGGGGCGCGCGATGGGATGCGTCCAATCGGCCTGGGCAATTGGCTGGGGCGGTGCCGTGGCGCTTCAGGCGGTGGCGTTTCTATTCCTTCCGCCCGAAATGGCCTGGCGGGCTATGTTCCTGTTTGGATGCGTCCCCGCCTTCCTGCTTCTCGTCTATATCGTCAGATCCGTCGAGGAGCCCGAGATTGCCCGGCAGCACCGTCGCAGCGAGACGGTAACAGATAGGCCGAGCCCCTTTGCGATCTTCGCCCCCGGGATAAGAGGAACGACAATCCTTGCTGCTCTCGCGCTGACTGGCGCTCAGGGCGGGTATTACGCTATCACAGCTTGGCTGCCGGCCTATCTAAGCGTGCAGCGCGGCATCGATATGGTTAATTCCGCCGGCTATCTGGCTACGCTTATCGCTGGCAGCTTTGCCGGATATCTTGTTGGAGCGTGGCTTGCTGACCTTATCGGCAGGCGCCGGCTGTTTCTCGTCTTTTCGCTGGGCGCGATCGTGGTCGTCATCATCTATACGCAGGTCGAACTGGGCGACGCGCTTCTCGCCATATTGGGCTTTCCCCTCGGTTTCTTTTCGTCGGGCTATTATTCGGGTGCTGGCGCATTCCTTGCCGAGCTGTTTCCTACCCGCTTGCGCGGATCGGGACAGGGCTTCACCTATAATTTCGGCCGCGGCGTGGGGGCGCTGTTCCCGGCGCTGGTGGGCTATCTGTCGCTCGCCATCCCGCTCGGTACGGCGATCGCCATATTCGCGACCATTGCCTATCTGCTGTTCTTCTGCACGGCCTTTTGCCTTCCGGAAACGAGAGGGCGGAGCCTGGACGAGTGACCTGATCTTGGAATTACGAGGTCGGGTTGCAACGCGCGCCTCACTCGTGCGGACGGCGGTTAGCTATATTGCCGCCGCGAAATATTACGCGTTGAGACAGTTCAGGCGGTAATCGAAGGCGGCAGACAATCCGTGAGGGACTCGGGCGCGCGACGCCCTCTCGGGAGTCACTGGCGAACTGCATTTTCGAGGCCGCGCTCGATTGTCGGTACCCCTAATCGACCGGAGCGCGTTGGTGTCGACCGGTGCATTCCGCTCCCCTATGTTAGGGATTCATTTGCGCCGGGATGGGCAGCCTCGCTTTTCGGGCCGTGCACGGCTCCAGTGGGTTAAGACAGGCGACTTCTTCGTCGCAACGCCAGGACCACTGACCGTCGACGAAGGCCACGCTGCGCTCGGCTTCGGTCGCGCGGGTGTCGGCATCATGTACGGAGCAGAACCCATATTTCGCCCCGATATTGAAAGCGGGGCGCTCATCCCCGTATTGCCGGGATGGGCATCACCGGGCGAGGGCTTCCATATCTATTATTCCGGTCGCCACCAGGTCCCGACGGCTCTGCGCTTGCTCACTGACCTAATCAGGGAAATTCGGCCGCTCGGCTTGTGAATTGTGGGCGAATGTGGCCGCCTGCAACTAACCTCGGAATAGCCGCTGCCGGATCTAAGGTTTGGACCCCGGATGGGCAGGACCACCAACTCAACAGCAAAAAACCCCGACCGCGTACCGGAGCGGGGCATCAATCGTGACCTACCGCACGATGGCGATGCCGAATCTCAGCCGCGTGGTTTTGCGGTTATAATCAAGCAGGTTCTCGCCATAGCCGGCAAAGCCCTGACCGAAGAGATAGAGGTTGAGATCCGTATCGACGATGCGATCGAGCGGATAGGACAGCTCGGCATCGATCGCCCCTTTCCCGGAGGAGAAATTGAAGCGGCTGTTGGTGGTCAGCCGTAGCCCGTTATCCTGCCCGATCTCTGCGAAAAGTCCGGTTGCACCGCGATAGCGGCGGATGTCGGGATTGTCGTCCAGGTCGCCGACATAGAAAAACAGCCGCGGTCCGATGGCAATGGTGTAATCGCCCGCCTTCATCGTGGTGATCGGTTGCACATAGACGGTATTCGCGCTTCGCGATGCGTCGCCGTCACGCCCATTGGACTCGTGACGGAAGCCGATTTGTCCGCCCAGGGTGAACCCGTCACCGATCTCGATTGCAGGCTGGAGATAAAAGATTTCCGGCATGTAATCGATATTGCGGAAGGGCGAGGATTCCGCGCCCAGATCCCAGAGCATTCGCTGGGTGTAGGCGAAATGCAAACCGTTGATGAACGGTGCGCCGCCGCCGATATCCCCGGCCTTGCCGAACAGCTGATATTTGAAGCTGACCTGGATTCGCCCTTCGCTGTTCGTGCCCGGGCCGTAAACGGCATAGATCGGCGCATAGGCGGACAGGTTGCCCAGATAGGCGTTTCCGTCATCCGGTTTGGCGGAAGGCATCGCGCTGGGGGCGAGCGTCACGCCCGATTCCGCGGATCCCTCGGTCTGCTGATCGCCAGAGGCGAGTTGGGCTGCCGGGACGGAAAAGACATATTTTGGCGATGGACTTCGGCCGCCAATCGCAAGAAATGCTTCCTCGCCCGCGACAATGTCGGCGGGCAGATGCAACAGACAATCGGCTGACCCAAAGCGCCCCGGCCCGATTGCGCTGTCTTCCTGAGGTCGATCGCATTCGAGGGTCGATGGCAAATGCCGACCGTCTACGACCAGTTCGGCAGGGATGCGGGCGGGCAGTTCGGTGACGGCAGGCCGAGAGCCCGAATTGAGTATCACGACCCGGACCACAAGGTCCGATGGCTCCGTCCCTGCTCTGATCTCGTCAACAAGCAGGCGCTGTTCGTCGGACTGGGCAGCCGCGCTTGCAGCGGGCATCGCCGCCGCGACAGCGGCGAGTGCCAGAAGAAGGGGGCGGGCTTTGTCGCGCATTCCGTAACAGCAGGAATAAATCATAGACGGATATTCAGTTCGATCATGCAGGTCGGCCCGTAATCTATTGGAAACCGGCCATATCCGCCAGCTGCCGGATTGCTACCTTTCACCTTCCGCCGTGTCGTGGCGCGTAAGCGCGGTTTTGCTCACTCAGCGCATTCAGCAGATGCCGTCGAACACCGCCAGTGCACCCTCGGCAACGGCTTGGGACTGTCTAGTCACACGCGCCGCGGTGATGTTGGGAAAGCTTCAGGAAATCAGCGGTGCGATGCTAAAACCAGCGAGCCATCGCTGCCAAGGTCATCGACGGAGGTCGCCCTTGTGCCGACCGATCCACCAAGCGCCACGCCGGATTGGTGGCGCGCACACCGGGCTGCCGTGCCAGCAATCCAGAGCCTACCCCGACAGGGAGCGGCGAGGCGATCACGGACGGTTCGTCTTAGATAGCGACTTCCCTCGGGAAAGTCCGAGCGCATCCTTCCGGTGAGAGCCGCGGCGTATGTCTGGTAAGGAAGGAGACACCGGCGCGGCGTTATCTGGATCAGCCGGACATTCTGCGCAAAAATCCCTGAATTTGCCTGACTAGACGACGCGTCGTTCATGGTGGCGCTGGAGCGGTTCCGGCACGAATGGCGATCAATCTCGTTGAGAGCTTCGGAGGTCCGATATCCGGATGTAGTGAATGATAGACGTTGGCCAGAGTGACAGATTTCCCTGAAACCCGTTCCGGTGGGCAAAGACCAGACCACTCGAAAGCCGGCGACGTGTCCGAACAGGAAAAGCCGATACGGGCAGCGCCTGGCGCGATGGCCAGGTCCCCGATCGAATTGCCACGCACAGCGTGGCTGCAAATCCTGAAACGCGTCTACACGATGTGGGGCTTTCACAACCTGTCTCTGCTGGGCGCCGGCGTGGCATTCTTCACATTCCTAGCCATCACGCCACTCATCGCGGCCATGATCATGATCTACGGCTTGGTCGGAGATGTCGCTATGGTTGAACGCCAGATGCACAGCGTCTTCGAAGTCCTCCCTGCCGATGCGGCGAGCGTGGTGGAAGGACAGTTGCTGGAAGCTGTGTCGACCAGCGCGGGAATAACGGGCACGGCGCTGGTGATAGCGCTGTCCTTTGCGATTTACGGCGCGATGCGTGCAGCCAACGGCTTTGTCGGTGCCCTGAACGTGATCAATGAAGAGCACGAGACGCGTACGCTCGTTGGGCTTACGATCCGCGTGATGCTTCTGACATTGGCTGCAATCGCGATTGCCCTGACCGGAGTCATCGGCGGAGCCGCCTTTGCCTGGCTGCAAACGCAATCATCCGTCCTTCTGGGGAAGGGGAGCGCCGTCGCGTTTCAGCTCCTGGCATGGATCGTCGCCATACTGCTGGGAAGCGCCGGATTTGCCATAATGATGCGCTATGGCCCCGATCGCCGTCCGGCCCGCTGGCGCTGGCTTGTGCCGGGGGCTCTGTGCGCCACCCTGGTATGGCTGCTGATCTCGTTCGGCTTTTCTTTCTACGTCGCCTATGTGAGCGACTACAACGCCACATACGGATCGCTTTCCGCGATCGTGGTCTTTCTCATGTGGCTTTTCCTGTCGGCCTATGGCGTGTTGTTTGGCGCCCTGCTCAATGCCGAAATCGAACGCCAGACCCGCGTTGACAGTACCGTCGGTCCCGATCGCCCCATGGGCCAGCGAGGGGCCGTTCTCGCCGATCTCGAGGAAGGCGATCTGACGATCGAGCAATGGCTGCGAAAGACGCAGCGACGCGCCATTGCACGCCAGCTCAGGAACCGAACGGCCGCTTGAGGTGGTGCTTGGATGGCCGCGTCAATCCGCGCCGGTCGTTCTGACTGTCGGCGTGGCAATCCCTTCTCCCGGCGGGATCGCCGATCCTATCGCGCTGAGCCATAGCTGCTCATTCGCATTGCAACGATCAGGTCAACAAACTGATGAATGCTGGCCTTTTGCCCATATATTGCCGTATTTTCTGATATACAGCCTTATCTATTACTTGCGATATGAGTATGTGATTATCCGTAGTAGAAATTTTAGGTGGCAGATGGGCGTCAATCAGCAGCTATTCGATCCGTTATAGTCGGCGCAGCGGGATGACGGGCCGGGTGGCCGGAGCGAATGTCCAAGTCCTCAGGGCCAAAGGCTCCGGCACATGTCTCAAGACATGTACCTCGACACCCGGCGAGCCACACCTGCGCATTCTATCGGCCACTTCTCCATTACTGTCCTGCAGTTTTGCCGCTTGCTTTACGGCTCTCGATTTCTAATCTCGCAGTGCGTCCACGCGGCGCAGAGGCAAACCCGCCAGCTGGGCGGGACAGTGGGCCGGAGCTAACCGCTTCCGGGCCATCGTCGCGAATGTCCAGGCCGACAAACGGCTAAAGGCGGCGATCCAGGTTCCACAGACGCCGGGCCCGTCCGGCATCCACGGAACGCCTCCGAACCGGAGTTTCGCCCATGGCCCTGGGGCCTATGGCCGCATATGTGCGGCGCGGGTGCGGCGTTCGTTTAACGCTGCGCGAGGCGTGGACATGCGCCTGAACAGCAAGAAGAAGACGCCCGACAGCCAGACGATCGCGGAAGAAGACCCGCTCCCTCCCGACGACCTCCCGCCGCGCGCGAACGCCGATTGGCTCGAGCGCTGTTACCGCTTGCATCGCGAAAGATTGCTCCGCTTCGCGCGCCGGCACGCACCGCATGACCGCGCACCGGACATCGTGCAGCAGCTCTTTACGCGCCTGGCGGCGCGGGGTGGGACCGAGCCTCCGGCCATTGGCGATCCCGGCGCCTATTTGCGGCGGGCCATTCTCAATTTGATCCGCGATGATCTGCGCATCGGGCGGCGGCGTTCCCACGATCTCCATTGCAGCACAGATGACGTTGAGCCTCAGGCCGGCGATCAGACTGCGGCGCTGGAGGCGCGCGACGCATTACGGCGGCTGGAAAAAGCGGTCTCGCGGCTCGACCCGCGGACGCGGGAAATATTTCTTGCCCATCGCATCGACGGATTGAGCTACGGTGAGATTGCGGTGCGGACGGGCTTGAGTGTCAAGACAGTGGAGAAGCATATGAGCCGGGCCATCGCATTCGTTGCCCGGCAAATCCGGGTTTGAGCAAACGGGAGCCGTTTTTGTGACTGTCGAGCAGCAGGCCGCCGATTGGTTCGCCAGGATGCACGGCCCGGAAGCAGGCCAATTGCACGACGAATTCGAACGCTGGCGTGCGGAGCCGGACCATGCTGCGGCCTATGAGCGTCTGGCCCATACGTGGGATCAGGCCAAGTTTCTCGCCCACACCCGGACCGGGCTTGAACGCGACCTCGATCTCGCACGCAAAAGCCGCCGCTCGGCCTTTCCGCGGATTGCGGCGGGACTTGGCGTGCTCATTGCGATCGGCTGTGTTGCGCTGTTGGTCAGCGCGTCCGGTCGCTTGCCGCAGATTCCGGCCGATCCGCAGTCTGCCAGTGATACCGATGTTCCCGAAACACAGCGCATAATCGCCTTGTCCGACGGTTCGCGCATTATTCTCGATGGTAATGCGCGCTATCGCAACCAGTTCAGCAAGTCGGAACGGCGCCTCACATTGCTCGCTGGCCGGGCGCGCTTCGTGGTTAGCCACGACGGGCAAAGGCCGTTCATCGTCGAGGCCGGCAATGGACGCGTAATCGCCCATGGAACCGTCTTCGATGTCTCCCTGGATCATGACGACGTTCTGGTCGCTCTTATTGAGGGGGCGGTCGAGGTTCGTTCTCGGCGCGCGCTGACCGTAGCGGATGGCGCGATGCTCACCGCCGGCCAAAAAGTGACCATGCAAGGCGACACATTGGGCCGGCCGGTAGCACTGGATAGAAGCGATACCGCATGGTTCGATGGCATGATCGAGTTCGATGCCATTCCGCTGGCCGAGGCGGTTGCCCGGTTCAACCAAACGAGTTCCACAGATATTGTACTCGGCGCCGGTGTAGACGGCGATCAACGCCTGTCGGGTGCGTTCCGGCGCGACGATTCGGAGAATTTCGCTGCCAGTCTCGCGGGAACATTTGGTCTCGATCTCAAGAAAGCCCCCGACGGCTCCCTGGCTCTGATACCCGGTGCACAATCCACTCGGTAAAAAAGACGTAGGGTAATCTCCTCCGCTGACGTCCCGCCATGTGAAGGGTCGCGCCCACTGCGCGCCCCGCACACAGGGGGACCGATTTGCGACATACATTTCTCTGCGCAGGGCTTGCTGCCTGCAGCCCGCTTGCCTTCGTCACGATTCTGGACAGTCCGGTTGCGGCGCAAGAAGACCGCGAACGTGACGTGCAGCTTCCCGCACAGCCGCTGGCCGAGGCGCTGCGCGAAGTCGGCAGAACATTCGGCAGAAATGTCAGTTTCGACGCGCAGGTCGTCGCGGGGCGGGAGGCGCCCGCGGTCGAAGGCAGCATGCGGTTCGAGCAGGCACTCGCGGCTTTGCTCGCAAATAGCGGGCTGGAAGCCGGTCCGGCTGGGAATGGCGTGGTCATACGACCGGTCGTTAACCGCGAGAGGGGCGGGCGCGGTCCTGCCAGCGAAATACTCGTGACCGGAAGCCGCATCCGCGGAGCGCCGGTCGCCGCGACGACGATCGAAGCCAGTCGTGAAGACATGATCGACGCAGGGCAGAGCTCGCTGGCGGATCTTTTCAGGTCGATACCGCAAAATTTCGGGGGCGGGCAGAACCCCGGGATTGGCTTCAATGTACCCGAAGGAAGCGGTTTCGATCTTGCGGGCGGTGCGTCGGTCAATTTGCGGGGCCTGGGCAGTGACGCCACGCTCACCCTGCTCAATGGCCACCGCCTCAGCTACGATGCAGCCGCGCAAAGTGTTGACATATCGGCGATCCCTTTCGGCGCGATCGAGCATGTGGCCATCATTCCGGATGGCGCATCGGCCCTGTTTGGCTCTGATGCCGTCGCCGGCGTCGTGAATATTGTCTTGCGCAATGATCTCGACGGACTTGAAACCGGAGCGCAACTGGCAGGGTCGACCGACGGGGGAAACTTTCGCCAGCAGTACAACGTCACCGCCGGGCGGCAGTGGCGAGGCGGTAACGTTCTTCTCGCCTATGAATTTGCGAGAAATACGCCGATCGAAGCCGAAGAAAGATCCTACGCCGCGGGGCGCTCTCCCGGGCTTACTCTCTATCCCCGGTTGAAGCACCACAACGCTGCGCTCGTCCTTGCGCAAGATATCGGGACCGACCTGACTTTCAGCTTCGACGGCCTATTCAACCAACGGGATCGTCAGCATGTTTCAGCCATGAATCCTGCTGGCCACCGCGACGAGAGCAGGCTGGACCAGTGGCAGACGTCGAAATCCTGGGCGGCCGCTCCGTCGTTGCACTTGTCCCTGCCTGCGGAGTGGGAGATCGCGCTTTCCGGCAGCTATGGCTGGAACAAGGTCTGGTATGCCGGAGCCTATGTCTATGACGGCGTACCCTCCAGCGCCGGAGCCGGCGTCTATCGCAATGCCACTTGGAATGCCGAACTTTTCGCGAACGGAAAGCTTGCCGACCTTCCCGCCGGCGGCCTGAAGCTGGCCGCTGGTGCGGGATTTCGCCGCAATGAATTCAAGCGGGAGTCGGACAGAGGTATTCTCAATTTTATCGATCAGACACAGGACAGCTATTATGCTTTCGGTGAGCTCAGCGTGCCGCTCATCGGCGAAGGCCAGAGTTCCGCGCTGGGCAGACGGTTCGATCTCAGCCTCGCAGCGCGGCACGAGCACTATCGCGGCATCGGTTCTGTAACCACGCCAAAACTTGGTCTGATCTATTCACCAAATGACGACTTCACCTTCAAGGCAAGCTGGGGAAAGTCATTTCGGGCCGCCACGCTCTATGAGCAATATCTGCCGACGATCGCCTATCTCCAGGATATCACCGATCTCGGTGGGGCGCCGGGTACCGAGCAGACAGCGATCGTACTCGACGGCGGCAACGCGCAGCTTCGCCCGGAGCGATCGACGAACTGGTCGGCCAGCTTGGTGGTCCATCCGCGCGGACTGGATGGTACGGAGCTCGAGATAAGCTACTTCTCCGTACATTACCGCAACCGGATCGTGACGCCGATCCCCTATGAAAGCGTGGCTCTCTCTGATCCGCGATATGCACCGCGTGTTTCCTATGCACCGGATATCGACGCCCAGAATGCCGCGATTGATCGCGGTGTTGCGTTCAGGAATTTCAGCAGCTTCTCCTATGATCCGGCGGACGTGCTGGCCATTGTCGATAACACCAACGTCAATGCCGGCCGCCAGAGGGCCAGTGGAGTAGACGTCCTCGGCCGATACCAGCGAGAGCTGGGCCGCGGCACGCTCACCGCATCCGCCAATGCCAGTTATATTGAAAGTAATCAGCAGATCACTGCCAGCGAGCCGGTCACTCAGCTTGCCGGCATGCTGTTCAATCCACCTCATTTCCAGGCGAGGGGTGAGTTGAGCTGGGCGGAAGGGCAGACCACCCTGACCGGGGCGGTCAGCTATACAGGGTCGGTAACTGACGGCCGCGCGGAACCGCATGTGAAAGTGGCCAGCATGGTGCCATTCGACGTCATTTTGCGCTTTCAGAGTCCTGCTCGTGCTGGCTGGACGCGCGGAATCGATATCGTTGCCTCTGTGCAGAACCTGTTCAACGACAAGCCTGCGCCCATCGCGACAACATCCTATCGGCACACGCCCTACGACAGTACGAATTACCTGCCTTTCGGGCGCGTACTCAGCCTTTCCATTTCCAAGGCATGGTAAGCGCGGGGCTGATGGCCCTCGTAATGGGGGCGAGTTCTGTTGCGACATTGCCGGCGAGTGCGGACTCTCCGGCATGCGCGCGGATATTGCCGGAGCGCAAGCCGGTGACCAAGACTCGCACGGTCGGCACAGAGGACCTCATCCGTCTGCGCGATGTCGGCTTACCATCGGTTTCCGATTATGCGGGAACGCCCTTCGCACTCTCGCCGGACGGACACGAAATCGCCTTCGTGCTGACACAAGGCGATCCGGTCACTAACGTGGTCTGTTCGGCTCTCGTGGTTGTGCCGCTTGCTGGCGGCGAGCAGGGACATGTCCTCGACTACACCGCGGCTGCGCCACGAGCACGGGGCACCTATCGCAATCTCCTTATATCTACCGGCTTTCCTCAACTCTTAACACCGGCCTGGTCGCCCGACGGCCGCTTCCTGGCCTGGCGCAAACGCATTGGAGGGCTGGTTCAGGTTGTCATCGTCCAGCGCGACGGTGGTAGTCCGCGCGTAGCGACCCATTCCCCGGCAGACGTCGAAGCTTTCTCATGGAGCGCAGATGGATCGGAGCTGCATTACAGTAGCCGAGCATCCCTCCCAGGGAAGGAGGATGCGATCGACAGGGAAGGTCTGAAGGGCTGGTTCTATGATCGCCGCGTCATTCCCAACATGTCCTGGCGTCCCCGGCCTTGGGCTGATGCCACGCCGATAGAGACCTTCGCCGTGGATGTGGCAACGGGCAAGACAAGGCCGGCCGCTATCTCGCGGACAGGGGCCGGAGAGGTCCCCGCGGTTCGGATTGGAGCGGTCGACTTGCCGTCGGGCGCGCGTGTTTGGAGTGAACCGGTGAACCTCCATCCGGAGAGCGAGGATCGGCTCGTCTTCGGCGGACCTGACGGAGCGCAGCGTCCCTGTCTACTCAGCTCCTGCACCGGACATATCACAGCGGTATTCCCCGGACCCGATGGACGTTCGGTTTTCTTCATCAACCGGATCGGTTGGAATGCGGAGCTGACCGGCCTGTATCGCTGGTGGCCCGGGAGCCATCGGCTCCTGAGCATACTGAAGACCCGAGATGCTCTTACGGGCTGTGTGCAAAGCACAACATGGGAGATCATCTGCGGACGGGAAAATGCAACCCATCCGCGGTACATTACGGCGATCAGCTTGCATACCGGGCAGGACCGTTTGGTCTTCGATCCGAACCCGGAATTTACTCGATTGCGTCTCGGTAAGGTGCAACGCTTGTACTGGCGCAACCACCTCGGATTGCCGGTTTGGGGGGATTTGGTCCTTCCGCCCGACCTCAGAGAAGGAAACCGGGTTCCGCTGATTGTCGTTCTCTATAACAGCCGGGGGTTCCTGCGCGGGGGAACAGGCGACGAATTTCCGATCTTCCCCTTCGCCAGTAAAGGCATGGCCGTTCTCAGTATTCAGCGACCGCCCGAGGCCTCCTCGCTAAATCCCGACTTGCGCAACTGGGACGAGGTGCGCGCGGCTGCCAAACAGGATTGGGCAGAGCGCCGCAACATGCACTCGGCCGTAATGGGAGGCATCGAACAGGCGCTGGCAACCGGGGCTGTCGATCCTGCGCAGATCGGAATCACGGGGCTCAGCGACGGTGCCTCGACGGTGGAATATGCCCTGATCAACTCCGACCGATTTGCGGCCGCCGCCATCGGAACATGTTGCGACGACTGGCTTACTTCTCTCGTACTCGGCGGCTTCGCCTGGGGCGATCAGAACCGGCGCTACGGTCAGCCACCCTCAGTCGATGTCGATCTTGAATTCTGGGCTCCGCTCTCGCTTTCGGTCAATGCGCGCCGAATCAAAACGCCGATCCTGATGCAGGTCGCCGATCGCGAGGCGTTGCTGGCATTGCAGTCTTTTGGAGCTCTTCGCGAGGCTGGTCGACCGGTCGAGATGTACGTGTTTCCAGACGAATATCACAACAAATGGCAGCCCGCTCACAAGCTTGCTGTTTATGAACGCAATCTCGACTGGTTCCGCTTCTGGTTGCTCGATGAGGAAGACACCGGCCCGGACAAGGCTGAGGAGTATGCGCGATGGTCCAGGCTTCGTAGCGGCCAGGAGTCGTCCGTCACTGCGCAGTAATCGCGCGGGCCCAGCTTTCGGTATCGACGAAGCGCATGATCCGGCTGCAATCCGCGCCCGTCGCGGTCCAGGGTGCTGACAGAATGGCACTGATTGCTGGCACGTCGAGCACATTGGCCTGAGCCAGCAAGCCTGATCGCAGAAATGCAAGAATTGCGACGGCGTTGTCCTGTACCAGTTGCACCACAAAGCTGTCCGGCGCACCTTTGCCGCGACGCCAGGCGATGTGTGACGGAAGAACGCGAGCGAATGCGCGGCGCGCCATTGCGCGGTTGTTCTGTCTGGCGAACCAGTATCGACTGGATATTTTCAGGCAATTTTCGATCAGAGGCTGTGATACCAGCGGCGATTGCGCATCCCGCCTGAAGCCGTGTGGCCCGTCCTCGGCATAGCCCTGCACTGCGACAAGCAAGGCGACGTGCGCGGATCGACCCGGCAATAGTCTGTGCGCCTCTCGCAGCCATGGATGATCCGGGCTGCCATCTGCAACGCTGGCCGCATGGCGGCTCAAAAGATGCCGCTCACACGGCCAATCGTAGGATCGCCCGCGCCCATAAGCACGCAACCAAGCGCGCCAAGCCACCGTCCAGACTGGGACCCGTGCCAGCGCCGCAATTGTCTTGCACACTGGCCAGAAGTCCTTCCATGCGCCTTCCTCGAGCAGGCAGTCGGCGGCGAAGGCCGGTGATCTCAGCGAACAGAACACGTTATCGCCACCACCGCCGTCGAGGATAGCGTCGCAGCCCAAGCGCGAAGCTGTAGCACAAGCAAGACGATAGGCATGCTGTTCGAGGGTTCGTGCAACGGGCCGTGCGAGCGGCAGGCCGGCCAGTTTTTCAAAGCTCATGCCGTCGGCGGAAAACGGTTCCGTCACGAGTCCGGCACCGAAATGTCGCGCGACCGACGCGGCTTGGTCCAGCTCATTGCCCGCGCGATCCCTGGTAACCGCGTTGAAACACAGGAAGTCCCGCCCAAGCTGTGCGAGGCAAGCAGCGACGATGGAGGAATCCAGACCTCCCGACAGCATAAGCAAAGGGCGGTGCATTCCCGCGGTGCGCTGCGCTACGCACTGCATGACGCAGTCCCGCAAGTGTGCGGCTTCATCCTCGATATCGGGAATCTGTGTCGGATGCGTCGCGTAGTGTCGCGGTGTCCAGAGGCTCCTCTGGCTGACGTGGTGCGGCGTCACGCTCAGCTGCTCGCCACCCTGCAACTCTTCGATTTCGGCGAGGCAGGTGGAGTGATGCCGCATGTCGCGTTCGATCAGATGCCGTACTACAGCGGCATAATCGATCGACAGGCCACTGCCGTCAAAGGTTCGCAGCAGTCCGGGTTGCGATGCCAGAACAATGCCTGCTCCGCACCATGTGTACAGACAGGGAAGCGTTCCGAAGGGCGATCGCAGGATATGGACCCTGCCGCCATCGAACAGGAAAGCGAGAAAGCTTCCCCAGAACTTTTCGATGAGACAATGGCCGGTACCTGGATCGGAGGGGCTGTTGGATTGCCATTTCGCCAAGCTTGCTGGCGATGACGGATCATGGGGGAAAAGGGTTCCGAGAATCACTGTCTCTTCGTCGAGCTGTGCGATTTCGGTCTCTGGCTCGGCGGCGAGGACACATTTTCCGCTGTCGACAAGTATGGCGAAGCCTCGGGCGTGAGCGGCGTCGCGAAGTCTTGCGAAACCCGTCGCATCGAGATGCACGCCTGCGAGAAATTCCCCCGGCATTAAATGACCAGGATCGGCGTGAAGGCCCGCACCACATCGGCATGGTCGTTGACCACGCTTCCTTGCCATTCCACCCATGCATGCGCTTCGAACGGAAATAGCCGAATTCCCAGAACAAGATCTGGCAGCGCGCCGGCACCGATCATCGCGTGCATTACCGCGATCGAATGGACGAGGCACTTTTCCCGCAGATCAAGAACAGCCCGGCAATGGCGCACAGCCTCGACTTCCCGATGCAGAACAGGCGAGTTGTTGCGCACAGGCTGGTTCTCCTTGCGACGCCTGATATGTTCGAGGCTTGCTGCAAACCCGCCCCGGCGAAGTTCGATGCGGGCCAGGACATGGCGCGCGAGAAGCTCGGCACACCGTATGCCGAATGCCCGCCCGGGAGCGTCCTCGAGACTGCTTAGCTCGGCTGCTGCCGGACGGTCGCATTGGAGAAAGCAGACATTTCTGCCAGAGGCCATGGATACGGAAAAGGAGTTCGAAGCCGGATTCGGCTGCTGCATTTCCTGATGCGCGAGAAATTTCGCTTCCGCTGCCGCAGAAAGCCCAAAATACCGATCCGCGCCGATATCGAGGAAAACCAGTCGGTCGCACACGCGGCAAAAGGCAATCAGCTCGTCGAGTTTGCACTGCATGTCCGCCTCTCGGTCCCGGCTGCAGGATGCGCGGCAGGCATGCCGCGCATCCCGCCCGTCAGTCGTTGGAAAGACCGGCGTCCTCGCGCCCGATGCCCACGTCCTCGTTTTTGCCGCCATCGCCCTTCGTGGCTTTGCTGGCGACGCCGAGATCGATCAGTTCGTTATCGCGTGTCATGGTTGAGTGCTCCTGGTTGCTGCCGCGTGATTGCGACAGGACAGGAGTCTGGGTCGGGAGGCCCATTATCGGAAATCTATAGTCGGCAAATAGCACGAATATCGGCCGACCTCTTACGCCATGGGGCTGAGATACATGCGACGCACGATGTCGGGCACGGCGCGCAGGCGCCGGCGATGATAGATGCGAACAAGCTTGGACAGACGTACAGACGTCTCCTCGAGAAACGCTTCACTCAGACTGCGCAGTTCTGACTCGATATCGTCAAACACACTATTCTCGGCGAATCTGGCGGTGGCCAGACGATCGGTGCAGGCGACGATCTGCAGTCCGTATTCACCATTGTCCGATCGTGACGCTATCAGTGCAAAGAGGGCAGGTGCATCTTCGGACGGTTGCGGCACCTGAACCGGGAGGCTGTGCCTGGAAGCTGCGGTCGGCCAGGCGCGGATCGCAAGCCGCAGCAGGTCCTCATGCCAGCGATATTGGTCGCGCAGCGTGCCTTCGGTCACGAGCGGTAGATGAAATCCTTCGCTTGCGCGGGATTCGACGAGCCGCTCTCCAACCAAGCGGTGGAGCGCATCGCGCACCGGCGTCACGCTGCTGGCTAGGCTCTCAGACAGGCGGGCCGGCTCGAGCCGGCCGCCTGGAACAAACTCGCCGGAAAGCAGGCGCCGCTTGAGCGCATGGTAGACACGCTCTGCGGTCGCCCCCGCATTCATCGGGATGCGCGCTGCCCGGCGACGTAATCGGCCACGAGGGCTGCCTGATCGGGCCGCAAGGCATCGGCCGCGCCGGGCAGGGGGCCTCCGCCTTCGGCCAGAAGCACGGACGGGCACAAGCCTTCATAATTGCCCAGATTGGGCCGGTGCTGGCGGTAGCCGACCAATGCGGCAAGCTCGGGAGAAAAGTGCCGCGCAATTTCCGGCGGATAGGCCAGCCACTGATTTTCATAAGGCTTCAGCCAGCCCAGGCAATAGCTCACGATCGCGCCATATCGCACATTCGCAGAGCTGTTGCCGCCCGCGCCATGCAGAGTCGAGCCGAGGAACAGCAGGGCGTCGCCCGGCTCCAGTTCGACGGCGACCGGCGAATGCGACGGCGGATCTGCGAGAGCGTGTTCCCCATGACTGCGCGGCCAGACGAGCGTGGCTCCGTTTTCGGCGCGGTAAGGCGTGAAGGGCCACATGACATTGACGAGATACTCGATTTCGCCGGCAGGACCCCGCCACATGTCCTGGTCGCGATGCGGCAGTTGCGGCAGCGCGCCCGGATGCAATGCAATCGCCTGGGTGAGGTTGAGCTGCAGCGTATCGCACCACGGTCCGAGGACCTCCTCGCTCGCTGCCAGGATCGCCTCGTGCCGCACCAGCGCTTCGGCGCGCGGCGAGCGCGCGAGAAGACGTCCGAAACGCTTGGTTTTCTCGCCGTAAAAGCCGCCCCGGCAGAAAGGTGCCTGAGCGAACTGCGTGGCGAGATCGGTCCGGATTTCGGCAATATCGCTCGCCGGCAATGCACCGCGCAGCACGCAGTAGCCTTCCTCGCGAAGCGTCGAAGCGAGCCGCACGGCGTCGCTTAGCTGGATATCAGGCAGCATCGCGCACATCCTCCGAACCGGCTTCGCCTGGGCGGATGCCGTTTCGCGCGAGCAGCGCCGGCGTGGCCGCGTCGATCTCGATGCCCAGAGCGCCGAGCTCGGCGCTTCCGAAGCGTCGTGTCGGTCCGAGCAGATGGCAATGCCATCCGAAGGCAAGAATCTGCTCGAGCCAGCCTCGCTCGGCGACACCCGTGTAGCGAGCAATGCCGAATTGCGGTGCGTGATGCGCCAGGGCGGCAACCAGTTCATTGCGCGCCCCGCGGCGTTCCCGCGCGGGAAGTGCACGGTCGAGGCAGAAACGGGTGATCTCATAGGTGTCGGAACCGCGTGGGACCGGTCCTTCGCACAGCGACGAGAACAGCGTATCGAGAATATGCGGCGCGGTGGTGGGCAGCAACCGCGCCGATGCCCGGTGTTCGCCGCCCGGTCCCGTCAGCACGAGATAGATGGCCGCCTGCGTGTCGAAATCATCGATCTCGTAATGGTCGTCCCGAACGGGGATCTGCCATCCGAGCAGGTCGACGAAGACGCGCTTTCGCGCAGCGTGCATGGTGCGCAGCACCGGGTTGCCGAGATCGGGACGTGCATGGGTGATGATATGAAGCATTGCGGACCTCCTTCAGGGGTACGCAATGGGTGGCCTGCGGACAGTGCGAACCGCTATCCCGGAAAAGAGGGATACCAGCTTCCCACGATCTCGGCGAAGCTCAGCGTTCCGTCCAACAATGCGTGGATCATCAATGATGTACGCTTATGCACGCCGTATCTCGCGCAGGCCTGTCTGATATGCTGCGCAACCGTCTCTTCGCTGATCCCAAGGATACGACTGGTCTCCCAGTCGCCCTTTCCGCGGGCGGCCCAGACCAGGCAATCGCGCTGGCGGTCGGTAAGCGCGCCATTGCTCTCGGGCAGCCAGGCGCCGGCCTGCGAAAGCCGGCGTGCGGCCTCGAACGCAAAGACGCCGGCAAGCTGTGCCAGAACGAGGCTCCGTTCCGGAAGCGCGCGGCCCCGCACCGTTGCAAACGAGCAGGAACCGTGGGCTTCGCCCGGAATATGCACCGGCACCGTAAATCCCTCGCCGAGGCCGTGCTTGCCGGCCTGTTCGAGAATCTGAAGGTCGCGCCGTGTGAGCGGGATCATGTGCGGAACACAGCGCCAGGCGAAGCCGACTGCCGTTCGCTGGCTGGCGCGGTGAACGGGATCGACGGTACCAAGGCCGTTGCGCTCGAAATACTCGGCCCATTGCGGCGGATAGTTGTGCAGCCGCAAGGCGCCGCTCGGCGAGCGTTCCCAGTCGACATGGTGGGTGAGCGCGTAGAAATCGTAACCCATTCGGGCGGTCATTTCCGCGAGCATGGTATCGAGCTCGGCGATGCTGGAAGCGGCAGTGATGTGACGGGTAAATTGATCGAATGCGTGAATTACGCCCATGCTTCATCACGCTCCCGCGCCGCGTCTCAAGCCGCCTCGGCACGCGGGACCGTCTTTCTTGCAACGGGGCGTCACCTGCTTCGACCCTCGTACCGAAGCGTGTGCGCAGTTGAACAGATTTCAGATGCTACTGATTTAAGGTCACCGATCAAATATATTCGGGACATAATCGTGACCCGCCGCAATGTGCTTCGGGTGCTCGGAGCGTGACCGATAGGCGGCTGCCAGATGCCGACAGCTGGCGCGAGGAAGAGCCTTACCGCGCGCTCTCCGGGATCGACCGCGCCGGTATCATGTGGGAATGGCTGCGGCGTGATCCGGCCTATATCGCCTGGCAGGCCCGGGCGAGCAGGGCGACCCGCGGCCGCCCGGATTCCTTCAGCCGGGCCTGGGGCCTCCACTTTCGCTGAAGACCCCGCGGTCGGCGCTCCGCGCGCACGGCTTATCTGGCATGCCGATCTCGATCCCGGCGTGCTTGCAATAGATGCCGTTCCCGTCGTAGCTGCGCATCCTGAAGCGCTGGATCCCCGGCAGTTCGGACCGTGGCTGACCGTGATCAGCGGCGAAGAAGACCGCGAACACGCGGTGTTCGCCGATGGGATGCGCCGCATCCGCGTGGACATCGAGGTGGGCAGCTTGCGTGACGGACCGGTCCTGTTGCGCTATCGCCTCGCGGGAACAGCGTCGCTCGAGCCGAAAATATTGCCGCTCCGACGCTTTCTCGCCCTGTGCCGGCATCGCCGGTTCCAGCCCTCGCTGTTTCCGCCGGACAGGCGTATCCCTCGCTGGATCGTGACCTTGCGCGTCCATGACGCCCGCTGCGCGGGTGCCAGTCTGCGCGAGATAGCCGAAGTGCTGTACGGCCAGAAGATTGTCGCAGAGGACTGGAACGGTACGTCCGACTCACTGCGCTCGCGCGTTCGGCGACTGGCCTCCGACGCAAGGAGACTTGCCGCCGGAGGATACCGGATGCTGCTGCGTCGCTAGCGCAGAGGCGCGCGCCGCCTTCGGTGGAAGGCGCAAAATGGCCGTCCGGACAGCTGCGTGTCGGCGAGGCAGGGCGTTTCTCCTCCCAGGAGGACTGCTGGCGAATTCGTCAGCCCAATCCACCGCCGGGAAGATTTTTGGCCCGCCAGGCTGTGAAATACGGCGCGAGTTCTTCAGGCAGGGAGGCTGCGAAGGCCTCGTCGAGTGAATAATGCGGCATCGCCTCGCGCACCGCATCGAGCAGCGCCCTGCCTTGCGCTAGGTCCTTTCCGCGCTTGAGCGGATTGCGTTTGGCTTGGTTGCCCATCCACAGCTTGTGCAGCGCGAACCAGCGCGGATCCGGCGCGACGATGCGCGCCGGCGTGCCGTCACGACAGGGCACGACCTGATCGACAAGGCGACCAGGCAGCAGCCACTCCTGCTCGGGCAGGGGGACCGGCCTGGGCTTGTCCTTGAGCGACAGTGTCGTTGCGCGCGACGGCGCCACAAGCAGTTCAACCTCATAGGCCTTGGCGTTGCGGGCCTGGAAATCGCGTTCGGAATTGATCGTGTAGGTCGGATCGACGGCCTTCAGCAGGTCCCACACCTCCGTGCCGGGCTCGGCTTCCTCGGCTGCCCAGGCCATATCGAAATCCTCGGTCTCGTCGGGAACGCCGACCAGCGTGCCGGCCGCCTCAACGGCATAGGCGGCCATCGCATTGGTACCGACCACCAGCAGATGACTGCCCAGGAGCGAACGCCTGTCGGCCTCGCGCAGGATCGGCCCCGCATCGGCCGAAAGCAGGGGAAGGCGCAGCGCACGGGCAATCCGGCTGCTTTCCGCTAGCGCATCGCGCGCGCCATCGCGTTGCGCCTTCGCTGCGGCCTTCTGCTCGCGATAGGTTTCGAACCGCTGCTGCTTGTCTTCATCCCAGCGGCCGAGGCTTGTGCCATTGCCGCCCCGATCGTGAATTTCGTAGAGATAGTCATAGCCGTTTACATGTTTGCGCCTGAGATCGTAGGGCAGGGCGGCCAGAACCCGTTCGGCGGCGATCCACACTTCGTAGCGCTGACGCAGATTGACGAGCGCGCGGGCCTGTTCGGCGGTGAAGGGCTGGATGACGGCCATTGAATGAATTTATCCCGCATGTCTGAATAATTCAAGAATGTGGGATAAAATAGCGCAGGGGGTCGCGACATGGTCCGCCCTCGACCGGGCAGTGGATGGTCCGAGGGCGGCGGTTCGGCAATCCGGTTCAACGCGCGGCGATCTCCGCGAAATAATCCGCGAGCGCGCGCATGGCCCGGTCGCTGAGCTCGACGAAGGCACGGCGACGGTCGAGCTCGTCCTGCCGGCGCACCAGCCAGCCTCCCGCGATCATCTCGTTGATCCAGCGCAGCGCCGTTGTCGGGGGAACGCCGCTTGCAATGCACAGGGAAGATACCGACACGCGCTTGTTTTCCGCATGCGCTGCGGCCAGATCGAGCAGCATGTCCCAGGCCGGGTCGGCGAACAGGCGGCTGCCGAAATACTTGGTGCGCAGTCCCCGGCGGTAGAGAATGCGGCGCACACACCGGGCCTCAGGCAGTGGCGAACGTGCCTGCCGGATGAGCCGCACGGTATGATCGCCCGCCGAGCTGTTGGTAGTGTCCGCCCGTTCTGAAAAACAGAACGCACTTTCCTTCTCTGCGGCCTGCGGCAGTGTACCGCGCAGCTCCTCCAATCGTAAGACGAGTTCGCCGACCTGATCTGTCAGCTGCTCCAGCATGCGCCTGCTTCGCTCCGGCAATGTCTGCGTCCGTTCATCAAGACCATGCGACCCCTCGCGGCGCGCTCCGGCGCGGCTTCGCTAACTTTCGCAAGTGCTGAAAGATATGCCAATTAAGATTTGTTAAGTACGACTACGTGACTGCGACTGCGCAGAACCAACGAGAAACCTCGGGACGGTGTCGGCAAGGGAAGAATGGCCGAGTGTGAAAACGGCGAACAACCCGATGAGAGCACGGGCGCACAGAGGAAAAAATTCCTCGTAATCTTCTAGGATCTCGGCTTTTGCCCTTATCACCGAGTTGCCGGTCCGTGCGCTCCTTCTGAGCGCAGCTGTCAACCGAGGTTTTCCAGATCGATGTAGTGAGCATCGTCCAATTCCTGGACGATTTCGATCAACGCCAGGACGATTGGACGCAGATCATCCGCACTGTCGACTGCCTTGCGAAGCCGGACGAGTTCATCGCGGCGTGCATCCTGATCCCTCATGTCTTACGGGCTAAACGCGGTTTGCACTGCTGTCCACTATAGGTGTCGGATCGCGACACGATAAGCAGTGGAAGTGGAGTTGTCCGATGTGATCAAGAGCGGCGCTGCCGGCTCGTGACTCAGCCGATCTGGAGTGGCTGTCTTGCCAACGCCGGGACGATCCTCTTCCAGGACCTCCACCGAATGTGTGCGTCGCCAGACGAACCGGGAGATGATCCAACCAACGCGGATCAGGCTGAGTTTTGTTGGGCGGAACCTCGCGCGTATCCCGAGTGTTTTTGTTCGCATGGACATGTCGGCATCCTTTGCCCGGTCGCGCACGACGGCGCGCTGGATATGGACGCCGGGCTGGCTCGAATACCGACCACGCCCTGCGCGAATTGCCGCGCGTAGCGTAACGATCTTCCTGCTGGCGCTGGCAGCGATCTGGCTGGTGCTGTTTGTCACCAAGGGACGCTTTCTCAAGCATCCCTTCGAGAGCATCGCCTCCTTCGCACTCGACCGAACGGTAAAGGTAGACGGTGACTTCAACCTCTACTTCGCGCCTTTCAACATCAGGTTCCGGGCCGAGGACATGCACATCTCCAATCCGGCCTGGGCGAGCTCGGATGATTTCTTCACCGCCAGGCTGATCGACACGCGGATCAGTACTTTGCCGCTATTGCTGGGGCGCAGCCAGATCCGCTGGATCGATTTGCAGAACGGCCGGGTGGCGCTCGAACGGGATGCGCAGGGGCAGCGCAACAGCTGGACCTTCGGCGATCCCGACGCGCCGCCAGAACCGCTGACATTGCCCGAAATCCTGCGCGGAACAATCAGTGGGACCCAGTTGCATTACCGTGATCCCGGACTCCAGCTCTTCGCCGACATCGGCATCGATACGGTAAAGGCGAGGGATACGGCATTCGACAGCGACATTCGTTTTTCGGGCAAGGGCAGCATGCGGGAGCGGCCTTTCGAGCTCTCTGGCAGCCTGCTCAGCCCCAACGAGACCATTGCCGGCGGCCGGAATAAACTTGCGCTGCATGCCAAGGCTGCGCGCACCCAAATCGACGTTTCCGGAACGCTGCCGGGTGCAACGCAGATCGAAGGCGCAGATCTGCAAATGGGCGTCCGCGGTTTCAACATTGCCAATCTGTTCGATTTTCTCGGCATCGCAGTACCGAATACGCGCAGCTATCGTCTCGATTCCGCCCTGACTTACGACGGCGCCGATTGGCGCTTCACGAACCTCAAGGGCGTTTTCGGCGATAGCGACATTGCCGGTTCACTTCGGATCGGCATGCCGGCCGACCGGCTCAAACTGATTGCGGACCTCACGACGAAGAGTCTGGATATCGTCGATGTCGGGCCGTTGATCGGCTATGATCCGGAACGGCTCGACAATATGGGCAAATCGGGCGCGATACGGGAAGTCAGCGGCCGACCGCGCGTGCTGCCGGATGCAACTCTGCGAATTGACGCGATCAGCCGTTTCGATGCCGATGTGCACTACCGCGTCGCCCGCGTGAAGGCCGAGAGCTTTCCGGTCAGCGACATCGACCTTTCAATGGCGCTCGATCATTCGCTGCTGACCCTCAATCCGCTTAGGGCGACCGTGGCCGGCGGCAAGCTCACGGCCAAGGTCGCTCTGAGTGCGCGAGACCCGATCGTAAAGACCAGCTACGACATCCGCCTTTCCCCGACCCCGATGGGCAAGCTGCTCGCACGGTTCGGTGCCGAGGAATCCGGCACGAATGGTACTGTATCCGCACGGCTGCAGATGGCGGGGCGCGGCGACAGCCTCCGCCAGAGCCTGGCCAGTGCGAACGGGCGCATCGCCTTCATCATGCCGGCGGGTACATTCTGGACCCGCAACGTCCAACTGGCCGAACTCGATATCGGCACTTTCATCCAGAAGATGTTCGAGGAAAAACTCAAGAAACCGGTGCAGATCAATTGCGGGCTGATCGCTTTCACCGTCCGCGACGGCATAGCGGCGGCGGATCCGATCCTGATCGACACGTCCAAGAACGTGATCCTGGGACGTGGCGGTTTCAGCTTCAAGAGCGAAGCGCTGGACATGGCCGTGCGCGCCGATGCCAAAACCTTCAGCCTGTTCTCCGGCCAATCCCCTGTTGGAGTGAGCGGCTATTTTGCAGCGCCTTCGATCGATCCGATCAGCGGAGAACTGGTGGGACGTGCCGGCGCTGGTCTGGGCCTGGCGACCGCTGCCACACCCGTTGCCGGTCTGCTCGCCTTCATCGATCCTGGCGACGCCAAGGCGGCCGCTTGCGGGCCGGTGCTAGCCGGCGCACGGGCTTCGGCACAAAAGACCACCAAAGGCGAGCCGCGCGACGATGTCGGCAAAGGCACGACGGCCAAATCGGAAAACGGCGAGCAGACAGACGAGAGCAAGGGCGAACAGAGGAAGAAGTTTCTCGGAATCTTCTAACGGAAAGGCCGGGCTTGGTTCGTGCAGCCACTCAAGCAATCTCACAGGAATACCCTCGCTCGCAGGGGTCTTGGACAAGATGTCGTGCTAACAAAGAAGCACCAGCGGATTGAGCTCTGGGAAATAGCCGGCCAGGGTTCCTCTTCGAAAATCGCAGGGAGTGATGCTCATCCTCTCCCTCGCGCGCCGCATAGGGGTCTGTTTTAAGGGATACCATGTCTCCCTCTTCCAGATCGTGTTCGGGCATTTCGGGAGAGGGTGCTTGAGCACGATCATGCGCGTGCTTTCCAGACGAAGACGTTCGGAATGGCCGTCGATCGTCGTGTTGAATGGGTCGTTTGACCGCAAGGTGACGAAAAGGAAACGTTCGTCGACATCCCCTTATGCCGCAGGCGTTGAGGGCGCTGGGGCGGCGAACTCCGCGGTTGGGCGTTTCGTTTTCAAATGCGCGACCGCCTTCGACACTGCAAAGCTTTGAAGGGGAATACTTTCCTTAGGCTCGTTTCATGAGGCGTGCCTCATAGCAACACTATCGCAACCCAGATTAGGAGTGCAGACCAGCGCGCGTGACAAATCGCAGGCGAGACCTATAGTCCAAACGATGTTTTCCCGGATTCGGCAGGATAACGGCATGAGGCGCCTCTTTGGCGCGTTGCTGTTTGTTGTGCTGCTGGTTCGCGTCGCGGTGCCGCCTGGCTTTATGCCGACGAGTACGGAAAACGGCATCGTCATTTCGATCTGTACCGGCACCGGGCCACTCGAGACCGTAATCGATGACGATCGCTACGCGCCGCTGTCGAAGAAGAAACAGCAGCACGAGGCAAAGCACGAGTGCGAATTTGCGGCCGCGGCCGGCGGGGGGCTCATTCTTCCGGCGGTCACCGGCCTGGCGCAGGCGCTGCCGCTCGCACCTGTTCCCACGCTCGGTGCAGTTATCGCCCATCTTACGGTGTCGCGCCTTGCCACACCGCCTCCACCGGCCCGAGGTCCCCCGGCACACGCCTGAACGGCAGCGCCACGCAATCTCAATGAGATAGATCCGGCACAGGCCGGAGCGCTGCCCGCATGAGCCGGGGGCCCACATCCGACGGGGTGTGGCTGCCTCCCAGCGCGTTTCCTCGCTTGGCGAGGCGCCGGAACCGGGTCGTTCCGGCGGCGAAACAGGGTAGACAACAGTGTCGATCAGCATTCTTTCCATGACCGCGGCGCTCGCCGCAGCGCCTCTCTCCATGTCCGCGACAGATGTCGCTTCCGACGAGGCGTCCTCCACCGCTACGGCTGCCAGCGCCGATGAAGCCAGTGATGCTCCGGGAATCGTCGTCGTCGGTACGATCGAAAGCCGCGAATTGCAGGATCTCAAATCACCCGCGCTGGGCGTCGGCATCGATGCCGAACAGATCGCGGCGATCAACGCGATCAATGCCGAGGACGTGATCCGCTATGCGCCGAACCTGATCGTGCGCAAACGCTATGTCGGCGATGCCAACGCCACGCTTTCCTTCCGCAACATGCATACGACGCAGACGCCGCGCGCACTGGTGATGGTCGATGGGTTCCTGATTTCGGACTTTCTCGGTGCCGATTTCGACACCGCGCCCAAATGGGCGGTGCTCGCGCCTGACGATATTGCCCGTGCGGAAATCATTTATGGACCGACCTCGGCCCACTATTCGGGCAATTCGCTGGGTGGCACGCTGGAAATCGTCACGCGCGATGTCACCGAAAATGCCATTCGGCTGAATGCGCAGACGCTGTTCCAGAATTACAAATATTACGCCACGGATGAGAATCTCTGGGGCTATGCGATCGATGGGCAGGCCGATCTGACGATCGGTGATCGCGGCGGGATAAGCCTTGGCTTTCGGCATTTCGAGAATGAGGGCCAGCCGATGCAGTGGCGCACCGTCACGCCGGGCACGCCCTATGCCGATCAGGCAATCGTGGATAGCGAGCTCGGCTTTCCGCTGCGTATCGCCGCGCAGGATTCGGTTGTGGATGCCGAAGAGAACCAGCTGCGGCTGCGCGGCAAATACGATCTGGGCTCGGGCTGGCAACTGCGCGGTCTGACCGCACTGCTGTTCGACGAGGAGGACACCACCGATCCCAAGAGTTTCCTCACCGATGCGAGCGGACAGCCCACTTTCATCGGTATAGACGGAATCACGCGCGGGATTTCTCAAAGCACCGAATTGCTGACTGGCCTTGGCCTGCAGGGGTCCCTCGGCGAATGGGATATCGATCTCACCGCCAGCCGCTTCACCCTGCTGAAGGACAGGGTACGGACATCCGATCCCGCCGATACGGTGACCGGCATCATTCCCGACACCGGCCTTCTGACGGACAAGGATGCGCACTGGACCAGCCTCGAAGCGACAGTGACGCGGGTGCTGGGGAGCCACACGCTTAGCATGGGCGCGTCCTATGCCGGCTATTACGGCCTGTCACGTACGAGCGATACCAACGACTGGCGCATCGCGATCAGTCCCGTGGGACGCAGTGCTTCGGGTGGGGAAACGCAGCTTGTAGGCCTGTTCGCGGAGGATGCGATCGAGATCGCGCCAGTGCTAACGGCCACGCTCGGCCTGCGTTGGGAGACCTGGAAAGCACAGAACGGCTTCCTCGAAGACGGTGGCACGCGGGTAGATTACGATTCCCGCAGCGAGGATGCCTGGTCGCCCAAGGCGGTTCTGACGCTGCACCCTGACGAGGATAGCGAGATCGTCGCCTCGGCATCCTGGGCAACGCGTTTTCCAACGATTGGCGAACTCTATCAGGCGGGGCTGATCTCTTACGGTCCCGAACTTGGCGAGATTGATTTCGATGCCTTCGATCCAGATCTGAAGCCGGAAAAGGGCTTCGACCTCCAGCTCACTGCATCGCGGAGTTTCGGCAACATCAAGTTCACGCTGAGTGGGTTCCGCCAAGCGGTGGACGATACGCTGTTCTCGCAGACCGTGCTGGTGCCCAGCGCCGCCGACCCAGGCGTGATCGTCAGCCAGTCGCTGATTACCAATATCGGCGAGGTGGAGACATGGGGCGTGGATGCTATCGTCGCCACGCATGATTTGATCCTGCCCGGGCTCGATATCGACGCCAATGTCTCGTGGATCGATGCCGAGATCACCAAGAACGAGGTCAATCCCGATCTGGTCGGCAACCGCTTCCCGCGTGTGCCGACGTGGCGCTTCAACGCATCGGTGCGCTACAGCGTGTCCGCTGCGCTCGATCTCGCGGCGAATGTCCGCCACCAGGATACGCCCGACCGCAATATCGAGAATACGAGCAACTCGGTGTGCGACACCTATTACTGCGTCTCGCCTTTCACCTTCGTCGATCTGAAGGGCACCGTGCATGTCGGCGATGCGGATATCTCGCTGGGTGTCGACAACCTGCTGGATGAGAAGGCCTTCGTGTTCCACCCCTATCCGGGCAGAACCTTCCTGCTGAGCCTTCACTGGAAGGGAGGCCTGTGATGGTGGGCGCAGCAAGCACCGGCACGGCAGGGTCCGTGCGGGAGGAGAACTGGTATCGCACAGTGTGGCGCTGGCATTTCTATGCCGGGCTGTTCACCGTGCCCTTCATCCTGTGGCTTTCGGTGACGGGCGGGATCTACCTGTTCAAGCCGCAGATCGAAGCCTGGCTTGACCGTCCCTATGCCGGGCTGGCTGATCCGGCGGCGGCCTTGCCGCCCAGCGATCTGGCTGCACGCGCGCAGGCGGCGGTGCCGGGCTCGATCCTGCATCGCTATGTCCTTCCGGAATCGCCCGGCGATGCACGCCAGATCGTGGTGGGGAAGGGCGCCGAGGAAACCCGTGTCTATCTCCAGCCCGCGAGTGGGGAAGTGCTCAAGACGGTGGGCGAGCAGGACCGGTTCATGCGGGTTATGTTCTATCTGCATGGCGAACTGATGGCCGGTCGCTGGGGTTCGACGCTGGTCGAACTCGCCGCGAGCTGGGCAATCATCATGCTGCTTACCGGCCTGTTCCTGTGGTGGCCGCGCGGTGCGAAGCGGCTAGGAGGTGTGCTCTATCCGCGGCTCCGGCTCGGCAGGCGCGCCTTCTGGCGCGATATCCATGCCGTCACGGGCATATGGGTTTCGCTGATGGCGCTGTTCCTCATTTCCAGCGGTCTTCCCTGGGCCAAGAACTGGGGTACATATCTGCGCGACGTCCGCGAATGGACCGGCACAACATCGCAATCGCAGGATTGGTTCGTCAGCAGCCGGGAAGAGGCGATGCAGCGAGCGAAGCTCGATGCCGGGGCGCGGTCGGCGCTGACGGGGCATGAAGGCCATAGCGGTATGGAGGGCATGGCCATGCCGACCCCGGCCATTGCGAGCTTGAAACCGCTCGACCGCGTGGTTCCGACGGCAGCATCGCTGGACTTACCCGGTCCGGTGGAAATCTCGCCACCTACGGGTCAGGGCACGCTTTGGCAGGTCATTTCCAACACACCGAACCGTCCGCAGCGCGTTACACTGCAGATCGAGGGTATGAATGGCGAAGTAACCAGTCGCGAGGATTTTGCGGACCGCCACTGGATAGACCGGACGGTGGGTTATGGCATCGCCGCGCATGAAGGGGCCTTGTTTGGTCCGGCCAACCAGCTGCTCAGCCTCGCAACCGTGATCGGCCTCGTCATGCTGGCTCTTTCCAGCATCGCGATGTGGTGGAAAAGGCGGCCTCACGGGATGATCGGCGTCCCCCCTCCGCAAGGCCGCTTGCGGCACAGCTGGCTGCTCGTCGCGCTGACCGTTCTGCTCGGCTTTCTTGTCCCGCTATTCGGTCTAAGCCTCGGGGCTGTGGTGCTGACTGAGATATTGTGGCTGCGGCGCAATCGGAAGATCGCGACGCAACTTGGCCTTCGCGTCGTCGCTCGGCGATGACGAAAATGGCCCCTCTAGCTGACAGTCATGCCATCGCCAGGGCGATCAACTGAGCTCCAGGGCGGCACGTCCGCTTGGCACAGTCGCGGTGGTTCGCCGTCTTAGTGTTCCGTCCGGGACGGAAACCTTGTCGAGCACCATGAAGTGGGTCTGCCAGGCCTCTGATGTTACCTCACAGACTCCATAGCCGCGCTGGTCGTTAATGAACTTGAGCTGGGGATTTTCCGATAGGATTTGGTCGCTTCCGGGCCGCAGGTCGCTCCCGTCCCCTCCGCTCGAAAGTGAGGTGAGCACGTTTTCCACCGCCACCGGCCTCTCACCGTCCAGAAGCAGACCTGCATAGTTCTGGTGTTCGTCGCCGGTCAGTACGATCGCATTGTTGACCTTTCCGAACCGCTTGATCATTCGCTGGCGTGGAACGTCATAGCCGGCCCAGCTATCAAGGTTGAGCCGCTTCTCGCCAACATTGCTTGTGCGGCGATCCAGCGGCATCATCATCACCTGCTGGGCGATTACATTCCAGGTGCTGCCGCCGCGATGCAGATTCTCGTCGAGCCAGCGTTCCTGAGCAGCACCGAGTACCTCCGCAGCGGGATCGGCGACGCCCGCGCAGGTCGGCCTGAAACCGTCACCGCAGGGCTGATCGCTGCGGAAGCTACGCGTATCCAGCAGGTTGATCGCCGCCAGATTGCCGTAGAGGATCTGGCGGTTTGCGATGATAACTTCGCCTTTGGGGAATTGTGCGCGGCGCACGGGCATGTGTTCGTACCATGCCTGCATCGCGGCAGCGCGCTGCAAGGCAAAGACTTCCGACGGGACAGTCTCGTCCTTGGCGTGATTGCCGACCCAGTTGTCGCCGATTTCGTGGTCATCGAAAGTTGAGAGGAATGCATGCCGCGCCCGCGCGGCCTGCAGATCGATATCGCCCAGATATTGCGCATATTGCGCTCGAAAATCGGCGAGCGAATAGAGCTTGCGTAACCGATGCCGGCGGACCGTCGGTATCGGTAACCCCACCTCATCGTACCGATGATCATACTGATATTCGTAGATAAAATCGCCGTAGTGGAAAATGAAGGCGAAATCTTCGCCGGCCATGTAGCGATAGCCGGTATAATAGCCGGTCTCATAATGCTGGCAGCCGCATACGCCGAAGCGCAGGCTCGAGACCGACGCTCCCGCAGGCGGCAACGTGCGCGCCCGCCCGGCGAGCGACCTGTCGGAACCGATTGTAAAGCGGTACCAGTAGGGACGGTCGGCATCGAGGCCGGTCACTTCTACATGGACGGAGTGGGCGAGTTCGGGACGGGCGACCGCTTCACCCTTGGCGACGATCGTCCTGAAACGATCGTCAAGCGCGACTTCCCAGCCAACCGGCAACGCCGACAGCGGCATCCCTCCGTGGGGGGCGAAGGGTTCGGGAGCGAGCCTGGTCCAGATCACGAAGCCATCCGGCGCCGGATCCCCCGAGGCTACGCCCAGGGTGAACGGATATTCGGTGAACCAGCTTTGTGCCCGCAGGATGCCGGGGGCGCCGACGGTTCCCAGAGCGAGCCCTGCGCTGGCTTTTACAATGGAGCGGCGCGTGATCATGGCGGAAATGGATGGGGCCTTTCTTCTACTCTACCGAGGCATTGGCCAACTGGAAGAATAGCCCCTTGTCGCCATTGTTCTGCAAGGTCATTCGCCCGGTGACCGTCACCATCCGCTGGACAAATCTGATCGGTTTTGCAGTCCGTACCTCGACCACTTCGTTGGGTTCGCCGGGCGGGCAAAAGTCGCATACCGGCGTATATTTCGACAGCAGGAAATGGGTTCCGCTTGTCTGCGCGTCGAGCGGCATGATGAAACCTGATACGCTCACGGTCTTGCCTGAAAGCGCTCTTACCGAAGTGGGAAAGCTCGCTGTAAAAAGGCCGTTCTCTTCGTCAATGCCGATCCGCGTTTGGCGAAGGGTGGCCCACAACGCAGAGCGGCTTTGTGGCAGCTTGGACTGCGCCTCCCGCTCGCCGTCCTCCTGATACTGGGCTGCGACCGGGGTAAGGGGAATGAAGAGCAATGCGATTACAGGCAGGTGACGGATCGTTCTCAGCATCGTCATGATACCTTTGCCTGGTCCAGACGGTAGAACAGGCCTTCCTCGCTGTGCCTGATGAGATGCAGCCGACCTTCGACTGTAACCGGCGTCTCCCGGTAGTCGACCGGAGCACTGGCGAAGATCTCGATGGCCTCGGTTGGTTCGTTGGGCGGGCAGAACGGACAGCCTGAACTGCGCCTGGTAAGCACGAAATGCGCGGTATGCCGGCTCGCCTCGACGGGAAGCATATAGCCGCTGATCTTGATCTGCGTGCCGTCCATTCGCGTCAATTGTGGGCTGAATACCGCGCGATACTCGCCTTTCTCGTCATCCACCGTGATTTTTGCGTCGTGGTACATCACCCAACGCAGGTCGTCCTCATGATCGAGCACGCCAAGCTGTTTGGGGCCCTGGCCGCCATAGCTCATCGCGGCGGTCATCGCGAAGGCTGCCAACGCCAAGATTGGCCGGATATTCATGGTTATGTCCTCAAGACGCGCGCCGGGCGCAGTCGGTAAGCGGAAAGAGCTGGGAAGAGCGCGGCCAAGGTAGCGAGAAGGACGGCACCGCCCACAATAGCAAGATCGCGCAGGCCGATTGGCGGAAGCGCAATGGCGGGGCCGCCGCCGCTCGCCACCGCGCTCGCCGCAACATGTCCTGCAATACGTCCGATCAGGAGACCGAGTAGGCCGCCTGCGATCCCGAGCAGTAACGCCTCCACCAGCACCAGTCGAAGCAGCAGCAGCGGCGAGCCGCCGAGCGCGCGCAAAAGCGCCAGTTCACGCTGCCGTTCCTGAACGGCTGAGAGGAGGGCTACGAAGAAGCCTAGCGCCGAAAGCGCCAGTAAGCCTATCCCAAAACCCCGCAGCACATCGCCGCCGGTTCCGAGAAGCTTGTTCAGGCGCATCATCTCGACCGCCGGCACGGCCGTCTGCACATTAGGCGTGTTCTGCAAAAGGCGCGGAATCATCAACGCTCCCATTGCCGAACGGTAACGCACCAATACGGATGTGACCTCCTGTCCAACTGCCGGATACATATTGGCCGCTTCGTTTTCATGTTCCATCGAGGCGACGGCTTCCGCGTGTTCCGCGTTTTCATGCTCATGGACTTTCCAGACGCTGGCAGTATCAGTCAGCGCCAGCCGGTCGATCACCGCGCCGGTCGGAGCAAGGATGCCCACAACTCGGTAGGGGCTATGTTCGTGCCGTTCACCACCGCGCGCGAGGCCGTGCTCGCCGACGAAAGTGTCACCGACGGCGAGGCTTTGCGCGCGTGCCACATCGGCGCCGAGCACGGCTTCCAGTGGGCCGTTCCACCATGTGCCCTGCGCCAGGTCAGCATCATAGAGCTGCGCATAGGCCGGGCTCGTGCCGACAATCCGGTAGCCTCCGATATTGTCGCCAAGCGAGACCGGCACCGCTTCTTCCACCAGGCGGTTGCGTTGCAATCGCTCAAGCACGGCAAGCGGAATATTGCCGGTCGGATTATCGATCTGGAACACCGAAGAAAGGATGATTTGCAACGGGCTGCCCTTGGCGCCGACGACGAGATCGATGCCGCCGAGATCACGGGTGAAGCGTTGGTCGAGGCCGTCGTCGATCGCGAACAGGGCAACCACGACGGCAACGCCAAGTGCCAGCGAAAGGAGATGGAAGGCCCATCCCAAAGGTTTGCGGCGAATTGACGCGAAAGCGAGTTTTGCCGCGTTCATGCTGCTTCCGCCATCGCGACATGGGGAATTCGCGTGCGGACGCGATTGTCATGCGTGGCTATCACGAGTGCAGCGCCGCTGCGTCTCGTTGTCGCAAGCAGCAAATCGAGCACGGCTTGGCAGGCTTCATCATCAAGACTGGCAGTGGGCTCGTCGGCAAGCACCAGCGAGGGACCGATCAGCATCGCCCGGGCGATAGCGGCGCGCTGCGCTTCGCCGCGGCTCAGCGTTTCGGCGGGAGCATGTACACGACCGTCGAGCCCGAGTTCGTGAAGGAGGGCAAGGGCATGTTGGCGATCCTGCTTTGTCCTGTTCGCATAGGGAGCAAGCAGCAGATTATCGATCGCACTGAGCCCGGAGACCAGATGCAGGTCCTGGAAAATCATGCCGATATGGGTACCGCGATGGCGGTCGCGTGCCGAAGGTGCGAGCGTTGCCATGTCCTGACCTGCTATCTCGACTTGGCCCTCAAGCAGGTCTGCGAGCCCGGCGATCGCTAGAAGAAGGGTCGTCTTACCCGTTCCGGAGGGACCGGAAAGGACTGCCGCTTCGCCGGGGGGGACGGTCAAATGCGAGAGCCGCGCCAGCGGCAGCTTGCCGTAGCCGGCCACCACGCCGCTTACTTCGAGCATTTTTGTGCCCATTCACGGAGCTGATCGGTACCCAGCAGACCATGTTTGCGGCCGCACACCTTTCCCTGACCATCGATCGCCACGGCGAAGGGAAGCGTATGACTTCCCCAGCGTGCGAGAATTTTGTCCGGTTCGTCGGGGTCGGCAAAGGCCTCGCCGAGATCGAGTTGCTCGGCTTCAGCAAATCGTTTCGCCTCTTCCGGCTCGCCGAGTGCAAGAGTTGCGACCTTCATTGGCGCGGCGGCATCCCTGAGCGCTGGCATGCGTTTCAGTTCAGCCATGCAGGGCGCACACCAGTTCGCCCACAGGATCACGACCGCAGGTCCGGTGAGGCGCGAGTTCTTTCCGTCCAGCCGGATGGCCACTGGCGGCGCCGAACTGGTTGCTTCCGCGGCCACAAGCTGTGTCGTAGTGGCCAGCAGTGCCATCGAAAGCGTTGCGCCAATAACCATAGGAGATGCGATATATCGTATCATCATCCTTCTAGGCAAGTGCCCTCCGTCTCTTGGTGAGCATGGAGCGTGGCGAGACTGCCGGCGGCAGCCTTGCGATAAAGCATCTGGTCACTGGGCTCTTGCGAAACGTACCAAAGCCTGCGTATGATATGATACAACATGTCATAATGGTAATGCGGGGCTCCATGACCATCGTCAAAACTCCAGCGCCCGTTCTGGAAGGGCTGGACAGTGCAATTCTAGAGCGAATCGAGGACCCGGAAGTTCATCTCGTTCTTTGGCGCAGATCACTGCCCGGAGACTTGGACCGGATCGGCTCGATCGGTTTTGACGGGATTGAGGACCTCGATTTTACCGCTGACCTCGACTTGCTCGATGAGGAAGTTGCCGATGGTCTCGTGCAAGCAGGCTATCCATCTGCGGTGTGTTCCGGCCTGAAGAATGAGATACTTGCCCATGCACGGCAACTCGCTGGGCTGACGAATGCGTCCGCCGTCCGCATTCGGCTCGAGATCGTTGAAACCGATGCCTGCCGCAAGTTTCACACTGACTACGTAACGGCGCGGTTGCTCACCACTTTGTGGGGGCAGGGGACGCAATGGATCGAAGCTGCCCAACCGACATCGATCAATCAGCTGTCCGCTGGCGATGTCGGTATTTTCAAGGGCCGCCTCTGGGCGGAGGAACCGGCGGTGTTGCATCGGTCGCCTCCACTTGAAGGGACCGGCGAAGCGCGTCTTCTTCTGGTCGTCGATCCCTTCGATCCGCGCGAAACGATGCTGTCTTGAGACCCATGAATGGGATCGGCAACTCAGCGCCCCGCCGCAGCCGCGAAGAGAACGAGGCCCTCGTGCTCGGCGTCCTGAAAAAGGTCAACCGCCCGGTGAGCGCCTACGACATCGTGCATATGCTCGAGCGGTCGGGAAAGAAGATGATCCCCAATCAGATATACCGATCGCTTGCCCGCCTCATGGAGCAGCACACGGTGGTGCGTATTGAAATTCTCAAGGCCTACTTGCCTTGGAGTGCACCGGCCGACCTTTGCCTGATCTGCACGCAGTGCCATGGCGTTGCACTGGTCGAAGCCCCTGTGGTGGTGAGTTCGGTGAATGCAGCGGCTGCCGATGTGCGCTTTCACCGATCGGACCATCCCATCGAAGTGCAGGGATTGTGTGACGAATGCCGGTTGCCGGCTCCGGTCGGGGAGCTAGGCAGAGACAGATCCGATCGCGTCGATGCTGGCAGGAGTAGCGAGCATTGATCGCCTTTCTGCCCTTCGCATTGGGCCTTGCCGCCGCCATGTCGGTGTATACCGGCGGCATGCTCGCGCTGCGCTTTGCCCGGCATCGGGCGATGTTGTTCGGCCTGACCGGGGGCCTCGTGATGGGCGTGGCCTTTTTCGACCTCCTCCCCGAAGCGCTGGAGCATGGCGCTGGGCGGTATGGCGGCGGGGTGACCATCGGCCTGACCGTGGTCGGTTTCGCGTTGTATCTGGTGTTTCATCGCCTGCCCGGCATCAACGCGCTCGGACGTCTGACGCTCGTGTTTCACGGCGTCATGGACGGGCTCGGGATTGGCCTTGCCTTCCAGATTTCGTCAGCCATGGGCTGGCTGGTAGCAGCCGCCGTGCTTGCTCACGACCTCGCCGATGGCGCCAATATGATTGGCCTGAGCATGGCTGCGGGACATCCTGGAAAGGGCCGCAACTGGCTGATTGCGAGCGCCCTCGCGCCGCTTGCCGGAATCGGCCTGGGGCAGATGGTCCATATCGACCTCGAGGACTTTGCGCTGGTCCTGTCGATACTGGCAGGCGGGTTTCTCTATATCGGGGCGTGTGAGCTCCTGCCCCACAGCCGTGAGGCTGAAGATGGGCTGGAAGGAGTGGCGGCCAGCCTGTTGGGAATAGCTTTGATGGCCGTGGTCGTGCAACTCGTGCACTGAGAGTGAAGCAATGCGCCGGCCGGCGCCGGGAAGCGGTCAGTAACTTCGCGCCCGGCGGCTGTTGTTGAACCGTTCCTTGTCCGGAAGCTTCTGATCCGGATCGATCGTTGCAGCTATCACGGTTTTCCCCGCAGGGATGGTGACGGTGGTGGTATCCTGCTTGATCCAGCTTTCGGCGGGCAGACGGATATCCTCGCTGCTGCCGTCCTTGAACTCGACCCGGAGAGTTGCCGGCATCACCAACCGGTCGTGGCTCCCGACGGTGATCGCCGTGCCCTTTGCAGCGTCCCCGTCCACGGCAGCAATTCGCTCGACACCGAGATCGAGAGTCCAGTTGTTCGCGTACCAGCCGCGCCACCAATAGCTCAGGTCTTCGCCCGCACCGCTTTCCATTGCACGGAAGAAGTCTGCCGGCCGGGGATGCTTGAAGGCCCAGGCAGCGATGAAGCGGCGGAATGCCGGATCGAAGCGTTCCGGCCCCAAAATCTGCTCGCGCAGAAGGATCAGCCCCAAGGCCGATTTGAAGTAAGTGACCGGGTGGCGGTATTTCTCGATTATCGTGTCGGAGCGCGCGAGCAGCGTCGGCGCCTTCGGATCCTCCAATATGGGCAGGATCTCGTCCACCGGATTGCCGCCGCCCGGTGCATATTCTCCATCGCGCTTCGGCCCGTATTCGCCGCCGTTGAAATCGTCGGATTCGTAGACATCGATGAAGGTATTGAAGCCTTCGTCCATCCACGCGCTGCGGCGTTCGTCGAAGCCCACGATCATCGGGAACCAGCTATGCCCGATCTCATGTGCGGTGATCCAGAACAGCATGCTGCCCGCGTCATTGATCCCGTCGAACACGATGCCGGGATATTCCATGCCGCTGGCAGGGCCTGCGACATTGATCGCCACTGGCCATGGATACGGATACCAACGGTCGGAGAAACGCTCGACCGCGTCCTTGAGGTATTCGGTGGACCTGCCCCAGCGCTCGGGCCCCTGGCTCTCGGCCGGATAGACCGACATGGCGAGGGAATTCTTGCCGCCTGGCAGGTTAATCCGCGCTGCGTCCCAGGCGAAATAGGCCGAAGCCGTGAAGGCGACATCGCGCGTGTCATGCATGCGATAATGCCAGGTAAGCGTGCCCCCTTGCTTTGGGCGCGTGGCCGGATCGCCGATTTCGTCGGGACTGCGGATCATCACCGTGGCGTCGCTCTTGCGCGCTTCGTCCAGTCGCGTGCGCTGCCGTGCTGTGAGGACTTCATCGGGGTTCATGAGTTCCCCCGAGCCGAATACCAGCATGTCGCTCGGCACGGTCGCGAAATAGTCGAAATCGCCATATTCGAGGTAGAATTCCTGCGCGAGATAGGGCGCCGTGTCCCAACCGCGAATGTCGTCATACACGGCCATGCGCGGATACCATTGGGCAAGGTCGTATATCGGCCCGGCCTTCGCCTCGCCCCAGGCCATGCGGCCGCCCCATTCGCCGGGAATGGTGAAGTGCCAGGCAATGCGCAGCTTCGCTTTCGCTCCGCCCGCAGCGAGAGGAGCCGGCAGCGTGATGCGCAGGCGCGTGTCGTCCACCAGATAGGGAACGGACACGAACTTGCCGCCGCTTTCGACTTCCACCGCATCGAGCACGAAGCCCTCGGTCGAGGCCGGACGGGCCCGGCCACCCGCGAAAGTCCCGCGGCTATCCGCCCGATACACATTCTGGTCCAGCTGCAGCCACAGCATGGCAAGCTCATCAGGGCTGTTATTGGTATAGGTGATCACCTCGCGCCCACCGATCGACGGTGCCGTCGCATCCGGATCGAGATTTGCATGGATCTCGTAGTCCGCACGATTCTGCCAATAGTCAGGGCCCGGTAACCCGTTGGAAGAACGATAGGAATTAACCGGCTGGCCGATATCGAAAGGCGCGAAGCTCTCCAGCGGGTCGTATTGCGCCTTGGCCGGAGAAGACGATGCAGCGATTGAGGTGAGCAGCGCCAGCGCGACCAGGAGCGGACGCAGGAACCTTATATCCGCTTGCCGAAAGATCGAAGTCACAACGCTGATTCCCTTCTGTGTCCTAGTGGGCTCTCGTTGCCATAGCCACGGCGGCACGTCTCTTGCTATTTTAATGATATATTGTATCATTGGCGCATGATCCCGGACGCAAAGCCCTGTTTTCCCGCGTCCAGGACTTTTCCGAGCAAGCGAAAATGGCGGAATTCCGACCCTGGCGCATGCCAAAGCGCATCGGCCGGGCAGGTCTGCCGCAGATCGCGATATGCTGAACAAGGAGTTCCAGATGAAACCGAACCGCGCGAGCCTGGTGGTCGTCGCAACCTGCCTGCTGGCATCGCAGCCGGCCATGGCCGACGAAGGCATGTGGACGTTCGACAACTTCCCATCGGCCAAGGTCAAATCCGCTTATGGGGTGGATATCACGCAGGCATGGCTCGATCACGTGCGCAGTTCCGCCGTCCGGCTTTCCAGCGGCTGCTCGGCCTCTTTCGTCAGCGATGCCGGCCTTGTCCTCACCAATAATCACTGCGTTGCCGAATGCGCGCAGAACCTCTCCTCGCCCGGGCATGACTATTACACGGAGGGCTTCACGGCCGAAGGCGTCGCGGAGGAAAAGCTTTGCCCCGGCATGCAGGCGGAAGTGCTGGTGGAGATCACCGATGTGACCGGGCCGGTCTCGGCGGCGGGGAAAGGCCTTTCGGGCGATGCGCTGGTCAAGGCCCGCACGGCCGTGAGCAGCACGATCGAAAGCGAGACGTGCCGGGACGAGGACAAATATCGTTGCCAGGTGGTCAGCCTCTATCACGGCGGGCAGTACAAGCTTTACAAATACCGCAAATATTCCGATGCGCGGCTGGTTTTCTCGCCGGGTCTCGACGCCGCCTTTTTCGGCGGAGACCCCGACAATTTCAATTTCCCGCGTTACGATCTCGATTCGGCCTTCTTGCGGCTTTACGAGAATGGCAAGCCGGTAAAGCCTGAGAGCCACTTGACCTGGAATTCCGCGCCGCCGACCGCGGGGGAGCCGGTTTTCATCGCCGGCAATCCGGGCGGCACCGACCGGCAACTCACCATTTCCCAGCTCGAAACCCAGCGCGACCTCGCTTTGCCCATGACGCTGGTGCAACTGGCCGAACTGCGCGGGCGGCTGATCCGCTTCTCCGAGGAAGGTGCCGAGCAGCGCCGCATAGCACAGGACCTGCTGTTCGGGCTCGAGAACAGCTACAAGGTCTATCTCGGCCGCCTGTTCGCTCTCAACGATGCCTCGTTCATGGGGCGTCTGAAGACCCAGCAGGCGGAATTGCAGACCAAGGTAGCCGCTCTCGGCGGCGACCTGCCGGCGGATTTCGGCATGCCGTGGCAGGCCATCGATACGGCGCAGGATGCGGAGCGCGCGCTCTATCTGCGCTATCGCTTCCTCGAACGCAGCCCGATCGGATCGGATCTGTTCTCCTATGCGCGCACGCTGGTCCGCGCCGCGGCGGAACGGGAGAAGCCGTCGGCCGAGCGCCTGCCCGATTTCGTCGATTCCCGCCTTCCGCTGCTGCAGAAGGAATTGCTCGATGCGAAGCCTGTCCATGCGGAACTAGAGCAGATCCTGCTCGAATTCTGGCTCAGCAAGGCGCGCGAATATCTGACGGCCGATGCGCCCGAGACGAAGCTGCTGCTCGGCAAGGACAGTCCGGAGGATCTGGCGGCCGCGCTGGCGCAATCCAGGCTCGGCGATCCGCAGGTCCGCAAGGCATTGTGGGAAGGCGGTATGGATGCCGTTCGTGCCTCCGACGATCCGCTGATCCGCTATGTTCTTGCGATTGATCCGAAGGCGCGCGAGCTGCGCTCGGAATGGAACGACCGGGTGACGGGGCCGATCACTGCCGCCTCGGAGAAGATCGCCCAGGCGCGCTTCGCCGCCTATGGCGACACGCTCTATCCCGACGCGACTTTCACGTTGCGGTTATCCTATGGGAAGATTGCCGGCTGGACCTATCGGGGCGAGACAGTGCCGCCCTTCACGAGCTTTGCCGGGCTGTACGAAAGGGCGACCGGCAAGCCGCCTTTCAAGCTGGACCCGCGCTGGATCGCGGCCAAAGACAGGCTCAATCCCGACACGGTCTTCAACATATCGAGTACCAATGACATCATCGGAGGCAATTCGGGGTCCCCGCTGATCAATGCGAAAGGCGAAGTGATCGGCGCCGTGTTCGATGGCAATATTCACAGCCTGGGCGGGAATTACGGCTACGATCCGGCCATCAACCGCTCGGTTTCGGTCTCGACCGTGGCGATCAGCGAAGCGTTGCGCAAGGTCTATCATGCGGATGCGTTAGCCGATGAACTCGCTGTCTCTTCCCGTGGGTCCTAGAGAAACTCACGGAGCGCATCGCATGCCCGACATCGGTGCGCAGGCAATTTGGATGTCGAAGCTCTCAATCCCTGCCGCGGTGCCTTCGCGCACCGATGCCGTAGCCGGACGAAGAACCGATATGAACTGCGCAGGCCAGGACTGTAGTATCGGTCAACCGACTGACAGGGGCCTCGTTTGTTCCTGCGCCGATACTGCCTGCTGTAACGTTACTGCTTGGCGGCGAAACGGTAATTAACTTGGCGGCGCGAACCACTTGCCTAGCACACGGCGCAAGAAAACAAGCCACGATCCTCCAGGGAGAACATTCCATGTCCGCCGTTGAATTTCGGCGTGCCGCATTCGGCGCGTCCACGCTTGCGCTTGCCATTGTTTTGTCCGGCGCAGCTTCTGCACAGGAAGCCGATCATCCGGACGTTGAGACCAGGACGATTATCGTCACTGGTCAACGCGAACCTGAACTGGTCACCGAGTCCCCCACCGGCAGTCGCCTCGGACTGAGCATAATTGAAATCCCGGCGACGGTGAATTTGGTTGATGGTGAGGATTTGCGCGCTCGCGGTGACATGGCCATCGCCGATGCCGTATCGCGCGCACCGGGTGTCACCAATGACGGCAATCCCGGGAATGCGGGCCTGTCCTTCGCCATGCGCGGCTTTAGCGGCCAGGGCTCGGTCCTGCAGCTTTACAATGGCGTGCGCCTGTTTCCGAACAATGGCTCGATCTCTTTCCCGAGTGATCCGTGGAATGTCGATCGTATCGAAGTGTTGAGTGGTCCTGCCTCCGTTCTTTACGGACAGGGCGCGCTCGGCGGGGCGATTAACGTCATCCCCAAGGCTCCAAACAGCGAGCGATATGAGTTTGAGGGGGAGGCAGGCTACGGCTCGCAGAATAGCTGGCACGCAGCCGCGGGGTTAGGCGGACCGCTCAGCAAGACGCTCTCTTTCCGTGCCGACGTGAGCTATCGGCAATCCGATGGTTATGTGGATCGCGGCGACAGCGACAATCTTGCGATATCGGGTGCGTTGAAATTCGAACCCAGCGACCGTTTCAGCGTCACGCTGCGCGATGATTTCGGGGAGGCGCACCCGATGAAATATTTCGGTACGCCACTGGTGGATTCCAAGCTCGATTCCTCGATCCGCGAGGAAAACTACGATGTTGGTGATGCCACGATGCGCTACCGCGACAATCGGCTTGCGCTGATGATGGACTGGCAGACGAGCGCTGCGCTGAGCTTTTCCAACACCAGCTATTATCTCACCAGCAATCGGATATGGCGCAACCTCGAGAGCTATTGCTGGATAGGCGAGGACGGCAATTGTCCCAACGGCTATGGCTACGGCACACCGGGCATGATCTACCGCGCGGATAATTACGGCATCATCCACGATGTCGACCAGTATGGCGATCAGGGCTTCGTCAAATTGAGCTCCGGGTTTGGTGGCGGAATAGGTAACGATCTGCTGGTCGGGTTCGATGTCAGCTTGGTGAAGCTGAATTATTCCCACCAATTCGCCTCCGAATATCAGGAGGACGAAGTGCCGCTCCACGATTTCGATCCGGGGCTGTTCCTCGATACAGTGGGCCTGATCCCGCGCTACCACACGAAGACGACGACTTATGCCTTCTACGCCGAGGACCGGCTCGCGCTGACGAACGAATTGTCGCTGGTCGGCGGCATCCGTTACGAACACAACAAGATTGGCCGGTGGAACTGGATATACGACGACACCGGGACGAATATCGTTGGCGAAGCTCCCGCTCTCAATGACGGCGTCGATGCCTATAAGACCCTTGAAAGCACGACCTGGCGGATCGGCGCGGTCTATCAGCCGACACCCAATATTTCGCTCTACGCGCAATATGCCACAGCCGTCGATCCGTTGGGCACGCTCACCAGTTATTCGGGGTCGGCCAGCCAGTATGAGCTGACTTATGCAAACGGCCGGCAATACGAGGCCGGACTGAAGGCGCTGTTCATGGACGGGCGGGGCAGTTTCACCTTCGCCGCCTACCGCCTCGAGAAGAACAATCTCTTCAGCCAAACCCAGCCCAATGGCGAAATTCTGCAGGTGGGCCAGCGTTCCTCGCAAGGCATCGAAGTGAGTATGTCGCTCGATCTTCCGGCGAGCTTCGGTATTTCGGCCAATGGCACGGTGCTTGACGCGAATTTCGACGAATTCGAAGGTTTTGAGGGCAGGACCCCTCCCGGAGTGCCGGAAAAAGCGGCCAATCTGGAACTGCGCTGGAGCGGGCTGGATGCCTTCGAGGCAAGGGCTGACCTCCGCTATGTCGGTAGCCGCTACACGGACAATGGAAACCAGTTCCAAGTGCCGGCCTATACGGTGATCGACCTGAGTGCGACCTACGCGGTGACGCCGAATGTCGGCCTCGTCCTCCGGGTCTACAATGTCTTCGACGAAGACTATGCCTATAGTACTTACGGCAATGAGCAGTGGCTACTGGGGCGTCCGCGCTCGGTGGACGTTTCGCTGCGTGCCAGTTTCTGACGAGCGGACATGGCTTGGCACAGGCTGAAGCGCTGGTTGTATCTCACACATCGCTGGGTGGGGATCGCTTCCTGCCTGCTGTTCGTCCTGTGGTTCGTATCGGGGCTGGTTATGCTCTACGTACCGTTTCCGTCCCTTTCGGCGGAAGAGCGGCTGCAAGGCTTGCCCCAAATAGATTGGTCGCAGGTTCATATCGGACCCGAAGCGGCGATCGCCGCCGGAGGGATCGATGAGCCGGTTCGCGAAGCCGTTCTTGAAATGCGCGGGGACCGCCCGGTCTGGCGTATCTCACCCTGGCTCGGGAAACCACGTGTGCTTTGGGCGGATGGTGAAGGCATTGCGGGGCCGGTTCGTGAGGCAGAGGCAGGCCGCATCGCAGCCGCCTTCGGGAACGCGCCGGTCGAGGAGATCAGCCTGATCCATGATGACCAGTGGACAGTGGCTGGTGGTTATGACGCGTTTCGGCCTTTGTGGAAGGCCGAAATGGCAGGTGACAAGGCTCGCGACCTCTACGTGTCGTCCAATACCGGCGCGGTGATCCTCGACACTAATGCACGAGAACGCTTCTGGAACTGGCTTGGTTCGGTCCCGCATTGGCTTTATCCGCGGGTCTTACGTCAAGATCAGCCCCTCTGGCGCCAGGTGGTCATGTGGGTCTCGGGGCCGTGTATTCTCGGCGCGGTCACGGGCTTGTGGATCGGCATCCTGCGCCTTCGTCTGGGCAAGCGCCGCTTCAAGGGAGCGCGCATGACGCCCTATCGCGGATGGATGAAATGGCACCATGTATCCGGGCTGATCGGTAGTATCTTTCTGATCCTGTGGATTTTTTCTGGGTGGCTTTCCGTCGATCCCGGGCGTCTGTTCGCACGCGAAGGCGTGGGGCTGGAAGCGCGAATGACCTACGCCGGAACGCAGCCTTTGCCGCAGGTGGATTCCGTCCGGCTTTCCGCTGTCGCGGGTCAGGCCGAGCGCCTGGTATTTGCTTCGGCGGCTGGCCGCACCTTCCTGCGTGTTCAGCGGTCCGGAGCGAAAGATCGCCTGTTCGATGCGACTACACTCGCTCCCCTGTTGCCGGACGAAAGGGATATTCGTCTCGCGGCAGAGCGACTTGTCCCTGGCGCGCCAATTCTCTCCGTGGATCGGCTCAGTTCCCCGGACTCTTACTGGTATGCGGTGAATTCCGAGGTGTTGTTGCCGGTCCTGCGTTTCCGCTTTGGAGATCCGGCCGCGACTTGGATTCATATCGATCCTGCGACCGGTGAAATCGTCGGCGAGGGAGATGCGCGCCGCAGAACCTATCGATGGCTTTTCGATCTGTTGCACCGTTGGGACCTGGGCCTGTTGCTCGCCAATCCGCCCGCCCGCGATTTGCTGATCTGGATTATGTCCATAGCGGGCCTGATCACCTCGGTGACGGCCGTCTATATCGGGTGGCCCCGGCTCAGGAAGAGTTTTCGGCGATAACCGACGCTCTGCCCGCTCGCCTTGGACGGAGCGGGGCGAGATTACTGCGTGTCGCTCGCCGGCTTCTAAGATGTCGGCTTGCACATATTGCACTGCAAAAATGAGACGATATAACGTCTCTCGAATCGGGGCCACCAGGGGGCGGCGCTCTCACACATATCGGGATCATACGCGTTCGATGGAGCCATCGGGCGACCCAGCGGATCGAAGGACACCAATGAGAAAGTTGAAGTATCTCGCATTCACCGCGCTTGTCTGCGCGCAAGGCGCTTATGCGGAGGACCAGGACAATACGGCGCAGTCGCGGCTCGAACGGCAGGAATCGATCACCGGTTCGTCGATCGTGGTCACCGCGTCCCGGTCCTGGCAGCAGATCAGCAAGGCGCCGGCCAGCATGTCGGTGGTCACGGGAACCGAATTGCGCCGCCGGCCGGTGCAGGATTTGGCCGAAATGCTGGAGAACGAGCCCGGCGTGATGATCAATGCCGTGGGCATGACCCGGCGTGGCATCTCGATCCGCGGCATGTCGGACGAGCATGTGCTGACGCTGGTCGATGGCAAGCGGATCAACGACGCCAGCGCCAACATGGCCCATGTCGATTTCAATCTCGGCTGGGTGCCGAGCATTGCCGTGGACCGCGTGGAAGTGGTGCGCGGCCCGCTCTCCGCACTTTACGGGTCCGAAGCTCTGGCGGGCGTCGTCAACATCCTGACGCGCCGCCCGGAAGAAAAGCTGGAAGCCAGCGCGCTGGCCATGCAGGGCTTCCGCGACGGCGATGGCGGCAATACATCGCAGCTTTCCGCGCTTGTCGGCGGGCCGATCAGTGACCAGCTCGGTGTGGTCGCCTGGGGCGAATATCGCCACCGCGATCGCACGCAGAGCGAGGAAGATCCGCTGCAGAGCGAACTGGAGGCGCGCGATGCGCTGAGCGGGAGCATTATCGGCTGGTGGAAACCCGCCGAAGGGCAGCGGATCGAGATCGGCCAGATGGCCGGCGACGATGATCGCGCCCGCGACACCGTCACCACCGGATCGAACCCGGTCTATTACCAATATCAGGACCATATAACCCGGGCCCGCACACAGGCCGGCTATACCGGCGAATGGGATTGGGGCGAGGTCCAGTTCAATGCCTATCGTTCCGTCCTCAAGCGCGTGAACGAGCGCGATCAGGACCAGACTCCGACCCAGCCGACCAAGGCGACCGATTTCGTGATCGATGGCCGCGTGGCGGTGAAGCCTTTCGCCGGAAACCGGCTGACCGTGGGCGGGGAGCATCGCAACGAGAAGCTGCGCGACGAGACGATCAACGAGGAGGGCGAGGACAGCGTCAACCACGAAGCCGTGTTCGTGCAGGACGAATGGGACATCGTCGAATGGGCCTCGCTCACCGTGGGCAGCCGGTTCGATCACCACCCGGCCTATGGCTGGGAGACGAGCCCGCGCGCCTATCTGGTGTTGGAGCCGGTGGAAGGTCTCACCATTCGCGGCGGCGTGGGCGAAGCCTTCAAGGCGGCGACGCTGAAGCAGCTTTCGCCCGGCTATATCACCGTTGCGGCAGGTGGGCGCTTCATCATCACCGGCAATCCCGATCTCAAGCCGGAGACGAGCACCAGCTATGAGGCCGGCGTGGCCTATTACGGCGCGAACTGGAATTTGGGCGTCACCCTGTTCCAGAACGACCTGTCCAATCTCGTCCAGACCGAATGCATCGAAAGCTGCGGTATCCGCGGAGCGGAACGCCGGACCTATCTGAATGTGGACAAGGCGCGCATTCGCGGGGTCGAAGTGGGCGGCGCGGTGTCGCCCGTCGAACCGCTCACGCTTTCGGCCAGCTACACCTATGTCGATCCGCGCGATCTTTCCGCCGACGAGGAACTGGCCGAGCGCCCGAACCACAGCGCCAAGCTGCAACTTGCCTGGCAGCCGACCGATGCGACCGTGTTCAACCTGCGCGGCCGCTATATCGGCAAGCAGACGGTTTACGAGAGCAGCGTCCCCGTCCGTCTCGACGGCTATAGCCTGTGGTCGATCGATGCGAGCCACGATCTGACTGACCGGCTCACGCTGAAGGCGGGCATCGACAATATCTTCAAGGAACGCCTGGCCGACGAATCCGCGCTTTACAGCGTGGCGGAGCCGGGCAGGGTGTTCTTCCTCGGCCTGGGAATGTCGCTCTAGCCCATGCGGCGCCTGTTCCTCATCTTTATCCTGCTGCTCCTTCCGTCGCCCCTTGCCGCGCAGGTGCAGCAGGATCGGCCGGTCGTCCGCGTCGTGACCACGCCTTTCGTCCTGCCCGCGAAATTCGCGACCTTGCAGGCATGGGCGGGGGACGCCGGCTATCGGCTGGAATGGCGCTATGTTGGCGAGGATGCGCCGAAGGGGCAGGACGATCCCGCGGAGGGGGCCGACATGCTCGTTCTGGACGGGCCACGTCCGGGCGACATGGCGGCGGTGAAGGAAGCGCTCGGCCCACTCGATGTGAAGTCGGTCCCGTGGATCAGCGTGGGAGGCGGCCCGCCCGGTTTCGGCAATCTGCCAGCACCTGCCGCACGCCGGCTGATCGGCTATTACGCCGGGGGCGGGGCGGCCAATCTGCGAAACTTTGTCGCCGCGGTACCGCTCGCGATCGCGGGGCAAGGGCTGGACGGCCTGCCGCCGCCGCAGGCCATGCCGCAAACCGGTTTCTATCATCCGGATGCGCCGCAACTCTTCGCCTCTCCCGAAGACTATCGCGACTGGATCGCCGCGCGGGGATGGCAGGGCCGCCCCGTTGCGGCTTTCGCCATTTCCGATGGCGTGGTGCGCGATATGCAGACCGGCGTCGTCGATGCCCTGGCGCAAAGCCTCGCCGAACATGGCTTGGTGCCGGCCTTCTTCTGGTATGACCGGCGGGACAAGCAGGCGATCACGCATATGATCCGCCCGCTGGATGCGCAGGCGCTGGTCAATTTCACCCACATGCAGGACGGCGACGCGCGCAAGGCGGAGTTCGAGGCGCTGGATATTCCCGTGCTGCAGGCGCTGGGCGACCGCAGCGCTTCGGTGGCCGAATGGCGGGAAGCGGATGGCGGCGTTCCGGGCATGTCTTCCGCCGTCATGATCACCGTTCCCGAGACATGGGGCATTTCCGATCCGATCGTGGTGAGTGCGGTGGAAGAGGGTGCGCCGGTCCCGATTCCGGAGCAGATCGAGCTGCTGTCCGGAAAGCTCGCAAAACTGATCGCGCTGCGCAGCAAGCCGGCGCAGGACAAGCGTCTGGCGCTGTTCTTCTGGAATTATCCGGTCGGCGAGAAGAATCTTGCCGCTTCCAATCTCAACCTGCCGCGCAGTCTGGAGAAACTGTCGCAGGACCTCGCCCAGGCCGGCTATGATGTGACGCCCGAGAACGAGCAGCGGATCATCGAGGCGGGGCAGGCCATGCTGGGTGGCTTCTACCGCCCGGAAACGCTGCCGGGGCTGGTCGGGCGCGGCCTTGCCGCCAGGCTGCCGCTATCCGTCTATAAGCAATGGTTCGCCACTCTGCCGGCCAAACGGCAGGAGGAAATGCTCGCTGCCTGGGGCAGGCCGGAAGACAGTGTCGGCCTCAGCGGCGGCTATTTCATCATTCCCCGGCTGGCACTGGGCAAGCTGGCCATCCTGCCGCAGCCGCCGCGCGGAAAGGGCGATTCCAAATCCTATCATGACAAGGCCACGCCGCCCGATCACCGCTACATGGCGACCTATCTCTGGGTGCGCGAGCAGCAGAAAGCCGATGCGATCATCCATATGGGCACGCATGGCACGCAGGAATGGATGCCGGGCAAGGATCGCGGCCTGTGGGCGGGCGATTACCCCTTCCTGCTGCTCGGCGACGTGCCCGTGTTCTATCCCTATATCCAGGACAATGTGGCCGAGGCGATCCAGGCAAGGCGGCGCGGCCGGGCGGTGACGATCAGCCACCAGACGCCGCCTTTCGCGCCGTCCGGTCTCTATGACGAATTGCGCGATATCCATGCGCTGATCCACCAATATGCGCAGCTGGAAGAAGGGCCGGTGCGCGACAATGTCGCCAATGCGATCCTGGCCCAGGCGCGCGCCGCCCATCTCGATGACGACATGGGCTGGAGCGAGGATGCGATCGCAAGCGATTTCGACGGTTATTACACCGCGCTGCACGATCACCTGCACCAGCTCGCCCGGGCCTCGATCCCGCTTGGCCTCCACACATTCGGGGAACCGGCGGAGCCGGCCAAACGGCTGACCACGGTCATGCAGCAATTGGGGACGGATTATCTCGCGGCGCTGCAACTCGATCCGCAGGAGGCCTTCGCCGAGGATTTTTCCGCCATCCGCCAAAGCCTGCCCTATCGCACGCTAGAGCGCTATCTGCGCGATGGCGAAGATATCCAGTCCATTGCCGACCCGGCCCTGCGCGAACAGATCGAGCTTGCTGCCGGCTATGAGCGCAATTTGGCCGAGACAGGCGAGACCGAGGCATTGCTTGCCGGGCTTGCCGGGCGCTTTGTCAGGGCCGGGGCGGGCGGCGATCCGGTCCGTAATCCGCAAACTGCCAGTGGACGCAATCTCTACGCTTTCGAAGCCCAGAAAGTGCCGGCCAGGGCCGCATATGAAGAAGGCGGCAAGGCGCTCGACCGGCTGATCGAAACCTATAAGGAGAAACATGGGGGCGAGATGCCGAAGAAGCTCGCTTTCTCGGTATTCTCCGGCGAGACGATCCGCACGCTCGGCATCGGCGAGGGGCAGATCCTGCATGCGCTCGGCTTGCGGCCGGTATGGGACCGGGGCGAACGGGTGGAGCGGCTGGACATCGTGCCGCTGGAAGAGCTCGGCCGCCCTCGCATCGATGTGGTGATGCAGCCGACCAGCGTCTATCGCGACCAGTTCGACGCTTTCATGCGCCTGCTTGCCGACGCCATCGAGCATTTGGCGGATCTCGACGAGGTGAGCGGGCCGGCAGCCAATTCGAAAGCACTCGAACGGGCACTGATCGAAAAGGGCATGTCACCCGAACGGGCCCGCACCCTGTCGCGCCTGCGCATCTTCACCAATGCCCCGGGGGATTACGGCACGGGCCTGCCCGGCGATATCGGCAGGGGCAGCATGGATCCGAAAACCGGCTGGCAGGACGAGGCGGATCTGGCCGAGCCCTGGCTGGCCCGGATGCAATATGCCTATGGCGCGAGTGACTGGGGCCTGAAGCTGGAAGGCACCAATCTCTTCGCCGAGCAATTGCGTGATGTGGATGCCGCGGTGATGAGCCGCTCCTCCAATCTGCACGGGCTGGTATCGACCGATCATCCGTTCGAACATCTGGGCGGGCTTTCGCTCGCCGTGCGCCACCTGACCGGCAAGTCGCCCGACATCTATGTCACCGACATGCGCGGGGGCGAGGCCCGCATGGTGACCGCCGGGGCCTTCCTCTCCGACGAATTGCGCGTGCGCTATCTCAATCCGCAATGGCTCGGCGAGATGCAGCAGGAAGGCTATGCCGGGGCCAATGCCATTCTGGGCGTGGTCAACAATCTGTGGGGCTGGCAGGTCGCCGATCCGGACAGTGTGCGTGCCGATCAATGGCAAGCCATGCACGATACCTATGTGCGCGATGCACGCAGGCTCGGGCTCGACCGCTTCTTCGAAACGATGCATCCCGACGCGCAATTGCAGATCGTGGAGCGCATGCAGGAGGCGATCGCACGCGATTACTGGCAGGCCGATGAAGCGACGCGCCGTTCGCTCGAACAGCGGCATGACGAATTGCAGCGCCTGATTACGCGGCGCGATGCCGCGACGGAGGCCAGGGCGCGGCAGGGCGGCTTCGGGCTTGGTTCGCTCGCGCCCGCATCTCCCGCGTCGGCGGCGATGGCTTCCGCCGGGGCTGCGCCATCGCCGCCCGAAGCTGTACCGCCACCTTCATCGGTGACGGGCCGGATCCTTGAACGTCAGACTCCGCCGGAACCGCCTGCCGCAGCCTCGCTGCGCGGGCAGATACCGGCGCTGATCGCACTCGCCTTCCTGTTCCTGCTCGGCGTGCTGCTGGAAACCCGCAGCCGCCGCTCCTCCAAATCCGGGATTTTTGCCGATGCTCGCGCTTGAAGCGACCCTTTACGATGCCTCTCGCCTTTTCCTCGTACCTGTCATCCTGCTGATCCTGGCGGCACTGGCATTCGCGCTTGTCAGCGTCGGCCGCTTCGCGGCGGAAGCCGGCGCGCGCATGGCCGGCAAGGGCGGCAAGCCGCTGACGGCCTATCGCCAGCGCACGGGTTGTGGGACGGACGATCTTGAACTGCTCATCATGCGCCGCCTCGAATGGCTGCGGATCGTGTCACGCAGCGCGCCGATGCTGGGATTGGTGGCAACGATGATCCCGATGGGGCCAGCGCTGCTGGCTCTGGGCAGCAATGACGGGGCTGCGGTCGGCCAGAATCTGGTCGTCGCATTCTCGTCGGTGATCCTGGCACTGATCGCGGCCTCGATCTCTTTCTTCGTCTACACGATCCGCCGCCGCTGGCTGCTGGAGGAACTCCGCGCGATCGAAACCGCGCCGGAGGCCGCCTGATGCGTTTCCTGGAGGACGACGAAGCGGACGATCCGATCCTGTCCGTGGTCAATCTGGTCGATCTGTTCCTCGTGATCACTGCCGTGCTCATGGTGCTGATCGCGCGGAATCCGCTCAACCCGTTCCAGTCGGAAAAGGTCGTTGTCGTCGAAAATCCAGGCGAGGAGGACATGACCATCACGATCAAGGATGGCGAAAAACTGGATCGCTACAAATCCACCGACCGGATGGGCGAAGGCGGAGGCGTCAAGGCCGGCACTACCTACCGCCTGCCGGACGGCAATCTCGTCTATGTACCGGAGTGAACAGCTCGTTGACGTACGATAAGCGATGGAGACGGATGGAGAGCATTAGACTGGCAGCTCCGCCACCGCCCGCGCCTCCCATCGGCAGTGCGAAATTACCTTGCTGAGACTGGTACGCCGATATGCATTAAACGCGTGAGGTCATCCGTTTCTCTTGCGACCGGCCGCAATCATGCGGCGCAGATCACGCAAGGAGACATCAAGATGAAAGCCCTGGCCCTTACGATTTTTGGCGCGACCATGCTTGCCGGCGCCGCCCATGCGGCCTTGCCCATGCTGACCGAGGAAGCCTATGCCCATGGGGAGGAGGAGCGGATCATTACCAGCCCGATCGCGGGAATCGAGAACAGCTTGTGGTTCGATTATCGCATTAACGTGACTGAGGCGCACAAGGAATTGTCCAGCGACCTTCGCCGGGCGAGCGATTTCGAGGATGAGCGCGATGCCTGGGAAGAATATGGCGACGAGCTTGCCGGTGAGCGCAAGCACTACGTCAAGGAAATGGCCGAGCGCGGCTATCGCCAGGGCAGGGTGACCATCGACGACTGACCTTCCGCGAGACGGCGAATCAAAGGGCCGGCGTTAGTCGGCCCTTTCTTGTCAGTCACGGGCTAGCCAATTGCTCGCCCGTGCCTCTTCCTCTTCTTCATCATCGAGTGCCGGACCCTTGGCCATCGCTTGCGCTCGAGCGAGGAGCTCGGCGTGGCTGGCGCCGGCCTGGCGATATTCGCCAGCCTGTTCTGAAGCGCCTGCGCGCAATTCGCGCAGCTGCCACCCAGTGGGATCGCGGCATGCGATCCCGCTGGAATCTGTGGCGCTGAATACGCGGCAATAAGCGCCGTCACTGGCCTGGAAGCTGAGCAGAATGCGCGTTTCGGCGTCGGCGCGCTGCCCGGCCACAAGCTGGCTGTCGAGCACGTCGGCAAGTTCTTCGCCGGCATAGGTGGTCGGCGCATCTGTTCCGCGCGGCAGGAAAAGGGCGAGCGCGAGCGAGGCGGCGAGGGCCGGACCGACGATCCAGCGCCAGTCCGGCAAGCGCCGTTTTGATACCCTCCTCGCGCGCGCAGTGGCAAAGTCTGCCACTTTCGCATCCTTGTCCGGCGTTTCCTTGCCCGGTGCTTTCAAGAGCCCGGTCAGGTGCTCCGGTAGTGGCTGGGCAAGGACCGCTGCGAAATGTCCGGCCAGCTTCGCCTTCAGCGCCTCGTGGGCGTCGAACTCGCGCTGCAGGGCAGGATCCTTGGCAATCGCCGCCGCGACTTCTGCCGCGCGAGCTTCGTCGAGTTCACCGTCGGCATAGGCAGCGAGTTCCTCTGGCGAGATCGTCACAGCGCACCTCCCAGCGTCTCGATCAACGCATCGCGTCCGCGCACAAGCCTTGAATTGAGCGTTCCAACCGGACAGCCGACGATCTCTGCGGCCTCGCGGTAGCCAAAGCCTTCGACCATCACCAGCAGCACGGCTTCGCGTTGCTCGTCGGGCAGAACCGCCATGGCGCGCTCGACATTGCCGAGTTCGACATGGGCTTCCTGCGCGCCCTCTCCGCCGATGGCCAGGCCAGCTTCCTCGCCGACGAAGGTCTCGCTCCGGCGCTTGCGCGCCCGGCTTTCGTCTATCCAGATATTGCGCATGATCCGATACATCCAGCTGTCGAGCCGCGAGCCTTCCTGCCATTGTTGGCGTTTCGAAAGCGCACGCTCGATGGTCATCTGACAAAGATCGTCGCCGTCCGCCGGATGCCCGGCCAGGCCGATCGCGAAACGCCGCAGCCGGGGCAGCAATTCCAGGACGTCCTGTTCGAATGTGTTGGCCAGTATCCTTGCCTTCCACGGATTAAACGGATGGGGGCGTGCGTTTCATCCACGCTTAATAGGATTTATTCGAAGGTCGAAGGATGCGCATGCGTTTTTTCCTACCGCTGGTACTGGCCGGATCGGCGGCACCTGTTACGGCGCAGTTGTCCCTGCCCGGCATTTCGCTGCCGCAACCCCGTGTGCTCGACCCGATCACCGGCGAAGCGGCGGAGATTGGCAGCGATGTGCAGCGCTTGACCAACCAGTTGGCACGCGACCGCCTCCGGAGAGTCGATCGGCTTGTTCGGCGCAATCGTGATCTGATCGAGCGTGATGCATTCGGCGATCCGGCACGCCGCGGCGAATTGCTGTTGATGGATGCGGACGCGGCGACGTTGAGAAGGGCCGTGGAAGCCGGTTTCCGGATGATCGGAGAGGAAAGGATCGAGGGGCTCGGCGTCCAGGTTTGGCGGATGGCGTTGCCCGCGGGGATCAGTCTTGCCGATGGGCAGAAGCGGCTCGCCGCGCTTGCTCCCCATGCCTCGGTAAGTGCCGACGTGCTGCATTTTTCAAGCGGCGGCGGCGATGATGCATCCATGAACGCCCTGCCATTCGTCGCGCAAGCGGCTGTGCCGGCCATCGCGTCTCCGGTTGGCGTAATCGACGGTGCCCCGGGTTCCGCGGTACCGGTAAGCCGAATCCGCGGTTTTGCTGAGGGGGCCCCTGCGCCAAGCGATCACGGGAGCGCCGTTGTCGATCTGCTTCGCCGGGGCGGTGCACGGGAAATCCTCGTCGCCGATGTCTATGGTACTGATAAAGCGGGCGGCAATGCGCTGGCGATTGCGCGTGGCCTTGGCTGGCTAGTCGAAAGCGGCAGCAAGGTTGTCAATATGAGCCTTGTCGGTCCGCGCAATGCGGTGCTCGAACGGGCGGTCGAAGCCGCTCAAGCCAGAGGCGTGGTCATCGTCGCTGCCGTCGGCAATGACGGCCCCGCAGCGCCGCCAGCCTATCCGGCTTCCTATGCCGGCGTGCTCGCGGTCACCGGTGTGGATCGGAAAGACCACGCCCTGATCGAGGCCGGACATGCCTTGCATATCGATTACGCGGCGCCGGGTGCCGATATTCATTCGGTCGACGCACGTGGCAAGCGGAGCAGCTTGCGTGGCACATCCTTCGCTGCTCCGCTGGTCTCGGCCCGAGCAGCCGTTGCCATGGCGGCTACGGACGGGTGGCGCCGGCGGCTGGATAGCGAGGCGCGCGATCTCGGACCCAAGGGGGTCGACAGAACTTACGGTCGCGGCCTGCTGTGTGGAAACTGTGTCGAACGCTAGGATGGCGCTGCCGGTAATGGATTAATTCCCGTCCTTCGCTCGTTCCTTTCCTGAGCGGACAGACAGGCCGCTTTACCAATAGAGGAAAGGAAAGTCCGATGAAGAAGATCGTTTTGACCGCTGCCGCACTCTCGCTGCTGGCGGCGCCCGCCCAAGCTCAGCTGCTCGGTGGCAGCGGCGGGACGATTGGCGGCACGCTGGGCGGCCAGTCCCTTCCGCCGAGCGGGATCGGAGACACGCTGCAGCGCTCGACTGATGGTTTCGGTTCCACCGCCCGAGGTTCCGCAGACGCCGTTGCGCGGACCGAGGGAAGCCAGTCCGTGGACCGCCGAAGCGGGAACGTCCAAGCCCAGCGCAGTGCCGATGCCGGCATTGTCGGCAATATCGCGAACATCACCGAAATGCCCGGTGGTTCGGTTGCGGGCACCGCCAGCCAGTCGGCGCAGGCCTCCGGCCAGGGCGAGGCGCAAGCGCAACTGGTCGGGACGGATGCCATACGCGGTGTTGCAGGCGAGGCAGTTGGCGATGTGCGTGATACCGCCGACAGCGCGCGTGGTTTCGCCAGCGCTGCGGCCAGCGAAGCCCGTGACCGCACCGACGCCGCTGCCGGTTCGTCCGGGGAACTGGCGTCGCTGGCAAACAGCTCGGCAGACGGCTCAGCCTCTGCCTTGGGCACGGTTGCCGCCAATTCGGACCGTCGGGTGCTCGCCGCGGCGGGAAGCGCCGCGGCACAAGACAATGGGGCACTGGGCGTTGCGCCCGGCATGAATATCCTGTCCCCGAACGGCGAACGGCTCGGGCGAGTTCGCCAACTCGTGACCGATGGCCGCGGCAAGGTGCAGCAGGTACTCGTCGACACATCTGACGGCGCCAAGACGATTCCCGCAGCCGACCTATCCGCGAATGGCAATGCGTTGATTGACGCGTCCGGCAATGTATCGGCCGACAGGGATGAAACATCCGCCGCCAACTAAGCCGGCTCTTACATGGTCAGCTTGACCCGGGCGGATCTCAAGGATCTTCCCGGGTCTCGCGATGCGCTGAGATCCGGCTCCAGCCTAGCATTCCGGTTGTTCCAGGAGCACCGACGGCCAAGAGCGCAAATGGCCGAAATCGGGAGGGCTAGAAAGAAAGGCTGATTGAAGCGCGAACCGATAGGTCGATGTCGCCTTGCGTCCGTTCAGCGCCGGCGGCGATCTGCCAGGTGTGATACCATCCTCCCGCGAGCAGCCGGGCCTCCGCGAGCCAGCCGCCCTTGAGCGCATCAGGTGTCAGCGTGAAGTCCTCACCATCTTCGAAACTCGCAGTCGTTTCTCCCAGGCTGCCAGCCAAGGCTTCGCGCCGGCCTGCCTCGAGCTCGATCGTCAGAGGCGTTTCGTCACTTCGCGCCCGGCCCAGCCGGTAGCTGGCGACCAGCGAACCGGTCGCCGTAGCGGATTTGCTGGTCCTGCTGCCGACCACGAGGTCCATTGCGTCGCTGTCACCGCTTTCCTCATAGCCCTTCTCCTTCAGCCAGTAGAAATCGAGCACCGCTTTGGGACGCAATGTGAGACGATCCGAAAGGTCGAAATTATAGGAAGCGCCGCCCATTGCCGAAACGCCTGTGCCTTTCCAGTCACCGCCAGTGGTATAGGTGAAATCGGTGTCACTCACTGTGCCGACGAAGGTCCGGGTGGAAGACAGCGAGGCACGAATGACCGACGTGCGGGCAAAGGTGTAGAGTTTGCCAGTCCGTTTGCGCCAATGGGCCGCGAATTCGAACGCGCTGGCGTCGGTGTCCTGCATATCATCAGTGCCGGCCTTGATCGACCCGGTCGTCCAGTCGAGCGACAGGCCGACATAGCCGATGCTCAGGCGTCGTTCGAGCCCGCCGGAAATGCCATAGCCGTCAGTCTTGAAATCGAGCGTATCAGTATAGTCCTTACTGCCCTGAAACTTCAGGCCTTCTACCCAGATGTTGGTATCCCAGTCCGCGAACATCGCGCTGTCATCGGAGATATGGCGCGAAGCCAGGCGCGAACCGCGAGTGATGAAATCGAATACACCTCCGGCATAATCGGGCAGCAAGCCGTCCATCTGGCCCTGCAATGTTTCTGTATCCTCCGCCTGCAGCAGGCTCGCTTCGATATAGCTGTCCGTCGCCGCAGACGTGAGGATAGCATCGTATGCTGCGGATTGCGGACCGGTCAGGCCCAGCTCGTCGGCCGTCTTGCGATGCAGTTCGAGCGTAATGCTGTTGGCATCGCTCGACAGTCCGGCCGTATAGAGGAGCGGCAAATCGCCGATGTCGAGATCGAGGTCAGTAGCGCCGGTGATTTCATCCGCCGTGAGTACGGTATAATCGCCACCCGTCTCGGCCAGCGATGTGATTTCCGCAGCAACGCTGGCTCCGTCAGCAAAGCTCGCCGAATTCACGGAGAAGGTGGAGTTGGTTCCATCATCATTGTTGATCACGATGCCGATGGCGCCGTCCGATCCCACTTCAAGCTTGTTGAACGTCATCGTTTCGCCATCGGCGGCTTGCAGCAATCCACCATCGACAGTGATCGAAAGCTGATCGCCGCTTTCCACTCCGCCTTTGAAGCTGGCAGCGCCGGTAAGCGTGACTTGGGCCGGCTCTCCGGCAGCATCCAGCGAGCCCGTAAAACTCGCAGTATCCGCGAGCGACATGACGAAAGCCCCGGCTCCAGAATGGATATCGCCGATATATTGCGCATCGTCTGAAAGCAGGACCGTATCGTTCCCGTCGGCGAGATAGGAATCGCCGTCAATCCAGCCGGAAGAAATGTCGAGCAGATCGTCGCCAGATCCGGTCAGCACATCCCCGTTGATCGATGTGTAGATCGTGGGATCCGAAGCATCATAGTCGTCATCCTCCATCTCTTCCGCCTTTGTGTCGGCGTCAATGTCGTTGAGATATTGGGTAATGGTGATCCCGGAGCTATTGGCACGCAGATCGAGGGCGATGGTCTCGTCTTCGGCAGAGCCCCGCGCAGTGATGTAGCCTGTATTGTCGATGGTCGTCAGCGTGCCGGACAGATCCTGAATTGCAATGGTTTCGCCTTCGCCCGTGGAGGAGAGCGTCGCCATGATCGTGCCGCTGTTATAAAGCGAACTCGCCGTTACACCCTCATTGATCTGTAGGGCGATCGCACGGGAATCATTGGTCGTAGCGGTTATCTTGCCGCTGACGCCAATCCCACCGGTCAGATCGACCAGGCCGCCCTGTCCGCCAATGACAACGGCAGCGGTATCGAACGAGCTGTAATAGGCAGAAGAACTGATTGTCCCGTCGATCGCCAGAGAGAAGCTTCCGTCACGCCCGGTCCCTGTTCCGATCGTGATGTCCTGCGCTCCGCCGACCAACAAGGCCGGGCTCTCGCCATAGGCGGTGATGGAGCCCGTCGTTTCGTCGGTATCATCGATACCGTCGCCATCCTCATCGTCATTGTCATCGTCGAGGTCGTAGGGCGGGGCATCGATGAGAATACCCTGGGCGATATTGCCCGTTACGCTTACAGCCGGGGCCGCATCCCGCAAATCGGAACGCGACAGCGACATCGTGTCGCCATCGTCATTGGTGTAGCTCCGCGCCTTGGTCACGCTGCCATTGATCACCAGCGCGCCCGAAATATCGCCGGTCAGTTCGACGGATTTGCTGCCGACACCGATGACGCTGACCGTGCCGCCAATCTCGAGGTCACCGGCGACCGACTGCGCAGCGATGCCAACGCTGTCGTCACCGACGACGGAAACCGTGCCGTCCGTGTTATCGAAATCGCCGCTCCAGCCATCGGCGAAACTGATCCCATAGGATTCCAGACCTTCAACATAAATCGAGCCCGAATTGGTGATCGACCCGGCCTGCGAAAGCACTCTGATCCCGTAACGGCCGCTGGCCTCGGCGATCTGGCCGTCAGGCCGCAAATTGCCATCCTCATCCTCCGGGAGGAAATCCTCGATCACATAAATGGCTCCGGCATTGTCGAGCGTGCCAGCCGTTTCGGCTGCAATGACGACGCCCGAACGTCCATCCGCGTCATCGGCATAAACCTCGGCATCTTCCTCGACGGTCACCGTGTTGTTGGAATTGAGCGTGATCGGGTTTGCTCCCGTCACCTCAACGACGACATCGTCCTCGATGACCACATCGCCATCTGCGGAAGTGACCAGCGGATTACTGCTATCTGCGCTCACTGTGACGTCGGCGAAGGCGGGGGCCGGGATTATAAGAACGAAGGCACTTGTGCTCAGCAAAAGCTGGCGGGTGGACAAGTTGGGCATTGTATATCTTCACCTGATCTATGCATTTGCGACGACGAGGCTCGGAGGAGCCAATGGACACACTCGCCGGTATTGGGGCAGGTTCGCGTGGGTTTCGGAGCCTTGCCCCGACCAGGTCCCCCGAAACCGGCCACATCCTTCAGCAGTGGAAACGGGGAAAGAATGGAAACCCTTCGCTCATCGCGAAAATTTCCTCGCACAATCGTTTCACAGGACGATACTAACTATCGGTTCCGGGCGCAGGACCGGCCCAGTTGCTGCTGGCACAAGCTCTTAATTCGGACGGCACCCAAATGGTGTGCCGCTACTGGTCCTGCTCCATGCCGGTCGCCGAATTGAGGAGGATTTCGACCGCCAGCCCGCCATCTTCGCGGTTGCGGGCCGTCAGGATACCGCCGTGCGCCGCGATTGCTCGGTTGGCGATCGCCAGGCCAAGGCCGTACCCTCCATCCCCGGTACGCACGAATGGATCGAAGATCGTTTCCAGCGCGCTTTCATCGATCCCTGGCCCCTGGTCTTCCACGTATACGCGGTAGCAGGCAGAGTGGCTGTCCGCCTCCAAGGTGATGCGGATCGTCGATCCTCCGGGTGAAAAACGCAGCGCGTTCCGGACGACATTGTCGATCGCCCGCCGGATTAGCTCCGCATCACCGCGCAGGGGTTCCCGCTCGTCTTCCGGCGCAACGCATTCGATCAGATCGATGCGGACCGCCTGGGACTGCGCCTCGAACTGAGCATCCTCGACAACGCTGGCCACGACATCCACGAGGTCGAAATAATCTTCGCCTACCAGATGGCCACTCTCCGCGCGCGCCAGGGTAAGCAGCTCGCCGACCAAGGCATCCAGGCGTGCGGCCTCCTGCTCGATCCGTTCCATCATCATGGCCATTTTGTCCGGCGCCTGCCGACCCAGAGCGATGGCAAGCTGCAGGCGGGCGAGGGGGGAGCGCAATTCGTGAGAGACGTGGTGCAGCAGTCGATCGCGCGCGTGGACAAGCTGTTCGAGGCGTCGTGCCATGCGATCGAAATCACGGCCGAGATCGGCGATTTCATCGCGACGCTGTCCGATCGATGAGGAAAGCCTGACCTCGAGATCGCCGTTTGCAAGCCGCTCGAAACCGCTGCGCAAGCGATTGATCGGTGCAGTCAGGTACCAAGCGAGGATCGCGCTGAAGAGCAAGCCGCCCAGCAAGCCAAGGCCCAATAGTTCGGGTGGTGTATTGAGCAAGCTGGGACGCGGATTCCGCGCCTGGTACCGGTAGGACAGCCGGTAGGCCTTGCCGTCCGGTCCGCGAACGACGCGCGAAATCGCATTCGCTGCATCGACATTCTCTGCCGCGCTGCCGACGGGGGCAACCGACAGGCGAGCAGCCTGACTCTCTGGCAAGCTGGAGCGAAATTCCGCGACCCCTTCGGGCCCGGACACGGCGATCAATTTTTCAGCCGCCCCGAGTGCGACTGGTGCGACAGCCTCGGCCATCATACTTTCCGGTGGCGGTCGGTCATCCCGTTTCAACTGGAACAGCAGCCACACGCCCTGGGTAATCAGCAGGAAGGTGAGCCAGAAGGCCAGCAGGATCTTGAGGAACAGCCGACGTTTCACGAGCCGACCTGCAAACGGTATCCCACCCCACGGACGGTCTCGATCGAAACAACGCCGTGGGAAGATGCGGCAAGTTTGCCGCGCAGATTGCTGACATGCACATCGACGCTGCGATCGTAAGACTGACGTGCCCGTCCAAGCGCAGTCTGCGAAAGAGCGTCCTTGGTCGCGACATCCTTGCCGGCGCGCATCAGCGACGCCAGCATGTTGAATTCGGTTGCCGTCAGGTCAATTGATTTACCCCGCCACCGCGCCCGCCGTGCTGCGACATCGATGTCCAGATAGCCATCAGCCAGTCTTGTGATTTCACCCTCAGCCTTTCCCACTTTTCGCCGCAGGACGGCGCGAAGTCGCGCGACCAGCTCGCGCGGGAAGTATGGTTTGGCGATGTAATCGTCGGCGCCGAGTTCGAGCCCGACAACTCGGTCAATTTGATCGCCTCTCGCCGTCAGCATGATGACGGGTACGTCGCTGGACTGGCGGATCTGCCGCAATGCATCCATCCCGTTCAGATGCGGCAACATGATATCGAGGATGACTGCCTCGCAGTCGCCCGAAAGCGCGCGTTGCACGCCTTCAGGGCCCGTCAGCACGGTCTCCACTCCGAAGCCTTCGGCCTCCAGATACTCGCGCAGCATGGTGCCGAGCTCGACATCGTCGTCGATGACTAGAATGGATCGTCTGGCGTTTGTCACTTCCCGTTCAATGGCTCAGGCGCCCCCTCCTGTCAGCGAGCTTTTCGCTTTCTTTACGTTCTTCTAACGCACTCTTGATCCACGTCGCGACACTCCTTCGCTATCCGTTGGCGATGATCACTCGTCCTCGTCTGCTGGTTGGCGGTGCCGTTGCAGCAGCGCTTCTCCTGTCTCTGGCATGGCTGCTTCTTTTTTCTGCCGACGATGCGCCCGCGCTGCTGACCGCACAAGTAACTCGCGGTGAGATCGAGCAAACGGTCGAAGCGACCGGCACGCTTGAGCCCAAAAAGATCGTGAGCGTCGGTGCGCAGGCGTCGGGACGTGTCGAGGCGCTTCATGTTGAACTCGGCCAGACTGTGAGACGCGGTCAGCTGATCGCCGAAATCGACAATCAGACGCAGTCGAATGCCTTGAAGACCGCCCGCGCGGAGCTGGCGAATAGCGAGGCTCAGCGCGCCTCGCGCCTGGCTGCGCTGGATAAATCCCAACTGGCGTTTAAGCGTCAGCAGCAGATGGGCGCCGGTGAGGCGACCTCCTTTGCTGATTATGAGGCAGCGGAAGCGGAACTAAAGGCGGCCCGCGCCGACCTGGCGGCGATCGACGCGCAAATACGCCAGGCCAATGTCAGCGTCGGCACCGCGGAGGTCAATCTCGGCTACACCAAGATTGTCGCGCCGATGGACGGAGTGGTCGTTGCGATCGTCACCAAGCAGGGTCAGACGGTCAACGCCAATCAGTCGGCCCCGACGATCGTGATCCTTGCCAAGCTTGACGTAATGACCGTGAAAGCGGAGGTCTCGGAAGCCGACGTGATCAAGGTCGAACCTGATCTGCCGGTTTATTTCACTATCCTTGGCGATCCAGACCGTCGATACGAGGCGCGGCTAAGACAGATCGAGCCGGCGCCGGAATCGATCGTGAACGAGGTGGATTCGAGTTCCTCGGGATCGACCAGTTCGTCCTCGGCAATCTATTACAATGCGCTGTTTGATACCGATAATCCCGACGGTACGTTGCGCGCCCTGATGACGGCGCAGGTGACGATCGTGCTGGAACGGCGCGAGAAGGCGCTCCAGGTACCGTCAGCTGCGCTGGGCGGGCGGGGCAATGACGGACGCTATTCTGTGCAGGTCGTTGAAAAGGACGGCAGCATCGCGCGACGCGCGGTTCAAATCGGACTCAACAACAATGTATCGGCCGAAGTGCTGGACGGCCTGGAAGAAGGCGAGACTGTCGTTGTCGGTGAAGCGAGCGAGACCGTCTCCGGCTCGAGCGACAATGGCCGCATGGGCCCGCCGCCCTTCTGACCGCTATGACCGCCGAATTGCCTTTGCTCAAGCTGGAGAAGGTCCGGCGTGAATATCCCTCCGGAGAAGGCGTCTTCGCCGCCCTGAAAGATATCGATCTCCAAATTCGTGCGGGAGAGATGCTGGCCATCATCGGCGCCTCCGGCTCTGGGAAGTCGACATTGATGAATATTCTGGGCTGCCTCGATCGCCCGACATCGGGCTCTTATTTTGTCGGCGCTCAGGAAACCGCCCGACTGAAGCCGGACGAATTGGCGGCCCTGCGCCGCGAACATTTCGGTTTCGTCTTTCAGCGCTATCACCTTCTCGGCGATCTCACGGCTCTCGGCAATGTGGAGGTTCCAGCGATCTACGCCGGCACGCCGCGCCGCGCTCGTGTGCAGCGTGCCCGCGAATTGCTGACGCGGCTGGGCCTTGCCGATCGCAATGATCATCATCCAGGGCAACTTTCAGGCGGGCAGCAGCAGCGCGTATCGATCGCACGGGCTCTGATGAATGGTGGACAGGTAATACTCGCCGACGAGCCCACGGGCGCGCTGGACAGCGCTAGCGGTGTGGAGGTCATGCGGATCCTTGGAGAGCTGCATGAGGATGGCCATACCGTCATTCTGGTGACCCATGATCCGGCCATTGCGGAACATGCCGACCGGATAGTCGAGCTCCGCGACGGTGAGATCGTTTCAGACCGGGCCAGCGCCCGGAACAAGCCGCGCCTGCAACTCATGCCCAAGCGCCCTGGACCCGGTGGGCTGCGGCAGACCCTCGATCGTTTTCGCGAGGCTTTCCACATGGCGCTGCTGGCAATGGGCGCGCATAAGCTGCGCACCTTTCTTACCATGCTCGGAATCATCATCGGCATTGCCTCGGTTGTCTCGGTCGTGGCGCTTGGCAATGGCTCGCAGCAGCGCATTCTCCAGAATATCAGCAGTCTGGGCACCAATACGCTCAATATCTACCCCGGTGCGAGCTTTGGCGACATGCGCTCGGCCCGGATCGAGACACTGTCGGCTTCCGATGCCGAAGCCCTGGCGAAACAAGTCTATGTCGACAGTGTTACTCCGAGCGTTTCGACCAGCTTGATCGCCCGCCATCGCAATATCGCCGCCAATGCGCAGGTGAGCGGCGTGGGCGAAGATTATTTCCGTGTGAAGGGCGTGGATCTTGTCGAAGGCAGCCTCTTCAATGCGGACAATGTAGCGAGCAGGGCGCAGATCGCCGTGATTGACGAGGACACGCGCGACACGCTGTTCGTCAACGGTGAGCATGCCGTCGGTCAGCTCGTGATGCTCGGCAACGTTCCGGCCCGTATAATCGGTGTGGTCAAAACCGCGAGCCAGATGGGCCCAAGCAGCGACAATCTGACGTTCTACGCACCCTATACCACGGTGATGACCCGGATGCTTGGCCAGTCGTTCCTGAGCAGCATCACGGTTCGGGTGGCTGATGATTCCGACATGTCCGCCGCTCAGGCAGCGGTGACGAAGATGTTGGCACAACGGCACCGGACGACGGACTTTTTTGTGAGGAATACCGACGAAATCCGTCAGACTATCGAAAGCACCACGCAGACCATGACCCTGCTGATCGCGGCGATCGCGGTGATCTCCTTGGTGGTTGGCGGCATTGGCGTCATGAATATCATGCTGGTGTCGGTGACTGAGCGGACGAGCGAAATCGGCGTGCGCATGGCGGTCGGTGCGCGTCAGTCCGATATATTGCAGCAATTCCTGATCGAAGCGGTGCTCGTCTGCCTTCTTGGCGGAGTGATCGGCGTTCTGCTCGCCCTCTCTGTTGGTCTCGCTTTTTCATGGATTGGAGCGAGCTTTCAGATGATTTTTTCGACCGTTTCGGTCGTCGTCGCCTTCGCTTGCTCCACAGCAATTGGCGTCGTCTTCGGCTTCCTGCCCGCCCGGCGCGCAGCCCGTCTCGACCCCGTCGATGCGCTATCAAGGGACTAAGACATGACGTTGGCGGGACATTCTGGTCTGATGCTTGGCCCGATCCTGGGCGCGGCATTGCTGGCGGTCACCGGCTGCGCTCCGCTGACGCGCCATGAGTACGCCGCACCGGAACTGCTTGTTGCGCCGAGCTGGGAGCTGCAGGCGTCCGGTTCACACAGTGCCGTGCAAGGCAGCTGGTGGGAGCAGTTCGGCGATCAGCAGATGTCGGCGTTCGTCGAACGGGTTCTGCGCGAAAACGGGGATCTCATCGCCGCCGGAATCCGCTTGCGGCAGGCGCGCATGTCCGCGGATCTCGCGGCAACGGAGCTGCTACCCACCATTTCCGGCAATCTCTCCAGCGGCGCCTCGCGCTCACTCGAAGGGAAGAGCGACTGGGCCAAAAGTTCCTCTGCATCGCTTGGCGCATCGTGGGAGGTTGATCTGTTCGGCAGGCTGAACGCCCAGCGCAATGCATCGGCGTGGGAGGCTGCGGCCACTGCGGAGGATCTGGCCGCAACGCAGCTCGCTTTGGCCGGGACGGCTGCTACCGCCTGGTGGCAGCTGGCTTACGCCAATGAACGGATAGCACTTGGTGATGAAAGCCTCGGATACACATTGCGGGCCCTGGTGTTGGTGCAGAAGCAATATGATGCGGGTGCCGTCTCGCGATTGGAGGTGCGGGATGCTGAGCAGAGCGTGGCGGCGCAAGAGGCTTCGCTCATCCAGCTGAACCGGGCGCGCAGCGAGGCGCGGCACGCGCTCGCCGCGCTCGTCGGTGTGCAGGACTACGATGGACCTGAACCGGAAATACTGCCGGCGACCGAGCTGCCCGCCATCGACGCCGGGGTCCCCGCCGAGTTGCTCGGGCGCAGGCCCGATCTGGCTGCCGCCGAATTGCGCCTGCGCAGTTCACTGGCCAATGCCGATGCCACGATCGCCAGCTTCTATCCGCAGCTCAACCTGACGGGCTCGTTGGGAACGGCAAGCGATGCGTTACTCGACCTTTTCGCCCATCCTGCCGCAAGTCTCGGCGCGGCTCTTTCCCTACCCTTCCTCAACCCGGAGCGGGTGCGGCTGCAAACCGGAATCGCGAGGGAGGATTACCGGTTGGCGGTCACTCAATTCCGCCAGACATTCTACAATTCCCTCCGTGACGTGGCAGATGCGCTGGCCCTTCGCGAGCAGCTGGTGTTGCAGGAGGATTCACTCGCGCGCAGCTACGAGGCGGCGGCGGATTCCGAGCAGCTCTACGAGCGTCAGTATCGCGCAGGAGCGGTCGCGCTGCGGGGCTGGCTGGATGCGCAGGAGCGATTGCGCAATGCGCGCTCGAATCTGCTCGAGAACCGTTTCAACCAGCTTGCTGCACAGATTGCGCTCTATCAGGCGTTCGGCGGTGACGCGGCGATAGGCCGCAATGGATCCGCCCAGTCTCCGACCCGAAAGGAAAATCATGCGTAAATTGGGTTCCGGCCTCCTGCTCGGCCTCGCGGTGCTGTTGTTTTCGCCGTCGTCGGTGGCGCAGTCGGGCCCGCCAGGCGGGGGCGGTGGGCCGGGGGCTCCCGGTGGCGGTGGACTGCCGGGAGGTCAGCCAAACGGCAAGCCACGTGCGATGAAGCCGATCGAAGGCAAGCGGTTCGACAAGATGGTGACAGAGATGTTTCGCCGCGCCGATTCGGACGGTGATGGGATCATCACGCTGATGGAGGTACATGCGATTGCGCAAGCCAAGCGCGTTGCAGCAGCGACCGAAAGGTTCCGACAACTGGACGCCGATGGCAATCAGCTCATCTCCCTTGCTGAATTTCTAGCCTCGGATCGAAATCCCGCGCTTGCCAGCCGCCCGGGCGACGCAGACGATCCCGCCTCTTTGGATGAATCATTTGCGATCCGGCCTGTGAATGGAGGCAAGGAGCGGGATGTCGTGTTGGAAGAACTCATCGAGCCGGTCAGCGCGATTACCCTCGTCAACGCCAATACGAACTACGACTCCGGCGTCTCGCTCGAAGAACTGTTGGCATATGAGCGAAAGGCATTTGATAAGGCCGATCGTGACGGTGACGGCAGGCTTTCGGAAGAGGAGCTGCGCGAACTGCGTGGCGGACCAGGCGGGAATCGCGGTCCGGGGCAGGCTCCTCCTCGGCCTCGCCTTTAACCGCCCCTGGGAGGCGACGAGGATCAGGGGCCGCTTTGGCGGAGCGAGGCGTCTTTTCGAAACATTTACACCGCGCTTGCGGACTCTTTACCCACAACATCCACGCCCAGCGCCATACCGTCGGGAGGCGGTGCCCACTTGCGGAGCGCCCGCTCAATCGGGATTTCGCGAGGTACATGGATGGCATCCGAGGCTTCCGACGATGAGCTCATCGAGCGTGTCGGGAATGGCGACGTGTTTGCTTATACCCTGCTCGTTCGCCGGTATGTTGGTACCATATATCGCTCGGCATATCGTATGTTGCACGACAGCTGCGAGGCGGAGGACGTTGCGCAGGAAAGTTTCGCGCGGCTGTGGCAGAATGGACCGCGCTGGAAGAGCGCGGGGGCCGGAGTACCGGGCTGGCTTCGCCGGGTTTGCACGAATCTGTGTCTTGATCGCTTGCGCAAGAGCGGCCGCTGGTCCCTTGGCGAAATGCCGGACATCGCCGATTCCGCAATATCTGCCGAAAGGCTGATCGAGCAGGAGCAGATACAGGAGATCCTCGAGGACAGTCTTCGCGCCTTGTCCATCAATCATCGGACGGCCATCGTCCTCACCTATTTCGAAGGATATTCGAACAAGATGGCGGCAGAAGCTCTCGAGATGGATATCAAGGCATTCGAATCTCTGCTTCACCGCGCGCGCGGAAGACTGGGTGTTCTTTTGTCGCAAGGCGGGCTGGTCTCCGAGGATCTGGGACTCCTGGCATGAGCGGTTCCGAGCATGACTTTGATACGACGCTCGATCTGCTTCTCGCTTCCAGAAGAGATCCGGTTGTTCCCGTGGGTCTGGCTCGCCGTATCGTCGTGCGCACGGCCCACCTGCCGCAATCGGGCGTGACCGACGCAGAGCACCGATGCAGCGAGCGGCCGGCGGATGGCCTTTCAATTGCCGGCGGCAATCACCGTCAAGTGAGGTTTGGCGGCGCCATTGCGGCGAGCTTGGCACTGCTGGTATGCGGGAATGGCCTTTTTTATGCCGCCAATCCGCCGGCGCGGGTAGAATCCGCACTCACTCTTGGCGCCGATCCGGGCAGGGCGAAAACCTCCTCGCATCCGGCAGCTTCCGCGGCAAGCATAGCTGCCATGGTCGGCGGCGCGGGAAAAGCGGACCGCACGCGCGAAGCTGCATCGAGCGACCAGGCGCGTCGGATCGCATCAGCAGATGAAGTGCTTTCCAGGGCCAAGTCACGGAAGGCGGATAGGCGTGTCGAACCGGTTGGCAGTTCGAATGGCCCACCGGTTCTCATCGTTGAACCGACCTATGGTAACCGGAGCGTCGATCTTCGTGTCTTCGCATCAAATGCTGAAAATTCGCCGGCTCTCGCCCGCATACAGCAAGCGAGTGGCATCGACAGTTTCGCACTTGCGGAAGACGTCGCGCCTCCCGAGCCGGTTTACGGCCCTGTTCTTGAGCCGGAAGCGGGCGCTGGCCTGCCTGCTTTCGCGCCGGCCGGCTCGGCGCCGTCAGGCCTCGCCTTTGGATCTGGCGGTGCAGGTGGAAGCGGCAGGCGTTGAGCCGCGCCGTGGATCGAGCGAGGCCCGCCTAGCGGATGCGGCTGTGCTCGAGACATCTTCGCCCAACGGATTCCACGAGCCGTGGGATTCTTCCGAGCGGCAACCGGGTAGACATACACTTGTTGACCGGTGAGCGGCGCCTTTGCGGTTGCGTTTTCAGCGAAGGGTTTCGCCGACTGCGCCGTTAGATAGCGTGTTGATGCCGTTTGTGTGCGGACTGCCAGGTGCGGTCAATTGCCGTGAAAACGGCGGCAAATATGTTTGGATCAATTCACCAGAGTGAAATGTGCGCTGTGGCCGAAGGTGAAGTGTTGTCCGGTATCGAGCGAGTGGAGGCCCCGCCGTTCGCTGCCAAGGTGCTTATCATCGATGGCGATGGTGAATTGCGCGCTACAGTCGCGCAGTTCCTCGCATCTCATGGCTTTGCGGTATTCGAGGCCGATAGCGGGCCGGCGGCGAGGGCGCTTCTTGCCAGTATTTCCCCGGACATTGTTATTCTCGACGTACTTGTTCCTGGCGAGGACGGCTTATCCATTGCGCGGGAGCTGTCCGTTCGATCCGATCTGTCGGTGATTTTGCTTTCGGCGCTCGCAAGTGAAATGGACCGGATAATCGGACTGGAGGCGGGAGCCGACGATTACCTGGCCAAACCCGTATCGCTCAGAGAGCTGCTGGCGCGCATTCGTGCGGTGCGTCGGCGAGGGGCGCGGCTGGACCGGGCGGGCGACTTAGGCACCCGGTCCTATTACTTCGCTGGTCTGTGCCTCGATATCGAGCGCCGCATCCTGCGCGATCCGACCCGAGCGCCGGTTGACCTGTCTGATGGAGAGTTTGCGGTGTTGCGTGCATTCGTTGAGCACCCTCAGCGGGTGCTGTCGCGTGATCAGCTTCTGGAGTTTGCCCGCGGGCCAGACAGCGATGCCTACGATCGTGCGATCGATACGCAGATAAGTCGTCTGCGCCGGAAGCTTGGCTGCCGCGCACGCGGCGATCTGATCCGGACGATCAGGAATGAAGGCTATATGTTTCTGCCGAAGGTTCAAATAGAAGGATAAAAAACTAAATAGATGAATGAAAAATCTCGAAAAACTTTGAAAGAAAAGACATAACTTAGACAATTTCCAGAAAAAATGTCGATCCAAGGTTCTTGCATTCAAAAATCTTCCTGCGGAAGCTGGAGAGGGCTTTGCAATGCACCTTGCCGACAAGATCAACCATTCAGTATTTGAGATCGATATAGAATTAGGCGACCACACCTGGTGGTTGCCGGGACCTGCTGCTTTCGCCGAAGAGCTGTCGCAGTGCCTCATACGCTACATTCTGTTCGAAGATGTTCACGAAACCTGTGGCCAGCTGGCGGAGCGCTGGTGCGACCTGCTGAACGCATCGAACCCGAAATTGCGTGCGCCGATGGAACAAGCGTGGATCGAATGGACCGATCCGGAATGTGGCGAGCAAGTGGGTGTTTTGGTGAATGCCGCGAGCGATGGCCGCGGCGGCATCCTCCGCATGTTCTGGACCAAGGAAGAGACAGTAGAGGTGGCGCAGGCCGAAGTCGTGTTCGACTTCGACGCACCAATCAACTTCAGGCAGGCAAAGGGGCGCCCACTATATGGCATGAGAGCGCTTCCGGCAGCTTATGGAGACCTCCGCCGGCATCTGGCCATCGCCATCGATAGCTCCTGGGAACGGTATTTTCGGGCCACTGCGCTGGGCCCGCATGGGCTCCCTGAAGTATCGAGCATTTGTGGTGAGCGGCTTTGGCCGGACGTTGTGCGAGTGCTGGCATTCTTTATCCTTCTGGCATCGCGAACGCCGTTCATCGAGCGGCCGGTCCTGCGAGAACGGCTTAACGTCTCGCGCGTGAATGCTGGCAAACAGCCATTGCTCGACCATGTCGAACTTCGGTTGGGTCAGCCGAGTTCGCCAAATATTTCAGGACAGGAGCAGACAAGCGGCCGCAAGCACCCGCGCCTGCACATGGTGCGCGGCCACCTGGTCCGCCGTCGCGACAGTGTGTTCTGGCGCGCTGCACATGTCCGTGGAGGCGGCTCGTGTGAGTCGCCGATGCCCGCCACCAGGCTCGTTCGAATGGGGTAGCGGCCCGACTGGCTGGTTCCGGGCTGTCCCATCCCGCCAAATATTTCGCTTCGTAACAGACCTTGTCGGAGCCCGACGACAGTCGGCCAAAATACGACAAACCCGGGAAACAGTCCGCGTCGAGACAATCGCCGCAGCCCGCCTGCCACCATCGGTCGGCGGGCCGATAAGAACTGATTAAAAAACATGGGGAGGTAATCATGAGGAAGAATTCCGATACCAGAGTTGCGCGCGTGCGAAACAAGCTGCTTGTTTCGTGCGTTTCCGCGAGCGCATTTTTTGTCTCGACGCAGCCCGCTCAGGCGCAAGCTCAGCAAGAGCCGACTGGCACATCTGTCGATTCAGAGGCTTCCGATGCTGCCACCGAGCAGGATCAACAGACCATCATCGTTACTGGCTCGCGTATCGCGCGGCCCGACTATGTATCCAACAGCCCGACGCTGTCCGTCGATGAAGGGCTCTTGCGAAATTCGGCCACATCCGCGCTCGAAGTGAACCTCAACAAGCTGCCGCAATTCGTCCCGGCGCAGACACCCACTGCGGGAGGTGATATTCAACCCACGGCCACAAACACGCCGGGCGCGGCCACCGTCTCCCTGCGCGGCATCGGCGCCAACCGCAATCTCGTCCTGCTCGATAGCCGCCGCAGTACGCCGAGCAACGCGTCGGGCGTGGTCGATATCTCGACAATCCCCAGTGCTGCGATCGAGCGGGTCGAGATTATCTCCGGCGGTGCATCGGCGACCTATGGCGCGGACGCGATAGCCGGTGTGACCAATTTTATTCTCAAGAAGAATGTCCAGGGCCTCGAATTGGATGGCCAGGTGGGATTCACCCAGGAGGGCGATGGCCTGGAGTATCAGATATCGGGCATCATGGGTTCCGACTTCGATGACGGACGCGGTAATGTGAGCATCGCCATGTCAGTCAATACGCGCGAAGCGAGCTACCAGCGCGACCGATCATGGTACCGCGATCTCTGGGCGGACACGTCAGTGAGCGGCACGCAGTTCTTCCTTGAAACACCGGGCATCTATTTCGGCTACGACAACCTGCCCAGCGCGATAACGACGATGTTTCCGAACTCGTCACTGCCGTCCGGCGGCTATACCGCCTATTCCAATACAGATGGCTCCGCCTTCGTGAACGGGTCGTGGTACGACAACGGGGCTTACACACCGTATTTTGAAGGTTTTGACGGATCGGTCGACGGATACGAATACAAGGTTAGTGATGCTGGAACGCTTAGCCAGAACAATACCAGTTCCTATCTTATTCTTCCGCTCACACGATACAATTTCTTCACTCGAGGCAATTATGAAATCAATGACTGGCTTGGAGTATTTGCTCAGGGACTTTTCAGCCATGTGAGCACTTATACTCGCCAGGAGCCGGGCCCGATCACCTCGGGATGGAGTGTCTCGATCGATCCGACCACGCTCGATGCGGATCAGTTGTCCAGCGACATGTGGAATCTGCTCAATAGCCGAGCCGATCCCGATGCCCCCTTCGAACTGCGCGCAATGATGCCGGAGGATCGCGAGGGCTTTACCGACGTCATGACCTACAACATGCTCGCGGGTTTCGAGGGCTCCATCCCGGGAACCGATTGGACCTGGGACGCTTCCGTAAATCACGGTGTCTCGGTGACATCCTCCCGTCAGACCGGCATCTATTCGCTCGAGCGTCTTCGGACCGTCCTGAACTCCGGCAATTTTGGCGAAGGCTTCTCCGCCACGGGGAATGCGAAGGACGGTGGATTTGGTGCCTCGACCGCGACTTGCACCAGCGGCCTCAACTTTTTCATCGTACCGGAGGGCGGATATTCCCAGGACTGTCTCGACGCGATCCGCGCGGATCTGAAGAACCGGTCCTCGATGCGCCAGACGATCGTCGAAGCCAATCTCCAGGGTAAACTCATCGAGCTTCCGGCGGGCGAGCTGCGCGCTGCGCTCGGTGCCAGCTATCGTGAGCAGGAATACGAGTTCATCAATGACACGCTGACCAGTCAGGGCACGTCCTTCCAGGATCAGGCGCTGGGCATCTATCCCAGTGCTGATTCCTACGGCTACTACGATGCGAAGGAGCTTTACGCCGAATTGCTCATTCCCGTTCTCGCGGACCTACCGTTCGTAAACGCGCTGAATCTCGAGATTGGCGGGCGGGTTTCGGACTACAGTACCACTGGGACCAGCTACACGTACAAGGCCCTGGGTGACTGGGAAGTCAACGACTGGCTGCGTTTCCGCGGCGGGTACAACAGGGCTGAACGTTCACCCAATATCGGAGAGCTGTACCTGGCGTCGCAGGAGACCTTCGGCGTCAACTATGCCGGCGATCCCTGCTCGCTCGCCAATCCGCTTTCATGGTCGGCAAATCCCGCCAACGCGAATGGCAATGCTGTCCGGGCGGTCTGTGAGCAGCTGATGGACCGTTCCGGCGATGCCAATGCCAAAACGCTCTATTACAATGGCACCCAGTCCAACTCGACCTTCGGCTATGCTTGGCCCACGCTGGTCGGCAATTCGAGTTTGAGCACCGAGAAAGCGGATACCTGGACTGCGGGTGTGGTAATCAACTCGCCATTTGAAGCGCCATCGCTATCGCGCCTGAAACTCTCGGTCGACTGGTATGACATCTATGTGAAGGACGCGATCGCGCCGCTGACAGTCGCAGCCGCTTTGCAGCAATGTCTTGATCCAAACTACAATCCGCTGGTGCTGACCGATCCGTCGGCCGCTGCCGATACGGCCTATTGCCAGAATATCGAGCGTAACCAGAGCGGTGCGCAAGGGACAGTATATACCACATACACCAATAATGGCCGGTTCAATGTTCAGGGCATCGATGCGCAGCTGGACTGGGGTATGGATGTGGGGCCCGGTACCTTGTCCGCCAATGTGGTGTTCAGCTACCTACTCAAATATAAGAGCGCGGCTCTTCCGACGCTGCCGATGGTCGACTACGTTGGCACCTTCGGCACAACCGAGAACGGTTTGAATTCTGGCGCTTATGAGTATCGGGTGCTGACCACTCTCAATTACCGGGTCGGCAAACTCGGTCTCACATTGCAGTGGCAGCATCTTCCTGCGGTCGAAGATTCGTCGGAGGCCACCGTCGCCACCACGACCGTCGGTGCCCCCGCTTACAACCTCTTCCATCTAAACGGAAATTACGAACTTACCAGCGATGTCAGTGTCCGGTTTGGGATCGAGAATCTGTTCAACAAGGCGCCGCCGCTGACGAACTACGATCCCGCCAATGACAGCCCCGCCACGACCGGCCTTCTGAGCGGCGGATCATACTCGTCCGGCTATTACGACACCAATGGCCGCCGGATGTATGTGGGGGCCAATCTTCGCTTCTAGTCGCTTGGCTCCTCAGGCTGGAGGGCGCTCAGCCGGGCGCCCTCCAACTGCTGTACCTGGCAGATTGTGAGCTGAAATGGAGACGAACGGCAATGGTCTAGTAGTCTTGGGCCGGGGCACATTCGCCCCCGTACGTCATCGCCTGACCGCAACTCGTTAGCGCAGTAGTGGTGGAAGCGCGCATCCTTGCCGAAACCGGACAACCCATTACGGTCCTTCTGCGATCCGTGATAGGAATTCTGCCGTGCTCCTGCTTGCCGCTCTGCTGACAATCTGTGCGCCTGGGCCGCGCGACAATTGCGTTGTCGACGGCGACACATTCTGGCTTTCGGGGGAAAAGATCCGCCTCGCCGATATCGATGCTCCCGAGATCAGCCAGCCGCAATGCCCTGCCGAAAAGGCGCTCGGCGAACGGTCGAAGCAGCGTCTTCTCGCGCTTCTCAACAGTGGCGAGATCAGGCTTCGCCGCGATGGCACCGACCGGTACGGTCGCACGCTTGCCGTTGTAGTGGTCGAAGGTCGATCTGTCGGCGCAGTGCTGGTGGACGAAGGCCTGGCACGCGTCTGGGACGGAAGGCGCCATCCCTGGTGCTGAGGGAACAGCCTCCATGCGTATGAGGCTCGAATTCGCTTTGCTGCTGGCGCTGTGGCTGGCTGGCGCAGTGGTCTTTCTGGCAAATCTGCTCTGAGTGGCTATGCATCTCAAGGACGTGACAGGTTAACCGGCCACGGGGTGAATGGCGTCTTCTTCTCCGGTCCTGAGCAATAACCTGTCGGGTTCGATTTCACCCGTCGGACTTGATCGTGACCCAGATATCCACCGGCGCTGCAAATTTGCCCGGGGCCGGCTTGCCAATATCGATGCGTTCCGCCGTGACCAGCTCCCCGCTCGCAAGATTGAAACTCGCCCAGGGCTTGGGCATTCGTCCGAAACGCATTTTTTGGATCGGTCGGCCGGTGGCGCTGTTCATGATCGTGGCGATGATACTCATGCTTCGCCGCTAGGGCGGGGAAGCCGCCGACGTCCAGTGCGGCGGGATCGTCATCAACAGGACAGGCCGGCATGGCTCAGGGCTTGCGCCGGAATGACCACACCAGCGCGGATAAACCGGTGAGAAGAGCGGCGAGGCCGCACAGCGCGGCCGGGTCGAGCAGGATCATGGAATGCCTTTCGAGTCGCGAAGACAACCATATGTTCATATTTTGTTCCGTGTAGGAAAGGGGATCGTTTGCGGCCTTGCGCGCGGGCTCATGCGTGGCCGGAAGGGCTCTCCCTCGTGAGCTGGTCGAACCGGGCAGCTATCGCTCGCCATGTCCCGATCCCCGCCTCATCGCCTTCTAGAGCCAGTTTTCCGACCTGCTCGGCGATATATGCAGGGCCGGCTTCACCGTATGTTCCTCGACCCACAATGCGACTGCCCATAATTCCTGATCGCGTGTCATCGCCTCGTACGGCCTTCCCCCTCAGGCAGCTGCCGGCAGATCTTTCGCGAGCCTGTCCGCGATCATGGCGGCGAGCGTTTCCTCGGCGCGCGCCCTGACCGCCGGATCCCGGGCTGCGAGATCATGGCGGGTCCATTGCGGCAATCGCTCGATCACCTCGCTCACGAGGGCCTTGGTCTGCTCGTTCATGGCCGGAAATCTCGCGCTGCAGCAACCGGACTGCAAGCGGAATTGCAGCGGTATCTCCGCTTCCCGTTTCCACTGTGCCGTTCCGGTGACGCTCCTTGCGGACAGACACGATGCAGCCTGCATTGCATGACGCATTGGCTGTCACAGAATTCTCTGTTTCTGCCGCCAGCCCTGACATGTTTGCCTTGAGCGGGGAGAGGGATCTGAATTTCCCGCTAGGAGCGAAACCGATAAGGATCGAAACACTCCCGATCGGGATCGGTACCGCCTTGCAGTTCGCGCTCCAGCAGGCCGGCGGCGAGGCTCGCAAAGGCGATGCCGTTTCCGCCAAAGCCGGCCGCCAGCCATACATGCGGCATGCTCGACGAGCGCCCGATTCCCGGAAGACTGTCGGGCGAGGACCCGAATGTGGCGGACCATTGCCTGTCGATGCGGATCGGGCGGCACTTCAGCAGGGCCTCGAGCTGACTTGCAATCCTGCCCGCCTTGCTGCCCGTCATCCCGTTGCGCGCAGCGGTATCGACGCAGTCGACATCTTCGCCGCCCGCAATGATGCGGCCGTCCCGGTCGGTACGCACGTAGAGATAGGGGTCAGACGCCTCCCAGATCATCGCCCTCGCGGCTGCGGTCTCCACATGACCGGGCGGCGTAGCGATGGCGAAGGTCGCATGCAGCCGAAAGGCTTGGGGCAGAAGGAGCGTGGGGCGCTCATATCCGGTCGCAAGAATGACATTATCGGCGCGACAGCTTCGCCCGTCCTCTGCTTCGAGGACGACACTATCGCCTTCGGAATGAAGCGCGGTGATGTTCACCGGGTAGGTCAGGCTTGCCCCGCGCCGGCGCGCCTGTTCCAGGCAGCCATGGCAGAGGCGGACGGGGTCGACCTCGAAATTGCCATGTGAAACGATCGCCGCGCGCCTCGTGATCCCGAAGCGCTCGGCCGCCGCCTCTGCCTCGAGGAATTCGGACGGCAGATCGTGCCGCTGACGCAAGCGGGCTTCATCAGCCAGTCCTGCTTCGTCGAGGACATCTCCGGCAAGGTACAAGGTGGGCCGCATCCGCAGCGAGCACGCGATGCGGTGTCTTGCGATGCGGTCGGCAAGGTCACTGACCGCCTCGCGCACGCGTTGCCACCGGCGCACCGCTTCGCTTTCCCCGAGTTTGTCTGTCAGCCGGCTCAGGGGCACATCCATTGCCCACATGATCTGTGCGGTCGATGCCGCGGTGCTCCCGCAGCCCGGAGGCCGGCGGTCGAAAAGAGCCAGCCGCCTGGTTCCCTCGCTCAGCCGCTCGGCGATGATCGCGCCCATGACGCCGGAGCCCAGGATGGCGACTTCCACATGGCCCTTCGGGAAAGGATCGGATGCCGGCCGCTTCGCGGTTTGATCCTCCCATGGGACAGCGCCCGAACGCAGGTCATGCGTTTCCGTGAGCATGTGCCTCCTTCAGCCCGAGACGCGATTGCGCAGGCTTCCGCCCGCGCTTATCCGCGGATTTGTGGCCCGGCATCGGGCACCCGATGTCGCTGGAAAGCGCGACTGTTTCGCGCGGTGGGCAAAACGATTCCACGGGCTCAGGACGGTGCACGCAGGAAATGGCGGATGCTTCTCGCCGCCTCCGCAAGCTTGTCCTCATCGTCTTCATGCTGTGCGATCAGGCGCGCTGCCTCTTCCTCGCTGATCCGATGCCGGCGCGCGACAATCCTTGCCTGGCAGGCTCCTGGCCTATCCTCTCTCTGCGGTGGTCTGTCGGGCATGCCGGAATCCTCTCTCGAACACATTGACCGTAACCGTCCCGGCGCTCTCGCGGTTCCCATTCGGGGCAGCCTTGCCAACCCTGCCGTTGAGTCCATGGATCTTGATGTGAGACCCCGTTGCCGGCGGGCTCTCGGATCAGCCGTTTTCGGCACTGTCTTCTGCGAAAATCGTGCTGCCTGCTTCGCCTTTTTCTCATCCGCCGGCCCGCGACTACCGGGTCGGGGCTTGTGACCTGGGCCGGTCGCGGTGCGGCAAAACCGGCGCGTGCCGGACTTATTTCCCCGGCCGCTGCGCGGCCTCCTCGCGGGGGCGTAAAGCACCTGCAAATAAGCCCTCGGCGCCGGTCCTTCGCCTGGGGCTGCGGCCCTTCGGGTTCGCCGCTCCGCTGGTCCCGTCCCGTTGGTCTGCCCATCGCCCGGCAGCTCCGCGGGGCGAGAGACAAGGAGAAGACCAATGGCTGCAATCGGATTTGTCACGCGCGAGGGCAACGCCTTCAAGGGCGAACTCAGGACCCTCTCGATCCGGGCGGAGATCGCGATCACGCCCAATGCGAGGAAGGCGAGCGACGTCCAGCCCGACTACCGGGTGAGCTCGAACGGGGTCGAGATCGGGGCAGGGTGGCTGCGTCGCAGCGAGGCCTCGGGCCGCGACTACGTGTCGCTGAGCCTTGCCGCTCCCGAGTTCGGGCCGCGCCGGCTCTATGCCAATCTCGGCCGCGCCGCCGGCCAGGATGACGAGGATGCCTTCGCCATCATCTGGAACCCGGCCGACTGAGCGCATCGGATCCCCGCGCCTTCGGGCGCGGGGGCACTCGCAGCTTTCCGCCGCTTGTCTGCTCTCCAAAGCCCGTTAGGAGTATATCCCATGAGGACCGATCTCGACCACCTGCCCGATCGCAAGCGCCGCGATCTGGAGCGCATCGTCGAAATCCTCTTCGCCGAATTCGAGGACGCGATCGCGCTCTCGACCCAGAAGTGGAAGAAACAGGGGCGCATCCTCAAGATCGTCCTGTTCGGCTCCTATGCCCGCGGCGACTGGGTGTCCGATCCGGTTGGCGGCTATTTCTCCGACTACGACATCCTCGTCGTCGTCAGCGACGATCGGCTCACCGATACGCTCGACTATTGGAGCAAGGCCGAAGACCATCTGATGCGCGAATACACGATCGCGCATCGCATCACCGCGCCGGTCGGCTTCATCGTCCACAGCCTCAAGGACGTGAACTTCCAGCTCTCGCGCGGACGGCCTTTTTTCATCGATATCGTGCGCGACGGGATTGCGCTTTACGAGCTAGACGGCACCGCGTTCGATACGCCCAGGCCGCTCGATCCGACCGAGGCCCTGCGCGAGGCGAAAGGCTATTACGAGCAGTGGTTTGGGAGTGCGAGCGGCTTTCTCGATGTCGCGAAGTACGCCATTGAACAGGGTAGAAATAACCTTGCGGCCTTCCAACTTCATCAAGCTACCGAGCATCTCTATCACACGGTTTTGCTGGTGCTCACGCTCTACAGCCCGAAGTCGCACAAGCTGCGCTTCCTGCGCGACAAGGCCGAGGATACGGCGCGCGATCTGATTCCGGTCTGGCCGCGCGACGCGAAGTTTGCGAGACGCTGCTTCGAGCTGTTGCAACAGGCCTATGTGAATGCGCGCTACTCGCCGCATTATCGCATCAGCCGCGAGGAACTCGACTGGATCCTCGGGCGCGTCGAGCTGCTCCGGACCGAAGTGAAGCTGCTCGCCGACCGCCGGCTCGATCCCGATTAGGCGGTCCTGACCACGGCGAAACTCCGTCCTTCGGGATGGTTCCTCCGGGTCATTCCAGGCACATTCCCGCCTCGCGGTGAGGATCAACCGGCGCGCCAGGGCCGCACATCTGCTGCGCACGGCGCTCTCAGGGGCGAATTCGCCTGCATCGCTTTTCGACCCTCCCCGACCAGTGCCGCCTGCGGCAGCTCAGGTGCGGCACAGGCGGCATGGGGCCGCCTTCGGTTCAGGACGCACCATGCGATGAAAGATCCCGACGATATCGAACGCGCGCGGCGGGCCGTCCGCGGTTCTCCGTTTCTCAATACCGACCAGGCCGCCGCCTATCTGAAGATCTCCGCGCGGCTTCTGAAACAGATGCGCAGGCAGGGCAGGGGCCCCGTCTATCGCCGCCACTCGCGCTATATCCAGTACCATATTGACGATCTCGATGCCTGGAGCTGCGCGCAAAGCAGGCCGGGAGCGGGGCAATGAGTGCGCGTCGTAGCTCGCGAAGCGAGGCACCTTTGCTCGCATGGGGCGAAACCCTTCGCGCCAGAAAGGAGCGACGTCGGACGTTGCGCCGTGCCGGGCTGGCACTCGCCTGCGGCATCGCCCTTCTCGGTCTTACGATCGTCGTTCCGCCGGCACCGCGCCTGGTCTGGAATGCCAGTGCCAGCGCCCCCGTCGGGCTCTATGCGATAAGCCCGGGACGGCCGGTTGCAGTGGGCGACATGGTGCTTGCGCGTCTGCCGAAGGGCTGGCGCAGCTTCGCCGCAAGCCGGCGATATCTCCCCGCCAATGTGCCGCTGGTGAAGCGGGTTGCGGCCGGTCCGGGGGACGAAGTCTGTGCCTTGCGCGACCTCATCGTCCTCAATGGCCAGCCGGTTGTGCGACGCCTGGAGGTGGATGGGGCGGGGCGCTCCATGCCACATTGGCGGGGTTGTCACAGGCTCCGTACTGGCGAGTATTTTCTGCTCATGACCGCGAGCCCGGCCTCTTTCGACGGCCGTTATTTCGGCATTACCAGCGCCTCTGACATCATCGGTCCGGCGAGGCTCCTATGGGCGCGTTGAAACCGGCTTTCTTCGCGATGGCCCTGCTTGTCCCGGCATCGGCCCAGGCCGACGAGCTCGATCGCTGGCAGCCGCTCATCGCCGAAGCATCCGCACGCTTTGGTGTCCCCTCGCGCTGGATCGAGCAGGTGATCCGCACCGAAAGCGGCGGCCATACGCACCGCGACGGCGCGCCGATCCGTAGCGTCATGGGCGCTGTCGGACTGATGCAGCTCATGCCTGCGACCTGGGCCGATCTGCGCGCACGTCTGCAGCTCGGCGACGATCCCGACGATCCGCATGACAACATACTCGCCGGCACATACTACCTCCGCCTGATGTATGAGCGGTTCGGCTATCCGGGTCTGTTTGCCGCCTATAATGCGGGCCCGGCGCGCTATGCTGAGCATCTTGCAGGCCGGCCGTTGCCCCTCGAAACAGTTCGCTATCTGGCCGGCATGCACCAGGCAATCGTCGCAGATCGGCCGCCGCTATTCTTCATCCAGCGCAGCGCGGGAAAGCCCGCGCAGGAAATCGGCGAAAGGTCCCTCTTTGCGGTTCGCCGTGATGGCCAGTGACACGAAGGGAACTGTGTGAGGCGAGGGAAGGGTTAGCGCAAGTTAAAGGCAGAGCCTCTTCGATGCTCTTAAGTATCTGTCTGCACGTCGTTTTTGGTGGAGACTCGAGCGTGGGTGTGCCGCGCACTTGCCTCCACCCGCGAGACTCCGACGCGGCAAAGCCCGCAGTTCTGCGGGTTATGCGCGAGACTGCCCAGGAGGCCTATGAAGCTTTCCGTGTCTAAGGGCTTAGCTGGGCGCTGCCCTGAGGCTGCCGGGTTCGCGGAGATGTCGGTGAGGGAAGAGTACCGTCGGATTTTCGGTGCAAGATCTCGGCGTTTCAGCGACTGCAAAGGCGGACGTTCGGCAGTACGATCGGGCTACGATTTTGCGACATCTGCAGCCCGCTATCATAGTACCGCCGCAAGGCTCACGCCTGCGATCAATCACCAGACTCCGTGGCGACTAATTTGCGCTGGTCAATTTGTTCATTCGGAAGGTTGCCGGCGATCCCGAAAGCCGTCGCTTTCACGCCCGATCGAGGGGGCGCTAACTTCCAAGTAGTCGGACATTGCAGACATTAGGCACGTTGCTTTACCCCAGCGTCGGAGGGTCTGTGAGTATCATTTGGCAAGACATCGCGTTTCAACTGGAACCGGACATCGCGCGGGAAGCTGGCAAGGCATGGTCATGGCTTGTTCCGGAGCCTTGGGAGCCAATCGTTTGCTCGATGGTGGCTGGTGTGTTTCTAGAGAAACCGGACAGCGAGGTGCATTGGCTCGATACCGGCACCGGCTTGGTCGAGCAGGTTGCCAGCACTCGTGTCCAGTTCGAGGAGATAATGAGGTCGTCACCTGACCTACTTGACGAGTGGTTCCTCCCGCCTCTCGTGGAGCGGCTCCACGCAGCGGGCAAAAGACCCGCAGTCGGTGAATGCTATGGGTTTACAATCCTGCCGATCTTTGCCGAGGGCAAGTATGACACGGACAACATGTTTGTCGTGCCGGTGAGAGAGCAGCTTATCGGAATGGCGGACATCCACCGGCAATTGAACGAACTGCCCGAAGGGGTATCGGTCCAAATCAAGGTCACCGATTAGCTGCGGGCGGAATGTCCGCTTTCCACCCAAAATCCCCCGCTGAGCGTACTTCGGGCTTGCGTCCATCCAGGGCATTCAACAGCCCGCGAGCGCGAATGAACGGACGGCCGGTTTTGGTGCGCCGATCTGAACCCGTGAACGGCAGCAATTCAGGCGTTAAACGCATTATTAACCAAGCATACGTAGCAGGTCAGCGACAGCCTGGGGATATGCATCATGAGATCCGACGCAAGCGCACTGCTGCAGAAGCTTAATCGCCAGACGTTCAATTATCGCCAGTTTCCAGATCCTTATTCGGATCTTGAATTATGGCCAATTTTTGAAGCTTTGCTGCGCGACCCTCGCGTAGTGGAAAGTAAGCTTTCGCGGGTGGACGAGCGCCAAGCTGAATTCCAGCAGGCGCGCGCTCTTCGTCGATCACAGAATACCGAAACACAAGTCCCCGAGGGGCACCCATTGGAAGAGCATTTTTCGGCTCTGTTCTCGGCATATGCGACCGAGCCGAATGTCCGCGATACCAAGAGTGGCCCCGAACCTAAAAAAAGCGGGCAAATGGATTTGCGGATCTTTTTCAGCCGGCTGCAGTCGGAGGGCAAATGATTCTAATCATTAGTCATTCTGCGAAAGGGGGTGTCGGCGCCACCTTCCTGTGTGCCCAACTCGCGCTTTGCATGGCTGAGCGGGGCCTGCGTGTAGCGGCGGTTGATTTTACCTATCAGGATTCGCTCAAACTTCATTTCGGCCTGCTCCCGAATCAATTCACACCTGGCTTCCGCGAGGCGGAAGGCGAACCCTTGGCAATTTCTGATGTTGGCCTGATCAGCGCTTACTCCGAGCGCCGCGATAACGAGTTCATTGACATTATTCAGCGCGATGGCCTGCCTGATCACGCAGTAGACATAATGATCGCTGATATCGCAGCCAGCGATCGCGAGCTCGTTGAGCTGCTTTACCCGCATGCCGATTTGCATATTTCAACGTTGCTACCCGATCCGGTGGCACTTGCCACTCTCACACGGGTTGGTGGCGACAAACCCCTCGCGCAGCTCGAAAAGACCGCGTTGGTCCTCAACAAGCTGGACGATAGGCGAAAGCTATCACGCCACAGTCATCGCTTCATTCGCGAGGTCTTTGAAGATCAGCTCATTGGCACCATTCGTCGTGATGAAGCGGTGGCGGAAGCGTTGGCGATGTTCGAGCCCCTGTCCAAGGTCGCGCCTAACAGCGTCGTCCTGCCCGATATTCAGCTGCTCACCGATGTCGTGCTGGCGCGTTGCGGCAGTGGCGTGCCATCCGCGACGGCGGGGAACGAACCCAGCGATAAGTCGCTGCGCAGGGCCGGCTGACCGCGATGGAATATCCGCAATGCTAAAAACGGGCGCCCTTAGATACTTGGCCGTGCTTGCCGTCGTGTTTCTCGCGGCGCTCGTAATTCTTGTACCTCTCGGCCTGCTGGACCAATGGGCGTTCGCCGCTGCCATCGTTTGTTGTGCCGCAGTGGTCGCTCGTAAGAGTGGGCGAAGAGCGACGCTTGTACTTGCTGCAATCGCGATGCTCGTGTCCACGCGCTACATCGTCTGGCGCACCACCAACACACTTGAGTTTAATACTCTTCCGGAACTCATGCTCGGCGGCGGTCTATATCTTGCTGAGTTGTACGCCTGGGTGATCATGGGGCTGGGGCTTCTGCAGACGAGTTGGCCGCTCGATCGGCCGGTAATCGAGCCAAACGGTGAACCCGACGAATGGCCCACAGTTGATGTCTATATACCGACCTATAATGAAAGCCTTGAGATCGTAAAATATACGGTCTTTGCGGCGATGGACATGGATTATCCGGCGGATCGCTTCCGTGTCTTCATTCTCGATGATGGTAAGCGCGAAGCATTTCGAGAATTCGCCAAAGAGGCCGGTTGCGGTTACCTAACTCGCAGCAACAATCTTCATGCCAAAGCCGGCAATCTTAACGCTGCGATGAAGAAGACTGAAGGCGAACTAATCGCCGTTTTTGATTGCGACCACGTGCCGACCCGCTCCTTCCTCCAACTAACTGTTGGGTGGTTTCAGCGCGATCCGAAATTGGCACTGATGCAAACGCCGCATCACTTCTATTCACCCGATCCGGTTCAACGCAACTTGGGTAGGGTTTCCGATCTGCCTGGCGAAGGCGATCTGTTCTACGGACCCGTCCAGGGCGGCAACGACCTTTGGAACGCCACCTTTTTCTGCGGCTCGTGCGCAGTCATCCGGCGCGAGGCGCTTATGCAAACGAACGGGTTTGCGGGTGAGACTGTTACCGAAGATGCCCATACTGCGCTCAAGCTCCAGCGTATGGGTTGGAATACGGCCTATCTTAGTGCCCGCCTGTCGGCGGGCCTCGCCACGGAGCGGCTGGTCCTTCATATCGGTCAGCGTGTTCGCTGGGCACGTGGCATGACGCAGATCATGCGCATCGACAATCCCTTGTTTGGTCGCGGTCTGAGTTGGCAGCAGCGTCTATGTTACCTCAATGCGATGCTGCATTTCCAATTTCCGCTGCCGCGCATCGTCTTTTTGACATCGCCACTGGCGTATTTGATTGCAGGGCAGAATATCATCCATGCATCAGCATCGATGATATTCGCTTATGCGCTTCCGCATTTGGTTATTTCCCAGCTCTCGAGTGAACGCCTGCAAGCGGGAGACCGACGCCCGTTCTGGGGTGAGATATATGAGACAATCCTCGCCTTTCATCTGGTGAAGCCCACGGTCTTTACCTGGTTTCGTCCTCGCAAGGGCAAGTTCAACGTAACAGATAAGGGTGATCTGCTCGATCGAACCTTTTTCGATTTAGCAACGGTCCGGCCGCATATGGCCGCCATTGGTCTTCTGATCTTCGGTCTGTTGTTCGGCTTGGCCAAGTATCTGATATTTCCAGATTTATTTGATATTCAACTCGGCACACTTGTCCTGAATACGGCATGGGCTACCTTTAGCTTGGTCATACTCCTTGCAGCAGTCTCCGTTGCGCGCGAGACCCGGCAGATACGAGAACATATCCGTGTGAATACGGATATGCCCATCACCGTTTACTTCGATGACGGGCACGTAATCGATTGCCGCACAATAGACATTTCTCTGGGCGGCGTGTCCGTACACCTGCCGGAGCAGTTTGTGCTCGCGGGCCGCGAAGTCACCGATATTTCAATCCCAATGGGAGACGAGAAACTTACCGTCCCAGTCGAGACGATCCGAAGCGAGGCCGGCGTTGCTCGTTTACGCTTCGGCGAGCTAGAGCAGATTCGGATGCGGCAGCTTGTTCGTGCCGTCATGGGCCGAGCAGACGCATGGCAGCGTTCAGAGCCCTATCCCATCGTGTCAGCAAGCCGCTCACTCGGCGATGTTATCAAGATTGATCTCGAGACTCTGAAACGGATCGTAGGCAGAAAGCGGCGAGCTCCGCCTCTCGCCAAAGCGGCGCTGATCGGCGGGCTCATTATCACTGGAGTCGGATCTATTGTGTCACCGGGCTCTACCGAAGCCCGCGAGCGCCCGGCCAAAGTGAGCAGCGCGGTTGTAGATGAGGGAAATGGGCAGCTTCGTGAGAGATATTCGCTTGCAGATCTTGGGGTCAAACAGCCTATCCGTCTGGCGGGTACGCGCGGGGAAATAGGGATTCCCTTCGGTATTGCCGCGAATAAGGTCGTCACCAAGTCAACGTTAACGCTGACATTTTCCTATTCCCCATCTCTGCTCGCCGATCTGAGTCAGCTTGTCGTGCTGATCAACGGGGAAACAGTTGAGGCGGTTCGTCTTCGCTCGGATGGCGCCAACGCTGCGACACTGACAGTGGATGTGGAGCCCGCTCTCTTTTTGCCCGGAAGCAACCAGCTGAATTTGCGATTTCTCGGACACTACACGCGAGATTGCGAAGACCCGTTTCACTCGTCGCTCTGGGCAAATATCAGTAATATAAAATCGTTTATCGATCTGACCACTCAGACATTGGAATTTCCGCCCGATCTGGCGAATCTTCCAGCTCCTTTCTTTGATAACGCCAGCGTTCTGCCGCTCAATCTCCCATTCGTATTCGCTGGCACGCCAAAAGACGGCGAGTTAGAGGCAGCAGCGAGTATTGCCTCTTGGTTCGGGGGTCTTGCCAGCTATCGGGGCTTTCGTTTTCCTCCCAGTTTTGGCGAACTGCCGCGCGGCAATGCCGTCGTGTTCATGACGCCTGGCCGTCGTATCGACGGGCTCGATGATGCAATTGCCGGCCCCTCCGTGGTTGTGCGGGCCAATCCACGCGATCGCTTCGGGCAATTGCTAATCGTAATGGGCCGCGACACGAACGAACTCAAGCAAGCCGCGGCAGGTCTCGCTTCGGCAACGGGCTTGCTGGGCGGCCAGACAGCCTCGCTCGCGGGAGTGCGTATTCCGACATATGAACGATATGCTGCGCCGCGCTGGTTGCCAACAGACCGACCCGTGAAGCTCGGCGAAATCGTTCCGGGTTACTCGTTGGAAGGCCAGGGTTTGCCACCAGGTCCTCTGACCGCCCAATTTCGTTTGGCGCCGGACCTTTTTTTCTGGCCGCGCCAGGGAGCCAAGCTCCACCTCAAATATCGCTATCCCGTGGCGACATGGCTTGATCGTCGTGCCTCGCGTCTCGATGTTTCGGTTAATAACCAGTATCTGCAGACATTGCCGCTGGCATCCAACTGGTGGGGCAAATGGTGGGAAGAAGCGGGTGCCGTCTCGCGTACCTCGAATTCAGATATCACCCTGCCGCGATACAATCTGTTCGGCCAAAACCAGCTTACGTTCGATTACAATCTGATCATGGCCAATCTGCAGCGCTGTCAGGGCCGAATACCCGACAACGTCCGGGTGAACATCCTGCCGAATAGCGAGATCGACCTGCGGGGAGCCTATCATGCTCTGCGGATGCCCGATCTCTCCACCTTTGCCGGCGGTGGCTACCCGTTTGCCGTTCAGCCCGACTTAGCTGAAACGGTGGTGGTTTTGCCGCCTGAAGCCGATAGCGGGACTGTCGAAGCCTTCCTCGTTATCATGGGCCGTATCGGCGATTCCACGGGTACTGCGGTGACTCGCGTAGCAGTCACACGCAATATAGATCCGTCCAGGCTGCAGGCCAAAGACATCTTGGTCGTAGGATCTGCGTCGCTTGCGGGATTGCCGGCTTTATTCGACAGTTCGCCCGTTACTTTTGAGCAGCAGCGCTTGTTGGTACCCGAGGGAAATGTGATCGACACCACTTTCGCTTTCCTCGCAGGCGAGGATCGCGACAGTTCGGACAAGGCGAACGAACTGCTTTATCGCACCGATCACTTCACCGGCATGATTGGCTTCCAATCGCCTTTCGATTCTGCGCGGAGCGTGGTTGCAGTGCTTGCAACCGATCCGGCGGATCTTCCCAGCATGCTCTATGACTTGGAAGATGTCGAAACGATAGCCGGCGTGCAGGGTGATCTCTCACTTGTGAGCGGTGACGGGATGGCCAGCTTCGCAGTCGGTCCCACCTACTGGGTCGGCTCGCTGCCTTGGTGGGTATCACTCGGCCATTGGTTCAGTAGGCATCCGCTGTTGCTGGCACTGGCTGCATTACTTGCGGCAATTATCGTCGCCGGCCCGATCTATGCAATCCTACGTCGTCAGCAGCGCAAGCGGCTGATGGAGGGCGAGGACTGACATGACACTTCGCCTCAACCTTGCCTTGGCGACAGTCTGCATCTTGGCGCTTGGTCAACCGGCGCCGCTTGCCGCACAGGCTTCAGGCGTCCAGGCGTTGCTCGAACAAGCGCACTATTGGGAAAGCCGTGGGCGGCACGATCGTGCAGAGGAAGCGTATCGGCGCGTGCTTGCAATCGATCCGGACAACGCAGATGCGCGTCGGGGACTTCGTGGTTCCACCTCCACCTCTCCATCGGCTTCCTCATCGATCCGTGCGAACGGCGCAACGCGCTCGGAATCAGCTACGGCGACGTCGGCTGCTACCTCGGGGAAACCATGGCGTCCATCCTCCGCTGATCTAGCTGGCCGGGAACGGGCGGCCGGTTTCGTCGCCTTGGAAGGTGGTCAGCTGCAGCAGGCAGCGCAGCATTTTGAGACTGCACTCGCTCGGCAACCCAACGATCCGGATAGTCTCGGAGGTCTCGGGCTCGTGCGCTTGCGCAGCGATCAGTTTGCCCAAGCCCGGGATTTGCTGCGCCGCGCCTCACAGAGTGGATCCGCTAAACGGTGGGCCGATGCGCTGCGTTCGGCGGAGTTTTATGCCACGCTTGGAGAAGCACGTGCTGCGCTGGATTCTGGTAACCTCTCGAACGCTCAGCGTATTGCTGAGCCACTGGCGCGCTCCAATTCTGATCAACCGGCGCTTGCTTTCGAATTGCTGGCAGCAATCTATGAGAAACAAGGCCGTTACATGGAAGCGGCAGAGATGTCGCAGAAAGCGGCACAACAGCCTGATGCCACAGAGGCCATGGCGCGCCAACAGAAGGTTAATGCTCTTCGTCAACGGGCCTTAGCTGCGTGGCAGGCCGGCGACGACGTTGGAGCGGAAAGCTTGTTCCAACAAGGCTTGCTGACGGATAGCAGCGATCCATGGATACGCTATGAATTCGCACGCTTTATGGATGATCGGGGACGAATTGCGGAAACAGAGTCGCTTATTCGCAGCCTTGCGCAGATGTCTACCGCCGAGGCCCATTATGCGGCCGCCCTTTTGCTGGAACGGTTAGATCGACCGGCCGAAGCGGAAGGTCTGATGGCGAAGATCCCGGCCAGCGAATTGAGTGCGGAAATGAAGATGTTCGTGGCGGGCCTGCAGATCGATACGGCGATCGACCGTGCACGAGTCATCGCTATACGAGGCCAAACAACCCAGGCGACGGCCGGCCTGCGGCAAATTGGCTCTGCATCCCATGTATCCGCGGAAAAGATGGGCGAAATTGCAAGCGCGTTGTACGAACTGGGCGATACCGCCGGCGCCGGCGATCTTGCGCGACGCGCGCTCGAGAAGCAACCGAACGATATGGCAAGCTACGAGCCGATCATTCGCGTTCTGGCGCAGACAGGACAGGAAGCTTTCGCTTTGTCCGCCTTGCAGCGAGTGAGCGACACTTCCGGCAACAATCCGCAGGCAGCGCAAATGCTGGGGCGCCTCAGTGGCATCATCGCAGCAATCCAATCGGATCAAATGCGTGAGAAAGGCCGCTATGCTGAAAGCTTCGATTTGCTCCAGTCAGCATGGAACGGGTCTCCGGGCAATGTCGAGATTCTCTCCGCGCTGGGGCGGCTCTACCAATCAGGTGGGCTTTCCATGCAGGCAGCGCAGACGTATCAACTCGTTCTGCAACAAAAGCCCGAAGATATGGGCGCAATGATCGGTCTGATCGATTCTGCAGCGGCCGTCGGTGACAGAAAGCTTGCCGAGCGCACCTTGCGCAGCGCGCTGCAACGATACCCTGAGGAATACGAGGTCTATCTTGCCGGGGCCCGCCAGGCACAAACGGGTGGCGATGATCGCAGGGCGCGCGATTATTTGCAGCAGGCGCGGGAGCTGTATTTGCGAAAAAGTGGCCTCGCATCCGGTGGCTTTCCGGCTGCAAATCCGTTCGCCAATATGCGCAGTGCCAAGGCCAGCGATCTGGCTAGCGTCAATCCTTTTGCTTTGGGCACAAATCCGAAACTGGGCGATCGGATTGGCGCAAGTCTCTCACCCGTTCCTGATTCAGCATTTGCTACGAATTCTATCGGAACACGGCAGATAACCGTGTCGTCGGCTTATGAGAATTCGCCCAAATCTGCCTTTAGTGGTAGCTCCATACCAGGTTTTGCCGCAATGGCGGATTCTGTCGGTGTGCCAGCATCATCCGGCGATCCCGTGCTTGACGCCATTCAACGGGACCTCCAACAACTTGCCGTAGAGAGTGGGCCGCGCGTTGAAGTGCATACGAATTTTCGTGACCGTTCCGGAGAGACCGGTCTCAGCGCGCTGCAGGAAGTTGGTGCGAAGGCCGAAATATCCACCGACTTTGACGGTGGACGCATTTCGGCAGGTGCTCACGCTGTCGTCGTGGACGCAGGTCAGCCAACCGGTTCCGGTCTCGCGCGTTTCGGGCGGAACGGAACCAGTGAAGCACAGGCGATCGTCGATGAGGTCGAGTCTGACCTTGCCAATGCCGATACCCAGCACGCGTCGGGTATCGCACTTTCCGTTGGCTACAGGGATGACTTGATCGAAGGGGACGTGGGCACGACGCCGCTTGGTTTCAAGAAGACCGATTTTGCCGGTGGGATAGCCGTGAGGCCCCGCTTTTCTCCTTATGCCAGCGGCCGGATTTGGGCTGAACGACGACCGGTTACGGACAGTGTCGTCTCTTATGCGGGAACGGAGGATCCAGTCGCAGGCGAATATTGGGGTGGCGTAATGCGCAGCGGCCTTGGCGCTTCATTCTCCTGGGATCGCGAGGGAACAGGCTTTTATGGCGAAGGGCGTTACTCCCGCTATTCCGGAACAAATGTTCGTGACAATGAGAGCATCCAGATCAATCTCGGCGGATATTTTCGTGCTTATGAGGATGAGACGTCCAAGCTGACGGTAGGGGTCAACGCGAACTACCAAGCCTACGACAATAATCAGAACTACTTTACATTCGGTCATGGTGGCTATTTCAGTCCACAGAGCTTCCTCAGCATTAGTTTTCCGGTGCGCTATGCCTATCGCAAAGATGCGCTTGAGATCGACGGTAGCGTGACACCTGGTTACCAAAGTTATGAGCAAGACGGCGAAGCGCTTTATCCGACTGATGCTGACGCGCAGAGCGCGCTTGACGCCCTGAAACTGCTCAATTCTGATGTTCGTGCGCGTTACGACACGATCAGTCAGACAGGTTTCGGTTTCGCGGCTGATGGGTCGGCTTATTACCGTGTATCGCCGCGCACCCGGATTGGCGGTGAATTCCAGTACAACACCTTCGGTGACTACAACGAATTTCAGACGCTTTTTGGCGTCCGACAAGCGATTGGCGGGAGTGACTAGATGTTTGCTGCGAAGATAACGCCACCGGTCTGGACCTCCGCGGATGAGGAGCGCTCGCTGGCCATATTGTGTCAGCTGATTCTGGATGAGATCGCGGCCACGGCGAGTGCCGAGCAGCGTCGGGGATTGCTTGTCGCAATAGGATATCGCCTAGCTGGACTGACCGCGATTCCTGCTGACGCCGATCTCGACACGCTTGCAGATCGGGCAAACCATTTATGGATCTCGCTCAATTGGGGAAGCGCGGGTTTCGAGCTCGACGACCACGGTATAGACATCGTCCATCGCGGGCTGCCTACGAGGCAGCGCGACCAGCTTCAGGACTGGGAACAGATAGTACCTCCGATATTGGAGGGTGCCTATGGCTGCTGGTTTGGGCGGCTCGGCGGGAATACCGGCAAGCTTAGCACACGAATTCTGCGAGAGCGGGCCGGGGAAGTCGAGCTTCGCTATGGTCTTTGACCGGCGGGCCTTCCTCTTCACGGTTGCGGGGGCGATCGCCTCGGTGGGCTGTAGCTGGTCGGACCAGGCGCCGAGCGCCGTGTCGTCTGATGGCTGGCTTGCTGTGAAATTGGGATACTTCAATCCGGATGGCCGTGTTGTCGACACTGGAAACGGCAATATCAGTCACTCAGAAGGGCAGGGCTATGGCATGCTTTTGGCTGCCTTGGCTGACGACAAGGCTTCCTTCGAGGCCATGTTCGAATGGACCGAAAGCCAACTCGCTCGAGACGATGTTGCGCTTTATTCCTGGCGCTATGATCCAGCAAAAGTGCAACCGGTAGACGATCCCAACAATGCCACAGACGGCGACATATTGATCGCTTGGGCATTGTTGATTGCCGGCCAGAGATGGAATGTGCCTGCTTATCTAAAACGGTCGAAAACAATCCGCTCTGCTATCAAGACAAATCTAGTGGTCGAGCGGGAAGGGCTTTCCGTGCTCTTGCCCGGTCTTGAGGGGTTCGACTTTGCGGACCGAACAACACTCAATCCTGCCTATTATGTCTGGCCCGCTTTGGACGCTTTCAGGACAGTCGATGGAAGCGGACAATGGAGTACGCTTATTGAAGACGGTGAAACGCTGATGAACCGGGCGCGGTTTGGCGCGCTTTTCCTTCCGACCGACTGGATCGATCTGCTGGCCGAAGCGCGTGTGGAACCGGCACTTGGACATCCCGCACGTTTCGGTTTCGATGCCGTACGGATCCCGCTCTATCTCTTGCTATCGGGGCGAGGAGAAAGAACCAAAAACTTCGCCCAATTTTGGGCAGCGTATTTGCAGCAAGAGCGACCTATCCCGGCCTGGGTCGATGTACGCACAGGCGAGACCGCACCCTATCCGCTTTCCAACGGCGCGTTGAAAATAGCTTCTCGCGTGACCGGATTGCCTGTAAATACCCAGCGGGATACGGCGGTTGTGGAAGATTACTATTCGAATGTGCTCGGGGCCCTTGCAGGCATTCCAGCACTTTCCTGAACAGGGCGGAATCGCGTTAAATTCGAATTGGCAGAAAATGCGAATTCCAAATAATGTGTATTCGCGTGGCCCCCAAATCTGACCATTGGTCCAGCAGGGCAAGTGAAGGGCGAATAGGCGTATGCCTAGGCGGCGCGGACAAATTTGAGCCAGTATCTGGCGGTGGCGATATGGACCATGCCAAGGAAGCTGTTGACCAGTTGGTCGTATCGGGTGGCGATCGCTCGGTTAATCTTGAGGTGCCCGAACATGCGCTCGATGCGGTTACGCTGTTTGTAGAGCGTCCGGTTGTGTTCGATCTTCACCCGGCGGTTTGACCGACCGGGGATGACAGCCTCGATCTTCCGGTTGGCAAGGTCTGCGCGGATCGCGTCGGCGTCATAGCCTTTGTCGGCAAGCAACGCGACGGGTGCGCGCTCGGGCAGATCGATCAGCTGCTCATAGGCCTTGCAGTCCGCCGCCTCGCCAACTGTCAGGTGGAAGGCAAGCGGTCGTCCGAGGGCATCAGCCAAGCAGTGAAGCTTACTGGTGAACCCGCCCCGCGAGCGGCCAAGAGCGCGTCGATGAGTCCCCCTTTTCCGCCCGCTGCCGAGACATGGGCGCGGACTGTGGTGCTGTCGATGCTGTAGTGGCCACTGTCCGCCATGATCTCGGCCAGCGTGACCGCGACAGTCTCCTATACCCCAGCTTCACTCCATCGCCGAAACCGCCGATAGATGGTGTTCCAACTGCCGTATTTGGGCGGCACATCGCGCCACGGCGCTCCGCAGCGGAGCCGCCAGAGTATGCCGTTGAGGATAGAACGGTTCTGCTCGGGTGGTCGTCCTCGACCACGGTTCTCGGGCTCGATCGGCAACAAGTCCTTCAGGATACGCCATTCTGCTTCGGTGAGGTCGCCCCGGCTTAAGCCTGCCTCCATAAGGCAGCCTTGAATCGAAGCTGTCCTCTCACGTCAATCAGGTTCGATTGCCGATGCTCATTGGCAGTGGCAAAACGCGATCATGAAAAACATCCAGATCATCGACGGTGCTGTGAATGCCACCTTCAGCGTGTTCCAGGCGACAGCGGAGGAGTTCGACGCAATCTTCCCGGACGGGCGCGACATGGAGTTAGTCGAAGACCTGATCGACCGGCTTGGGGAAGAAGCGGCGGGGGCTGTGTTGACGCCGCTTTGGGACCGCCCGATCCTGAAGCGCGATGCGCTCGGCATCCAAGGCACCCTGTTTTACGACAATGAGGATCGCCGGAGTCACATCCCGCTGTCCAAACGTGAAGTCGATTGGGACAGCGGCTCGGTCAACCAAGCCCAGCGAGACCTGTTCGCCAGACACCGCTAATTTGCCCACGCGTCCTAGGCGTGCACGAAGTTGGGGTTTTTCGCTTCCCCGACCCAGCAGCCGCCCTATTCGGCAAGGCGCTCGCCGGCTTTCCGCCGCGCAGGAAGTGCTTCGCCGAGCACTCTCCAGAACGAGCGCAGAAAGATCAGCGCGATCGCGGCGCCGACGACGATGTCGGGCCATGCCGAAGCCGATGCGGCAACGAGGGTGGCTGCAACGAGGACGCCGAGATTGGCTATTACGTCGTCGCGCGAACATTCGAATGTGCTGCTCATGTTCACGTTGCAAACACCGGAGCGCTAGATGAAGTGTCAGGCAGGTGATATTGGCGGCGAAGGCAAGGCCGCCGAAAGCCAGCATCAGCGTCGAGGACGGCGGCACGCCATTGAGGATCTTGTCGGCAATTTCCAAGACTATGGTCGCGCCAAACAGCAGGATGATGGTCCCTTGGCAATCGCGGCGCCCGCTTCCCACTTTGGTCCCCGGTGCAGGGCATAGATGCTCAGCGCATAGACCGAACCGTCGCCGAACATGTCGACCGAGTCAGCCATCAATGCGGTAGAACGGGCAATCAGTCCGCCGGCCAATTCGGCCGCGAACATTGCGAATTTGATCAGCATGACAACGAACAGGCCCCGTCGCTGCTCCCGCTTCAGGGCGAGCTCTGCAATCGCTTCGTGCTTTTTCGCGCAACATTCCTCGGTCATTTCGCCGGTTCCCCGCCCTTCGGCTTGCCTGGGCCATGCCGAGCCGGCGACGAGCCGGAGGCCCTCGCCCTTCCGATCGCGAGGACCTATGCACCCTTTAGCAACTACAGGGTCAAGCGCAGGCCTCCGGTAGGGAAAGAGGGACGATGAGAACCGGCGAACTCGCCAGGGCAACGGGCATCAAGGTGGAGACAATCGGATTTTACGAGCGGGAGAATCTCCTGCCTTCTCCTTCCCGGACAGCTGCCAATTATCGCGACTATGGCACCGAGCATGCCGCCCGCCTCAACTCTGTCCGTTGCGCCCGCGATCTCGGCTTTTCGCTGGCGCAAGTGCGCGGCTTGACGAAATGGCGAGCATCCATCTAGCCCCGGGTCGAACAGAAGGTTGCCAACCTCTGCGCACTCCAGGACGAACTCGTACGCCTGTTCGCCGACTGCCGGCAAGGCACTGTGGCCGATTGCCGCATCCTCGAAGCCATCGGATTGGAAAGGTCCCGGACGCTAGATGCGACGCAGACCGGCCGGATCGGCGAGGTCATTTCCTCCCCCGCCATTCACTCACTGGAAATTACGTCGTCTACCGAACGCCAGTTCGCAGGCCGGACCAGCTCGCCGTGCCAATCCGCCGAGCGGATTTCCGCCTTGCTTGTAGCTGAGAATCGCGATCTCCGCCGCCGCAGCAGTCGCCGTTCTCACTGTTTATGGTTAATTTGTCACTGCAGACGAACCGAAGGGAATTTGCGATAAGATGTTGTAAAACAGAAGGAAGCTCGCATCTTGGTAACTCAATATTAACCATTCTTGGAAGATTCTGCGAGGCGCAACGGGGGTCACCTTTCTGTGGAGATGTGACCAAATGAGTAAGGACGAAACGGCGGCATTTGCGGAACGGCTTCGGCTTGTTGCACAGTGTCTTAACAACCCGAACGATTGTGCCATCGTGCGGGAGTTCGCTTCGGAAATTGAATCAGAATATCGTTCTGAGATCGGCAATGGCGATGCCATGCTTGCGCATTAGCTTTTGCTATTTCAAATTTTCTGGGCGACGTATTTCCTTGCGGCGCGTTGAGGCTTTCAGAGGGTCTGACACATGACTCCTTTCAACAATGCCGTCCAAAGGACTTGCCCATGGCCTCAATTGATGATGGCGAACTTTATCTTGAAATCGAAGGTGCTAGCGAAGAGCAACTGCGCAAGGGCATCATCGCGGCGCGTCAGGAATTTGAAAAATCAGGCGTTCCGATAAAAGCGGCTTTCTTTTCCTACTTTAATCGAGATGGGGCCATTATGACCGGCCTTTTGGCGGACCTTTCGAGTAAGGATCGCCTGCAAGCACGAGTCATCGACTATGCTATCATTGCGGCGCAGATTGCTGCGAAGGTCGAGCTGGCAGATGGTGTTATTATTGAACTTGCAATTTACGAGGCGATTTTGCGAGCCAATATCGCTGAAGATGGTTACCCCGCCAGACGGCCTCCAGACGAACCTATGGCTCGCACGCCTGGGCCTCACTTCCATTTAGAGAAGTGGCCAATTTTAGAAGGTTAAACGCCTAATAAGTTTAGCCCGCAGCAAGCAACATGATTGTCACCACGGAGGACGAGCAATAAATGCGGGAAACGCGTTGGTGCGGGCATGGGAGATCGCATCCACCGCTACTTAGTCCCTGACCAGCCCTGTCGGCGATCCGACCACGACCGGGCCGGACTCCCGGTTCTGCTGCCCGGAGAGCAATTGGGGTTTCCGGTTTTCCGCATCCGGGTGCCGGTTGATTCCGACGATAGGAGTTTGGCCGCAAGCGATCCCTCGCCTTCTACTTGAAGGACGTACTGGCGGGAATTGCCCAAACCAATTTCAAACACGGAAGACAAAAACTTGATTAACAATTGTGTAGCGAAGGAAACTCGCCGGGGATCTCGAGCGTAGGCACCCCGCATGTCCGAGCCCGCCGACACCAAGCTCCCTTTCGAGGTGGACCGTGAATCGCTCGAACAAGCGCTGCGCAGCCATATCGGCCGGTCCGACTTTCCCTGCCTCGGCGCCAAATCGGCGGCCGCGAGAGATCTGCTGCATATCGAGGCCGCCTGGTCGATCACCAGCGCCTGGGACGATGTGCGGATCCATGATCACCTCCTTGCCTGGAGCTATGCCTATGCTGCCGATCCCGAAGGCCTGCGCAGCTTCGCGGTGGTGTTCTCAGGGCCGGACGATCTGAGCGAGGAAGCTTTCGAACGTGCCTTGTGGGAGCGCCTGCAATCGCTTTCCGACAAGGACGGATGGCGCGGCCAGCCTTATGATTCCCGCGTGGCAAGCGATCCGCAGGATTCCCATTTCTCTCTGAGTTTTGGCCAGCAGGCCTATTTCGTGGTGGGACTGCATCCCCAGGCATCCCGCCCGGCGAGGCGAATGCGCTATCCGACGATGGTGTTCAATCTCCACGACCAGTTCGAGCGTCTTCGCAAGGACGACAAATATGAGCGCATGCGCGAGCGCATTCTTGCGCGAGACAGGAAGCTCGCAGGTTCGATCAATCCGATGCTCGCCCGGCACGGCGAGGACAGCGAGGCGAGGCAATATAGTGGACGACTTGTAGGAGAGGACTGGCAGTGCCCGATTACGGACCGACGTACCGAATTGAACCGCGAAGCGGGGTGGCCTTCACTCTCGAAGAGGGAGACGAACTGATCGTCATCGATCCCGAAGGGGGCCAGGTCAGCGATCTGCTTGCTTATGCTGCCGGCGACAGGCGGGAAGTGCTCTCGAATGGGCGGACCTTCGACTACGAGGAGACCATTCGGCTGACGCAGGGCAACCGCCTCTGGTCGAACAGGTCGCGGATCATGCTCGACATTGTCGAGGACACGGCAGGAACCCACGATTTCCTGCTTACGCCCTGCTCGATCCAGACTTTCGAGCATTTCTATCCCGACAAGCCGCGGCATCGCGGCTGCTTCGGCAACCTTGCGGCTGCGCTGGCGGAATACGGCATCGAGCCCGACGATATCCCGACCGCCTTCAATTTGTTCATGAACGTGCCTGTCGCGACCGGCAGTGGCAAGATCGCGGTCCACCCGCCCGCCACCTCCCCGGGAGACCATATTCGCTTGCGCGCGCGCATGCCGCTGGTGATCGGACTCACCGCGTGTTCGGCCTATGCCTCCAATGGAGGCACGTTCAAGCCGATCGACTACCGGATCGCGCGGTCCGCGGAACGCGGATAGGCCGGTGCCGCCGTGCGAGCCGCTTCAGGTTTCCCCTTTTTCCAGCATCCGGAGCGGAACGATGAGTGAGACATTGGAGTTCTACGAGGAGCGTGCGAGGGAAGCGAGAGCTGCCGCCGAACGCGCCGCACTGGCCAATGTGCGCGACCGCGAGCTGCGCTCGGCCGCCGTCTGGGAAGGTCTGGCCGATCAGGCGCGCAGAGCAGAGCGGAAGCGCGCGCTGCGCGAAGAGGCGACAGGCCAGAAGGCATGATGGCCAGTCGGTCGGGGTCGAGTTCGCCAGGCCGTACGGGCTCAGGAAACATATGTTTGCTGGGCTCGCCTCTGCCGGCGCTATACGGATTGCCGGCAATGGGAGGATGGCTTGCTGACGAACCTTTTCTTGAAGGGCCGGCTGCGTCACGATCTGACGGCGGAGGAAAAGCGTGCGCTCGAAGGCGCCGCGAGCCGTACGATCACGCTCGGCCCTCGCAAGACACTCGTTGAGCGCGGGCGGAGGCTGGAGCACAGCTACTATCTCGTCGAGGGTACCATGCTTCGATATCTGGACGACAGGAATGGCGAACGCCAGCTCGTGCAAGTCAATCTCGCCGGCGACTTCGTCGACTTGCACGGCTACGCGATGAAGCGCCTTGATCACAGCGTCGAGACGCTGACGACCGTGAAACTGGCGGAATATCCGCATAGGGCGATCAGCAGCCTCGTCGAACGGTTCCCGCACCTCGCCCGCGCGCTGTGGTTTTCCACTCTGCTTGATGCCGCCATGCATCGCGAGTGGATATTCATGCTCGGACGGTTGAGGGGGGAAGGGCGCATTGCCTTTATCCTCGCCGAGCTGATCGAACGCTTGCGCTTCATCGACAGGTTCGACGGCCGCAATTTTCCGATACGGCTGCTGCAGCGCGACTATGCCGAGGCCTGCGGCATTTCCGTCGTCCATGCCAACCGCTGCTTCAAGATGCTCAAGCAGGACGGCATTCTCGCTCTTCGCGGCGAGGGAAGAATGGACATTCTGGACGAGGCGGGATTGAAAAGACTCGCCCAGTTTACTCCTGATCATCTCTACGGGCATGGAGAGCTAGCGCTCGGTTCCTTGCGGGACCGCTAGCGCGCGTTCGTCGGCGTCGCTCTGCTCTTTTTCGGACTGACGATTACCGCCTCGGCAGCATCGCGCTCGGCTTGGGGAGCCTGCTCGTCCGCGACAAAGCAGGCGGTAGACGCGTGTCGGGATCTTGATGCCATTGTTCAGCGTATAGGATTCGTTGAACATCTGGTCCCCTCAACGGCCTGCCGGAGCGTTTCTGGTCAGCGTCCAAATCGATTCGCGATAAGACCGCGTAAGTCTCCGGAGAGGCCGGGAGTACGTCGCGTGCTTCGCTGATGTGCAGCTTGCCGGCCTTTGGCCCGGACAGGAGAGTGCATGATTGATTACAAGGCGCTCCGCGATCGCATGGTCGACGTCCATCTCGTGCGCCGCGGCATCCGCGACTCCAACGTCCTGGATGCAGTGCGATCCGTCCCGCGCGAGCACTTCGTACGCGAGGGACTGGAGGAATTCGCCTACGAGGATTCCGCGCTGCCTATCGAAGAAGATCAGACAATATCCCAGCCCTATATCGTCGCCGCGATGATCGAGGCGGCGGAAGTGGAACCGGGTGACCGGGTCCTCGAGATCGGCGCGGGATCCGGCTATGCGGCAGCGGTGCTGGCCCAGATAGCGGGGCAGGTATTCGCCATCGAACGTCACGAGGTGCTCGGCGGGCTCGCCCGCCAGCGCACGGCCGCGCTCGGCTATACCAATGTCGATATTCATATAGGTGATGGCACTCTGGGCCTCGCTGAAGAGGCACCGTTCGATGCGATCCTGGTCTCTGCCGGCGGTCCGCAGGTCCCGGCTTCGCTCAAGGACCAGCTGGCTGTTGGCGGACGCCTCCTAATGCCGGTTGGCGAACGGGGCGAGCAGACGCTGCGCAGGATAACACGATGTAGCCACACCCGCTTCAATACCGAGGATCTTGAGGCAGTCATGTTCGTGCCGCTTATTGGCGAACAGGGGTGGCAGGAGGACGGGCGGCGCGGCGCGAGCAATCATGCGCCTGGCGCTGTGGGAGGCCTGTCGCTCGCGCAGATGCTCGCACAGGCGGCCGAGCCGCTTCCTGCGTTCGACGATCCGGCCTTTGGCGAACTGATCGACCGCTTTGCTGGGCGGCGCGTGGTGCTGCTTGGAGAGGCGAGCCACGGTACCAGCGAATTCTACCAGGCACGCGCCGCCATCACCCGCCATCTGATCGGCCACCATGGTTTTACCATCGTTGCGGTCGAAGCCGACTGGCCCGATGCGGCCAGTATTGATCGCCACGTCCGCCATCGCCGGCATCGCCCGGACGCAGAACCGCCGTTTCAGCGTTTCCCGACCTGGATGTGGCGTAACACGGATGTTCATGCGCTGGTCGAGTGGATGCGCGGATACAATGCAGGCATTGATGCGATGGAGCGAAGGGCAGGCTTTTACGGGCTCGATCTTTACAACATGTCTGCCTCGATCGCCGCCGTACTCGATTATCTCGACCGGGTGGATCCCGAAGCGGCCAGGATCGCGCGCGGGCGCTACGGTTGCCTGACGCCGTGGCAGAGCGAGCCCTCGACTTACGGGCGTGCTGCCCTGTCGCACGGCTATGCCGAATGCGAAGCTGCAGTCGTCGAACAGTGCCGGGAACTGCTTGAGAAGAGGCTCGATTATGCCCGCGCGGATGGTGACGACTTCCTCGACGCGGCGCAAAATGCACGTCTGATTGCGTCTGCCGAGCGCTACTACCGGATCATGTATTACGGTGGCGCAGAGAGCTGGAACTTGCGCGACACCCACATGTTCGAGACACTTGAGCATCTCCTCGAAGCCAAGGGGCCGCACGCCAAAGCGATCGTCTGGGCTCATAACAGCCATATCGGCGATGCGCGGTCCACCGACATGGGCGCGAACCGCGGCGAGCTCAATGTCGGCCAGCTCTGCCGCGAACGGTTCGGACGCGACGCGGCCCTGATCGGGCTGGGCACCCATACCGGAACCGTCGCGGCCGCCACCGACTGGGATGGGGAGATGGAAGTGAAGCGCGTCAATCCCTCGCGGCGCGACAGCTATGAACGCCAGTTTCACGACAGCGGGCGCGGACAGTTCCTGCTCGATCTCTCGCCAGGCGTGCATGAGGCGCTGCGGCGGCGTCTGAGCGAGCCTCGGCTCGAACGGTTTATCGGTGTCATTTACCGGCCCGAGTCGGAGCTTCTGAGCCATTACAGCCAGGCCGTCCTGCCGGAGCAATTCGATGCCTTTCTCTGGTTCGACGAGACTATGGCAGTCACTCCGCTCGGTCCGGAGCATCATCGCGGTGTGCCGGATACCTATCCATTCGGGCAGTAGCGGCCTCCGGCCTGCTCGGTCGCTGCACGGCGAAGACCGAATGAAACCGGCTTGCAGGAGCGATGCACAGGGCCTCAGCCTAGCCGGATCAACGCTTGGCACCACCTGACACGGCTATACCGACTTGTCCTCGTCCTCCTGCTTCGAGGGCTCGGCTTCGGTCCTGGCGATAAAGCTGATCTTGCCATTGGGCTCGAGTATTCCCCAGGCGACGTCAGCGATATGGCCGATACCGGCCAGCCTCATCTCGATTTCGAGCTCCGCGCGTGTGATGCGGTCGCGCCGCATGTTCGCCTCGACCAGTTCCCCGTTCCTTACAAGGACGCGCGGCACGCCTTCGAGCACACGTTCCGCGCGCGGCGACAGATAGCTTATCCAGCTCAATGAAAGCGACCAGAACGCGATCGTGAAAATGGCAATCGCCGCTCCCGTGATGCTGAAATCATTATGAGTGATGCCCTGCTGTACCAGGTCTCCCATCACGATCAGCAGCACGAGTTCGAACGGTGTCACCTGGCTGAGCTCGCGTTTGCCGAGCATCCGCAAAAGCAGATACATGATGAAAAATAGCACGGTGGCGCGAACGATGATGTCCATCAGGGAAGCACTCGCATCCGGATCGGCAGACTGGCTATCTCCTTCTCGCCATCATACGCCGCGATTTCGCCGCTGGTGCCCGCGAAAAGCGGCGGATTGATCTGTCCGTCGATCTTGAAGCGGAAGGTCTTGCCTGCCTCGACCCTGCCGAAGGAGAAGCGCCGAACGCCTTGGGCATCGCTCTCCTGCTGGGCGGAGGGCATTGTCGTGTTGATCGTCATCTCCCGCCACAACCCGTCCGATATGGCGATGACCAGATTGCCGACAGGCCGCTGCGGTTTCACCTCGATCACCGTCTCGAAGATCATGCCATTGCGCAGGATTCGCGGTGCCCGAACGCCGATGGTGGCGATATCCGTTCGCACCTGCCGCACCGGATCGGGCTGGCCGCCAAACGCCCCAAACAGGCCTGCACCAAGAATAGCGGCCAGCAGCATTATCGGCAGCGGGCTGGGCCTGCCCCGGCTCTCCTCGTGCTCCTGGCTTATGCCGTCTGGCGCTCGCGATCGCATCGTGAAACCGCCATCAAGCCGCCCGCGACCGATGCGTCGCGACGGCAGCCAGCATGTCGCGGAGCATGTCCAGCGCGACGCGCAGAGATGCGATACGAGTTGCGCCGCGCCCGATATCCCCGAAATGTTCAACGCGATGTCGCGTTTCCATCCTGTGCGCAGCACAGGCAAAATGCACGAGGCCCGGCTCGTCCTCGGGACCGGCAGGTCCCGCAAACCCGGTCGTGGCGACCGCCACATCGGCGTCCGACCGCGCGAGCGCTCCTTCCGCCATGGCGCGGGAAACCGGTTTGCTGACGGCGCAGCAAGTTTCGATCATCGTCCGGTCGAGACCAAGCAGATCGCATTTGGCCCGCTTGCTATAGGCAATGAACCCGCGTTCGAAGGCATCGCTGGCGCCCTCGATGTCGGTCAGCAGCGATCCCAGAAGCCCCCCGGTGCAGCTTTCTGCCGTGGCGATGCGCATTCCGGCATCCTTCGCCACCTTGAGAACCGATACAGCGTCTGCGATCACGTCTTCGGGTATCGCGGGCGACAGGGTTGCGGAATCGATTGCCATGCTGATCTTCCTTTCCTGCACTCAAACATGTCTGACGCCCTTGCCGTTCCCTGCTTCGGCATCGCGGCCAGGGGGCTTGTCTTAAAACCCCGCGACCCGGGCGGATTCCAGGAAGGGCCGGGCGGGGAGGGCACCTTCGGGTGCTAACGGCGTTCTCTCCGGGAAAGCGGGGGCCGCTTGACTCGCGGATCTGGCCAGTGCGGCCCCAACCCCGCGAAAATACCGGGCACGGCAGACGGAAAGGACGAAAGAATGACGGAGAACAAGGAAAGGAAAAGGAAGGATGAGACCGGAACGCCGCGTGGCCCGCTTGGCGACGCGCGGCCCGATGCCGACGGTGGAAAAAGCCCGACGCGGGGCGGACAACCGCCTGAAAAGGTCGAAGACCGACCAGTTGTCGGCTCGGTCAAGCCGGAGGATTATCCCTCCCAGCAATAAGCCGCGTCAGTCACGGACTGCCGGGGCGCGCTCCTGGCGGCCGTGAGGCTGGCAGCGCATGAGCCGCCCGACGCTGGTCGCTCCTGCTTCGCGAGCCGCTCGCCCTGCCGAGCAGGCCGGGCGGCGCCAGTCGCCTTTTTAACCGCCGGCATGCCGGCGGCGCGTTTGCCAGCCTTTCTTTGCCGCGGCCGAGCGCTTCTCGTGGCTCTGGCTGGATCCACCCTTGCGGCCGCCCTTGCGGGACGATGCATGGTTCTCCTTCGTCCCTTTCCCGGATCCCGACTTGTTACCGCCGCCCGATTCCTTGTTGACCGTCGCCCAGGCCCGGCGTTCGGCTTCCTTGTGGCTGACGCCGCGATCCTCATAGCCTTCTTCGATATGCTCGGCCTTGCGCTTCTGCTTGTCTGTGTAGCTCGATTTGTCTCCACGGGGCATGACACCGTTCCTTCCCATTGTTTCACTGCCCGTTGCAACGCTCGATCATTGCGAAGGTGCCGTAACGCAGCGGTTTGACTCCCGGCCGCACTACTCAGCGCGAACCGGGATTCCCCAGCGAGACCTCGTGAGTCCCCAGAGCGAGCCTGTCAGCCTTTCGCGAGAGCGCGCAGGTTTGAACGCGGCCCCGCGGATGTGATTCCCCTGCGGGCGGAGACCCCGCATGACCCCTACCAAGCTCCTGATTGGACAGATGCTGGTTGTTATCGCCATCATCGTCCTTGGCGTCTGGTCGGCCACGCAATGGGCGGCGGCCGCACTCGCCTATCAGCCGGAGCTGGGCAAACCCTGGTTCAGCTTGGACCAGCAGCGTTTTTACGTGCCCTGGGCACTGTTCCCATGGTGGTTCCACTTCGATGCCTACGCGCCGGAAGTTTTCGAGGAAGCCGGGGCTATTGCCGCAGGTAGCGGCCTGGCCGGTTGTGTTGCGGCCGTTTTCGGATCCCTTTGGCGCGCGCGGCAGCGCCGGCATGTCACCACCTATGGATCGGCGCACTGGGCGAAGGCCAGCGATATTGCGGCGGCCGGGCTTGCGGCGGGGAAGGGCGCGTTTCTCGGTCGCATCGGCACGTCCTATCTGCGCCATGACGGCCCCGAGCATATCATGGCCTTCGCGCCCACCCGCTCAGGCAAGGGCGTGGGGCTCGTCATACCAACCCTGCTCGGCTGGCCGGGCTCCGTCATCATTCACGATATCAAGGGCGAAAACTGGCAGCTCACTGCTGGCTGGCGCTCAAAATTCTCCCATTGCCTGCTGTTCGACCCGACCGACGAGCGATCGGCGCGCTACAATCCGCTGCTGGAGGTCCGCCGCGGCATTCACGAGGTTCGCGATGTCCAGAATATCGCCGATATCCTGGTCGACCCGGAAGGCGCTCTGGAACGCCGCAACCATTGGGAAAAGACCAGCCATTCCCTCCTTGTAGGTGCGATTCTTCATGTGCTCTATGCGGAAGAGGAAAAGACCCTCGCACGGGTCGCGACCTTCCTGTCCGATCCCGCACGTTCCTTCGCCGCAACGCTCGGTGCAATGATGGCGACCAACCATCTCGGCACATCCAAGGCACCGCAAGCTCATCCGGTGGTCACCTCGGCCGCTCGCGAAATCCTCAACAAATCGGAGAATGAACGCTCGGGCGTTCTTTCGACCGCCATGTCCTTTCTCGGGCTCTATCGTGACCCCACCATCGCCGCCGTCACTGCCACTTCTGACTGGCGCATCGCCGACCTCGTGGAAGCGGCGCATCCGGTATCGCTTTTTCTCGTCGTACCGCCATCCGATATCAGCCGGACTAAGCCGCTCATTCGCCTGATCCTCAACCAGATCGGTCGTCGTCTGACCGAAGAACTTCCCTGCAAGGACGTCTCGGATGAAGTAGAAAGAAAGCGCCACAAGCTCTTGCTGATGCTGGACGAGTTTCCGGCGCTCGGGCGGCTCGACTTCTTCGAGACCAGCCTTGCCTTCCTGGCAGGCTACGATGTGCGGGCCTTCCTGATCGCTCAGAGCCTCAACCAGGTCGAGAAGGCCTATGGCGAGCACAATTCGATCCTCGACAATTGCCATATCCGCATTGCTTTCGCGGCCAATGACGAGCGAACGGCCAAACGCCTGTCGGATACGCTCGGCACGGCAACAGAGCAGCGCGCGATGCGCAATTATGCCGGTCATCGTCTCGCTCCCTGGCTCGCCCATGTCATGGTCAGCCGGCAGGAGACCGCCCGCGCGCTGCTGACACCGGGCGAAGTCATGCAGCTTCCCTCCAGCGACGAGCTTGTCTTCGTATCCGGCGCTCCGCCGATCCGGGCGCAGAAGCTGCGCTATTATGCGGATCCTGCCTTTGCCGGCCGCGTCCTGCCGGCGCCTGCCCTTTCGCAGCGAGGTTACGGCGATGTTCCGCCAGCGCGCCCGCATGACTGGGGCAGGCGCATTTGCGCCGACGACACACCCGCGGCGCCCGTGGAAACGGAAGTTCCCGCATCGGACGAAGCCGGAGGCATGGACCAGCAGCGCCATCCCGCGCAGGAGATCGAGGTGCCCGGCTCCGAGGAGCGCGAGCCCGGCGCTCGGGCCGGTCTCTCCGATGAGGACAGCGATCCAGCTTCCGAAAAGCGTGCCATGGACCAGGCCGTTCGGGCCGTGCCCGCCCGAACCGCTTATGGGCTCGAAGCCGGCGAGGCGAAGCCGTTCAATCGCGAGCTCGGGCTGTGACAATGGCGCGCAAGGTTCGCCATCAGCTCTTCCTTCCCGGAGATCTCAGCGAAAGGCTTGAAGCGCTGGCGCGGGCGCCCGGTGTGACCAAGTCTGCCATTCTCGCCCGCGCGGTCAGCGACTGGATCGAGCGGCAGGGCACGTCGGAACTCGATAAACGCTTTGCCCAGCGTCTCGACCGGATCGGCGACCTGCTCGATCGCCTCGTGCGCGACAGCCACATCGAACTTGAAACGCTTGCGCTGTTCATTCGCTACGAACTGACGATTCATCCGCCGCTTGCCGAAAGTGACGCTGCCGGCAGGGCCGCAGGCAAGAAGAGGTTCGAAGCCTTTCTTGCGCAGGTTGCTCGCGAAGTGGGTACCGGATCGCGAACGCTCGACCGCGGAGGCAGGACATGACCGCGACGGCGACCGCCAGCCGCCGTCAGGCGATGCTGCGATCTGCGATGGGCCCCGCCATCGCCGCGGCCCTGGGCGACGCGCGCGTCATCGAGATCATGGTCAATCCAGACGGGGCCCTGCGCCTCGACATCCTGGGCGAGGGAAGGGTCGATACCGCGCTTCACCTCGATCCGGCGCAGATCGAACGGATCATCCGCCTCGTCGCCTCGCAGGCGCGCAGCGAGGTGCACGGCGACCGGCCCATCGTATCCGCCGAACTGCCGGCTGCCGAGGGAGCTGCCGGCGAACGCTTCGAAGGCATCCTGCCGCCGGTCTCGCCGGGGCCGTGCTTCGCGATCCGCAAGCCCGCATCGCGCGTCTTCACGCTCGGCGATTATGTGGCCGCGGGCACGATGTCTGGCAGCGCGGCGCAACTGCTTGCAAGGGCAGTCACTGAACGGCGCAATATCCTCGTGGTTGGGGGAACCAGCTCGGGAAAGACGACCCTGGTCAATGCCTTGCTTGCGGAAATGGGCAAGCTGGATGAACGCGTGATCCTCATCGAGGATACTCGCGAGCTGCAATGTCCGGCCCCTGACACGATCGCGCTGCGCTGTCGTCCGGGATTCGTCTCGATCGCTGATCTCGTGCGCTCGACCATGCGCCTGCGACCCGACCGCATCATCATCGGCGAAGTCCGCGGCGCTGAGGCTCTCGACATGCTCAAGGCCTGGAATACGGGCCATCCAGGCGGGATTGCGACGATCCATGCGAACAGCGCCCAGGCCGCGCTCTACCGGCTGGAAGGCCTGATCCAGGAAGCCGTGGTCACTGTTCCGCGCCACCTCATCGCCGAGACGGTCGATCTCGTGGTGTTCATCGCCGGACGCGGGATGGCGCGCCGGATCGCCGGCATCGCCGCAGTCACCGGTTTCGATCCGCAGTCCGGGGCCTATCGCTTCGCCGAACCCTATTCCTTCCCCGATCGACAAGGAGACTGATCGATGTCCGCTGTTCCCGTTATTCGCGATCGCCGCAAGATACTGGCTGTCGCATCCGTCCTGGGCCTGGCCCTCATTCTTGCCGGTCAGGCGCGAGCTGCCGGTTCGGGCATGCCTTGGGAGGAGCCGCTGCAGCAGGTTCTGGAATCGGTCCAGGGACCGGTCGCCAAGATCGTCGCGGTGATCATCATCATTATGACCGGCCTGACACTGGCCTTCGGCGAAACGGCCGGCGGCTTCCGGCGCCTGATCCAGATCGTGTTCGGGCTCTCGATCGCCTTTGCCGCATCGAGCTTCTTCCTCTCTTTCTTCAGCTTTGGCGGCGGGGCGCTGATCGCATGAATACGCCCGCAACCTATCGCGGCGAGCATGTCGAAGGCTTCGACGTGCCGATCCATGCGAGTCTTGGCGCGCCGATCCTGCTCGCCGGCGCGCCGAGGGGCGTTGCGATTGTCAATGGGACGCTCGCGGCGGCCGTCGGACTGGGCCTTCAGCAATGGCTGGCCGGCCTGCTTATCTGGGCGGTCGGCCACAGCCTCGCAGTGCTCGCCGCGAGCCGGGATCCCGACTTCGCACCGGTGCTGCTGCGCCATCTCCGGCAGAAGGCGTTCTACGCGTGCTGAACCTTGCCGAATATCGCCGAAAGCCGGCAATACTTGCCGACCTTCTTCCATGGGCCGCGCTGGTTGCGCCCGGTGTCATCCTCAACAAGGACGGCAGCTTCCAGCGCAGCTATCGTTTTCGCGGGCCGGATCTTGAATCAGCAACCGAAGCGGAGCTGGTTTCAGTGGCGGCGCGGGCGAACAATGTTCTCCGGCGCTTCGGATCGGGCTGGGCGCTCTTCGTTGAGGCCGAGCGGCGACCCTCCGCCTCCTATCCGGACAGCACATTTCCCGACGCAGCCAGCTGGCTTGTCGACCAGGAACGCCGCGCGGCCTTCCTCTCCGAAGGAGCGCATTTCGAAAGTCGCTATCTGCTCACCCTGACCTGGCTTCCTCCCCCCGACAGCGAGGACAGGGCAGGGCGCACGCTGATCGAACGGGCCGAGCCGACAATGCGAAGGAACTGGCGCTCGGCATTGGCGGGCTTCATCGCCGAGACCGACCGCGCAGCGGATCTCTTTGCCGGCTTTCTCCCCGAAATCCGTGTGTTGAGCGATACCGAGCTGCTGACCTATCTGCACGCGGCGATCTCCGATCGCGCCCATCCGGTCGGTGTGCCCGAGACTCCGGTCTATCTCGATGCGTTGCTGGCAAATACACCGCTTGTGGGCGGCCTCGAGCCGAAGCTCGGTTCCTTGCATCTGCGTACGCTCACCATTCGCGGCTTTCCCAATCTCAGCCATCCCGGTCTGCTCGATGCGCTCAATCACCTCGATTTCGGATTTCGCTGGGTTACCCGCTTTATCGCGCTCGACAAGAGCGAAGCGACGCGGGAACTGAGCCGCCTACGCCGGCAATGGTTCAACAAGCGCAAGTCTGTCACGGCAATGCTGCGCGAAGTGCTCTACAATTCGCCTGCGCAGCTCCTCGACAGCGATGCCGACAACAAGGCCGCTGACGCCGATCTCGCCCTCCAGGCGCTCGGGGGCGACCACGTCGCTTTCGGCTACCTGACCACCACCGTTACCGTGTCCGACCCCGATACGGCGAGGGTCGAGGAGAAGCTGCGCCGGATCGAACGTGTGATCGGGGGGCTCGGCTTCACCACGATCCGTGAGAATGTGAACGCGCTCGAGGCCTGGCTATCCTCGCTGCCCGGCCACGCCTACGCCAATATCCGCCAGCCGCTCGTCCATACGCTCAATCTCGCCCATCTCATGCCGCTCTCGGCCGTATGGGCCGGTCCGGCGCGCGACGATCATCTCGGCGGTCCGCCGCTGCTCTTTGCGAAGACCTCGGGCGCCACGCCCTTCCGCCTGGTCGGTCACGTGGGCGACGTCGGGCATATGTTCGTCGCCGGGCCGACAGGCGCCGGGAAATCGGTCCTGCTTGCGCTGATGGCGCTGCAATTTCGTCGCTATTCGCGCGCGCAGATATTCGTCTTTGACAAGGGCCTCTCGGCACGTGCTGCCGTTCTCGCCTGTGGCGGCGCGCATCACGAGCTCGGATCCGGCGGCGCCGGCCATTCCTCGCTGGCCTTTCAGCCCTTGCGCGCGATCGACGAGCCGGCCGAGCGAGCCTGGGCCGCCGAATGGCTGGCCACGCTTCTCGCCGGCGAAAAGATCGAAGTAACGCCCGAGGTAAAGGATCAGCTCTGGTCGGCGCTCGGCAGCCTTGCTTCGGCGCCGGCCGACGAGCGGACGCTTACCGGTCTTGCGCTCCTGCTGCAGTCGAGTGCCCTGCGCATGGCGCTCGCGCCATACACGCTGGAGGGTCCCTACGGGCAGATCCTCGATGCGAGCGAGGAGACGTTTTCCCTCGCGGACATGCAGTGTTTCGAGACCGAAGCGCTCATGGGCCATGCCAGCCTGATCGGGCCGGTCCTCACATACCTCTTCCACCGCCTCGAACAGCGCTTTGACGGCCGGCCCACGCTCCTGATCCTCGACGAGGCATGGATCTTCCTCGACAATCCGCTCTTCGCCTCGCGCATCCGCGAATGGCTCAAGGTCCTGCGCAAACGCAACGTTGCCGTGCTGTTCGCGACGCAGAGCCTGGCCGACATCGCCGACAGCACCATAGCGCCAGCCATCATCGAGAGCTGTCCACAGCGCATCCTCCTACCCAACGACCGTGCGATCGAGCCGCAGGCAAGGACGATCTACGAAGGTTTCGGCCTCAACCGCCGACAGATCGAGCTGATCGCCAGGGCCACGCCCAAGAGGGATTATTACCTCCAATCGGCGCGGGGAAACCGTCTGTTCGAACTCGGCCTCGGCCCGGTCACACTCGCAATTTGCGGCGCATCGGATCCGGCAGCGCAGGCCCGGATCGAACGCCTTCTCGCCGACCATGGCAGCGAGCCGTTTCTTGTCCGCTTCCTTTCCGGCTCGGACGCCCCCTGGGCGGCCGATCTCGTCCGGGCGTTTTCCGCCCCTCCTTCCCCCGAAACAGGAGACATCGCATGACCATGAAATCGTCGCCCCTTCCGCCGGCGCGCCTTGCCGGCCTCGCCTTCACACTCACTGCCCTGGCAACAGGCCTGCTGCTCCAAGCAGCCCCGGCCCAGGCGATCGTCGTCTTCGATCCCTCGAACTACAGCCAGAACGTGCTGACCGCGGCACGCACGCTGCAGCAGATCAACAACCAGATTCGCTCTCTCCAGAACGAAGCGCAGAGCCTGATCAACCAGGCCAAGAATCTTGCCGTGATCGATTTTCCCGAGCTTCAGCGGCTCAGTCGCACCCTGCAGACGACGACCACGCTGATGCGCGAGGCCGAAAAGATTCGCTTCGAGATCGCCAGCCTCGACCATGAATTCCAGCACTATTATCCGGAGCGCTTCAAGGCGGCGCTGACGCTCGACGAGCAGGTCGCGTCCGCCCGCTCGAGGCTCGACGCCGAATTTGCCTCCTATCGCCAGACAATGCGCGTCCAGGCGCAGATTGTCGGCAATATCGAGGAGGACAGCGCCACGCTCGATGCAATCATGGATCGCAGCCAGGCATCCGAAGGGGCACTCCAGGTCGGCCAGGCGACAAACCAGCTGCTCGCGCTCGCAGCCAAGCAGCAGTTCCAGATCCAGCAGCTCATGGCCGCGCAATATCGCGCGCAGGCGGTTGAGCAGGCCAGTCGCGCTCAGGCACGGGCCGATGCGCGGGTCGCCACAACGCAGTTCCTCGGATCCGGATCGGCTTACACGCCCGACTGATCCCGCCTGAGCCGGATGGCCCGAACCAGTTCGGCGGCAGTCCCCCTCCTGCCGCCGCGTCGCGAGGTACGGCGCCGCCTCCCCGCCGTGCCTCGCGACACCCCGACCGCCAGGAAGGAGATCGGATCCGCAGGATAAGTATGGAACGCTACACCCCCTCTCGGAGACAAGTCTCTCCATACTCTCCTCCGAACCGGACGTGCGGGTTTCCTCGCATCCGGCTCTCCATGCCTGCACGGGCGACCGCGCAGGGGTGGGCCTCAGATATGTCTGAGGCTGTGGAACGCATCCCAGAAGCCCCGCGTGCTTGCGCGGTGCCGAGCTTCTCGAGGCGCATCCCATCCGTTCGGTTTCGTAATGAGCTGGGTCGGGTAGCGATGGGTCCCACCTTCGGTGAGGAACCGCAGGCGTGTTTTGCCCTCGGTCCATTGCCGCCGCTTTCCCGGTGCGCTGTGATGATAGCTACGTCGGACCTTGTGCCACGACGCATCTCCATGCTTCTTCTTCAGCCAGCGCCCAACGCGCTCCCATATCCAGAAGTCGAGCTGATGGAACGCCCGATATGCGCCAGTGGCGTATCGGTAGTAATTCCGCCAACCCAGCAGGACCGGGTTGAGCTTGTCGATCAGTGTGGTGAGCATGCTCCCGGTGTGGGTGCGTTTCACCAAGACCTTGATCTTGTGGCGCAGGTCGTTCAGCTTCCCCTTCGGGATGAAGAGGTTGCCAACGCGGCGACCCGTGTTGCGGGCCTTGGTCTGCACCACGCGATATCCGAGGAAGTCGAAGCCTTTCCGGACATCGGTGACCTTGGTCTTTTCGATCGACAAGTCCATGCGAAGCTCCGTTTTCAGGAACTCCGCCAGCGCGAGCTTTTCCGCCTCCGCCTGCTCCCTCGTGCCATCCACGAGAACGACGAAGTCGTCCGCGTATCTGACCATGTAGAACACCGTGCGTCGCCGTTTATGGTCTTTGACCCGGCGGGCAGCGGCATTCACATATGGTTCGCGAGGGCGCTGGGACCATCGTCCGTATCGCTCATCGAGTGCTGTCAGGTAGATATTCGACAGCATCGGCGAGATGATACCGCCTTGCGGCGACCCGGTGACCGGGTGTCGAACGGTCCCCTCGACCATCACGCCGGCCTTCAGGAACGCCAGGATCAGCCTCAGCACCTTGCGGTCGCCGATGCGTTTCCGAACGCGCTCCATCATGACATGATGATCGATGGCGTCGAAGCATCCCTTGATGTCGCCCTCGATGACGTAGCGATAGACCGAGGGTCCGCGCTTTGTCGGGTGAAGGACCTTCACGATCCTTTCGAGTGCGTCGTGGGTGCTCCGGCCTATGCGGAACCCGTAAGAGGTCGGATAAAAGTCCGTCTCGAAGATGGGCTCCAAGACCAGCTTCAAAGCCATTTGTACCAGTCGGTCGATGAGCGTTGGAATGCCCAGCGGCCGGAACTGACCCCGCTTCCCCGGCTTCGGTATGAGCCTCTGCCTGACGGGTTGCGGTTGATAGGTTCCGTTGCGAAGGGCCTCACGAACTTCGTCGATCAGACCTTCTGCACCACCGGGGCGCTCTTCGACCACGCGCCGCGTCATGCCGTCCGTGCCCGGTGTCTTGCTGCCGCTGTTGCGGACAAGCCTTTCCCACGCTGCGGACAGTATTCTGCGGTCGCATACGATATTGAACAGATCAGCGAAGACCTTGTCAGGATCTTCGTGACTCCACCGATACAGTTTGCGCTGCATGTCGAGGACGAACGAGGTATTCACCTCATCGGACATAGGTCCACCTCCTGCCTGCTCGCTGTACCCACTGCCTCCCTTCGCCATGTGAACGGCTTTCCCGTTCTCGGACTACTACGAAGGCTCCGCCTCCCATCACCGCGATCGCTGGTCGCTTCAGCCGCCCGACGCGTGGATGCGCCGGGAGCGATGGCAGGGTTCCCAAGTTCCGTTGATGATCTCTCGCCTGCTTTAGGCACCGACTGTACCCCGTGTGGAATCGGGCAACGACACACCGCAAGCTCGTATCGTTGCTGGCGCGCGGCACGCCGCACGCCCCCAGTCCGCACATCCAAACAACGGACCAACACTCCACCGACCTGTGGCGTGAGCCACAGATCGATCCGCCCACTTCCGAGTCGGCGAATGTTCAAGTCTACCGGGGCGTCCGCCATCGGTTCGGTTTCCCTTGCCATGGCAAGCTCGCTCGCCGGGCCAGCCACAGGGTCGGAAGTCCCCGTCTGCCCGGCTTTGATGGGTTCTGCTGATTTATGCCTCACCGGAAGCACCCGGTTCGACTCACCCACAGCTTGTCACCGCGTGTTGCGTCACACGGTGCGCAGGGCCTTGCACCCTGCGAGATCAAAAACAGCAATAAAATCAAAGCACTCCTCTCTTTGATAAGGACTTGGCGCAGGTGAACGACCTCAATGTCATCGATCAGTTCATGAGCACCTTCATCCGCTATATCGACAGCGGGTTCGGCCTGCTGGGGGGAGACGTGCGCTTCCTGACCACCGTGCTGATCGGGATCGATATCACCGTGGCCGGCCTGTTCTGGGCCATGGGCGGCGAAGACAACGTGCTCGGCCGGCTGATCCGCAAGATCCTCTATGTCGGCGCCTTCGCCTTCATCCTGAACCGCTTCGCCTGGCTTGCCGACATTCTTGTCCGCTCCTTCGCCCAGGCGGGAATTACGGCCGGCGGGGGCGCTCTTACGGCCGATGATCTGCTGAAGCCCGGCCGTCTCGCCGGTATCGGCTTTTCAGCAGCGTGGCCGCTGCTCGATCAGGCCGCGGACCTGCTCGGCTTCACCAGCTTCTTCGACAATTTTCTCACGATCGCCATACTGCTTTTTGCCTGGGCCGTGGTGATCCTCGCCTTCTTCGTCCTTGCCGTGCAGATGTTCGTCTGCATCATCGAGTTCAAGCTTGTCAGTCTTGCAGGCTTCATCCTCGTTCCCTTCGCGCTGTGGAACCGGACGGGGTTTCTTGCGGAAAGAGTTCTCGGCCATGTCGTGAGCTCGGGTATCAAGGTGATGGTGCTGGGCGTCATCGTCGGTATCGGCTCGGGCTTCTTCGGCGATTTCACAAGCGCCTTGCAGGGCAGCGAGCCCGATATCGGTCAGGCGATGAGCCTCGTCCTGGCGAGCCTGGCCCTGTTCGGTCTCGGTATCTTCGCGCCCTCCGTGGCAAGCGGGCTGGCGGCCGGAGCCCCTCAGCTTGGCGCCGGAGCGGCTCTGGGCGCGACTATGGGCGCGGGCGCAGCGAGCATGCTTGCCGGTGGCGCTGCATTTGGTGCGGCGCGTCTGGCTGGCGGTGCTGCGCTGGGCGCGGTCCGCGCCGCAACCTCGCTTGGCGCGGGCGCACGCACTGCTTATGCGCTCGGCAAGGAAACTGCCAGCTCACCGAGCGCAATGGCGGGGCTCACGGGCGCCGCGCGCGCGGGAGCGGGCGTGCTTCGCACCCGCGCGTCATCCGCAATCGGTCTGGGTGAGGCGGCATCGGGCGGCCGCCAGGCCGCCTGGAATGCTCTTCACAACACGAACTCTCCTCCGCCGACTTCCGGCGGAGGAGAGACGGCGCCGGCCTGGGCGCGTGCGCTGCAAGCCGGCCAGTCCGCCCGCCATCGCCGGCAGATGGCCGTGCATGCGCTGAGTCAGGGCGACCGCGGCGCCGGCGGGGTCATCCCGGACATCAAGGAAAGGAGCAACTGAACCGATGCGCTTCAAGCGAAACATCGCCGCCTATGGCCACACGCCCGAACCCGAGACGCCCTATCAAAGGGCAGGCCAGGTCTGGGACGAGCGCATCGGGTTGGCGCGCGCGCAGGCACGCAACTGGCGGCTCATGGCCTTTGGGTGCCTGGCGCTCTCGGTTGGCCTGTCCGGCGCACTCGTCTGGCGGTCGCTGCAGTCCCGCCTCGTGCCTTATGTCGTCGAAGTCGACCGGCTTGGCGCGCCGCGTGCGGTGACCGAGGCGCAGCGAAGCTACCACCCCGCCGATCCGCAGATCGCCTGGGCACTTTCCAAGTTCATCAGCCATGTCAGACAACGCTCGCTGGATCCCGTACTCATGCGTGCAGGCTGGCTCGAAGCCTATGACTTCGCGACGCGGCGCGCTGCGGTCTTTCTCAACGCCTATGCACGCGCATCCGGCGCATTGACCGGAACTGGTGAGCGAACGGTCTCGGTCGAGGTCACGAGCGTGGTCCGGGCTTCGGATGCAAGCTTCCAGGTCAAGTGGATCGAATCCGAGTTCGAACGCGGAAGTCCCGCAGGATCAAGCAGATGGACGGCGATCCTGACAGTGGTCGAGAAGCCGCCGACTGACGCCGCGACGCTGCGGAAAAATCCGCTCGGCATCTATGTCGATGCGATCGACTGGAGCCGCGAATTCGAGCCACAGGGTCCGGCAGGGGCGCGCAGTGCAGCCAAAACCAGGCCTTCCGTCGAACCGTCAGCCAACCATGCCTTCATTCCAGAGGAGACCTTCCGATGAAATCGCTGTCTGTCGTTACGGCCATTCTTGCCGGACTTGTCCTCCCCGCGTCGGCAGCAAATGCGGGCCAGGCCATCCCGGTCGGGCGCGCCATTGCCGAAGCCACGCGCGCGGCGACCGTCGAGCCCACGCCGGGCGGATTCATGAACGCGAATCAGCTCTATGTATGGTCTGAAGGCGCGGTCTACCGTCTCTATGCAGCGCCGGGTTCGATCACCGACATCGCTCTGCAGCCAGGCGAGGAGCTGGTGTCCGTTGCAGCGGGCGATACGGCGCGCTGGATCATCGGGGACACGACAAGCGGAAGCGGGGAGGGCACGCGTAGCCATATTCTCGTCAAACCCGTCGCGGCCGGTCTTTCGACCAATCTGGTCATCACGACCAGCAGGCGGGCCTATCATCTGAGCCTGCTCAGCGTCGCCGGCGCAGCCATGGCGGCCCTGTCATGGCGCTATCCGCACGATGATCTTGTCGCCCGCAAGCGGGCCGCCATTGCCGCCGAAGCGAAACAGCCCGTCGCGGCCGGCCTCGATATCGAGCGTCTCTATTTCGGATATGCCGTCAGCGGAGACAGTCCTTCCTGGCGCCCGCTGCGCGTCTTCGATGACGGGCGACAGACCTTTATCGAGTTTCCGGCAACGATCGCGACGGGCGAGGCGCCACCGCTTTTTGCAGTCGACGCGGCCGGCAAGGCCGAGCTGATCAATTACCGCATGCGCGGGCGTTTCTATGTCGTCGACCGGATCCTCGACCGCGCCGAATTGCGGCTCGGGACGAAGAAGCAGCAGGTCGTGCAAATCCGGCGCGGCGGCGCGGCGGGCGGGGCGTCATGAGCGGGGAGCAGGAACTGCATCGCTCTTCCGCGGATCAAGCGGCGGACGAGCAGACGCCGGAAGCGCACGAGGACGGTTCCGCAACCAAAGCCCGGGAAGAGCCGCAGCAGGAGAAACCGGCCGCGAAGCTTGACCCGGAAAGCCTCGCGATCCGTACGCCGCCACCGCGCGCGATCCGGTTCAGGCGAAGCGTGGTCATCGGCGGAGCGGCCGCGGCATCGCTGGCGCTGGCGGGGGCGGCGTGGCTGGCCCTGCAACCGCAGATCTTCGTGCCGGCTACGCGGGCAAGCGACGAACCGCAGCCCGCAGCGGGCCTAGCAGAGGACGCAGTTGCCGGTCTTCCCGAAACCTACGCCGACGTGCCGAAACTAGGGCCACCGCTTCCCGGCGATCTCGGGCGGCCGATACTGAGAGCACGGGAGCGCGCGCTGGCCGATCCGGCACAGGGCGCCGTGGGAGTGGATGCAGAGCGCGCCGCGCGCGAGAAGCAGGCGGCGGAGCGCGAAGCTGCCCACCGCTCCGCGCTGCTCATCGCCCTGGCGCGTAACACCGCATCCGGTACGATCGCAGAATCATCGGCGACCGCGCTCCCTGGGCTGTCGCTTGCGGACCAGCCTCCCGCCGGGGAGGCCGCCGAGGACCACAAGACGGGTTTCGTCTCGGCGCTGGATATGCGCGGCGACATAAATCCCCACCGCCTGGCCATGCCGGCCTCGCCCAATATGCTGATGGCGGGCAGCGTGATCGCCGCCAGCCTGCTGACCGGTCTCAATTCCGATCTGCCCGGTTTCGTCATCGCCCAGGTGACGCAGAATGTTTTCGACAGCGCGACCGGTCGGATTCTGCTCGTGCCGCAAGGCGCCCGGCTTGTCGGGCGATATGACAGCGTAGTGGCCTATGGCCAGAAGCGTGCGCTCGTCGTGTGGCAGCGTTTGATCATGCCCGATGGCAGCTCGCTGCGGCTCGACAATATGCCGGCAAGCGATCCATCGGGCTTTTCCGGCCTCGCCGACGAGGTCGACTTTCACAGCTGGCGGCTGATCAAGGGCGCCGCTATCGCCAGCCTGCTTGGGGTCGGTTCCGAACTGTCGGTTAGCGGCGAAAGCGATCTCGCCGAAGCAATCCGCGAATCCGCGCAATCAAATGTGTCGCGCGCCGGCGACCAGCTCACCCGGCGCAATCTCGATATCCAGCCCACCATCACGGTCCGCCCCGGTGCCGCTGTGCGGCTTATCGTCCAGCGCGACCTGATCCTCGCCCCATGGAAAGGAGAAATGGCCCCATGACTATCAGGCTCGCCCGGTTGCCCGATCGCAAGCCCGTCAAACTGTCGATTGCCGTGATGCCACATCTGCACCAGCGATTGCAGGATTACGCAGCGGCCTATGCCGAGACCTATGGCAGCAGCGAGGAACTCGCCGAGCTGGTCCCGGCCATGCTCAGCGCCTTTCTCGACAGCGACCGGGACTTCGTGCGCCGACGCAAGCGCTCCGGCACAAGCTGAGCCGAGCGGTGCAGTTCCTTTCGCTCAGACAGGCAGCCGAACTGCTCAACATCCATCCCAACACGCTGCGCAGCTGGGCGAAGGCCGGCCGTGTGCCCGCGATCCGTTTCGGGCGGGCCTGGCGCTTTATCGAGGCCGATCTTGTCGCCGCCGCGCGGGCGGGATATCCTGCGCCTGCACGATTGCAGCCAGATGCCCGGGAAAAGGAGGCAGTATGGCACTCTGGAAACGTGCAAGAATATACTACGTCACCCTCGCAGCACCTGACGGAACGCGCCTTAGACGCTCTACTGGAACGTCCGACAGGAAAAAGGCCGAAGAATATCACGACAAGCTGAAGGCCGAGCTGTGGGATCTTGCCAGGCTGAAGCGGAAGCCGAAACGGACCTGGGACGAAGCGGCTTTGCGGTGGCTGAAGGAAAAGGCGCACAAAAAGTCCTACCGGGACGATGTGAGCCGGATCCGGTGGTTCACCCCATATCTGCGTGGCAAGACACTGGACCAGGTGAGCAGGGACATGATCGACCGGATCATTTCGCGCCATCTCGCCCGCAGGAGCAATCGCACCAAGGACCTCTATGTCGCGCTCATTCGCGCGATCTTCCGGAAGGCGATGCGGGAATGGGAATGGATCGAGCACATGCCGGCGTTCCGGACCTATTCGCGCGGCGGAAAGGGCAGGGTGCGCTATCTCACCCATGCCGAGGCCGACGCGCTGTTGGACCGGCTTCCTGAGCACCAGCGCGAGGTCGTGCTGTTCGCTTTGTCGACCGGCCTGCGTCAGGGGAACATTCTCCGGCTTCGATGGGAGCAGGTCGACATGGCCCGCCGCATCGTGACGATCGGGGATGGCGAGACCAAGAACGGGGAGGCGCTCGGCGTTCCCCTGAACGAGGCTGCCCTTGGCGTTCTGGAACGGCAAAGAGGCAAGCATCGCACCCATGTGTTCACCTATCGGGGCGCTCGGCTCCGTTCGGCGAACACGCGCACATGGCGTGCAGCCTTGAAGGCATGCGGGATCGAGGATTTCCGCTGGCATGATCTGCGGCACACCTGGGCGACCTGGCTAAGGCAGAATGACGTGCCCACCTGGGTGCTTCAGGAGCTGGGGGGATGGAAGAGCGAGACGATGGTGCGACGCTATGCGCATATGTCGGTCAAGCACTTGCGGCCCTATGCCGACCAGCTGATTATTCCGGGCACGGCCGGCGAAGGCCGCAAGCGTCCGGAAAGGCGGGAAAGCGCAGGTCACAAAAATGGTCACAGTGACTCTCGTCCGAGGCTCAGGCTGGTTGCCGGCCTCGACGTAACCGACTGATTGTAAAGGATAAAAATGGTGGACGCACTAGGGCTCGAACCTAGGACCCGCTGATTAAGAGTCAGCTGCTCTACCAACTGAGCTATGCGTCCATTCCGGCGTTTCCGCGGAAGCCCCGAATCGCGGGGAGGGGCTCATATAGCGGTTGTTTCGCGCTTGAAAAGCCCCGGCTTGATATCAGCGAAAAGTGCTGCCGCTGGACTGCCTGCTCCAGCGCTCGATCATCATCAAAGTGCCGATGCAGATCATGTTGGTCATCATTGAGGAGCCGCCATGGCTCATGAAGGGAAGCGGGATGCCGACGACCGGGGCGAGGCCCATCACCATCATCAGATTGATCGCCACGTAGAAGAAGATCGTCGCCGTGATTCCGCCGGCCAGCAGGCGCGAGAAGCGGTCCGGCGCGTTGCGCGCCACGACCATGCCCCAGCGCAGCACGATGCCGAACGCCAGCAGCACGAGCAGGCCGCCCAGCAGACCCCATTCCTCGGCCATGGTGGCGAAGACGAAGTCCGTATGCGGCTCGGGCAGGTAGTTGAGGTGGCTCTGCGACCCCTCGCCGAAGCCCTTACCGAAGATCCCGCCCGATCCGATCGCGATCTTCGACTGGGTGATGTGATACCCGTCTCCCAGCGGATCGCTTTCCGGATCGAGGAAAGTGGTGACGCGGCGTTGCTGGTAATCCTCGAGCACAAAGAAATAGGCGATCGGAATGGCGATGAGCCCGGCGAGCCCGCCGCCGATGAACCACTTGGAGGGCAGCCCGGCGAGGAACATAACCACCGCGCCGCCGAAGGCGATGGCGAGCGCCGTGCCGAGATCGGGCTGGATCAGCACCAGCCCCATCGGCATGGCGATCAGCACGCCAGCGGGCAGCAGAGCGCGCCAGCTGCCGGTCATTCCGGCGGGCAGCGAATGGTAGAAGCTGGCCAGCACCAACACGATGCCGGGCTTCATCAGTTCCGAGGGTTGCAGGCGTACAAAGCCGAGATCGAGCCAGCGCTGGCTGCCGCCGCCGACAGCGCCGAGTATCTCGACCAGCACGAGCAAAAGCAGGATCGCCGCATAGGCCGGATAGGCCGCGAATTGCACGAGCGGCTGCGGGATGCGCGACATGATGAGCGCCATCGCCAGGAATACCACGTATCGCAGCAAGTGCGACGAGGCGAAGGGCTGGAACGAGCCGCCCGCCGCCGAATAGAGCACCGCCGCGCCGAAGCAGACGAGCAGGGTCAGCGGCAGCAGAACGCGCCAGGGCAATTCCGCCAGCGGCGCGGGGAGGATGGCGCCTCTCATTGTCCGTCGGTTCCGTTTGTGGCCGCATCGGGCTCGGGGCGAGGGGCCACGGCCGCGGTTGCGGCGGCGGCGGGCTGCGCGGCGGCGCGCGCTTCGGCATCGACTTCGCGAGCGACCGCCACCGGGTCGGCCGGGGCGGGCGGAAGGTCGACGCCGGCAGCGGCGGCGAAGCGCGCATAATTGGCCGCCATCCGCTCCTGCGCGGTGCCGCCCCATTGGCTTTCCAGCGTGTGCAGCGCGTCGAGCGCCTTGGCCGGATCGAACAGAAAGGTCATCACGTCGCGGGCCACCGGATAGGCGGAGCCTGAGCCGCCGCCATGTTCGATCACCACCGCGCAGGCATAGCGCGGATTGTCGAACGGGGCGAAGCAGATGAACAGGCCGTGGTCGCGATATTTCCAGGGCCCGCCCTTGCCGCTGCTGACATTGAGGCTGACCACCTGCGCGGTACCGGTCTTGCCCGCCATCAGCACGTCCGGGATCGGTAGCCGCGCGCGCCCGGCCGTGCCGGGGCCGTTGATCACGTCGCTCATCGCCTTCTGGATGATCTGCACGTGATCGCCGTGGAAATTCATCGATTCGAAGCCCGGCTTCGATCCGTCGAGCAGCATGCGCGGCATCACCTTGTTGCCGGTGGCGATGCGCGAGGCATAGACGGCCAGCTGCAGCGGATTGAACAGCATGTAGCCCTGGCCGATGGTGGCGTTCACCGTGTCGAAGGCCTGCCATTCGCGGCCGTATTTCTTCAGCTTCCAGGCCGGATCGGGCACGGTGCCGTAGAACTGGCTGGTGACGGGCAGCGGGAATTCCTGCCCCAATCCGCAGCGGCGGGCCATCGGGGCGATGACATCCATGCCGAGCTTCTGGGCGAAGTAATAGAAATAGACGTCGCAGGACTGGTAAATGCCCTTGGACATGTTGACCTGGCCGTGCCCGCGCCGGTTCCAGCAGTGGAACACGCGGTTGCCCACCCGCAAGCCGCCGCCGCAGAATGTCGATTCTTCGGGATCGAGCCCGGCCTCGAGGAAGGACATGGCCACCATCGGTTTCACGGTCGAACCCGGAGGATAGAGGCCTTTCAGCACCTTGTTGCGCAGCGGAACCCGTTCGTCCTCGCGTAGCATCTGGTATTCGACGCGGCCGATCCCGTCGGAAAAGCTGTTCGGATCGAAGCTCGGCATGGAGGCCATGCACATGAGGTCGCCGGTCAGGCAGTCGATCACCACGACCGATCCGGATTCGAGCCCGATGCGCCGCGCGGCATAGTCCTGCAGCGGGCCGTCAATCGTCAGCCGGATGGGCTGGCCCTGCACGTCCTCGCGGGTTTCGAGGTCGCGCACGATGCGGCCCGAGGCGGTGACTTCCACGCGCCTTGCGCCGGGCTGGCCGCGCAGGGTCTGCTCGAATTGCTTCTCCAGCCCGTCCTTGCCGACCTTGAAGCCGGGTGTGACCAGCAGCGGGCTCGGATCGGCCTCGTATTCCTCGCGCGAGGCGGGGCCGACATAGCCGATCAGATGGCCGACCGAGGGGCCGGTGGGATAATAGCGCGAGAAGCCGCGCTGAGGCACCACGCCGTGCAGGTCGGGCAGCCGCACGCTGACGGCTGCGAAGGTCTCGTAATCGAGCCCGCTGGCCACCGGAACGGGCTGGAAGCCGGCGGACTTCTCGATCCTGTCGCGCAGGTCCTCGGTCTCGGCCAGGCTGAAATCGAGCAGCGAGCTCAGCTCCGTTACCGTCGCGGCGGGATTGGACAGGCGATCGGGAATGATGTCGATGCGGAAATCGGCGCGGTTCGAGGCGAGCGGCGCGCCGTTGCGGTCGAGAATCCAGCCGCGCCGCGGCGGGATCAGCGACAGGTTCACCCGGTTGCTTTCCGCCTCCATCTTGTATTTCTCGTTCTCCGCGACGGCGATGTAGCCCATGCGCGCGGCCAGCAGCAGGCCGATACCGCCCTGGATGCCACCGATCACGAAGCTGCGCCGGTCGAAGCTCTGCGAGAGCGAGCTGGTGGTGAATTTTAGCGCGGCCACGTGTCAGCCAATGCGCCGGACGCGCGTCAGGCGAACACGATCGAGAATGGAAACCATGCGGGCGATAATGGGAAACAGCACGATCGAGAGCAATAGCTGCGGCAGAATGACCCTAAGCTGCACGAGATTGAGCGAGGCGCCGGAAAACAGCCCGCAAGCAAGGAGATAGATGGTGATGACCAGGGTCGCCGTCAGCCAGTCGAGCCAGAAGCTGCGCCAAGGGAAGCGGATCTCGATAAGGTCGATCGCGATCAGCACGAGCGAGAACAGCAATATGCCGCTGCCCAGCGGCTGCCCAGAGAACAGATCGTCGAACAGGCCAAGCGGCAGGCCGGCCCAAAGCGGCAGCAGGCCGGGCCGTAGCAAGTGCCAGGCCAGCATGATCAGCAACGCCATCGGGGGGATGATCGGGGTGGGAGACAGGATGGGAAGCCACGGCGTGATCGAACCGAGGAGGATCGTCGCCCAAGGGATGCCATAGGCGAGGAGGGGCGAGTGGACACGGTTGATCTTGCTGCCGAATGCGTCCCGCCGCGCGCGCGGATTGAGGCTGTCCATTATTCGGCCGGCGCCGTTTCGCTGGCGTTCTCGTCCACCGCTGCGGGCTGCCAGATCGGCTCGACTGCCACCACGTCGGTCGCGGCGGGATTGCTCAGCAGCCGCGCGATCGCGCCGTCCTTGGTGATTTCGGTCGCCAGCGCCACTGCCGTGCCCGGGCGGAACAATCCGCCGGCGCCGGAGGTGACGAAGACGTCGCCCTCCTTGATCGGGTTGATGCCGAGATTGATCAGCCTGAGCCGCAGCGAGCCGTCCGAGCGGCCTTCGGCGAAGGCGACCACATCGTCGGTCGCGCGGCGCACGGGGACCATGCTCTCGCTATCGGTCAGCAGCAGCACACGCGAGCTGTTGGCGCCGGCTTCCAGCACCCGCCCGACCAGGCCCATCGGCGAACTAACCGGCATGCCCGGCCGCACGCCGTCATTCCTGCCGGCGGAGAGGAAGGCGAAGCGCCGCGTGCTCGACGATGTCGAACCGATCAGCCGAGCATAGGCGACGACTTCGGTCTGGCCGTCGGACAGGCCGAGGACGGCCTTGAGCCGCTTGTTCTCCTCTTCGACGGCTTCCGCTTCGGCCAGCTTGACGCGCGCGATGCGGACTTCCTTCTCGAGCATGGCGTTGCGGCTGCCCGCCCGGTAATATCCGGCGATGGCGGAGAAGATGCCGCGGCCGTCCGTCCGCGTTTCCGCGCCGACTTCGCCGACGGGCGCGGCGACGTCGCTGGCGGCGGTGCGCAGACCGGAGAATGTTTCAGGGCGCCACAGCGAAATGATCAGCAACACCGCACCGATGAGCGCGCCCAGGCCGGCCACGAGGTAGCCGGCGAAGACTCCCATCTGCGCCTTTCTGTTGCTTCCGGTTCGGCGGCTTGCCGGCGGTGCCATGCCCGCCCCTTCCTTTGTTGCTGACCGACCGACCTTACGCGGTCATCAATACGCCCCGGTAAATCGGATCTTCCATGGCTCGGCCGGTGCCCATGGCGACGCAGGACAGCGGATCCTCGGCGATGCTCACGGGAAGGCCGGTTTCTTCCTTCAGGTGATCGTCCAGCCCGCGGATCAGCGCGCCGCCGCCAGTGAGCACGATGCCCTGATCGACGATGTCGGCCGCCAGTTCGGGCGCGGTGTTTTCCAGCGCGATGCGCACGCCTTCCACAATCGCGCCGATCGGTTCGGACAGGGCTTCGGCAATATGCGACTGGTTGATGGTGATTTCCTTGGGTACGCCGTTCACCAGGTCGCGGCCCTTGATCGTGATGATCTCGCCCGTGCCGTCTTCGGGAACGGTGGCGCAGCCGTAATCCTGCTTGATCCGTTCGGCCGTGGCGTCGCCGATCAGCAGATTATGGTGTCGTCGGACATAGGAGACGATCGCCTCGTCCATCTTGTCCCCGCCGGTGCGCACGCTGGTGGTGTAGGCCAGGCCGCGCAGCGAAAGCACGGCCACTTCGGTCGTGCCGCCGCCGATATCGACCACCATCGAGCCGACCGGCTCCGTCACCGGCATGTCTGCGCCGATCGCCGCCGCCATCGGCTCCAGGATCAGGAACACTTCTGAAGCGCCGGCATTGCTGGCCGCATCGCGGATTGCGCGGCGTTCGACCGAGGTGGAGCCCGAGGGGACGCAGATCACGATTTCCGGGTAGCGGAACAGGCTCTTCTTCCCGTGCACCTTGCGGATGAAGTATTTGATCATCTCTTCGGCGATTTCGATGTCGGCGATGACACCGTCGCGCAGCGGGCGGATCGCCTCGATATTGTCGGGCGTCTTGCCCATCATCAATTTCGCGTCGTCGCCCACGGCCTTGACCCGTTTCACGCCGTTGATCGTTTCGATGGCCACCACGGACGGCTCGTTCAGCACGATTCCGCGATCCTGAACGTAAACCAGGGTGTTCGCCGTACCCAGGTCGATGGCCATGTTCTGGGAACCGAACTTGAACAGGCGGGAAAAGAAGGAACTCATCGACTAATCCGTATCTTACCGCGAGATGTTGTGCAGGGCCGGCAGGCGAGCGGCATGCGCACACCGGAGGTGGCGGCTCCTTAACTCGAAGAGAGAATAAAGGCCAAAAATTTTGTCGAAACCGGGGGAGTTTTACACGGCTCGTCTCGAAATCGAACCCTCGGCGCGTTACGAGGGGCCAATGCCGACAATTCGCCGCCTTCCGGAGACCCTCGTAAACCGCATCGCGGCGGGCGAAGTGGTGGAACGGCCGGCTTCCGCGCTCAAGGAACTTGTCGAGAACGCGATCGATTCCGGCGCCACGCGGATCGGCGTGGCGATCGTCGAAGGCGGGCTCTCGCGGATCGAGGTCACTGACGATGGTTGCGGCATGGATGCCGACGAGATGGCGCTGGCGCTGGAGCGGCACGCGACCTCGAAACTGCCCGACGACGCGATTGAACAGGTCGCCACGTTGGGCTTTCGCGGAGAAGCCTTGCCCTCGATCGGCAGCGTCGCCCGCCTGACGCTGGAAAGCCGGGTGCGCGGGGCGGGGCAGGGCTGGAAACGGGTGGTCGATCATGGCGTACTCGCGGAAGAAGGACCCGCCGCCCTGCCTCCGGGAACACGGGTGCGGGTGGAGAACCTGTTCGGCAAGGTGCCGGCAAGGCGTAAGTTCCTGCGCACCGCGCGCAGCGAATATGCCGCCTGTCTCGATGTCGTGCGCCGCCTTGCCATGGCGCGGCCCGATATCGGCTTCACTTTCGATCATGGCGACCGGCGTATCCTCGGCCTGCAAGGCGGGGAGGCGCTGGAAGCGCGTGTGGCGCAGATCGTGGCGCGCGAACTGGCGGAAAATGGCGTGTCGATCGATCTCGATCGCGGCACGATGCGGCTGACCGGGGTTGCCGGCCTGCCGACTTACAATCGCGGTGTGGCCGATCACCAATATCTGTTCGTCAATGGCCGCCCGGTGAAGGATCGCCTGCTGACCGGCGCGGTGCGCGGCGCCTATGCCGATATGCTGGCGCGCGACCGCCACGCGGTGCTGGCGCTGTTCCTCGAATTGCCGCCCGAAGAGGTGGATGTGAATGTCCACCCGGCGAAGACCGAAGTGCGCTTTCGCGATGCGGCGGCAGTGCGCGGCTTCATCGTCTCGGGCTTACGCCAGGCGCTCTCCACCGGCGACAAGCGCAGCGCGCAGGCGCCCGATACCGGTGCGATGGGCCGCTGGCAGGCCGAGCCCATGCGCGAGGAACCCGCTCCGGCGTTGCGCTCGATCTTCGAAGGTCGCGACTGGGGAGCGCCGAATCCCGGCGTTCGCGAGGCGCGTCCGGCCTGGCACGCGTCCGATACGGATTTGCTGGCCGCGCCGCAGGGCCGCGCCGAAGTGGCCGCCGAGCTGCCGGAAGAGGCGGCGGACTATCCGCTCGGCATTGCTCGCGGGCAGGTCGCCAACACCTATATCGTCGCCGAAGCGAGCGACGGGCTGGTGATCGTGGACCAGCATGCCGCGCATGAACGGCTCGTGCTGGAACGGCTGCGCGCGAGCGGGGCGGGGCAGAAGGTCGCCGCCAGCCAGGCGCTGCTGATGCCCGAAGTCGTCGAAATGGACGAGCCGGCTTGCGACAGGCTGGAGGAACAGGCCGAGAAATTCGCGCAATATGGGCTTGTTATCGAACGCTTCGGCCCCGGCGCGATGCTGGTGCGGGCCGTGCCGGGAGCGCTGAAGGGCGCCGACCCCGAAAGCTTGCTGACGGATCTGGCCGACGATCTTGCCAAACACGGCGAAAGCCTATTGTTGGGCGAACGGATCGAGCATGTGCTGGCAACAATGGCTTGTCATGGTTCGGTCCGCGCCGGCCGCACGCTGGCGGTGGCCGAGATGAATGCCCTATTGCGCGAGATGGAACGCACGCCGCGTTCAGGACAATGCAATCATGGCCGTCCAACATGGGTCAAATTGTCCATGGACGATGTCGAGAAGCTTTTCGGGAGGCATTGATGCGCCGGGTGGTGTTGGCAGCTTTGTTGCTGGCAGGATGCTCGAACGAACTGACGCCGGAAGAGCAGGCGGCACAGGATGAGCGTGACATTGCGATGGTGGAGCAGGCCAACGGCGCGATGGCGCCGCTGCGCGAAGTGACGCCCGAGCCGATCCTGTTTCCCGATATCGAGCGTTACGACCTCTCCGGCACGGCCTGCAATTATGCGCCGGGCACCAGCCTGGGCACGCGCGTGGTCGCGCGCGAGATCGACGCCTATATGAAGCTCGACGGCGAGATGCTGCGCTTCGCCGCCGATCCCGGCGCGCGCAAACTGCCCGACGATACCCGCTCGGTCTATAATGGCCGCGAATATTCGCTCCAGCTCGAAATTGCGGGCGACGGCGCGCCTTCGGAAAGCGGCGGGCCGCAGGCGCTGGACTATGAAGGGACGGTGACCCTGCGCGACAAGCATGGCCGCGTGGTCTACGAGGGCAGCGGCCTAGCCCAGTGCACCAGTTGACGCCTTAGATCGCCAGACGCAGCAGCATCCACAGGCCCATCGCCATCATCGCCAGATTCTCCGTCAGCGAGACGAAGCCGAGCGGCACGCTGCCGCTGCCGCCCACGCAGGCGCATTTGATCTCCCGCTTCTGGATATAGACGGCGTAGAACACCGAAGCCGCTCCGATCGTGCCGATGAACAAGGCGATCGGGATGGACAGCCAGGGCAGCAAGTGCCCGGCCATCAGGATCGCCGCCGCCGCCTCCAGGAACGGATAGGCATAGGCATAGGGCACCGACCGCCGCGCCAGCAGGTCGTAACCGATGAACATGCTGGAGAAAGTCTCGACATCCTGCAGCTTGAGCATGGCGAGCATCGCCATGGAGAAGGCGACGAACCATTCGGCGGCGCGGATCGTGAAGGGCGAGCCGAAGGACCAGACGCTCAGCGCAACGGCCAGCCCGAGCGCGACGCCGAACACGGCTATCACCGGGCGGTAGCTCGTCTCGCCCTGTTGGGGCAGGCGCTCGCCGAAGAATTCGCGCAGCGCGTCATAGCCGCCGATCCGCTTGCCATCGATGAAGGTCTGCGGCGTGGTGGCGACATCGTGCTTCCGCTTGAACGCGTCGGTTTCCTCGCGCGTGGTCAGGTAATGGTCCTCTACCGCGTAGCCATTCCGCTCCAGCAGCCATTTGGACTTCACGCCGTAGGGGCAGACATGCTTCTCCATCACCATGCGATAGAGCGTGGCGGTCTTGGCGTCCGTCTGCCGGACATTGGGGCGGTCTATTCGAGTCTGTTCGTTCATGATGGAAAATCCTATACCCTCCGTACCCAGGTACGGAGTCAAGCCCGACGCAAGGAGCGAACATGGCCGCAATGTCCATCGCGCAACTGGCGAGAGCGGCCGGCATCGGTGTCGAGACGGTTCGCTATTACCAACGCCGCGGGCTGCTTCGCGATCCGAAGCCGTCGCGGCATCCGGGCGGCGGCATCCGTCATTATGACGATGACGACCTGCGAAGGCTGCGTTTCATCGCCGCCGGAAAGGAAGCCGGCTTCACCCTGGCCGGGATCGCGCATCTGCAGGAACTGGACTCGATCGACGACCGCGCCGAGGCGCGCCGGCTCGCCGCCGAACGGATCGTCGCGCTGGATGAGCAGATCGCGCGGCTGCAAGCGGCGCGAGACAGGCTTCGCAAGCTCGCCCAGGAATGCGGCAAGGGCGGGGCGGGGCCCTGCCCGATCATCACCACATTGGCGGAAGACTGAGGCGGGCGGTCAGCGCAACCGCTTCACATAGAGCTGGTTGTCGTCGCGGCGTTCCAGCTTGAAATAATCGCCCGCCGCGCGAACCAGGTCGGACAGGCGCTTATAGCCGTGATTGCGCACGTCGAAGCTCGACCGGTTGCCGGCGATCTGGCCGACTTCCTGCAACTTGGCAAAGCCCTCGTCGTCGCGGCTCGCCGCTTTCCAGGCCGCGCCGAGCAGGTCGATCAGCTCCTTGTCGATCGGCGTGTTGTCGGCCGTCTTGCTGTCGTCGGATTCGGAGGTGCGGATCAACTGGTCGACGTCGATGAAGCGGGTGCAGGCGGTCTTGAAGGCTTCGGGCGCCTTGGCGCTGCCGAAACCATAGACGATCAGCCCGTCCTGCCGCAGCCGCGTGACCAGCGGCGTGAAATCGCTGTCCGAGCTCATGATCCCGAAACCGTCGACCTTGCCGCGATAGAGCAGGTCCACCGCGTCGATCGTCATCGCCATGTCGGTGGCGTTCTTGCCCTTGGTCAGATCGAATTGCTGCATCGGCTGCAGGCCGTAACGATGCGTGATCGTGTTCCACTTGCTGAGCGCGGGCTTGGCCCAGTTGCCATAGGCGCGGCGGATATTCACCTGGCCCAGTTCGGCAAGCACGGTCAGCACGGGATCGATCCCGTGATGGCTGGCATTGTCCGCGTCGATCAGCAGGGCGATGTTTTTCAGGGCTTCCTCGGGCATGGCGCGCTACATGGCGGGGCGGTCGGCGCAAGGCAAGCGAAGGGTAGGATTTGCCGGGGGCTAGCCTGTTCGATCACCGCGCCAGGATGGCCGGCAGCCGTTCGGTCGTTCTCGCGGCTTCCTCCGCCAGCCATTCGCGAAATTGCCGGACATGCGGTTTCGCCGCCTGGTCGGTCCTGAACCGTGCGACGAAACCGAACGAACTCAGATGCGGCTCCTGCCGCGGAAAGATCAGGCCGATCTCACCGGCCTCGATCAGCGGAGCCACCAGGTTCAGATCGAGAAGCGCGAACCCGGCATCCGCCAGTACCGCGTCGATGGCCGTCGACACTCGCCGGAAGCGTATGCCTCGTTCGGGGGCGGTGCGCGCCATCCGATGCCGCCGGACCCATTCCGGCCAGGTCATATGCGCGGGATCGTCGCGAAAGGCATCCAGATGGAGGAGCGGAAAGCCTTCCAGCCGCTCGCCCGCAGGGGCCTTGTTTGCGCGTTCGATATTCACGCGCGAGGCAACCGGCGCAACGCACAGCCTGAACAACAGATCGCCGTTGTCCCGCTCGTCGGCCTCTGCGAGAACGATCTCGCAATCGGCACGGGCAAGCCGGGGCGGGACATCGCCGCTGCCATTGAGGCAGATCCTGAGATGGGGATGGCGCTTGCGAAAATCCTCAAGGCGGGGCGCCAGCCAGATATCGGCAAGGTCCGAAGTCGCGGCGATATGCAGTTCGCGGCTGCGCAGCCCTTCCATCGCCTCCGCCGCCTTGCCCAATTCGGCGAAACCCGCATGCAGGCTCGGCAATATATCGGCCAGCTCCGCCGAAGGCTTCACGCCCGAACGGTCCCGGCTCACCAAATCCATGTCGAGATAGTCTTCCAGCGAGCGGACGCGCTGGCCGACAGCCGCCGGCGTTATGCCCAGCACTTCGCCGGCTGCCCGAAAGGATCCGAGCCGAACCGCCAGCTCGAGCGCCTGTAGCGACTTGAGATTGGCCGGGTGAGTCATGCGCCCATACTAAAGGCCAGTTTTAGTTAGCGCTACGAGCTTTAGATTGTCCTCGCGCCGCCGATCGGGGAGACTCGCCGCATTGGAGACAGCGAACGAAAGGGCAGTGCGATGGCGCAATTGCGGCGTTTCATGGTCGAACGGAAAATTCCGGGTGTCGGCGGCATGTCGCTGGTCGAGCTTTGCGGGGCGGCGAGAGCATCCAACAATGCGATCGAAAATCTCGGGCCGTCGATCCAGTGGGTCCAGAGCTATGTGGCGGGCGACAAGACATTCTGCATCTATCTGGCAGAGAGCGAGGAGCTCATCCGCCAGCATTCGGAAGCGAGCGGCATACCGAGCGACAAGATCACCGAGATCCACTGCATCATCGATCCCCTGACAGCGAATAACTGACTCCATCCCGATTTCAGTGGAGGCGGACCATGACGAAGTTTCTCTACGCAGCCTATTCGCTCGCGAGCTATGCCTGCTTTCTCATAGTCTTCCTCTATCTCGTTGCTTTCATTGCCAACTCCCCCCTTATTCCGAAGACGATCGATAGCGGTTCCTCGCCGTTTGGCGGCTCTCCCGTGCTGGTCGATCTCGGCCTCATCGCGCTTTTCGGCATCCAGCACAGCGTGATGGCGCGCAAGACCTTCAAGGCCTGGTGGAAACGGATCGTCCCGGCCCCGGTGGAGCGCAGCACCTATCTGGTCTTCTCCTGCCTCGCGCTCGCGATGCTATTCGTGTTCTGGGCGCCGATCGCACAGCCGGTCTGGCAGTTGGACACACCATGGCTGCGCATCACGGTATGGGCGATATTCGGCCTGGGCTGGATGGTCTTGCTCAGCAGCACTTTCCTGCTCGATCATTTCGAGCTTTTCGGATTGCGGCAGGTTTACGATTACTGGAAGCAGCGCTACCCTGCGGCACCGAAAATGCGCGAGCCGCTTTACTACGCATTCGTGCGCCACCCGCTTTACAGCGGCTTCCTGCTGGCCTTCTGGGCTGCGCCGACAATGACCATCGGCCATCTGATATTCGCGATCGGCATGACCCTTTATGTCCTCGTCGCCATCCGCTTCGAGGAGCGGGACCTGCAAGAGACCTTCGGCGAGCGCTACTCGGCCTATCGCGAAAGAGTGGGAATGTTGCTGCCCCGCATTCGCGCCCGCTGACTGATCGGGCGTCACGCGAGGCGGGTTTCCTACATCGCTATGTTAGCGCTTTCTGGCGCGATGCCCGTTTGTCGCTGTAACAGCCTGTTCAACCGCGTAAATCCGCCTCCGCGCGCCTCGAAAGATTTTCGCTCCAGAACAGTGTTCCAAGTGTTCCAGCGCCGCCCCCGGAGGCGGGGAAAATACGGCGAAGAATCGGCCTCAGGCCGGCGCGAAAGTCCCGCTTTGCTCGTCCAGCAGATGCAGCACGCCGTCCGATATGGCGAAGAAGGCGCCGCTCAGCCGCAAGCTGCCCCGGCTTTCCTTCTCCCGCACGCAAGGGAAGGTGCGCAGATTCGCGATGCTGACTTTCACCGCCGCCTGTTCCATCGCGCGTTCGGCGGTGCGGCCGGTGGTGCCGAACTCCTTCGCGATCGGTTCGCGCGCTTCGTCGAGCATTTCGATCCAGTCGGCGATGAAGCCGCCCTTGCCGGGCTCGGTCCCATGCATGGATTGCGTGAGCGCCGCCTGGCAGCCGCCGCACATGCCGTGGCCCATGACCACGATTTCCTTCACCTTGAGCACCTGCACCGCGAATTCCAGCGCGGCGGAGACGCCGTGATGGCCGGGATTGGTTTCGAAAGGCGGAACCAGCGCGGCAACATTGCGCACCACGAAGATTTCGCCGGGGCTGACATTGAAGATCTGGGTCGGGTCCACCCGGCTGTCGGAACAGGCGATCACCATCACCCGGGGCTGCTGCCCCTCGCTGAGCGCGGCCCAGCGTTCACGCTCGGGTTCCCAGCCATGTTCGCGGAAGCGCCGATAACCATCGACCAGTTCGGAGAGTTCAGGAGAAAGACGTGCCATAAGGGTGCAAATGCCGCTCGCCATTGCCACTGGCAAGACCGTTCCCTAAGTGAGCGGGTGATGAACGATCTCTCTCCAGCACCCCGCCAGCCGCGCGAACGCAAGCCGGACTGGATTCGCGTCCAGGCCCCGGTCAGCAAGGGTTATCACCAGACCCGCAAGCTGATGCGCGACCTCAATCTGAACACCGTGTGCGAGGAAGCGGCTTGTCCGAATATCGGCGAGTGCTGGACCAAGAAGCACGCGACGGTGATGATCCTGGGCGACGTGTGCACGCGCGCCTGCGCCTTTTGCAACGTCAAGACCGGCATGCCGCGCATCGTCGATCCGCTGGAGCCCGAGCATGTGGCGACCGCCGCGGCGACGATGGGGCTCGAGCACATCGTCATCACCAGCGTCGATCGCGACGACCTTCCCGATGGCGGCGCTGGCCAGTTCGTGAAGGTGATCGAGGCCCTGCGTCGTAATACGCCGGATACGACGATCGAGATCCTCACCCCCGATTTCCGCGGCAAAATGCGCCCGGCGGTGGAGGCGATCTGCGAGGCCGGGCCGGACGTCTATAATCACAATCTCGAAACCGTGCCGCGGCTCTATCCCACGATCCGCCCGGGTGCGCGCTATTACGCGTCGCTGCGCCTGCTGGAGGAAGTGAAGAGCCACAATCCGCTGATCTTCACCAAGTCCGGCATCATGCTCGGCCTCGGCGAGCAGCGGCTCGAGGTTCACCAGGTCATGGACGACATGCGCAGCGCGGATGTCGATTTCATCACCATGGGGCAATATCTCCAGCCAACGCCGAAGCACGCCAAGGTGGAGGATTTCGTGACTCCGCAGGCTTTCGATGCCTTCGGTTCGATCGCGCGGGCCAAGGGCTTCCTGCAGGTCGCCTCCAGCCCGCTGACCCGGTCGAGCTATCACGCGGGCGACGATTTCGCCCAGATGAGGGCGGCGCGCGAGGCAAAGCTGGCGAAGCAGGCGAAGTCCAAGGCCTGATGCCCGGAATCCACGAAAGCCGCCGTCTGCCTTATAGCGCGGAGCAGATGTTCGATCTCGTTGCCGATGTCGGCAGCTATCCCGAATTCCTGCCCTGGGTGGTGGCGACGCGCGTCCGTTCCGACGATGGCACCGAGATGGTCGCCGACATGCTGGTCGGCTTCAAGGCGCTGCGGGAGAAGTTCACCTCGCGCGTGGAGAAACGCCGGCCGGAGCGGCTCGAAGTCCATTATGTGGACGGGCCGATGCGCGATCTCGATAATGTATGGGATTTCCACCCGCTGCCGGAAGGCGGCTGCGAGATCGAATTCCGGGTGGACTTCACATTCAAGAACAAGATGTTCGAAATGCTGGCCGGCCAGTATTTCGACCGTGCTTTCCGCAAGATGGTCGCCGCTTTCGAGACGCGGGCGGACGAACTTTACGGCAAGAGCAATTCCAGCGCGCAAAGCGTAGCCTGACGGCGCACGCCGGAACGGTCCTGCTCGTCGAACAGCTTGGATTCGGCATCCGGCTCCTCGCTGCCGCGCACCGCGCGGGCAAAGACCACCGTGCCGACCGGCTTCTTGTCGCTGCCGCCCTCGGGCCCGGCAATGCCGCTGATCGCCACCGCCACATCGGCCTCGCTATGTTCGAGCGCGCCCTTGGCCATCGCATAGACGCAGGCCACCGAAACCGCGCCGAAAGCGTCGATGATATCGTTGGCGACATCGAGGCATTCGTTCTTGGCTTCGTTCGAATAGGTCACGAAACCGCGATCGAGCACCGCCGAGGAACCGGGTATCTCGGTCAGCGCCGCGGCGACGAGCCCGCCGGTGCAGCTTTCCGCGACCGCGATCTTGCGGCCGATCGCGGCATTTTCCTCGACGACCTTGCGGGCCAGCGAGACGATCTCTTCGGGGAGGAGTGAGTCGGTCATTGATCTTCCATTGGGGAGACCGAAGGGGCTGTCCCGAGCGGGTAGCCAGCAACCATTCGGTTCAGGTCCTTTCGAGCGGGACAAGCGTCGCCACAGCCTGGGCTGCAATGCCCTCTCCGCGGCCGGCGAAACCCAGCCGTTCGGTCGTGGTGGCCTTCACGTTGACCGCGTTTACTCCTGCCGACAGCATCTCGGCAAGCCGTTGTCTCATGGCGTCGCGATGCGGCCCGATCTTGGGCGCCTCGCAAATGATCGTCACATCGACATTGCCGACCGCGTAACCGGCTTCGTGCGCGAGCTTGACGGCATGTTCGACGAAGCGATGCGACGGCGCACCTTTCCACTGCGGATCGCTGGGTGGGAAATGCTGCCCGATATCGCCCGCGCCGGCCGCGCCTAGAATCGCATCGACCACGGCATGCAGCGCGACATCGGCGTCGCTATGCCCGGCAAGGCCCCGATCATGATCGATCTTGACGCCGCAAAGCCAGAGTTCTTCGCCTGCTGTGAGGCGGTGGACGTCATAACCCATGCCGGTGCGCACGGGCACGGGCGAGGGAAGGGGGCCTGTCACGAAATCCTCCGCGAAAGTCAGCTTGCGCAGCCTCTCGTCGCCATCGACCAGAGCGACGTCAAGCCCGGCGGCGCGGGCCACTTGCGCGTCGTCTCCCGCGTCCGCCTCGCCCGGCCACGCGCGATGCGCGGCGAGAATATCGGCGAAGCGGAAGGCCTGCGGTGTCTGAATCCGGCGCAATTCCTCGCGCTTCGCGGCGCGCGCCATCAGGCCGTTCTCGGCGCGGGCAAGGCTGTCGACCACGGGCAGGACCGGGGTCGCTCCCGGATGGCCGGCCAGCGCATGGAGAAGGCGCGTGACGACGTCTTCCGGGCAATCGGGCCGCGCGGCGTCATGGATCAGCACGAATTCCGGCGCGGCATCGGCAAGCGCCTCCAGGCCCATGCGAACCGATGCCTGACGCGTGGCGCCGCCTGTCACGAGCATGACACCTGGAATACCGGCCAGCGCTTCGCCCGCCACTTCGTCCGCATTTTCCGGAACGACCACCGACAGACGCGCTGCTCCGGCACGGACAAGCGCCTCCGCCGCGTGGCGCAGCACCGGCTTGCCGCGCCAGATCGCAAACTGCTTGGGCAGAGGCTGGCCGGCGCGCAGTCCCTTGCCGGCGGCGACGATCACCGCGGCGAATCTGTTCCAATGCTGGTCGGGGGAAGGGGGCATGGCGCTCTGGCGGGCGCTAGCGCCTTGCGGGCCCACTCGCAATCCACTATGCGCCTGCCTATTATTTAGGCACATCATGACGCAAACCTCGCTTCCCACCCCTCCGGCGCTGAAGCCGATCGACATCGGGCCGATCCGGATCGACTGCCCGGTCGTGCTCGCGCCGATGACCGGCGTCACGGACAGGCCGTTCCGCACGCTGGTGCGTCGCTATGGCTCGGGCCTCAACGTGACCGAGATGATCGCGAGCGAGGCGGCGATCCGCGAAACGAGGCAGTCCATCCAGAAGACGGCATGGGACCCGATCGAGGAACCCGTTTCCATGCAGCTCGTCGGCTGCGATCCGTCCAGCATGGCGGAGGCGGCCAAATTGCAGGAGGGCAATGGGGCCGAGATCATCGACATCAATTTCGGCTGTCCGGTGCGCAAGGTCGTCGGCCAGCTGGCCGGTTCGGCGCTGATGCGCGAAGTGCCGCTCGCGACCGAGCTCATGCGCGCAACGGTGGAAGCGGTCGATGTGCCGGTCACGGTCAAGATGCGGATGGGCTGGGATCATTCGGACCTGAACGCGCCCGAACTCGCGCATATTGCCGAGGATCTGGGCGTGAAAATGATCACCGTGCATGGCCGCACACGCAATCAGATGTACAAGGGCAATGCCGATTGGGCCTTCATCCGCAAGGTCAAGGATGCGGTGTCCGTCCCGGTCATCGTCAATGGAGATATCTGCGGCGTGGACGACGCGGCAAAGGCGCTCGAGCAGTCGGGCGCGGATGGCGTGATGATCGGTCGCGGTGCCTATGGCAAACCCTGGCTGCTCGGCCAGGTGATGCATTGGTGGCAGACCGGCGAAACGCTGCCGAGCCCCGATTTCGATGAGCAATATGATGTGCTCGTCGAGCATTACGGCGCCATGCTCGAGCATTACGGCGCCGATGTCGGGGTTAAGATCGCCCGCAAGCATCTCGGTTGGTACACCAAGGGGATGCATGGTTCGGCCGAGTTCCGGAACCGGGCCAACTTCATCGACGATCCCGAACAGGTGCTCGGCGAACTCGCACGTTTCTACGAGCCATTCCTGCGGCGGCGCGCAGCGTGAACGAAATCGTCGCGGGAAGGCCCGAACCGCGCGAGCAAATCGCCGGGCTGACCTTTGCGCTGCTGCTTGTCGATCCTGGCCTCACCATCCGCGAGGTGAATCCGGCGACGGAAAACCTTCTAGGCCGCAGTTCCAGGCGCCTGCTCGGGCGCAAGCTGCTAGACATTCTGGTCTTTGCCGAAAATCGCATCGTCGAAAGACTGGTTACGCAGGAAGAGTCCCAACTGGTCGCGCGCGGCCTAGCGATGCAGGTCGATGACCGGGCGATAACGGTCAATCTCACCGTTTCCTCGATTTCCTCGCGTCCGGGCTGGCGGGTCGTGACCCTGTCCGATGCGGGGCAGGGCGAGCGGATGGGCGATGAGGAGCGGACCGCCGGCCTGCGCGGCCCGGCCGTGCTGGCGCACGAGATCAAGAACCCGCTCTCCGCGATCCGTGGCGCGGCCCAGCTCATCGCCCGCAAGCTCGACGACAAGGATCGCGCGCTGACCGGGCTGATCGCGGACGAGGTCGACCGGATCGCACAGCTGATCGATCGCATGCAGCGCCTCGGGCGCGAGCAGCCGGAGCCGGTGGCTCCGCTCAATCTTCATGCGGCCATTCATCGCGCCTGCGACACGGTCGTTGCCGCCAGTTCGGCTCCTGCCGCAATCCAGGAAGAATTCGATCCCTCCCTCCCGCCAGTGCTCGCCAATGAAGGCGCGTTGGTCCAGGTGCTGATCAATCTTATCAGCAATGCCCGCGATGCCTGCCAGGATCAGGAAAAGCCTGAAATCGTGATCCGCACGCGGTTCGTGAGCGGGCTGGTAATGAATGTCATCCGGCTCGGCCGGCCGGTGAAACTGCCGATCGAGGTACAGGTGAGCGACAATGGGCCGGGCATCGATCCCGCGCTGCGCGATCATATTTTCGAACCCTTCGTGTCGAGCAAGAAGAACGGGCAGGGACTCGGTCTCGCTCTGGTGCACAAGCTGGTGCGCGACATGGATGGGCGGATTAGCCACGAACGTGACGAGAATGGCGGATGGACGCATTTCCGCGTGCATCTGCCGATGGCGAAATAGGGCCGCAAAGAGGGATGGGGGAATAGCATGAGCAGGCGCGCACTGCTGGTGGAAGACGACGCTTCGATTGCCACGGTGATCACCGCGGCGCTGGAGGACGAAGCCTTCACCGTGCATCGCTGCGACAGCATTTCCTGTCGCGATCGGATGCTGGGCGAGAACGAATACGACGTTATGCTCACCGACGTCATGCTGACCGATGGCGACGGCATCGCGTCGCTGGATGAGGTTCGCGAGACTTGCCCGGACATGCCGGTGATCATCCTGTCGGCGCAGAACACGCTGGATACGGCTGTGCGCGCGTCCGATAATGGCGCGTTCGAGTATTTCCCCAAGCCCTTCGATCTCGACGAACTGGTTCGCGCAGCGTGCCAGGCGGCCGATGCGACGCTGGGCGGTGGTGAGGCGGCGCCGGATGCACCCGATGGCCTGCCGCTGATCGGCCGCAGCCAGGCCATGCAGGACGTCTACCGGATGATCACGCGCGTCCTGCGCAACGATCTCACCGTGCTGATCCTCGGCGAATCCGGCACCGGCAAGGAATTGGTGGCCGAAGCGATCCACCAGCTCGGCTCGCGCAAGGATGCGCCCTTCGTCGCCGTCAATACCGCCGCGATCCCGCGCGAATTGATCGAGGCCGAGCTGTTCGGCCATGAGAAGGGTGCTTTCACCGGCGCGATTAGCCGAAATATCGGCAAGTTCGAGCAGGCCCAGGGTGGCACGCTGTTTCTCGACGAGATCGGCGACATGCCGCCCGAGGCGCAAACGAGGTTGCTGCGCGCATTGCAGGCCGGGCGGATCCGCCGCGTCGGCGGCAGCGAGGAGGTCGCCATAGACGTGCGTATCATCGCGGCGACCAATCGCGATCTCGCTCCCATGATCGTCGACGGGAGCTTCCGCGAGGACCTCTATTACCGGCTCAACGTCGTGCCGATCCACCTGCCGCCGCTGCGCGAGCGGGAAGGGGACGTGCCGCCGCTGGCCATGCATTTCCTTCGCCGTGCCGCTGCCGACGGCCTGCCCGCGCATACGCTTTCCAAGGAAGCGGCGAATCTGCTTTCGGTCCAGCCGTGGCGCGGCAATGTTCGCGAGCTGCGCAATTTCATCTACCGGGCTGCGCTGCTTTCGCGCGAGGACGAGATTGATGGCGGGACGGTGCGGCAATTGCTGGCCGATCGTCCGGCCGCCGAAGTGCCCATGCCCGCGGCCGAGGATTTCGGCTGCGCGGTGACTGCCTGGCTCGCCGGGTCCGATTTCGCGCCGGGTGCGCTTTATCACGCTGCGCTGGCGGAGTTCGAGAAACCGCTGTTCCGGCACGCCCTGCGGGAAACGGGTGGAAACCAGCTGCGCGCGGCGCAATTGCTGGGCATCAATCGCAACACCCTGCGCAAGCGGCTCGACGATTTGCAGATCGATCCGGAGAACTTTTCACAGCGTGGATGACACGCTTTGGGCGGATCGGGGCAATAAGGCCTTGCAAAGCTGCAACAGCTTCGTTGTAAGATTGCAACGATGTCAGCCACGTCTCCCGCCAAGGCCAATGCCGACCTGACTCGCGTCCGCCGCGTCCCACGCTGGTGGCGCCGTTCGATGGTATTTGCCCGGCGGGCGAATATCTTCATGTGGCTGGGAATCGCCTCGGCGATCGCGCTGGTGATCATGCTGGCCGCCTCCTGGCTCGCCTTGGCGAATTCCGAAAATCAGAGCGCGCCTGTCTCATCGATGCAGGCGGCGGCGATGTTGATCGGCACGCTGATTCCCGCGCTCGCCCTTATCGTCCTGTTCGGCAGACGGATGGCAATCAAGCGGGCGGGGGGCTCCACCGCGCGGTTGCATGTGAACCTTGTGTTCTTCTTCTCGCTGGTTGCGGCGATCCCGACATTGCTCGTGGCCGTGTTCGCGAGTGTCCTGTTCCAGTCGGGAGTCCAGTTCTGGTTTTCGGATGAGCAGCGCGGAATCCTCGAGGATTCCAACGAGCTTGCGCGCGGCTATTATGACGAAAACCAGCGCGCGGTCGGCGCGGAAGTGGTCGCGATGGCGGGAGACTTGCGCTTCTTCCTCCGGAGCATGACGCTCACCAGCCCTGAATTTCAGGAACAATACGGGCTGCAGGTCCTAAACCGCAATCTCAGTGAGAGCGCGATCATACGCGAGAATGAGGACGGCAAAATGAGCGTCCTTGCGATCGTCGACCCCAGCCAGGATCCGGATCGCGAGCGGGTTACCAAGGACGAACTGGCGCGCATGCATGCCGGCGAAGATGTGGTCGTCAACGCAAGCCGCAACCAGATCGATGCTGTTACGCCGCTCGACCGCGACAGCGGGATGTATCTCTACATCATGCGTGACGCCAATCCGGCGGCTTTCAGCCAATGGGATTTGGCGAGAAAGATCACCCAGCGCTATGAACTGCTTTCGAAGCGGGTGCGCGTGCTGCAGGTGCGCTTCAACCTCGCGCTGTTCTTCGTTTCTCTTGCGCTTGTCAGCCTTGCCGTCTGGTTCGCGCTGCGCTTCGCCGACCGACAGGTGAAGCCGCTGACCGAGCTTGTATCCGCAGCGAGGGAAGTCGGCAGCGGCAATTATTCGCTGCGTATCGATGGTCGCACGGGGCCCGACGAAATCGGCCTGCTGAACCGTGCTTTCAACCGGATGACCGCTCAGATCGAGCGGCAGACTGATGCACTGATCGGCGCCAATCGCCAATTGGCGGAGCGGCGAACCTTCATCGAGGCGGTGCTGCAATCGATCACCGCCGGAATCATCTCGGTCGATCATGACGGGCAGGTGCTGTTGATGAACAGCTCCGCCCAGGAACTGCTGCTTGAAAGGGCCGGTCCGACGCCGGTCGGCCTCGAACTGGCCGAGATCGCGCCGCAGATCGATGCGCTGGTGAAGAGCGGGGCGAGCAATGGCATCGTTCAATATAACCGGTCGGGCGAGCTTCTTACCCTCGCCGTGAAGCTGGCGCCTTCGGCCGAAGGCCATGTGATCACGTTTGAGGACATCACGCGGCAACTGATCGACCAGCGTCAGGCGGCCTGGTCAGATGTCGCGCGCCGTATCGCGCATGAGATCAAGAACCCGCTCACGCCGATCCAGCTCGCGACCGAGCGCCTCAAACGCCGCTATCGCCGGCAGATCGCCGAGGACGGCGAGCTGTTCGAGGAACTGACCGGCACGATCATCCGCCAGGTTGGCGATCTTCGGAAGATGGTCGACGAATTCTCTTCCTTCGCGCGTCTACCCAAGCCGGTCTTCCGGCATGAGGATGCGGTCGATCTCGTCCGGCAGGCGCTGTTCCTGCAGGAAGTTGGCCATCCCGAGATCGATTATCGTTTCAATGCCGAGCCCGACATTCCCGCGATCGAATGTGACCGCCACCAGTTCGGCCAGGCGATGACCAATGTGCTCAAGAATGCCGCCGAAGCCGTCGACGCCCGCATGCGCAATGCCGAACCCGATTTCCGTGGGCGGATCGAAATCGCCGTCTCGGCTGATGACAACTACCTGACCGTCGATGTGAGCGACAATGGCGTGGGCCTGCCGCAAAGCTCGGAACGGATCATGGAACCCTATGTCACGACACGCGAAAAGGGCACCGGGCTCGGCCTCGCGATCGTGAAGAAGATCGTCGAGGAACATGGCGGCGAACTGACTTTCGCCCCCGCGGAAGGCGGCGGCACTTGTGCGACTTTGCGCTTCGCGCGCGATCCCGCTTCGGCCGTTGCCGGCAGCGAGGCGGCGGAATGAACTCCAGGGAGACAGGTTGATGGCGCTCGACATCCTAGTGGTGGACGACGAACAGGATATTCGCGAGCTCGTGGCCGGCGTGCTCAGCGACGAAGGCTATGAATGCCGCACGGCCGGCGATTCCACTTCCGCGCTGAAGATGGTCGATGAGCGCCGGCCGAGTCTCGTCCTGCTCGATGTCTGGTTGCATGGCAGCCCGATGGACGGGCTCGAAGTGCTCGATGCGATCAAGGCGCGCGAGCCGGAACTGCCGGTGATAATCTTCTCCGGTCATGGCGGTATCGACACTGCGGTGTCGGCGGTCAGCCGCGGGGCGATGGATTTCATCGAAAAGCCGTTCGAGGCGGAACGGCTGCTGCTGCTGGTCGAACGCGCGACCGAAACCGAGCGCTTGCGGCGGGAAAATGCCCGACTGCGCGAGGGCATCGCGCTGGCCGAGGAATTCACCGGCAATTCGAGCGCCATCAACCAGGTGCGCGCGACGCTGAAACGGGTCGCCAATACGGGAAGCCGAGTGCTTATCACCGGCCCGGCGGGTGCGGGCAAGGAGGTGGCCGCGCGGCTGCTCCATGCCTGGAGCCCGCGCGCGGACAAGGCTTTCGTCACCGTCAATTCCGCGCGCATCACGCCCGAGCGGTTCGAGCAGGAGCTGTTTGGCGAAGAGGCGGACGGCAAGCTGGTGCGCGCCGGGCTGCTTGAGATGGCCGATGGCGGCACCCTCTATTTCGATGAAGTGGCGGACATGCCGATCAGCACGCAGGCCCGTATCCTGCGCGTGCTGACCGAACAGAGCTTCGTTCGCGCGGGCGGCAACCGGCAGCTCGGCGTGGACGTGCGGGTCGTCTCTTCGACCGCGCGCGACCTGGAGAAGGAAATCGCCGAAAAGCGTTTCCGTGAGGACCTGTTCTACCGGCTCAACGTCGTACCGGTCACCGTGCCCTCGCTGTCCGAGCGGCGCGACGACATCCCCGCATTGGCCGATCATTTCTTCACCCGCTATGCGCGCGAGCAGGGTCTGCAGCCGCCCGAACTGTCGCCGGAGGCGCTGGCGGCGCTTCAGGCCTATGACTGGCCGGGCAATGTTCGCCAACTGCGCAATGTCGTGGAACGGACCGTGATCCTCGCGCCCCGCGACCGGATGGAGCGGATCGAGCCCGACATGCTTCCGCCCGAGATCACGGGTGGATCGTCGGATAACGGGTCCGGCATATCGGTGCTGATGGGTGTGCCGCTGCGCGAAGCGCGCGAGAGCTTCGAACGCGAATATCTGCGCATCCAGATCCGCCGTTTTTCGGGTAATATCTCGAAGACGGCCGGCTTCATCGGGATGGAACGATCGGCGCTGCACCGCAAGCTCAAGCTCCTCGGCATGAACGATCGCAACGGGCTGCCGGAGAAGGAGTGAGAAAAATAAGCCGTCCCAGGGAACGGCCAGCCGCATCGGCAATTGCGCAATTGCCCGAAGTTTTCTACATTTAAAGGGCTGTAATCGGCTGTCCGCCAGTTGTCACAGGGGGACGCCAGAATGCGGTGCGCTCAAGCGGCCGCCAACAAGAAGTGGAGTCATCTGAATGACCAAGGGTACCCTTACTGCTCGTCCCCGTCCTCCGAAGGAGGAAGCGGCAGCGGTCCCCGCCAATGGTGCGAAGATGGGCAATCTGCAGGATCTGTTCCTGAACCATCTGCGGCGCGAGAAAACACCGGTCACCATGTTCCTGGTGAAGGGCGTGAAGCTTCAGGGCATCGTTACCTGGTTCGACAATTTCTCGATCCTGCTGCGGCGGGACGGCCAATCGCAGCTTGTCTACAAGCATGCCATCTCCACCATCATGCCCAGCCAGCCGGTCGATGCCGAGCAGTTCGGCATGGGCGGCGAAGGCGGCAAGAAGCAGCGCCTGCTGCAGGAAATCTTCCTTTCGCGCGTTCGCGATGCGGGCGTGCAGGTCACCATGTTCCTCGTCAACGGCGTGATGCTGCAGGGCCGCATCGCCGCTTACGACCTGTTCTGCATGCTGCTGGAGCGCGAAGGCTTCGTGCAGCTGGCCTATAAGCACGCGGTCTCCACCATCCAGCCCGCCGCCCCGGTCGACCTCACCGCCGATCTGGATGACGAGGAAGGCGACGGCGCCTGATAGTCGATGACGACATCGCCGGCGAGGTGACGCGCGGTGCGCGTGCGCTCGTCATTTGCCCGGACATACGCGGGCAGCGGCAGCAGCAGGATCCCGAATCCCGGATCGAGGAGGCTAAGGGCCTGGCCCTGGCGATCGGGATCATCGTAGCCGAGGCCTTCATCCTGCCTGTCCGCGATGTGCGCCCGGGCACGCTGTTCGGCGAAGGCCAGATCGACCGGATCGCCGCGGCCTGCGAACAGGAAGAGGCCGAACTGGTCATCGTCGATGGCGCGCTTTCGGCGATCCAGCAGCGTAATCTGGAAGAGAAGCTGCGCCGCAAGGTCATCGACCGTACCGGCCTGATCCTCGAGATTTTCGGCGAACGCGCGGCCACGGCCGAGGGCCGGCTGCAGGTCGAGCTAGCCCATCTCGACTACCAACAGAGCCGGCTCGTGCGCAGCTGGACCCACCTCGAGCGCCAGCGCGGCGGCTTCGGCTTCCTTGGCGGCCCCGGCGAAACGCAGATCGAAGCGGACCGGCGGATGATCCGCGCGCGCATGGGCAAATTGCGTCGTGAGCTGGAACAGGTCCGCAAGACACGCGCCCTGCATCGGGCGCGGAGAGGCAGGGCGCCCTGGCCAGTTATCGCGCTTGTCGGCTATACCAACGCTGGGAAATCGACGCTTTTCAATCGCTTGACGGGATCTGACGTCATGGCGGAAGATCTTCTTTTCGCCACGCTCGATCCCACGATGCGCGCAATTGCGCTGCCGGGCGTCGAAAAGGCGATCATTTCCGACACTGTGGGTTTCATCTCGGACTTGCCGACCCAGCTCGTCGCGGCATTCCGCGCCACTCTGGAGGAAGTCACCGCCGCGGACATCATCTGCCATGTGCGCGACATGTCCAATCCGGACAATGCCCAGCAGAAGCGGCAAGTGCTGGATGTGCTTGCCGATCTCGGCGTGATCGAGGGGGAGGGGGCGGATTCCGCCATGCCGATCCTCGAATTGTGGAACAAGTGGGACTTGCTGGATGCGGACCGGGCTGCCGAACTGGCCACCATCGCGGATGCCGATCCCGACATCGTCGCGATATCGGCCGAGACGGGCTTCGGCCTGAATGTCTTGCGCGATCGCCTTGGTGCCGTGCTGACGGCCGGCGCGCATCGGCACAGCGTCACGCTTCCTGCCAGCGACGGCGCGCGTATTGCCTGGCTGCATGCGCATGGCGAAGTGCTGGGCGAGGAGGAAGCCGGGGAAGGGGAGCAGGGTCCCCTGCGCCGCATCGATGTGCGCCTGACCGAGAAGGAATGGGGGCGCTTCGAAGCCTTGGAGGACTAGCTCTCGCCAGCCTTTACCTGCTGCCAGAGCGCTTCCTGCTCCTTGAGCCCTAGCCGGGCGAAATCACCGCCGGCCAGAGCTTCCATGCCGCGATAGCGCCGTTCGAACTTGTCGTTCGCTGCCCGCAACGCGTCTTCCGGCGCAATGCCGTAAGCGCGCACCAGGTTGACCGCGGCGAACAGCAGATCTCCGGCTTCTTCCAGCTGTTTATCGGCCTGAGCTTCGGCCAGTTCACGGGCTTCCTCGGCAAGTTTCGCCGCCGGTCCCTCGGTATCCGGCCAATCGAAGCCGTCACGCGCAGCGCGCTTCTGGAGCTTCTCCGCGCGCAACAGTGCCGGCAATGCCCGGGCAACGCCGTCCATCGCGCTTGTCGCGCCTTGGCGCGCCCGTTCGGCGGCTTTCAACTCTTCCCAGCGGCGTTCTTCGCCGGTGCCATCCTCCGTGCCAAACACGTGCGGGTGGCGCGCGACCATCTTGTCCGAAATCGATCGGGCGACATCGTCGAATGCGAAATGACCGGCTTCCTCGGCAATTCGCGCATGGAACACGACCTGCAGCAGCAAGTCGCCGAGCTCGCCACGCAGCTCATCCAGGTCGCCGCGCTCGATCGCATCGGCAACCTCATAGGCTTCTTCGATCGTGTAAGGCGCAATGGTCGCGAATGTCTGCGCGACATCCCATTCGCAGCCATCCTCCGGATCGCGGAGTCGGGCCATGATGGAGAGGAGGCGGTCGAGTTGCTCGGTCATATCACTCTAAGGTTGGAATGATAATATATATTATGTTAAATAAGTCGGGCCAGAAGGCGCTCCACTCACGGAGATACGGCCGAAACGATGGCGGTCACCAGCAGGAAGATCGCCCCCCAGGCCAGCGCCATCACGATCGTCTTGCCGGCGCCGATCCTTTGCGCGCGGAATGCGCCGATCGCGAGAACGAGCCAGCCGGTCATGGCGATCAGCGAGACCCAGGCGAGCCCGGTCACGCGACGAGCTCCATTCCGTCATATCCGACCAGCACGTTCTCCGGCACCTCGCGCGACAAGGCAGCGTAATCCATGCTCTTGTCGAGATGAGTCAGCACTGTCTTTGCCGCACCGCTGCGCCGGCCGAGTTCCAGTGCCATGGCGAGGCATGCATGGGTCGGATGCGGTTCACGCCGCAAGCAATCGCTGACGAGGATATCGACGCCGTCGAACAGGTCGACCATGTCATCGGTAATCTCGCTGAAATCCGTCGCGTAACCGATTGATTTTCCGTCCGCATCGAAACGGTAGGCGGTGCTCATCGCCGGTCCGTGCGGCATATCGACCCAGCCGATGGCGAAGCCCGCATAGATCCGCACGAGATCGAGCGATTCCAGTTGCACGATCGTCGGGTAGCCGTACTGCCCGGCAAAGACATAGCTGAAGCGCTGGCGCAGTCGCTGAACAGTATAGCTGGAGGCGAAACCCGGCAGCGGCGCGTTGCGGCCATAGCGCATCGGCCTGAGATCATCGATGCCGTGGCAGTGATCCGCGTGGTCATGCGTCCAGAACACGGCGTCCACCCGGCCGATATCACTGGCCAGCAATTGCTGACGCAAATCGGTCGGCGTATCGACCAGCAGCCGCGAACCTTCATCGCTTTCGACGATAATGGAAACGCGCGTGCGGCGATTCCGCGGGTTCGAGGGATCGCATTCGCCCCAATCATTGCCGATGCGCGGCACGCCGGTGGATGTGCCGGAGCCAAGCATCACCAGCTTCACGTGGCGGCCTTGCTGAACAGTGCGAAGAAATTGCGGGTGGTATTTTCGGCGAGCTGTTCGATGCTCTCGCCGCGCAACCCGGCGACGAATTCGGCCGTGTTGCGCACGAAAGCCGGCTCGCAGGTCTTCCCGCGATGCGGCACCGGCGCGAGGAACGGGCTGTCCGTCTCCACCAGCACGCGGTCTTCGGGGATTTCCGGCGCGAATTCCTGCAATTCGCGGGCATTCTTGAAGGTGATGATGCCCGAAAGCGAAATCGTCAGGCCCAGATCGAGCACTTTACGCCCGAAATCGGCCGAGGCCGTGAAGCAATGGATCAGGGCGGGGAAAGCGCCCTTCCCGGTCTCTTCTTCGAGGATCGAGACCGTGTCTTCCTCGGCATCGCGCGTATGGATGATCAGCGGCAGGCCAGTCTCTCGCGAGACGGAAATATGCCGCCGGAACAGGGCCTTCTGCGCCTCTCTGTCGGATTTGTCGTAATAATAGTCGAGCCCGCTTTCCCCGATGCCGATCACCCGCGGATGCGCGGCGGCGGCGAGCAGGGCGGCCTCCCCGAGATCGGCATGCTGATCGGCTTCATGTGGATGGATGCCGATGCTGGCCCAGACGTCCGGCTCGCGCTCGGCCGTGGCGATCACCGCGTCCCACTCGCTCTGGCGGGTGGAGATATTGAGGAAAGCCCCCACCCCGCCGGCGCGCGCGCGGGCCAGGACGGCGGGCTGGTCTTCCACCAGCCCTTCGTAATTCAGGTGGCAATGGCTATCGACCAGCATCAGGCCGCTTCCTCTGCCGGCAGTTCCAGGCGCGGAAAGGAGGGGCTCGGCTTGTCTACTCGGATTTCGGCCAGCGCCTGATCGCGGGACAGGGCGGCGAAGTCGCGCTCATCCTCGGGAATGCAAAGCGCGTCGAGGATCTTCGCCGCCGCCATCGGAGTTACCGGAGAGACAGCAATCGCCAGGTCGCGAATGCAGCCGATCAGCGTGGCCAATACGCGCTTCATGCGCTCGGGATCGGTCTTGCGTAGCGCCCAGGGCGCCTGCTCGTCCACATAGGCGTTGCAGGCGAACACCGCCTGCATCCACGCCTCCAGCCCGGACGCGAAAGCCAGCTTCTCGAACGCCTCGGGCAGTTCCACGGAACAGGCTTGGCTGACCTTGTCGCGCAGGGCACGGTCGACATCCCGCACTGGCGCTTCGGCCGTGAAGCCACCATCGCAATTCTTGGCGATGAAGCTCATCACCCGCTGGGCGAGATTGCCGAAGCTGTTGGCGAGCTCCGAATTAGCGCGGTTTACAATCGCTTCGGCGGACCAGCTGCCATCCTGCCCGAAGCTGAATTCGCGCAGCAGGAAATAGCGCAGCACATCGACACCGAAGCGGTCCGCCAGTTCGCCGGGATCGGTGACATTGCCGAGCGACTTCGATTCCTTCTGTCCGCGATTGAGCAGGAAGCCGTGGCCGAAGATGGCTTTCGGCAGCGCGATCCCCGCGCTCATCAGGAAGGCCGGCCAGTAGACCGCGTGGAAACGCACGATGTCCTTGCCAATCAGGTGCATGTCCGCCGGCCAGAACTTCGCGAATTCCTCCGTCTGGTCGGGATAGCCGAGGCCGGAGATGTAGTTGGTCAGAGCGTCGACCCAGACATACATCACATGGTCTTCCGCGCCCGGCACCTTCACGCCCCAGTCGAAACTCGTGCGGCTGACCGAGAGATCGCGCAGCCCGCCCTCCACGAAACGCGCAACTTCGTTGAGCCGGCTTTCGGGGCGCAGGAACTCGGGATTGTCGCGATAGAGCGCGAGCAGCGGTTCCTGGTATTTCGAGAGGCGGAAGAACCAGCTTTCCTCGACAGTCCATTCGACGGGCGTGCCCTGCGGGGAGAGCTTCTCGCCCCCCTCGCCTTCGACGAGTTCGCTTTCGTCGTAATAGGCTTCGTCGCGGATCGAGTACCAGCCTTCGTAGCGATCGAGATAGAGATCGCCATTGGCTTCCATCGCTTTCCAGATCGCCTGACTGGCGCGGTGATGCTCGTCCTCGCTGGTGCGGAAGAAGCGATCATAGGAGATGTTCAGTTTGTCGAACAGATCCCTGAAATATCCGGACATTTCATCAGCGAGCGCGCGCGGCGTCACGCCAAGATCGCGGGCCTTCTGGGCCATTTTGAGGCCGTGCTCGTCAGTGCCGGTCTGGAAACGCACCTCGCGCCCGCGCAGGCGCTGGAACCGCGCCGCCACATCGGCGGCGATCGTTTCATAGGCATGGCCGAGATGCGGCTTGCCGTTGGGATAATGGATCGCGGTGGTGATGTAATAGGGCTCAACCATGGGCCGCCTCCCTAGGGATGGCGAGGTTGGTGAGCAAGCTGCCGATTTCCATCACCAGCAGGCCGGGATCGAAATTGTAGGTCGGCGCCTGTGCGGCGAGGCGGGCGAGTTCGGCGTGGGCCTCCGTCAACGCGGGAATGGCCGCGCAATTGGTGTTTTGCATCCGCCCTGCAACGACACTGCGAGCGAGTTCCACCGCCGCCAGTTGCCGCTTGCGATCGGGCCGGGCACCCATCGTCTCGGCGAGCTTGCCGCGCCGCGTGAAGTCGGGATCGCCATGTTCGGCGATCTCGCACATCAGCCTGTGCAGCCGGCCAAGATCGAGCGTGACGAAATCGAGCGCCGCCCCCGGCGAGCCGCCCGCCGCCGCGATCGCCGCGGCGCGCATCGGCCCATCGGCTTGCGGCTCCAGCCGGGCCAGGATCGCATCGAGGTCCTCATCGGAGACCGGCGGGAATGGCAAGATGCGGCAGCGCGAGCGGATCGTCGGCAGCAAGCGCCCCATGCGGTGCGCCACGAGCAGGAAGAAGGTGCCGGCGGGCGGTTCCTCAAGGCTCTTGAGCAGCGCGTTGGCCGCGCCTTTCTCGAGATCGTCGGCCGGATCGATGATGATCGCGCGCCGGCTGCCCAGCGTCGGGCGCGTGGACAGCCTCCGCTGCATGGCGCGGACCTGGTCGACCGAGATATTGCGCTTCAGGTTATAGGGCTTGCCGGCTTCGCGCTTCTTCTCGTCATCGGCGCTGGCGGGCAGGTTTTCGAGGACGATGATATCGGGGTGATCGTGCGGTGGCTGGGCCACGCCCGGTTCCGCGACCAGCTCGCGCGCGGCTTCGATCGCGAAAGCCGCCTTGCCGGTGCCGCGCCGGCCGGACAGGATCCAGCCATGGTGCATGCGCGGCCCGGCTAGGGCGGCGCGCCATTGGCGCCACGGTTCCTGATGGCCGGCCAGGCTCACGGCGCTACCTCGATCAGCTGCGCGAGCGCCTGCATGATCCGCGCATGGGTCTGTTCCTTGGTCCCCTCGCCCGCAATGCGGACGAAGCGCGAAGGCTCGGCCTCGGCCAGACGTGCGAAGCCCGCCGCGACCTTGGCGTGATAGGCGGCATCGCGGCCGCCGATCCGGTCGCTCTCGCCGCCGTCGCGCATGGCAAGGCGTCCGGCGGCTTCGCTGGCCGGGATTTCCACCAGCAGCGTGAGATCGGGCAGCAGGCCGCCCGAACCGATCCGGTGGAGCGTGACGATGTCTTCGTCGGAAAGCCCGCCGGCTCCGCCCTGATAGGCGCGGCTCGAATCGAGGAAACGGTCGCAGACCACCCATTTGCCCGCTTCAAGCGCAGGGCGGATGGCCTGGGCGACGTGATCGGCCCGCGCGGCGGCGAAGAGCAGCGCTTCGGCCGGCGCCTCCCAGCTCATCGCCGGATCGAGCAGCAGGCCGCGGATCGCCTCCGCACCCGGAGTGCCACCCGGCTCGCGGGTCAGTAAAACCTCGATCCCGCGCGCGCGCAGCGCCTCGGCGAGCAGATGGGCCTGGGTCGATTTGCCGGCCCCCTCCCCGCCCTCGAGGGTGACGAAGCGTCCGCGCGTCATGAAAACAGCCCGGTGATGCCGTTGCGCATTCTCTGCCAGGCATTGGCGCGCGCAACATCGGCGGCGGCGACCAGCGGCACGTCATGCGGTTGCTGGCCGGCGATCGAGACCCTGAGCCAAGCAATCGTCTCGCCCGCCGCTATCGGCGCCCGCAAAGGCCCGCGATAACGGATCGACATGGCGATCGGCTCATCCTCCTTCGCCTCCGGAAGGCTGGCGAGCACTTGCCCGGCCGTATGCAGCGCCACGTGGCTTTCGGCCCCGTCCTGAACCAGCGCTTCACCCACCGCCGCGTCCTTCGGCAGCACGACGCGTGAGGCGAAGGCATCGAAGCCCCAGCGCAGCAGCTTGCGCGCGGTTTCGTCGCGCATCCGCGTGTTGGGGGCACCGGCCAGCACCATTACGAGCCGCCGGCCATCGCGTTCGGCCGAGCCGAGGAAATTGTATCCGGCCTGCCGCGTATAGCCGGTCTTGATCCCGTCGGCGCCTTGGACGACGCCCGTCACCGGATCGTGATTGTTCTGCGCATAGGGGCCGTAGCGCATGCCGCGATGTCCGAAATAGCGGCGATAGAGCCCCGGATAGCGCGTGGTCATCGCTTCGGCGAGCACCGCCAGATCGCGCGCGCTGGTGAAGGTGCGGCCCTCGTCCGGCCAGCCATTCGGCGTTCCGAAATGCGTATCGCGCATGCCGAGCTGCGCGGCATTGGCGTTCATCAGCGCGAGCCATTTGTCGAGCGAGCCGACCGCCTCGAGCGCGATGGCCACCGCGCCGTCATTGGCCGAAACGGTGGTGACGCCGAGCAGCAACTGGCCAACCGTCACGCGGTCACCCGCCTGCAGGAACATCGAGGAGCCCTCCCCCGACCATTCATCGGCCAGTTCCTGGCTTATGACGACCGTCCTGTCGGGCGATAGCTTGCCCTCGTCGATCAGGCCGAAGGCGGTATAGGCGGTCATCACCTTGGTGACGGATGCGGGAACGAAGCGCCGGTCTTCCTCGCGCGAATAGAGCGTTTGCCCGGAGGAGAGGTCCACCAGCAGCGCGACCGGGATATCGGCGGGAACGGGCGCAGCGACGGACGATGCCAGCGCCTTTCCCGTGGGAGGCGCGGCAAGCGGCACTGCAGGCACCGCCGCCAAGGCGAGCGCCGCGAAACCACTCAGGAAAGCCGTCTTACGTTTCAAGTCCGCTCCAGCCGCCAGCGCGGCAGGGCGCCGGCGCGTTCAGCCGTTGGTGAAGATTCGCGCATCCGTATAACCCGCCGCTTTCACCTTGGCGAGCGAGGCCTCCGCCTCCCCTCGCGTGGCGAAAGGGCCGGTGCGGACGGTGAAATATTTGCCTGCCGGCTTTACCTTTCCGCCCAGCGATCCGGCTGCCTTCTCGGCGCGTTCGGCGGTGGAGAAGGTGGCGGCCTGCACCATAAAGTCGCCTGCGGCTGCCGGCTTCTGGGCCTTGGCGGGCGCGTTTGGCTTGAAGGCGTCGTCGAAGCTGTCCGATTTCGCCTGTTGCGCCATTGCCGGTTCCTTGGGGGCAACCGGAGCGGGTGCGGGCGTTGGCTTGGCCGCAGCGACGGGTGTGGTGTTCGCTTGCGTGGAAGCGGGCTTGCCGGGCTCGGGGGTGGCAAGCACGGGTTCGCTCGTCGGTATTTCCTCGGGATGCAGCGGAGCCGATCCGCTTGCGGGCAGGCGGCGCTTCAAGACCTCAACCAGCGACATCGGCGTATCCATGCGCAGGGGCGCGGTCTGGCCGCTTCGCAGCAATGCGCGCTGTTCCTCCGGCGGATTCACCCGGCGTACGCGCACTGCGGTGCCGGGCGTCGCCGCGAGCTGTGCCATGGCTCCGGGCGAAAGCGCGATCAGCTGGTTGCCGTCCATCGGGCCGCGACGCTCCACCCGCGCCAGGATCGTGCGCCCGCTGTCAAGCGAGGTGACCTCGACATAGGAGGGCAGCGGCAAGGTGTGATGCGCGGCAGTGATGCCCTTCCCCGCCCCGCTATCGGCGGCGAGATAGCCCACTTCGTCGTAATTGAGGACATCCTCCGGCACGTAATTCGTGTTGCCGATGCGATAGGGGTCGCCGATCACCATCGGATAATCGGCCGCCGGTCCGTTGGTCTGGGCCGCCGCGACCGGCGGGCTGTCCGCTCCGCCGCCGCCCAGCGTCCCGCAGGCGGCAAGCGGCAGGCCCAGCGTCAGGGCAAGGATGGTCCGGACATGGCGGGCCGGGCGTTCAACGGGCAATCTCATCTGCAAGCAACCCAACACTCATCGCGTAGTAGTTCGAGCAGTTATATTCGAGGATAACCCTATAATTCTGCGTTAAGAGGTAGCTCGGGGCTGACGGCCCGTCTGGCTCGAACAGCGACGCCATGACGTCATCGCCGATCGGTGCCTGCGGGATCACGCCCAGCTTCTTCCACTCGGCCACCGTCATCCAGCGGCTGTGCCGCTCATGCACGCGCGGACATACCGGGGAGACAACCGTCGGCGCGATGGCGCTTCGATCGACACTGTTGGGCGTGTATGCGCGCACGCCCCAGGGTTCGCCCGCGCGCCAGCCGGCATCGCGGAAATAGTTGGCGATGGAATGCAGCGTGTCGGTTTCGCTGTTCCAGATGTCGCGATGGCCGTCCCCATCGCCATCCACCGCCAGCCGCAGATAGACGCTGGGCAGGAATTGCGAATTGCCGAACGCACCGGCCCAACTGCCGACCAGCTTGGAACGCGGGAAGCCTTCCTGGTCGACGATCTTGAGCAGGTCGATCAGCTCGGTCTCGAACAGATCGCGGCGGCGGCCTTCCCAGGCCAGCGTGGCGAGCGCCCCGGCAAGATCGAAATTGCCCTTGATCGCGCCATAGCTTGTCTCGTGCCCCCAGATCGCCAGCAGGATTTCGGGCGGCACACCATAGCGTTGCTGGATCTGCCGGGCGAGCGGGCCGAGCTCCTGGTAGAGATGCCGGCCGCCGGCGATCCGCGCCGCCGTGTTGTGCCGGTTGATATAGGGCGCCATCGGCGGGAAGCCGTCCCGCCTCGCGCCGGAGGAAATATTGTCGCGATCAAGCGCCAGCACGCGCTGGTTCGGCGTGAGATCGCCGAGCATGGCGGCGATCGTCTTTTCCGTGACGCCCTGCCCGCGCGCCCTCGCGGCCACGAGCTGCATATAGGCATCGAAGGGCAAATCCTGCGCGCTTGCCGGCGCGGTCAGGAAAAGGGCGGCGGCGGAGACTGTCAGGAATCTGAAATATCTACCGAACATGCCGGAATTTGTGCCACGCGCGGGTCAGGCTGAAAAGCCCGCGCGCGGCCAAATCCTCGGCTATTCGACGAACCGAGTCCCGCTTGCGCCGGATCAGCTCCCCAGGTCGGGCTGCATGTCCGGATTGTCCTTGAGCATCTGCGACAGCGGCGGGAAGCCGCAATTGTCCTCGTCCCCGCAATTGGTGACCGTGTGGACATAGCGGATCTTGCCGTCCTCGATGCGGAACAGATGGCTGTCGGGCCGCTGCTTCTCGCCGAACTTCAGGAACACGGATACCGCGCCGATGGTGGGATCGACGACATATTCGCGGTCGATCAGTTTCACGCCATCGGGCACACCGACATTGCAGCTGTCATCCGGTTTGCCCTTGCCGGTGTAGATGCCGCCTTCCAGCCGCGCGCAGGGTGTGCCCCAGGGAACCACGACCGACTTGTCATTGAACAGGTCGAGATAGGTATTGGCCACGGCGATCAGCTCGTCCCGCGTCGCGCGCTTGTCTTCGGGGATCTCGCTCCAGTCCTCGCGCGAAGCGTAATAGGCGGTCTTCTCGGCATCGAACAGCCAGTCGCCCTTGTCGGTCACGATGTTGTTGAACGGGCCCACGCCGAAGAAGCCGTTGCCGATCTGCGTCGCCGTCACCATCGGATGCTCCGGGTCGAGCATCACGGCTTCGACGAAGACCTTGCAGGTCAGATTGTCCTGCACGACCAGCTTCCAGTCCACCTTGCGCGGCTTGTCGAGGAAGGCGCCGAGCGAGGACCGTTCGAAATTCTCGTCGTAATCGACCCATTCGCCCAGCTTCATCTTGAACATGCTGCCCGCCTCGAGCGCGGCGACCCAGCTATCGGCGATTTCCTGCGTCGTCTCGCGCGGGCAGTCCTGCGCGGCGGCCGGCGTCGCCGCGGCGACTCCGGCCGCGGTGCCGAGGGTGAGGAGGATCGTCCGTTTCATCCGGGAGAGTGCTTTCATCGCTGTCTGTTTTCCTACTTGTCGAGATCGGGCTGCATGTCGGGATTGTCCTTGAGCATCTCCGACAGCGGTGGGAAGCCGCAATTGGGCGTATCCCCGCAATTCGTGATGGTGTGGACATAGCGGATCTTGCCGTCCTCGATGCGGAAGACATGCGCGTCCGGCATCCCTTCCGGCCCGCCGAAGCGCAGGAACACGGCGACCGCGCCGATCGCCGGATCGATCACATAGCGGCGGTTCGTAAGGTCGATGCCCTCCGGCACGCCGACATTGCAGCTATCGTCCGGTTTGCCCTTGCCGGTATAGACGCCGCCTTCCAGCCGCGCGCAGGGCGTGCCCCAGGGGACCTGCACGTTCTTGTCCTTGAACAGGTCGAGATAGGCGTCGGCCGCGGCCTTGATTTCCTCGCGGCTGTTGCGCTTGTCCTCGGGGATTTCGCCCCAATCCTCGCTTTTCGCGTAATAGAGCGTGCGGTCCGCGTCGAACAGCCAGTCGCCCTCATCGGTGACGATGACATCGAAATTGTTCACCGATCCGCCGCGCGTGTTGAGCATGGTCGCCAGCACATAGGGATGCGCGGGATCGGTGATGATCGTCTCGACATAGACGGTGCAGGACTGGGTGTCGTAAAAGGCGCGATGCCAGTCGACCTTCTGGGGCTTTGCCAGCACCCCGCCATAAGTCATGGAAGAAAGCTCGAAATTCTCGCGATAGGTGACCCATTCGCCCATCGGCACGCGCAGCGCCATGCCCTCGGTCTCGGCCTGGATATACTTGTCGGCAATATCGGACAGGGACTCGCGGGTACAGCCGCCGCCGAATTGTGCCGCTGCCGGCGTTGCGAAAGTGGCGGCGCCGATCAGGGCAGCCGCGGCGAACGCACCTCTTCTCATTGTCTCAACTCCCACCCGTTTTCGGCGCTTTGCGCTCTTCCTCGAAATGACTAGCGGAGCGTTTGTGCAGAGTCACGAGGTGACAACCGCCGAAATCGGCGTTAGCCGCATTTCCGCGGCGGACAGGTGGCAGAGCGGTTGAATGCACCGGTCTTGAAAACCGGCGTGGGTGCAAGCCCACCGTGGGTTCGAATCCCACCCTGTCCGCCATTTTTCTGCGCTATCACCTTCGGCTGCTTGAACGCGGGATCCGCGGGACCATCGGCTTGACAAGGCGCCGCGCCTGCGACGTTATGACGTCATGAAAGGCAATCGCTAGCGCTTCCGTTGGGGGACGGAGCGCCGGATGGACTGCGACCGCATCGGCAAGCGCCGGGCGGCGCATATCACGATGGACGCTTGCCGATGATCCTGCGCATTTTCGCCGCTTCCCTGTTCCTCCTCTTCGCCGCCACGGCCCATGCCGGCGAAGCGCCGGCCGAACCGACCTATTACGAACCCACGGACACGATCCTGATCCTCGGCGCGGTGCCGCAGGAGATCCCGCCTTTCGTCGAGGCGATGGCGGATGCCGAGAAGAAGTCGCTATGGGGCGTGCCTTACTGGCAAGGGCATATTGAAGGACAGCCCGTGGTGGTGGCGATCACCGGGATCGGCAAGACCTTCACCGGCGCGACGAGCACGCTGTTCATCAAGCAGTTCCAGCCGAAGCTGGTGCTGATGAGCGGGACCGGCGCGCGGGTGAACCAGGAGCTGCGAACCGGCGATGTCATCGTCGCCACGGTGATGCACGAGCATGATTATGGCAGCCTGACGCGCGAAGGCATGGTCTATCGGCCGATGAACGGTCCCGACGATGGCGAAGAGGTGGAGAACGCCTTCTCACCCCCCGCTTCGCTGCTGGCCATCGCCGACGAGGCCATTGCCACCTATGACGGGCCCGAGGTGACGGCCAATGGCGCCACCTACAAGGTGAAGGCGCGCAAGGGCGTGGTTTCCTCCTCGGACCTGTTCGGCGTCACCGAGCAGCGGATCGATACGCTGCGCAACCGCTTCCACATCGACATCATGGAAATGGAATCGGCCCCGCTCGCCCATGTCGCGGTGATGCTCGGCGTTCCCTTCATCGTGGTGCGCGCGGGCAGCAATGTCGCGCAGGAAGCGCCGAATGACGATTATCTGCGGCTCGGCCCGATTGCGGCAAAGCAGGCGGCCTATTTCAGCCTGCACCTGCTGAAATATCTGTCCGCTCTTTCGGAGTGACAGGACCCGGGCAGGGCATCAGCCATTGCGGCCGACTTCCTGCTCGGGGATTTCCACCGCCTGATCGCGGGCCGCTGCGGGCCGATCCTGCGGATCGTCTATCGGCGGCTCGTCTTTTAACCTGTCCTCGCCCCGGCCGGAGCGATGTTCCTCGCCCTCGGTCGGTATCGGATCGTCTTCCAGTTCGAATTCCATGGCGCATCTCCCACGCAGGAGAGAAACGCGCACCGCCCGGGCGATTTCCGGACGATGCGCCGGGGCGCCCCGGAATTCAGATATGCGGCAATTCAGATATGCAGCGCGCGCCCGTAAGCGCCGAGGACGCTTTCATGCATGGTTTCGCTGATCGTCGGGTGCGGGAAGATGGTGTTCATCAGCTCTGCCTCGGTCGTCTCCAACGTCTTGCCGACGACATAGCCCTGGATCATCTCGGTCACTTCGGCGCCGATCATATGCGCGCCGAGCAACTCGCCGGTCTTCGCATCGAACACCGTCTTCACGAAGCCTTCCGGCTCGCCCAGCGCAATGGCCTTGCCATTGCCGATGAAGGGGAAGTTGCCGACCTTCAGCGTATAGCCCGCTTCCTTCGCCTTGGCTTCGGTCATGCCGACGCTGGCGATCTGCGGGTGGCAATAGGTGCAGCCCGGGATGTTGTTGCGGTCCAGCGGATGCGGGTGGACGTCTTTGTTGCCCAGTTCCTGCGCGATCGCCTCTGCCGTGGTCACGCCTTCATGGCTGGCCTTGTGCGCCAGCCAGGGGCCGGGAACGCAATCGCCGATTGCCCACACGCCCTTGGTCTTGGTGCGGCCATAGGGATCGATCTGGATGAAGCCGCGATCCATCTCCACCAGCTTGTCGAGCCCGATATTCTCGGTGTTGGGCTGGATGCCGATGGCGACGATCACATGACTGTATTCGCCGCTTTCGACCTTGCCGTCCTTGCCCTTGATCTTGGCCGATACGCCCTTGTCGGAGACTTTCAGCTCCTCCAGCGCGGCGCCGGTCTTGATCGTCATGCCCTGCTTGGTGAGCTGCTTGTGGAGGAAGGTGGAGACGTCCGCATCTTCCACGGGCACGATCCGGTCGAGCATTTCGACCACGGTAACATCCGCGCCCATATCCTTGTAGAAGCTGGCAAATTCGATCCCGATCGCGCCCGATCCGATGACCAGCAGCTTGCTCGGCATTTCCTTGGGCGTCATCGCATGGCGATAGGTCCATACGCGCTTGCCGTCGGCCGGGGCGAAAGGCAGGTCGCGCGCCCGCGCGCCGGTGGCGACGATGATATGCTTGGCGCTGATCGTCTCGGCGCCCTTGTCGCCCTTCACTTCCAGCGTATTGGCGCTCTTGAACGTGCCGACGCCCATATGGACGGCGATCTTGTTCTTCTTCATCAGGTGCGTCACGCCCTGGTTGAGCTGCTTGGCGACGCCCCGGCTGCGCTTCACCACCGCTTCAAGGTCGGCCTCTATCTCCTTGGCGGCAAGGCCATAATCCTTGGCATGCTGCATGTAGTGATAGATTTCGGCCGAGCGCAGCAGCGCCTTGGTCGGGATGCAGCCCCAGTTGAGGCAGATGCCGCCGAGCAGCTCGCGCTCCACGATCGCGGTCTTCAGGCCAAGCTGCGCCGAGCGGATCGCCGCCACATAGCCGCCGGGGCCGGAACCGAGAACGATTACGTCGTATTGATCAGCCATTATCTCTTCCTATGGAGCGTCACAGTAAAAAACTTCATGTCTCAACAGCTGCAACTGGGCAACGAAGGCGACCGGAATGCAGGCTAGCAGCATCCAGTAGATTGGGCGCACGGGAGCGAATTTCAAAGATGCTAGGCCGACGATCCAGGACAGCGCCAGCGTGAGCCAGACCAGAAGACCCGCCCATTCAAGCAGGGGGCTTTCCGGCACCGTCGCCATGCAAAACACGGCTAGCAGGGTGGCTTGCGGTTCGACCATATCGACCGTGCAACCTACCAATTGAGCTGCGAGCAAGATCGCAGTTACATTCCGTGCCGTTATCGTCTGCCAAAGCCGAGTTTCGGTCGCGTCTTCCATCACTCCCCTACGGGCCGTGGACGCCGGTTTTCGTCGATGGCGACGAAGGTGAATGTCGCCTGGGTCACTTTCACAGCATGTTCCGAATGCCGTTCCCGCCGCCATGCCTCGACGGCGATGGCGATGCTGGTGCGGCCGACCTTCACGATCTCGGTATAGACCGAGACTTCGTCGCCCACCTTGACCGGCATATGGAACTGCATGCCGTCCATTGCCACCGTCACCGCCCTGCCCTTGGCCTTGCGCGCGGCGGTGAGGCCGGCGGCGCTGTCCATCAGGCTGAGCAGCCAGCCGCCGAAAATGTCGCCATAGGCATTGGTATCGGCCGGCATCGCGGTGACGCGAATCGCCGGATCGCGGCCTTCATAGATCTCTTCGGTCATGCTGCCGCTCTTTCGAACCCCGCGGGGTCTGGAACACTTGGAACACTGTCCTGGAACAGAATTCCGCCGGCCGGCGCGGATGCGCAGACGGGGGTTTGAATCGGATGTGCCGGGCCGCTCATGCGGGCAGCCTGCCGCGCGCGTTTCACCGTAGGAAAGCCGCGCCGCATCATTGCCCCACTAGCTGCAAATTGCGGGCCAGCACCCAGCCATAGCTGCACGGCCCGGAATAGGGTTCCGGCGCGGCCACCTTGCCGCTCACCCGGCAATCGCCGAGATCCTGGAATTCACCCGTGGCATAGACGATGCCCTGCCAGTCATCGGCGGCATCGCAGAGCCAGACCAGCGTTCCGGCAGGCAGCTTGTCCTTCTCGCGCGCATAGTCGTCATGCTCCTCGCGCACGGAAAGGAACGCCTTGCCATCGGGATCGTAGAGCCCGGAGACGCGGCCGATACCCCCGCAGGCATCCGCCTCGGGGCCGTCGCGGCCGACCATGGGGACATGTTCCCCGCCCTCGGCGCTGGCGGGGCCCGCCAGCAGCGAAAGGGCAAGGAACGGGGCGAGGAGCGATTGCACCTCAAGCCACCAGGCCCAGCGGCGCCTCGCAATATTCCTTGAACGCCTTCATCAGCTGGGCACCGTCGGCACCGTCGATCGCGCGGTGGTCGAAGCTGCCCGTGGCGCTCATCACCGAAGCGATCTGCAGCGCATCGTCCACCACATAGGGGCGCTTCTCGCCCGCGCCGATCGCCATGATCATGCCCTGCGGCGGATTGATGATCGCTTCGAACTGCTTGATGCCGAACATGCCCATATTAGACAGGCTGGCAGTGCCGCCCTGATATTCCTCCGGCATCAGCTTGCCTTCGCGGGCGCGGCCGGCGAGATCCTTCATCTCGGTGGAGATGCTGCTGATCGCCTTGGTGCCGGCATCCTTGATGATCGGCGTGATCAGGCCCGAGGGGATCGAGACGGCGACCGAGACATCGGCGCGGGTGAAGTTCAGCAGCTTGTCGCCGGCGAACTGCACATTGCATTTCGGCACGGCGATCAGCGCCTTGGCCAGCGCCTTGATCAGCATGTCGTTGACCGAGAGCTTCACGCCCTGCGGTTCGAGCGCGGCATTGAGCTCGCCGCGCAGTTTGAGCAGCGCGTCGAGCCGGATGTCCACCGTCAGGTAGATATGCGGGACCTGCTGCTTCGATTCGGAGAGGCGGCGCGCAATCGTCTTGCGCATATTGCTGAGCTTCTCTTCCTCGTAGGGAATGCCGAAATCCTGCGCCTCGACCGGAGCGGCCGCAGGAGCGGGTGCTGCGGCCGGCGTGGCTGCCGGCGCTGCCGCGGCAGGCTGTGCGCCCTCGACATCGGCCTTCACGATCCGGCCGTTCGGCCCGCTGCCTTTCACATTGGCGAGATCGAGGCCTTTGTCGGCGGCGATCCGCTTGGCGAGCGGCGAGGCGACGATCCGGTCGCCAGAGGCGGCTGCCGGGGCTGCGGGAGCCGGTGTCGCGGCGGGCGCGGGGGCAGGTACCGGGCTCGGCGCGGGCGCCTCTTCCTTGGCTGCGGGCGCAGGCGCCGGGGCCGAGTCTCCGCTGGCGGGCTTCACGTCCGCGGGATCCTCGCCTTCCTCGGCGAGCGTGGCGATCACCGTGCCGACCTTCACGCCTTCGGCGCCTTCGGGAACGGCGATATCGGCAATGATGCCTTCATCCACGGCTTCGAATTCCATCGTCGCCTTGTCGGTTTCGATTTCGGCCATGATGTCGCCCGCGGCGACGGAATCGCCCACTTTTACGAGCCACTTGGCGAGCGTGCCCTCCTCCATTGTGGGTGACAGGGCGGGCATCTTGATGGCGATCGACATGGCGGTTCGCGGTATCCTTCCTGGTGGCGAATTTCGATTTGCCGGCTTCGCGCCGTCTCTGGCCAATTTGCGCCGCCGGAGCAAGGTTCTTGCGCCGCTATTGCTTTCGCCCGATATTTGCGCGGACGGGAGAGAGCAGGATGCGGGTCTATCTGGTTATCATCGACGAGACGGAGGAAGCGCATAGCGCGCTGCGTTTCGCGTCGCGCCGCGCGGCCAAGACCGGCGGCGCCGTGCATATCCTCGCGCTGGTGCCCAAGCAGGAATTCAGCGCCTTCGGCGGCGTGCAGGCGACGATCGAGGAAGAAGCGCGCGACCGGGCGGAAGTGCTCGCCAACAGCGCGGCCGGCGAATTGATGAGCGAGGACGGGCGGATGCCGCAGATCGCCGTGCGCGTGGGTGACGGCAAGACGGTGATCAACGAATATCTCTCCGATCACCCGGAAGTCGCCGCGCTGGTGCTCGGCGCTGCGCCCGAAGGCGGGCCCGGGCCGCTGGTGACGCATTTCTCCGCCGCCGCCGGATCGCTCCCCTGCCCGCTCTTCATCGTGCCGGGCAGCCTGCCGGACGAGGAGCTAGACCGGCTGAGCTGAGCCACGCGGCCTATTTCTTCCGCTTGCGCCCCTGATGCCGGATATTCCCCGGCCGGCCGCGCTGGCCCTGCATGTATTTGCCCTTGGGCTTCGGTTTCGGACCGGACTTGCGGCGGGGGTCGGGTCGCGCGCCGCGCGGTTCGATGGCCGAGCCGTCGGCATCGAGCGGTTCGAATTTCAGCGCGCCGGTGAGCGGATTCGATTCGGCCAGCTTCAGGTCCAGCATGTCGCCCACCGTGTAGCGCGTGCCGCTATCCTCGCCGATCAGCGCCCGCGCGCCTTCGTCATAGGCGAAATATTCGCGGCCGAGCGAGGAGACCGGCACCAGCCCGTCTCCGCCGAGCGAGGCGATGGTGGCGAAGAAGCCGAATTTCTGTACCCCGGTGATCCGGCATTTGAAGGTCTCGCCCACGCGCCCGGCGAGCCAGGCGGCGACATAGCGGTCGATCGTGTCCCGCTCGGCCTCCATCGCCCGGCGTTCGGTGAGGCTGATCGCGTCGGTGACCTTGGAAAGATCGTCGCGATCCTTGTCCGAAAGGCCGGTCTTTTCGGGTAGCGAGGCCTTGGGCTTGGGCTGTTCGAGCCCGAAGGCATCGACCAGCGCGCGATGCACGAGCAAGTCGGCATAACGCCGAATGGGCGAGGTGAAATGGGCGTAACTGCCCAGCGCGAGGCCGAAATGCCCGGCATTGCGCGGCCCGTAATAGGCCTGGGTCTGGCTGCGCAAAACGGCTTCCATCACCAGCGCCTTCTCGCCCGGATCGGAGACGTCCTTGATCATCCGGTTAAACAAGCCGGGCGTGATGACCTGCCCCAGCGCGAGCTTCTTGCCGAGCGAATCGAAATATTCGCGCAGGGCAATCAGCTTCTCGCGCGTGGGCGGTTCGTGCACGCGGTAAACCACGGGCGACGCCTTGCTTTCGAGCGCCTTGGCCGCTGCGACATTGGCCGCGATCATGAAATCCTCGACCACGCGGTGCGCATCGAGCCGTTCGCGCACGGCGATTTCGGCAATGCGCCCCTTCTCGTCGAGCATCACGCGGCGTTCGGGCAGGTCGAGCTCGAGCGGATCGCGCGCATCCCGCGCGGAGGCGAGCACCTTCCAGGCGGCCCAGAGATTCTGCAGGTTCTCCGCCGCCTCGCCGCTATCGATGCGCGCCTGCGCATCCTCATAGGCGATGGTTTCGGAGATACGCACGAGCGCGCGGGTGAACCGCCATGACGTCACCTTGCCCTGCGCGGAAATCTCGAGGTGGCAGGCCATCGCCGCGCGATCCTCGCCCTCATGCAGCGAGCAGACATCGGCGCTCAGCACTTCGGGCAGCATCGGCACCACGCGGTCGGGGAAATAGACTGAATTACCGCGCTTGCGCGCCTCGCGGTCGATCGCGCCGCCGGGGCGGACGTAGAAGCTGACATCGGCAATGGCGACGATCGCCCGGAAGCCACCCTTCCCGTCGGGCTCGGCCCAGATGGCATCGTCATGGTCGCGCGCGTCCGCCGGGTCGATGGCGACGATCGGCAGGCCGCGCAAATCCTCGCGCTTGTCCTCGCTGAGCGGTAGTTTCGCAGCCGTCTCCGCCTCGCGGATCGCCTCTTCGGTGAAGCTGTGCGTGATGCCGTATTTGTGGATCGCGATCAGGCTGTAGCTCTTCGGCGCCAGCGGGTCGCCGAGCACTTCGGTGACCTTCACACCCGAACGCGGCGAACGCCCGGCCGGTTCGGCGAGCACGAGATTGCCCTTCTCCGCGCCGCCAAGATCGGCGATCGGGGAGGAATTGCGGATTTTCTTGTCGACCGGCGCGAGCCAGGCCTTCCCGCCGCCGTCGATCTCCACCACGCCGAGCAGCGCATCGCTGCGCGAAGGCAGTTTCTTCATCGGGAAGGCGCGCCAGCCGCCGCCCGCCTCCTCGGTGCGAGCCAGCACGCGGTCGCCCGTGCGCAGCGCCCCGCCCTTCTTGCTCTCCTGCAGCCGCAGGCGCGGCGGCGGCGTGGCATCGTCGGGCTGCCAATTGTCGGGAATGGCGATCGCTTCGCCATCCTCGATATCGACCACGCGCAGCACAGTCACTTTCGGCACGCCGCCCATCCGGTGATAGGCGGTGCGCTTGCCGTCGATCAGCCCTTCCTCTGCCATGTCCTTGAGCAGGTGCTTGAGGGCGATCTTCTCCTGCCCCTTGAGCCCGAAATGGCGCGCGATCTCACGCTTGCCGGCGGGCGTCTCGGAGGACTGGATGAATTCGAGGACCTGCTTGCGCGTCGGCAAGCCCGGTTTGGGACGATTGGGCATGCACAGGATATGGACGTGCGATCACTCGCTAACAAGCGGTGCATAGCCGCCGCCGGGGACAGCGCTGGCGATCGGGCTCTCGATTCCCTCGGCCGATACCGAACTGACGCCGAACAACCAGTCGTCGCCGCGAACGCCGGCGAGGTCGATCGAATAGTCGGGCTTATCCGATGCTTGCACCACGCTCGCGGGCATGGCGCGCCAATAGGGTTCGTCCGTCCGGCGCTGCCAGATCCTGTAGCTTGCTGCACCCGGCACGCGATCCCACGATATTTCCGTGAAGGTTCGCACGGCCGCCTTCGCGGTTGGCGCGGGCGGCATCGGCGCGCCTGCCAGATGGTCGAGCGCTCGGACGTTCAGCCGCGTCACCTTGGCGAGATAGGGAAAGTCCATCTCGTCCACCGTATCGCCATAAGTCACGCCGTCCTCGACTCGCAGGTCCTGATGCTGGTGCTCGTAATCCTCCACCGCGACCGAGAAGCGCACGGCCGGATAGCCGGCTTCGAGGAAGGGGATATGGTCCCCGCCCCGCCCCATCCGGTCGGCGCGCCAGATCTGGCGCACATCGACGCCGGCCGGGTCCTGCTCGGCCAGATTGTCGAGCCAGCGCGATAGGTTGCGGCTCGGGCTGTCATTCTCCCCGCCATTGCGGCGCTGGGCGGCGCGGGCCTGTTCCGAGAGATCGGCACGCGGCCCTTCGGAAAAGACGCGCACATGGGTGTCGTCGCAATGGCCGTCGGACCCGCATGAGCCGCCGACGATATCGTTGTTGAGCACGGCCTTTACGGTCCAGCCCTGCTGCTTCGCGTAATCGGCCAGCAAGCGCCCGCCATAGAGCCCCTGCTCCTCGCCGGTGAGCAAGGCATAGACGATCGTCGTCGGATAGCTCTTATGTGACAGCACGCGCGCAGCCTCCACCACCAGCGCCGTGCCCGAGCCGTCGTCATTGGCGCCCGGCGCATCGCTCGTCGCATCGAGCACGTCGCTCACTCGGCTGTCGATATGGCCCTGCACGATCACCACCTCGTTCGGCCGTTCGGTTCCGCGCTGGATCGCCACGACATCTATCAGCCGTGTCGGCTGCGGTATGCGATTTCCCTCGACCACCGTCTCGGGCTGCACGATCTCCAGGCAGCCGCCGCAAGCTTCGGACGTCTTGCGAAATTCCGCCTCGCCCCAGGCCCAGGCCGCGCCGATCCCGCGCTTGGGGTCGTCCTGCGCAGAAAGCGTATGCCGCGTACCGAAGCCGACCAGCGTCTCGACATCGGAATGAAGCCGATCCTGCGACACGTCATCGGCGGGAGAATCCTGCGCCGCGGCCGGCGCGGTGAGGAGGGCGAGAGCGAATGTCAGTTTGCGCATGAGCCGTTCATCACCGCTCGCGCTCGGCCGGGCAAGCCCCTTAACGAGCCGGCTGCGCCATCCATCGGCAAACAATTGGCAAATGCCCGGCCATGTCATAGGCTTGACCGATCAACTCTCGGGGGTTTTCCGAAATGCGAAAGACGATTGCAACCGCCCTGCTCGCGGCGAGCGCGCTTGCTGGCGGCCCTGCCCGCGCCGATGTGACCGATATGCTCGGGCCGATCCTCGCCGATGCGCCGGACCGGAAGGTGCTGGACGACAAATGCTCGGCCTATCTTTCGGACATCGAGCGCCGCCGTGACGAGCTTGCCGGCGAGACCGGCCCCGCCACTGTCGAGAAGACCCTCACCCGCTTCGACGAAATGGTCGGCATCGCTTCCGCGGCGATGGGCGAATTCACGCTCTACCAGGAAGTGATGGCCGATCAGGACCGGCGCGATGCCGGCGCGGATTGCCAGGTAAAGCTCAGCGCGCTGACCAGCGGCATCAGCCTGTCCCGCCCGATCTACGAGCGGATCGCGGCGATCGACTCGGCCGGGCTCGACGAGGAAACCTCCTTCTATCTCACCAAGACGCTCGGCGATTTCGAGCGGGCCGGCGTCGCCCTCGATGAGCCGCAACGGATGCGCGTGCAGGCGATCAACGAGGAGCTCGCGCAGATCGGCACCGAATTCGCCGACAATATCGCCAATGGCCGGAAGGTCGTGAAGGCGAAGCCGGAGGAACTGGCCGGCGTTCCGGAAGATTTCCTTGCCGCCCATCCGGCGGGCGATGATGGGCTGGTGGAGATCTCCACCGACTATACCGATTACCAGCCGGTGATGAGCTATGCCGAAAGCGATGCGCTGCGCCGCAGGCTGAGCGAGGCTTACAACACGCGTGGCTATCCCGAGAACGATCCGCTGCTGAAGCGGCTGTTCACGCTGCGCCAGGAGCTGGCGGAAATCCTCGGCCGGCCCAACTATGCGACGCTCGTCCTCGAGGACAAGATGGTCAACACGCCGGAGAAGGTGCAGTCGCTGCTGGACGACATGGCCGCCGCCGCCCGCCCCGCGGCGGAGCGCGACTATGCGAAGAACCTGGAAATCCTGCAGGAGCTGGAGCCGGGCGCCACCAAGGTGGAATATTGGCAGACGGGCTGGCTTTCGCCCAAGGTGCAGAAGCGCTTCTACGATTACAGCCCGCAGGAAGCGCGGCAGTATTTCGCCTATGACAATGTGCGCGACGGCATCCTGAAACTGACGGAAGACCTGTTCGGCGTCGAAATCAGGCCGTGGAATACGCCGGTCTGGAACGAGGATGTCGAGACTTACGAGATGGTCGATGGCGGCAAGGTGATCGGCCGCTTCTATTTCGATTCCCATCCGCGACCGGGCAAATACTCGCATGGCAACATGATCCCCCTGCGCCCCGGCGTGGAGGGCGAGGCGGTGCCGGTTGGCGCGCTGGTGATGAACCTGCCCAAGGGCGATCATTCGACCGGCCTGATGGAACATGCCGATGTCGAAACCTTCCTCCACGAATTCGGGCACATGATTCATGGCATGTTCGGCGGCACGCATCGCTGGCTCGGCCAGTCCGGCGTCGCCACCGAATGGGACTTCGTCGAAGCCCCGTCGCAGATGCTGGAAAACTGGGTGTATGATTACGACACGCTGGCCAGCTTCGCGGTGAACAAGGATGGCGAGATGATCCCGCGCGACCTGGTGGAGAAGATGAACCGGGCGCGTTATTTCAATCTCGGCCTCGGCGACATGACGCAGCTCGGCTATTCGAACATCTCGCTGCAGTTCCACCAGAACCCGGTGCCGGACGATCTGGGCGCGGCCACGCGCGCATGGCGCGATGCCTATGCGATCGTCCCCTCACCGGACTATGTCCAGATGCAGGATTCCTTCGGCCATCTCGATGGCTATTCGGCGATCTATTACACCTATCGCTGGTCGAAAGTGATCGCGGACGATCTGTTCACCCGCTTCGAGGCGGAGGGCCTGCGCAATCCGAAAACCGCCAACGATTATCGGCGGATGGTGCTGGAGCCGGGCGGGACCAAGCATGCGGCCGAACTGGTGCATGATTTCCTCGGCCGCGACATCAGCCTCGACGCCTATCGCGCCGAGCTGGCCAAGGATCAGTAGGCCCGGGCGACGTAGATCCGCTCGACCGCCGGTTCGCCGGTGAACAGGCAGGTGCCATCCGCAGGTTCCGCGTCCATCGGAACATTGCGGAAGGTCAGCTTGTGCGCCTTGAGCTGTTCGATGACCTTTTCCAGCGCCGCGCCGGTCGGCTTCGACCACTGGACTTCGAGCCAGCCCGGATAGCGCTTGTTCTCGGCATAGAATTCCGCGAGCGCTTCCATGCTGTCCACGCCGCGCACGATATTGGCCTCGCGCTTTTCCTTCGCCTGCGCGAACAGCGTGGCCTGGATATCGGCGAGCAGCGCCGGGACCGAATTGGCGGCCTCGTCGCGCGAGGGATAGGCAAAGGCCGGCTTGCCGTCCTCGCCCCACAGCGCGTCGCGGCGCAGCAGGCTGACCTTGCCGCCGGCCATGTCGCGCCCGCCGACCTCGATGATCACCGGCGCGCCCTTGCGCACCCAGTCCCACCTCTTGGCCGCCGCCTTGCCCGGCTTGCGATCGAGCAGCACGCGGATCGGTTCGCCCAGCGCCTGCTGGTGGGCGATCGCCGCGCGCAGTTCCTCGCAATAATTGAGCAGCGCCGAATCCTCGGGCTTGTCGCGCAGCATGGGCAGGATCACGACCTGCTGCGGCGCGACCGCGGGCGGAACGCGCAGCCCGTCATCGTCGCCATGCGTCATGATCAGGCCGCCGACCATACGGGTGGAGGTGCCCCAGCTCGTCGTGTGGCAAAGCTGCTGCGTGCCTTCGCGGTCCTGGAAACGGATATTGGCGGCCTCGGCGAAATTGGTGCCGAGATAATGCGTGGTACCGGCCTGCAGCGCCTTGCCATCCTGCATCATCGCTTCGATCGAATAGGTCGCGACCGCGCCGGGGAAGCGCTCGTTCTCCGGCTTTTCGCCCGCGATCACCGGCATGGCCAGAACATCCTCGGCGAAGCTGCGATACATTTCCAGCGCGCGGAGCGTTTCTTCCATCGCGCCTTCGCGGCTGTCATGCGCGGTATGGCCTTCCTGCCAGAGAAATTCGCTGGTGCGCAGGAACATGCGGGTGCGCATTTCCCAGCGCACGACATTGGCCCACTGGTTGGTCATCATCGGCAGGTCGCGCCAGCTCTGGATCCAGCGGCTCATCGCGTCCCCGATGATCGTCTCCGAAGTCGGGCGGACCACGAGCGGCTCCTCCAGCTTGGCTTCGGGATCGGGGATCAACCCGCCCTTGCCGTCGGCAATCAGCCGGTGGTGGGTAACCACGGCCATTTCCTTGGCGAAGCCTTCGACATGCGCGGCCTCGCGCTCGAAATTGGCGAGCGGGATGAAGATCGGGAAATAGCAGTTCTGGACGCCGGCCGCCTTGATGCGGTCATCCATCAGGCGCTGCATGCGCTCCCAGATGCCATAGCCCCAGGGCTTGATCACCATGCAGCCGCGCACGCCCGATTCCTCCGCCATGTCGGCGGCGGAAACGACCTCCTGATACCATTGCGCGAAATCGTCCTCGCGCGTGATGGTCAGGGCGTGGCGGATATTGGACATTGGGCTCACCCGGAATTTGACAGAACGCGCCCCCTAGCGCCGAGCCTCTCCGGGTGTCGAGAGGCAAGGTGATCCGACGGTGCGTTACTTGCCGATTTCGTCGAGCTTCTTCTGCATCTCGGCCATCTGGGTGCGCAGCGCATCAAGATCGCTGGTCCCGCCCGGCTTGCTTTCCGCCTTCGGCGCAGCTTCTGGCTTGGCACCCGGCATGAAGGCGCTGGTCGCGGCTTCGAACATCTTCATGTTCGTTTCGGCCAGCTTGGCGAAGGCATCGGGCCCCATGCTGGCCTTCCACGTTTCCTGCAGCTTGAGCTGGTTGGCGCGGAAATTGTCCATCGTGGCTTCGAGGTAATGCGGCATCAGCGCCTGCATCGAATTGCCGTACATGGAGATGAGCTGGCGCAGGAAGCTAATCGGCAGCATCTGCTCGCCGCTCGCCTCTTCCTCCATGATGATCTGCGTCAGCACGGCATGGGTGATGTCGTTGCCGGTCTTGGCGTCGAGCACCTGGAATTCCACGCCTTCGCGCGTCATCCGCGAAAGATCATCGAGAGTGATGTAGCTGGAGGACTTGGTGTTGTAGAGCCGCCGATTGGCGTATTTCTTGATGATGACCGGGCTATCGCCCTGCTCTTTGTCTGCCGCCATCAGCTAAACTCCCTGTCCCTTTGCGAAATCTACTTAGCACCTGCAGCATAGGCGGTGCAACATGATTGACATCATGCCGTTCGCCGAAAACGCCAGCCAAGAACTGTCAGCAGTTCATATTGGGACATTCCGCTGTGCTTGGCCGCTTCGGGCAGATCATAGGGCAGATCGAGCCAGTCGCCTTCGCGCAGGCCCGATGCTGCGCCGCAATCGACCACGACCATGTCCATCGAAATGCGCCCGAGCACCGGCAGCACCGCTCCCTTGTGCAGCAAGGCGCCCTCGCCGCTCCAGCTCCGGAGGAAGCCGTCCGCATAGCCGAGCGACGCCGTTGCCACACGCATCGGGCGATCGGCGGTGAAGGTAGCGTTGTAGCCCACGCTGTCCCCCGCCTGCAATTCGCGCAGTTGCAGCAGCTGGACCTGCGGAAAGGCGACCTGCCGGATCGTGCCGGCAAGATCGGGATGGGCAATGCCGCCATAGAGCGCGAGGCCGGGCCGGGTCAGGTCGAAGGCGTAACGCTCGCCCAGTGCGATTCCGGCGCTGTTGGCGAGACTGCGGCGGCGGGCTGGAATGTGCCGGGCGGCATCCTCGAAACGAGCCAATTGCTGCGCGTTTTGCTGCACCTCCTCATCCGCGGAAGCGAGATGCGAGAGCAGCGTGTCGATCTCGAGCTGCGCCACCAGCGGATCGCCGATTTCGGTAAGCGGCAGGCCGAGCCGGTTCATGCCCGTATCGACCATCAGATCGCAAGCTCCGCCCCCGGCATCGAGCCACAGGCTGGCCTGATGGAGGCTGTTGATTACCGGGCGCACGCCCGTGGCAATCGCGAAGCGCGCATCTTCGGCCGTGAGCGGCCCGTGCAGCACGCTGATTTGCTGCGCGGGAACATGGCGCAGCAAAGCCGGCACTTCGGCCCAATGGGCGACGAAGAAATCGCGCGCGCCCGCTGCCGCGAGGATCGGCACGGCTTGCTCGGCCCCGAGGCCGTAGGCGTTCGCCTTCACCGCAGCGCCCGCGCTGGCCGATCCGGACAACCGATCGAGCGCGCGCCAGTTATCGGCGAGAGCCTGTTTGTCGAGATGCAGCCGCAGCGTGGGCGGCGGCGGTTCAGGCAGGGTCATCGGCGAAATCGCGCGGCGGACCCGAAGGCAGGCCCCATATGGCCACGACAAGGGCCACCACCAGCAGAATCCAAGTGTACCACAGGCCCGCGAATATATCCCCGGTGCGCGCGACGATATAGCCGGAGATCAGCGGCAGGAAGCCGCCGAAATAGCCGGCCCCGATATGATAGGGGATCGACATGGAGCTGTAGCGGATCTTGGCCGGGAACATCTCGGAGAGCAGCGCGGCGACGGGACCGTAAGTGGCGCCCGTCAGCGCTCCCATCGCGGCGAGGATCAGAACAATACCGATCATGTTGACGAAGGAGGGAACCTGCTTGTCAAGTTGGTAGCCTTCGGCCTTCAGCCATCCGGAAATGGTTTCCTCGGAGACTCCGTCCGCAGGAATCGGGTGGGTGGCATTGGCCCCAATGGAAAGAGACAGTTCTCGCCGATCTTCCTGGCTTACCGAATAGGGAACGCCGAGCTCCGACATCGTCGCCATCAACTGACCGCAAGGGGTCGACTGCTCCTCCGCGAAGGGCGAGTAAGTGCAATCCGGCCCCCGTATCGAGACAGGGCTGGAAGCCTCGCTCTCCGCCAGTTGGGGATTTGCCACGAGGGACAAACCCCAGAAAAGCGGGAAAAGAAGCAGGAGCGCGGCGACATAGCCCCAGACGATCGGCTTCTTGCGCCCGATCCTGTCGGACAGCGAACCGAAATAGACCAGCGAAGCGGCCCCGAACAGCGAAGCGACGCCGATCAGTATTTCGGCCACCGTGTCATCCACCCGCATCGGTCCCTTGAGAAAGGACAGCGCGGAAAAGAGCGCGGTGTAGAACACGATGGTCAGCCCGCAGGCGACGCCGAACAAAGCGATGAAGATGCGCTTCTTGTTGCCCGGATAGGTGAAGCTCTCGACAAAGGGATTGGAAGAGGTTTCGCCCTCCTCCTTCATCGCCTTGAACACCGGGCTTTCCGACAGGCGCATGCGCATCCACAGCGAGATGGCCAGCAGCAGGATCGACAGCAGGAAGGGCAGCCGCCAGCCCCAGACGTCGAACACATCCGCCGGGATCAGGAAGCGGCAGCCGAGGACGACGATCAGGCTAAGCACGAAGCCGCCGACCACGCTCGCCTGGATGAAGCCGGTGAAATAGCCGCGCCGGTCCGGCGGCGAATGTTCGGCGACGTAGATCGCCGCGCCGCCATATTCGCCGCCCAGCGCCAGGCCCTGCATGATGCGCAGCAGGATCACGATGAAAGGCGCAGCGAGGCCGATGGTCTCCGCGCTGGGGATCAGGCCGACACCGGCCGTGGCGATGCCCATCACGGTCACGGTGACGAGGAAGGTGTATTTTCGCCCCAGCCGATCACCAAGGAAGCCGAACAGGATCGCACCCAGCGGGCGGAAACCGAAGCCGATGGCGAATCCCGCCCAGGTCAGCAACAGCGAGAGCGTGGCATTGCCAGTCGGGAAGAACGCCGCCGCGATCAGGGGGGCAAGCGTGCCGTAGATGAAGAAATCATACCATTCGAACACCGTGCCGGCCGAGGAGGCGGCGATGACGAGCCGCATCTCCTTCTTGTCGGGCTGATGATGTGCGGACGGCGCGGCGCCAGCGGCCATAATGATATTTCCCCTCCCCTCTCCCGCAGGAAGGTTAGCTTGCAGCGGGCGCGCTGGAAAGAGCGGCGAGCGCGGCCTTCCACGGCAGCAGGATGGCGCCATGCCGGCCCGGATAATCGCGCGCAGGCGCGATGAGAGCGAAGTCCGGCCAGTCGGGCAGCTCCCCGCCTCCGCTCAGCCAGGCCGTGATCCGATCATGCGTCATACGCAGGGCATCCGCATCCATCCCTTCAGCGCGGCGAGCGAAGATCGCGGCGGCCGCCTGACCGACGGCGCAGGCGCGAACCCGCATGCCGAGTCGGTCGATCCTACCCTGCGCATCGAGTTCGAGATCCATCGCCAGTGTGCTGCCGCAAGTGGGCGATCGGGCCTCGCCATGAAAGGGCAAACTGTCGAGGGCCGGATATTTCGCAAGTTCGACCGAAAGCGCCAGCAATTCGGGCGTGTAGAGTTTGCCTGCCTCGCTCATTCCCCGGAGGTGGCGGCTTCATCCTCGCCATACAAGTACTGGCTACGCTCGTCGATCAGTTGCACCAGCGCATCGGCGCTCGCATTGATGACAGAATAGGTGCGCGCGGTGGTCATCCAGGTCGGCCTGCCTGCCGGGCCCCAGACGGTGTCATAGCCGAGCACGAGGATCGAGAAGGCCATCACCGCGATGATCACGCCCTTCACCGCGCCGAAACCGAAGCCCAGCACACGGTCGATCGGGCCGAGGATGGAATTGCGCGAGGCCTTGCCGGCCGATCGTGCGATCAGCTTCACCACCACATAGGGCACCAGCAGCAGCACCGCGAAGGCAAGCACCGCCGCCGCCGAGGGCGAGCCGACATAATCGAGCAGCAGCGCCGTGGCGTCCGTATGCAGGTAATGGATCGCGAATATCGCCGCGACCCAGGCGGCCAGCGACAGGACTTCCTGCACGAAACCGCGCACGAACCCCCCGATGGCCGCAACGCCAACGATCAGTAAGATGATGATATCGAAGCCCGTCATCCCGAACGCTGATTATGCTCCGGCCATGATCCGGTCAACGAGCTTCGGCAGCGTGGCCAGTCCTGAATAGCGCAAACCGGAAACGTCCTGCCCTGCATCCGCCGGGCCATTGCCGAGATCGAAGCCCAGCTTGGCCGCTTCGCGCAGGCGCAGGCCGGAATGGGCGACGGGGCGGATTTCGCCCGATAGCGACACTTCGCCGAACCAGATGCTGCGCAGTGGAAGCGGCTTGTCCGCCAGTGCGGAAACGAGCGCGGCGGCCACGGCCAGATCGGCCGCCGGATCGGCCAGGCGATAGCCGCCCGCCACGTTGAGATAGACCTCGGCCGAGGAGAAATTGAGCCCGCAGCGCGATTCGAGCACCGCCAGCAGCATGGCGAGCCGCCCGCTATCCCAGCCGACCACGGCGCGGCGAGGCGTCGCGCCCGATTGCAGCCGCACGATCAGCGCCTGCACTTCCACAAGCACCGGCCGTGTGCCTTCGAGCGCGGGGAAGACCGAGCTTCCGGCCACCGGCTCCTCCCGCCCGGACAGGAACAGCATGGAGGGATTCGGCACTTCGGAAAGGCCCTGCCCTTCCATTGCGAAGACGCCGATTTCATCCACCGCGCCGAAGCGGTTCTTGAGCGCGCGCAGGATGCGGTACTGGTGGCTGCGCTCGCCTTCAAAGCTCATCACCACATCGACCATGTGTTCGAGCACACGCGGCCCCGCAATGGTGCCGTCTTTGGTGACATGGCCGACCAGCACCAGCGCGACGCCGTTTTCCTTCGCATAGCGGATCAGTTCGAAGGCGCTGGCGCGCACCTGGCTCACTGTGCCCGGCGCGCCTTCGATCGTATCCGAATGCATGGTCTGGATCGAATCGATGATGAGCAGGGCCGGTGGCGGGCCCGAATGCAGCGAGGTGAGAATATCGCGCACAGAGGTCGCCGCGGCGAGCCTCAGCGGAGCGTCCGACAGGCCGAGCCGGCGGGCGCGCATTCGCACCTGCCCGGTGGCTTCCTCGCCGCTGACATAGACGGCATCAGCTCCGCTACGGGCGATTTCGGCGGCCGCCTGCAGCAGCAGGGTGGATTTGCCGATGCCCGGCTCGCCGCCCATCAGGATCGCCGATCCGGGCACGATACCGCCGCCCAGCGCGCGATCGAATTCGGCAAGCCCGGTGGAGCGGCGAGTCAGCACTTCCGCCGGCGCATCGAGCACTTCGAAATCGAGTTTGCGCCCGCCGCCCGAAAGATCGTGCCGCGCGGAGAACTTCGTCTCCGGCGTTTCCTCGACCAGCGTGTTCCACTGGCCGCAATCGGCGCATTGCCCTTGCCAGCGTGTGGCGACGCTGCCGCAATCGGCGCAGACATAACGGCGTTTGGGCTTGGCCATGCTCGTTGCTTAGCGAGAACAAACGACGAACGCAAGCGCTCGAATCAGCCGGAAAAGGCGCCTTTCAGCCTCTCGAAGAAACCACGGCTTTCGGGGCATTCGTCACCCGTCTCGGTTTCCATGAACTCGCGCAGCAATTCCTTCTGCCGGGCGGAAAGCCTGGTCGGCGTTTCAACGACGATCTCGATCACGAGGTCGCCCCGCCCGCGGCCCTGCAGCACGGGCATGCCGGCACCGCGCTTGCGTAACTGCCTGCCCGACTGGATCCCGGCGGGAATTTCGATCGTGTTGGGTTCACCGTCGAGGCCCGGAATCTCAATCGTGCCGCCCAAAGCGGCGGTGGTGAAAGTCACCGGAACGCGTGTGACGAGCGTGGTGCCGTCGCGCTGGAACACCGCATGCGAGCGGACATGCACGAAGATGTAGAGATCGCCCGGAGGCGCGCCCATCGGTCCGGCCTCGCCCTTGCCCGAAAGCCGGATGCGCGTGCCATTGTCCACACCGGGCGGAATCTCGACTTCGAGATCCTGGACACGGTCCACCCGGCCTTCGCCGCGGCATTCGTGGCAGGGCTTTTCGATCACTTCGCCGCGGCCATGGCAGCTGGGGCATGGGCGCTCGATCACGAACAGGCCCTGCTGCGCGCGAACCTTGCCGTGGCCGTGACACAGATCGCACTGGCGCTTGGCGGTGCCCGGTTCAGCCCCGTCCCCACCGCATGTGTCGCAGCTGACGGAAACCTCTAGCTTGATCTCGGTGTGCTTGCCATGGAACGCCTCTTCGAGGCCGATTTCCATGTCATAGCGAAGGTCCGCGCCGCGCCGCGGGCGGCTGCGCGCGGCGCCGCCGCCAAAGGCGCTGCCGAAGATGGTCTCGAAAATATCGCCAATATCGCCGAAATCCGCCTGCGGGCCATGGCCGCCACCGCCCATACCCTGCTGGAAGGCGGCATGGCCGAAACGGTCATAGGCCGCGCGCTTCTGCGGGTCTTTCAGGCATTCATAGGCAGCGCCAATGGCCTTGAACTTGGCCTCGCTATCCTCGCAGCCCGGATTGCGGTCCGGGTGATACTTCATGGCGAGCTTGCGATAGGCGGATTTGATCGTGCGATCGTCCGCATCGCGGCTGACTTCGAGCAGTTCGTAAAAATCTATTTCGGTAGCAGACATACCTTGCCCCTAGACCGCCCCGCCAGCGGCGCCGAATGCGCCGCCGGCGGACCGGATATTCATCAGGACAATCAGCCCTTGTTCTCGTCGTCCACCTCGGAGAACTCGGCATCCACAACTTCCTCGTCGGAAGCGCTGCCGGCCGATGCGCCGTCGGAGGGAGCTTCGGCGGCGGAGGCCTGCTCCTTCTCGTAGATCTGCTGGCCCATTTTCATGGCGAGATCGGTGAGCGCCTGCGCCTTGGCCTTGATCGCCTCGACATCGTCGCCTTCCAGCGCAGTCTTGGTTTCGGCGATGGCGCCTTCGATTTCCGACTTCAGGCCGGCATCGATCTTGTCGCCATGCTCCGCGATCTGCTTCTCGGTCGCATGAACGAGGCTGTCGGCGTTGTTCTTCGCCTCGGCACTGTCGCGCCGCTTCTTGTCCTCGTCGGCGAACTTCTCGGCATCCTGGACCATCTGGTCGATATCGGCTTCCGAAAGACCGCCCGAGGCCTGGATGCGGATCTGCTGTTCCTTGCCGGTGCCCTTGTCCTTCGCGGAGACGTTGACGAGGCCGTTGGCGTCGATGTCGAAGGTGACCTCGACCTGCGGCACGCCGCGCGGCGCCGGGGGAATGCCGACCAGGTCGAACTGGCCGAGCAGCTTGTTGTCCGCGGCCATTTCGCGCTCGCCCTGGAACACGCGGATCGTCACCGCCTGCTGGTTGTCCTCGGCGGTCGAATAGACCTGCGTCTTCTTGGTCGGGATCGTCGTGTTGCGGTCGATCATGCGGGTGAACACGCCGCCCAGCGTCTCAATGCCCAGCGAAAGCGGGGTCACGTCGAGCAGCAGCACGTCCTTCACGTCGCCCTGCAGCACACCGGCCTGAATGGCCGCGCCCATTGCTACGACCTCGTCCGGGTTGACGCCCGTATGCGGCTTGGAACCGAAGAAGCTCTCCACGACTTCGCGAACCTTGGGCATGCGGGTCATGCCGCCGACCAGGATCACTTCATCGATCGCGTCCTTGGACACGCCGGCATCTTCCAGCGCCTTCTTGCACGGCTCCAGCGTGCGCTGGATCAGGTCACCCACCAGCTGTTCGAGCTTCGAACGGGTGAGCGTTTCGACCAGGTGCAGCGGGGTGGAGCTGCCCCCTTCCATGCGCGCGGTGATGAAGGGCAGGTTGACTTCGGTCTGCTGCGAGCTGGAGAGCTCGATCTTGGCCTTCTCGGCCGCTTCCTTCAGGCGCTGCAGGGCGAGCTTGTCGGTCCGGAGATCCATGTTCTCCTTCTTCTTGAACTCGTCCGCCAGATATTCGACGATCGTGCTGTCGAAGTCCTCACCGCCGAGGAAGGTGTCGCCATTGGTGCTCTTCACCTCGAACACGCCGTCGCCGATTTCGAGGACGGAAATGTCGAAGGTGCCGCCGCCAAGGTCGTAAACGGCGATGGTCTTGCCGTCTTCCTTGTCGAGGCCATAGGCGAGCGCCGCGGCCGTCGGCTCGTTGATGATGCGCAGCACTTCGAGGCCGGCGATCTGGCCGGCATCCTTGGTCGCCTGGCGCTGTGCGTCGTTGAAATATGCCGGAACGGTGATGACCGCCTGGGTCACGTCCTCACCGAGATAACTCTCGGCAGTTTCCTTCATCTTCTGCAGGATGAAGGCGGAAATCTGCGACGGCGAATATTCCTCGCCGCCCGCTTCGACCCATGCGTCGCCGTTCTTGCCCTTGACGATGTCATAGGGGACCAGCTCCATGTCCTTCTTGGTCATGGGGTCTTCGAAACGGCGCCCGATCAGGCGCTTGATCGCGAACAGCGTATTGTCCGGGTTAGTGACAGCCTGGCGCTTGGCCGGCTGACCGATGAGGCGTTCCCCATCCTTGGTGAAGGCGACGATCGACGGCGTGGTGCGCGCGCCTTCCGAATTTTCGATGACCTTGGGCTTGCCCCCATCCATCACTGCAACGCAGCTGTTGGTCGTACCCAGGTCGATACCGATTACTTTGGCCATGGTTTTCCCCACATCCCTTCTTCAATTGGACGCCGCACACTCAGCCTCCCGTGTCTCGGCGAGACCAGTCGGCGGCTCGATAACGTGGGCGATATAGGTGCGCTTTGGCTTGGCACAAGAGAAGCACAGAGCTAGAAAATCGTACCAGACCAAAGGGGAAGGATGTCCATGAATAGAACAATCTGGCCAGCCGCGATGCTGGCCCTCGCTGCATTCGGCCCCGCCGCCTGCAGCGGAGGAGAGCAGGAGGCGGCAGCCCCGGCCGATCCCGACGCACCCGCCGGAATCAGTGTCACCGATGGCCGCATGCTGCTGCCGCCCGTCTCCGGCAACCCGGCGGCGGTCTATTTCGACATCGCCAATACCGGCGACAAGGACATGATGATCCGCGCGGCCGACGTGCAGGGCGCAGGGATGGCCATGCTGCACGAGACATCGACCTGGAACAACCAGACCGACATGCAGGAAGTCTTCCAGCAGCCGGTGGCCGCGGGCGAAACGGTGAAATTCGAACCGGGCGGGCTGCATGTGATGGCGAGCGACCTCGATCCTTCGCTCGTCGCGGGCGGCACGACGGAAGTGACGCTGACCTTCGTCGGCGGCGACAAGGTCAGCTTCCCGGTCGAAATCCACGCGGCGGGCGACGAGCGCTGAATGCGGAAACCAACGGCGCCGGCGCGACCTGCCCGGCCGGCGGCACGCGGCCGCTGACCGCAGGCGAGATCGCGCTGGCCCGTTCGGTTTTCGGCACGGCGATCCACTACGACAAGATCACCATCCGCCGCCGCAAATGGTTTCTCCTGCAGCCGCGCAAGGTGACAATGGCGCCGCGCGGGCATATCCATTTCCACCCGCAGGGCCGCTCCTATTGCGACGATTTCGCCCTCGCCCACCCGGCGAGCCAGGGGCACTTCATCCATGAGATGACGCATGTCTGGCAGACCCAGACACGCGGCGACTGGTACCTGTTGCTCCACCGGCATCCCTGGTGCCGTTATGATTACAGCCTGAAACCGGGCTGGAGCCTCAAGCAATACGGGATCGAACAGCAGGCGGAGATCGTCCGCCACGCCTTCCTGCTACGCGCCGGGCTCAAGCTGGCCGGCGTGGGCGATCCGGCGGCCTATGAGAAGCTGGTCGATTTTCCCGGTGCGGGCTGACGCCTGAGCGGCGTCAGTCGCGGCAGCGTACCTCGTATTCGCGGCCGTCGCGGTCACGGCGATAGCACTTGCCGTCCTTCTTCACGAGATAACCGCCCGCACCGCCGGCTGCGGCCCCGATGGCTGCGCCCGTGCCGACATCGCCGCCGGTCGCCGCCGAAATCCCGGCGCCCGCAGCCGCGCCGACCGCCGCGCCTTCGACGGCATAATTGTCCGCGCAGGCGCCAAGCGAAAGCGCCGAGCCCAGCAGGACGGGTGCCAGCAGCATTCTCGTTTTCATGGTCGTTCTCCGTAATTTCCTCTTGGGAAATCTACGGAAAGGGCGGGCGAATGTTCCGCCCGCCACCATGCATCAGGCCTCAGTCCGGCTTTTTCGCGACACCGACCATCGCAGGGCGCAGCAGCCGGTCCTTGATCATGTAACCGGCCTGCATTTCCTGCACCACGGTGCCGGGTTCGGCCTCATGCGTGGGGATTTCCATCATCGCCTGGTGCTGGTTCGGATCGAGCGGCAGGCCCGTCGCCGCGATGCGGCTGATTCCGTGCTGCGAGAACACCTTGTCCAGCTCGCGCTGGGTCGCCTCGATACCGGCGACGAGGCCTTCGAGCTTGCTGTGTTCGCGCAATTCGTCCGGCACGGCCTGCAGCGCGCGGCTGAGATTGTCGGCCACCGAAAGAATATCGCGGGCGAAACCCGAAGCGGCATAATTGCGCGCATCGGCCATGTCCTTTTCCAGCCGGCGGCGGACGTTCTGCGTCTCGGCCTTGGCATAGAGCACTTCCTGCTTGGTCGCGGCCAGCTGTTCCTGCAGGCTGGCAATCTCGTCCAGCAGCTGCGCGGAGCCCTCTTCGGCCGCGTCTTCCTCGAGGAATTCCTCGGGCACGCCATCCAATTCTTTCTCGACCGCTTCGTCGCGCGGGTTCTCGTTCTCGTTCATCGATTTATCCAGATTAGCCTATTATCTTGCCCAGCGACCGGGCTGTGAAATCCACCATGGGCACGACCCGCGCGTAATTCAACCGAGTCGGGCCGATCACCCCCAGCACTCCGACCACCCGGCCCTCGCGGTCGCGATAGGGCGAGGCGATGACCGATGAGCCGGACAGGGCGAACAGCCGGTTTTCGCTGCCGATGAAGATGCGCGTCGCTTCCGCCTCGCGCGCCGAATCGAGCAGTTCGGATACCGATTGCTTGTTTTCCAGATCGTCGATCAGCGAACGGACGCGCTCGATATCGGTGAGCGCGCGCTCGTCCAGCAGGTTCGCCTGGCCCCGCACGATCAGCACCGGGCGCCGCGCCGCATCCTCGCTGAGCACGGCCAGCCCGCGCTCCACGAGGTCCGCGCTGGCCGCATCGAGCGCGGAACGACCGGAGGCGATTTCGGCCTGCATCGCTCGCGCCGCTTGCGCCAGCGTGCGCCCGGCGAGCCGCGCGGTGATATAGTTGGACGCTTCCTGCAGCGCCGACATCGATGCTCCGGCCGGCAGCTCGAGTAGGCGGTTCTCCACCGATCCGTCGCTGCCGACGAGCACCGCCAATGCGCGCTGCGGATCGAGGCGGATGATGTTCATCTGCGCGAGTTGCGGTTCGCGGCGCGGCACCATTACCACGCCCGCGGCGGCGGAAATATCCGACAGGATCGCGCTGGTCGCCGCCAGTGCCTGCTCTACCGGGCCCGGCTCGGACAGGCGCTGTTCGATCGCCGCGCGTTCCTCGGGCGTGGGCTCCGCAACCTGCATCATCCCGTCCACGAACAGGCGCAGGCCCATATCGGTCGGCATGCGTCCGGCGCTGGTATGCGGTGCGGCAAGCAGGCCGAGCGATTCCAGCTCGCTGAGTACCGAGCGGATCGAAGCGGGAGAGAGATTTACCTCCCCGCCCGCGGCGATCGCCTTCGAGCCCACGGGATTGCCGCTCGTGAGATAGCCTTCCACCACCAGGCGAAAAATATCGCGCGCGCGATCGGTCAGTTCTGTGAGCGGCGGGGAAACCATGACAGGCGTCTATCTAGGCGCTAGGGCAGCCGCCGCAATGGCGATTGCCGCTCCGGCCTTCGCTGCATTGGAGATATTACATGCGACCATCCGGCCGCGCGCCCGACGAAATGCGCGTTATCGACATCCAGACCGGCTTCACCAAGCATGCGGAAGGCTCCTGCCTGATCAGCTTCGGCGATACGCGGGTTCTCGTTACCGCCAGCGTGGAGGAGCGCGTGCCGCCCTTCCTGCGCGGCAAGGGCAAGGGCTGGGTCACCGGCGAATATTCGATGCTGCCCCGTGCGACCCATACGCGCGGCAGCCGCGAGGCGGCCAAGGGCAAGCAATCCGGCCGTACGCAGGAAATCCAGCGCCTGATCGGCCGCTCTCTGCGTGCCGTGGTCGATATGGAGAAGCTCGGCGAACGGCAGATCGTGCTCGATTGCGACGTGATCCAGGCCGATGGCGGCACCCGCACGGCCTCGATCTCCGGTGCGTGGGTCGCACTGCGCCTGGCGGTGAACACGCTGCTCGAATCCGGCGCGATCAAGGAAGATCCGATCCAGTCCAAGGTCGCCGCGATCAGCTGCGGCATTTGCGAGGGCACGCCGGTTCTGGACCTCGACTATATCGAGGATTCCTCCGCCGATGCCGACGCCAATTTCGTGCTGCTCGAAGGCGGGAATATCGCCGAAGTGCAGGCAACCGCCGAAGGCGCGACTTATGACGAGGAAGCCCTGTTGCGGCTGCTCCGCCTCGCCCGCATGGGCTGCGACCGGATCTTCGCGGCGCAGGACGCAGCGGTAGCCAAATGAGTCGGCGGCTCGGTTCGGGCAAGCTGGTCATTGCCACGCATAATGCCGGCAAGCTGAAGGAAATCGGCGCCTTGCTTCAGCCTTATGGGCTGGAATGCATTTCCGCCGGTTCGCTGGGCCTGCCCGAACCGGACGAGACCGGAAAAACCTTCGCCGAGAACGCGCTGATCAAGGCGCGTGCTTCCGCGGAGGCTTCCGGCCTGCCCTCGCTGGCCGACGATAGCGGTCTTTCGGTCGCCGCGCTCGACGGGCGGCCGGGCGTATACACCGCCGACTGGGCCGAACGCCAATGGTTCGAGGGCGAACCGGGGCGCGACTGGTACATGGCGATGGGCAAGGTGGAAGGGGTGCTGGCGGAAAAGGGGCCTGAGACGCCCCGCGACGCCTGGTTCTCCTGCACGCTCGCCATCGCCTGGCCCGATGGCGAATATGCCATCTATGAGGGCCGCGCCAATGGCGCACTCACCTGGCCTCCGCGCGGCACGATGGGCTTCGGTTACGATCCCGTCTTCGTGCCCAACGGCTATGACCGGACCTTCGCCGAACTCGATCCGGCGGAAAAGCATCGCATCAGCCACCGGGCGGACGCGTTCGCCAAGCTGGTCGCGGAGCAGTTCGGCGGCTAGGATGGCGCGGTGGCTCGCGCGCTCTACATCCATTGGCCCTTCTGCCTGAAGAAATGCCCCTATTGCGATTTCAACTCGCATGTCCGCGAAGGCGTGGACGCGGCGCAGTGGCGGGATGCGCTGATCGCCGACATGCGGCACGAGGCCGGGCTGGCGGGCGGCGAACCGCTTGAATCCATCTTCTTCGGCGGAGGAACGCCTTCGCTGATGCCGCCGACGCTGGTCGAGGCTTTGCTGAACGAGGCCGAACGCCTGTGGGGCTTTGCGCCGGGGATCGAGATCACACTTGAAGCGAACCCGTCCTCGGTCGAGGCGTCGCGCTTCTCGGCGCTGGCAGCTGCCGGAGTGAACCGGGTCTCGCTCGGCCTGCAGGCGCTGGACAGCCAGGCGCTGCGCTTTCTCGGCCGTTTGCACGGCGTGTTCGAAGGCCTCATCGCGCTCGACGTGGCGCAGCGGAACTTCGCGCGGGTGAGCATCGATCTGATCTATGCCCGGCCCGGCCAGACGCCCGAGAATTGGGAAGCGGAGCTGCGCCGGGCGCTCGGCTTCGGCACGGGCCATATCTCGCTCTATCAGCTCACGATCGAGCCCAACACGCGCTTCGCCACCGATGTACGGCAGGGCAGCTTCACTCCGCTGGATGACGATCCGGCCGCCGATCTCTTCGCTCTCACCCGCGAATTGACCAACGAGGCCGGCCTGCGCGCCTATGAGGTCAGCAACCATGCCAAGCCCGGCGAGGAGAGCCGCCATAACCTGACCTATTGGCGGTATGGCGACTATCTCGGCATCGGCCCCGGCGCGCATGGCAGGCGTGGCGGCATGGCCACGCGCCGCCATCGCAAGCCGGAGAACTTCCTGAGCGCCGTCACGCGCAACGGGCATGGTCTGGTGGAAGAAAATGCGCTGGGCATTCGCGAACAGGCGTCCGAGGCGCTGCTGATGGGGCTGCGCCTGCGCGAAGGCGTCGATCCGCAAGCGCTCGCCGCAAGATTCGGCCTGCCGCCGGAGCAGCTCATCGAGATGGAACGGCTCGCTTTTCTCGAAACGCTCGGGCTCGCATGGCAGGCCGGCGGGCGGATCGGCGTGACCGCGCAGGGAATGCCCGTGCTCGACGCCTTGTTGGGGCAGCTCGTTTCCGACTCGCTGGCATCGGCATGAGCCGCGCCGACCTGCTGGATGCGTGGCGCGAGCATCTCGCCGTATCGCGACGGCGCTCGGCGCATACGGTACGCGCTTATCTCGCGGCGGCGGCCCGGCTTATCGACGCCACCGGGGCCGAGGACTGGTCCGCCCTCGCCCGTCTCGATGCCGGAGCGCTGCGCGTGCAGCTGGCTGCGCGCCGGGCGGAAGGGCTCGGCAATGTTTCCGCCGCGCGGGAGCTTTCGGCGCTCAAATCCTTCCTCGCCTTCGCGCGGGAACGAGCCGGCGAAACCGAAGCCACTCCGCCGCGCCTGCGCGGGCCGCGCGTGAAGAAAGGGCTTCCGCGCCCGGTGACGCCGGACGATGCGAGCAATCTTGCCGATGTGGTGGAAGCCTCCGCCGCCGAAGACTGGATCGGCGCGCGCGACCGGGCGGTGCTGATGCTGATGTATGGCGCCGGATTACGCATTGCCGAGGCCCTGTCGCTCAGGGGATCGGATGTTCCGCTTGGCGAGACACTGACCGTCACCGGCAAGGGCGGCAAGCAGCGCGTGGTGCCGATCTTGCCCGTCGTCCGCGATGCGGTGGCCGATTATGCCGCGCACTGCCCCTGGTCGCTCGTACCCTCCGAGCCGCTGTTTCGCGGGGCCAAGGGCGGCCCGCTGAGCCAGGGCATGGTGCAGAAGGCGATGGCGCGCGCGCGCAAGGCTCTCGGCCTGCCGGCAAGCGCCACGCCGCATGCCCTGCGCCACAGCTTCGCGACGCATCTGCTCGGGGCCGGCGCGGATTTGCGCTCGCTGCAGGAGTTGCTCGGCCATGCGAGCCTCGGCTCGACACAGATATACACCAAGGTCGATGCGGCGACCTTGCTCGACACATATCGCGCGGCCCATCCGCGGGAGAAGGGTTAGTCCTCGCCCTTCGAGCGCGGCTTCCAGGTGATCACGCGCCAGACATACCAGGCCAGCATCGCGACGAGCATGGCGAGGATCGTCCAGCCCGCCCACGCCTCATATCGCTCGATCAGCGGCGCCAGCCGGCGCCCGCCCTCGATCAGGATCGCGTTCCAGATCGCGGAGCCGAGAAAGGTGAACAGCAGGAAGCGGAAAAGCGACATATGCGCGAGGCCCGCCGGCAACGAGACGATCGTTCGTAGCAGCGGCGAGAAGCGCAGGGCGAAAACGACCCATTGGCCGTGTTTCTGGAAGAAACGCGCGGCCTGTTCGATATGGTCGAAATCGACCGTCAGCCAGCGACCATGCCGGTCGATAAACCGTCCGAGCCGCTGGTAGCCCCATTTATCGCCGACCCAGTACCAGGCGTAGTTCCCCAGGGTCGAGCCAATGGTCCCGGCAAGGATCAGCGGCCAGAAGGTCATTTCGCCGCGCGCCACGAGCACGCCGCCAATGCCCATGATCACCTCCGACGGGATCGGCGGGATGATGTTTTCCAGCGCCATCAGCAGCAGGATGCCGAAATATCCGCCGCGCGCGATCGCTTCGAAGATGAATTCGTTCATTGCCGCAACAACGGCTTTGCGCGCGCGCGGGTCCGCATGGCTCAGCTATTGGCGGCGAGGCGTGCCTCGATCGCGTCCCATATCCGCGCGGCGGTGTCCGTGCCGTTGAACTGGTCGATCGCGACGATGCCGGTCGGGCTGGTGACGTTGATTTCAGTCAGCCACTTGCCGCCGATCACGTCGATACCGACGAAGACGAGGCCGCGGCGCTTGAGCTCCGGGCCCATGACCGCGCAGATTTCCTCTTCGCGCTCGGTCAGTCCGGCCGCCTCGGCATAACCGCCCTGGGCAAGGTTGGAGCGGAACTCGCCCTCGCCCGGCTTGCGGTTGATCGCCCCGGCAAATTCGCCGTCCACAAGGACGATGCGCTTGTCGCCCTCCACCACTTCAGGGAGGAAGGGCTGCACCATATGCGGTTCGGGCCAGGTCTGGTTGAAGACTTCGAACAGAGCGGAAAGGTTCGTGCCGTCTGCGTCGATGCGGAAGATCGCCTTGCCGCCATTGCCGTGCAGCGGCTTCACCACCACCGAGCCGTGCTTGCGCATGAACTCGCGCACATCCTCGATCTTCCGCGCGACCAGCGTGGGCGGCATGTAGCGCGCATAATCCAGCACGAACATCTTCTCCGGCGCGTTGATCACCTCGCGCGGATCATTGACCACCAGCGTCTGGCCCTTGAGCCGGTCGAGCAACAGGGCGGCGCTGATATAGCCGAGATGGAACGGCGGATCCTGCCGCATCAGCACGACGTCGATATCGCTGGCGAGATCGATCTTCGCGAGGTCGCCCTGCCAGGTGAAGTGATCGCCGACCACGCGCTGCACGGTCACTTCGCGCGCCCAGGCGGTGATGCGCTCGTCTTCCCAGGCGAGGCTGGTCACGTCATAGACCCACAGCCTGTGCCCGCGCGCCTGTGCCGAGAGCATGAGCGCGAAGCTCGAATCGCCGGCAATGTTGATGCTTTCCAGCGGGTCCATCTGGACCGCGACACGCAGGCTCATTCTCTTGTCTTCCTCAGGGCTGCCAGGCGTTGACGATGTGGCGCGGCCAGTGGCCCGGCGCAAGGAGCAGCACGTCGATCCTGATATTCTCGCCGGCCTTTGCGTAACGATGCGCCGCGGCCTCGGCGGCGGCGGCCACCCGGCGCAGGCGATGGGAATCGATCGCCATGTCGCGTTCCCGCGCCGTCTGGCGCCATTTCACCTCGACGAAAGCCAAGCTCCTGCCGCGCCTCGCTATGAGGTCGATTTCCCCGCGCGGCGTCTTCACCCGGCGGGCAAGAATCCGCCAGCCATGCAGGCGCAGCCACCATGCGGCGAGCCATTCGCCCCGGCGCCCATGTCTTTCGGCAATTGCCCGGTTCACGCGCCGCGCAGTTCCAGCGCGCGGGCATAGAGCGCCTTGCGATCCAGCCCCGTCGCCTTCGCGACCGATGCGGCGGCCTGCGAGGGTTTGAGATCGGCTAGCGCCTCGCGCAGCATTTCGTCGGCATCGGCCTCATCGGCCTGTTTCTCTCCCGGTGGGCCGACCAGCAGCACGATCTCGCCGCGCGGCGGGAACGCGGCATAATGCGTGGCGAGTTCCTCCGCGCTGCCATTGCGGCATTCCTCGTGCAGCTTGGTCAGTTCGCGCGCCACGGCCACTTCCCGGCCCGGCAGCAATTCGCCGATCGCCTCGAGCGATTTGAGCAGGCGCGGCGCGGTCTCGAAGAAGATCAGCGTGGAGCGCAGCCCGCGCAGCTCCTCCAGAATGTCCCGCCGCGCCTTGTCCTTCGGTGGCAGGAAGCCGGCGAACAGGAACCGATCGTTCGGCAGCCCGGCCAGCGTCAGCGCGGCGATCGGTGCGCTCGGGCCCGGCAGGCTGGTGATGGGTATGCCCGCCTCGCGTGCTTCCCGCACCAGGCGATAGCCGGGATCGGATACGAGCGGCGTTCCGGCATCCGTCACCAGCGCCACGGCCTGGCTTTGCATCGATTCGATCAGTCGCTGACGGTCGGCTGCGGCGCTGTGATCGTCATAGCGCCAGAGCGGCCCGGAAATGCCCAAATGTCGTGCAAGTTTCTGTGTTACGCGGGTATCCTCGCAGGCGATGACCGCACATCGCCTGAGGATGTCGGCTCCTCGCAAGGTTATGTCGCCGAGATTGCCAATCGGCGTGGCGACAATATAGAGGCCGGGAGAAAGAGGTTCAGGTTCGCTAGCGCCGCTCACACGCGCCTTGTGGACCATGATTAGTGGGAGCGGCAAGCATGTTGGGAAGTCTGAAGCGCGGCCTGGTCGCATTGACGCTGGTCGTGGCGCTTGCCGCCTGCCAGGTCATTCCGGGTGGCGGCGGTGTGGAGACCGGCGGGCCGAGCCCCGAAGAGACCGGGCCCAGCGGCGAAGTGCTGCCCACGGACACGGCGCGCCACCGCGTCGCCTTGCTGGTTCCGCTCTCCGGCACCAATGCCGATGTCGGCCGCTCGATCGCCAATGCCACCACGATGGCGCTGCTCGACACCAATGCCGACAATCTGCGCATCACCACCTACGATACCGCGACCGATGCCGCGAGTGCGGCCTCGCGCGCCATCTCCGATGGCAACAAGCTGATCCTCGGCCCGCTGCTGCGGCAGAACGTCAATGCCGTGCTGTCGCGCGCGGAGCCGGCCAATGTGCCGCTGATCACCTTCTCCAACGATATTTCCGTGGCCGCGCCCGATGTGTTCGTGATGGGCCATGTGCCGGAACAGTCGGTCGAGCGGACGGTGCGCTATGCCTATGCCCATGGCGCGCGCAATTTCGCGGCCCTGATCCCCAATGGCGAATATGGCCGCCGCGCCGCCGATGCCTTCACATCCGCCGTCGCGCGGGCGGGCGGCAAGCTGGTCGCCAGCGAGAGCTATGACCGCGGCAACACTTCCATCGTCAGCGCGGCCGAGCGGCTTGAAGCGAAAGGCGGTTTCGATGCCGTGCTGATCGCCGATGGCGCGCGGCTCTCGGCAATGGCCGCCGGTGCGCTGAAGGAACCCGGAATGGTTCTTCCGACGATCCTCGGCACAGAATTGTGGAGCGGCGAAGCCAGCATTGCCGATGCCTCGGCCATGCGCGGGGCGCTGTTCTCCGCGGTGCCCGATGCCCGCTATCGCCAGTTCGTCGACAGCTATCGCTCGCGCTTCGGCGGTACGCCCTATCGCATCGCCACGCTCGGCTATGATGCAGTGCTGCTGACGCTGCGCGTAGCGCGCGACTGGAAACCGGGCGACGACTTCCCGGCCGGCAAGATGCTGGCCAGGGACGGTTTCCTCGGCCTCGACGGCACGTTCCGGTTCCGCAGCGACGGCGTGGGCGAACGCGCAATGGAAGTCCGGCGGGTCGATAACGGCACGATTTCGATCGTCGACGAGGCCCCGCAGAAGTTCGATTGACGATAAGTTCGCCGCACCTGCTTGAGTCCACGGGATTCCGCGCCGTATAGCCGGTATATGAGCGACGATCTGTTCGAAAACGCGCCGGCATCCGGCGAGGCCTATGATTCCTCCTCGATCGAGGTTCTCGAAGGCCTCGAACCCGTCCGCCGGCGGCCGGGCATGTATATCGGCGGCACGGACGAACGCGCGCTGCATCACCTCGCCGCCGAAGTGCTCGACAATTCGATGGACGAGGCCGTGGCCGGCCATGCCAACCGCATCGAAGTGACGCTAGAGGAAGGCAATCGCCTGACCATCAGCGACAATGGCCGCGGCATGCCGGTGGACGAACATCCGAAATTCCCCGGCAAGTCCACGCTCGAGGTGATTCTCACCACGCTCCATTCCGGCGGCAAGTTCTCTGGCAAGGCCTATGCGACCAGCGGCGGCCTCCACGGCGTGGGTGTCAGCGTGGTCAATGCGCTCTCCTCGGACACGCGCGTGGAAGTGGCCCGCAATCGCGAAGTGTTCGCCCAGGAATTCTCTCGCGGCCTGCCGCTCGCGCCGCTGAAGAAGGTGGGCGACACGCCCAACCGGCGCGGCACGACCGTCAGCTTCACGCCCGACACGGAGATATTCGGCGACCGGCAGTTCAAGCCACAGCGCCTATTCAAGCTCGCCCGGTCGAAGGCCTATCTCTATGCCGGCGTCGAAATCCGCTGGAAATGCGCGCCATCGCTGGCGAGCGAGGATGTGCCCGAGGAAGCCGTGTTCCAGTTTCCCGGCGGTCTTTCCGACCACCTGAAGGAGCAATTGGGCGAACGCGAATGCGTCACCAGCGATTTCTTCTCCGGCAAGCAGGATTTCCCGGATGAGCAAGGCCGTGTCGAGTGGGCCGTGGCCTGGCCGCTATGGTCGGACGGGTCCACAAGCTGGTACTGCAACACCGTGCCCACGCCCGACGGCGGAACGCATGAGCAGGGCCTGCGCGCGGCGCTGACCAAGGGCATTCGCGCTTTCGGCGACCTGACCGGCCAGAAGAAGGCCAAGGACATCACCGCCGACGACGTGCTTACCGGCGCCGAGATCATGCTTTCGGTGTTCATCCGCGATCCGCAATTCCAGAGCCAGACCAAGGACCGGCTCACCAGCCCGGAAGCCGCGCGACTGGTCGAGAATGCGGTGCGCGATCATTTTGACCATTTCCTGACCGACAATATGGAGCGCGGAAAGGCGCTGCTCGGCTCGGTGATGGAGCGGATGGACGAGCGCCTGCGCCGCAAGGCCGAGCGCGAGGTGAAGCGCAAGACCGCCACCAATGCCAAGAAGCTGCGCCTGCCGGGCAAGCTCACCGATTGTTCGGGCGAAACCGATGGCGAGACCGAGCTGTTCATCGTCGAGGGCGACAGCGCCGGCGGCAGCGCCAAGCAGGCGCGCGACCGCAAGACGCAGGCGATCCTGCCGATCCGTGGCAAGATCCTCAATGTCGCATCCGCCAGCGCCGACAAGATCCGCGCCAATAGCGAAATCGCCGATCTGATCCTCGCGCTCGGCTGCGGCACCCGCAAGGATTGCGACGCCGAAGCGCTGCGTTACGACCGCGTGGTGATCATGACCGACGCCGATGTCGACGGCGCGCATATCGCCACGCTGCTGATGACGTTCTTCTTCCAGGAAATGCCCGATCTCGTGCGCAAGGGGCACCTTTTCCTGGCCCAGCCCCCGCTCTACCGCCTGACCTCCGGCAAGGAGAGCCGCTACGCGCATGACGACGCGCACCGGGCCGAGCTGGAAGCAACGGTGTTCAAGGGCAAGAAGGTCGAGGTCAGCCGGTTCAAGGGGCTTGGCGAGATGAACCCGCAGCAATTGCGCGAAACGACGATGAACCCGAAGTCGCGCAGCCTGGTGCGGATCACCCTGCCCGCCGAGCATGAGCAGCGCTATGCGGTGAAGGAACTGGTCGACCAGCTCATGGGCCGCAATCCGGAGCATCGCTTCAACTTCATCCAGAACCGCGCGGGCGAGCTCGATCGCGATCTGATCGACGCGTGACGGCTTGCTTGATATGATTTAGGCAATTGGCTAACACGTTCCCGTTCGCTGAACGGAGACGCCCATGTCGATCCGCCTGACGCTCGCCCTTCTCTGCCTTGTCGCGCCGGCCACGGCCTTCGCGCAGGCGCCCGAAATGCAACAGCAGGACCAGTCGCAGATCGAACAGCGCGCGGCGGATGTGGTCGCGGTGCTAAAGGGCGAAAAGCCGATCGGGGACGTCTTCACCGATGTCTTCGTCGCTCAGGTCCCGCAGGAGCGGCTCGACGCGATGACGCAGCAGATGCAGGCCCAGTTCGGGCCGCTGCTGGGGCTCGACAGCGTGACGCCCACCGGCAATCCGGGTGCCGCAAAGATCGTGCTGCGCTTCGAGAAGGCACTCGCATCGGGGCCGATGCAGCTCGAAGCGAACGCGCCTTACAAGGTGGCAGGCCTGCTGCTGAACGACTTCGAGCCGATCGGCGATTCAGCCGAGAAGGTGGTGTCGGATATCAGCGCGCTGCCGGGCGAAGCCTCGATCTATCTCGCGCCGCTCGATGGCGGCGAACCGCTGCTTTCCTATCAGGCCGACAAGCAGTTCGCGATCGGATCGACGTTCAAGCTCTATGTCCTTTCCGCGCTGGCTCGCTCAATCGCGGCGGGCACCCATAGCTGGGACGAGGTCGTGCCGCTCACCGAGAAGAGCTTCCCGAGCGGCCAGATGCAGAACTGGCCTGCGGGCGCGCCGGTGACGGTGCAGACGCTGGCAACGATGATGATCTCCATCAGCGACAACACTGCGACCGACCAGTTGATCAGGCTGCTCGGCCGCAAGGCGGTGGAGGCGGAACTGGGCGCCGCGGGCAATTCCAATCCCTCGGCATCGATCCCCTTCCTCACCACGCGCGAGATGTTCGCCCTTAAAACGCTCAGCGACCAGCAAGCCGCCGACTATCTCGCCGCCGACGATGCCGCGCAGGCGCAGATGCTGGAGGGAATCGATCCGGGCACGATCTCAGCCGATCGGGTCAATCAGATATTCGGCAACGGCCCGCGCCATATCGGCATCGAATGGTTCGCCTCGGGCAAGGATATCGCCGCCGTGTTCGATCGCCTGCGCAAGTCCGGCGATCCGACCGTGCTCGATATCCTGTCGGTGAACCAGTCGGTCGGCCCGGCCGAGAAGCCGAAATGGGCCTATATCGGCTATAAGGGTGGATCGGAGCCCGGTGTGCTCAATCTCAGCTGGCTGCTGCGCGATCCGGCAGGCGCGTGGTACTTGCTGGCGATGAGCTGGAACAACCCCAATGCAGTGGTCGAGCAGCAGGGTTTCGAACTGCTTGCACAGCGCGCGCTGGCGCTGGCTTCGGGCCGCGATGGCTGAACCGGGCGCCGATTGGAGCGAGACCCGTTTTGCCCGCATCCGCGCCCGGCTGGAGCGTTTCGTGCCGCCGCCGGGCTGGCCGAGCTGGATCTACGAATTCGCTCTGTTCGGCTTCAAGCAGGGATGGGCCTGCCTATTTGGCGGCCTCATGCTGGCGCTGCTGCTGGCAACGCATCTGTTCTATCCCGAAAATGCCGCCCTCGCCCGCTACGATTTCCTGACTATCGCCGCTCTGGCGATCCAGATCGCCATGCTCGCCTTCCGGCTCGAAACGCTGGAGGAAGCCAAGGTTATCCTGGCTTTCCATGTCGTCGGCACGGTGATGGAGCTGTTTAAGACTTCGGCCGGATCGTGGATCTATCCCGAAGCAGCGCTGCTGCGGATCGGCGGCGTGCCGCTCTTCTCCGGCTTCATGTATGCGGCGGTGGGCAGCTATATTGCCCGCGTCTGGCGAATCTTCGATTTCCGTTTCGAGCCTTATCCCGCCGCGCCCTGGCCACAATTGCTGGCAGCGGCGATCTACGTGAACTTCTTCGCCCATCACTGGCTGCCGGACATGCGCTACGTGCTGTTCGCGGCCATGTTCGCGCTGTTCTGGCGGACGCGGATCTATTTCACCGTGTGGCAGACCCCGCGCTGGATGCCGCTTCTACTGGGGTGGCTGCTCGTCGCGCTGTTCATCTGGTTCGCGGAAAATCTCGGTACATTCGCGCGGGCCTGGAGCTATCCCGACCAGGCAAATGGCTGGACGATGGTTTCGCCCACCAAGCTCGGCGCTTGGTACCTGCTGATGTATATTTCCTTCATCCTCGTCGCCGCGCTGCATCGCCCACGGCCACAAGACGACACGGATGATCAGTCGAGGCTGTAGGCGAGCTCCAGATCGCCCCAGCGGCGGCCTGCGAAATGGATCGCCAGGTAGATATTGCGCACAACGCGATAGGTCTTGCCGTCGCTCTCATGGCGATAGGCGGCCATCATGTAGGGCGCGGTGCTTTCCTTGGCGTTGCGGTCGATCGGATCGAAAATCTTGCGGCCGTTGCGGCAGAACCGCGTATCGTTGGACAGGTCGCCGGTCGGCGTCTGCGAATAGCGGCTCATATGCGTGGGCAGGAAGCCGTTCATGTCGCTGCAGGCGGTCGTCAGCACCCGCGAGTCCCCATTGGCGAGCCGGTCGAGCGTGGGCTGCCAGTTCCGGTCCGCCCAGGCGGACAGGCGGGTGGTGAAGCGCTGCGGGTTGGAATTCGGGATTTCGCGGTAATCCGTATCGAACAAATCGGCCTCGCTCAGCTCGCCGGAAGCGAGAGCGGCTTCGGTGACGGAGAGGATTTCCTGCGCGAAGGTTTGCGCGCGTTCGACCATGGTGCTGTCCATCGGGGACAGGCCGGCATGCACGATCGTGTCGAACATGGCGCTGGCGGTCAGCTCGAGCCCTTCCATTCTCGTATGCGCCCGGCGCAATTCCTGCTCGTTCTCGCCGGCGACATTGGCGAAATTATCGAGCACGCCGCGCAGCGAGACGACATGGCCGCGCACCTTCTGGTTTGCCTGCGCGATGGTCTCGCTCTGCGCGTCGACTTCGCCGACCAGTTCGCTCACGCCGTCGATGGTCTGGGCGATCCGCGCGACCGAGCCCTTGGCTTCGCCGCTGGCCTTCGCGCCATCCTCGATCTTGCTGATGACGTTCTCCGCCTCGATCCCGAGCGCGTCGATCGTACGGGCGATTTCGTCGGTCGCCTCGCGGGTCTTGCCGGCGAGGTTCTTCACTTCGCTCGCCACCACCGCGAAGCCGCGCCCGGCTTCACCGGCACGCGCAGCCTCGATCGCTGCGTTGAGCGAGAGGATATTGGTCGTTTCGGCGATATTGTTGATGTCCAGCGAGCACTGTCGCACCTGGCCCATCGCCGCGGCAAAGCCGGTGACATGCTGGGTCAACGTATCGACGAGATCGAGCAGTTCGGTGACGACGGCGAGCGAGGAATGGATCTGGTGGGTGCCCTCGCCCAGCCTTTCGATCGCGCGGTTGGAAAGCGCGCGCGATTCCTCGCAAGCGTCGGCGATATGCGTTTCGTCCGCCTCGAGCGCGGCGACCGTATCCTGCAAGGCGGCGTGTTCGTTGCGCAGGCGGCTCGACGACGTGATCACGGCCTGTACGATCCCGGCCACGTCGCTGCAGCCGACCGTCACGTCTCCGCAATCGCGCGGAATCCGATCGATCGCACTCGCATTCACCCGGTCGATTTCCGTTAAGTCCATTGTGCCCCGCGCCCGTCTGTTTGCGGCGGAAACCCTAGGGAATTGATGGTAACGGAAGTCTTAAGGGGGACATATCTTTGTGCACCGCACCATTATTTTCTTACGCGGCGGCGCATTAGTCCTTCGGCGGGCCGAGCCTTTCGCGCGGAACTTTTGCGAACATTTCCTGCACTTTGGGCCGCGCGTTGATCTGTTCGATCCAGCGGACCAGATGCGGTGTGTCATCCGTGTTCACGAGTTCGGCGAAGCCTTTCTCCATGCCGTTGGCGATGGCGAAATTGCAAATGTCCGCCAGCGAATACATGCCGCCGGCGAGCCATTCATGGTCGGCCAGGTGATCGTCGAGCTTGCGGACCGAGACGCCGATCTTGCGCATTTCCTCGTCCAGCAGATCCTGCGGAAAGCCCTCGCGCGCGCGGCGCCATTTGAGCTGCTGTTCGGGGATCGGGATGTTCTTCAGATGCTCCTCGAACTCCTCGTCGGTGAGCTGCTGCGCCATGTGCCGCACGCCCCGGTGCCAGCCGATGGTCGAAACGCACCAGCAGAAATACTCGTCGACCCACTTGGTCCAGATCCGCATCTCGGCGCGGTCGAAGGGATCGTCGGGGCGCAGCTTCACCTCGGTCGGGTGCGCATCTTCGAGATATTCGCAGATCACCGTGCTTTCGGTGACGACCTTCCCGTCATCCCACAAGGCGGGGACCTGGCCGCGCGGATTGATCTTCTTGAACCAGTCCGAATGATGCTCGAACTGGGCGGGATTCAGCAGATGCTGCTCATAGTCCAGGCCCTTCTCGAAGAGGGTGAGCATGGGCTTGAGCGAATTGGCGCCAGGGCCGAAGCTGTAGAGCTTGAGCATCTTTGTCTCCCGATGACTTTGTCCGAGCGCTTAACGACGCGGCGCGCAGGGAAGCAAGCGGATTGCGGCGGAACGAGGTCGTTCGCGCCATTGCAGCCGCTTAACGGCGGACTGCTATCATGGTAGATAAGGCGAAGAAGGAGAAGCGTGATGCGTGTCGCCCTGCCCTTGATCGCGATTGTCTTTGCTTCCGGCGCCAGCGCGGAAGAACCGAAGAGGATCCTGCCCGATCCCAATGTCATCGGCGATGCAACGGCCGATAGCACCGTGTGCCATGACCGCATTCATCAGGTCCGCGACAATCGCGGCTTGCCGGAACTGCAGCGCAAGCAGGCGTCGCCCGAAGAGCCGCTCCTCATCGCGGCCGTCGACCACCAGATCAATGGCTGCAGCGTATTGGTGATGCGCAACGACACCAGCGATATCCGCCCGATCCCGGCCTTGCCGAAGGATCCGCAGCTAATTCCGGCTCGCTAGCCGAACACGTTGTCGATCGACGGAGCGGGCGTGCTGAACCAGCGCGGGCCGCTTTCGGTCATGTGGAAACAGTCCTCCAGCCGGATGCCGAACTCACCGGGTATATAAATGCCCGGCTCGTCGGAGAAGCACATGCCCGGCGCAAGCGGCGTCTTCTCGCCATGTACGAGGTTGACCGGCTCGTGCCCGTCGAGGCCGATCCCGTGGCCCGTGCGATGCGATGTGCCGGGCAGCTTGTATCCGGGCCCGTAGCCGAGCGTCTGGTAGTAGGCGCGCACGGCATCGTCCACGGTCCCCGCCGGCACGCCCACCTGCGCCGCTTCGAAGGCGATTTGCTGCCCCTTACGCATCTGGTTCCACACCATACGCTGGCGCGGCGTTGCTTCGCCGAACACGAAAGTGCGCGAGATGTCCGACTGATAGCCATGCACCGTGCAGCCGCAATCGAGCAGCACCACTTCGCCCTCGCGGACTTCCTGCGGCTTGCCGGAGCCATGCGGATAGGCCGCCGCTTCACCCAGCAGGACCAGTTCGAATTCGGGGCTCCCACCCATTTTCCGCGTGGCGGCATTGATCAGCGCGCCGATGTCCCGGGGCGTCATGCCGCGTTCGACTTGCGGCACGGCATGGCGATAGGCGGCCATGGTTATATCCGTGGCGATCTGCATCAGCGCGAGCTCGGCGGGCGACTTGATCATGCGACAGCCGCGCACAACGGGGGCGCCATTGACGATCGTCGCATCGGGCAGCGCATGCTGCAGCCCGTCGACCGCGAAATAGCGGACCGTCTCCTCGATCCCGATCCTGCCCTTGCCCAGCCCGCGCCGGCCAAGCCATGCGCCGATGGCGGCGAGCGGATCCTCGTCCTCGTTCCAGGTCAGCACTTCGGCATCGAGCACGAGCGTTTCACGCACCGAGGGTTCCTCGAAGAACGGTGTGATGACGGCGATTTCGCCTTCGCGCGTGATGATTGCCGCCGTCAGCCGCTCGCTGCGCCACCACTGGATGCCCGTGAAATAGACGAGGCTGGAACCGGCTTCGACCAGCACTGCATCGATATCCTGCGCCCGCATCAGCGCACCGGCCCTGGCGACGCGTTGCTGGCGTTCTTCGCGGGAGATCGGCACGGCCTTGGCGGCGAGATCGGGCAGGCCTGCATCGTCCGGCGCCGCGGCCTTCAGCGAAGCAGGGAGCGCGGCCGCCATGCCGATACCCGCCCCGGCAATCCCCATGAAAGTCCGTCGCTGCATTCCAATGTCCTCGTCAGTAAATCAGGAGATCGGCGACATCTTCGCGCCACCGGCTCTCGTCCGGTTCCGCCACCGCCTCCAGGTCGCCGGCCTCGGCTGCGGCATCGTCCACCCATTGGCGCAGCGCCGGGCCGCCATTGATCACGTCGATCGCCAGCCGGTCGAACTCATATTCGTAAGGAAAGTCGCGCCAGATCTCGTAATCGGGATAGAGCCAGCGGATCGCCTTGAGGGCCAGCGCCTGCAATCGCCAGGGGCGGAAGGCGGCATGGTCGTAAAAACCGCCCTCGGCATGCACCATCAAGGCGTTGCACAGCAGGCCCTCATGCTTGTGGAAGGTTGGCGTGAACCAGCATTCGCGCAGCGCACAGCCGGCCAGCCATTCGGGCGCCATGCGCCGCATTTCGGCAAGCACTGCTCCGGCGTCGATATCGGGCGCCCCGAACAGCACTTCGAGCGGGCGCGTCGTCCCCCTGCCCTCGCTCAGCAATGTGCCTTCCAGCATCACCGTGCCGGCATAGGCGCGCGCCATGTTGAGGCTGGCGGCATTGGGGCTGGGATTGATCCAGATGCGGCTGCCGGGCCAGCCATGGCCGGGCCCCGCCTCGGGCAGCCAGTCATGCATTTCGATGACGCGATAATCGACATCGAGCCCGAACTGGCGGATGAACCAGCGGCCCATCTCGCCCATGGTCAGCCCGTGTCGCATCGGCATCGGCCCCGCCCCGACAAAACTCTCCTGCCCAGGCAGCAGCAGCGTACCCTCGACCGGGCGGCCCGCCGGATTGGGCCGGTCGAGCACCCAGACGGACTTGCCGTGGCGCGCCGCTTCCTCGAGCAGATAAAGCAGCGTGGTGCAGAAGGTGTAGATGCGGCAGCCGAGATCCTGCAGGTCGAACAGGAAGATATCGGCGCTCGCCATCATGTGCCCGCTCGGCCGGCGCACCTCGCCATAGAGGCTGAAGACGGGAATGCCGTAGCGCGGATCCGTCTCGTCCTCGGTCTCGACCATATTGTCCTGCTTGTCGCCCCTGATCCCGTGCTGCGGGCCGAAGGCGGCCGTGACATTCACGCCGGCAGCAAACAGCGCGTCGAGCGAATGGGTGAGATCGAGCGTGACCGAGGCCGGATGGGCGACCAGCGCGACGCGCTTGCCTTCCAGGGGTTTCCGCAAGGTCGGGTCGGCGAGCAGCCGGTCTATGCCGAATTTCATGCCCGCTGCGGTGCCGGAAGCGTCGCCGTGAAGCAAGACGGGGCGTGGAAATCGGGCTTCCCCTCGCCATGGGCGAGCGCCCAATAGGACTTTGCGCCCCCTTCCTCCCCGATCACGGCACAAAGCCCCATCGCGCAATCGCGCGTGGGCAAGGCGCCGAGCGGGATTGCGACGTCGAATATCGCCATGCTCTGCCCCACGCGCATCGTGCAATTCGGCTCGCGCGGGGATGGCCGCTCGCTCATACCGTCGCGATAGGCTGAGAAATCATAGGCCGCCCAGCGCTCCGACGGCGAGAGGTTGAACTCGCAATAGGCCGCTGCGCCTTCGGGCTGGAGAAATAGCTCGAAACAGGTGGTCTGCCATAACCCGTCCGCCCTGCCCTTGCCCGCGAAGGGCGGCAGGACGAGCATCTCGGCGCCTTCGATCCGCCAGCGCAGGCGCAGCCAATTGGCGTCCGCCCCGAGCACCCGTGCCTCGATTTGACTGATATTGCGCGGCGGATGATCGGGATGCGGCAGCAGCGGATACGTTTGCATGTCACCCTCCGCGTGCTACGCGCCCGCGCCGAAACGAAGAGAGCGTCATGAGCCAGTACAAGTCCGATCTCCTCCGCCTGCTCGAACAGCGCGGATACATCCACCAGGTGACCGACCCGGCGGGGCTCGATGCCCTTGCCGGCAAGGAGATCGTGCCCGGCTATATCGGCTTCGACGCCACCGCGCCATCGCTGCATATCGGCAGCCTGGTGCAGATCATGATGCTGCGCCGCCTGCAGCAGAGCGGCCACAAGCCGATCGTGGTGATGGGCGGCGGCACGACCAAGGTCGGCGATCCTTCGGGCAAGGACGAAAGCCGCAAGATGCTCACACCCGCGATGATCCAGCAGAACATCGCCTCGATCCGGACGGCGTTCGAACGCTTGCTGACATTCGGCGACGGTCCGACCGATGCGATCATGATCGACAATGACGAATGGCTGAGCACGCTCGGCTATGTCGAATTGCTGCGCGAAGTCGGCCCGCATTTCACCATCAATCGCATGCTGACTTTCGATTCGGTCAAGCTGCGGCTCGAACGCGAGCAGCCGCTGACCTTCCTCGAATTCAACTACATGATCCTCCAGGCGTATGACTTCCGCGAACTGTCGCTGCGCCATGGCTGCCGGCTGCAGATGGGCGGCAGCGATCAGTGGGGCAATATCGTCAACGGGATGGAGCTGGCCCGGCGGATGGACGGCACCGAGCTGTTCGGCCTGACCACGCCACTGCTCACCACCGCCGACGGCGCGAAGATGGGCAAGACCGCAGCCGGCGCCGTCTGGCTCAACGAAGACCAGCTGCCCGCCTACGATTTCTGGCAATATTGGCGCAATACGGACGACCGCGATGTCGGCCGGTTCCTGCGCCTGTTCACGGATCTCCCGCTAGACGAAATCGCCCGGCTCGAGGCCCTGGAGGGCGCCGAAATCAACCAGGCGAAAGTGGTGCTGGCCAATGAAGTGACCAGGCTGGTCCGCGGCGATGAAGCGGCTCGTACCGCCGAAGCGACCGCGGCGCAGACCTTCGCGGGCGGCGGTTTGGGCGAGGATCTGCCCGTACTCGACGTACCGCCGGAGGGAATCCGGCTCGGCGCGGCCTGCACCGCGATCGGCTTCACCGCCTCCAATGGCGAAGCCAAGCGCAAGATCTGCGAAGGCGCTGTGCGCATTGACGACGAGGTGATCGGTGATCCGGGATATCTCATTGAAATCGCGCCGGGAGCTGAAATAAAAATCAGCGTGGGCAAGAAACGCCACGGAATTTTGCGGGCATCCTGAGTAGGGTATTTACCCTTCATACAGCATTTTATGGCATCCCCTTGGTCTCGTACCGATTGTTGGGAGGTCGCAGCAGATATGGCCGGCGGAGCACAGCTGTCCGTAACAGACATGCGCCGTTCGACGCGGCATCCCGTCGATTACCCGGTGATCGGCGAGCATCGCGATCGTGGCGACATCAAGCTGCATGTCAGCAATATCTCGGCGCACGGCTTCATGGTCGATGTCGCGCCCGAGCTTGCGCGCGGTGACCGCGTGATCATCCGGCTGCCGGTGATCGGCCGGATCGAGGCCTATTGCATCTGGACCTCGGGCGAACGCGCGGGCTTCCAGTTCGAGCGGATCATCCGGCTCGACAGTTTCGAAGCCATGATCCGCGAATTGCAGCCCAATCCGCGCCTGCGCCGCAAGGGCTGACCTCGCCGCCCGGCAAGTTTGGCTGAATCGCCGGATAGTTCACACCGCTTGGCAGTCGCATCCGCGCCTGCCATTGGGCGCTGGTGAACGACCCCGCCGATATCCCCAATTCACCGCTGCAGATTGCCGATTTCCGGCGCTTCTGGCTCGCCCGGTTTCTCTCGGTTTTCGCCACCCTCTCGATGGTGGTGCTGGTCGGTTACCAGACATATGACGTGGCGCGCGCCGATTACGGCATGGGGACGCGCGATGCGGCATTCATGCTCGGGCTGCTCGGCTTCGCGCAATTCGTCCCGATATTCCTGCTGACGCCGCTGGCCGGAGTCGCCGCAGACCGGTTCGATCGGCGCCGTGTCGTCTTGTTCGCCAACTGCATCGATTGCACGATCGCGCTGGCGCTTGCTGTCGCGACGCATTTCGATGCGCTGACCTTGCCGCTGCTCTTTTCCCTTGCCGCCTCGCACGGGGCCGCGCGCGTGTTCAATGGGCCGGCATTGTCGGCCATCGCACCCAATGTCGTTCCGCCGAAGCTGCTGCCGCGCGCGATCGCGCTGAGTTCGATCGCCTGGCAGGTCGGCACTGTGGTCGGTCCTGCTGTAGGGGGTCTGCTGTTCGGCTGGAGCGAGTCGCTTCCCTATTATCTATCCGCCGGAATGCTGCTTTCGTCGGGTTTGCTGATCTCCACGATCCGCCCGATGCGGGCGACGCATGAAGGCCCGCCCGCCCATCCTTTGCGGCAGATTGCCGAGGGCTTCAGTTTCATCAGGCACGAACGGTTCCTGCTCGGCTGCATTACCCTCGATCTGTTTGCCGTGCTGCTCGGCGGGGCGACGGCCATGCTGCCCGTTTTTGCCCGCGACATCCTACAGGTCGGGCCGGAAGGGCTTGGCTTCATGCGCGGCGCGCCGGCCGTGGGCGCGGCGCTGGTGGCCGCCCTGCTCTCCTTCCGGCCGTTCGAAACCAATGTCGGTGTGAAAATGCTTTGGGCGGTCGTCGGCTTCGGCGCGGCGACGATAGCCTTTGCCCTGTCCCGCAATTTCGCCCTGTCCTTGCTGTTTCTCGCTGCCCTTGGCGCGGCGGACATGATTTCCGTCTTCATCCGCACTTCGCTGGTCCAGCTCAACACGCCGGATGAGAAGCGCGGGCGCGTATCGGCGATCTCGGGCCTGGCCATTTCCGCCAGTAACGAGCTCGGCGAATTGCAATCGGGCCTCGCCGCCGGGCTTCTCGGCGCCACGGGGGCGGTTGTCTTCGGCGGTGCCGGTGCGATAGTCATCACCGCGCTATGGGCATGGATTTTTCCGGAACTCCGCCGCGCGCGGACCTTTAGCTCAAAGTACCTCCACGAGGAGGCAGGAGAGGAGCAGAAACCATGAAGGCCGACTCAGTTCTCGCCACGATCGGCAACACGCCGCATATCCGCCTTTCCCGCCTGTTTCCCGACCATGAGGTGTGGGTGAAGAGCGAGCGGGCCAATCCCGGCGGCTCGATCAAGGATCGCATCGCCCTCGCCATGATCGAGGATGCCGAGAAGTCCGGCGCACTCAAGCCCGGCGGAACGATCATCGAGCCGACCAGCGGCAATACCGGCATCGGCCTAGCGATGGTCGCCGCCGTGAAGGGATATCCGCTCGTCCTCGTCATGCCCGAGAGCATGAGCATCGAGCGCCGCCGCCTGATGCTCGCCTATGGCGCCAGCTTCGACCTGACGCCGAAGGAAAAGGGCATGAAGGGTGCGCTGGAGCGGGCGAGGGAATTGGTCGAGCAGACGCCCGGCGCGTGGATGCCGCAGCAATTCGAAAACCCGGCCAACGTCGCCATCCATGCCGCGACCACCGCGAAGGAAATCCTCACCGATTTCGCCGATACGCCGCCGGCCCTGCTGATCACCGGCGTCGGAACCGGCGGCCACCTGACCGGCTGCGCGGAAGAGCTCAAGAAGACCTGGCCCGAACTCAAGGCCTATGCGGTCGAGCCCGAGCTTTCCCCCGTCATCAGTGGCGGCCAGCCCGGACCGCACCCGATCCAGGGCATCGGCGCGGGCTTCATCCCGGGCAACCTCCACACGCAGGCGATAGACGGCGCGATCAAGGTCGATGCTGAGGATGCCAAGGAAATGGCGCGCCAGTCCGCCGCCAGGGAGGGCCTGCTGGTTGGGCTCTCGAGCGGAGCGACGCTCGCCGCCGTAAAGGCGAAATGCGCAGAGCTGGAACCGGGCACGCGCATCATCTGCTTCAATTACGACACCGGCGAACGCTATCTCTCCGTGCCGGATTTCCTGCCGAATGAGTAAATTCGAGCAGCTGGCATATGCCGATGGCGAGACGGAGCTGACCGGTCATGTGGTGCGCCCCTCGGGCGCGCCGCGGGCCGCGGTGCTTGTCCTTCCCACGATCATGAACCCGACGGGCTTCGTGTTCGACAAGGCCGCCGCGCTGGCCGAAGCGGGCTATCTTGCGCTGGTCGCCGATTTCTACGGCAAGCAGCCGGAGAATTTCGACCAGTCGCGCGAATTTGCGATGGAAATCCGCGCGACGCCGGCAGACTACCGCCGGCGCCTGCGTGCGGGGTTGCGGGCACTGGCAACCATGCCCGAAGCGCAAGGGTTGCCGGTCGGTGCGATCGGTTTCTGCATGGGCGGCCAGGCGGCGCTGGAACTGGCGCGAGACGGCGCTCCTCTTTTCCTGGCGGCGAGCTTCCACGGCCTGCTGAATACCGATCTGCCGGCCGAGCCGGATAGCATCAGCGCGCGCATCCTCGTCTGCCACGGCGATGCCGATCCGATGGTGCCGCGCGAGCAGGTGCTGAAATTCTGGGAGGAAATGGATCGGGCCGGCGGCAACTGGCATTTCCATTCCTATGCCGGCGTGAAACACGGCTTCTGCAATCCGGCGCCCAATTCCAATCCGGCCACCGGCTATGACGCGAGTGCGGACCGGCAAAGCTGGGCGGCCATGCTGGGATTGTTCGACGAGGTCCTTGCCTAGCACGGCAGGATGTCCGCCACGCCTATCTCGGACGCGCTAGCGGACCTTCGCAGCCAGGGTGTCGAAGCGGTTGCCCGTTCTCACGCGAGCTATGCCGAAACGCGGCGGCAGATGAGCTGGAACAGGCGGCTCGCCGATGCCAGATCGCCCGATCTGATCGTCCGTCCCGGCCGCGTGAACGACTTGGCGCTGGCCGTGAAAATTGCCCGCAAGCATGGGCTGAGGGTGTCGCCTCGTGGTGGCGGCCATTCCTATGAGGCTGCAGCTCTGCGCGATGGCGGGATGCTGCTCGATCTGTCGCGGCTGAACGGCATTACGATCGATGCCGGCCGCCGGACCGCGCATGTCGGAGTCGGCGTTCACGGCGGTGATCTGCTTCGCGAGCTGGCGAGGCACGGCCTGGCTTTCCCGGTCGGGCACTGCCCGGACGTATCGTTGAGCGGTTACCTGTTGAGCGGCGGATTCGGTTGGAACTCCGGCACCTGGGGCCCCGCCTGCTCGAGTCTGCTCGAAGTGGATGTGGTGCTGGCAGATGATTCGGTCTCAACGGCAAGCGAAGCTGTGAATGCCGACATCCTCTGGGCCGCCAGAGGTGCGGGTGCGGGCTTCCCCGCGATCGCGACCGGATACCGGCTCCAACTCCACCCCCTTCCCGGCGCTGTCCAGGTCTGGAATGCGAAGCTGCCAGCGGAACGCGCGCCGGAAATTGCCGCCTGGCTGACCCGTGCCAATAGCGAGGCGCATCCTTCCTCGGAACTTACCTGCATGGTCGGCCCCGACATCAAGACAGGCAAACCGGTCATATCACTTCGCGTCGTAGGCATAGGCAGCGATCAGGCGGAAGCGCGGCACAATATCGCGCCCTTTCTGGAGCCGTCTTCAGCCGCCGCCTGTCTCGATGAAGTTGGAGGAGAGACGATCGATTTTGTCGGAGTGACGGATTTGCCTGCCATGCCCCCCGGCAAGCGCGTGGAAGCAGATCATCTCTGGAGCGATTCGACCGTCGGGGACATGCTTCTTGCCGTCCATCATTCGGCGGGACGCCCCAGAAAAGCATCGGCCATCAACATCTTCGCGACGGGCGGAAGCACTCGCATGCCCCGCTTCCCCAATGGTGAGACCGGCGCCTTGTCGATCGGTGGCGGCAATGAAGCCGGCATCTACGCCATGTGGGACGATCCGGAGGAGGACGATCTGCATATCGAGTGGGTCCGCGCCGCGGATTTGGCCCTCGCCCCGCATCGGACAGGCCGGTATGTCGGGGAAGCCAATCTCTCGATCGAGAAGGCGCGCATCGCCGAATGCTTCTCGCCGGAAGCGCTAGCGCGGATCGAGACTTTGAAAGAGCGGTACGATCCGGAAAGCGTGCTCCACGGCTTTCCGGGTTAGGTAGCGTCAGGCTCTGAGGAAGTCCTCCGCCGCAATCGCCATCAGCGCGCCGGAGCCCGCCTCCACCTCGCGCCGAAGCGCCGCGCATTTCGGGATGCTGCGCTGAGCGAAATGCCGGGCCGTGGCGAGCTTCGCCGCGTAGAATGCATCGTCAGGCATCGCAGCCGCCACGCGCGCCATGCGGGCCCACATCCACCCTGTCGCCAATATTCCGATGAGTTCCATGAAGGCATAGGAACCGGCGCCGAGATCGTTCGGGTTTCCGCTAGCGCTATGGACCAGCCATTCCGCGGCCTTGCGGGCTTCCGCCACTGCATCGCGCAGCGGTGAGGAGATGAAGTCCGGCGCGTCCTCGCAGTCGCTCTCGACCAGGGCGAAAAACCGTTCGGCAACCTGGCCGCCATCGCGGGCAAGTTTGCGCCCCGCCAGATCCAGCGCCTGAACGCCATTGGCGCCCTCATACATGCGCGGCACGCGGGCATCGCGGACGATCTGCTCCATGCCCCATTCGGCGATATAGCCGTGGCCACCGAAGACCTGCTGCATCGCTACCGCCGTCTCGAAACCGCGATCCGTGCCGAAGCCCTTGATGACCGGGGTGAGGAAGCCGACCAGTTCGTCTGCCGCGCGGCGCTCCTCTTCGCTCTCCGCGCCATGGGCCAGATCGATCTGCACCGCCGTCCACAGCACCAGCGCACGGAACCCTTCGGTGAAGGCGCGGGCATCCATCAGCATTCGGCGGACATCGGGATGGACGATGATCGGATCGGCGGGATGCGCGGGATCGGCTCGCTTACCTAGCGCCCTGCCCTGCCTTCGTTCGATCGCATAGGCGGCAGCCTTCTGGTAGGCGAGCTCGGCCTGGGCGACGCCCTGATTGCCGCAGGAGAGCCTTGCCGCATTCATCATGATGAACATGGCGGCGAGGCCTTCTCCTTCACCGCCAATCATCCACCCTGCCGCATTGTCGAAATTCATCACGCAAGTGGCACTGCCGCGAATGCCCATCTTGTGCTCGATCGATCCGCAGGAGACGGTATTGCGCTCGCCCAGGCCGTCATCATCATCCGGCAGGAATTTCGGGACGAGGAACAGCGATATACCGCGCGAACCCGGCGCAGCATCGGGCGTTCGGGCGAGCACCAGATGGACGATATTCGCGGTCAGGTCGTGCTCCCCGCCCGAGCAGAAGATCTTCTCCCCGCTGATCGCAAAGCTGCCATCCTCGCGCGGTTCGGCGCGTGTGCGCAGCAGACCGAGATCGGTGCCGCTATGCGCCTCCGTAAGGGCCATCGTGCCGAGCCATTCGCCGGAAACGAGCTTGGGCAAATAGCGCGCCTTGAGCTCCTCACTGCCCTTGGTCAGCAGCGCCGCGACCGCGCCATGCGTGAGGCCGGGATACATGGTGAAGGCGTGGCAGGAGGAATTGGCGAACTCCTCGACCACGGTCGCCAGCACATGCGGCAGGCCCTGGCCACCGAACTCTTCCGGCAGAGCGAGCGTACCCCATCCGGCTTCGCAATAGCGGGCATAGGCATCGGCAAAACCGGCTGGCGTCGTGACGCTCCCATCCGCATGACGGGTGCATCCCTGCTCGTCGCCCACGCGATTGAGCGGCGCCAGCACTTCACCGCAGAAGCGCCCGGCCTCGGTGATGACCGTGTCGACAAGGTCTTCGTCCACGGCGGCAAAGGCAGGCAATGCCGCGTAACTGCCAAGCTCGAGCAATTCGTTCAGGACGAAGCGGATATCGCGCGTGGGCGGAATGTAATCGGACATAACATTCCCGCCTCTAGCCTCGCTCAGCTGGCAAGGCGAGTCAGCTTCTCACCATCCAGCGCGCGATAGAAGCAGCTCTGCTCACCCGTATGGCATGCAGGGCCGGCAGGCCGCACTTTCAGTACCAATGCATCCTGGTCGCAATCCACGAGTATTTGTTCGACATGCAGCACGTGTCCGGACGTCTCGCCCTTCATCCATAGCCGCCCGCGGCTGCGCGAGTGGAAATGAGCCAGCCCCGTCTCGCGCGTTTTGTCGAGCGCCTGCCGGTCCATGAAGGCGACCATGAGAATCTGGCCGTTCGCCGCATCTTGCGCGATTGCCGTCAGAAGGCCTGCGGCATCGAATTTCGGCAGGAACGCATCCCCCTGTTCTCGGTACTCCACATCGCTTGTCGTCTCGGAAATGACGCATTCCTTTCCAGATGAGCGCTTTCAGCACATTTCGTGTGAACTTTTGTTGCACGATAACCACAGATATTCGGCAAAATCCATGCCGCACTGCGAAGGCACTTTGTCAGCCGAGCCTTCGATGTGATGAATAGGTCCTGCGGTCGTGACGGGCCGCGCTTCAAGACCGGCAGCGCCGGTAAAGCGCCAAGGTATTGGGGGGTTTCGGCACCAGCCTTCAAAGGGCGGGCCGATACATGAGGGTTTGGGCCACCGCATCCGCGTGGGGGGTGATGCGTTGCTGGCCCAGCGATTTTCGTCACGCGAACGCCCGGGGGATTGTCCCCCGGGCGTTTTGCTACCTGAGTCATAATTGTCACAGCGCTTCGTCGAGCACGCGCGCGAAGCAGGCGATGACGACCTGCCGCGCACCGGCCCGCTTGAGCGCGGAAACGCATGCCTGCGATGTGGCACCGCTCGTCATGACGTCGTCGACCAGCAGAATGCTGGCACCTTTCAGCGCAGCCTCCCTGTGCGGATTGACCTTGATCGCGCCGGAGAGCGCCCTTGCGCGGGCCTTTCGCCCGAGGCCGCCCAGCACCGGCGTTGCCTTTTTCCGCAAGAGGCCGTCGACCAGCAGGTTCTTCCCGCGCAGCCGTGCGATCTCGCGCGCGAGCAGGGCCGACTGATTGAAACCTCGCCGCCATAGGCGGACGCGATGCAGGGGAACCGGCACGACCAGCCATTCGCCATCCAGGTCCGGCAGCCGCGCGGCAATCAGCCGGCCGAGCATGGGCGCCAGCGCGATCCTGCGGCCATGCTTGAAGCCCAGCACGAGGCGGCGCGAGGCGTCGTTGTAAAGCGTGGCGGCGGCAATGCCGTCATGCCGTGGCGGATCGGCAAGGCAGGCGGCGCAAATCGCGCCCTCGCCGAGCGAATCGCTGGCGAAGGGGCGGTGGCAGCTCGCGCAGGCCGGTTCGCCGGGAATGACCAGCTCTCCCCAGCACGATGCGCAGAGCCCGTCCTGCGCGGCGATGCCGGTGCCGCAGGCGGGGCAGCGCGGGGGATAGATGAGGTCCACCAGTGGGGCGAAGGCGTGTTTGAGCTGCACCGGGCGAGAGTGCCTCCCTTGCTCCCGGCCGGCAAGCCGGCTTGCGCTGCGGGGCATGGCGCGGCAGGGGCAGGCGCATGTCCAGCGCCCCGCCGACGATCTTCTCCCCCGCCCGCCGCATCGCTGCCCGCCGTCGGTTGCGGACGCTCCAGCAGCGCCCCGACGCGGCGCGCTTCGTCATCGAGGACATGGTCGAGGACGTGATCGAACGGCTCGCCTTCCTGCGGCACGAGCCACGGCGGGCGCTGGTGGTGGGCGACTGGAGCGGGCAGCTTGCGGCGAGGCTGGCGGAGCAAGGGGCGGCGGTTACGCGGGCCGATCCGGCGCCCGCCGCGGATGAGGAGGCGCTGGACGAGGAGCAGCCCTACCCCTTCTCCGGCTTCGACTTCATCGCCAGCCTGGGCACGCTCGACACAGTGAACGACCTGCCCGGCGCGCTGATCCATATCCGCCAGGCCCTCGCGCCCGGCGGGCTGGCGATCGCCAGCTTTGTCGGCGCCGGGAGCCTGCCTGTGCTGCGCGGCGCGATGTTTGCAGCCGATGGAGACCGGCCGGCGGCACGGCTGCATCCGATGGTGGATGTCCGCGCCGGGGCGCAATTGCTGCAGCGTACGGGTTGGGCCGATCCGGTGGTGGATGGGCACGCCCTGAAGGTCCGCTATTCCTCGCTGTCCCGGCTCGTGGGAGACCTCAGGGAACAGGGGCTCGGCAATGTGCTGGCCTCCCCTGCCCCGCCACTCGGCAAGGCCCAGCTTCGCCTTGCCGAACAGGCGTTTACCGCAGCGGCGGATGGCGAAGGCCGGGTGACCGAAACCTTCGAGATCCTGACGCTGAGCGGCCGCCGGCGCTAGGCTGCGCCCAGCGCCGCCTGCGCCGCCGCCAGCCGGGCGATCGGCACGCGGAAGGGCGACGCGCTGACATAATCGAGCCCGACCTTCTCGCAGAAGGCGATACTCGCGGGATCGCCGCCATGCTCGCCGCAAATGCCGAGCTTGATATCGGGCCGCGTCACGCGCCCGCGCTCGGCCGCGAGGTTGACCAGCTGCCCCACACCCTCGACATCGAGGCTCACGAAGGGGTCGCGCTGGTAGATGCCCTTCTCCACATAGACCGCGAGGAACCGCGCGGAATCGTCGCGGCTGACCCCCAGCGTGGTCTGGGTAAGATCGTTCGTGCCGAAGGAGAAGAACCGCGCCTCCTCCGCAATCTCGCCGGCCATCAGCGCGGCACGCGGCAGCTCGATCATCGTGCCGACCATATAATCCAGCGTGCGGCCTTTCTCGCCGAACACCGTCTTCGCGGTCTCGTCCACCAGCTTGCGCAGGATCTCCAGCTCGCGCTTCGTGCCGACCAGCGGGATCATCACTTCGGGCACCACGGCCTCGCCGCTCTTCTCCGCGACTTCGCAGGCGGCCTCGAAGATGGCTCGCGCCTGCATCTCGTAGATCTCGGGATAGGTGATGCCGAGGCGGCAACCGCGATGGCCGAGCATCGGGTTGAACTCGTGCAGCTCATTGGCGCGCCGCTTCAGGTGATCGACGCCGAAGCCGGTCACATCCGCCAGCTCGGCGAATTCCGCATCCTCATTGGGCAGGAATTCGTGCAGCGGCGGATCGAGCAGGCGGATCGTGCAGGGCAGCCCCGCCATCGTGGTGAAGATCTCCACGAAATCCGATCGCTGTTCCGGCAGCAGCCTTGCCAGCGCCTTGCGCCGCCCGGCTTCGTTCTCGGCTAGGATCATCTCGCGCACGGCGGTGATCCGCTGGTCGTCGAAGAACATATGCTCGGTGCGGCAAAGGCCGATGCCCTCCGCGCCGAACTGGCGCGCCGTGCGGCAATCGTTCGGCGTTTCCGCATTGGTGCGCACGCCCATGCGCCGGTGCTTGTCCGCCCATTCCATCAGCGTGCCGAAATCGCCGGCCAGTTCGGGCTCGATCGTGCGAACTTCGCCCGCCATCACCTCGCCCGTCGCTCCGTCGAGCGTGATCAGGTCGCCTTCCTTCAACTCGCGATTGCCGATCCGCAGGCTGCGCGACTTGATGTCGATGGAAACGGCGGAGGCGCCCGACACGCAGGGCCGGCCCATGCCGCGCGCAACCACGGCCGCATGGCTGGTCATGCCGCCGCGCGCCGTCAGCACGCCCTGCGCGGCATGCATGCCGTGAATATCCTCGGGGCTGGTCTCAACGCGGACCAGGATCACCTTGTCGCCGCGCCCGGCCCATTGCTCGGCCGTATCGGCATCCAGCACGATCTTGCCGCTGGCCGCACCGGGGCTCGCCGGCAGGCCCTTGGCGAGAATGTCGCGCTCCGCATCGGGATCGAGCGTGGGATGCAGCAACTGGTCGAGCGCCATGGGATCGACGCGCAGCACGGCGGTCTTCTCGTCGATTAGCCCTTCGCCGACCATGTCCACCGCCATCTTCAGCGCTGCCTTGGCGGTGCGCTTGCCGTTGCGGGTCTGCAGCATCCACAATTTGCCCTGCTGCACGGTGAATTCGATATCCTGCATGTCGGCATAATGCTGCTCGAGCAGTTCGAACACGCGGGCCAGTTCACCGTAAGCGTCCGGCATCGCCTCTTCCATGGAAGGCGCGGTGGCGCCGGCCGCCTCGCGGGCAGTCCTGGTCAGATATTGCGGGGTGCGGATGCCGGCGACGACATCCTCGCCCTGGGCATTGACGAGATATTCGCCGTAATAGGCCTTCTCGCCCGTCGCCGGATCGCGAGTGAAGGCGACGCCGGTGGCGCTGGTATCGCCCATATTGCCGAACACCATGGCCTGCACGTTGACGGCGGTGCCCCAGTCGGCGGGAATGTCGTTGAGCCGGCGATAGACCTTGGCCCGGTCCGAATCCCAGCTATCGAACACGGCGGCGATCGCGCCCCATAGCTGTTCGGTCACGTCCTGCGGGAAAGGCTTGCCCATTTCCCGTTCGACAATGCCCTTATATTCGGAAACCAGCACCTTCCAATCGTCGGCGCTCATCTCCGTATCGGCGCAATAGCCGTTCTCTTCCTTGGCGACTTCCAGCGCTTCCTCGAACAATCCGTGATCGAGGCCCAGCACCACGTCGGAATACATCTGCACGAAGCGGCGATAGGAATCCCAGGCGAAGCGTTCGTCGCCCGAAGTCGCGGCAAGGCCCTCCACCGTCGCGTCATTGAGGCCGAGATTGAGCACCGTGTCCATCATGCCCGGCATGGAAACACGCGCGCCGGAGCGGACCGAAACGAGCAGCGGATCGCCCGCCGCGCCGAAATCCTTGCCCACGGTCTTTTCGATATGGGTCAGCGCGTCGGCGACATCGGCGCGCAGCTTGTCGGAAAAGTCCGAACCTTCGCGCAGATAGCGCACGCATTCCTCGGTGGTGATGGTGAAGCCCGGCGGCACCGGCAGGCCGATCCCGGCCATCTCCGCCAGATTGGCGCCCTTGCCCCCGGTAATGGTCTTGTCGGTTGCGCGCGGATCGTCATGCGTCGCGCCGCCACCGAAGGTATAGACCGTCTTCATCATGCCCCCCAAACCTGAAGCCTGGAACACCTGGAACAGTGTTCTGGATGGAAAATTTTAGCCTTCGATCTTCGAGAAATCGGCCACTTGGTGCACCGCAGCGCGGAAGCGGGCAAGTAAATCAAGCCGCGCCGCGCGCTTGTCCGTATCGGAGACATTTACGGTGACTTCGTCAAAGAAAGCGTCGATCGGCTGCCGCAATGCAGCGAGCGCCGTCATGGCAGCCTCGAAATCCTCTGCCTCGATCGCTGCGGCGGCGCGTGGCTCGGCTGCGTCGAGTGCATCCATCAGCGCCTTTTCCGCCGGTTCGGGCGTGTAGGACAGTTCCCGCGAATGGCGCTCGGCCAGCTTGGCTTCGACCACGGCGCGCAGCTCCGGATCGTCCACTTCGGACAGCGGATCTTCCTCGCCGGTCTGCGGGATTTCGCTTTCGATGCCCTGCCAGTCTTCCTTCTTGAGGATATTGGCGGCGCGCTTGTAGCCCGCGAGGAGGTTCGCGCCGTCCTCGGTTTCGACGAAGGCTTGCAGTGCGTGAACGCGGGCGAGCAGGCGGACGAGATCGTCCTCGCCGCCAAGGGCGAAGACTGCGTCGATCAGGTCATGGCGGACGCCGGCTTCGCGCTGTTGAACCTTGAGGCGATCAGCGAAGAAATCGACGACTTCGCGCTTGAGATTATCCAACGAGAGGAAACCAGCCTCTTCCATCTCATGCCAAGCGAGATCGTCTATATCTTGGCGACCGGTTCTTTGGCACGTGAGTGAGGTAGCCGAGTGATGGATCAATCCACTCAAAGGCTGCCGAATACCGTTTTCAGTGATAATCCGGATTGCACCAAGCGCCGCGCGGCGAAGAGCAAACGGATCGCTTGAGCCGGTTGGCGGCATTCCGGCCATGAAGAAGGCGGTTATAGTATCCATCTTGTCGGCCAAATTGAGCGCTATGGACGCGTATTCCGTGGGAACCTGGCCACCTTGCCCCTGCGGCAGATATTGTTCCCTGATCGCGGAAACCACCTCCGGTGCTTCGCCTTGCCTTTCCGCATAGTAGGAGCCCATCAGCCCCTGGAGTTCAGGAAATTCGCCGACCATTTCTGTCACGAGGTCAGCCTTGGCAAGCTGGGCCGCTCGAATAGCGTTATCGCCTTGATGCTCCTTCAAACCGGCCTTTGACTGAAGGCAGTGATCGACAATACTCGAAGCCAGCCCCGCAACACGCTCAACCTTGTCGGCCACAGTGCCAAGCTTCTCGTGAAAAGTGATGCGAGTGAGCTTCCTCGCTTGATCCTCCAGCGGAACCTTCCGGTCCACATCCCAGAAGAAACGCGCATCGGAAAGCCGCGCGGCGAGCACTTTGCGGTTGCCGTCGACAATCGCCGCGCCGCCGTCTTTGGCATCGATATTCGCCGTGCAGACGAAGGCATTGGCGAGCTTGCCGTCCTTCTCGCAGACGAAATATTTCTGGTTGGTCCGCGCGGTGAGCTGGATCACTTCGGGCGGCACTTCGAGGAAAGCCTCGTCGAACCGGCCGAGCAGCGGCACCGGCCATTCGGTCAGGCCGGCATTCTCCACCACCAGACCTTCATCCTCGACCAGGCTGAGCCCTGCCTCGGAAGCGGCCTTCGCAGCGCCTTCGCGCACAATGGCTTCGCGCTCGGTGTGATCGACGATCACATGGCAGGCGCGCAGCTTTTCCGCATAATCGCCTGCGCCGCCGATGGTGACGGCATCCGGGTGATGGAAGCGGTGGCCGAGCGTGGTGAAGCCGGTTGCGATCCCGTCGATCTCGCATTCGACCAGTTCTTCGCCGAGGATCGCGACGATGCCGGAGAGCGGGCGCACCCAGCGCAGGCTTTCGGGCCGCAGCGAAGCCGCGCCCCAGCGCATGGATTTGGGCCAGGGAAAGGCGCGGATGATCGCCGGAATCGCCTCGGCCAGCACGTCCTTCACGGCGCGGCCGGGGATGTTCTTCACGGCGAAATAAGTCGGCCGGCCCTTGATGTCGCGGATTTCAAGCTGATCGCGGGTGATGCCATTCTTGCGGCAGAAGCCCTCCACCGCCTGATCGGGCGCGCCTTCGGGCGGTCCCTTGGCTTCCTCGCTGACGGCTGCGGTCTGTTCCGGCAAATCCGCCGCGATCAGCGCGAGCCGGCGCGGTGTGGACCAGACGGTGATGGCGCCGGGCGTAATGCCCGCCTCCTCCATCTGTTGGCGGAACAGCTTCTCCAGATCGGCGCGTGCGCCTTTCTGCATCCGTGCGGGGATTTCCTCGCAGCGCAGTTCCAGAAGGAAATCGCTCATGCGGCCCTCCCCGGGTGGTGGTCTGTGAAGCTTATCATGCCGCCCACCCGTCATATTTGGCGGCCCAGCGGCCTGCTTCCTTGGCCATGTAGGCCTCGCAGGAACCGCGGGCGAGATCGCGGACGCGGCCCATATAGCTGGCGCGTTCCTGCACGGAGATCACGCCGCGCGCCTGCAGCAGGTTGAAGATATGGCTCGCCTCGATCGCCTGTTCATAGGCGGCGATGGGCACATTGTTGTCGAGGCAGTTGCGGCATTCGGCCTCCGCCTTGCCGAACAGGTCGAACAGCGAATCCGTATCCGCCACCTCGAAATTCCATTTCGACATCTGCCGCTCATTCTCGAGGAACACGTCGCCATAGCTCACGCCGCGTCCGTTGAAATCGAGATCGTACACATTGTCGACATTCTGGATGTACATGGCCAGGCGTTCGAGCCCGTAGGTGAGCTCGCCCGCCACCGGCTTGCAGTCGAACCCGCCCATCTGCTGGAAATAGGTGAACTGGGTCACCTCCATCCCGTCGCACCAGACTTCCCAGCCCAGCCCCCAGGCGCCGAGCGTCGGACTTTCCCAGTCATCCTCCACGAAGCGGATATCGTGCTTCAGCGGATCGATGCCGATCACTTCCAGGCTCTTGAGATAGAGTTCCTGCAGATCGGGCGGGCTCGGCTTCAGGATCACCTGGTACTGGTAATAATGCTGCAGCCGGTTGGGGTTCTCGCCATAGCGGCCGTCGGTCGGGCGGCGGCAGGGCTGGACGAAGGCCGCATTCCACGGCTCCGGCCCCAGCGTGCGTAGCGTGGTCGCGGTGTGGAACGTCCCCGCCCCCATCCGCATGTCGTAAGGCTGCAGGATCAGGCAGCCCTGCGCGCTCCAGTAATCGTGGAGGGCGAGGATCATGTCCTGGAAGCTCTTTTCGGGCTCTCTTTTCATCGCGCGCGGCTTTGGCTCATGGCCCACGGAGCGTCAATGGCGCAGCGGGCGCGGAAGACACAGTCTCGGGGCATTTCTCGCAAGGCGAGCCCGGCCTGTGGCGCAGCGGGGCACAAGTGCCTAGATTGCCGCTCAATTCTCGAATGCCATCGCCGAAAGATCACATACATGAAACTCAAGCGTCTGTTTGCCAGCTCCCTGGCGGCTGTTTCGATCACGCTGACCGGCGGTTGCGCGAGCGAGCGGGGAATCGCCGCCGCACCCGCCGCCGAAATTCCGCCGCCGGACGCGGTACCGGGCCCGGCGCTGTGGGCCGTGAGCGACGCGGATACCACGATCTACCTGTTCGGCACGGTCCATGCCCTGCCCAAGGACGTGAACTGGTTCGACGGGCGGATCGAAAACGCCTTCAATTCCGCCGACGAGCTGGTGACGGAGATCGACCTCAACGAAGTGGCCGCCTCCTCGCAAGCGCTCGCCGCGGCCGGGATGCTGCCCGCCGGGCAGAATCTGCGGGACCTGATGACCGAGGAAAACCGCCAGCAATATGAGGAATCGCTCGTCGCGCTCGGCCTGCCGGTGGAAGCGCTCGACAAGATGGAACCGTGGTTCGCGGCAATGACGCTGACCTTGCTGCCGCTGATGAAGGACGGCTTCCAGACCGATACCGGCGTGGAACTCGCGCTCGGCAAGAAGGCCGGCGAGAAGCAGCGCGACGCGCTGGAGACGATCGACCAGCAGATCGGCCTGTTCGACGGCATGTCGATGGACGCGCAGCTGACCTTCCTCGACGAAACGGTGGAAGCCGTTCCCAAAGCCGGCGCCACGCTGGGCGCGATGATCGACGCATGGCTGAAAGGCGATGCCGACAATCTCGCCATGCTGGTCAATGCCGAGATGTCCGACCCCGAACTCTATGCCCGGCTGCTGACCCAGCGGAACGCGCATTGGGCCGAATGGATCGAGAATCGCCTGGCCGAGCCTGGCACCGTGTTCATCGCCGTCGGCGCGGGGCACCTCGCCGGCAAGGGCAGTGTGCAGGATCAGCTCAGGGCGCGCGGGCTTGAGGTGCGGCGCATCTGGAAGTGACCCGCTTCGGCGCCCGGCTGTTGCTTCTTTTCGCCGGCGCGCTGTGGCTGGCAGGCTGCGGTGCGAACAATTCCCGCACCGACTGGCCCCCGCCCTCTCCCGCGATATGGGAAGTGACCGGCGCGGACGGCCAGAAGGGCTGGCTGTTCGGCACCGTTCATTCGCTGCCCGATGGCTTCGAATGGCGAACGCCGGCAATCGATACCGCCTTTGGCGAGGCAGATGTGCTCGTCGTCGAAATCGCCGCGCTGGGCGATGGCGATGCGGCGAATGACGCCTTCATGCTGCGCGCCCGCCGCCCCGGCCTGCCGCCGGTCTCCGAACGCGTTGCGCCCGCCGATCGTCCCGCTTTGCGCGATTTCATGGAGCGCGCGGGAATGACCGATGCAGCGCTGGCGGGCATGGAAAGCTGGGCCGCCGGCCTGCTGCTGGCCAATGGCGCGCGCCGGAACGATCCCGGCAATGGCGTGGACCGGGCGCTGCTGGCCGAAGGAAAACCGGTGGTGGGCCTCGAAAGCTTTGCCGACCAATATGACCGCTTCGACCGCCTGCCCGAACAGGACCAGGCCGATCTGCTGGTCGGCCTCGCGCATGACGCGGATAGCGGGCAGGACGATACGCATCTCGTGGCATGGCTGACGGGCGATGAGGACGCGCTGGAAAAGCAGGCATCCATCGGCATCCTCGCCTATCCCAATCTCCGCAAGGCATTGCTGACGGACCGCAATCGCGCCTGGCTCGGCCGGATCGAGAAGCTAGTCGAGGGCGGACGCAAGCCTTTCGTTGCGGTCGGCGCCGCGCATATGCTGGGCGGTGGCGGCTTGCCGGAGCTGCTTGCGGCCGATGGCTACACGGTGCGCCGCATCCGGTAATGCTTGCCTTTCGGACGGGTTCGACCTATGGGCGCGCCCTTCCCTGCCATGGTCATCCCTGGAGGCGTGGCGGGAAAGCACAACCAAACGCATTCGAAAGGCACGAAAATGAGCGACGCTCTGACCCTGCCGGCCGAGCTGCGCGAACGGGCTGGCAAGGGAGCCTCCCGTGCATTGCGTCGCGAAGGCCGTGTTCCCGCCGTTATCTATGGCGGCAAGGACGAACCCACCCCGATCCATGTCGAGGAAAAGCTCCTCGCCAAGCAGCTTGGCACCGGCCACTTCATGAACTCGATCGTGATGATCGAAGTCGACGGCAAGCCCCAGCGCACCATCCCGAAGGACGTGGCGCTGCACCCGGTCACCGACCGTCCGGTGCATGCCGACTTCCTGCGCCTGGCCAAAGACGCCAAGATCGAGGTCGCGGTTCCGGTGATCTTCATCAATGAGGAAGCCAGCCCCGGCCTGAAGAAGGGCGGCGTGCTCAACATCGTGCGTCACGAGCTGGAACTGGTCTGCGATGCGGACAAGATCCCCGGCGAGATCGAGATCGACGTTACCGGCAAGGATGTCGGCGATTCGATCCATATCAGCAGCGTGAAGCTGCCCGAAGGCTCGGAGAGCGCGATCACCGATCGTGACTTCACCATCGCCACGCTGGTCGCCCCGTCGGCGCTCAAGCGTTCGGAATCCGAAGCGGCCGAGGAAGAAGGCGCCGAGGAAGAAGCCGAAGGCGAATCCGAAGACTGAGCCACGGCCAGTTCTTCACGGCAAATACGGCGCCGGCCCGCTTCATCGCGCGGCCGGCGCTTTGCTTTTGGGCCGGCCGCGCATAGGGAGCCGCCATGCAGCTTTGGGTAGGCCTCGGAAATCCCGGTCCGCAATATGCCATGCACCGGCACAATGTGGGCTTCATGGCGCTGGACGTCATCGCCGACATGCACGGCTTCGGCGCGGTGCAGAAGAAGTTCCAGGGCTGGCTGCAGGAAGGCCGCATCGGCGGTGAGAAGATCCTGCTGCTCAAGCCAGCCACCTTCATGAATGAAAGCGGCCGCAGCGTGGGCGAAGCCCTGCGCTTCTACAAGCTCGACCTGGAAGCGCTGACCGTGTTCCATGACGAGCTCGATCTCGCCCCTTTCAAGGTCAAGGTGAAGCGCGGCGGCGGCACCGCGGGGCATAACGGCCTGCGTTCGATCGATAAGCATCTCGGCCCCGATTTCCGCCGCGTGCGCATCGGCATCGGCCATCCCGGGCATCGCGACCGGGTGACCGGCTATGTGCTGGGCAATTACGCCAAGGCCGAGCAGGACGATCTCGTCACCATGCTCGGAGCGATCGGCTCCGAGGCCGATTGGCTGGCCAAGGGCGACGATGCCCGTTTCATGAGCGATGTCGCGCTGCGCCAGCAGGGATGAAGCCCGCACCCTGCGCGGCTTGCCAAGCTTAACGCGGCCGTAACCATAATCGCGTCGCAAACTGTCGGATCGTCTGACAGTCCGGCGCGCATGTCAGGCTGGTTAACCATTGTCTCCCGCTCGCATCCTCACTTGGCACGTCCCTTGCGAAGATTCCCGTGAACCAACTCATGCGAAGACATTTCGCAAATCAGACGGTTAACGAGGAATATACCAATGGTAGTCCGCAAGATCATCCTCCCCGCGATCGCGATCGGCGCGCTCGCCATGTCCGCACCCGTTTCCGCCCATGGCTGGGACTGGTGGGGCGGCGGCAGCACTTCGGGTGGCTGGAGCGGCTCGTCGGGCGGCTCGCACGATGGCGGCAGCTCGGGCGGCACGCATGATGGTGGCAGCTCCGGCGGCGTTCCCGATGGCGGCAGCTCTGGCGGGACCGAAGTTCCCGAGCCGGGCATGCTGGGCCTGTTCGGCGCCGGACTGATCGGTGTCGGCTATGCGCGTTCGCGCCGCCGCCGCCGCAAGGCCTGATCCCGGCCACAACTGCACGACCCCGTCCGCTGGCCTTTCGCTGGCGCCGCCGCTAAGGGCGGCCCAGCACAGGCTTCAAGGACCGAATTTCCATGGGATTCCGCTGCGGGATCGTCGGCTTGCCCAATGTCGGCAAGTCGACTTTGTTTAACGCCCTCACCGAAACGCAGGCCGCGCAGGCGGCCAATTACCCCTTCTGCACGATCGAGCCCAATGTCGGGCAGGTCGCCGTGCCCGATCCGCGGCTCGAACAGCTCGCGAAGATCGCCGGCAGCGCGAAGGTGATCCCCACCCAGCTCGCCTTCGTGGATATCGCCGGCCTCGTGAAGGGCGCCAGCAAGGGCGAAGGCCTGGGCAACCAGTTCCTCGGCAATATCCGCGAGGTGGATGCGATCGTCCACGTGCTGCGCTGCTTCGAGGATGACGATATCCAGCATGTCGCCAACAAGGTCGATCCGATCGCCGATGCCGAAGTGGTCGAGACAGAGCTGATGCTGTCCGATCTCGAAAGCCTGGAAAAGCGCGTCGAGAACGCCAAGCGCCGCGCCACCAGCGGAGACAAGGAAGCCAAGGCGCTGGCCAGCGTGCTCGGCCAGGCGCTCGACCTGCTGCGCGAAGGCAAGCCCGCGCGGCTGACCGAACCGAAGGACGATGAAGAAGCGCATCTGTTCGAACAGGCACAGCTGCTGACGGCAAAGCCGGTGCTCTATGTCTGCAACGTGGCCGAGGAAGAAGCCGCCACCGGCAACGATCTCTCGGCCAAGGTGTTCGAGAAAGCCGCGGCGGAAGGCGCGCAGGCCGTGGTGGTTTCGGCTGCGATCGAGGCCGAACTGGTCGGCATGGATCCCGAGGAGCGCGGCGAATATCTTGCCGAACTCGGGCTGGAGGAGACCGGCCTCGCCCGCGTGATCCGCGCCGGATACGAGCTGCTGGACCTCAAGACCTTCTTCACCGTCGGCCCCAAGGAAGCCCGCGCATGGACATTCCATGACGGGGCCAAGGCGCCGCAGGCCGCGGGCGAGATCCACACCGATTTCGAGAAAGGCTTCATCCGCGCCGAAACCATCGCCTTTACGGATTACGTCTCGCTCGGCGGGGAAAGCGGCGCGCGCGAAGCCGGCAAGCTTCGCCAGGAAGGCAAGGAATATGTGGTGCAGGACGGCGACGTGCTGCACTTCAAGTTCAACGTCTGAGGCCAAGTTCCAGGCCCGTTTGCGCGGGGCGCACTTTATCGCTGCACCCCGCGCATAGGCGGCAGGGAAGACTCCAATCGGTCACGCGAATCTGGCATTGCCCGGCGATGCGTTGGACCGAGACACTGCTCGCCGCGGCACTGGCCGCCCTTCCCTTCACCGCCGCTCCGCCAGTTCTGGCGCAGGATAATCCGCCGGCCGTCCAGCCTGCCGAACAACGCGCGCCGGTCACCATCCTGATTTCGATCGACGGCTTCCGGCCCGACTATCTCGATCGCGGGGTGACGCCGGTACTCTCGCAGATGGCGGCGCAGGGCGTGCGGGCCTCGATGATCCCGTCCTTCCCGACCAAGACCTTCCCCAATCACAATGCCATCGCCACCGGGCTGCGGCCCGATCACAACGGCATTGTCGGCAACAACATGGCCGATCCCGAGGATCCGGATCACACCTTCTGGATGGGCTCCTCCGAACCCGAATGGTGGGACGGGGCAGATCAGATCTGGATCACGGCAGAGAAGGCCGGCATTCGCACTGCCACCGAGTTCTGGCCCGGCACGACCGTCAAGGCCAATGGCCGCTACCCCACGGACTGGCATCAGTTCAGCGTCGATATCGACACCCGCCAGCGGGTCGATGCGATCATCGACTGGGCGCGCCGCCCGGCGGAAAACCGCCCGCAATTCCTGATCCTCTATATCGAGGCGGTCGATAGCGCCGGCCATGAATATGGCCCGGACGCTCCCGAGACGAATGAGACGGTGGCGATGGTAGACAGTCAGATCGGCCGGCTGCGCGATGCGCTGGCCGCCATGCACCAGCCCGCCAATATCGTCCTCGTTTCCGACCACGGCATGGGGCCGACAAGCGACGACCGGGTGATCCCGCTTTACGGGGAGATCGACGGGCTCGGCATTCCGATCGAACAGGGCGCCTATGCCTCGATCAATCCGGAGCCGGGCAAGGATGCGGAGCTGGCCGACGTGCTGCTGAAGCCGCATGAGCACATGCAGTGCTGGCGCAAGGGCGATATCCCCGCGCGCTTCGAATACGGCACCAATCCGCGCGTGCCGCAATTCGTCTGCCTCGGCGAAACGGGCTGGGTCATCCTCGCCAAGCCACCCGCGCCCGATGCCCATTCGATGAATGGCGGCACCCATGGCTGGGACAATCTGGACCCGCAGATGCGCGCCACCTTCATCGCCAATGGCCCGGCTTTCAAATCGGGGGTCGTCCTGCCCGATTTCGACAATATCGATGTCAATCCGCTGCTGCGCGTCCTGCTGGGCCTGCCGCAGGAGGCGGATCTCGACGGTTCGCTGGAACCGCTGGCCGGGGCACTCGCCCAGCCCTGAGAATCGAAACGGCGCGCAAGGCCTGGCCCTGCGCGCCGCTTTCTTGGCCGGACCGGCATGGCCGGCCCGTTATCAAGTTCCAATCAAGCCTTGCTGTCGGCGTAGGCCGTCCACAGCTTGGCGAGCAATTCGCGGTCGCCGGTGACCTTGCCGAAGGTGGCCTTGGCTTCGTCGAACTTGCCCTGGCGCACCTGGGCGATGCCGAGACGGGTCAGCGCCAGATTGGCATCCGTGCCGCCCTTGTCGACCGCGAGCTGGTACATTTCCTCGGCCTTGGGATAGTTCGCCAGCGACAAATAAACGTCGCCCGCGGTAACGCCCGCAGCGCCATCGGCGGCCGCGCGTGCTTCCTTTTCGAGCTCCGGCGCGTCGCTCGCATCTTCGCCCTCGCGCTGGTCCACCACGCGCTTCACATCCGCATAATACTGGTCGGTCGTCGCCAGCTCGCCGGCTTCGACCGCGGCATCGAGCACGCGCGCCACTTCGTTGGACATGATCCGCGGATCGGCCGCTTCGATATACTGGACGAATTCACGGCGCTCGGTGAGCGTATCCGTGTCCATCATCAGGCGCAGGAAATCGAGCTGCGCCGGCGGGGCCATCTCGTTCAGCGCGGCAACCACCTGGAGGGCGCCGAGCCAGTTCTTCTGCGTCGGGTTGGTCTGCACCAGCAGCAGCGAGATGTCGTTCGCCTTGTCGGTCAGGCTGGCATTATACGCGATCTGGAGCGACCGCAGCAGCCACTGCTCGGGCACGGACTGGCCGGCGGCAATGCGTTCATTCGCCACCTTGGTCACATAATCGATGCCCGCGGCATCGTCCCCACCGGTGAAATAGGTCTCGGCCACGAGGCCATCGAGATTGTCGTCCTGGTAACCGGCTGCCTTGGCCGCCAGCAATGCGGTGCGGGCCGCCTCGTAATCCTTCGCATCATAGGCGAGATTGCCGATGAAGAACTGGAACTGCGCGGTCTGTTCCGGCGAAGTCTGGCCGCTATCGACCATCAGCTTCAGGCCCTGGCGCTGCAGCGCCTTGTCGTTGAGCTTGTTGCCCAGCATCAGGGTGAGGTTACCGGCGAAGAAGCGGTCGGTATCGTTTTCGATCTTGCTGACGACATCCGGCAGTTTGGCCTGGGCGGCGGCAAGATCGCCGTCCTCGGCATTCACCATGTCGGCCACCGGCTGATAGGCAGTGGCGAATTCCTTCGAATTCTTCGGCTTTTCCTTGTCCTGCGCGTGAGCCGGCGCATCAAGGGCCACGGTCCCGATCACGGCTCCGCCCGAGAGGGCGAGGGCCAGAGCGAGCGCGGAAGAAATACCGCGCCGGGATTGGCGGCGGGCAGGACTGGGCATACGAAGCATCAATCGTCTCTCCTGTCGGAACGGGCGGCCCCACCGGGAGGGATAAGGCCGAAAAATCTCGTTGGCGCTACTGTCGCCTAACGCAGTAAATTGCAAACTGCTCCTAGGAAACCGGGGCTGAATGGCTATTTAACCACGACAGGGCGCACGGGCGCGGCCAAATGTGGATAAAGCGCCCGCCACCCCTGCCCCATCCCCCCTCCGGCTGGCCTGAACGGCACACATGGCCTAGGCATTTTCGGAATATAGAAACGACAACAAGACGGGCGAACCGCGCAGGTGAACGACACAACTGATACCCTTGAACCCCCGGCCGGGCCGGAGGAATTCGATCGCATCGACATCGTCGATGAGATGAAGACCAGCTATCTCGATTACGCGATGAGCGTGATCGTCTCCCGCGCGCTGCCCGACGTGCGCGACGGGCTGAAGCCGGTGCATCGCCGCATCCTGTGGAGCTGCCACGAAGGCGGATTCCTGCCGGGCAGGCCCTATCGCAAATCCGCCAAAATCACTGGCGACACGATGGGCAATTACCACCCTCACGGCAACCAGGCGATCTATGACGCGCTGGCGCGCATGGCGCAGCCTTGGTCGATGCGGGTGCCGCTGATCGACGGCCAGGGCAATTTCGGTTCGATGGATCCCGATCCGCCGGCAGCCGAGCGTTATACCGAGGCTCGCCTCGCCAAATCGGCAATGGCCCTGCTCGACGATATCGAGAAGGACACGGTCGATTTCGCCGACAACTACGATGGTTCGCGTGAAGAGCCGACGGTCCTGCCCGCGCGCTTCCCCAACCTGCTGGTCAATGGCGCCGGCGGCATCGCCGTGGGCATGGCCACCAACATTCCGCCCCATAATCTGGGCGAAGTGATCGACGGCTGCCTCGCTTTCATCGAGAGTCCGGGCATCACCAGCGAAGAGCTGATGGAATATATTCCGGGGCCGGATTTCCCGACCGCGCCGATCATCCTCGGCAATGCCGGCAGCCGGGCCGCCTACACGACCGGGCGTGGCTCGATCCTCACCCGCTGTCGCCACGTGATCGAGGAAAAGCGGGGCGACCGGCAGTCGATCGTGCTCACTTCCATCCCCTATCAGGTTGGCAAGGCCGGGCTGGTCGAGAAGATCGCCGACGCGGCGAAGGAAAAGCGGATCGAGGGCATTTCCGACATCCGCGACGAGTCCAACCGGCAGGGCGTGCGCGTGGTCATCGATCTCAAGCGCGATGCCACGGCCGAAGTGGTGCTCAACCAGATCTGGCGGCACACGCCCGCGCAATCGAGCTTCCCGGCGAACATGCTGGCGATCCGCGGCGGCCGCCCGGAGACGCTCGGCCTGCGCGATATCGTGCAGAGCTTCATCCAGTTCCGCGAAGACGTCATCACGCGGCGAACCAAGTTCGAGCTGCTGAAGGCCCGCGACCGGGCCCATATCCTGCTCGGCCTCGTCGTCGCCGTCTCCCATCTCGACGAAGTCGTGGCGATGATCCGCGGTTCGTCCAACCCGGCCGAAGCGCGCGCGCGACTGCTCGCGAAGGATTGGCCGACCGCCGAGATCGCCCAGTATCTGAGCCTCGTCGAAGCGGTCGAGGACGAACAGAACGGGCCGGAGGGGACCTATCGCCTTTCCGAAACGCAAGTCCGTGCGATCCTCGATCTCCGGCTGCACCGCCTGACCGCGCTGGGGCGCGACGAGATCGGAGACGAGCTGAAGGAACTGGCGATCAAGATCGCCGAATTCCTCGAAATCCTCGCCAACCGTCAGCGGCTCTATGAAGTCATGCGCGAAGAGCTGGTGGAAATCCGCGAGAATTTCGCCACGCCGCGCCTTTCCGAAATCGCCCCGGCCTGGGATGGACTGGACGACGAGGACCTGATCGAACGCGACGAGATGGTCGTGACGGTCACGCTCGACGGTTACATCAAGCGCACGCCCCTCTCCACTTTCCGGGCCCAGGGCCGCGGCGGCAAGGGCCGCTCCGGCATGGCGACGAAGGAAGAGGATGCGGTGAAGGCGATGTTCGTCACCAGCACCCATAATCCTGTGCTGTTCTTCTCCACCGCGGGGAAGGCCTATCGCCTCAAGGTCTGGAAACTGCCGGAAGGCGGGCCCGCCACGCGCGGGCGGCCGATCGTCAATCTCCTGCCCTCGCTCGACGATGGCGAGACGATTGCCGCCGTGCTGCCGCTGCCCGAGGACGAGGATAGCTGGGGCGCGCTGAGCGTGGTGTTCGCCACCGCCAAGGGCAGCGTGCGCCGCAACAGCATGGATGCCTTCGCCAATATTCCGAGCAACGGCAAGCTGGCCATGCGGTTCGAGGAGGGGTCCGACGACAAGTTGATCGGCGTCGCTCTGCTCGATCCCGGCGACGACGTGCTGCTCGCAAGCTGGGACGGCAAGGCCATCCGCTTTGCCGCCGAGGATATCCGCGAATTCACCAGTCGCACCTCCACCGGCGTGCGCGGCATGAACCTGAAGGATGATGACGAGGTCGTTTCGCTCTCCATCGTCCACGATGTCGGCGCCTCGGCGGAAGAGCGCGAGCAATATCTGCGCTTCGCCCCGTGGAAGGCGGAAAAGGAAGGCGAGCCCGATCTTGCCGAGGACCGCTTCACCGAGATGGCGGAGAAGGAGCAGTTCATCCTCACCGTCTGCGCCAATGGCTATGGCAAGCTCAGCTCCGCCTATGAATACCGGCGGATCGGGCGCGGCGGCCAGGGCATCGTCAATATTGACAATATCGCCCGCAACGGCCCGGTCGTGGCCAGCTTCACGGCCACGCAGGAAGACCAGCTGATGCTGGTGACCGACCAGGCTAAGCTGATCCGCATCGGCCTCGATACCTTGCGCGTGATCGGCCGCAACAGCGCGGGCGTCCGGCTGTTCGATGTCGGCAAGAACGAGCATGTGGTTAGCGCGGTCCGCATCGACGAGGAAGAAGGTCCGGAGGACGCGGCGGAAGAAGCGGTGGTCGAGGAGATCGTCGGCCGCGATGCCGAGGAAACCGAGCCGCACACCACGATGGATCGCGACGATCCGCCGGAGGAAGACACGGAAGAATAGGCTGTTCGTCACTGCGGGGCGGCGCAAACCGCCTCGCAGTGGCCTGCCTTGGAAGTCCGGGCTGCGCTAGCGGCTGCTGACCAGTTTCAGTTCCGGATCGCGTTTGCGCAATGTCTGCGCGACGCCGGTCACGATCAGCAACTGGCCGAGGTAATAGAGCGGCCAGACGAAGATATAGGGGATCTCGCTGCCCTCCAGCGGGCCCATTCCGGCCATGATCAGCAGATCCGAAAGGACGAACAGCACTGCTCCGGCTCCCACCCGGTAGCGCGGGAAGCTGCTCGCCCAGGCGCCGGCGGCCATCGCACCGAGCGAGAAGGCATAAAATGCCGCCTGCTCACGCGCGGCGGGATCGGCGGGCAGCAGCCATGCAATCACCGGGGTCATAATCAGCAGCGCAACCACGGCTACCTTCTGGCTCGGCGTCAGCGCCTCGCGCTTGTGGCTCAGGTAGAGCATCAGCGCGACCACATGGTGGCCGAAAAAGATGATCGCCGCCGCGCCGAGATAGAGTTCCACCACCATGTCGCCCACGGCGGCCAGCGCCATCATAATCGCCAGCAGCTTCGCGTCCTGGCTCGAATGGCGCAGCCAGGCATAGAGCGCCAGCAGCCCTACGGCCGAACCCTTGAGCGGGATCAGCACCACATCTGGATAGGGCCCGGCCCTCAGGTAATAGAACGCCAGGGCGGCAGCGATGCTGGCCAGCAGGAAGGGGCGTTTCTGGGCTAGCGCGCGTTTGGGCATCGGCCTTCCCTTGACCTGAGAAGCACGCGGGAGCAAGCGCCGCCCGCATGACTTACGACGTGCACATTATCGGCGGCGGCCTCGCCGGCAGCGAGGCGGCATGGCAGCTTGCCCGGCGCGGCGCGAAAGTCCGCCTGTCCGAGATGCGCGGAGGCGGCGGATCGACTCCCGCGCACCAGACGGACGGGCTGGCCGAACTGGTCTGCTCCAACTCCTTCCGCTCCGACGATGACGAGCGCAATGCGGTCGGCCTGCTGCATCACGAGATGCGCCGGCTCGATTCGCTGATCATGCGCGCCGGCGAAGTGGCGCGCGTGCCCGCCGGTTCTGCCATGGCCGTGGACCGCGACCTGTTTTCGGCCGAAGTGCAGAAGGCGCTGGAACAGCATCCGAATATCGAGATCGTCCGCGAACGGGTGGACAGCCTGCCCGAAAGCGGCCTCACCATCGTCGCCACCGGCCCACTTACGGCGGCCACGCTTGCGCAGAGCATCGGCACTGCAACGGGGGCGGAAAGCCTGGCCTTTTTCGATGCCATCGCGCCGATCGTCCACCGCGACAGCATCGATATGGACATCTGCTGGATGCAGTCCCGCTGGAACAAGGGCGACGGCAAGGATTACATCAACTGCCCGATGACCAAGGAGCAGTATCTCGCTTTCCACCAGGGCCTGCTCGACGGCGAGAAGGGCGAGTTCAAGGAATGGGAAGCGAGCACGCCCTATTTCGAAGGCTGCATGCCGATCGAGGTAATGGCCGAACGCGGCGTGGATACCTTGCGCTATGGGCCGATGAAGCCGGTCGGGCTCGACGATCCCCGTACCGCTTGCGAGGAGTTCCCGCAGGGGCGCTGGCCCTATGCGGTGGTGCAGCTGCGGCAGGACAACAAGCTGGGCACCTTGTGGAACATGGTCGGCTTCCAGACCAAGCTCAAATATGGCGCGCAGGTCGAACTGTTCCGCACGATCCCCGGGCTTGAAAAGGCCGAGTTCGCGCGGCTCGGCGGGATGCATCGCAACACCTTCCTCAACTCGCCTGTGCTGCTCGACCGGCAATTGCGGCTGAAAGGCGCCGAACATATCCGCTTCGCCGGCCAGATCACCGGCTGCGAGGGCTATGTCGAAAGTTCCTCCGTCGGACTGATGGCCGGGCTGATGGCGGCGGCCGAGCTGGGCGGCCGGAACTGGGCGCCGCCGCCGCCGACTTCGGCCATGGGCGCGCTGCTCGGCCACATCACTGGCGATGCCGAGGCCGAGAGCTACCAGCCCATGAACATCAATTTCGGCCTGTTTCCGCCCCTGCCCGAGGTGCACAAGAAGCAGCGCAAGGAAGCCTATACGAGCCGCGCCAAGGACGATTTCGGCGGCTGGCTGGCCGGGCTGGAAGCCGTTCCCGCCTAGCTCAGCAATCGCAACTGGCGGGTGAAGACGGCGGCTGGCGCCGCGTGGTGGCGAATTCCGCCGGGGTCAGTTCGCGGTCGCCATCGGCATCGGCCCCGTCGAACCGCTCAGCCGTGGTCACCGCCCATTCCTCGAAAGTGAGCAGGTTGTTGCCGTCCACGTCGAGCTTCCGGAAGGCATCCGTTCGCGTGGACAGCATCTCGTTGCGGGTGATCTTCAGATCGCGATTGCGGTCATAGCGGAAGAAACGCCGCTGCTCGCGCGTCAGCTCGGTCGCTTCGGGTGGCTCGGGTCCTTCCATTCCCGCCACATCGGCGTTCGGCAGCGCTTCGGGATCGGGTGAGGCTATCGGCCCCGGTTCGGGCGGCGGGGCGCCGCGCTCCACCTGCGCCCTGCCCTGCAGCCAGAACAGGCCGACCGCGACCATCAGCAATCCGGCGAATGCGCCCAGCACCAAGCGGTTCATTGAAAGGCCCCCTGCCCCGCAGGCTAGCGCCCCGTGAAGCCGATCCGCAAGGCGAGAAACGCGCTGCGCGGTCCATGCAGCAGCGGCGCCCCGCCCCGCTCAAGCGCGAGATGGCCCAGCCCGGCCAGAACCGCCAGCGGCCGCAGGCTTGCCGAAAGGCGCGGTGGCGGCGGGCGGCTTCGCCCGTAATCGACCACCAGCTGGCGTTCCTCCCCGTCCGAAAGGTTCACCGCGAGATCCGCCAGAGCCCAGAGCTGTGCCGCCTCGCGCGCATCTTCCTCGCCATAGGCGCCAAGCTCGCGCGCCAGGCACGCGAAGGCCCGGCCTCGCCCGTCGACGAATTCGCCGATCGCATGCGCATCGAGATCCGAGGAAAGCAAAGCTTCCCAGCCATCGGCCAGCGCGGCCAGTCCCTCGGGCTGGCGCCAGGCCTGCAGTCTTTCGAGCACGGCATCGCCGCCCGGCCATTCCCGCGCGGGCCTGCCGAACATGTCGCGCCACCAGGCGAGGCGCATCTGCACCAGCATCGGCTCGCGGCGATTGCGGATGATCTGCGAAAGGCGCGCATCGAGCGCCAGCAAAGCGAGGTTCCCTGCCCGGGCGCGGGCAGGCGCATAGGACAGGGCGAGCCGCTGCGCGGCCGGAAGCTCCTCGATCAGGGTGCTGTTCAAGGCGCGCCGCCTATCCGCCGGGCCAGGCTGGCTTCGAGACATTCAGGTACAGAGAACCCCATAACGGCTTCTTAACCGCATCGCTTGAATAAGCACTTACTACAACTCCCTAAAGCGTGGGTGTTGATCGGGGCAACCACGGGATTTTTCCATGTCCGAGACGATGCGTGACATAGCACGGCGAGCAGGTCTGGCGCGGTACACACGCATCGCGTGCGCGCTGCTGCGCGACGTCTCCGGCAACGTCCTGCCGATGATGGCAGTCGGCATGCTGGTGCTTGCCGGGATCGTCGGCGGCGGCGTGGACATGGGCCGCGCCTACATGGTCGAGCGCCGATTGCAGGCCGCCTGCGACGCCGGCGCGCTGGCCGGTCGCCGCGCCGTCACCACGAACGGCTATGACACGGCGGCCGACGCGCAGGCCCACGCCTTCTTCACCGCCAATTACGACACGGAGCAGGAAGGCACCGGAACCCCGAATTTCAGCGCGGTTTCCAATGATGACGGCAACACGGTGGAAGGCACGGCGACCGTCACGATGCCGACCATCATCATGGTCATCTTCGGTTTCAACTCGCTGGACCTGTCCGCCACCTGCTCCGCCTCGATGGGCGTGGGCAATAGCGATATCACCTTCGTACTCGATAACACCGGCTCGATGGCCTGGGCTCCCGACGGAAGCTCCTGGGGCGTGGCGGAGGACGAGACGCGGATCTATGCACTGCAGGCCGCGATGAAGGACTTCTACGACACGGTTCAAGCGTCGGTGCAGGGAACCAATGCGCGCATTCGCTATGGCTTCGTCCCCTACAGTTCCTCCGTGAATGTGGGTCGCCTGCTGCAGGCGGAGGACAGCAGCTACATTGTGGATTCCATGACCGTGCAGTCTCGCCAGGCCGTAAATTGGGGAGACGTGGTGGCGGAGTGGTCGAGCGACGAGCCGACCATGACAAGCCCGCGCGCCGGATCCTACGATCGCTATTCCGATACGAAATACAGCAGCAAGAATTCCTGCCGGGACAACATGCCGGCCGACGAGAGCGACTATACGAAATACGGTTCGATAGAGACCGAGGTAGAAAGCCAAACTCTGGACCCCGCCACGGGCAGACAGGTCACGGCATATGGCAACCGTCAGGAATACCGGCGGGCGGATTACGACTGCCAGTACTATTCGTCCTATTATTATAATAGTTCCGGATGGTATGTGTATGTCCGCTATTACTCAAAATATGAGATAAGCTACGACTACGAAGCGCGGGACCAGGTCCCCGTCACCAGTGCCGGACAGAGCTACGCCGACTGGGTGTATGAGCCTGTCACCTATGACACGAGCAGCTTCAAGAACTTCAACACGGTCTCGGTTCCGATCGGAAGCTCCTATTACGGACACAACACGTCCAATGTGAGCTCGACCTGGGACGGCTGTATCCAGGAACGGCAGACGACCCCTGCCAGCACCTTTACCTTCGTCTCGCTGGCGACCGGCATCACGCCGTCGGAAGCGCTCGACCTCGATATCGACTCTGCACCCACGTCGGATGACGCGACCAAGTGGAAACCGCTATGGGGTGATGTCACCTATCGCAGAGGTTCGCCCGATCCGTCGCTCAGTGGCAACACCGCGAGCACCTATTGCCCGCAGAAGTCGCAGCTTCTCTCCGAGATGAGTGAAACGGACTTCGACGATTACGCGGATTCGCTCTCGCCCGTGGGCAGCACCTATCACGATATCGGCTTGCTGTGGGGCGCGCGCGTCAGCTCTCCGACCGGCATCTTCTCGTCGAACGTCAATCTGGCGCCGAACAATGGCGGCACCGTCTCACGCCACATGATTTTCATGACCGACGGCGAGTTGCAGCCTTCGATGAACATCAACTCGGCCTATGGGATCGAGGATGTCGACCGGCGTATCACCGGCGATGGCAGCAGTTCGAAGCAATATAACCGGCACCGTTCGCGCTATCTCGCAGTCTGCGAGGCCATCAAGGCGCGCGGTATCCGCCTCTGGGTTATCGCCTTTGGCTCAGGGGTCACATTGTCCAGCGACCTGGTGGCATGTGCCTCGCCGAGCAGCGCCTTCAAGGCCGACAATGCCGAGCAGCTGGACGAGCATTTCCAGGAAATCGCCAAGCAAGTCGGCGAATTGCGGATCGTCCAGTGATGCGGCAAACGATCATCCGGCCCGCGGGACAGCTGTTGCGGCGTCTCTGGCGCGCCAATCACGGCGCGGCGATCACCGAATTCGGCCTGATCGCGCCCGTGTTCTTCATCCTGCTGATCGGCATCTATGACATGGCGCATATGGTCTATGCGCGATCCGTGCTGGCCGGCGCCGTCGAGCGCGCGGCACGCGATTCCGCGCTCGAGACCGGCGATACCGAGGCGGCCGACCAGGCCGTCGAGGATGCGATCAGGCCGATCTTGCCCGGCGTGCAGCTGACGACCGAGCGCGAGAGCTATTTCGATTTCGCCGATATCGGCCGTCCCGAGCAATTCGACGACGAGAACGGCAACAACATCTGCGATAATGGCGAAGCCTATGTCGACGAAAACCGTTCGGGATCATGGGAACCGGATATCGGCCTGGCCGGGAACGGCGGCGCCGGCGATGTCATCATGTACAAGGTGACGGCGACTTACGAACCGCTGTTCAAGATCCCCTTCATGCCGGAATTGTGGAACCACCGCACGCTGACCGCCACGGCCGTGAAGAAGAACCAGCCCTTCGCGAACCAGACGGCTTATTCCACCACTGCCGGCACTTGCACCAGTTGAGGGCGGAACAGATGCGCAAACACTTCATCTCCGGGATTCTCCAGACCGCAGCCAGGCTGCGCCGCGACGAGTCCGGCATATCGATGGTGGAATTCGCCCTCTGCCTGCCGGTCATGCTGGGTCTCGGCATGGGCGGGATGGAGGTCGCCAACATGACCTCGGCCAATATGCAGGTGAGCCAGCTGGCCCTCTCCATTGCCGATAACGCTTCCCGCCTGGGACAGACCGATAACAGCGCGGTCGCGCCGACAGTCGGCGAATCCGATGTCGATGCGCTGATGTTCGGGGCGATGACGCAGGGGAGCGCGATCAATTTCGAGCAGAATGGCAGGATCATCCTGTCGAGCCTCGAAAAAGATCCGACGACCGGCCTGCAATATATTCACTGGCAGCGTTGCGCCGGCGATCTGAATCGCAATTCCGACTATGGCAACGACACCGACAAGAACGGCCTGAACGGCATTCCCTTCCCTTACGGGCTTGGCGAAACCGGTCGCAAGGTGATGGCGAGCGACAACCAGGCCGTGATGTTCGTGGAGGTGTTCTACCGCTACGAACCGCTGTTCCCCGGCATCCTGGTGGACCAGATGAACTTCAAGAAGGAAGCCGCTTTCCTCGTCAGGGACGACCGCAATCTCGATGGCGGCGGCGGGGACGGCCTCTCGGGTACGCCCACTTCGACTTGCTGACGGCCGCCGCCGCATGGGCGGCGAGCGGCCTTCAACGCATCATGCCGCTCAGTCGCGGTAGCAGACCTTCTTCGCCGCAGCGGCAATCCGGTCGGAATCGATCAACGCCATGGCTTCGAGATTGGCCGCATAAGGCAGCGGCACATCCTCGTTGCATACACGCAGCACCGGGGCATCGAGCAGGTCGAAACCGTCTTCCATGCAGATGGCGGTGATTTCCGACGCGATCGAACAGACCGGCCAGCCCTCTTCGGCGATGATCAGCCGGTTGGTCTTGGCGAGGCTTTCCAACACCGTTTCCTTGTCGAGCGGACGCAACGTGCGCAGGTCCACCACTTCGGCATCGATGCCTTCGCCAGCCAGCTTTTCGGCCGCTTCCAGCGCCAGCCCGACGCCGATCGAATAGGAGACGATCGTCACGTCCGAACCCTCGCGGACGATGCGCGCCTTGCCGATCGGCAACACGTGATCGTCGAGCTGGGCGAGCTCGAAGCTGCGGCCATAGACCAGTTCGTTCTCAAGGAAGACCACCGGGTCCTCGCTGCGGATCGCGGCCTTGAGCAGGCCCTTGGCGTCCGAAGCGTCATAGGGCGCGATCACGATCAGGCCCGGCACACTGGCATACCAGGGGCCATAGTTCTGGCTGTGCTGCGCGCCGACGCGGCTCGCAGCGCCGTTCGGGCCACGGAACACGACCGGGCAGCGCATCTGGCCGCCCGACATGTAATTGGTCTTGGCGGCGGAGTTCACGATGTGGTCGATCGCCTGCATCGCGAAATTGAAGGTCATGAATTCCACGATCGGGCGCAGGCCGCCCATCGCCGCGCCGGTACCGATGCCGGCAAAGCCGTATTCGGTGATCGGCGTATCGATCACGCGCTTGGGTCCGAATTCGTCGAGCAGGCCCTGCGTGACCTTGTAGGCGCCCTGATATTCGGCGACTTCCTCGCCCATCACGAAGACGCGCTCGTCGCGGCGCATTTCCTCGGCCATCGCGTCGCGCAAGGCTTCGCGCAGGGTGACGGTCACCATGTTGGTGCCGGCGGGAATCTCGGGATCGGCCTTTTTCGGGGTCGGCTTGGGCGTCATTACTTCGGAAGTGCTGGCCTCTGCCGTGGCGCCCTTGGGCTTCTCTTCCGTCGGTGCGGGGGCCGGAGCGGGTGCGGCCTCGACAGCGGAGGCATCCTCACCCTCGCCCGCCAGCACCGCGATCACCGTGCCGACCGCGACATTCTCGGTGCCTTCCGGAACCAGGATCTTGCCGACCGTGCCCTCATCGATGGATTCGAATTCCATCGTCGCCTTGTCGGTCTCGATTTCGGCCAGCACGTCGCCGGCGGAAACCTCGTCGCCTTCCTTCACCAGCCACTTGGCCAGCGTGCCCTCTTCCATCGTCGGGGAGAGGGCCGGCATCTTCAGCTCGATCGCCATCAGTAGGTCTCCACCAGTACTTCGGTGTAGAGCTCGGACGGCTCCGGCTCGGGGGAGTTTTCCGCGAAATCGGCGGCGTCATTCACCGTCGCGCGGATCTGCTTGTCGATGTCCTTCAACTTGTCCTCTGCAATGCCCGCCTTCATCAGCTCGGCCTTCAATCCCTCGATCGGGTCGCTGTTCTCGCGCACGCCCTGCACTTCCTCGCGCGTACGGTACTTGGCCGGGTCGGACATGGAATGGCCGCGATAGCGATAGGTGTTGAGCTCCAGCAGCACCGGCCCGCCGCCGCCGCGCACATGGTCGATGGCGATCTTGCCGGCCTGGTGGACTTCCAGCACGTCCATCCCGTTCACCGCGATGCCGGGGATGCGGAAGGCCGTGCCGCGGCGATAGAAATGCGTTTCGGCCGAGCTGCGCTTGACCGAGGTGCCCATCGCATACTGGTTGTTCTCGACCACAAAGACGATCGGCAGGTTCCACAGCGAGGCCATGTTGAAGGTCTCGTAAACCTGGCCCTGATTCGCCGCGCCGTCGCCGAAATAGGCGAGGCAGACGCCGTTATCCTCGTTGTATTTATGCGCAAAGGCGAGCCCCGCGCCGAGCGGCACCTGCGCGCCGACGATGCCGTGCCCGCCATAGAAGCCATGCTCGGTGCTGAACATGTGCATCGATCCGCCCTTGCCGTGGCTGATGCCCGCCTGGCGGCCGGTCAGCTCGGCCATGATGACCTTAGGATCGATGCCGTAAGCGAGCATGTGGCCATGATCGCGATAGCCGGTGATGACGCTGTCCTTGCCGCCCTCGAGCGCGGATTGCAGCCCCACGGCGACGGCTTCCTGGCCGATATAGAGATGGCAGAAGCCGCCGATATAGCCGAGGCCGTAAAGCTGGCCGGCCTTCTCCTCGAAGCGGCGGATCAGCAGCATCTTCTCGTAGAAATCGAGCATCTCGGATTCGCTTGCCTTGTAGCGTTTGTCCTTCTCGAAGGACTCCTGCAGGCTGCGCAGCTCGAAATTGTCGTCCCCGCCCTCGCCCGCTTTCGCGGTTGCGGCGTCGACTTTCACGGCGATCTTCTTCTTGGCCGGAGTCCGTTTGGGACTACCGGAACTGGGAGTGGCGGCTCGTGCCAAGGCGTCTTCCCCTTATGGCGCTGGATGGCGCTGGTTTCGGCCCGCCTATAGGCGGATGATCGCGCGGCTTGCAACGCTTCCGATGCAGCTTTGCTGGATTGCGCGGCGGAGCGGGCGCATCAGCTGGCCGGCCGCGCCGCGATCAGGGCTGGGATTTGTATTCGAGGACGTATTCGTCCGGATGCGCGACATTGAGATTCCGCCGCAGCAATTCGGTCACCATGTCGGGATCGGCATGATCGGGATCGAGCCGTTCGACGCGGTTGGACAGCTCGTCACGCTGTTCCTGCAAGGCGGCGATCCGCGCCTCGCGCTTTTCGAGCAGCGAGATATTCTCGCCCCAGGAGAGAATGCCATAGGGCCCGGCCAGCGCCATCCCGCCAAGCAGCAGCAGATATCCGAGCGCGCCGAACTGGCCCAGCTTTTCACGGATCGTATCGCGCTTGGTTACGGCAAGATTCATGACACTCACAGAATCATAGTTACCCCGCGAATTCAAGCGATTTCACGGGTTTGTTCCCCGGCGTTTCGCACTTTCCGGCTTATCCGAGCTTGTGGGCTATCCCCGCTCCGGTTACAGTTGAAACCATGCCCGATCTCTTCGACAATCCGCTCGGCCTCGACGGCTTCGAATTCCTCGAATTTTCGGCGCCCGAAAAGGGCATATTGGAACCCGCCTTCGAACGCATGGGCTTCAGCATGGTCGCGCGCCATCGCAGCAAGGACGTGCAGCTCTGGCGCCAGGGCGGGATCAACCTGATCGCGAATTACGAGCCGAGAAGCCCGGCCGCCTATTTCGCCGGCGAACACGGCCCTTCGGCCTGCGGCATGGGCTTCCGCGTGAAGGACGCGGCCAGGGCCTATGAAATGGCGATCGAGCGCGGGGCGGAGCCGGTCCACGTCCATACCGGCGTGATGGAACTCAACATCCCGGCGATCCGCGGCATCGGCCATTCGCTGATCTATCTGATCGACCGCTATGACGGCGATCTCACGATCTACGATATCGACTTCGTCTATGAAGACGGCGTGGAACGTTATCCGCCCGGCGCCGGCTTCCACACGATCGATCACCTTACCCACAATGTCTATGCCGGGCGCATCGCCCATTGGGAGGATTTCTACTCCCGCATCTTCGGCTTCCGCGAATTCCGCCAGTTCGATGTGACCGGCGAATATTCCGGCCTCAACACCAAGGTAATGATGGCGCCGGACGGGAAGATCCGCATTCCGCTGAACGAGGAAGGCGGGTCAGACGGCAAGGGCCAGATCGCCGAATATCTGCGCGCCTATAATGGCGAAGGCATCCAGCACATCGCCTTCGCCAGCGACGAGCTCTACTCCTCGCTCGACAGCCTGAAGCAGAAGGGCCTGCAATTCGCCCCACCCCCGCCCGACACCTATTACGAGATGCTGGACGAACGCCTGCCCGGGCATGGCGAGCCGCTGCAGCAATTGAAGGACCGCTCGATCCTTGTCGACGGCACCACGGAGGGCGGCCAGCCACGGCTGCTGATGCAGATATTCAGCCAGTTGATGGTCGGGCCGGTGTTCTTCGAATTCATCCAGCGCAAGGGCGACGAAGGTTTCGGCGAAGGCAATATTTCCGCCCTGTTCAAATCGATGGAGGAAGACCAGATTCGCCGCGGCGTCCTCCAGCGCAAGGATGCCGGCGCGGAGGCCGATAGCTGAGCAAGCCGCGGCTCGGCCCGTCCCAAGCCTCTTGCGCCTTGGCCGGGCAACCGCCACTAAGCGTGCCTGGATGAGAGGAGTAAGGAATTCCATGACAGCGCCGCGCGCTTCCATGTTGCTGGCGGGGGGCGCCGCCCTCATGCTGGCTTCGCCGCCCGCCACCGCCCAGGTGAATGACGGGATCGTGCTCAATATCATGCGCGAATGCGCGAAGATCAACGATCCGACCGCGCGCCTCGCCTGCTACGACAACAATATCCGCTCCGCCGGCGGCGCACCGCGCAGTTCGGTGCCGGGCGAGATGCAGCCCCCCCAGGGCGGCCGCGGCGCACCCGCTGCGCAGCAGGGCTTCGGCAGCGAGGACCTGCGCACGCCCCCCCCGCCTCCACCCGTGCAGGCCTCCGGGCCCGAGGGTTTCGGCAGCGAGGATGTTCGCGCGCGCAGCCCGCAACGGTTTGAAACGCCAGCCGGACAGGTCGACGAAATCCGCGCGCGGGTCTCCGCCGTGCGGCAGCGTGAACCGGGCATCTATCTCGTGACTCTGGAAGACGGCGCCCAATGGCTGTTCAGCGACAGCGTGGGTCAGTTCTTCCGACCTCCCAGCAAAGGCGATACGGTCGAGATACAGCGCGCAGCGCTTGGCAGCTTTCTGATGCGCATAGGCAAGCAGGAAGCGGTGCGGGTCGAGCGCATCAAATAAGCCATACTGCAAGGGGCCGGTGTTGGGGGCCTCCTTATCTCGCTATAGCCGTTTATCGATCGAGTTCGGCGAAGGCGCGTTCGCGCTCCAGCTGAGCCACCGCATTGCGCCGGATTTTGTCGAATGTCCGCAGGAAGCGGTTCCGCTGGTCGGTGGCGAGCGGCGCAAGCAGAAATGCGCTGCGCTCCCGTCCGGCTTCGTCGATCCGCGCCCACAGCACCGCCCCTTCCTCGCTCGGCGAAAAGCGGCCATGGCGCCGGCCCGGCTTGCCTTCGCGCTTCACCAACCCTCGATCGACCAGTGCGTTGATGGTGCGCCCCGCCTGGCTGTGATCCCGCTCGAGCGCCTTGACCAGCGAGGTCCAGTCTATCGGCGGGTTCTTGCCGATCTCGTAGAGGACGAAGGCCTCGAAATTGGAAAGCCCGGTCAGGCGCTTAAAGGCGAGAGCGCCACTGCGGCTGAAATAGGCGCTCAATGTCATCAGCGGGGATACGATGCGGGTGCGATCGATCGCCACCTTCTCGCCGGGCTTTCTTTCGACGGGATCGGGCGCGGCCAGCCCTTTGCCTGACGCATGTGCCTGATCGCGCTCTTCTTCGTAGAGGAACACCGCGCGGTCGAGCAGGACCTCGATCGTGGCAAAGAATTCGCCCAGTTCGGTATCGCTGATATCGAAGGTCAGTTCGCGATTGCGCAGCTCAGCAAGCCGCATCAGCCGCTTGCTGAGGTCGTCGCCCTTGCGGGTCAGCCGCAACGGCGCGCGAATCTGTTCACGTTCCACCATGCGCAGTTCCAGCAGGCGCTTCACCGAACGGCTGACCTGCGCCTTGTCCACGCCGACCGTGCTGGCGACATCGGCCGGAACCTGCGGGCCAAGGCTGCGCAACAGGAACAGGATTCGCCGGTCGAGTTCGATCAAGTCGAATTCGCGCGCATAGGACAGTTCGGCGCTTTCGCGCGTCTTGTGCAGCAGCTGCCACAATTCGCTCTGGATGACGTGCGGAGGCCCGTCATCCGCGGCGGACAGGCCGCCGCCGGGCCCCGGCAACTCGCTTTCGATTCCCTTAAATATGATCTCGAGCCTGGCGGCGACATCCGGGGGAAGCACGTCCCCGCCCTTACGCCCTTCACGCGAGCCACGTGCGAAAGCAGCCACGATAGCCAGAGCCTCCGGCGCCAGCGGGCCGAGCCCCGTCTCCAGCAAATCGCCATGCGAGCAGCCCTGCTCACGCGCTATCCGGCTATCCTTCCAGATATCGGCTGCAAGATCACGCAAGGCATTTCGCCAATCGGGTTTCGTGTTCGATTTGACATCGGACACAGCCCGACCTCGGGCGGTTCCGCCCGATTCCTCCCAATCAGTCATAAGCGCGGTTTTTCCCCGCCCCAATTTATCATCCCTCTGCACACATCACCCTATATATGTTTTTGCAGGATGAACAGCCGAAGTGCCCGGATGGTCCGTCCGCACCCCCAAATCGCCTTTTCCGGGGAGCGCCAAAACAGACGAAATCAACGGAACAAGGCCTCCAGGAACCGTTAGCAAGGCTTTCAAAAGCCCGGATCGGCCATATGCGGAGCTTTCCGAACGATTCTGGCAGTGAAGCGATGCAGCTTGGCAACACTCGCATATGCAGCATAGCAATGCGTGCCGAAAACCCGCAGAAATCCGCCAAAAACTGGCCCGAAGACCGGCGGCCTTCGGCACCCTTCCGGCATTCGCAAACGCAACAATCTGTCCCGGAAACGGCAATTCCGGTATTTTACGCATGTTTACGCGGGCTCTTGGGTGGACAGTATCAAACACACGCAATATGACTTCGCATCAGACGGTACCTGTCGACTCAATTAGACAGGACCGGTGGGGAGGGATGCTCATGACGAAAGCGCATGAACGCGCGATTGCTGTGTCGGCTTTGCCGACGATCGCCCGTCGCGCCCTCCTCTCCAATGAATTTGCCACGATCCGTTGTGATCGCACGGTGCCGCGCCTTTCCGGCGCGTTTCGTGCGTCCGCGCCCGCTGGGTGTCGGTGAAGGGCTGAACCAACGACGGCATTCGCGCCGACGTCATATTTGTGAAGGGAGCACAAAGTGAGGAGTATGCAGACTATGGGGGTTTACAAGGCCCTGTTGCTGGCCGGTTGCGCCAGCACTTTTGTCATCGCCGCCCCGGCGATGGCGCAGGACAGTTCGGACTCGGAAGAGAGCACGAGTGCACCTACCACGATCGTCGTGACCGGTTCGCGCATTCAGCGCCAAGATTACCAGGCTACCAGCCCCATGGTGACGGTCGATGAAGGCCTGCTCGAGCAGTCCTCCACGGCGGCGCTCGAATCCAACCTGAACAAGCTGCCGCAATTCGTTCCGGCCCAGACCCCGACGGCCGGCGCCGACATTCAGCCGACGGCAACCAATACTCCAGGCGCCGCGACGGTGTCTCTACGCGGTATCGGTACCAATCGTAACCTCGTCCTAATCGACGGCCGGCGTGGTACACCAGGCAATGCATCTGGCGTGGTCGACATATCGACGATCCCATCGGCGGCGATCCAGCGCGTCGAGGTGATCTCGGGTGGCGCCTCGGCCACCTACGGTGCCGACGCTGTCGCCGGTGTGACCAACTTCATTCTGAAGAAGGACTTCCAGGGCCTCGAACTCGATGGCCGTGTGAGCGTCACTCAGGAAGGCGATAACTTCGAGTACCAGTTCTCGGGTATCATGGGTGCCGACTTCGACGATGGACGCGGCAACGTCTCTCTGGCGATGTCGATGAACACGCGCGAAGCGAACTTCCAGCGCGACCGCAGCTGGTATCAGGATCTGTGGGCCAATCCGAACATCGGCGGCACGCAGTTCTTCATTCCCGCGCCGGGCTTCACCTCGGCTGGCAACGAACCCAATTATTCGACGGTGTTCCCGAATGCTCCGGCCAATCCGGGCAACGTGACGGTGTATTTCACCCCAGATGGAACGCCTTTCACGATCGGCGCGAACGGTACCAATTCGAACTTCGGCACCGGCAACGCCCCGCTGAACGATCCTGCCTACAAGCAGACGATCGCCGGCGGTATCGGCACCAACAACACCAATCTTTATCTCATCCTGCCGCTGACACGTTACAATGCGTTTGCCCGCGGCAATTACGAGATCAATGACTGGATCGGCGTGTTCGGCCAGGCGATGTTCAGCCATGTTGAAACCTACACGCGCAATGAACCCGGCCCGGCTGTGAACGGCTGGACGGTCAATATCGATCCGACCCAGCTCGACGACGGCATCCTGCCGGCCGCAATGCAGACGCTGCTCGATAGCCGCCCCGATCCGGACGGGGTCTTCACCGTGCAGTCGCTGCTGTTCGACGACCGCGAAACTTTCACCGACGTCACGACCTATAATATGACGGCGGGTCTTGAAGGATTCATTCCGTCAACCTCGTTCCGCTGGGAAGCCTTCGTAAGCCATGGCATTTCATCGACCTACGCGAAACAGACCGGTGTCTATTCGCTGTCGCGCCTTCAGGCTGTGCTGTCTGCACCGAATTTCGGTGAAGGCTTTACCGCGACGGGTAACCAGGGTCCGCCGAACTTCGGTTTCGGGGCCTCGACCGGTACCTGTACGTCTGGCCTGAACCTTTACAATCCGCCGGCAGGTGGGTTCTCCGAGGATTGCCTCGAAGCCATTCGCGCGGACCTGAAGAACCGCGGTGAAATGCGGCAGACTATCGTTGAAAGCAATGTCAGCGGCAGCCTCTTCAATCTTCCGGCTGGTGAAGTCGGGGTTGCTCTTGGCGCCAGCTATCGTGAACTGCAGTATCAGTTCGACAACGATACGCTCACCACTGCCGGCCGTTCGTTTCAGGACCAGGCGTTGGGCATCTATCCCAGCGGCAATGTGGATGCCGGCTATAACGTGAGCGAACTCTATGGCGAGTTGCTGGTCCCGATCCTGGCCGACATCCCTGCCATCCAGAACTTCAGCCTCGAGCTTGGCGGCCGTATGTCGGACTACAGCACGACGGGCACCTCCTACACCTACAAGATCCTGGGTGACTGGGAGGTCAACGACTGGCTGCGTTTCCGTGGTGGCTATAATCGTGCGGAGCGCGCTCCGAACATTGCCGAGCTATACCTTGCGGCACAGCAGACCTTCGGTGGCAACAGCGCGGGCGATCCGTGTTCGCTGGCCAATCCGTTGTCATTCTCGGCCAACCAGACAGGCGACCAATATGACGGCGGCAACGCTAACGGCGCTCGGGTCCAAGCTGTCTGTCGCATCATGATGGAGCAATCGGGCAATCCCACCGCGGATGACGATTACTACAATGGCGTCCAGAGCAGTTCGACGGGCGGCTTCGCCTTTCCGACCACTGTGGGTAACCCCAACCTGAAACCGGAAACGGCCAATACCTGGACGGCAGGTATCGTGATCAACTCGCCCATGACCAGCGGACCGCTTTCGCGTCTCCGTCTGTCGGTTGACTGGTTCGACATCCATGTGAAGGACGCAATCGGTGAACAGACCGTGGGCGTTGCGCTCCAGCAGTGCTACGATCCCGCGCTGAACCCGGCCTGGGCCGGAAGCGACACCGATGTTGCCAATTCGCAGTTCTGTCAGAACGTGCCGCGTAACGCGACCGGTGCCCTCGGCAACGTGAAGCGCACCTACGTCAACAACGGTGAGTTTGAGCTTCAGGGTATCGACGCTCAGATCGATTGGGCCATGGATGCTGGTCCGGGTACGGTGAACCTGAACATAGTCGCCAACTATCAGCTGAAGTTCGAGTCCACCTCGCTGGCGGGTATTCTGCCGATGGTCGATTATGTCGGTACGCTCGGAACGGGTGAAAACGGCCTGAACACCGGTGTGTACGAATATCGTATCCTGACGACGCTGGGTTATGCCGTCGGCCCGGCAACGGTGTCGCTGCAGTGGCAGCACCTTCCCTCGATCGAGGATGCGACCGAAGCCCAGACCGGCGAACCCACGCCAACCACTGGCTATCCGTCGTACAACCTGTTCAACTTGAACGGGACCTTCGCGATGACCGACAATGTGAACCTGCGCTTCGGTGTAGATAACCTGTTCAACAAGCGGCCGCCGCTCGGGAACGTCAACACCGCTGCCGATCCTGCGCTCGGTCAGCTGTCTGGTGGTGGCTACAACGCTACGTTCTACGACACCAATGGCCGCCGCTTCTACTTCGGCGCCAACATGAAGTTCTAAGCCACGCAAGATGGCAGAACCTGTGGGCCCTCCCCTTGCGGGAGGGCCCTTTTTCTTTGTCCGCTCCACTGGACAAGTCCCTGATGCGCGCCGCATTCTGCGCAAAACCGAACGGGAGAGGAAACATGGCCAAGGTCATCCGCATTCACGAACTCGGCGGCCCGGATGTGCTGCGGATCGAGGATCTTGCGATCGGCGATCCCGGCCCCGGCGAAGTCCGCATCCGCGTGGAAGCGGTCGGGCTCAACCGGGCCGAGGCGATGTATCGCGCCGGGCGCTATCCGGTGAAGCCGCAGCTTCCCAGCCTGATCGGCTATGAGGGCGTCGGCGTGATCGAAGCGCTCGGCGAAGGCGTCGAAGGTTATGAAATCGGCCAGCGCGTCTGCGTGCTGCCGATGATCCAGCAGGGCCAGTATGGAATATGGGGCGAACAGGCGATCGTGCCCGCGCGTATCCTGCTGCCCGCGCCTCCGGGTCTTACACCCGCCGAGGCGGCATCGATCTGGATGCAATATATGACGGCATTCGCGCTGATCGAGGTCGCCGATATCGGCATCGGCGACGGCGTGCTGATCCGCGCCGCGTCATCGAGCGTCGGCATCGCGGCGATCCAGCTCGCCAACTGGGCAGGTTCCGTGTCGATCGCCTGCACCCGCACCCATGCCAAGGCCGATGCGCTGCGAGAACAGGGTGCGGCGCATGTCGTCGCGACGGAAGAAGAGGATCTCGTCGCCCGCGTGATGGAGATCACCGGCGGCAAGGGCGCCCGCACGGCCTTCGATCCGGTAGGCGGGCCCTATGTCGAAACGCTCGCCACCGCCCTCGCCCCGCGCGGCATATTGTTCATCTATGGCGGCCTGAGCGAGCAGCAGACCCCCTATCCGCACTGGCAATGCGCCTTCAAGGGCCTCTCGATGCGTGGATGGGTGGCCAGCGAGATCTGGAACCATCCGCATCGCTACCAGGCGGCGCAGGAGAAGATTCTCGCGGGCCTTGCCAGCGGTCACCTGAAGCCGGTGATCGCGAAGCAGTTCGAAGGGCTCGATCAACTCGTGGCGGCCAACGAATACCTCGAATCCAACCAGCAGGTCGGCAAGGTGGTAGTGACCTTTTGAAGCGCGCGCGTTCAAAAAGGCCGCGCTCAACTAGCGCGAAGCGCGGTAGCGAAAAAAGATGGTGCGCCCGACAGGATTCGAACCTGTGGCCCCCGGATTAGGAATCCGATGCTCTATCCTGCTGAGCTACGGGCGCACGCCGAAGAGCGTTTAGGCGAGCCGGACTGGTGAGGCAATCAGTTGAGTTCGTCGGGCGGCGTGATCGGGAAAGGCAGGGGCGCTACCGCGATTCCTTCGTCGATCAACGCCTGCGCTTCCTCGGTGCTGGCCTGGCCGTGGATCGCCTTCGCGTCGCGCTCGCCATAATGCATGGCGCGCGACTGTTCAGCGAACCTGTCGCCAACCCAGGTCGAATTGGCCAGCGCCCTTGCCTGCGCTTCGGCCAGCTTTTGGAGGGCCTGAGTCACCTCGGGCGTCAGTGCGCCGCTCGTGACATCCTGCTTGTAGTCCCCGGTTTCGGCGGGAGCAGGTGCGGAGGGGCGCTGGTTGCCCTTGCGCGGGACAGCCGCCGCCATCGGCGCCTTGCCCACTTCCTGCGAGCCGCAGCGCGGGCAACTGAGCAACCCCGCTTCGCGCTGGTTCGCAAAGTCATCGGAAGAACCGAACCAGCCTTCGAATTTATGGCCGGCGTCGCAGCTGAGATCGAACACAATCATTGTCGTCAGGATGTAAGAATATGGCGGCGATTGGCAAGACTCGGCAGTTGCGCGCGTATCTCGGCGATCCGTTCCGGGTCGATTTCGGCGAAGCCCAGCCCCGGCCCTTCCTCGCCCATATCGAGCACGATATCGCCCCAGGGATCGACCACCAGCGAATGGCCATAGGTCCGGCGGCCGTCGGCATGGAGGCCAACTTGCGCCGCCGCGACGACATAGGCGCTGGCTTCCACCGCGCGGGCGCGCTGCAGCAGGTGCCAATGCGCCTTGCCGGTGGGCACGGTGAAGGCTGCCGGAATTGCCACGAGATCGCAGGATTGGCGGCCAAGCTCTTCGAACAGGGCAGGAAAGCGAATGTCGTAACACACGGCGAGGCCGAGCCGGCCCGCCGGCGTCTCCGCCGTCACCACGTTCTCGCCCGGCGCGTAAGTGGACGATTCGCGCCAGCTCTCGCCGGTCGAAAGCTGCACATCGAACATATGGATCTTGTCGTAGCGGGCAACGACAGTGCCGGTCGCGTCGATCAGGATCGAGCGATTGGCCCAGCGGCCGTCCGCGCGTTCCACGGCCAGCGATCCCAGCGCGACCCAGACCCCCTTCGAAGCGGCCGCTTCGCGCACCGCGGCAAGCACAGGGTTCTGCTCCTCGGGCACGATATGGGCCGAAGCGCGCTTGCGATCGCGATCGAGCAGGCCGGACATTTCCGGCGTGAACAACATCTTCGCCCCGCCCTGCGCGGCGCCGTCGATTCCGGTCACAATCGTTTCGGCATTCTCGGCCGGATCGATTCCGGTGGTCATCTGCAACAGGGCGATACGGGTCATGGCCCGGCCGTGACTGTCAGAGGCCGAGCAGGCTGTCCAGCTTGCCCGCTTCGTCCAGCGCGGCAAGGTCGTCGGAACCGCCGATGCTTTCGCCATCGATGAATATCTGCGGCACCGTGCGGGCATCCGGCTTGCGCTCGATCATCTCGGCGCGTTTCGGGCCGCCCAGCGTAATGTCGTATTCGGTGAATTCGACACCCTTGAATTTCAGCAACCGCTTGGCGCGATGGCAATAACCGCAATAGAGCTTGGTATAGATTTCAACCTTGGGGCTCGACACGCAATTTCCTTTCCGAACAGCTGCTTGAAGCCCCTTGAAAGGCCCATATACTAGCATATCTAGGCATTGTCGCGCTGCGCCGTAAGGGCAGAGCGGCAGGGGCGCCGGTTCGCCGGGCTCCGCAATGTTCAAATTGCTCAATGGAGGATTTGTTTCGATGAACCGTATGGATTTTACCCCCTATCGCCGTTCCACCGTCGGTTTCGACCGTCTGTTCGACTTGCTCGAAAACCAGGTGCGCAACAATAGCGGCGACAATTACCCGCCCTTCAATATCGAACGCCGCGGGGAAGACAGCTATCGTATCACGCTCGCCGTCGCCGGTTTCCGGCCCGAGGATCTCGATATCACCGCGCAGCAGAACCTGCTGGTGATCCAGGGCAAGAAGCGCGAGGAAGAGCCCGAGGGCGACCTGCTTCATGTCGGCATCGCCAATCGCGGTTTCGAGCGCCGCTTCGAATTGGCCGATTTCGTCCGTGTGGCTAATGCGGACCTCGCCGACGGCCTGCTTATGATCGATCTCGTGCGCGAAGTGCCCGAGGCGATGAAGCCGAAGAAGGTCGCCATTGGCGGCCAGCACAGGCTCGAAGTCGTGAAGGACGAGGATAGCCAGGCCGACGCGGCCTGACGCCTCGCGAGGCTCTCCAGCCTCGATCACTACCGAACCTTGGAAAAATTCGGGGGCGAAGCCGCAAGGCTCCGCCCCCTCGACGCTGAATGCGCCGACCAGTCCCCGCAAAATGGCCGTCCGGGTCGCAAAAGACGGCCAAAGCACGGAGACAAGACCTCAGGCCGGACACATATCGGCAACGAGTCTCGAGCAAATCGCCGCGTGAGCGGCCGACCCATCAAGCCCGCACCGATAGTGCGCATCCTGCCTCGGCGAGCCCCTTGGCACGCCTTTTTCCCACCCTGCAATCGGCGCTAGGGCTACGGTGCGGGGGGCTTGCAGCGCAAGTTCTTTTTGAGAATGGTTCCCAAAAAACGACAGAAATCTGCGGCTGTCAGACCAGTCGCGCCTGCTGCAGGGCTGCCGCGATGAATCCGGAAAAGAGCGGATGCGGATCGAACGGCTTGCTCTTGAGCTCGGGATGGAACTGCACCCCGACGAACCACGGATGGTCCGGCCGTTCGACGATTTCGGGCAGAAGCCCGTCGGGCGACATGCCGGAAAACACCAGCCCGCCCTTCTCCAACGCATCGCGATAGGCCGAATTGACCTCGTAGCGGTGGCGATGGCGCTCCGAAATCTCGGTCGCCCCGCCATAGATGCGCGAGACGTGGCTATTACCGGAAAGCTTGGCCTCATAGGCGCCGAGCCGCATCGTACCGCCCAGATCGCCCTCGGCCGAACGCTGCTGCAGCCCTTCCTTGCTCATCCATTCGGTGATGATGCCGACGACGGGCTCGGTCGTGCTGCCGAATTCGGTCGAGGAAGCGGCGGCAATGCCGGCGGTGTTCCGTGCGCCTTCGATGCAGGCCATCTGCATGCCGAGGCAGATGCCGAGGAACGGCACCTTGCGTTCGCGCGCGAAGCGGACGCTGGCGATCTTGCCTTCGGAGCCGCGCTCGCCGAAGCCGCCGGGCACGAGGATGCCATGCATCGGCTCCAGCTGGGCGGCGATCTCGGCATCGTCCTGCTCGAACAATTCGGCGTCGAGCCAGCGGATATGCACCTTCACGCGGTTGGCCATGCCGCCATGCACCAGCGCCTCGTTCAGCGACTTATAGGCATCGGGCAGGCCGACATATTTGCCGACCACGCCGATCGTCACTTCGCCTTCGGGATGCTGGTACCGGTCAATGATATCGTCCCAGGTGGCGAGATCCGGCGCCGGGCTTTCGAGCCGGAAGTGGCGCAACACCTGCTCGTCCAGCCCTTCGCCGTGATATTGCAGCGGCACGGAATAGATGCTCGGCGCGTCGAGCGCCTGGATCACCGCTTCGGGCCTCACGTTGCAAAACAGTGCGATCTTGGCCCGCTCGCCCTCGGGCAGCGGATGCTCGCAGCGGCACAGCAGCAGGTCGGGCTGCACGCCGAGGCTGGTCAGCTCGCGCACGGAATGCTGCGTGGGCTTAGTCTTCAGCTCACCGGCGGCGGAGATATAGGGCACCAGCGTCACATGGACGACCGCGGTGTTGTCCGGCCCCAGCTCGTTGCGCAGCTGCCGGATCGCTTCGATGAAAGGCAGGCTCTCGATATCGCCGACCGTGCCGCCGATCTCGCACAGCACGAAGTCGAGATCGCCGGTATCGGCAAGCGCGAATTCCTTGATCGCATCGGTGACATGCGGGATTACCTGCACGGTCGCGCCCAGATAGTCGCCGCGCCGTTCGCGGGCGATGATCTGCTGGTAGATGCGCCCGGAGGTCACATTGTCGCTCTGCCGGGCGGAGACGCCGGTGAAGCGCTCGTAATGCCCCAGGTCGAGGTCGGTCTCGGCCCCGTCATCGGTGACGTAGACCTCGCCGTGCTGATAGGGGCTCATCGTCCCCGGATCGACGTTCAGATAGGGGTCGAACTTGCGAATGCGGACCTTGTAGCCGCGCGCCTGGAGCAAAGCCCCGAGGCTCGCCGCCATCAGTCCCTTACCGAGCGATGAGACCACGCCGCCGGTGATGAAAATATACCGCGCCATGGGAGTTGGGCCTTAGGCTGGGAATCGGATTCGGGGCAAGCTGCGAAGCGATCTATTTTCACAGCCTGGACGGATTGCGCGGCGAACGCGCCAACTTTGCACGCAAGCGCCTGCGGCCGGATCGGGGCCGGCCCGGATGCTACGAATTGTCACCAGGCTTATTGCGCGACGTCGGCCAGCGGATCGTCGCTCGGCGTCGGAGAGGTTTCGGCGGCCGGAGCTTCCGGGGCCGCCTGCCCGTCCTGCGCGGGTGCCAGCGGGTCCGCCGCCGCACCGCCGACCGAGCGATCGAGCGAATCGTCGAGATCGCGGCCCGTGGTCGTATCCACCGCGACCGCCGCCAGCAGGATCGACAGGCCGACGAACAACACGGCCAGCCACTTGGTCGTGCGGGTCAGGAAATCGGCCGCACCGCGCGCCGAGATCAGCCCGCCGGGGCTGCCGCCGCCGCCCATCCCCAGGCCGCCGCCCTCCGAACGCTGCATCAGCACCACGCCCACGAGCGCGGCGGCGACAATCGCCTGGAGAACGGTGAGGAAGATGAAAAGCGACATGAACGATACTCTGGATCAGCTAATGGCCGGGCATGTAGGCGTCCCCGGCCCTTTCGGCAAGGCACGCCCCGGGCGGGTAGCGCGAGGGATCAGTTGTCCTCGCGCTCCGCCGCGGCGACGATGATGCCGAGGAACTGCTCGGCGGTCAGGCTCGCGCCGCCCACCAGCGCCCCGCCCACTTCGTCGGCGACAAGCAGTTCGGCGGCATTGTCCGGCTTGACCGAGCCGCCATAGAGGATGCGGATTTCCGCACCTTCCTCGCCATAGATAGTCTTGAGCTGTTCGCGGATCGAGCGGTGCATAGCGCCCACATCCTCGACCGTGGGCGTGCGGCCTGTGCCGATCGCCCAGACCGGCTCATATGCCACGGTCACCTTCTCGGCCGCGCCTTCGGTGCCCGGCAGCGAGCCCTTGAGCTGCTTGCCGACGACTTTCTCGGCATCTCCGGCATCGCGCTGCGCCTCGGTCTCGCCGACACAGACGATGACGCTCAGCCCGGCAGCCAGCGCCGCTTCGGCCTTGGCCTTCACATCGGCATCGCTCTCGCCATGATCCGCACGGCGCTCGCTATGGCCGACGATGACGAAGCCGGCGCCCGAATCCTTTAGCATGGCCGCGGAAATATCGCCCGTATGCGCGCCGCCATCGGCAGCGTGGCAATCCTGCGCGCCGACTCCGATCAGCGAGGCTTCCTTACGGGTGGCGTGAATCAGGGTGTAAGGCGGCGCGAGCGCCACCTCGGCCTTGAGCAGCCTTTCGGCCGCACGGTCGATCGCGCGCGCTTCGGAAAGCATCGCACGCGTGCCATGCATCTTCCAGTTGCCAACGATATAGGGGCGCTGGGCCATCTATATGGTGTCCTTGATTTTGTGATAGTTCAAACGCCCCGCTGGGGCAGAAAGTGGGAGCCCGCTAATCCCCCCGGCGGGCGATGTCAAAAGCGCTTTTCCACTTGGAAGGCAAGCTCCGAGTGGACTGTTGCGGCAAGGCCGCAGGGGGGATAAAGCGCCTCACTGAAGGCGCGGCCGCCCGGCCCACGCCCAAGCAGATTGTAGAAACACCCTCCCATGCTCCAGTTCTTCCGCAATTTCTTCAAGTCGAAGGTCGGCATCGTTTTCACGCTGGCCTTCCTCGTCCTGATCGCGCTGGCCTTCGCCAGTTCGGATGTCGCCAGCAGCGGCTCCTTCGGTGGGGTTTCCGGCGGCGACCGCGTGGCGGTTGTCGGCAAGGAGAAGATCGGCACGGCCGACCTGTCGATGAATGTCAGCAACGCGCTGGAGCAGGTGCGGCAGAACGATCCGCGCATGACCATGCAGGGCTTCGTGTCGCAGGGCGGCGTGGACGAGGTGCTCGACCAGATGGTCCGCCGCACGGCGCTGTCCGAATTCGGCCGGGAGAACGGGCTTCGCGCCGGCAACCGGCTGGTCGATAGCGAGATATTGCAGATCCCGGCCTTCCGCGGGGCGGACGGCTCCTTCGACAAGAACGCCTTCCTCGCCGCGCTCAACCAGCGCGGGCTGACCGAAGCCGCCGTGCGGGAAGATCTCGCCAAGGGGCTGATGGCGCGCCAGATCGTCACCCCGGTCACGCTCACGCCGCAAGTGCCGCAGAGCATCGCCAAGCGCTATGCCGCGCTGCTGCAGGAACACCGCCAGGGTTCGATCGCCATGCTGCCGAGCGAGTTGTTCGCGCCCACGAAAGACCCGACCGACGAAGAGGTGAAGACCTTCTATTCCGCGCATGGCGACAATTACATCCGCCCGGAACGGCGCGTGATTCGCTACGCATCCTTCGGTGACGAAGCCCTGGGCAAGCTGCCCGCGCCGACCGACGCGCAGATTGAGGCGCGCTACCAGCGTGACAAGGTGAAATATGCCGCGACCGAGCGGCGCACCTTCACGCAGGTCGTCGCCAGCACCGAAGCGGCCGCGAAGGAAATCCTGGACGCGGCCAAGTCCGGCAAGGGGCTCGATGCGGCGGCGCGCGAGAAGGGTCTCGCAACCGCGACGGTCGGCCCCGTGACGCAGGTCGATTTCACGACCTCGGCTTCCTCCGCTGTCGCGCAGGCCGGCTTCTCGGCGACTGAGGGCGCGCTGGCCGGCCCGGCACGTGGCGGCCTCGGCTGGTATGTGCTGAAGGTCGATAAGGTGGACAAGCAGCCGGCCCGCTCGCTCGACGAGGTCCGCGGCGAGATAACCGCCGCCCTCGCCGCCGAGCAGCAGCGCGAAGCCATCGCCGATCTCAGCGTGAAGATCGAAGACGAATTCGACGACGGCAAGAGCCTGTCCGAGGTGGCCAAGGAACTCGGCCTCGAACTGCAGAGCACCAAGCCGGCAACCGCCGATGGCCGCGTCTATCAATCCGCGAACGAGACGATCGCGCCGATCCTCGCGCGTGTGCTGAAAGTAGCCTTCGAAATGGAAGAGGGTGAACCGCAGCTCGCCGAGGTGGATCCGGGCAAAACCTTCCTCGTCTATGAAGTCGCCGATATCACGCAGTCCGCCAGGGCCCCGCTGAACGAGATTCACGACCAGGTGGTGGCCGATTGGCGGCGCGACCAGGGCGCGCAAGCGGCGAAACAGGCGGCGGATCGCATCATCGCCCGGATCGGCGACGGCAAGACGCTCGCCGCCGCTCTCTCCGAGGAGAAGGAAAAGCTGCCGCCGCCAGCCAAGATCGATCTCGGCCGTCGCGAACTGGCCCAGCGCGGCCAGGTGCCGCCGCCGCTGGCGCTGTTCTTCAGCATGGCGGCAGGCACGGTGAAGAAGCTTGAGGGCGCGGCCGAGGGCGGCTGGTACGTGGTCCAGCTCGACAAGGTCGAGCCCGGCAAGGTCGAGGAGAACGACCCGGTCATCGCCGCCACCATCCGCCAGCTCGGCCAGGTCGCCGGCGACGAATATGCGGAGCAGTTCATGTCCGCGGTCGAGAGCAAGATCGGCGTCGAGCGGAACAAGGTCGCGGTGGCTTCGGTGACGGCGCAGCTCACCGGCCAGAACAACTGAGCCCGGCCCTGTCCGGCGCCCTGCCCGATAACGCCGCCAAGGCCCGCGACCTGCTGCAAGCGGGCAAGCCGGCGCTCGTCTGGCGCCGGACCGTGGCCGATACCGAGACTCCGGTCGGCGCGGCGCTCAAGCTGATCGAGCCCGGACGCGGCGATTTCCTGCTGGAATCGGTCGAAGGCGGCGCGGTGCGCGGGCGCTATTCGCTGCTCGGCATCGATCCCGACCTGATGTTCCGCGCGACCGGCGCGGCCTGCGAGGTCAACCGCCATTGGCGGACCGACCGCGAGGCCTATGAACCGCTGCCGGGCGACAGCCTTTCGGAACTGCGCGCGCTGGCCGCGTCCTGCCGGATCGACGTGCCGGCGGATTTGCCGCCCGCCCTCGCCTGCCTGGTCGGCTATTTCGGTTACGAGACGATCGGGCTGGTCGAGAAGCTGCCGCGCGCGCCGCAAAGCGAGCTGGCGCTGCCCGACATGCTGTTCTCGCGGCCTACGCTGATCCTCGTTTTCGACGGGCTGACGGACGAGATGTTCTGCATCGCCCCGCTCTGGGCCGATGGCGGCGATCCCGCGCTGGCGGTCGAACGCGCCGGCGAGCGGATCGACGAGGCGCTGCGGCGCCTTGGCGAGCCCGCCCCGCAACCGCCGCGCGCGGCGCAGCTTCCGGAAATGGCGCTCAATCCGGTGATGGCGGAAGCCGATTATGCCGACATGGTCCTGCGCGCGAAGGAATACATCACCGCCGGGGACATCTTCCAGGTCGTGCTGGCGCAGCGCTTCACCTGCCCCTTCCCGCTGCCGCCCTTCGCGCTCTACCGCGCGCTGCGGCGGGTGAACCCCTCGCCATTCCTCTATTTCCTCGACCTGCCGGGCTTCGCCGTGGTCGGATCGAGCCCGGAAATCCTCGTGCGCGTGCGCCATGGCGAAGTCACTATCCGGCCGATCGCCGGGACCCGCCCGCGCGGGGCGAGCGAGGCGGAGGACCGGGAGAACGAGCGCAGCTTGCTGGCCGATCCGAAGGAATGCGCCGAGCATTTGATGCTGCTCGATCTCGGGCGCAATGATGTTGGCCGGGTGGCGGAAGCGAACAGTGTGCAGGTGACCGACAGCTTCACCGTCGAGCAATACAGCCACGTGATGCACATCGTCAGCAATGTCGTCGGGCAGCTCGCCGAAGGGAAGGATGCGCTCGACGCGCTTTTCGCGGGCTTTCCCGCGGGCACCGTTTCCGGCGCGCCGAAGGTCCGCGCCTGCCAGATCATCTCCGAGCTCGAGCCGGAAACGCGCGGGCCCTATGCCGGAGGCGTCGGCTATTTCGCGCCCGACGGTTCGGTCGACAGCTGCATCGTGCTGCGCACCGCCGTGGTGAAGGACGGCACCATGCATGTGCAGGCCGGCGCCGGCATCGTCGCCGATAGCGAGCCCGCCTATGAGGCCGCCGAATGCCGCCACAAGGCGAGCGCGCTGGTCGCCGCCGCGCGCGAGGCGGCCCGCGTGGCGACAGAGCCCGGCTTCGGCCAGTGAGGCGCGCCGCAATAGCGGCGCTCGCCCTGTTCGCGCTGGCCGGTTGTCAGGCCAGGACCGATTCCGCTCCCGAAGCGGTCGCGTCCGCGAAGCCGGAGATCAAATCGGCCTGCGAGCCGGTGATCTTCGATGACAGTTCCTTCACCCATTGCACCGCCGATCCGGCGCAGCACCGCATCGTCACTGCCTTGGCCGATAGCGACGGCAAGCCGTTCCGCAGCCTCGCCAATTACGCCGCGAGCCGTCCGGCCGACGCGCCGCCGGTCGCCTTCGCGATGAATGCCGGCATGTTCGATGCGGAAGGACAGCCGATCGGCTATTTCGTCGAGGATGGCGAACGCCTCCACCGGCTCAACCGCGCGGACGGGCCGGGCAATTTCCACATGAAGCCGAACGGCGTCTTCTATGGCGGCGATGGCGACTGGCACGTGCTCGATACGCAAAGCTTCTTCGACACGGTGAAACGGCGCCCGGCCTTCGGCACCCAGTCCGGCCCGATGCTGGTGGTCGCTGGCGAGCTGCACCCGGATTTCGAACCCGACGGGGATTCGCGCAAGCTCCGCAATGCCGTGGGGGTAGATCGCGCCGGGCGGGCCCATTTCGTGATCAGCGACGCGCCGGTGAGCTTCGGCAAGCTCGCCCGCTATTTCCGCGACGTGCTGAAGACGCCCAACGCGCTATTCCTCGACGGCAGCGTCTCGCAATTGTGGGACCCGGTGCGCGGGCGGATGGATCTCGGCCCCGCCCTCGGCCCGCTGATCGTGGTGGAACAGCGCGTGGGCACGGGCGAGACGCCGATTGCCAACGCCGCGCCCTCGCCTTAAGCGCTGCCGCATGATCCTCGTCGTCGACAATTACGACAGCTTTACCTTCAACCTGGTCCATTACCTGATGGAGCTGGGCGCGGAGGTGAAAGTGGTGCGCAACGATGCGCTGACCGCCCGGGAAGCGCTCGCCAGCGATGCGCAGGGCTTCCTGATCTCGCCCGGCCCCTGCACGCCCAACGAAGCGGGCGTGAGCCTCGATCTGGTGGCGGCCTGCGCGGCGGAGAAGCGCCCGCTGCTCGGCGTGTGCCTCGGCCACCAGGCGATCGGCCAGCATTTCGGCGGCAAGGTGGTGCGCGGCGGGCTGATGCACGGCAAGACCAGCCCCGTCACGCATGACGGAACCGGCGTGTTCTCCGGCCTGCCCAGCCCCTTCATCGCCACCCGCTATCACTCGCTGATCGTCGAAAACATCCCCGACAGCCTGGTGGTCAATGCCGAAAGCGAGACGCCCGGTATCGACGGCACCGCCGTGATGGGTTTCCGCCATGCCGAACTGCCGATCCACGGCGTGCAGTTCCACCCGGAAAGCATCGCCACCGAGCATGGCCACGCCCTGCTCGCCAATTTCATGCGGCTTTGCGGGATCGAAGCGAAGGAAATAGCGTGAGCAAGCTGCCTTCGCTTGAGCATCCGCTTGCAGAAGCGGAGGCTGAGGAAGCATTCGGCGCGATGCTGGACGGAAAGCTGTCCGAGCAGGACATTGCCGACTTCCTGATCGCCCTGTCCGATCGCGGCGAGACCGCCAGCGAGATCGCCGGCGCCGCCCATGCGATGCGCGAACGGCTGATCCCGATCGCCGCCCCGGACAACGCCATCGATGTATGCGGCACGGGCGGTGACGGATTTCACACGCTCAACGTCTCCACGGCGGTCAGCCTGGTGGTGGCGGCATGCGGCGTGCCCGTGGCCAAGCACGGCAATCGCGCCGCCTCGTCGAAAGCCGGCGCGGCGGATACGCTGGAAGCGCTGGGCCTCGATCTCGATCGCGCGGCCGAAACGGCGGAACACACGCTGGCCGATCTCGGCATCTGCTTCCTGTTCGCGGCGAAGCACCATCCGGCGATGGGCCGCATCATGCCGATCCGCAAGAAGATCGGCCGGCGGACGATCTTCAACCTGATGGGCCCGCTCGCCAATCCGGCCCGCGTGAAACGCCAGCTGATCGGCATCGCCCGGCCGGCCTATGTGCCGATCTATGCCGATGCGCTTGCCCGGCTCGGTACCGAGCACAGCTTCGTCGTCTCCGGCGACGAAGGGCTAGACGAACTGAGCCTGGCAGGCGGCAACGAACTCGCCGACATCAAGGGCGGCGAAGTGTTCATGAAGCGCGTGGACGCGGCCGATGCGGGCCTGCCCCATGCGCCGGTCGAAGCCATTCGCGGCGGCGACCCCGCGCATAACGCCGCCGCCCTGCACGACTTGCTGCTGGGCGCGACCGGCCCCTATCGCGATGCCGTGGTGTTCAACGCCGCCGGTGCGCTGGTGATGGCCGGTGAGGCGAAGAGCTGGGCCGAAGGCGCGGAAGAAGCTGCCGAAGCGCTCGACAAGGGTCTCGCCAAGGCGCTGCTCGATTGCTGGATATCGGTGACGAAATGAGCGACAAGCTCGCCGAAATCTGCGCAACGAAGCGCGAGGAAGTGGCCGAACGGATGGAACTGGCCACCGTCGCCGATCTCGACGCGCAGGCCGCCACGCAATCGCCCCCGCGCGGCTTCCGCAAGGCGCTGGAAGCCAAATCCGCGTCCGGCTTCGGCCTGATCGCGGAGATCAAGAAGGCCTCGCCCTCCAAAGGACTGATCCGCGCCGATTTCCGCCCGGCCGAACATGCCGTGGCCTATGAGCAGGGCGGCGCGGCCTGCCTTTCGGTGCTAACCGACGCCCCTTATTTCCAGGGCCATGAGGATTTCCTGATGGACGCCCGCGCGGCCTGCACACTGCCGGTGCTGCGCAAGGATTTCATGATCGATCCGTGGCAGGTGGCCGAAGCGCGCGCGATCGGCGCCGATGCGATCCTGATCATCGTCGCCGCGCTGGAAGACGCGCAAATGGCCGAGATCGAGGCGGCCGCGATCGAGCGCGGCATGGATGTGCTGGTCGAAGTCCATGATGCGGACGAGATGGAGCGCGCCGCCCGCCTGCAATCGCGGCTGATCGGCATCAATAATCGCGATCTCAAACGCTTCGTCACCGATCTCGCCACCACCGAACGCCTCGCCCCGCTGGCGCCCGAGGGCGCGCTGCTGGTGGGCGAAAGCGGCATCAACAGCCATGCGGACTGCGCGCGGCTCGCCGCGGCTGGCGTGCGCTGCTTCCTCGTCGGCGAGAGCCTGATGCGGCAGGAAGACGTGGCCGCCGCCACGCGAACGCTGCTGGCTGGCTAGATCGCTTTCAAAAGCGTATCCTCCGCTCAAACAAGGGAGAGCGGAACACCATGAGCACAGCCTTCAATGTCGTGATGCAGATCGTCAGCACGCTGCTCGGCCTGTTGATGATGGCGCTGGGAACGGTCTGGGTCCTGCAGGGCTTCAACGTCGCCTTCCTCGACAGTTTCATGGCGGGTGACCCGCAATGGGCGCTTTATGGCGCGATCCTGGCGCTGTTCGGCATCGGCCAGGTCGTTTGGAGCAATACGCGGGGGCGCTATTACCGGCGCTGAAACACGGCCTCAGTCCTTGTGCCGCCAGTGCCACCAGCTCTTGATCACCGGCTTGGTGGATTCGGCGGTGCCCGGATTGACCTGAAAACCGGCCTGGGCCAGCAGCGCGGCGATATCGATCGGCTCGTAAGCGCGGATGCCGATGCGCCGCCCCTCGGTCCACGCCACTTCCCCGGCGATCCGCGCACTGCGGCGCAATATCTCGATCTCGGTCCCGACCGGCGGCGGATCGCTGCATTTGGCCATCAGCCCGCCTTCGGAAACATTCGAGATCGTGATTTCGACGAGTGTCTCCCCGACGCGCATTTGCGCCTTCACGGCGGTCATCCGCCTCTGTTCGCGAGCCGTTTTTCTGGCCATTGCCCATGATTACGATCAGGCGACACCTAAGTTTCCCGCGTTCTCCCAATAGTTTGCGGCATCAGGCGAGCACGATGCCGCGCTTGTGATGCAGCAATGCACTGGTCCGCACGCCCGGCAGCAGCTAGATCGCCGCCATGCATATGAGCCATGATCCCGCCGCCCCGGCCGCGCCCGAAATCGCTTTCGACGACTTCCTGAAAGTCGATATCCGCGTGGGCACGGTGATCGAGGCGGAGCCCTTCCCAGAAGCGCGCAAGCCAGCCTTCAAGCTGCTGATCGATTTCGGCCCGGCGATCGGGCGGAAGAAGAGTTCGGCGCAGATCACCGAAAACCATGCGCTGGAAGAGCTGGTGGGAATGCAGGTCGCCGCCGTGGTCAATTTCCCGCCACGCCAGATCGGCCCGATGATGAGCGAGGTGCTGACGCTCGGCTTCCCGGATGCCGAGGGCAAGGTGGTGTTGCTCGGCCCGTCAAAGCCCGTGCCCGATGGCGGGCGGCTGTTTTGAGGCCTGCCTGTCCTACGTGCGGCCCGTCTGGCAAGATAGCGCGATGAATTCCCGCCTTTTCTTCGCTTCGGCTCCCGCATGGTCTTCTCGCCGGGCGACCGGATCATTTTGCTCCAAGGACAGTGTTCCAAGTGTTCCAAACCCTCCACTCCGTTCAGGAATAGGCCTGCCGACATGACCAAGCTCACCCATCTCGATGAGAAAGGCGCCGCGCGCATGGTCGATGTCGGCGGCAAGCCGGAAACGGTCCGCAGCGCGACCGCAACGGGCCGCATCCGCATGTCCGGCGCAGCGCTCACTGCTATCCGCGAAGGCAGCGGCCCCAAGGGCGACGTTCTCGCCGCCGCCCGCATCGCCGGGATCATGGCGGCGAAGAAGACGGGCGATCTGATCCCGCTTTGCCATCCGCTGGCGCTCGATGCCGTGACCGTCGATTTCAGTTTCGAGGACGATGCCGTGCGCGCCACCGCTCGCGCCTCGCTCACCGGGCGGACCGGTGTGGAGATGGAAGCAATGACGGCGGTCTCGCTCGCCCTGCTGACGATCTACGACATGGCCAAGGCGATCGAGAAAGGCATGGTGATCGAGGATATCCGCCTGCTCGAAAAGACCGGCGGCAAGAGCGGCGACTGGCACGCGGAATGAGCCTGCCCGAGCCGATCCCGCTGGAAGAGGCGCAGGCGCGCCTGCTGGCGCTGGTGAACCGTCTCGGCAACGAGACGGTCCCCTGCGCGGAGGCCGTCGGGCGCTATCTCGCGCAGCCACTGAAGGCCCAGCGCACCCAGCCTGCGGCCGACCTTTCGGCGATGGACGGCTATGCCATGCGCGCGGACGATAATGCCGGGCCGTGGAAAGTGGTGGGTGAAAGCGCCGCCGGCCATCCCTGGCCGACGCCACTCGCGCCCGGCGAAGCGATCCGCATTTCCACCGGCGCATTGATGCCCGAGGGGGGCGGCGCCGTGCTGTTGCAGGAGGAGGCCGCGCGCGACGGCGAAAGGCTTGCGCTCGCCCCCGGCGGCGAAGCCAGCCCACGCCATATCCGCCGCGCCGGTTTCGATTTTGCGCAGGGCGACGAATTGCTGCCTTCGGGCAGCCGGATCGGCCCGGCGCAGCTGGCGCTGGCGATTTCGGGGGGCCATGCAAACCTTCCCGTGGGCCGCTTGCCCCGCGTTGCAGTGATGGACAGCGGGGACGAGCTTTCGAGCGATCCGCAGTCCCGCGCGCTTCACCAGATTCCCGCGAGCAATGGCGCCATGCTCGCGGCGATGACGGCGCCCTATGCGCGGGCGATCGACCGGATCGGGCCGGTGGCGGACAGCATGGAGGCGCTGGCCGCCGCATTGGCCGAGGCCGACGAGGCCGACGTCATCGTCACCAGCGGCGGAGCCTCGGTGGGCGATCACGATCTGGTGCGCCCGGCGCTCGAAGCTTGGGGGGCGGAGATCGCCTTCTGGCGGGTGGCGATGAAGCCCGGCAAGCCGCTGCTCGTCGCGCGGCGCGGGCGGCAATTCGTACTCGGCCTGCCCGGCAATCCCGTGTCTAGCTATGTCACGGCCTTCCTGTTCCTACTGCCCCTGCTGCGCGCATTGGGCGGTGCCGGCGCGCCGCTTCCGCGCAAGTTCGAGCTGCAATTGGCCGACGGCCTGCCCGCCACCGGCAACCGACTCGAATTCGCCAGGGCCTGGCTCGAAGGCGGCACGATCCGCGCGATCGGCGAGCAGGACAGCAGCGCCCTCGCCGCGCTGGCATCGGCCAATGCGCTCATTCGCCGGGAGATCGGATCGCCGCCCGCCGCCGCCGGCGACATCGTCCCCGCCTATCTGTTGGAAAATGGCGGAATTGCTTGACGTGCGAATCGAAGTTGCCTAATTGTTCCGCGTTCGTTCCAAACCGGAACATCTGTGGGGAGTGGCTTCATGTTGACCGCCAAGCAGCACGAACTCCTGCTGTTCATCCAGAACAGGCTTGAGCAATCCGGCATTTCGCCCTCGTTCGAGGAAATGAAGGATGCGCTCGACCTGAAAAGTAAGTCGGGCGTGCACCGGCTGATCTCGGCGCTGGAGGAGCGCGGCTTCATCCGCCGCCTGCCCAATCGCGCGCGGGCGCTGGAAGTGCTGCGTCAGCCGGAGAACCTTTCGACCGGCGCGAAGCCGCCCGCGAACGACACGGTGGCGAAAGTGACCATGCCGCCGATGGCCGCGCCGCAGCCCGCCAATGACGTGATCGAAGTGCCGCTGCATGGCCGCATCGCCGCCGGCGCCCCGATCGAGGCGCTGGAAGACAGCCAAACGCTTCCCGTTCCCGCCGCCCTGCTCGGCGCGGGCGAGCATTACGCGCTCGAAGTGTCGGGCGACTCGATGATCGAAGCGGGCATTTTCGACGGCGACTACGCCCTCGTCCGCCGCACCGACACAGCGCGCGACGGCGAGATCGTCGTGGCGCTGGTGCGCAACGAGGAAGCGACGCTCAAATATCTGCGGCGCGAGAACGGCAAGATCCGGCTCGATCCGGCCAACGCCTCCTACGATCCGCAAATCTACCTTCCCGAGGAAGTGCAGGTCCAGGGTAAGCTCGCCGGCCTGCTGCGCCGCTACCACTGATCCTTCCTGGCTGGCGGCGGTCAGCGGCGCTGCGCCGCGCGCCACCAGCCATGGTCCCCCTGCCCTTGCGCCACGCTGGTGACGCGCTGGCCATCCAGCACGATCGATAATCCGCCCGTCTGCGACAGCATCCGCCGGTCGGCCTTGAGCCAGCGCGGGCGGCAGCTCGCGGGAAGCCAGCGATCGGCAATCACGATGTCCGCCCTTTCGCATGCCGCGGCGAGCGCCCGTTCCCCGACCATCTCCCGGCTGCGGCTCATCAGCACCTGCCAGTCACGCCCCGCCCGGTGCAGAGTGACCGCGCAGAAATCCCGGCTGCAGCGCGCGCCCGGCCAATCGCTGAGCACCACCGGTTCCCCTTCCATCCCGGCCATTTCGAGGAGATTGTCCTTCGCATAATCGCTCCGACTCTCGCGCAACACCAGCAATCGCTCATCCTCGCCTGCGATCCCAACATGGCGCCCATCGCCGGAAACCAGCAGGTCCGGCGTGGGCGTGAGAAGCAGAAGAACGGTCGCGAGCGCGGCAGGCACCAGCCCCAGCAGGCGCGGCCGCCCGCGCCACAGCGCAAGCCACAAGCCGCCGGCCAGGAACAGCGCGAAAGTCCACACAGCCATCTGCGGCATCAGCTTGACCGCACCGGCCTGCGCCGAGGTGAAATGGGCGATTGCCAGCAGCAGGTCGAGCGACTTGCCGGCCAGCCACCATGCCGGCGCGCCGGCGCCGACCACATCGAGCAGGAGCGCCAAGGCGATCAGCGGCATCGAAACGAAAGTCACCAGCGGGATCGCCACCACATTGGCCAGCGCCCCGTAAATCCCGGCGCGATGGAAATGGAACAGCACGATCGGCATCAGCGCAATCTCGATGACCAGCCCGGTCAGCAACAACATCGCCATGCGGCGGCCCGCATGAGCGAGCCAGCCTTCCTCACGCGGCGCGAGAAAGGCGCGCACCGGCGCGCAATCGTGCAGCGCGACGATGGCGATCACCGCCGCGAAGCTCATCTGGAAGCTGGGCCCGACCAGCGCCTCCGGCCACAGCAGCAGCACGAAGACCGCGGCCACCGCCACCATGCGCAGGCTGAGTGGATCGCGCCCCATCGCCAATGCGCCGAGCACCAGCAGGGCGCCCACGCAGCTGCGCACGGTCGGAACCTGCGCGCCGGTGAGCAAGGTATAGCCGATGCCCGCCAGTGCCGCGATCGCCGCCGCGACCAGCGGAAGGCGTATCCGCAGCGCCAGCCAGGGCCACAGCGCAAGCAGCTTCAGCGCGAGGATATAGGCCACCGCGATCACCGCGCTGACATGCAGCCCGCTGATCGAAAGCAGGTGCGTCAGCCCCGCATCGCGCATCGCCTCCTCGTCCGCGCCAGAGATCGCACCCCGGTCCCCGCTGGCGAAAGCCGCCGCGATCGTGCCCGGCGAACCCCCGAGCCGATCGCGGACATGCGCGGAGAGGCTGCGCTGTATCCCGGCGAGCGGCGCGCCGCTCCCGCCCGGTTCGACAACCATGATTGCGCCCTGCACGCTGCCGGTGGCCGCCAGCCCCTGGAACCAGGCAGCGCGTGCGAAATCATAACCGCCCGGCAGCATTGGCGGCGCCGGCGGCATCAGGCGCGCCTTCAGCCGCAGCAGCGCGCCCTCGGCCAGCCCTGGATCGTCGTCTTCCAGCGGGACATTGATCCGCACCTTGATCGCCCGTCCCGTCTTCGGCTCGCGCGTCGCCAGCACCAGTCGCACGCGGCCCTCGGCCGGCTGTTCGATGCGCCGGAGCACCCTGCCCTCGATCTCGGTCGCGACCGGCCGGTCGATCGGCTCCGCACCGACAAGTTCGGAACGCGCCCAGGCGATTCCGACTCCTGCGGACAGCAGCAGCCCGAAAGCGAAACAGGCCGCCACGAGATGCGCGCGAGCCCCCTCGCCCTTCCACAAGGCGGCGGCTCCCAGCGCAAAGACCAGCCCCGCCGCGATCGCCAGAACCCATTGCACGGGCCCGCCAAGCACGAACCAGGCGGCGATTCCCGCCGCGAAAAACACCGCCAGCCAGGGGCCCCGGTCGAGCGCCGCCGCGACGAGGAAATTCTCGAGATTATTCGCTACTCTGGACAAGCGCGCGCGCATTCGCCAAGGCGACTGCTGCATCGCAGCATCCCCCGTATCCTCCCCCATAGGAACGAGTGGCGAGTGGCGCGAGGCCATGTACGACATTGGATAGGAAGTGAGTGGAGATGGCAAGCGATAGCGTGACTGCGGCGGCGGAGAAGCCGGTCGTAACCCGCTTTGCGCCCTCGCCGACCGGCTTCCTGCATATTGGCGGCGCGCGCACGGCGCTGTTCAACTGGCTGTTCGCGCGCCATTTCGGCGGCAAGGCGCTGTTGCGGATCGAGGATACCGACCGCAAGCGATCGACCCAAGAAGCCATCGACGCGATTCTCGACGGGCTCGACTGGCTCGGCCTCGACTGGGACGAGGAAACCGTGTTCCAGACGGAGCGCGGCTCGCGCCATGTAGAAGTGGCCGAAAAGCTGCTCGAAGCCGGCCATGCCTATAAATGCTACGCGACGCCGGAAGAGCTGGAAGAGATGCGCGCCACGCAGCGCGCGGCCAAGCAGCCGCTGCGTTATGACGGCCGCTGGCGCGACCGCGATCCCTCGGATGCGCCGCTCGGCGCGCCCTTCGTCATCCGCCTGAAAACGCCCGACGCGGGCGAAACGGTGATCGAGGATGCCGTGCAGGGCCGCGTCACCGTGAAGAATTCCGAGATCGACGATTACATCCTGCTGCGCGCGGACGGCACGCCCACCTATATGCTGGCGGTGGTGGTCGACGATCACGACATGGGCGTCACCCATATCATCCGCGGCGACGATCACCTGAACAACGCCTTCCGCCAGTTGCCGATCCTGCGCGCGATGGACGCGATCGAGGGTGGCTGGCCCGATCCGATCTATGCCCATATCCCGCTGATCCACGGCAATGACGGGGCCAAGCTTTCCAAGCGTCACGGCGCGATGGGCGTGGATGCCTATCGCGACGAGCTGGGCATCCTCCCCGAAACGCTGTTCAACTACCTGCTGCGGCTTGGCTGGGGCCATGGCGACCAGGAGGAATTCTCCCGCGAGGAAGCCGTTGCACTGTTCACGCTCGCAGGCGTCGGCAAGAGTCCGTCGCGCTTCGACATGAAGAAGCTGCTGAGCATGAACGGCGATTATATCCGCAAGGCGGACGACGCGCGGCTGGCCGAACTGATCGCGCCGCGCATCGGCGATACGGCGGACGTCGCCCTGCTCACCGAAGCCATGCCGGTGCTCAAGACCCGCGCCCGCGATCTCAATGAGCTGGCCGACGGCGCGAGCTTCCTGTTCAAGACCCGTCCGCTCGAATTGACCGAGAAGGCTGAGGCCCTCCTGACTGAGGATGCACAGGCCATATTGGCGCAGATTTCCGCGCGTTTGCACGCCGAACAGGACTGGACAATCGCGGCGCTGGAGGCCAATCTGAAATCCTATGCGGAGGAACTCGGGCTCGGCCTCGGGAAACTCGCGCAACCGCTTCGCGCGGCGTTGACGGGGCAAACGACATCCCCGGGAATTTTCGATGTCCTGGCCCTTCTCGGCAAGGAGGAGAGTCTGGCGCGGATCGACGCGCAGGCCAACGGGGCGGGTGAATAGACATTCGATCGCAAGGAGACGCAATTTGTCGGACAAGCAGGCGCAACTGACGGCCGGCGGGCAGGACTTTGACTTCCCCATCATGGAAGGCACGTGCGGCCCCGACGTGGTCGATATCCGCAAGCTCTATGGCAAGACCGGGATGTTCACCTTCGATCCCGGCTACAAGTCCACCGCCTCTTGCGAGAGCGCGCTGACCTTCATCGATGGCGAGGAAGGCGTGCTGCTGCACCGCGGCTATCCGATCGGCCAGCTGGCCGAGCATTCGAGCTTCATGGAAGTCGCATACCTGCTGCTCAATGGCGAGCTGCCGGGCGGCGACGAACTCGACAATTTCACCTGGACGATCACCCGCCACACCATGCTGCATGAGCAGCTGCGCAGCTTCTATCAGGGCTTCCGCCGCGATGCGCACCCGATGGCGATCATGTGCGGCGTGGTCGGCGCGCTGTCGGCTTTCTATCACGACAGCACCGACATCTCCGATCCCGCACACCGCCGGATCAGCAGCCACCGCCTGATCGCCAAGATGCCGACCATTGCGGCAATGGCTTACAAATATTCGATCGGGCAGCCCTTCCTGCAGCCCGACAATTCGCTGAGCTACACCGGCAATTTCCTGCGCATGACCTTCGGCGTTCCGGCCGAGGAATATGAGGTGATCCCTGCAGTCGAAAAGGCGATGGACCGGATCTTCATCCTCCATGCCGACCACGAACAGAACGCGTCCACTTCGACCGTGCGGCTTGCCGGTTCCTCCGGCGCGAACCCCTTCGCCTGCATCGCGGCGGGCATCGCCTGCCTGTGGGGCCCGGCGCATGGCGGCGCGAACGAGGCAGCGCTCAACATGCTGCGCGAGATAGGCACGCCGGAGAAGATCCCGCACTATATCGAGCGCGCGAAGGACAAGAACGACCCGTTCCGCCTGATGGGCTTCGGCCACCGCGTGTACAAGAATTACGATCCGCGCGCGACGGTGATGCAGAAGACGGTGCGCGAAGTGTTCGAAGCGCTGAACGTCTCCGACCCGGTGTTCGACACGGCGCTGCGGCTCGAGGAACTGGCGCTGAAAGACGATTACTTCATCGAGAAGAAGCTGTTCCCGAATGTGGACTTCTATTCCGGCGTGATCCTTTCGGCGATCGGTTTCCCGACCACCATGTTCACCGCGCTGTTCGCCCTTGCCCGCACCGTGGGCTGGGTCGCACAGTGGAACGAGATGATCTCCGATCCCGGCCAGGTCATCGGCCGTCCGCGCCAGCTCTATACCGGGCCGACGCAGCGCGACTACGTGCCGGTCGAACAGCGCTGATATCGGGCGTACCCGCTAATGCCGGGCTATTCGTCGGCGTCCTCGCCGGCGGGTAGTTCCAGCATGAAGCGGGCGCCCTGCCCCGGCGCGCTGTCCACGCTCAGCTCGCCGCCCATGGCACGCGCCAGGCGGCGGGAGATGTAGAGCCCAAGCCCCGAGCCGCCATCGCCCTTGCGGCCGAGCCGTTCGAACTTCTCGAATATCAGCGCCTGCTGCTCTTCGGACAATCCGGCGCCCTGGTCGGCCACCACGATACGCGCGTGTGCGCCCTCGCGCTCGGCCCGCAACCAGATCTGCGATCCCTCGGGCGAATAGCGGATCGCATTGCCCAGCAGGTTGAGCAGGATCTGCAAGACGCGGCGGAACTCGCCGATCGCCGGAGCCTGCTCGCCGGGCTTGGGCGCATCGATCGTGATCCCCCGCTCGCCAGCACGCATGCCGAGGATGCCTGCCGCGCGCCGGGCGAGATCGCACAGGTCGATCCGGTCTGGAGCGGTGGCGAATTCCTCATTCTCGACCACTTCCAGATCGGTGAGATCGTCGATCAGGGCCAGCAGATGCTCCCCGGCCGAGGCGATATCGGCGGCGTAATTGCTGTATTCATCGGCCAGCGGCCCGGCGAGCTGGGTGCGGATCGTTTCGGCATTGGCGATGATCCGGGCGACCGGCTGGCGCAGGACCGGCGCCAGCTCGCGGCCGAGCGTGGCGGTGAAGGTAGCGGCTTTCTGCTGCTCCTGGACGGCAGGCGAAGGGGCCTGTGCCAGCGGTTCTTCGGCGACCATATGCAGCTCGAAGCCCGCGCTTCCGGGCTGCGCCTTGCCGAGCGGGACGATATGCACCTTCCAGTGCCGCGCGGAGCCTTCGACGGTCACGAGCGATCCATCCAGCAGCCGCCAATGCATCGGCTGCCGGTGATCCTTGCCTTCGAGCAGGACGAAATCGGTCCACGGCCTGCCCGCACCCTCGCGCATAGCCTGGACGAGCCCCGCAAGATCGGGCGCGCCGGTCTCGGCCGAGAGCACTTCCTGCCCCGGTCCGAGCCGCGCGGAAAACTCCGCGAGCTGGCGGGCTATCTCGCGGCGATGTTCGAGCTCGTCCGGGGAATCGCCCTGGAGCAATGCCACCGCCTGCCAGTTCGACAGGCTCAGAACGCAGCCCTCGCCCTCTGGATCGGGCGCCACTTCGGCCCAAGCGGTCACGCGTTCGGCATCGTCCTGCGCCCGGATCGCCCGAGCGAGCCGCAAGCCATAGAGGCGCGACTTGCGCACGAGTTCGAGCAGTGCGGGCGCGGCGACAATGCCCGGCAGTTCGCCGCCAATGCGCAATTGCAGGCTCGCCAGCGGTTCGTCCGCTTCGATGAGCCAATCGCGCGCATCGGTCTTCGCCCGGGCGATATGAAGGGCCGTCCCGCTCATGAGATCACGCCGCCGTACCGAGTTCGGCTTCGGCCAATATAGCCGCGGCCCGCTTGCCGGAAAGGCCGTCCAGTCCATCGGGCAGCATCGCCATCGGCTGGAGATAGGCGAATTGCGCGCGGATACGCTCGGCCTTCAGGCCCGCCGCGCGCAACGACAGGGCAAGCCGGGCCGGCAGGCGGCCGTTGAGCGCAAGGATCGCCAGATCGCGGTCCTGGTCCGAACCCATCGCCAGCGCCGTGGCGAAGATCGCGAGGCCCGCCTGCTCCACGCGCAGCGCCCTGCGGAGCTTGCCGCCCATGCAAGTCACCAGGCGCGTGACGAGTCCGAGGCGGCCATGCGCCTCGTCGAAACCCTTGCGCAGCGATGCAATCGCGGCATCCATCACCTCCGGCTCGGCTAGATCGTGCGATTGCAGGATTAGCAGCGCCTTGTGGAACAGGTCGCCCGGAAGCTCGCCCAGCGGCAGTTCCATCCGCCGCTGATGCTGCATGAAGCGCGCCTGCGCGGCGAGATAGCTCATCGCCAGGCCGGCGACGGTTTCGTCGTCCGAAGCGGCGAGTTCCTGAACCAGCGGCGGAAGCACCGCATCCACATCGCTGCGTTCCTGAAGCGCCTCTGCCATCCGCCCCTCCAGCGCCAGCGCATGCGCATGGCCGAGCAGCGGCTCATCGCCTGACAGGCTGGTGACCAGATCGTCGAGATGTTTCGCCAGGAAATCGTCACGGTCGGAGATTCCGGCGGCTTCGGCAACCGCGAACAGTAGCCGGTCAGCCATGTCGAAAACCATGCCGCGAATGCGCGCGATCACCTCGTCGGTGAAGAGATCGGAATCCTCATTGCTCAGCAGATAGCGCAGCACCGGGCGCGCGCTGGCGATCACCGCATCGCCGCGCGTCAGCCCGTCCTGCAGGAGCTTTTCGGCCGACATCCCAGCCTGCTCTACCATCGGGTCCTCATTCATCGCCTCGCGGTAGCAGAATAGGGTTAAATGCGCGTTATTCCTGACGCGATGCGCCGCCTATCGCCGCGAGGAGGACGAGAAGGAAGGCGGCAAGCATAATTGCCGGCTCGGCCAGCCCGAAAGCCGCTGCAAAAGCAAAGACAAGCGCCAGCAGCGGTCGGTCGCCAAGCACGGCGCCGGGATCCTTGCGATCGCCGATCCGCGTCCCGTGCAAACCGCCGACGAGCATCAGCGGCGGAAACAGGGCCTGGAGCCAGCCACCGCCGATCGCGGCCACGCCGCAACCTAACAAAGCGATGTCGACCAGCCACGGCAAGGCCGCGAGCAGGTTGAAGCGGCCGGTTTCGCGCACGAAGGGCGCGGCGCGCAAATGGGCCAGCTCGGCGGCGAAAGCGGCGAGAAGGCCACCGAATGCCAGCAGGGCGAAACCGGAAGCGGGCGACCATTTCCACGCTATTGCGACGGCGGCGACCAGTGCCGCGATCGCGCCGCCCAGCGAAACCGGGAGCGCGCTCGGTGATGGAAGAAGCCTCCCGGCCAAATTCCGCAACGCGAATTGGGAAAGCCGGGCCGACACCGCGCCAACCGGCAGAACCGGCAGGTGGCGCTTCAGCCAGGTCCGCTCGAGTTCGTCAGCCGTGTCCGCATCGCGGGCCAGCGACCACGAGCCCTCGCCCAGCACCGCCTCTTCCAGACGCCGTTCGGGCACTCTTGCCTGAAGGGCGATCCGCAACAAGGCGGCATGGGGATCGCTATCGTCGGGCAAGTCCGCAAGGCGTTCGACTAGCCCGCCGGGCACGATAAGCGCACCTGCCCAGGCGCGTTCGAGGTCGATCCGCTCGAACCCGGCAGCAACGCCCGTTCCGGCCGGAAGGACGAGCACGGTATTGCCCTTTTCGAGCTGGGCCAGCGCATTGGGATCTTCGGCCAGCAGGCCGGGCGCAAGCACCAGCAGTTCGTCCGCGGCGCGCACCGCGCCGAGCAGGCCGTGGCCGCCTTTGATCACCTGGAACCGCGCGCCGGCGGCCTCTGCCGCATGGCGCAGGGCAATGGCTTCGGGCGCAGCACCGTCACCCAGCGCGATGATCCGCTGGCAACCGGCGGCGAGCGCGAAGCCGAGCTGGCGCTGGGCCAGCTTCTGTCCGGCAATGGCAACCGCCTGGCCGGTTGCGCGGTCCTTCGGTTGTGCTGCGATCGAAATGAGGGCGGCGCGCACACCCGGGCTCCTGTCTGCTTGGGCGCGTGTCCCTAGGCGCTTGCGCAGCGCCTGCCAAGCGAACAGCCGGTCAGTCAGCGACGCTGGGAACGAAACTCGCGGCGAAGCGCGTCAGCTTGCGGACGATCACCGGATCGCCGGGTGCGCTATCGAGCGCTTCTTCGGCCAACCGCACCAGTTCGGTCGAGTGGAAACTCGCGCCGAGCCCGCGCAAACGCTGCGCCGCGACCGACCAGTTTCCGTCGCAACGCGAACGTTCCAGAAGGTTGATCTGGTTGACCATGCTTTCGACGAAACAGGCGCGCAACTCCGCCAACAGCCCCGGATCCTGATCCGCGGCGGCGGCGAGATGTGCGTCAAAATTGCCGGATTCGTTGGCCATTTCAGCTTGATAGTGGAAGAGAGATTAAGGTGGGGTTTATCCCCCCGAGTCCTGTGATATCTTGCTTACATGTCTGGCAGGAAGAACCTCGTGGCCATCGGCCCGGAATCGCAAGGCAGCGACGCTGCCCAGGCCGCATCCGAAAAGGATGTGCTGGTGCTGGAGGCATCGGAGGAAGCCGCCGCCGCCGAGCAGGCGGAGGAGGAAGCCGAAGGCGATTGGGAGGAAGAACTGGAAGCCGAAAGCCGGCCCGGTTCCAACTGGTTCCCCGCCACGCTGGCCATCCTCGCGGTCCTTGGCTGGACGGCGTTTTTCGGATGGGTGAACCAGGCGGAGATGCTCGCCGGCGCCAGCGCCGCGCAGTGGCAGGGCTGGATCGTCAGCTGGTGCGTGCCGGTGCTGCTCGTGATCGGCCTGTGGCTGCTGACGATGCGCAATAGCCGCCGCGAAGCGGTGCGCTTCGGCAATATCGCGCATATGCTGTCGCAGGAATCCGCTTTGCTCGAAAACCGCCTGACCGTCGTCAATCGCGAGCTCAGCCTGGCGCGGGAATTCATTGCCGCACAGTCCCGCGATCTCGAATCCCTCGGCCGGCTGGCCTGTGACCGCCTGTCGAAGAACGCAGACGAGTTGCAGGGGCTGATTGTCGATAATGGCGCGCAGCTCGATGCAATCGCCAAGGTCAGCACCACCGCGGTCGAGAATATGGGCCAGCTGCGCAACGAATTGCCGGTAATTTCCAATTCGTCCCGCGATGTGAGCAACCAGATCGCCAATGTCGGCCAGGTCGCGCGGGTCCAGCTCGACGAGCTCATTGCCGGCATGAAGCGCGTCAACGAATTCGGCGAAGCCAGCGAACGGCAGATGGATTCGCTGCGGACGAAGGTGGGCGAAGCCGTTACGTCCTTCGAACAGCAGGCGGACCAGCTCGGCCAGATTGCCGACACCCGCTTCACCGCTCTCAACGAACGCAGCGTGGCTTTCCGCGCAGAGATGGACGGCCGTGAAGTCGATGCGCTCGAGGCCATTCGCCGCCGCGCCGATGCGCTGGAGGCAGAAATCGAGGCCCGCGCCAAGGCCATCGAAGCCGGTGAGGACGCCGCCCTTCAGGCTATGCGCAAGCGGTCCGAAACGCTGGAAGAAGAACTCGAAGCCCAGCGCCGGGCGCTTGCGGCGATGGAGGAATCCTCGCTCGACGTCTTGCGCGGCCGCCTCTCGCAATTGCGCGAGGAAGGTACGCGGCTGGCGGACATTCTGCGCGAAGGCGAAGCCGACGCTGCCGAGGCCTGGTCCGCTGCGGTCACCGGTCTCGAAGAACGCATGTTCGCCGCGATCCGCCGGATCGCCGATGTCGACCAGCAGGCGCTTGGCAATGCCCGCAAGCGGCTCGAAGCGCTGAGTAGCGAAGCCGGGCGCGTCGATGCGATGATCGTCGAGCGGTTCGAAGCATTTGAAACCCAGCTCGCCCAGCGCGACGCGCAGGCGGCGGAACGGGAAGCTGCGGCGATCGCGGAGCTGGAGCAGCATTTCGCTTCGCTCGATGCCCGCGTGGCCGAACGGCAGGAAGAGCATCTCGCGCATGTGGCCGGCCTTGCCGAACGCGGCGACGCGCTCGCCGAAAGGCTGGGCGAGCTCGGTTACGAGATCGAGCGGATCTCGACCCAAGGACGGGCGGCGCAGGATGGCCTGACAGACGCCGCGCATATCCTGGCCGAAAAGCTCTCCGAGAGCCGCGCGATCCTTAACGACAATACCGAGAAGGTGTCCTCGCTCACCGATGCCAGTGTCCGGCTGCTGGAGATCATCCGCTCCGGCGCCCAACACAGCAGCGAGGAGCTGCCGAAAGCGATCGGCGAAGCGGAGCAGCGGCTTGTCGCCTTCAGGGAACATGCCGGTGCGCTGAGGGACGTGCTTGCGGATGCGGGCGAAAAGAGCGCCTCGCTGGCAGGCAATGTCGAAACCGCGCAGCGCAGCGGCAGGGAGACTTACGAGCAGCTGACGCTGCTCGAGGCCCGCCTTGCCGATCTGGCCAAGCGGTCCGATGCCCTGTCCGACCAGGCGCGCAACGAGCTCGGCGAGGCTATCGCGCTACTCGAGGAGCGAGCCAGCCACGCGCTGGGCAAGCTCGGCCAGGATCAGGCCGAGGCAATCCGCGAGATCGCCGAACAGATCGGCGAGAGCAGCAACGAGGCGATCGGCCAGGCGGTGAAGGAACACGCCGAAAAGGCGCTGCGCGACCTGCAGACGGCGGCCAGCGAGGCGGGCGAAGCCGGCCGCGAGACGGCGATCCAGCTGCGCGACCAGCTGGCCATGGTCAACGAACTGGCCGGCAACCTCGAACGCCGCGTGGCCCATGCGCGCGAGCGCGCCGAAGAGAAGGTGGACAATGATTTCACGCGCCGCATGGCGCTGATCACCGAAAGCCTCAATTCGAACGCGATCGACATCGCCAAGGCTTTCGACACCGAAGTGACCGACACGGCATGGTCCAACTATCTGCGCGGCGACCGCGGGATATTCACCCGCCGCGCCGTGCGCCTGCTAGACAATCACGACAGCAAGGCGATCGCGGAAATCTATTCGGAGGACCAGCAGTTTCGCGAGACGGTCAACCGCTACATCCACGATTTCGAGGCGATGCTGCGCTCCGTCCTCTCAACGCGCGACGGCAATGCCCTGGCGGTAACCGTGCTCTCTTCGGAGATCGGCAAGCTCTACGTGGCGCTTGCCCAGGCGATAGACCGGCTGCGCAGCTGATCGGGCGCGGCCCTCAGGCCATGGCGGTCAGGCGTTGTCGGGGTCGTGGAACCCCGGCGGGCCGCCGCCGAAGAAGTCGATATCGTCCAGCGTGATCCACTCATTGACGTAATTGGCGACGAACAGGCCGCACACGATGGCGGCCAGAATTGTCGCCCGCAAAATCACCCGGCCGGGCCGGAAATTGGCCGGCGCGCTGTCCGCCTGTCCGGGCGTCTTCTCGACGCCCATCTCATCATGGGTCTGCACACCGAAGGGCAGCATGATCAGCGCGCTGAACACCCAACAGAGAAAATAGATCGCCAGGATCGATGTCCAGGCCATCGTCCTACTCCGTTCCCACCGGCAGGATCACGCGGGTCTGCGGCTTCTTGCCGCACCAGCGTTGCGCCGCGCGCCGGGCCGCGAGCCGCGCCGCCTCCCTTACCGCATCACGTTCGCGCCGGGCAGTGCCCTTGAGCCGCGCCAAAGCGGCTGCGACATCGCTTTCCGCTTCCTCGACAAAGGCGGTGTAATCCTCGTCCAGCGGAAGGCCGATGCCCTCGATATGGGCCTTGCCCTTGGAATCGAGCACCACGATGAGAATCCCGTCCCGCGCGAGCCGCCGGCGCATGGTGATAGCCTCGCCATCGGCGGGCACGATGATGTCCCCATCCAGCACCAGGCGGCCTGAATGGACTTCGGCCAGCTTGCCCGGCGCGCCGGGCGCCAAGCGGACGATGTCGCCATTCTTCTGCACCACCGCATTCTCGATACCGGCCGCCAGGCCGACGCGCGCCTGCTCCTGCATGTGGCGCATCTCGCCATGCACGGGCAGCAGGATATCGGGCCTGAGCCAGCCATAGAGCGCTTCCAGTTCAGGCCGCCCCGGATGGCCGGAGACATGGATCTCGCTCTGCCGGTCGGAAACCATGCGGATGCCGCGCTCGGCGAGTCGGTTCTGCACCCTGCCGATGGCGATCTCGTTGCCGGGAATCTGGCGGCTGGAGAACAGCACCACATCGCCGCTGGCGAGGCTGATCGGATGATTGTCCTCCGCAATGCGGGCAAGTGCGGCGCGCGGCTCACCCT